>Ga0102812_10000001_pt1 | contig 453570 bp, 312 predicted proteins | sample ColrivemetaGS713_FD_79334 | JGI IMG/M metagenome (GOLD analysis project Ga0102812, IMG submission 79334) | Estuarine microbial communities from the Columbia River estuary - Flood tide ETM metaG S.713 | ecosystem: Environmental > Aquatic > Marine > Intertidal zone > Estuary | place: USA...
AACTGGGTCTACCGTTAACGTTTCGATTAGCGATGGAAACAATGTCAGTTTTAACAATGATGACGACGATGCCGATCCAACCAACGAATTCCAAGACTTATCTATCACAGAAACTGGGTCTACCATTAACGTTTCGATTAGCGATGGAAACAATGTCAGTTTTAACAATGATGACGACGATGCCGATCCAACCAACGAATTCCAAGACTTATCTATCACAGAAACTGGGTCTACCGTTAACGTTTCGATTAGCGATGGAAACAATGTCAGCTTCAACAATGACGACGACGATGCCGATCCAACTAATGAGTTTCAGGATCTGAGTAACCTCAAATCTGGAGATGATGTAACTATAAATATTACAGACGGAAATTCAACGACACTTAATGTTAGAGACGGAGACTTTAGTGCTTCAAATGAGTTGCAGAATCTATCTTTTTCAAATAATACTTTGTCAATCACAAATGGCAACGCAGTATCTATTGCAGAAGGGAAGTGGACAGAGAATTCTTCTGCAAATGCTGTTTATTATGATGGTAAAGTCAATGTAGGAATAGATAATTTCTCCAATAATACAACGGGGGCTGAGCTGTATGTTAATGGTCAAGGTATGTTTCAGAATGAATTTTTCCCGAATTCTTACAGCAAAATTGGCGATCAGGGATCTATTGATCTTTATAATCAGGGGACCAATGTTGTTTCTTTGGGTGGCAGTGGAATTCTAACCTTAAGAGATCCTCTCAATGGTACCGGCAATCAAATTATTTTAAATTCAAATGATGGTACTGGGATTTTCCTTCGAAATAATAATCAGCCATTGATTGACTTAACGAAAACATCTGCTGGTGGCGGTAGAATTGACATTACGAACCAATTTGGCAATAATGCCACTGTTCAATTAGGTACAGATGCTGTATCCGGAATGGGATATGTAAATACCTATTTTGCATCATCAATTAACACTAATCTTTATGTTTCATCGGCTAGTAATGAATATGGTGGCATCGCCGTTTATGATGCTTTTGAAACAGCACAGGCTGGATTAGCTATCGATACTAATGGAGACGGTATTGTATTTGCCGATGTGAAAAATTTCCGAATGGATCATCCGGAAAATGAGGAAGAGGAGATTTGGTATGCCAGTTTGGAAGGGCCTGAAGCAGGTGCTTATGAACGAGGAACTGCGCAGTTAGTAAATGGTGAAGCCTTAGTTCCATTTTCAGATCATTATACCTTAGTAATTGCAGAGGATGGTATGACAGTAATGCTATCCCCACTTTCTGCCGAATCGCTTGGCTTAGCTGTGATTGAAAAGACTAAAGAAGGATTTAAAGTCAAAGAGTTATACGGAGGAACGGGTAATTATTCCTTTGACTGGGAAGTGAAAGGTGTCCGTAAAGGATTTGAAGATTATAAGGTGATAAGAGAGAAGAAAGATATGGTTGTAAGACCAAAAAGATAAATAATAGAGTATAGGTGACAACAATCAGATTAGTATGGTTTCAATTACATACTAATCTGATTCTGTCAATGTATGATGGTTTTTAACGTATTTTATCCTTGATATTTTTCACTTTGTTTTGAGTGCTATGTGGGGAATACTCGTAAAAACATATGCTAGTGTATTTTCAGGGTATGAATACAAAAAAAAATACCATTGAATTCAATTTGGGAGGAATTGTTTCTGCTAGATCAAAACATTACACTTTGTAGGTCTTCCAGACAAAGCTATCAGTAAGGCGCAACAAAAATTTAAATAGATATTAGGATGGTGCGGACCGACTTTCCATATGGATGATTTTCATCCTTATATTTCTTTTTATTAGTTTAATGGATGATCAGGGATACCAATGGTTATACTTCTATCTATTTGGGGATAATGGATTAATCCCACGTTATTTAAATTTCTATGGATTTCCAAATAAACAGATTGTATTAAATAAAAAAGTAGGAAGATGGGGAAACCAAAATAAACCAGACAAATGGAATTTAATCCTCACTACCTAGATAAAAAGGATAAATTAAGAGAACCAAACCAGAAAATGGGATAACAGAGGTTTCAGAGTGGAAAATCTCGAGCAGCTTTTCTCAATAATCCTTTCACTACCTCAGGACCATAATCACTAGGAAATCCAGATTGTGAACCATCATATTTCCATTCAATTCTTCCCTTCCTTTTTTCGTAAGCATAAATAACTGCAGAAATTTTGTTGTTCATTCCTGAAAAAGTTACTTCCTCATCTTTATCCAAATTCAACTTGTTTTTATATTGATAAACGCTCCCAAAAATAACGGCATCTACTTTTAATATCTTTGCTAATTCTTTTTTAGGAGTATTAAAAATCATTTGCCTTCCCATCCCATTTTTCTTAAAAACACTGTTGGTATGATTGACATCTTGGAACTTCACCTTGCGAGGTGATTTGGCTAATTCACGAGTAATGTATCGAAATAAATCTCTCTGCATCACCCTACTTTTTCTACCCTCTGCTTTTTCAATCATAGAGATAGTCACACCTTCTGGCAAGTTTTTAACACTAGTGTAAATTTCAAATGGTAAAATCGCTAAAGTTTTATAGTGAAATTTTTTACTCGAATAATTCGAGGGATTGAGGATCTGCTTGCAAGTGCAGAACAAAAGAGGTAGACAAAATAATAGAAGTAGATTTTTCATATCGATTCTTTTATGATTGTAAAACATAAAAAAAGAGGAAGATGTTTGAAAAAAATTAGACTTAGTACCTTAGTTTTTTAGGAAAAAAAGTTAAACTAACTAAATATAAGTATTTTCTATTTTTATTAGAAAAAAAGGAAGTTGCTGACTGTGTTGTCTCTCGGATTATTATATGCCACCTATTTTTTAATATATCGGAATTGAAGAATCTATTTTTTTGCAATAATCAAGAATCCCACCTTTCAAATTATATAAATTATTAAAGTCACCTATATTTTGTAAATCTCTAATCGCCTCAGCACTTCTAATTCCACTTCGACAATGAATAATCACTTTTTTATTAGTCGAAATTTTACTGAGGTTTTGCATCAATTCCTTTTGTGGAATGAGTTCACCTCCAAGATTAGCAATTTCATATTCGTAAGGTTCTCTGACATCAATCAATTGAAAATCAACTCCTTTTTCTTGCCATAGTTTCAAATCATTTACAGTCACTTCTTTAATTTCCCTTTCTCCATTTTGATTTTCTAGACCACAAAATTCTTCATAATTAATCAATTCTGAAATATGAATATTCGAATTTTTTCTCACCTTCAAAATCCGCGTAGTAAAACTTGAGGCATCAAATAAAAACAATCTACCAGCTAAGGGTTCTCCTACCCCAGTAATTACTTTAATAACCTCATTCGCCTGCATACTACCTATAATTCCAGGAAGCACCCCTAATACACCTCCTTCAGCGCAACTTGGCACCATTCCAGGTGGAGGTGGTTCCGGAAATAAATCTCTATAATTAGCTCCGCGGGTTCCATCTTTATTTAAAAAATTAAAAACAGAAACTTGGCCTTCAAATCTAAAAATACTTGCATACACATTTATTTTTCCTGCCAAAACACATGCATCATTGACTAAATATCGAGTTGGGAAATTGTCTGTGCCATCTGCTACTATATCATAATCTTTAATAATTTCAAGGGCATTATCTTTTGTAAAAGCTTTGTTATAAATGGTAAATTTAACATATGGATTTAATTTCTCCAATCTAGACTTTGCTTTCTCTACTTTCGATTCACCAATATCATCCACTGTAAATAAAACTTGCCTTTGTAGATTACTATCATCCACTACATCAAAATCTACAATCCCAATTTGTCCTACTCCAGCTGCAGTCAAATACAAAAGCATAGGACTTCCCAATCCTCCAGAACCAACAACTAAAACCTTAGCAGCTTTTAATTTTTTTTGCGCAGCTATATTAAAGTCAGGAATAGCAATGTGCCGACTATATCTTGCTAATTCTTGAGGACTTAACTTTATTGATTCACTCATAAATATTTATTTTTTCAAAAATAGTTTTTTTTGAGAGATATTGGTATTTAAAACGACAAGGCAAAAGGTATAAATACAAAAAAACCTTCCCAAGATAACTTGGAAAGGTCGGATTATAATTTGTTGTAGCAAAAAGGGTTTGTTTACTGCGAGTTTAAAATTTAGACTCAGCAGATTTTTAAAAAGTGATATGTATAAGTGAGATTAATTTCTTATTATAAATACAATTTACAGGGTTTAAATTTAAGTGTCAATTACTTGATGAAGATTATCACGAGAAACCTTAAAATTACCTAATAAGGGGTATTAAGTATATTCATTTATTTAGTTATCTTTCCCAACAGACTGTGCTAACCCAGTATTTCCTATGTAATTAAATTTATTTTTTTAAATGCTCTGTATTATTTTTCTCCAAAACAACAAAGCCACCTACACTATGCTCTATCAAATATAGACCGGTATTTGAGTGAGGATAGTTTTCCATTTCAGTCAATTTTTTTTGCTCTAATAGACAAATCAGACAACGCATCGCTCGACCGTGGATACAAACTAAAATATTCTTTTCCATCCGAGTGGGCAAATGGTCTATGAACTTTTGCAATCGCTCCGCCATCTCATTAATACTTTCACCACCTTCAATTCGCTCATCAAAATTTCCACTAAGCACTACTCTATCATAATCTTTTCTCATTTCCTCATTCCCAGATTTCCCTTCATGAACCCCCCAATTCATTTCTACGATTTCTGGAAATTGTTCCCAGGGTAAACCAGTTTGGATAAATGGATGAACAGTTTGGTGGGTTCGTTTTAGGGTGGAGGTTAACACCACTTCAAAAGGATATTCCTTATATTTTTCATAAAAAAGTTGTCCTTGTTCACGACCTCGATCATTCAAATCTGAATCAACGCCTGAACCTTGAATGATTCGAAGTTTATTAAATTCAGTTTGTCCATGGCGGATGATGTGTATTGTTTTTTTCATTTTTTCAAAATATTTGCAATTTGATACTTTGGATTCTATTTTTTCTACCCTTTAATCTCATCTTCACATTTAATTATCAATCCGTTTTAAGGTAATTGACTTGAGTATTTTATCTATTTTACTTGTATTCTTTCTCTCTCAAGAGAAATTTCCTTTATCAAAAACTTAATAAAACAACTAGAAAAAATCCTTCTAAAATAAGTCCTAAAAAACCAATCTTACATAAATTATTCTTTTCGTCAAATTCAGCTTATAAATTTTCTGTAGCCTCAGAATTAAAAAACGGTTTACCGAATTATCAGCAAACCGTTTTCTAAAATTTATATTTAAAAAAAGTCTATGCTTTTTTATTTGCTTTTTCATGATCTGCCAAAAATTTCGCTAATCCAATATCCGTCAATGGGTGATATAATAATCCCATAATCGCTTTCAATGGGCAAGTCACCACATCTGCACCTGATTCAGCAGCTTCTACAATATGCTTTGGACTACGAATCGAGGCAGCTAATATTTCTGTATCAAAAGATTGAATCGCATAAATCTCTGCAATCTGATGAATCAATTCAATTCCATCCCATGACATATCATCAATTCTACCTATGAATGGGGACAAATATGTTGCTCCGGCTTTTGCAGCCAAAATTGCTTGGCCTGCAGAAAAAACTAGAGTACAGTTTGTGCGAATATTATTTTCAGTAAACCAACTGATTGCTTTAATTCCATCTTTGATCATAGGTACTTTTACCACAATATTTGGAGCCAAATCAGCCAAAACTCGACCTTCTTCCACAATTCCTTTAAAATCCGTAGAAATTACTTCAGCACTTACGTCACCATCAGTCAATTCACAAATGGCCTTGTAATGCTTCATTACATTGTCAGTTCCAGTGATACCTTCTTTTGCCATCAATGACGGGTTAGTAGTTACACCATCCAAAATACCAAAGTCTTTTGCTTCTTTGATTTCGTCTAAATTAGCCGTGTCAATAAAAAATCTCATTTGAATATTTTTTTAAAAAGATTAAAAGATATGGTTTGAATACAAAATATATGGTAGGAAGTAGTATCAAAAAAAGAGGTGAGAAACCATACCGCTCCGCTCAACCATCTACCCTTGCTGCGTTTCCACCCTGGGGGAGTTCGACAGGAGCTGGACGAATGGCTCTCACCAGTCGCAAAAGTAATTTTATTGGTTGAAAACTGCCAACTTTTTTAGTGTTTTTTTTAAAAAAAGATAATATTAATTTTTGATAAAAAAGATAGCAAATTATTAGTAGATTAAATTTTAAAAAACCAACTTTTTATTTTGGTAAAAACCTTTTTTGCCATTTTTTTTTGAAAAAAAAATAGAAGTAATTATTTTTTTCCTAAATTAGTTGTACCAAATTATTACAAAAATAAACAATTCACATATGGCTAAATCAAAAAAACAACAACGAATCGAGGCACGTCAAAAAAAAGAAGAAAAGAAAATTCTTACTGTCGTAGCATTGGCTACTGTAATTTTAGTAGCCTTCTCGTACTATTATTTTATGAGTTAAAATAAAAAGGGTTAAATGAGAATTTCTCATTTAACCCTTTTTATTTTTGGTGAAAGTATTTGATTTACTTTAAAATTCTACCAATTCATAGTTCTCTGCTTTTTTCAAAAAATCCTTTCCACCCGTAATCGTGTATTTTTTATTTTGTAAAAAAATATGATTTGAAGGCAGTTTCTCAAAAAAGGGAACAGATACTGCAGCGAAAGCATTTTGATCTTTAGATGTCATCGAAACCATTTTAACAGAATCAACCGCAATTGACTTTACATTTAATTCTTGTAAATAAACCTTCATATTTTTTTGATAAAAAACCGAATCAGAATCTAAATGATATAGTTCGGTAATTTTTAAATTTACTCCCACCCTTCCAACACCTTGAGTTTTTAATTCTTGAAAAACTTGTTTAGGAAAATTTCTTTGACTTTCCATTAACGGATTTACCTGCAACCAAAATAGCCAAGTACACATTAATCCACTCACCGCCATACCACCAGTCACCAAAGAATTTTTATGCATAAACAATCCTAAAACTGCAGCCATACTTCCAAACCAATACAAAATACTTAATCCGAAAACAGAGCGATAACCTTCGCCTTGAAAGTTCATAAATCCACCCAACAAAACCATAAATAAGACGAAGAAAGTAAAAATCATGTTAAGCAAAGTAAACCCTTTCACCCAGCGTTTATATGGATAGTTTTTACCAAAATAAGCAATCAAGTTTTTTGCAATCAAAAAAGAAAAAGCTGCAACAATGATCATCGATTGGCTAAACATAGCAAATAAAATCCAACCTAAATTAATGATTGCGAGTTCTTCTTTTTTCCTTATTTTTTGAATCATATCCCAAATCGAAGCGGGTAAAAATCCAAACCACGGTAAAACTGCTAAGAGTGCAATTACAAAGAAATATTTAAAGTGCTCAGATCCTATTCCCATCAAAAAATTTGGCATTTCCAAACTGATAAAACCAAAATACCACAATGGCGCGTACACGATAACAAATAAAGGCAACAAAACTAGGCTTTGCAAATTTTTTCCTTTTGGATGAAATAGTTGTAAATACCCCCACAATCCGATGCTCCAAATAAACATACTTAACGGATGAATCATCGCTCCGAGCACCACAAAAAACCAAACACTCCATTTCCATTTACCAATCGGTTGCTTTAAATACAAAATCATAAAAATGAAACTCATCAATTGGGCTCCAAAAAGCCAAACATCCCCGGTAATAAATTTTGAAAGATTAACAGGTAAAAATGAACTTCCTAAAACCAACAAGGTTACCACGGTTGTTTTCAATCCAAATATCTTTTTCCCAAAAAAGTAAAACCCTAAAAAAGTCATAAATAGCACTAGAACATTTGGAAATCGTAATCCGAATTCACTAAATCCTAAAGACTTATACAAATTCGAATTAACCCAGACAGGTAATAATGCTTTTGTATCTGGATTTAATTCTCCTTTTCCTAACAAGATTTGTACATCAAGGAGAAAATTAGATTCTACTTCATCAAGTATGGTCGTATACTCATTCATAATGAGCATATTTATCACAAATACGAAGGCTGAAATAAAAAGGAAAAATTTATACTTTTTTGAAAAAACCATAATTATCTTTTAGAAAGAGCGAAACTACTGAATTGTGTTTAAATATTAGACTTTATGACTAGTGCTTTTACAAAGAAAAATTTAGCCTTCCTTTTTACTTTTAGGTATCCATATAACCTAAAACCTATTACAATAGTTTCCGTAAGTTCTTTGATTAAATATAAAATCCAAAAATTTCTTTTTACAAAACCCCTATTGATAAAATCTATTTTTTCATAAATTGCGGAAAAAACAAATATGGATTATTCTACTTTGAAGAAATTAGTCGCAATTGACTCCCCCTCTGGCTATTCAGAGAATGCCTCTAAATATATTTTCAAACTTTTAAAAAGCTATGGTTGGAAACCTGAACGCACCAATAAAGGTGCTGTAAAATGTTCTTTTGGAAAAAATCCGACCTTGGCAATTGCCGCGCATGTCGATACTTTGGGTGGTGTAGTTTCTGCGATTTTACCGAATGGGAATTTACGTTTTTCAAAAGTTGGTGGCATTCAATTGAATGGCTATGAAGGTGCTTATTGCCGCATCAAAACTTTGAATGAGAAAACTTATACGGGTACTCTCCTTCTCGATAATCCTGCAGCGCATGTCAATCCAGATTTGAATTCAAAAAAACGAACACTCTATAATATGCATATTCGACTCGATGAATTGGTCGAATCAAAAAAAGATACTGAGAAGCTTGGAATTCAAGTAGGTGATTTCGTGTGCTTTGAAACAAACTATAAAGAAACCAAAAATGGTTTTATTAAATCAAGATACATGGATAACAAAGCAGGTTGTTTTGTCCTTTTTGAAATTGCGAAACGGATGAAGGATATGAAAAAAATTGCTCCGGTAGAAATCTTCTTTTCTAACTATGAAGAGGTTGGTCATGGTGGAACAGTGGGGTATTCTGATTCCGTAAAAGAGTTACTAGTCATTGACATGGGTGTAGTCGGTGATGGTTGTACTGGAAAGGAAACAGCTTGTTCGATTTGCGCAAAGGACTCGACAGGGCCATATGATTTTGAGATGAGAAAAAAACTGACAAAACTGGCTCGCAAACATAAAATTGCTCATGCAGTAGATGTTTATCCTTTTTATGGAAGTGATGGTTCAGCTGCTTTGCGTGCAGGGAATGATTTTCGAGTTGGATTAATTGGACCTGGAGTTTCCGCTTCACACGGTGTGGAACGGACGCATAAAAAAGGGATTGAAGCGACGATAGATTTATGTATGAAATATATTTTGAAATAGTTTTACTTTCAAAATATTTTAATCAAAACCATAAACAAGGTAAGGGAAAAAACTCCCATATCTTAAACTTAACTTCTATCCTTTATAACCGTTTTGTAAAGAATTCCTTTTAAGTCCATTTCTTTACAATAAACTCTTGTTCTGACTATCTTGTACTTTAATTTTTTCAATATTTAATATGGACTATTTAAAACTTAATATCCTTTTAAAAAAGAACATATCAACGAATAGAAAATTTAATTAGTTTTATTGGAAAACATAAATGTAATTTATCTTTTAACTTTATTTAAATACTTCATCCAAACCGTTCATCACCTCGCCATGCTAATCGTTCCATCTGTTCCACTTCCACACTCGGAAAATCAAAATCCAACACTACTTTCCCGTAAATCAAATAAATTCCTTTTCCTCGAAATGACGATCGCTGTAATGATGGCGGAAAATGTACCGTATCAAAATATTGTCCTTCTGAATCCACCCAAGTTCCAAAACTCATCAACTTCCCATTTGATGTTCGTACTGATTTCCTACAAACATAATAACCTATAATTTTTATTTTTTTATTAGAAAAATGAGACATTTTTTTTGATAAGAGGGTATCTTTTGGAATAGTATTTTTAAGTAAATCAAATGGTGAGCATAATGGAAATCCAAGCAACTCAATTTCATCAAATGCTTGGTCACATTCTCCTTCTACCAATTGCGGTAAAACATAATGCTCCGAAGTATCTGCAAATAAAAAACCAGTTGTTTCAAATTTATTTTTTGGGTTAAAAACCGCATTTTTTTGCCACATTAATTCATATTTATTCATTCCTGTAAATCGAAATGCACCAATGCGAATGAGTAACTCCAACTGATCTGCTGTAATCTTAACTCGATTGATAAAGTCTTCCAAATTTTTAAAAGCACCATTAACATTTCTTTCGTAAACAATATGACGAGCAACTTTACTCTCAAAACTTTTTAGATGAACAAAACCCACATAAATATCTGACTTACAAATAGTTGTCAAGTAAAAACTATGATTTACACAAGGGGCATATAAAGTCGCCCCACACATCTTAGCTTCATGAAAATAATACTCTGTCGAATAAAAACCCCCAAAATTATTAATCACCGCAACCATAAACTCTAAAGGGAAATAGGTTTTCAAAAATAGACTTTGAAAACTCTCCACCGCAAAACTTGCTGAGTGCGCTTTGCAAAATGAATATCCTGAAAAACTCTCAATCTGTCGCCAAACTTCTTGCGTCAATTCATCGGAATAACCTCTAGCTTTACAATTAACTAAGTACTTTTTTCGCAATTTTTCGAAGGTATCTCCTTCATATTTTTTACCTGTCATAATACGTCGTAAAACATCACTCTCGTCCATATCTAAGCCTGCAAAATGATGTATAATCTTCATTGTATCTTCTTGATAAACCATCACTCCAAAAGTCTCTGAAAGATTCTTTTCAAAAACAGGATGCAAATACTCAAATGAGTGCGGTGCATGGGATCGTTTGATATATTCTCGCATCATCCCACTCTGCGCCACGCCTGGGCGAATGATGGAAGAAGCTGCCACAAGGTGTTTATAATTATCGCAATGGAGCTTAGTTAGTAGTCCTCGCATTGCAGGACTTTCAATATAAAAACAACCAATACAATGTCCTGAACGTAATTGAGCTTTCACTTTCTCATCATTCATAATTTCATCAATTCCATGAATATCAACTGCTCGACCTTGGTTTTTTTTAACTAAATCTACAGCATCTTTAATGTGTCCCAAGCCTCGCTGGCTCAGCACATCAAACTTATGAAAGCCTAAATCTTCTGCATGGTACATATCAAAATGAGTAATCGGAAAACCCTTTGGCATCATTTGCAAAGCAGTGAAATAATGAATTGGCTTTTCTGTAATAATCACTCCGCCAGCATGAATTGAAAGGTGATTCGGTAAACCTTTCATCTTTTCTCCGTACTTGAAAATAAGATGTGCATACTTGTGATGTTTCGCAGTATTCTCAGGTTTCTTTATTAAGTTATCGATTTCCTCTTTTGGCAAACCAAACACTTTCCCTAATTCTCGAATAATACTTTTTCCTTTAAAAGTGCTGTAAGTAGCGAGTAATGCAACATGCTCTCTACCATACCTTTTGAATATGTAATCCGTCACATCATCTCGCTCGTCCCACGAAAAATCAATATCAAAATCAGGTGGTGAAGTTCGATAAGGGTTAATAAATCGCTCAAAGTATAAATCTAACTCCAACGGATCAACATCAGTAATCCATAAAGAAAAAGCAACAATAGAATTAGCACCACTACCCCTTCCCACGTGATGATAACCAGAAGTATGCGCATAGCGAACGATATCCCAAGTAATCAAAAAGTATTTACAAAAATCTAATTTTTTGATAACCTTAAGCTCTCGACGAATACGTTCTTCTGCTTTTGAATGGCGATTACCATAGCGCTTCTTACATCCATTTAATGCTAATTTAGTGAGTAGTTTAAAATCACTCTCTTTACTTCCTGTAAACGTGCGCTTATTATTATGCAACCCACTTTCAAACTCGATAAAACATTCACTTAAAATTTTTTCCGTATTTTCAATAACTTGTGGATATTGTTGGAAAATCGTTTCGAGTTCGTTTTTTTTATAAAAAACCTCTTCTCGCTTAGCACAATATTCTGGTGATAGTTTACTTAAAAGGACATTATTATCAATAGCTCTTAACAATCTATGCACGTTAAATCCTTCTTGATTTAAAAAAGTGATTGGTGAAAAAACCACTAATTTTTCCATATATTTTTTTAAATCAGAACGGAATAATTGATTCACCTGGTTCGGCCGAATCCCGAAATATTCATTGTCGCGAAATTCTTGAATTGACTTAGGGAAATGTACATAAATAAAATAGACATTTTCTATCCTTGGAGCTACATCAGGTAAAGAAACACCATCTAAAGAGTGATCTGTCAAAAACAAATTCAAGGCTCGAAAACCTTCGTTATTCTTTGCAATTCCCACGTATAATAATTTATGATCTCGATGAAACTCAATACCTAAGATTGGCTTAATTCCTTCCTTGACACATCTTATTACAAACTCATAACTACATGAAGTATTATTGACATCGGTTAGTACTAAAGTATCAACATCATTAGCTTTTGCGGCTTCGATGAGTTGTTGCGGAGACAGAGTTCCATATCGCAAGCTAAAATATGTATGACAGTTGAGCATCACGTAACAATCTACTTTAAAGTGTTGCAGCTTTCAATATTGCTTTCGTTCCAAATCGTTTTCTTACCTTATCCATCTGCTCCATCAAACGAATTTCTTTTAGTGTATCATCAAACAAATTGATTTGATAATTCCCGTTAACGAGATGACTCATTTTTACACCAACAAGCCGTACAAGTTGTCTACGTTGATACAATTTTTCAAAAAGTTGGTAAGCATAATTACTCAATGTTCTATCATTAGCGGTATAAGAAATTTTCCTTTGGAGTGTATACGTATTGAAATCAGTATACCGAATTTTGACCGTAATGCAAGAAGTTAATCGTTGTGAATTTCGTAATTCAAAACCCAACTTACTGATCATCTCCGAAATAATATTTTTCAATTGGGTTACGTCGATTGTATCCATTTGAAAAGTCCGTTCGGTAGATATAGATTTTTTTTCCCGATAAGGAATAACTGGACTATTATCAATCCCATTCGCTTTTTTCCAAAAAGAAATTCCCGTTTTCCCAAACTCTCGTTGTAATAATTTTGGAGGAATTTCACTCAATGTTTGAATCGTACGAACCCCCATCATACTTAACTTTCGATTTTGAACGTTACCAATACCGGGCATTTTACGAACAGACAGGGGAGCTAAAAATAACTTCTCATTACCTTGTGGAATCTGAATCTTCCCATCAGGTTTTGCTTCACTTGTACCTACTTTTGAAACCAGTTTATTGATCGACAAACCAAATGATATGGGCAATCCAACTTCATGAACCAATTTGTTTCTCAACTCATTCCCCCATTTCCAACAACCGATGTGCTTATCCATACCAGTAAGATCGAGATAAAATTCATCAATGGATGACTTTTCAAACTCGGGTGCTTCTGATTCAATAATTTCGGTAATCATTTTTGAGTAGCGAGAGTAAGTATCCATGTCACCTTTGAGCACGACCACATCAGGACATCTTTGTAATGCTATCCGAACAGGCATACCTGAATAGACTCCAAATTTCCGAGCAATATAATTGCAAGAAGCGACAACACCTCGATTACCTAAACCTCCAATAACCAACGGCTTTTCGTTCAATGAACTGTTTTTCAGGCATTCAACGGACGCAAAAAAGGCGTCCATGTCAAGATGGAGAATGGCTCTTTTGTACATTATTTATATGTTTTCTCTATTAAAAAATAATTTTGAATTTGTTTTGTTATAAACATACTTTTTCTTGTATGATTATAAATACAATAATCAGATTACGTGATTACACATCCGAAATACAGCTCTAAGCAGCACCATGGATAACATAATTTTATCAATCTTTTTTTAAGCTTGTTTCGAAAAACGGCAGACTGGAAGACAGTTTAGTAAACTATCAATATTGCAACAATTTGTTTCAAATATATGTCTTTATTCTTCTCCCTGCAAATCTATGAGTTCTTTTTTTCAACATACAAATACGACATTATACATAACACGTTTTTTATTATATTTTAAAAAGCTGTAAATCAGAGAGTTGCGAATACTTGGCAGTTTGATTTATTTTATAAAAAAAATGTTTTAACATTAAAAATAGCATCCTACTAAAGAGTACCGGTTACTTGGCAGGTAAACTACAAATCAGCATTAATCCTTTTCCTATTTTATAAAAACGTCAATTTTTAACTAGATATTTGATCTTGTAATTTTCTTTTTTTTTAAAATCAAATTTATGGTTAAACTTTACTGTATTCTTGTTTTTCTTTTATTAGTTCAAATATCATCTGCCCAGCAAACTGTTGGCCTATTCCTCAACAATTCTACATCATTGAATGGCTACACGTTGTTCACTCATGGTAATAGTAAGGTTACATATTTGATTGATAATTGTGGCAACGAAGTACATCGATGGGATCAAAGCACAACTAATCCTGGGGCCTCAGTTTATCTTTTAGAGAATGGAAATTTATTACGAACAGGCAGAATCAATAGCAACTTCAACGGGGGCGGAACAGGAGGAAGATTAGAAATTTTTAATTGGGAGGGAGATTTAATTTGGCAATACGATTATACAAGCAATACTTATCACCATCATCATGATGTAGCACCAATGCCTAATGGAAATATTCTACTAATTGCCTGGGAATCTAGGGTTGAATCAGAATTAGAACTAGCAGGCAGAAATCCTACAAGTATTTCAAATCCCATTTGGTCGGAGAGAATTGTTGAGATTAAACCTATAGGATCAGATGAAATTGAAATAATCTGGAAATGGCACCTGTGGGATCACTTGGTTCAAGATCTTGACTCCACCAAAATGAATTATGGTGTTATTGCTGAACATCCAGAATTAATGGATATAAATTTTGGAGTGACAGCACAAGGCAATAATACTGATTGGATTCACTTAAATGCAATCGACTATAATCCAGATTTGGATCAAATAATTATAAGTTCTCGACACTTAAGTGAAATATATGTCATTGACCACAGCACTACCATGGTGGAAGCAGCTAATCATTCAGGGGGAAATTCAGGAAAAGGAGGTGACTTCCTTTTTCGATATGGTAATCCTCAATCTTATGATAGAGGTACTTCTAGTGATCGAGTTTTTTATGGTCAACATGATGCTAAATGGATCCCAGAAGGCTATCCTGACGAAGGAAAAATTATGGTTTTTAATAATGGTCAAGGAAGACCAGGAGGAAGTTACTCTTCGGTGGACGTAATTGACCCACCTTTAGACTCTAACAATACATATACAATTTCTGATATAGAACCATTTGACCCAGCAAATTTATACTGGACATACGAAGCTGACCCTCCAGAAGATATGTATTCTTCAAATATTTCAGGGGCACACAGACTAACTAATGGTAATACTCTAATATGTGTGGGACGTGAGGGTAATTTTTACGAAGTAACTAACAACGGCGAATTAGTCTGGCATTATCTAATGCCAGTCGGAAATGCTGGACCGGTAGCTCAAGGAACAGTTACGACAAATTCGAATGCATTTCGAGCAACTCGATATGGCACAGACTACCCTGCTTTTGTAGGTAAAGATTTGACTCCAGGAGATCTAATTGAAATCAATCCATTACCTTCTGATTGTGAAATTTATAGTAATCCAGTTGCTATAAGAAACTTCCCTAACTTGGAAGATATTCAAGTTTTAAACAACCCTATTGGTAATTTTATCTTTATAAAAAACCAAACTAAGGAAGAAATAAATATCGAGGTATTTGATCTAATGGGGAGATTGTTAGCAAGTCAGATCTCTCAAAATGAAAATATTGAAATATCCGCCAGCAACTGGAAAAATGGATTTTACACTATCCATATTTCTAACAGAGAAAGAAAACGTTTTTTTATAAAAAAATTAATTAAATAGTAATATACTATACTGAATACCAATACATTATACAAAAACAAATTTTATGATTAAAAATATACAACTTATCCTAATTTTCATTTTTATCGGAGGAAATCTAGCTGCACAAAATACAGTTGGTTTGATTTCATATAATCCAACAAAATCTTATAATGGATACAACCTAGTCTATCCTCATAACCAAGCCAATGTTTATTTACTCAATAATTGTGGTGAAATAGTCCACCGCTGGGATGATGACACAGACTTTCGGCCTGGGAATACCGCCTATCTTTATCCTAATGGAAACTTAGTAAAAACTAAGCGTCCTTCAGCAGTAGCAGGCAACCCTATTTGGGCAGGTGGAGGTGGTGCAATTGTTGAAATGCGAAATTGGGATAATCAACTTTTATGGAGTTTCGAGATAAATAATGATAGTATGCGATTACATCATGATATTGCACCATTAGATAATGGAAATGTTCTGATGATCGCTTGGAAATTACGTACACTCGATGAAGCAATTCAAGCTGGAAGAGATACCTCTTTTGCCCCTTTGACTCAAGAGAAAATGTGGGAAGATATTATTATCGAAGTAAACCCAGCTGGCGACATTGTTTGGGAATGGAATGTGTGGGATCATTTAGTTCAAGATCGAGATGCAACAAAAGATAATTTTGGAGTAGTCTCAACAAGCCCTCGTCGTGTGGATATCAATTACGATGCAAATAACGGAAAGGCAGATTGGATGCATGGAAATGCATTAGATTATAATGAGGAGCTGAAACAAATAATGATTAGTGTTCCTACCTTTAATGAACTTTGGATTATCGACCATACGACGACGACAGCTGAAGCAGCAACTAGTTTTGGTGGAGATTCTAACAGAGGAGGCGACTTAATGTACCGTTGGGGATTTCCCGCAGCTTATGGAGGTGACTCGGCTGATCAAAAATTATATTACCAACATGATGTACATTGGATAGATGATTACTTACCAACTTCCCACCCTCAGTATGGTTATATCGCGTTTTTCAATAATCGAGTGGGTAGTGATTTTTCAACTGCAAATGTAATTATTCCGCCGTGGGATATGTATAGTTGGGAATACACTTTAGATAGTGATACTTATGGGCCTACAGATTACCACAAAACATTTATTCATCCAACTCCTCAAGAAATGTATTCAACGGGGTTATCGAGTGTACAACTTTTGCCAAATGGAAATACTTTGCTCTGTTCTGGACGTTGGGGATATAGTTTTGAGTTGACACCAGATGATGAAATTGTGTGGGAATATATCACTCCTCGAAATGGAGTAAATACTGCGACACAAGGTGACACCTTAATGATTAACAATAATTTGACTTTCAGGATGAAACGAATTCCTACAGATTATGAAGCATTTGACGGAAAGGACCTGACTCCTCAAGGATATTTGGAATTGGAACCTAATCTAGATTTCTGCCCTGATATTATTGATAATATTGAAGAAATTTCACAATATGACCTAAAAATATATCCAAATCCTGCTAGCGGTATTTTGACTATAGAATGGGAAAAAGGAGGGAAAGAAGTTGGCTTTAAAGTTTATGATTTGATGGGTCGAAAAATCGAAGATATGACTGCTACTGGTGGTCGAAAGTTTTTAAATATTTCTCATTGGGAAAATGGAATGTACATTGTAATTATCAATGACATGGAATTGAAACGTGTAGTAGTAGCAAGGTAGTCAAATGGAATAACTAAAATAGAACGAGAATTTGAGATTTTTGTCGAACTAGCTTTATCAAGACAAGGTCTCAAATTCTTATTCTTAAAACATTTTCATTTTTCATAAAAAAAACCACGAGGGAACGCCCCCGCGGTTGAAACAAAACTTGATTATGTATAAGGTTATTTCTTCTAAATATTTTTGAATTAGATGTTTATTTATTTCTTACTCCATCATTTCCAGTTGGAACAGAAAATTCATCTTTCTGAGTTTTTATTTTTCCAAAAAGTAAATTCATCCCAACTCTCATATTCACATTTTGTCCTTTCATTGGATTTATTAATGGAATGACATTATCAGATGAGAAAAAAAGTTGAACTGGTCCTAATCGTAAAGCAGTACTCAATCCGATATTGTTTTCACTTCCTTTGATATAAGCATACTGAGCACCAATACTAAATATATTTCCAAAGTCTTTTTTGACATTCATCGCTATGGCTGTTGTTAAATCTGACTGCCCCCCTTGCAATAGCAACAATACTCCTACACTTAATTTTGGTTTCACTTTGTAAGTAGTACTCATGTAAAAAGAACTCGGTAAAACAGTATTAAATCCATTTTGCGAAGTAGTAAATTCAAACGTACTAACAAGGGTATCTATGATATCCTCTGGACTATAATCTCCATCTTCAAAAAGTGGTTGAAAATCTAATCCTGCAAAAGTAGTCGTTCCATCACTCCAATAATTATTGACATTTTCTTCCCATTTAATTTTTCCAATATTCAATACACTCGTTTGGATATTAAGCCTTTCATTGAAATCGATACTCGCTCCAAAGTCTAATGCGACTCCTCGATTATTTCCAAACAAAGAAGGTTCAAAATCATCTAAGTTTAAAAACTCTCCTTTATTAATATCACTTTCAGGCACCCCTCCAGTGTTTATTAAATAATCAGTATCTGCTGTCAATTGATAATATTCAGGATCAGTGTAAATGCTCGCTTTAGCATTAGCAGTTTGATAAGCTGCATTTCCAACTAAATACTTTAACCGTGTTCCTACGGTCAAATTATCACCAATTTTATATCCAAGACCAACACCGAACTCTTGGTAAGCTAAAATATTTTGAGAAGGTGCAACATTGATAATTTCATCTACAAACTGAGCATTCCCTCCCCAAGCAAACTGCAGCATAGATTTTGGTATAGTATGAAAAGTATTTACTCGAATACCATGATTCAAAGTCAGCTGCCATCTTTTTGCCTGAAAAGAAAAAGTGAAAGTTTCAATATTTAAATTGGTCTGAATATTTATCTCATCGACTCCAATTTTTTCAATTAACCCATCGATATCAAGATAAAGTGATCTTCCATTTCTTTCTAAAACGTCACCAGGAACAATCGAAGAATTATAAAAACCAGCGTAAACTGAAGGCAACAAACTCAGATTGACTTTGTAACCATTATCTATAAATGAAGCTGGATTTGTCAAATTATTTTGGGCAACATTGGACATAAAATGTGTTCCCAATTCTATTTGAGCTTGTATCGAAAATGATAAACAAACTCCAACTATGGAATATATATACTGTTTCATTTTGTTATTTTATTCTTATTCTTTTTGAAAAAAATTATTTGCAGCTAATTTATTATAACAACTTAATTACAAAAATTTATTCTTTTAACCTTGCAATTGCGCCAAGCTTAAAACTAATATCATAATCGGTGTAAAACTTCACCGCTACCGTTCCCATTTCAGCAGTTGATATAATTCCTTTAATAGATATTTGAGTAGCATCCTGAATTTGTACAATTCGATCAATCGTGAATTCTGCAATATTCTCACTCGAGCTTTTCTCAATGAGTTTTCCTTGTGCATTAACTTCTGCGGCTGGAATCAGAGTTATATTACCTCCATCAAACAAAGAATCTAGAATAACATTATTATCATCCATAAAATAGACTTGTACACCAGCCTCGATAGGTAACCCATTTTCAGTAATTAACTTAAACGAAGCACTTTCTATACCTTCAAAAAATGAAGCATCAAATTCGCTTACTTCTTCAACTACAAAATCTCTTGCACTTAACCACACAGGAATTTCTATTTGTACATCAACATCAAATCGACTCGTATCTGAAACAAAACCTCTTATACTTGGATCACCGGTAGGATTAGTCAAAGCACTCAATTCGTAACTTAATTGTGTTGGATTGTTTGAAATAATTTCACTCAAATTCGAATTATCTTTATTCACTCCAACGTCAGTAACCATAGACTGACCTACTTCCATCAAGGAGGGATAGTTGAATGCAATCCCATCATCTAAAACAGAATAAATATCCATCGTTCCTTCCGACATAGTTTCAGCTGTTATGTTTTCCACAACCATACCAATGGGAATCCCAAAACTATTAGAGATTTTCAAATTTATTTTTGGGTCTTCTATTTTCAAACTCCCACTTACCGCCGACTCAAAAAGGTTAAATAAAATAGTATCACCTGGTAAGTCAAATTCATATTGATCAAAATATCCTTGTATGATAGAATACTCGAAATCTTGAAATTGTAAAACCATATCTTGCATAAATTTTCGCTCACCTGCTGCATTAGTTGCAATATATTTTACTTTGATTTCGTCATTTAAAAAATCCATAATATAACCAGTTAAGTCAATCGATCCACTCACATGTGTTGGAGAACTCCCAGAGTACTGAGCAGTTGTGAGATAACTTAATTTGACTCCGTTTTGAGTTAAGTTTTCCACTTCAATTATGACATTCATATCTTCAGTATATGGTGACTTAAAATCAAAATTTAATTTTCCATTTTTCGCAGCAAAAAAGTCAATGTCAAAAGATGTATTTATTGATCCATAGGGAAAAACTATGCTAGTATCGAACATAGGAATGGCAAAATTTGGAATACTAACGATATCCTGCCCTGAAACAGAAAAGAAATTACTTTCATAAACTAATGTCATGAAATTTTCATCATCGATATTAAGGTACCCTTGAGAATCAAAATCATCTAAAAAATCTTGAATAGAAACGGTTGTGTTGGCAAGTGCTACAGCCACTTCTGGCTGCCAATTTCCGACCTCAATATTGTCTATATCTTGAAAATCTTTAACACAACTTTGAATTAGGAATAAGGATATTAAAAGTAATAGTCCCCTCGTCAATTTTTTCATCTTAAAAAAAATTTCTGGATTAAAAAAAATAAAAGGGGAATCTTTGTGGGGATAATTTTTTAAAAAAAATCATAAAACACTGTAAATCAAATGATTATATTACATCTTATTTTAAAGTAACATTTCTATGAATTTAGAAATATTCAATTTAATTTTCTTCTATGCTTAGGATAAGGCTAAAAACCGTGCCTATTATTATTACTTATCAATATCTCGTAAAATAAAATATCACATAAAAACAATATATATATGTTTTAAGTAAGATAATGGATAAAGCAGCAAACAATCTTAATTGGTGGAATCGAGCAGCGAAAATTAAAAAGATGATTCTATCTGGATGGACTTTACAAAAATTATTATTCGAATTATTGGAATTTTATTTTTAATTGCACTTTACCCCTTTGTTATCTAGGATTAATTGTTAGAGCAACTGCTACGTTTTAATATTTTTAAAATGAGTGTTCTCCAAAACCCAACTTGATTACTTTATTTTTCTCAATCTATATTACATCAGGCATTTAAAAAATATTAGTTTAGAATATAACTATTTTAGACATGCCTATATTTACATTGTTGTTCGGAGGAATTCATTGGGATTTATAGAATAAAACAGTAGCCTTCCAGTTTATGAAAGCTACTGTCAAACTCCTTTTCTGCAAAAAGTTCACCTCTACTTTCGCCCTGAAATTTTAATCCCCAACCCTTTGGCCATCAACATCAATTTTTCTAAATCTCTATTTGTAACAAAACTAAGAGAAATACCTTTTTTTCCTGCTCGTGCAGTTCGACCACTTCGATGCGTATAGTATTCCGTCTGGTCAGGTTGTTCAAAATGCGCAACAAAAGCTAAATCTTTAATGTCAATTCCTCTAGCAGAGATATCTGTTGCAACAACCATTTGCAAATTTTTCTTTTTAAAAGCTCGCATCACTTTATCTCTTTCAATTTGTTTGAGATCACCATGCATAGCATCCACTTTGAAATTTCTAGCCTGTAATTGTTTGGCTAAAGTTTGAGTCATTTTTTTTGTTCGACAAAAAATTAAACCTTGCTCCTCACCTTGTCCTTTGAGGAATCGAATCAATCGATTCAATTTATCTTCTCTATCACACAACACGTACTCATGAGTTATATCGGGATTAACTTCGTGATTTTTTTGTACTCTTATACGATGCGCATCAGACGATAAATAGTTGTGAATGATGTCTTGTATTCCTTTCGGCATGGTGGCAGAAAATAACCAAATATTACCTTTTCCTTTCGTGAAGGTTAGAATTTTCTCCAAATCTTCTTTAAAACCTCGTTTCAACATCTCATCTGCTTCATCCAAAACAACCGTTTCGACTCGACTTAAATCCACCGCTTTTCGTTCCACCAAATCAATCAGACGACCAGGAGTTGCAACCACAATATGTGTAGGTCTTCGTAAAGAAGTAATTTGCTTATCGATTTTTTCACCACCATAAACTGCTTCTGCAAAAATTTTCTCAGTGTACTTTGTATATCGAAATAATTCTCTTTTAATCTGAATTCCAAGTTCACGAGTCGGGCAAAGAATCAAGGTTTGTACTACAGGTTCTTTCGGTTTTATTTTTTGTAAAATAGGTATACCAAAAGCTGCTGTTTTCCCCGTTCCTGTTGGTGCTTGTCCAACGAGATCGGTTTTTGCTCCCATCAAAATTGGAATAACTTTCTGCTGAATTTCAGATGGCTTAACAATCCTATTCTCATTAAGCGCCTGAATAATTTTTTTTGAAATCCCAAGTTCGTTAAATGTGGACATATTTTTTTTGGGTGCGAATTTAAGTAAATTAATGGAATGATGCTTTTTTATGTGAAATTCATTACTCCATGAAGGTTTCACCATATATTTAGAATAACATAAAATAAACTTTCATGGATAGCATACTAGATAATTACTATTATGAATCACTATCAAAAGAACTTTTTAAACTATAAAACAATGGAAAGGACAAGGGTTTTACTTTAATATTCTTGTTGTATTTACAAGTCTATTACCTTTCCTTATTTTTCTTTGGTCATCTACAACAAAGATGAAATTTCTATTAATTTTCATTGGTATTTTTGTTTTTGCATTTTTAGGTAATTTATGCTTTCATATAAACTGGGCAATTCATGTTTTAAAATCCTTTTATCTAAAAAACCCTACTTGCTGTATTCCGAGAGTTACTTGGCTCATCATTGAATTATTTTTTCAACCTTGTTCAATTTAGTATTCTCTAGCTACTTGGCTTCCAGATCTCTTTTAAAAAAAATCATACAAATTATTCAATTTTTTTCTTAAAAATCCATTTTAATCATACCCATTTTTCTACTATATTTGCAGCCTTAAATTAAAAATCAATTTGGTTGCCTCAATCAGCCATCCCAATATTAAAAATTATGTTTGAAAATTTACAGGACAAATTAGATGGTGCGTTTAAAAATCTGAAAGGAGATGGAAAGTTAACAGATCTAAATGTTGCAACTTCAATTAAAGAAATCAGACGTGCTTTGGTGGGAGCAGATGTGAATTACAAAATCGCCAAAGAGTTTACTGATAAGGTAAAAGAGCAAGCACTAGGAAGTAAAAACATTTTGTCGGCAGTTAAGCCTGGTGAAATGATGGTAAAGATTGTCTTGGATGAGTTAGTTGAATTGATGGGTGGACAATCTGTAGGAATTAATACTGGAAAAGGAACAAAAGATCCAGGTATTATTCTTATCTCAGGTTTGCAGGGATCTGGTAAAACGACTTTCTCAGGTAAGTTAGCACACTTCTTAAAAACAAAAAAACAACAGAGACCTCTATTAGTAGCCTGTGATGTATACAGACCTGCCGCAATTAATCAGTTAACTGTATTATCTGAACAAATTGGTGTCGCTATTTATAAAGAAGTTGAAAATAAAAATCCTGTCTCTATTTCTCAAAATGCCATCGAGTATGCTCGTAATAATAATCACGATGTCGTCATTGTAGACACAGCTGGTCGTTTGGCAGTAGATGAGGAAATGATGACGGAAATTTCAAATATCAAAAAAGGAATTAATCCAACAGAAACACTTTTTGTAGTTGATTCGATGACTGGTCAAGATGCCGTAAATACTGCTAAAGCATTTAACGACCGTATCGATTTCGATGGAGTTGTTTTGACAAAATTAGATGGTGATACAAGAGGTGGGGCTGCACTTTCTGTTAAATATACAGTTGGGAAACCAATCAAATTTGCTAGTACCGGTGAAACAATGGAAACTTTAGATGTTTTCCACCCGGATCGGATGGCCAACAGAATTTTGGGCATGGGGGATATTGTTTCGTTTGTCGAAAAAGCACAAGAGCAATTTGATGAAAAAGAAGCAAAACGATTAGAGAAAAAAATCAAGAAGAACAAATTTGATTTTGATGACTTTTTGAGCCAGTTAAACCAAATTCGGAAAATGGGTGATTTAAAATCATTGATGAAAATGATCCCAGGAATGAGCAAAGCGCTGAAGGATGTAGAAATTGACGATAAAGCTTTTAATAAAGTAGAAGCAATTATTTACTCAATGACTCCAAAAGAAAGGGGAAATCCTGAAGTATTGAATATGAGTCGAAAGAAAAGAATTGCAAAAGGTTGTGGTCAAGATATCCACCAGATTAATATGTTTATCAAGCAGTTTGATCAGATGAAAAAAATGATGCACTCTATGAGTAAAGGGAATATGGGTAATATGATGGGTGGACGAAAAAGACGGTAGATTTTTATCCTCTAAATAAGAAAAGCCCCGTTTACAATTTTGTAAATTGGGCTTTTCTTATTTGAATAACGCTCTTGGTTAATAAAAAAATATAAAGAGCTAACATTGCCCTCAACTACCCCAACTAGTACATCTTCTCTCCTTTCCTTAATTACATATACGAACTAAACAAAATTATTCCAACACAACCTATAGATGAGGTAATTGTTGTCTCAAGCAGAGATTCTTTTTAACTGCATTTATTTAAAGACTTTATTAACTTGGCCAAGTTCTATGAATTAACTATTTCAAATGGAAACATTGCTAGAGCCAAACTTGAAATATCAAGAATAATTTAATCTTAGTCTAACTTCTTCTTCAACTCATTTAATTTCATCATCGCCTCAATCGGCGTCATTGAATTAACATCCAAATCCATCAAGTCATCTTTTATCTCCTCCAATATCGGATCATTCGCATCAAAAAAGGTCAATTGCATTGGTTGAGAAACTTGCTGCAATTTTTTCCCAATATTTTTATCGGGCTCCGCTCCTATTGATTCCTCCTCATTTGAAATAGATTTTTGTTCGAGTTGTACTAAAATATGTGCTGCACGTTCAACAATACTCCGAGGCATCCCAGCCATTTTTGCCACATGAATTCCGAAACTATGATGACTTCCCCCTTCTATTAATTTTCGGAGAAAAATCACTTTTTGTCCAACCTCTTTGGTTGCAATATTGAAATTCTTGATTCTTGTAAATTTATTGGCAAGTTCATTTAATTCATGGTAATGAGTAGCAAAAAGTGTTTTTGGACGAACGCCAGCTTTGGCCCCAATCTGATTATTATGCAAAAACTCTGCAATTGCCCAAGCAATAGAGATTCCGTCATAAGTACTGGTACCTCTTCCAATTTCATCCAATAGAATTAAACTACGATCGGAGATATTATTCATGATACTTGCCGTTTCATTCATTTCGACCATAAAAGTCGATTCACCTGAAGAAATATTATCAGAGGCTCCTACCCTAGTAAATACTTTGTCAATCCATCCAAGCTTTGCGCTCTCAGCTGGCACAAAAGAACCCATCTGAGCCATTAAACATATTAAGGCAGTTTGTCGAAGTATTGCAGATTTACCCGCCATATTTGGGCCAGTTATCATCATAATTTGTTGCTCCTCATTATCGAGGTACACATTGTTAGGAACATAATTTTCGCCAAGCGGTAAATGTTGCTCTATTACCGGATGTCTCCCATTTTTAATATCAATGGTCATCGAATCATTGATTTCTGGGCGGCAATAATCATTTTTTACAGCGACTTTTCCAAAGGACAAAAGACAATCTAATTGCGCAATTAAATTAGCGTTTATTTGTACCGGTTGAATAAAATCAGCAATTGAAAAAACTAGCTGCTCAAACAATTTATCCTCCAATGCAAGTATTTTTTCCTCCGCTCCAAGTATTTTAGCCTCAAGAACTTTTAGTTCTTCTGTAATATATCTCTCCGCATTCGTCAAAGTTTGCTTTCGAATCCAATCCTCAGGAATCAGATTCTGGTTTTTATATTTATTGGTTACCTCTAGGTAATAACCAAAAACATTATTGAAACCAATTTTCAAATTAGTAATACCTGTTTTCTCCGCTTCTGCTTTCTGAATCCCCAACAATAAATCTTTACTATTTTTTACAATGTGTCGAAGGTCATCCAATTCTTGATTAAAGTTATCAGCGATTACTCCTCCTTTAGCTAGGTTAACAGGTGGATCCTCTTTTAATTCGTTAGCAATTTGATCTTTGATTGATTTACAGGGATTTAAACTATCTCCTATTTTTTGTAAAAACGAATTTTCACTTTTTTCTAGTAAAGCCTTTGTTGGAACGATTGCTTCCAAAGCTCGTTTTAATTGAACTACCTCCCGAGGATTAATTTTGCCTAATGGTACCTTTGAAATCAATCTTTCTAAATCTCCGATTTGACGAATATTCATTTCGATCTCAGAAGCTTGTTCATTATTCCTTATCAACCAATCAACCATATCTAGACGTGCCTCAATTGCTGTTTGATATTTTAAAGGAAGAACAACCCACTTTTTCATCAGCCTTGCTCCCATAGGAGAAACCGTCCGATCCAATATATCGATCAAAGGAATCCCACTCGGATGGTTACTAAATGCTAGTTCTAAATTTCGAACAGTAAATCGATCCAACCAAACATATTTATCAGGTTGAATTCGACTAAGTGCATTTATGTGCTTGAGGTTAGTATTTTGAGTAGTTGCTAAATAATGCAAAGAAGCACCTGCTGCAATTTGTGCCATTTCTAAGTGATCGACACCGAAACCTTTTAAGCTGTTCACTTCAAATTGTTCGATCAGTTTTTCTGTAGAATAATCAATTGCAAAAATCCAATCATCAAGTGGATAAGTATAAAACTTATCACCAAATCGTTTTTCGAAAAGAGTTGTATTTTTTTTAGAAAAAATAATTTCAGAAGGTTGGAAACTTTGCAACAATTTATCGACGTATGCTGAATTACCTTGCGTAACCATAAATTCACCAGTAGAAATGTCTAAAAATGAAACACCTAATTCATCTTTTTTTCCAAAATAAATAGCCGCTAAATAATTATTTGTTCGATGATCGAGCAACTTATCATTGATTGCAACTCCGGGAGTAACAACTTCTGTTACTCCTCTCTTTACAATTTTTTTCTCTTTACTTGGTTTTTCTAATTGCTCACAGATAGCCACTCGATAACCCGCTTTCACCAAACGTGGGAGGTAAGTATCCATCGAATGATAAGGAAATCCTGCCAGTTCAATATCTTCTCCTCCATTATTTCTTTTGGTCAAAATAATCCCAAGGACTTGAGAGGCCGTGACAGCATCAGTACTAAATGTTTCATAAAAGTCGCCAACTCTAAATAATAAAATCGCTCCTGGATACTTTTCTTTTACTCCAAAATATTGCTTCATCAATGGAGTAATCTTTTTAGGTTTGCTTGTTATCTTTCCTTTTTTTATCAAAGTGTTTGTTTTTTTACAAATATAAGAATACACAGTGATTTTATGAGTATTTGTTAGAAATGTGTTTTATTGAATTGAAAATAATTTTACTAATAAATCTTTGATTGATTTTTCATTTCTTTCAAAAAATATTAACTTACTTTCCATACATACTAAAGTTAAGGATTACTCTATCTGATCTTTTTGAAAACACACATACTATGATCCAAAATTTCAACAACCTAAATGAGAATGAGGTTTCCAAAATGCTAAATGCTATTCCGCTTATCACGATTTTAATTGCAGGGGCAGACGATAAAATTGATTACAATGAAAAAAAATGGGCCATTAAATTAGCCAACATAAGAACATATTCCAATCCAGATGAATTGCATGATTATTATTCTCAAATTGGATTTAATTTTACCGAAAGACTCAATAAAAATATTGATTCACTTCCCAAAAATAATATATCTAGGCAACAAAAAATCTCTGATCAATTAGCAGAATTGAATGCTATTTTCCCAAAATTAGATTCCTCCTTTAATGCTAAACTTTACAATAGTTTCATAAGTTTTGCTAGGCATGTTGCGAATGCCTCCGGTGGCTTTATCAATTTTAATCGAGAAAGTATGGCAGAAAAAATATGGATTACATTACCTATGTTAGAACCAGTCTTAGTACCTATGGAAGAGGAGGAAGTAGAAGAGTAGATTTTATTTCAAGTCAATGTAAAGAAAGAACAGTCAAAAGGGAAGCCACCATTATCGATTTTCCATATTTTGATTAAATTCCTCTGTGTAAATACAAACTGACTCAGGCTAATTTTGCAGGTTCCAAATCCACTCTCCCATCGAATCGAAATAACCAACCTTATCTCCTTGCTCCACTCTAAATAACCCTTCTCCCACATAGCTGATAAGTTCATATTCAGGTAAAACAATTAATTCTCCTTTTAAGTTAGTCAAACCACTAAATCCATTTATCCTCACTTTTGCATATCCATTTTGGAATGGTTCAATTTTATCATATTTAGATGTGATAACTGGCATTCCATTATGGTTGATAATGCCCCATTTTCCATTTTTTTGAACAATGGCAATCCCATGCTCAAAGGATTGAGCATAGTCATAATATCCATCATAGAACCTTGCTTCCTCAGTAATATAATAGTAATTCCAACTTCCATCTCTAATTAAACCGCGCTTATTAGAAAAGCCAACCAATCCATTGATACTTGGTGAAATAATTACTTCCCCTGTTTTATTAATTACCCCAGCATTTCTCATCCCATTAAAAACAATGGCTTTTCCATCGTCAAAATCTAAGCATCTAGAATAAGTTAGTGGAATTATTTCATTACCATTTTTATCAATATACCCACATTTTCCATCTTTTTGAACAGCTGCTAAGCCTTCCGAAAAACTAGACACCTTTGAATATTTTGCCTCAATTAAGATATTACCTTTAGCATCGATATATCCAAATCTCTTTTTATGCTGAACAGCTGCTAAACCCTCTTTGAATGGAAATATTTTTTTATACTGGGTATTTCCAATTAAGTCCCCTCTTTTGTTTATAAGTCCATATCTTATTTTTTGATTTCCTGTTTGGACAATGGCTATCCCCATTTCATTAAAAGCTCCTATATGGTTATATTTAGGTCTAGTAAAATATTGGCCAAAACTGTTTATTAATCCAAATTTGCCATTGACCACTACTCTTGCAACATTATTTTCAAAATCGTAAGCTTTATCAAATTTTGGAATAATTACTTTTTCACCTTTATCATTAATATATCCAACTCCTGAGGAAGTTGCAACCCAAGTCAACCCATTATTAAAATTTCCTACCCTACGATATTTAAATTCAATAATGATATTTCCATTGAGATCAATAAAACCCCACTTATTTCCTAATTGAGCAGCAGCATACCCTTCTTGAAATCTTCCAATTTTTCGATATCTGCAAGGAATAACTTCTTCTCCTTTTAGATTAGTAAAGCCCCAAAGTCCCCTTCTCAAAACAGGTAACCGACCTTCATTAAATTCACCAACTTCATCATATTTTAATTCAACTGTTACTTCAGCCAAGGTATCAATCAATCCATATTTAAATCCATTTTTATACACCTGTAGGATCTGATTATTGGTTTTCTCCAAAAACTGAATTTGATCATAACTACATGATAACAATACATTACCGGCCCCATCAATAGCTCCAACCTTTTTGTCTTTTTCGACGATACCAATTTGGCTTGTCATTTCTTTTACAAAATTATATTTAGGAGTAACAGTAATTAAACCGATTGTATCAATATAACCCCACTCACAATTTTGACAAGTTAATGCGGCTTCGTTTCTAAATTCTTTGTCATGATCTGTATAATCAGTCATATAATTTGGTGACAAAATTCTTTTTAAATAATCTTTGACTTTTCCTAGACTTCGATTTTTATTTTTCAAATTACCTGATAATCTTCCACGCATACTCATCCGTGCAATTCCATCTTGAAAATCATCAATGAAAGCATAATCAGTTGCAAGGTATGTTCCATTCTCTGCAACTAAACCATGAGTACCATTTGAAAAAACAACACGCGCAGATGGATTTCCTTTTCGAAAATCTACTAGTCGAATATCTAGTAATTCCACAGGGGTTACAAGCAATCCATTCTCATTATTGACTAATCCAAAAACCATATCGAAACGATAGGTTGTTCTATCAAATGAATATTTATTCCACTTTTCAATTCCAACTAATGTAAAATTAATATCCCGTTCCATTCTTATCCAATCAAAAACAGGTTGGATATGTACACTCCCATCTTCTAATTTTCGTAAGCCCCATTTATCTTGCTTAGCATCATAAAACCACTCAAATTGATCTAATTGATAATCATTATCATCAATTGACAGCTCAGAAGTAGAGTCATGATCCTTCTTTCCTCTTATTTTTAATTTTACGTGATTCTGAAATTCGTCCTCCCCTTGCAGATTTCCATTATTGTCAAAGGATAGAATGGTAAAAACATCACCTAAATAAGCCTCTACTTTATTATCTCCAATATTAATTTTATCAAACTTGGGATTTATTTGTTCTTTCCCATCTACACTAACTATTCCTAATTTCTCATCTTTTTTAACCACACAAATATTTGATTTCAGTGGCGCTATATAATCATATTCAAATGGCACAATGATTTGATCTCCAGAAGTAACCACGCCCCATTTACCTTTAATGCTTACTCGAAATTGATTATTTCCGTATGATTGTATTTCATCATATTTTACATCTAGTAGCTTTTTTCCAAACCAATCAACCAACCCTAATTTGCGTTTATTTTTGCACAGTACATATTTTTTAGAAAAGGAATAATACGTTTCATATTGACCTTTAGTAATTATCCTCTCTGCTGGAACCGAATATAAAAATACTCGACTATTGGCAATTAGTTTGATAAAATTATCAGAAAGGGTGAAAAATGACTGAAAGGAAGGACGAATTAAATGACGACCTTTTTGGTTGACTGCACCCCACTTTTTATTTTTTTGGTAAAAGAAAAGTTGAGAATTATAAATTTCAATCTGAGAAGATTCATTGGCTAAAATTTCTTTTCCATTATTGGAAAGCAGGCCTAATTTTCCGTTCAGTTTAGTTTGAAAGAATTCGTCATCTAAAAGAATAATCTCATCATATTTTGGTTTAGTAATTATTTCACCTTCGATATTTGCTACTCCCCACTTTCTATTTTGTCTAAAACCAATAAATTTTCTCTTCCAAATATGAACCTGTTCATATCCATTGCTTAAAATCACATCACCCCTATGATTGACCACTTTCCAATCCGACGCATCCAAAACAGCAAAAATTAAAGAGTCTAAAATTTTGACATCTTCATATTCTGGAGCAATAACTTCAATACCATATTTATTTACCAATCCAACTCGATTATTTCGTTGCATTACAGCATAGCCATACTCTTTAAATTTGCCAATAGCATCATAATGAGGTTGAATCACCACTTTTCCTTTGGAATTCATCATTCCCCATTGCCTATTTATTTTTACTGGAAAAAAAATCTCCTTTTTCACTTCACCAACTTGGGCAAAGAGTGAAACTCCAAAAAGTAGTATTAGAAAAACGATAAATGATCTCCGCACGTCGTGAAAAAATGAGTTGTAAAAAATAGACCTTATGTTTTGTTAAAGTAAAACGATAGATAACAAAAATAAGTATTTTAAACAGAATTTGTAGCTATCTCAGGACAAAATATAGAATTAATCCCCTGAGATAAACTCACAGTTTGAACTGTACAATATAACCATCATTAATAAAAAATTGATGGTTATATTAGAAATTTCTGGTAGTTATTCATTGACAAAAGTGAAATATTATCTTGAATACAGTTTTCTCAAATTTTCTTACGCTGAATTATTTTAGAAAAAATATTTACTTTTACACAAAACGAGTATACCATGAATGATCACCCAAAGTGGAATTTCCAAGAATTTTCAGCATTCCTTATGCTTTATGCAGCATCAGCAGACCTCAAGGTTACCTCAGATGAAAAGGAGGCAATTTTGCAAAAAGTGAATGAAGAATCTTATGAAAAGATTTGGAAGGAATACCACTCTATTTCAGACATCAATAAAATTAATCTAATCATATCTTATAAAGGTTTGTACTTTCCAACTTCTGATAGAACTAATGAGTTATTAGATTTAATGAAAAAAGAGTTTATGGCAGATGGTGAGTTTAGTTTGCTAGAAAAAAATCTGATGCGAATTTTAAAAAAATTAATCTAGCTAAAATTTTCAATTGAAAAAAACCGGGAATAAAAAAATCCCTACCTGCATTCTCAAGACTGAAGGAAGGGATTTTTTATTCCTATAATTGAAAATTAAATAAGAAATTGACCACAATCTATGAAGGATAAAAAACAACCAAAAACCCATATAACTATTTCTAATAAAACTGGAAGATCTATTAATTCAATAGTCCGGATAAGCAATTTAAAGGAATTCTACATTCAATCATTTCCTTTTTTAAAATCTTTTGCCGAATTATTAAATGACCTACCATGGGAAAAAAGCGCTACTGAGGAAAATACGTTGAGAAAACATGAATCCATTATTTTTGAAACTTGCTTAAAAGGTCTTCGGCTTTCTCTGTCCAAAAAGAAGGAAAATAACTTACCAAATGATTATTTTTTCAAAAAAGAATTTATTGCTAAACCAATTCATCATCTTTTAGGATCTATATTTTTTCAATATTATAAATTTATCCAAAATGAATTACCTAAAAATTTTGCAAAAATTAAAATCCATTTTATCAGAGAAAAAGTCCTAAAAGGGTTGATAAAAAATATTGTATCAGAAGTTCCTATTTATGAACGATCCATAATCATTTTAAATCAGGAGAACATATCTGGAGGAGAATCTCAAATTTTAGAAAAAAAAGATGATGGTTCTTTTGAGATTATTTTTCAACAAAAATTAAATGCTGGAGATTTTGTTTTTTTGAAGACAAAGAATGGAAATCTTCAAAATATTTATCATCAACTGACTCCTATAAAACTAGAAAATGAAACAAAAAAGACTGGCTGGTTGGATTTCATGAGATTTGAAATTATTGAATAAAAGTCATTTTCTCTCTTTCCTTTTTTATTTCCAATATCCCTTTACTATATATTTTACACCACTGAGTTTTCATAAAACCATTTGACGTAATTCAGGCAGATCAAAATTATTAACACTTCGTTTTTCTAAAGTAAACAATTTAAATATTGACATAATCACAATTAAACAACTTTCCTCTTTTGATTTATCAAATACAAACATGCAAACTATGTAGATATGAGAAAAAATAGAGGTTTCCTGTAAGAAGAATTATCAAACTACTTGTTCTTTTATATCCAAAAAAATAAATCCAAGTCTCAATTAACCCATTTCGGCAACTCTAATCATCGTATCTTCCACTTGCTGAACCAACTCTATATATCGCGGATCTCGCTTAGTTGAACGATCTCTTTTCAATGGCAAATCAACATGAATATGTTCCACAAATCGAGAAGGTGCCGATTTCATAATATAAATATCATCGGCCAAATAAACCGCCTCAGGAATATCGTGGGTCACAAAAACGATCGTCGGATGATATTCATTCCAAATATCCAACAATAAATCTTGCATCTGCAACCGAGTACTTACATCTAGAGCACCAAATGGTTCGTCCATCAGAAGTATATCAGAATTAGCTAATAAACTTCGCGCAATCGCAACTCTTTGTAACTGTCCTCCTGATAAAGTTGGATACTGTGCATATTTATGTTCATGACCTGCGAGTCCTACTTTAGTAATAAGTTCCATCGCTTTCGAATCTCGCTCTGCTTTAGATACTCCTTTGTATTTTAATGCCAAACCAACATTATCCAAAACTGATAACCAAGGCAAGGAAGAGTATTGTTGAAAAACCATACTTACTCGATTATCCTTACCAATATTTTTATCCTTGAGTAGTAACTTTCCTTCGGTAGGTTGTTGCAGTCCAGCGACATACCTTAGCAAAGTTGATTTTCCGCAGCCAGACATTCCTAAGATTACGATGAATTGACCTTGGGCAGGCTTGTCTTCTACTAAAAAATCTAAGTCTTTGATAATGAAGCTCTCTCCTCCATCATAACTTTGGCCAATGCCTCGCATTTCGATAATGTTATCCAGTTCTGTATCTTGAAAATTAGGCATTTTTATTTTTTTAATTAATTGACGATGTTTTTAAGTCTTCATTAGTTTTGAAATAACTTTGTTCCATCCAAGTTATTTCAAAACTAATGAATGTTGCAATATTTGACTGAGTCCATTTTCGAATCTTTCAGTATTATAATTACTAACTTATTTGCCATATTTAATTCTTCTATTTGAATAATTGAATTGTTCTTCAACCAATCATTCAAGAGTATTCTCCAAATTTCTAATTGAATTTTTATTTACAAAAAAAGAAAATATTCTAATACCAAAGGACAATCTAAAATTAAAATTAAAGCATTCGTTTCCCCTTTAATTTCAGGTCTATATTTTTTTAACATCATCCCAACTATTCGTTAGACTATAGTATTCTGAGCAATTTTAAACTCACCATAAAAGACAAATAAAACTCCTCCAATCAAAATAACCGGCAACAATGAACCCATAACCCAACCAGCACTTGGCAAAATCACTTGCAACAACAACGCAAATAAAACTCCACCTAAGACTAAAAGTATTCCTGATTGAGATTCTTTTAAGCCCTTTGGTTGGGTATTCATATATTTATGTGGGAAAATTCTTTTATCAATAAATTGGAAGATTCGGTCTTGTAAAAATCCAATGACTATGATTACAATTAAACCAGCAAATACTTTTTCGATTTGTCCTTGCCGAGCTTTGATATACATTAAAGACCCAATTCCCCCTTGCCTATTTAGTAATTCTGCAATAATAATATATGTCCAAGAAATAGCAGTCAATACTCGAATATCATCCATCAATCGAGACATGACAGAGGGAAAATAAACAGTCTTTACCGTTTGCCAATCTGTAGCCCCAAGAGTAAAAACAGTCTTCAAATAAACACTCGCTACTTCAAAAACCCTTTGTGAAACCACAGGCAACAAATAGACTAAAATACCAAAAGCCAAAAAAGCAATCTTCATTTGATCTTCAATTCCAAACCAAATAATAAACAAACCAGTTAAAGCCGTCAACGGTAAAAACCGCATAGCATCAACTTGTTTACTAAACAATCCTCTAAAAAGTGGAAACAATCCAATCAAAAATCCAAGAGGAACGGCTATAAAAATGGCCCAAAAATAACCTTGAATATTCAACCATAAGGATCTTCCAGTTTGCTGTATCAGTTCATCTTTTTGGATAAGTTCTGGAAACGATTTCACTACTTGAAATGGTGTAGGAAATAATGGATAGACTTTTTCAAACTCAGTTGCATTTGCAAAATTAATGGAATCAACTCTTGCAATTGAATCCAAATATAGTTGATGTATTGCTGGATCTTTTCCAATAGATGATTCTAATCTTGAATCAAAACCATCAATAACTGGACGGTTGATAGATAGCATTTCTGCAACTACCCACCAGACAATTATTAGGATTACAAATCCAGCTAAACCTAAAATTAGATTTTGAGAACGACTAAGATCACCGCGAAGTTTGAATAGTTCCATATTTTATTTTGTAAATTAACAAGGGGCGTTAGGGCTTGAAATCCTAACACCCCTTTATCGTTTTATCTTTATTCAGCGATTAACTCAAAATCAGTTCTTCTATTTTTGGCTCGCCCCTTACCAGTCTCATTAGATGCTACTGGCTTGTTAGATCCATTCCCTACAATAATAAATCTATTTTTAGGCATTCCATGCTCAGTAATTAAATAATCAGCTACGGCATTAGCGCGCTTCAGGGAAAGTGATTTATTTGCTGCAGCACTTCCAACATTATCAGTATTCCCCTCTATCCGAATTCTAGAATTAAAGACCTTTGCAATGTCTACAAATTCTTTATCAATAATATATTTTGCATTATCATCTAATCGATACTCGGCTGTTCGGAATGAAATTCTAACTGCTTTGGTTGCTAAGGCGGTTTTAGTTTTATCTGCTTCTGTTGCTTTCGTATAACTCTTTGATTTTTCAGGAAAGTCTGCTGGAGATGTTAAAGTAGTCGAACTAACTAGAGATGGATAAGCTACTTGTCTCCAAGCTGGAACTCGACCTTCGATATATTTCAAATCAGAATATTTATCTGTCATATTTCGATACAAATCATCTCCTGCAACACCCTTATAATCACTATTTAATCTGAAGAAATTTTTGTTATCGCCATGAGTTGCCAATCGAACATTTCCAATCATTTCATCAGCTTCTTCAGGTGTCAATGGAGTTCCTCTCTCTGTAAATTCTTCAGATAAAATAGCTGCTGCTTTTTTCCTTGAAGATGTATTTGAGTTAATTTCAGCAGCACCTTTCATCCAACCTTCGTACAATTGACGAACTCTTTCTTTATTATTATCAACAAAAGCTCTTTTAGCAAAAAACACATCAGCAATAATATATGCTGCAGATTTTGAACTTTCCAAGACTCTACTTCCTGGAACAGCTTTCAAACTTAAAATATCATCTGGACTCCAAACTACAGCTGCATCACATCGTCCACTTTTGAAAACTTCAGCAGCATCAATTGCACTTGGTTGCCCTAATATCTCTACATCATTGACAGATAATCCTCCTGCTTCCATTAACCAAATCAAAAAAGAATGTGACGGTGTCATTTCTGCTACTGCAATTTTTTTTCCTTTTAAATCAGCTACACTCGTAATTCCACGTCGAGCCACTATAGCATCACCACCTCTAGACCAATCTGCCTGAAAAACGACTACTGGATCAAAATCAGACAGCCCACTAACTTCTGTTGGGAAGGCATCTATTGTTGCCCAAAGTAAATCTACATCTCCAGATTTAAATGCGTTTCTAGATGCATCAAAATCATCCAACACCTTAAATTCTACTTGAAATCCATAATCTTTATAAAATCGAGAATTCTTATTTGCTTCAAATCCTTCGTTAAAATATTGTCCACCTGCGTACCCTCCCCAAGTTACTACACCAATTTTAATTATATCTTTTGATGTATTAGACCCTGAAGTAGAACTGGTTGAGCTTGATGAGTTATTTCCAGAGTTATTTGCTTGCTCTGTATTTTCTTGTCCAAGATCCCCCAAGTACCCATTATCTCTTAAGTAAGTAATTCCAAAAAATAGGATTGAGACTATGACTAGCACAATTAATATCTTTGAAAATGTAGTTAGTTTCCTTGCCATGTTTTTTAATTATTTCGTTATTATTGTTAATAAAATTTGTTCGGTTAGATCTTCGGAAAAATAGTACTAATCAAAGAGTGAATCATATTGGTTTTGATGACCTGATTCTCTCATAGGTTTTGCTACAGGTTCATTTAAGTCTAGTACATCATCATCGCTATTTGCTTGGTTAACGAGAATAATTTTTTCCTCTCCTAAAATTTTAGAAATACCTTCTTTCTCCCATTTCTCTAACATCTTTAATCCTTCCTCTTCAAATACACCATTCTGTAAATCTACAGAGTCCATAAAGTTGGAAGACATTTCCATAAATCTCTCCATCTCCCCTACCTTATTACTTACATCATCAGCTACTGCCTCCATCGCCATATCAAACATTGCACGCTTATCAGGATTCCCAGAAATCACACTTGCGGCAGATTTCATTGCAGAGGCGCTTGCTTTGATTGCCTTGTACTCTTGCTCTTTGACCATCACTTGATCCTTCACATCTTCCAAAAGAATCTCAGAGTTTTCGTACATTTTGGTTAATACCCTATACAAGACCTCCATTTTTTTATACAAATCTTCTAGCCGCATATTTGATTCTTTTAATCGTCCCGCTTTTCGAGATTTAAGAATCATGATATTTTTTTTGTTAACTTCTTTTGCTTTACTCGCTTGAGTCAAATTACTTTTAATCTCTTTTTGGTTATTGATAATCAACTCTTTAAGTTTATGCATCTGGCCTTTAAGCTTTCCAATTTGCTTATTCATTTTTCCTAAGTTGTCTCCTAAATCATCCGTATAAGATTTCAAAATCCCAATTGGATCAATCTGAACAAACATTCCAGTTATTGACCGCATCACACTTTTATACATGTACCAAACAAGATTTCGCATTTTAGGATCAAGTATCATGTAAATTACAGCACCTAAAACAGCGAGTGTCGCAACTAAAGTAACTGTATTGGCGAACAGTCCAGCGATAATATCTGCATTCGTTGCAATAAAATATCCTAGCCCTCCAAGTATCGCAGTCAAAAAAACTGCCCCAGTCACCCCTTCAGGTCTTTTCCAAAATGATTTTGGTTTAAAATCTTGCATTTCCATTTTTAATATTTTGATTTATTTATTTTATTTTTTAGATAGATATAAATAATAGTCGCCTATTATTCATTAAACATTACTTCAAATATTTTTTCATGTTTTCTATATCTCTTTTAATCTGAGAAAGTACAAGGGTATAAGATGCTACAAAATTATTTTTAGTAGCTTCTACTTTTACTGTTGCAGCAGAAATACTTTTTTTCATTTGTTCACTTTTTGTTTGATGCTGTGAAATTTCTTTTTTGAGTTGCTCGATTTGCTTAGATTTTTCTTTAACCAAATTGTCATGCTGTTGAATCAATTGAGCCTTATCACCAATCTGCTTGTCTTTTTGATTGGCCAAAGCTTGGGCAAATTTTGATTCCTCTTTCTTTAATACATCAATGTAAAAATGAGCGGTCTTAATTAATTTAGCTGGAGTCGCTCCCATCGTGGAGGCAGCTGCAAAAGCAGATTGATAACGTGTTTTTTCATCCATTGGCATTTTTGCCAAATTGTGCAAACTATTTTTATATTCTAAATAATCAAATCCATCTAAATTATTCGCATCCATAGCCTGTAACAAAATATTGGTAAATTTTGGACTTGACTTTCCTGAAGGAACTGGTGGACTAGAAGTTAGTCCTAGAGTTGAAGTGGATTTTGTTTTTTTTTCAGGAACAATGCTTGAATCATTTGAACTATTACCAGACACCTTGTCTTTAAATTCTTCATCATCTACGATAAACCACTTTTTAAGATTTTTTAACATAAAAATACTTTAGTCAGAGTAAATATTTAGAAACTAATGTTGCAAAAAATATAAACAGTATAATCTACTTTTGTTCAGAAGAAATAAACCCCTTTCGATTAACCCGCCTAGATTTTATACAAATATCGGTAAAATAACAAAAAATAGAGTATTTCTATAATGTTTAATAGTCTCTAAATTTTTCATCTTATGGTTATTAAAATTCTCTTATTTTGCCGTTTTGAAAACATGCATTAAGAAAGCATCGGAATCAAGCATTTTTTTATAAATTTGGTCTCTCTAACAGATGTACATTTATCAACCACAAGGCAATAAAAGAAATAGTTAGAAATAAAATTTTTTAGACCAAGTGGGAAATTCAATTAAATAAAATGAACGAGAAAATTATCTACGGAATTCAACAAATTGGAGTTGGTGTAAATGATGCCGAAAAACTTTTCAAATGGTATGCAACAAAATTAGGTGCTGATATCAAAGTTTTTGACGACAACAATACCGCAACTCACATGGCGAAATACATGGGAGGGAAACCACATGACAAAAGAGCAATTCTTGCTCTAAATCTACAAGGTGGAAGTGGTTATGAAATTTGGCAATTTGAAGATCGAGAACCTCAAGCTCCGGCTTCACCGATCCAACTTGGCGATACCGGAATTTTCTCCATAAAAGTTAAAACACGAAATGTTCAAGAAGCATTTTCTAATTTAAAAGTAAAAGGAGTTGAACCAATCTCTAAAATTGTTACCGCCCCAGATGGTATCCAATCTTTTTTTATAAAAGATCCTTGTGATAATATTATTCAAATCAAAAGTTTCGACAACTGGTTTGCACAAAAGAAAAACATGGGAGGATTTTTTGGTTGTACGATTGGCGTTTCTGATATTGAAGCAGCAAAAAAACTTTATTCTGATGTCTTGGGATATGATGAAATCATTTATGACAAAACTGGAAGATTTGATGACTTTTCAGACTTGCCAAGTGGAGATGAAACTTTTCGGAGGGTATTGTTAAGTAAAAAGGCAAAGAGTGGAGGTTTTTCAAACTTATTTGGAACAAGTCAAATAGAATTGGTACAATCCATTTCAAGAACGCCGAACAAAATTTTTGCTAATCGATATTGGGGGGATATTGGATTTATTCATTTATGCTTTGATGTTCGGAATATTGGAGCAGTTGTAAAAGATTGCAAAGCAGCTGGTTTTCCTTTTCAAGTTTTGGTCGATGATGAATTTGACATGGGTGATGCAAATGGAAATTGGGGCTACCTTGAAGATCCAGATGGTACATTAATAGAATTTGTTGAAACTTTAAAAGTCCCTCTCATTAAAAAAATTGGATGGACAATCAATATGAAAAAAAGAAATCCAACAAAGCCGTTACCAGATTGGTTAATCAAAGCGATGTCCTTTAATCGAGTGAAATTTTAAAAGACGATAGACATAGAGTGTTTTAGGATTTATAACACCTGTTAAAATCATAAAATGACCTTAATATTGCGTATATAATGTTTACACAATTCCATAATCCAAAAAGTCTTCACGGCGAGCTCTTAGATTTCTACCTAGCCAATGGCTGGTTTCGATCCGGCCAATACATTTATACAACCAAGGTTTTGAATTTTGATGGTAAACTATACTCTCCTATTCGGATTCGATTACCACTCGAAAACTACGAATTCCGAAAAAGTCTTCGAAAAATTTGGAAAAAAAATCAACAATTTGAAACTATCTTTAGACAAGCATTCATCAGTAGAGAGAAAGAAGAATTATATCAAAAACATAAATTACGCTTTGATGGATATGTCTCTCAAACAATCAAAGATGCTCTGCAAGATGGTGGAGAAACGACGATTTATAATACTTACGAAGTAGCAGTTTACGATGCAGACAAATTAATCGCAGTTAGTTTTTTTGACCTTGGAGAAAACAGTATGGCAAGTATTATTGGTCTTTTTGACCCTGAATATTCAAATTATAGCCTAGGATTTTATACCATGCTTGCTGAAATTGATTTTGGAAAAAAAAATGGCTTTAAATATTACTATCCTGGCTATGTAATTCCGAATTACCCGAAATTTGATTACAAATTACGAATTGGAGAGGTTGATTTTTACAAAGCAAAAAATGACATTTGGCTAAATTTCAACCAAATAAAAAAAGCTGATCTCCCATCAGAGGTCATCGAGAATCAATTGATTAAAATGACCATGGTTTTAAAAATGCATGCCATTGACTATAAAATTTATTTTTATCCTCTCTTCGACAAAGGCTATATGAATCATATTGGAGAATTGGAAGAATTAGAAACACCACTTTTTATTCAATTACAAACTCCGATCAATGATCAAAAATTAGTTATCGACTTTGATTTACAAAAAAATTGTTTTAGGCTTACTCAATTTCATGGTTTTTTAAAACCAATTGAAAATTTTTATGACTCCTCTACTCATCAAAAATATCCCACTTTTAAAACTTTGTTAATTCGTCAATTCAAATTTAAAGTAAGTGAAAAGCCTGAGGAGATTGCGATGACTATTCTAAAGATGATGCAAATGAATAGTTAATATTTATTTCTAAAAAATATTGAACTAGTAAACCATAGAATCATATATTATCTAATGATTTAAATATTGACTAGGCTGGAATCATTCTCTAACTGTTATTTTTCTTACATATTTAATTTCAATTTCCTAAAAGTTAATGCAGGTTGAAATCCTCCTATTTTTAAATTCTCTTTTGGAGAATCCTCATTTACTTTATTTGATGGAATTGTAAAACAAAATACATTCCCCTGCCCAGAGCTATTTGATTCTATCCAAATTTTTCCTTTGTGATTGGAAATTATTTTTTTACACACAGCCAATTTCACTCCGGCTTCGTTTACTTTATCAGCTTCTTTTACTTTTCCAAAAATATCAAAAATAGATTCACGATATGCCTTTGAAATTCCAATCCCATTGTCTTTCACCATAAACAAATAGTGATTGGCCATTTCTTCAACATCTAATTCTATCAAAAGATTGCTTTCTCCTTTGAATTTTAGAGAATTCTCAAATATATTTTTAAGTAACTGTTTAAATTGAATTAAGTCAACTATTATTTCTGGAAGTTGACCACTTACAATTTTTGCATTGGAGGATTTTAGTTCAGTAACCAAAAGTTGTTTAACTTCATTCACTACCTTTTCTATACTTACCAATCGAGGATTAAAATTTTCTAAGCTTACATTTGAAAATGATAAAATATCATTCATCATTCTAGTCATTCGATTTGCACCATCAACGGTATATTGTAAAAATTCTCTACCTTCCTTATCTATCTTTTTTGAATACCGATGTTGAACCAATTGAGAATAACTAGAAATAGTTCGTAATGGTTCTTGCAAGTCATAAAAAGACATCAGGTCTGTAATTTCCTCATATTCATTGCTTTTGATATTGTTTTTTTGAATAGATTGTTCGAGACTTTTTTGATACTGTTGTTGTGCTAATGCTTGCTCATGTTCTGATGTAATATCCCTCAAATTCATAACAACATATTCTAATTCGTTAGAAGCATCGACAATAACATCACCTTTTATTTCTATCCAACATATGTCTCCTACTCTCTTTAACATTCTCAATTTAGAATTGAAAGTTCTATTCAAACGCAGAAAATTTTTGTCTAAAATATTATATAAATCAAATCGATCAGCAGGATGTACAAAAGTCAAATCATATAGATCTAAGACTGCAGTCATATTATAACCCAACATCCTTTGAATTCCGGGACTTACATATTTAAACCGTCCATTTTTGACGTGAAAAATTAAAAACAAATCTGAAGAGTTCTCAACAATCATTCGATTGAAAAGATCTTCTTTTTTGCCACTAGCATTCAAATAGAATAAATTAGAAAGGAAAAAACCAGCAACAAATAGCACCAGTCCTGATATAATGGAGAAAATAAAATTGGGATTTATTACGGCAAGGTAAAATACAATCAAGAGGCCCAACAAAAAGAGAACCAAAAAAACAGGCCGGAATCGAACTACCTTAAGTGAGAACATATCTGACTTAAGTAAAGAAAGATTCTTAGTATAATTGTTTTTGTCTTTTGTGTCAGTAATAATCATGTACTTTGAAATTTGGCAAAAAAATACCAGAATACCATTCTTTATTAATTGATCGAACGAATAAGCCGATAACGTATCAACTTATTTTTACTCAATAGAAAAAAGCAACTCACCTAAGTACTTATTCTACTGAATAAAAGTATTCAAAACACGGGATTACAAATACAACTTGACTTTTGGGATAAATCTAAATGTTATGTTCATCATAAAAAACCAATTAAGATTTTTTCTAATATTATCCTTCCAAATACCTTGCCAAGGTTTGTTAATTATCAATAAAGTTCATCAAATAAAGAAATCAGGCAATATTAAGTTTAAATTATATGTGAAAAAATAAACATTATCAACTCCACTCTCTTAACCTATTGAAAATTAAATACTTTCCATGCTACAACAAAAAAAGCCATTAACATTTCTGTTAATAGCATTTTTATATTTTATTTAGCCGAAAGTGAAAATTCAGGTAAAAACATTACAAATGTTAAATTCTCGAACGAATTGATTATCATTTATTTCTACCGAAACCTATTCTCTTTTTGTTAAAGGTAAAATCATTAGTATCTAATTTAAAACTTTGAACATCCTGCAAAGTAAGAATCATATCCTCATCTTCCGGTCGATCCTTTTCTGAAATTTCAGCCAAACGCAAATTCATATTCTTTATTGCCTCAAGAACAACCTTTCTAACATCTCGTGCATTTCCAAAATATTTATCTCTGAATTCATATAAAAAGGCAAGGTATTTGTCTAAATGATTTGAAGCATCATCAGTCATTTTAACACCTCGTTGTAGGAACATTACTTTAGCGATTTTCTTTAAATCTTCTGGAGAATAATCTTCAAATTTCAGGGTTTTATCAAATCGAGAATTCAATCCTGGGTTAGCTTTTAAAAAGTTTTCCATATTGTCTGGATAACCAGCTACAAAAACAAAAAACTCCCCACGATTATCTTCCATCCTCTTTAAAATAGTTTGGATAGCTTCATCACCAAAGTCTCCATGCGCTCCTCCAGTTTTAGCAGTTAAGGCATAGGCTTCATCAATAAACAGTACACCACCCATTGCTTCATCAATTTTTTCTGTTGTTTTAATGGCTGTTTGACCAACAAATCCTGCCACCAATCCTTGACGATCAGTTTCCACCATTTTACCTCTTTCCAATACACCTAACGCTTTATATATTTTCGTTAGAATTCTTGCAACTGTTGTTTTACCAGTTCCTGGGTTACCTACAAAAATAGTATGTAATGAAAATGAATTCAATACACCTTTTCCAGTTTCTCTAAAATATTTGACTAATCGAATCATTTCATGAATCTGAACTTTAATAGATTCCATTCCGATCAGATTATTCAACTCGCCCATAGCCTCAGTCAATAAATTTATGTCAATAGGTATGTATGGTATCTCCTTTTTCTTCTCGATTTCAATATTTGCTACATCTTTCAACTCTATAATTGATAGTTGATCATTGTCCAGACTTCTTGGATTAGAACCATCCATTACTCGTAATCCAAGGTTAATTTTTCCCTCCTCTACTAAATCGTAAACAAATCGCGCATTTCCAAATGTCTTATCCCTATTCCTAAATGCATTGGTGATTAATTCATCTATCTTTACTTTAGCTTCCTGAGTAAACTTAATTCCTTTTTCTAAACTTGCAAACTCTGCAATTTGTGAAAGTTCTTGTGGCAAGTAATCTGTAAATTCAAAATTCATTTTAAATCGAGACTTTAACCCTGGATTAGAATCCATAAAGTGTTTCATCTCTTTAGGATAACCGGCAACAATAACAGCCATGTCTCCTTTTCCATTTGACATCTCTCGAACCAAAATTTCAATTACCTCTCTCCCAAAATCTTTGCTATCATCATTTGAGCGAGCTAAAGAATAAGCCTCGTCAATAAATAATACTCCACCTCTTGCTTTTTCAATTGCCTCTTTTACCTTGGGAGCAGTTTGTCCAATATATTCACCAACTAAATCGACTCGATCCACCTCATGAACATGACCTTTAGTCAACAACCCCATTTTCTTATACAACTGCCCCATCATCTTAGCGACTGTTGTTTTACCAGTCCCAGGATTCCCTACAAAAACTGAATGAACATTAATATCTTCTTTTTCTTCAAACCCTTTTTCTTTTCTCAATTGCAAAAACTGAATATATTGAGCATGATCTCTCACTCGTTGTTTGATTTCAGTCAAGCCAATCAGATTATCCATTTTTAACATAACTTCGTCAAATGATTGTCCATGTTCGACTTCATTTGCTAAAATTACAGGAGCTTGTTGATTTGGTAAAAGTACCCCAGTTAGACCTTCCTCAAAATCATCATCTATTCCAAATGGAATCGTAGCTATTAATCGATCCATAAAAATTAAATCTGCCGTATAGACATCCCTACGCCATGAACCCTTGACATTTGATCCCCACCCAGCAGTCATTTTTATATAATCATCTTTTTTTTCCACTCGCTGAAGCCGAACTACCTGGCCTTTTAATTCACGCGCATTATTGTAAAATTTAGTGTACAATTCACACTGCCAATTTTTATCAACATGTTCATTTTTCAATAGTATTTCAACATAAATATACCTAGTTTCTTCACTACTAAACGTTTTTAAGTAAACTCGGTCATCTTCCGTAACGTCATCATATGGTCCTTCGTAAAGTTTGAGTGACTGCACACTCAGGTATCCACTTGTTCCATCAAAATCTTCCGTCCCTGCATCTTCGACATAAAAATATTTTGTAGCTACTTTCTCACCTTCTACCCAAGCTTCCCAATAATAAGTACCTTTTTTCCAAAAAACGCCTTCTTTTTTATTACCCCATCCTTCCCTAATGAATACTGTAGAATCGTATTTACTCACTTTCCTTTTAAAAGGTAAAGAACACAATTCCTTACGCCCTTTTTTTAAAGAAAAACATTTTAGCTCAACATCAATTTCCCAATCTTCTTCGTCATACATTTTATTATGAAAAGATAATTCAGCATATACATACGAAATTTCAAAACGATCAAAAACTTGCCGGTATTTCTTTTTATTGTCTGCTAACCACTCTGTTGAAGCATATACTTTAAGTTCTCTAAACTTAAAACTATCTGATTTCGGATATTTATAACTTTCGCCCATTCGCTCTAATTAATATTTTATATATTATCTTAAAAAATTGATAATCAATCTCTTACACTTTATTATTACAATATTTTTATTTCAATACGTATGAAAAATAAATTCAATACACCTTTCCAAATTGTCTAGTAAAGTGAATTATAAACTTATTAAAAAAATTCTTTATCACCAATTTATCCGGAAGTAAATATTTACATAGTTTTGCTTAATTTAAACTATTCTTGAATCAGTAAATAATTGATTTAATTTGATCCTTTAAAGTCGTTCCTCAAGAGAAATTAAACTCTACCAATCAGTGGTGGTAAAAATATATTTCAAAAAAGAACCCAGATTATTATATATTTAATGAGTAAAACGACACAATTAAATTTAGAATCTCCGACACTCCTAAGACTTATCAATATCGAATAAAAAAAGTGATGTCAATCCACTCTTCTTCCCTTTAGGTTTTCGCGATATGAACATCCTAGTTTTGAAGGTTCTCTATTCAAAATGAAGTTGACGACCCAAATTAGGATAAAAGAGTATATTTTAAAGAGTTTTACGCTAGATGATCTAATTTGGTTCAAGTTTAATTCAAGGATTGATTACCAAATTTTTAACTAGGCTATACCAGTTCCTGAAAAAAGTAGCAAAAAAAAAGGGATACATTTATTTTATATGCCTTATATAAAGCCAATTTAAGTAGAAGTAATTTTGGAAAACCGAAAATCATGTAGCACCTTCTAGCCAGATCTTATGATAGCAAAATACATTGACTGATTTGTAGGGGAAGTTTTTTGAATGCTGTGAATATTACTAATGGGAAATTAGTATTGGTTTATGAAAGAGTGATAAAAAAATCAATTAATTCATGTTCAGATAAAGAGTAAAAATAGAGGAACTGACAAAAATAGTTAATTTTGGTTCAGAGTATCCTCATTTCCTACTATGAACTTCTCTCTTAATAAGTTGTTTACTTATTGATTAAAAATTACATTTGCACTCTTTTTTAGAATAAATTAAAATAATAAATCATGGCGACGGTAAAATTTACCTTCGAGGATAAAAATATCTCTCCAAAAACGGTGGAAAATATAGAAGAAGGCCTAACTATATTAGAAGCAGCTGAAGAAAATAATGTTCACTTAAGTCATAATTGTGGTGAAGTTTGTGCTTGTAGCACTTGCCATGTATATGTGCATTCTGGGGATGAATTTTTGGAAGAAATTTCTGATAAGGAGGAAGACTTCATTGATCGAGCAATAAATCCAAGGTTAGAATCCCGTTTAGGTTGTCAATGTGTCATTTTAAAAAATGACGCTGTCATTGAAGTTGAGATTCCTGATCAATCTCGAATCATTGGACACGAACACTAGGCAAATTTTGAACTATTAATATCTAGAATTAATTTATAAAAATTTTACAATACAAAAACAATATGGGTTTTAAAGATATAGACGACTTTCCAATCAATTGGCCTGATCATGAAGACATAGCAATGAAATTGTACGATAAATTTGGTGATGATTTTTCTGAGCAAAAAATTTATCGGATACGGTTCACAGATCTAATAGATTGGATTTTAAGTATTCCTAATTTTGAAGGAAAAAAAGAAGAATGTAACGAAGGTCATTTGGAGCAAATCCAAGCGAAATGGGTTTACGAATGGAGAGATAACCAATAAAATAAATACGTTCATTTTCGTTAAGTGACAAATGTTGTACGTTATGAAATACCTTCAATATGAATTATCTAGAGAGATTTAAAGATATTCAAACCTTCATTTTTGATGTTGATGGAGTGCTAACCAATAGTGAAATCATCGTACTAGAAAGTGGAAAACTGCTTCGTAAAATGAATATCCGAGATGGTTACGCTATAAAACATGCATTAAAAAACGGCTACCAAATTGTCATAATCACTGGTGGTAAATCAGAAGGAGTCGTGACCCGATTGAATAACTTAGGAGTCAAAGAAATTCACTCAGGAGTGAACAATAAGATAGAAAAATACGAAGAATTAATTTACGCCTACAAATTAAACCCTTTAAACATTTTGTACATGGGTGATGATTTTCCAGATATTGAAGTCATGCATAAAGTAGGAATTGCTGCTTGTCCTAAAGACGCTGCTCATGAAGTAATTGAAATTGCAGATTATATTTCTCCTATCGATGGTGGCAAAGGTTGTGTGAGGGATGTGATTGAAAAAGTAATGAGACTACATGGAAAATGGGTATCAGAAAATTGATGGTAAATAAAAGTTATTGGCAACACCACTAATTGTTAACATCCCGCGATATTAACTATTCACTACTAACCGTTACAACATGCCATTCCTAAAACTTATCCGTTTCCACAATCTTTCAATTATTGTTCTTACACAATATTTATTGCAATATTTAATTTTGGTACCTGGATTTAAATCTGCTGGACTGACCCCTCTTTTAGATCATCTTCATTTTTCAATTTTAGTTTTATCTACTGTTTTAATTGCGGCAAGTGGATACATTATTAATGATTTGGAAGATTATGAAATTGACCTCATAAATAAACCTGAGAAAGTAATAATTAATCAATATATCTCTGTCAAAAATGCTTGGCGAATGTATTGGAGCGTTTCATTTTTTGGCTTTTTAATTTCACTTTATTTAGCTTTTCACGTGAGGAATTTTCCTCTAATTTTTATATACCCTACTGCTATCCTCCTACTATACTTTTATTCTAAGTCCTTGAAAAAGAGTATTTTATGGGGCAATGTCGTTGTTTCAATCTTTTGTGCGTTCGTAGCAGGAATCGTTATTTTCGCAGAGCGTCATAATATTTTGGAAATGAAAGAGTTAGGAAAAGATGTCATTAGTATTTTTATTTTCTATCTATTATTTGCTTTCTTTTCAACAATGTTTAGAGAAATCATAAAGGACATAGAAGATGAAGAAGGCGATCGAAAAAATGGATGTCAAACACTACCGATTTTTTTTGGAAAAACTACTGCAAAATGGGTTGGAATATTCTTTGGGACTGTATTGTTATTAATTTTAGGATACTGGATTTCCTCAAGAAATAAAAATGGATTCGACCTTGAATTTTGCTATATTTTGTTTGGAATAATTTCTCCATTAGTATTTTCTTTAGCAAAATTATTTTCGGCCAAAACAAAAAAAGAATTACACATACTTAGCCAAATTTCAAAATACATTATGCTTTCTGGAATTTTATATTTGTTAATTTTGAGCTTTTAGCCTCAGAGTAAAACTGATTAAACTTACTTCCATTAATTTGTTTTCTCCTCCTAAGAAAACAAATTAATCTGAGGTAGCTCAAAAAACTATCATCATGATTAACCGAAAAATCATTCTTGCATCTAAATCTCCTCGGCGTAGTCAACTACTTCGCGAAGCAGGTTTTCAATTTGAAATCCAAACTCGGGATATAGAAGAAACCTATCCAGTTACACTCCCTGCAGAGGAAGTAGCTGAATTTCTAGCAGAAAAAAAAGCGGAAGGTGTCAAGGACTTTATCAAATCAAATGAAATAATTTTAACCTCAGACACAACTGTAGTAATGGGTAATACTATTTTTGGCAAACCAAAAGATGCACATGATGCATTTGATATATTGAAAATTCTTTCTGGGAAATCACATAAAGTAATAACAGGTGTATGCCTTATGTCAAAGGATAAAAAGCGAATTTTCAAAGGCATTTCCAAAGTAACATTCGACACCTTATCCGATTCAGAAATACGTTATTACATTAATGAATTCAAACCTTTTGACAAAGCTGGAGCCTATGCTATTCAAGAGTGGATTGGCCTTTGCAAAATAAAAAAAGTTAAGGGAACATACTCAAATATCGTAGGTTTACCAATGCGTAAAGTTTATAAAGAATTAATGAAATTTTAAAAATAGATAATGAAATACTATTCATCAAAAACCATTTTTTTTATCTCGATCTTTGCTATATTTTTTACAGCATGTAAAAATGAAAATTCAAGTAATAATCAAGAAATTTTAATCCCTCAAGAAAATATAAAAGTTAGAATTCCTAAATTCGATGGAAAAGCAGCGAAAGAATTTATCGCAAAACAAGTTTCTTTCGGCACGAGAGTTACAGGTTCAAAGGGTCATCAAGAGTGTAAAAATTGGCTTACTAGTCAATTCAAATCTTTAGGTGCAGAAGTCATCGAGCAAAATTTTACTACTACTACTTTTAACAATGTTAAGCTTAATGCAACAAATATCATCGCTCGATTCAATCCAAATGTGCAAGAGAGAATCATTTTATCAGCACATTATGATACACGTCCTTTTGCAGAGAAAGATCCTAACCCAATGAGACAAAGTGACCCTATCTTAGGAGCCGACGATGCCGGAAGTGGCGTTGGAGTATTATTAGAAATTGCAAAATTATTACAACGCAACCCAATTCCAATGGGAGTAGACATTGTACTTTTTGATGCAGAAGATTATGGGGATTCTGAAAATAACAATCCTGAGAGTTGGGGATTAGGTTCTCAATTTTGGAGTAAAAATCCACACCTCAAAAGAAAAAATGTTAAGTATGGAATTTTACTAGATATGGTAGGTGCAAAAGATGCTAAATTTTATAAAGAAGGATATTCAATAAATTATGCAAAAGCCCTTACTAACAAAATATGGAAACTTGCATCTTACATGAAAAAGGATAATTTTTTCATTAATTCAATTGGTGGAGCGATAACTGACGATCACTATTTCGTTATGATGAAAGATTTCAAAATGCCAATGATTGACATCATTAATATGCCTTCTGAAAATTTTGGCTTCGGTTCTCATTGGCATACCCATGGAGACAATATGGAGGTAATTGATATAAAAACTTTGGAAGCGGTTGGACAAGTAGTGACGGCTGTGGTTTACAAAGAATCAAATAAGGAATTTTTATGAAAACAATCCAATCAACTATTGAAAAATAGCCCTCTATCCTAAAAAAAAATCTAAACTAATTTTTATTATTTTATACCTTGAACTAAATGTAGATAGTTTCCGTTAGATATATAGGGACTTTTATCTAGAAAAATTCAAAATTATGAAGGCATTAAAATATACACTGTTTCTTTCTATTGCAATGTTTATCGCTTGTACTAAGCCACCTGATTATTCTGATACTCCCGAAATTGCATTTATTAGTCTTTCGGAAACAACAATGACCCAAGGATCACAAAATGAAGAGTTTATAACACTAACTATTTCCTTCACAGATGGAGATGGAGACATCGGAATCGATGGTGGGGAGCCATCGGTGTATTTTAAGGATTTACGAGATGGATCAGAATTTATTACGTTTGTTGCACCAGTAGTCCCAGAACAAGGAGTTGGAAATGGAATTTCTGGTGAAATGTATATAAAAGTAAATACTACTTGCTGTATTCACCCTAATCAAAATGATGGATGTAATTCTGACTTCTCCGATTACCCGATTGATAGTTTAATTTATGAAGTTTATATTATTGATAGATCAGGTAATAAAAGTAATGTAATTGAAACTGCCCCTATCACACTTCTTTGTGAAAACTAAAAGCACATTCTAAAAATGGCTATAAGCAATTGTCATTCAATTACTTATAGCCATTTAAATAATAAATTAAGTCAGCTACACAACCCATTCAATCTCTTTTTTCAGCAACTTCTGAGTTTTATCTTCTTCACTTCCTTCCTCTACTTTGTAATTATATTTCCAATTTGCCAATGGTGGCATACTCATCAGTATAGATTCTGTTCGCCCATTTGTATCCAATCCAAACTTAGTCCCTTTATCCCAAACTAAATTAAATTCAACATAACGACCTCTTCTAATTGATTGCCAATTTTGCTGCTCTTTGGTAAATTCCTTACCTTTATTTTTATGTAAAAGATTTAAATAAATTGGACAAAAAGCATTACCAACAGATTTCACAAAGTCAAACCTTTCTCTTTTTTCAAAACCATTTTGTTTACTTAATCTATCAAAAAAAATACCTCCGATTCCCCTCGTTTCATCTCTATGTTTTATATAAAAATAGTCGTCTGCCCATTTTTTAAATTCTGGATAATACGACTCATGATGCTCATCACATATAGTTTTTAAATATTGATGGAAAAATTTTGCATCTTCCTCCACGACATAATGTGGCGTAACATCAATACCTCCACCAAACCACCATCGACCATCAGACATTTCAAAATACCTAACATTCATATGGATAATCGGCACATGTGGATTCTTTGGATGCAAAACAATACTTACTCCTGTCGCATAAAATTCACCCGTATCAATTTTAAGTGCTTTGGAAATTTTCTCAGGTAAATTTCCTTCCACGGCTGAAAAATTAACTCCTCCTTTTTCAATATGTTTCCCAAGAAAAACTCGGGTTCTTCCACCTCCCCCACCTTTTCTTTCCCATAGATCTTGTTGAAATTTTCCAACACCATCTGCTGCTGCTAGTTGATCACAAATATTGTCTTGAAGATTTTGAAAGAAAATGGTGATTTCTTTTTTATTTGACATTTTAATATGTTTTTAAGTTAAAGCCAGATCCATTAAAGAAAGAAGACTCCTTATGTATTGTAACTACAATCCTAATTTTTCTTTTGCTGCTGCAACCACTTTCTTAGCATTTCCTACAAAAATCTCATTGTCAATAAAAATCACCGGACGTTTCAAGAAAGAATATTCCTTTAAAATTAGTTCTCGATATTCGTCCTCAGATATTTCTTTTTCATGCAATCCCATTGGACGATACTTCATAGAACGACGACTAAAAAGAGACTCGTAAGAACCCGTCATTTTTTTCATTTCATCAATCTGTTTGGCTGTAATTTTTTCTGTTTTAATATTTTGTATTTCAAAACCTTCTGCCCCATCCAACTCTTTGATGATTCGCTGGCAAGTATTACAAGTTGAAAGTTGATATATTTTTCGCATAGTAAGTTTAAATAAATTTTTTATGATTGAATTAATTTACAAATAAAATTATAATTTCGTAGAAAGGTTGTATTTCCAATGTCATTTAATTTCCATAAAAAATGAAACACTTTCCTCCTTCTGAACTCATTATAAATCCTGATGGTAGTATTTATCATCTTAACTTAAAACCTGAGCAAATTGCCAAAAATATCATTACCGTTGGTGATCCTGACAGAGTTGGTGAAGTTTCAAAATACTTTGATTCTATTGAGTGCAAAATCCAAAAAAGAGAATTTGTTACACATACTGGCGAATTAAATGGTACTCGAATTTCTGTAATCTCCACTGGGATTGGTACTGATAACATTGACATAGTTTTAAATGAATTAGATGCTTTGGCAAATATCGATTTTGAAACAAGAATAGAAAAAGAAGAACATACATCGCTCAATATTATACGCATTGGGACATCAGGATCAATGCAAAAAGATATTGCCGTAAATACACTGTTAATTTCTGAATATGGCATAGGTATTGATGGTCTTTTGCATTTTTATGATTATAAAAATAATGCAGATGAGCACATGACTTTTTTGCATTTCATGGAAACAGCAGGAAGTGAAATCAATTTCCCAATTCGCCCCTACATTGCCTCTGCAAGTAAGAAACTGATTGACACTTTAGGACAAAACTTCTTAAAAGGCATTACTTTAACTTGTCCAGGTTTTTATGCTCCACAAGGAAGAGTTCTGAGAAACGATATTGCAGTACCGAACTTAATTGAAAATTTAAGGAAATTCAATCATAATAATTTGCAATGTACAAACTTCGAAATGGAGACTGCTGGAATCTATGGATTGTCTAATGTTTTCGGCCATCAAGCTATTTCGTTTAATGCTATATTAGCTAACCGGATTACAAATGAATTTAGCACAAATCCAAAAATAATTATTGAAAAATTAATAAAAACAGTATTAAACAGAGTTTCGAAATTATAAATCCAACTTTATATCAAACTTTATATCTTATTAGCCATCCTTTAATAAATTCAATCACAATCCACTCATAGGATCTAAATTCAGTTTTCATATAATCCCTAAAATAAATATGTAATAATTTATATATTAGCATATTATTACATATTAGCATTTTATTATGTGTACAAAAAAAGGAATATTAATGAATTTACAAGCCGTCATTATTGAAGATGAACAAGCAAGCTTAGATAACCTCAAAAACATTTTACAGAAAAATTGCCCTCAAGTAAAAGTTATAGCAGAAGCTAGGAGTGTCGAAGAAGGTTATTTGACATTGACAGACAAATCACTCAAGCCAGATGTAGTATTCCTTGATATTAATTTAAATAATGAACTTGTATTTAACTTGTTAAACAAATTAAAGAACATCAAGTTTGAGATTATCTTTGTGACCTCCTACCAAGATTATGCAGTAAAAGCATGCGCATATAGCTGCATTGGTTATGTTTCAAAACCAATCGATCCACAAATGATAGTGGAAGCCGTGGGTCGAATTAAGCCCAATAAAAAAGAGGATAACATGGAAAATAGACTAGATGTCTTTAAAGGTCATCTCAGTCATTTAAATCCTTTTAAAAAGATAACGATTGCCTCTTTGGATGAAATGCATTTTGTACATATTCATGAAATTGTTCGATTACAATCCGATGATAATTATACTATTTTCTACCTAAATGGCGGAAATAAAATTATAGCATCTAAAACTATAAAATCTTTTGAAAGTATGTTTATCCCATTTAACTTCTTTAGAGTTCATCGAAGTCACATTATTAATCTAAACTATATTAAAAAATTCATCAAAGGCGATTCAGCTCATTTAATTATGGACGATGGTGCTAAGATTGAGGTTAGCCGAAGACGAAAAGGATCATTTTCTGACAAGTTGAAAGAACTTCAAAAAGAACTTGCATAAAATTCAATTTTATTTTTAAAAAAATAATATTCCTACACTATTTTTCTAAATTGTGAATCATATAATTTTTTAAAATACACTGGGTTACACTAAGCAATATTTTTAAGCAGATTTGACAACCTTTTTTTCAAGTCTATTAAAGCAAACTAAATAAGTGTTACTTACCAACTAAACCAATTTTTAGCATGAGAAACCAATGTTCCTTTCCAAACTCTTTATTGATTAAATTTTTACTTTGTATATTCCTTATCATTAATAGTTTTCCTCTTTTATCACAACGTAAGAAAAAATCAAAAGCAGACATCCCGCTTCCAGTTATGATGGATGCTGAATTGCTAAAGGCAGTAGAATGGAGAGAAATTGGTCCTTTCCGAGGGGGGAGATCAGCAGCCGTAACCGGAGTTTCGGGCAAACCAAATTTGTTTTATATGGGTGCTGCAGGGGGTGGAATTTGGCGGACACAAGATGGTGGTCGCCAATGGAAAAATATTTCAGATGGATTTTTTGGAGGTTCGATCGGCTCTGTTGCCGTGAGTGAATATGATCAAAATGTAATTTATGCCGGTGGTGGTGAAGTTACAGTTCGAGGAAATGTTTCCTCAGGGTATGGAATTTGGAAATCTGAAGACGCAGGTAAAACATGGAAACATAAAGGACTTGAAAAATCTCGACATATTAGCCGAATTAGAATTCATCCACGAAATGCAAATATTGTATATGCCTCTGTAATGGGAAACCTTTACGCGCCAAATGTAGAAAGAGGAATTTATCGAAGTGATGATGGAGGAGATAATTGGAAACAAGTTTTGTTTGTAAATTCAGAAGCTGGTGCCGTTGATTTGATTTTAGATCCAAACAATCCTCGAATACTTTATGCTAGTACCTGGAAGATTAAACGAACACCATATAGCTTAGAAAGTGGTGGTGAAGGAAGTGCATTATGGAAAAGTACAGATGGTGGGAATTCTTGGGAAAATATATCTGCTAATGAAGGATTACCAAAGGGAATTTGGGGAATTTCTGGAATTACTGTTTCGCCAGCTAACTCTGAACGAGTTTGGGCAATAATAGAGAATAAAGATGGTGGGGTTTTCAGATCTGATGATGGCGGAAAAACATGGAAAAAATTAAATAGCGAACGAAGCCTTCGACAACGAGCTTGGTACTATTCGCGAATTTATGCAGACCCTCAAAATGAGGATGTAATTTATGTTTTAAATGTTCGATATCATAAATCTACCGACGGTGGAAAAACTTTTAAATCTGCTAATGCTCCACATGGAGATCACCACGATCTTTGGATTGCTCCTGAAAATCCTAAGAGGATGATTATGGCCGATGATGGTGGTGGACAGGTCAGTTACGATGGAGGAGAGACTTGGTCAACTTATCATAATCAACCGACTGCACAATTTTATCGAGTATCAACCGACAATCATTTCCCCTATAGAATTTATGCTGCTCAACAAGATAATTCAACGATCAGAATTTCACATCGAAGTGCTGGAATTTCAATTGGAGAAGATGATTGGGAATCTACTGCTGGTTGTGAATGTGGACATATTGCTGTCGATCCAACTGATAATGACATCGTTTATGGAGGATGCTATGATGGGCTTTTACAACGAAAGAATCATAAAAATGATCAAGAGCGATCCGTCAATGTTTATCCTGACAATCCAATGGGTCATGGTGCAGAAGGAATGAAATATCGGTTCCAATGGAATTTTCCCATTTTCTTTTCTCCACATGAAAAAAACAAACTGTACACGGCTTCGCAACATTTACATGTTTCGAATGATGAAGGTCAATCATGGAAAATCATTAGTCCTGACCTGACTAGAAATGAACCCTCAAAATTAGTAAGTTCTGGTGGGCCTATTACAAAAGATAATACTTCTGTAGAATATTACTGTACCATCTTTGCAGCGGCTGAATCACCAATAAGACAAGGACTAATCTGGGCAGGCTCTGATGATGGATTAGTTCATATTACTAAAGATGGCGGTGCAAATTGGGAAAATGTTACCCCTGAAAATATGCCTGAATGGATTATGATTAATACCATTGAACCTCACCCAACAGATCCTGCCGTCGCTTATATTGCAGCAACAATGTATAAGTCTGGTAACTTTCAACCATATATTTATCGCACTTCAGATTATGGAAAAAACTGGAAAAAGATGGTTGATGGAATTAATAATGAACACTTTACTAGAGTTGTAAGAATTGATCCTAATCGACCTGGTTTAATGTATGCAGGAACGGAAGCCGGAATGTATGTTTCTTTTAATGATGGAGTACAATGGCAACCTTTGCAATTAAATTTACCAATGGTACCTATTACTGATTTGGCAATAAAAAATAATAATTTGATTGCTGCTACACAGGGACGATCATTGTGGATTATTGATGACTTAACACCTTTACATCAAATGCAAAAAGATTTTAAAGATAAACAAACTCATCTCTATAAACCAATGTCTTCTTATCGGATGAAAGGTGGTGGTGGAAGAAAATCTTTGACACAAGGAACAAATCATCCAGGTGGAGTAATGGTTAATTATTTTGTTAAAAACTTGACCGACTCCACTAATGTAACCCTAACTTTTTTGGAAAAAGGAGGAAAAGTGATTCGGAAATTTTCCAATAGAGCGAAAGAGAAAAAAGATAAATTAAAAGTAAAAAAAGGAACGAATCGATTTAATTGGAATATGAGATATGAAGATGCGAAGTCTTTTGATAAAATGATCTTGTGGTGGGCCTCACTCAACGGACCGAAAGCTATGCCAGGGAAATACGAGGTTCAATTGATGGTGGATGATATGATTCAAAATGTAGATTTCGTAATTTTAAAAGATCCTAGGATAAAAACAAATGACAAAGAATTGAGGGAGCAGTTTGATTTCCTAAATGAGATAAAAAGTAAAATGAGTGAAGCTCATGAGGCAATTATCGAAATTCGAGATATACGTTCTCAATTGAAAAATTACACAGGTCGGTTAAGCAAAGATAACTTTACTCAGCCTGTTTTTGAAAAAGCAAATGCAATTGATTCAATGATGTTGTTAATAGAAAATGAATTGTACCAAACTAAAAATCAAAGCCGACAAGATCCTTTAAATTTTCCAATTAAGTTAACTAATAAACTAGGCCATTTAAATTCATTAGTCTCAGGGGGTGATTATCCTCCAACTGCTCAAGCGATTGAGGTGAAAAATGTTTTAACTAAAGAAATAAATGATCAGCTAAATTTATTTGTAAAGATTAAAGCGATCGAATTACCAAAATTTAATCAGTTGGTGAAAGAGGCTCAAATTGATGCAATTATTTTGAAAGAAGATTAGTACAAAGTATTTCCAGTTTACAAATGTAAAGTAAATCATTTCGGTAAAATAAAAACTTCTTAATACTAATTTTGCCCGAATGGTTTACTTTCATGGTTCTACAAGTAGCAATAGCTCAATTAGCTAATAATCAAAACCAAATAATAAATATGGCACCCAACAAGTGTTTATTTAGATCTATTTTCAATAAAAAGAGCACCCTCCTTTCATTTTTTAATAAAAATGATTAATTTTATCTAAGTTTTGGTTTTCTACATCCAAAAAATAACATACTGTTCCACTCTAAACTGTCCATTTACATCAATTTTTTAATTTATTTCTAAACTTTTAATAAAAGTACTACGTACTAATACAACCTTACTTTTTATTTCTAGTGAAAAGATAAAAAGTATGGTTATATTTCAAATTTATTACTACCTTTAGAAATTAATTTAAGGCTTTTAAAGGCCTGACCTGAGAATTTAATAAAGTCATAAAACCTATCCACAACCTGTTGATTTTTCAACAATTCAAGAAAGTTCAACTCTCTGACAGTCAGATGGTTGATTATTTCTTTATTGAGGTAATTCGGTGATACTGGGGAAAAACATGAATCTATATTATTTAATAAATAATAATAGTTTTCCTTAACCTAATAACCGAGTTTAATGTCAATACTAAACCAAGAAAAGTTTAGTCAAATAATTATTAGACAAGCAGGCTTTTCTCGACGCTGTTCCACAAGAAATTTTTACTGGCTATTTATCAGCCTTGCATACTTCAGTGACGAAGTTGTAGGCTTTTTTAATTTTTTATTCATTGCTCGCGAGGTGATTTTGTAGCAACTGAATGAATTCATATAATTTATTAATCTTAAACCAACAAATTATGGTTCCTAGAATTTACTCCCAAAACAATGCACTTAAATTAAGCACCGTTTTGGTCTTTTTATTTGCTTCGATTACGTCCTTTGGACAAAACCCCGTCTTTACAACTCCAGCTATTTGTCCTGGTATGTCAACAGTAACACTTCCAGTTGGAGGGGGTGCAATAATATTTACCAATGCTAATATTGAGGGGTTTTTATCCGTGAATGCTAATGATCCCGGTGGAGGAACAGTAACTTATTCTACAGATGTTGCTTCAGTTGATTGTTCAGATGAGGGAAATATTGTAACAATCATTGTGACAGCCACTAACGATACTAGTCCTGGTGAATCTGCATCTTGTACCATAGGCGCAACGATTGTGAACGGTGGTGGATTACCAGACGCAGAATGTATGAATATTACTGTTAATTTAAGTGGAGGCGGAGTGGTCACTCCTTCTGACATCGATGATGGAAGTTTTTCTTGTTCAGGAATTACCAATATGACAGTAAATGAAGGTATGGGATCAGTGCCATCTGTAACTTATGACTGTTCAGATGTTGGTACTCAAATGCTTAATCTAGAAATAACTGATGCAAATGGAACCAGTACATGTACTGCAACAATTACCGTTGTAGATGATATTGTTCCGACGTTTTCTTGCCCTACAAATCAAACTATTGCTTTAAATTCATCATGTCAAATAGTAATTCCTGATTTAATTACAGGTATTGTTGATGAAGCTGACAACTGTGGAGCAGTAACAATGACTCAAAGTCCTGCAGCAGCAATGACTGTTGCATCAAGTGAAGGAGGTACAACTAGTGTAACTATTACCGCCACAGATATTAACGGGAATACTACTACCTGTGATGTGACTCTTACTGGTGATGATACAACTGCACCAACAGCAACTTGTTTAGCAACTTTAACTGTTAATCTTGACGCAAGTGGTAACTATGCTTTAACTGCTGCTGAATTAGATGCAAATAGCTCTGATAATTGTGGTACTACGAATTTAAGTATTCCAGCTACAACATTTGATTGCTCTGACATCGCAACAAGTCCACATGTAATAACACTTACTGTAGATGATGGGAATGGAAATATGAGCACCTGTATAACTAGTGTAACAGTTCAAGATTTAACACCTCCTCCCTTTTTGTCAGATTTAACAGCTATCAACAACTTTAATAATTGTGAAGCTACTGTTTCTTTTCCTTCCACAGCACCTGATAATTGTGGCACATTCCCAGTAATTATCAACTCTGTAATTCATGAGAAAGGATCTCCAGTAATTGTTTTCAACTCTGGTGGAAATTATTTTGGAGATTTCCCAATTGGAATTACAACCGTTGATTATACAATCACAGATGACTATGGAAATACGATAACTAGTGATTTTGAGATTACAATTTTTGATGATGAGGCACCTAATATTATTTGTCCCTCAACTCAAACTTTAGACTTCGCCATCTGTAATTCAGCTTCCGCATCTCTTCCTGATTATAGAAGTTTGTTGGGTGTTTCTGATAACTGCCCAGTTAATCAATTTGTTAACATTGAACAAAATCCTACTCCTGGCACATTGCTTTCAACAATTTCTACTCCTGCTGATTCTGAAGTCATTGTTGTTACATTTAACGTTACAGATGTGAGTCCAAGTGTTGGAAATACAGGAACTACTTGTACGTTTTCAGTTGTTTTAAATGAAGAGAATACTCCTACACCTAACGAACTAGGAGCAATTCTTGCACCAATAGATGGCGAATGTGGACCATTAACAATCCCTGCACCCACTGCCATTGACGAATGTGGAAATATTATTTGTGGAGAGCCTTTTCCTCCTGTAGCAACTTTAATTGCTCCTTGCACCTTTGGAAATGGAGTTATTGGAAATTTATCTGAAACTATTGATGAATCACCCAATTTATCTATTCCAGACAATACACCTAGTGGTGCTACTTCTACTGGAACTGTTTCAGCTCCAGCGTTTGCAACTATTACAGATGTAAATTTAACAATCGAGATTGACCATAGTTCTATTGGTGATTTGCAGGCTACTTTAACTTCCCCAAACGGTACTACTGTTGTTTTATTCGATCGCCCTGGTGTACCAGTAAGTCCATTCGGTTGTGCAGGAAATGACTTAGATGTTACCTTCGATGACGAAGCAGTTAACACAGCAACAGTGTTTGAAAATTTATGCGGCATGGTTTCTCCTGCTATCAGTGGAAGTTTCCAATCATCTGTTCCATTATCCTTATTTGATGGAGAAACTCCATCAGGAGACTGGAATCTAAATGTAATTGATAATTCTAACAACGATATAGGTACAATTGTATCTTGGACAATTGATATTGAATATGATAGCCCAAGCGGGGATTTTGCTGAATATGAATTTCCTGCTGGAACACATAATATTACTTGGAATTATGATGATGGGTTTGGAAATACTGCTACCCAACAACAAGTAATAACTGTTACTGATGATATAGTTGGACCAATTATATCCTGCCAAAATATTGGAATATATCTAGATGCTTCAGGAAGTGCCTCAATAATATCCAACGATATATTAAATGGAACTGCAACAGATAATTGCTCTGATCCAACTGACATTTCAATATCAATAAATCAATCAAGTTTTAACTGTAATCATGTAGGTACAAATTTAGTTACTCTAACCGCTACAGATGAAGCAGGTAATATTACTCAATGTACTTCAACAGTTACAGTATTTGATGCAACATCTCCAGTTCTGAATAACATACCTGTTGATGTCACTGTGGACTGTGATGCTGTTCCTACTGCCCCAACCATCGGATTAGGGATAGGAGAAATAAATGCAAGTGATGCTTGTGGAACCTTAGATGTTATTTTTAATGAAATATCTTTTCAATCACCTAATACATCTCTATGTGAACATTATAATTATGAAATTATTAGAGCCTGGTCTGTATCAGATGTAAATGGAAACAATACTGATTTATTTCAGTTTATAACTGTTCAGGATCAAGATGAACCGATATTTGTTCCTGCTGAGTTTCCTAGTTCTGTTACTGTAAATTCAAACGCGGGATCCTGTGATGCCTTTGTCACATTAGAATTAACCTCCGATGGAGTCTCAGATCTTCCTAATTGTGCTGACTTCACAGATCTTACGATTACAAATAATGGAAATGGTACAGGAGATGCTGATGCCTCTGGAACATACCCTGTTGGATCTACTCAAGTAACTTATACCGTTACAGATCCTTGTGGAAATTCTGATTCTTATATCGTCAATGTTAACGTAATTGATAACACACCACCAATTGCTGCTTGTAATGCTATTACAGTTGGTATTCCAGATGGACAAGATTCAATAATTATTGATGCCTCCATTATTTCTTTGATTGACAATGGAAGTTTTGATAATTGCTCTCCAACTGTAGATTTAGATGTTTCTCCTAGTGTATTCTACTGTTCTCAAATAGCAGATGGAACTCAAAGTACATTCGCAATTACATTATCTGTTTCAGTTCCTGGAAGTACAGATACAACCTTCTGTGAAACGACTATCATTATCCAAGACAATAATGATCCTGTTGTAACTTGTGTTGATCCTCTTATAATTACTTTAGAAGCTGATGGTACTGCTACTGCTACAACAGCTATGTTAAATGATGGTATTGATGATTGTTCTGATATAATGACAATTGAATTGATTGGAAATACTTCTTTTGGTATTAGTGATATTGGCTCACACCCAGTTTCAGATGGAATCACCCCAACTCTCCAAGCTACAGACGTACATGGTAATGTTGGAACTTGTACACCTACTACATTAATTGTAACTCCACCGACAACTTGCTTTATATCGAATGATGTAACTGCAAATGGAGAAGTTGAGATACCGTATACATCAACTGACTTTACTAATGTAATTGGGTTCCAATTTAGTATCCAAGTAGATGATGAAACTGTTGCAACTTTCGCACAAGATGATGCAGCTAACCTATGTGGTGCTGTAACGATTAATGTTCCAAATCTTAGTGGAGTTAATCAAAATTTAATTTGTAATGGAACATTCACCAATCAGATAAGTGTTGATGGAAAAGTACTCTCTGTTTCTTGGTTTAATACTTCTACTGATCCAATTTCTATTCCTAATGGTGAAACTTTATTCAACTTCAGATTAGATGCACTTGGTGTTGTTGGAGATATGACCTCATTCTCTATTACAGGAAATCCTTATGCAAATGAGTTATCTACAAAATATGGAAATGATATTTTAGTCGATACTCCACCTCTTTGTATTGATTCAATTGGAATCTTTGAAGTTGGTGATAATGCAACACTTCCTGTTTCTGGAAATATAAGTACATGGAGTAGAACTAGAATTGATACAATTAGTATTGATACCAACTTTTTAGCAATGCCAAATACATATACATATAATTTGGATACAATAACTTTAGTTGCTGGTCAAGGATTAGAGAATGCTAGTTTAATAAATGTTCAAGAACTACTTCCCCTAATAAGTAATTCTCCGGATACGACAGACACTGATATGACTGATTTTAATGGAAATTATTCAGTCCAAGTTGCAAATGTTCCAGGCGGAGTCGCATTGGAATTGTATCCAAGAAAAGACAATCCAAATTGGTTAAATAATGGAGATGTAAACTCAAGTGATTTGTTCTTTATTCAGCAACATATTGTTAATAACATTCCATTTTCATCAATTTATGATTACGTTGCTGCTGATGTTAATCAAAGTGGTACCATCACTACACTTGACTTAGTATTGATTCAGGATGTTATTGTAAATCCTGAAATTTCACCAATACCTTCCTCTGTAATTGATGCATATAATCCTTGGAGATTTATCCAAAAAGAATATGCGGAAATAAGTCTTGATCCTTACGATTTAGATCCATCAATAGCTTTACCATCTCAGCCAATGGCACCAGTTGTTCCTGCTGCAGATCAAAACAGAATGTACAATCCTGCTTCATTACCTATGACAGATATAGATTGGATCGCAGTAAAAGTTGGACAAATCTTCGGTGGATTAAATACAAATACATTAACTACAAATGATGTAGATTCTCGAACAGGTGAAAACCTTGTAATGAGTGCTGAAAATCAAAAAGTGATTAATGGTCAGCTAATTTCAATTCCTGTATATGCACGAGACTATGCAGCCTTTATTGCTTGGCAATTTACTTTAGAATTTGACGAAAATTACTTATCCTTTGAAGATATTGTTCCAGGAGCTATGGAAGGGTTTAATAGGAATAAATTAGGATTGAATGCTGTTGAAGAAGGTATCATTGGAGCCCTTTGGTATGGAAATCCAAAATATGTTAGTTCTAATGAAGTATTATTTACTCTTCAGTTCACTGCTCTTGATAATGCAGATGCATTAAGTGGGTTAATTGATATAACTTCAAGAACTGTAAAGTCACAAAGCTCATTGATAAGCGGTGCAACAGGAGAAGTGAGTTTAGCGTTCTTCTCTCCTACTGCTACTTTGCCTACTAATTTTGAATTACATCAAAACAGACCTAATCCTTTTAATGGTGAAACTTTAATTAGTTTCAATTTGCCGGAAGCAGGCTTCGCAACAATGACAATCTCAGACATTTCGGGTCGAGCATTAAAAGTTGTTGAAGGTGATTTCGCTAAAGGATACAACGAAGTAAGAATTCAAAGCAACGACTTATCTTCAACTGGCGTTTTGTACTATCAGCTTAGATCAGCTGAACACTTTGCCACTAAGAAAATGATAATTCTTAATTAAAAATTATCAATAAGTTATATCGTGAAAAATAAGTGTGTTTTTAACATGCTTATTTTTCACATTTTAACAAGTTGAAACAAAACCTTGAAAGCTTATTTTTTTCAAAAAAAAAGAGATGAGGTCTAACCTACCTCTCCCCTTTCACGTATATTAAGTCAATCATATTCGACTTTATTTAAATTTTAATTAATCCCGACCGAACATGTTTCCAAAAAAATTAATTCCATCGGTAATTCCCCAACACATGAAGAAGTTACAATACTTTTTACTGCTAGTGCTTTTTTCCTTGCCACTAAAGTCTTTTGCTCAACCTTTTGTTCAATTTACATCTCAATCTACCACGGTTGATTGTGCAACAAACTCATTGAGCATTGATATCGATGTAACTGATTTTATTCAAATGAATGCCTTCGATTATTCATTTCATTGGGATCCAACAGTTTTAACATTGACATCTATTAATGAAAGTGGTGTATTAACTCCTATTACATTTGGACAAAGCGGAATAGCTAACGGAACACTAACTTTTTCTTGGTTTTCAACAAGTGGAACTGTCACTATTTTAGACGGGACAATGGTTACCTTAAATTTTGATTTAATTGGAAACGCAAGTCAAACTTCTGTATTTTCATTTGATGATATACCAACCTTCATTAATATTACTCAATATGGAACCCCCCTTGATAACACGCAATATACCTTAACTGATGGATCTCTTACTATAACAGATACAACTGATCCAACCATCACTTGCCCGTTGGGTCCACTTACATTTGATACAGGTGGTGGCACGACTACTCAAATAACTGGAGCCGCAGCCACAGCAAATGATAATTGCGCTATTGATTTTATCAGTTATGACTTATCTGGAGCAACTACGGGAGTTGGAACAGGTGATGTAAGCAACAATGTCGATTTTGAAATAGGAACTACAACCGTAACTTATACCGTTAGTGATTTTGGCGGAAATACTGAGACATGCTTTTTCGATGTTGTGGTTACCAATACTTCTGCCCCAACAATTATGACTGTTGGGATAGAAAATAACTTACAAATTAATTGTGAGAATAATACTGTAAGTATTAACATTTATGTTGTTAACTTTAGTAATATCCGTGGTGGTCAATTTACTATTTCATGGCCAGTTTCAGCTCTACAATATATTGATACCTCTAATTATGCTATTTCAGTTGGTAATACTGCTTTTGGGACTACTAATATTTCCAATGGTCAATTAGTTTATTCATGGAATCATTCCGAGGAAGTTTCCCTACCAGACGGTATTTTATTTACTATTGAGTTTGATATAAGTTCTCCGGCAGGAATTACCATTCCAGTTACTTTTGTACCCGGGACAGATGAATTTACTAATAATGCCTCAACTGTTTTTCCATTTCTCCCAATTGATCCATCTGAATATTCTATGGTTAATGGATCAATATATATATTCGACAATATTGATCCAACTATAACTTGTCCTGCTGACATTACCGTAAACTCAACTAATGGTACAGATGCAATAGTCAATGGTATTGCTCCAATTGCAGCGGATAATTGTGGTATTATGGATACTACTTATATCCTAACTGATCTTACCACTTCAACTAATATAGGAAATGGGACTGGTGATGCAAGTGGTACAACATTTCCTATTGGAACAACCAATATAGAATATACTGTTAATGACTTTGATGGAAACCAAGCAGTTTGTAATTTTGATATTATAGTCCAAGTTCCAGGAATAATTACCGTTAATGTTGATAGTATTCAAGTTAATTGCGAAGCAGGTACTGTAAACCTTGGTTTGCCAGTCGAAAATTTCTTCGATGTTATAGGTCTTCAATTTACAATAGAGTGGGATCCTACTAAATTAGAATTTGTTTCAGTTGTAGAAGATAATTTTGATCCAGATGGAACACCTGGATTAGGTCAAGTAGCTAACGGGAATTTTAACTTTTCCTGGTTTGACATCAATAATCCAACTACATTTACTGATGGAGATAATATTCTAGTTTTAGAATTTAATATCCTTGATCAAACTACTGGAAATGATTATGATATTAATTTTATAAATGCACCCACTCCCTATTCAGTGATAACTCAATCCTCTTTTCCTGCAAATAATCCAACAGCAATCTCAGAACCTGGTAATATAGAAATTATTGATGATACAGACCCAATAATTACTTGCCCTTCAGATGTTACTGTTAACTCAGGTGGTGGATCAAGTATAGTTGTCAATAATATTGCAGCAACTGCTACTGACAACTGTGAAACTCCAACTATAGGTTATGTAATTTTTGGTACTACTCCAACAATTGGAACCGGTGATGCTAGTGGTAATACTTTTGAAGTAGGTACAACTACGGTCACGTACACCTCAACAGATTCTGGAGGAAACAGTGTGAGCTGCAATTTTAATGTTACAGTTATCCAAGATCAATTGATGATAGAATGCCCCTCAGATTTAAATCAAGCTACCGATGCAAATATTTGCTCTGCAAATTTAGATTTACCCGTGACAATTCTTTCAAATACTAATAATATAAATACTATTTCTTGGGATATAACTGGGTCAAGTGGACTTGCATCTGGAATTGGAAATATCTCAAATTTCAGCTTTAACATAGGAACATCTACAGTTGTTTATACTGTTACTGATATTTTTGGCGCAACTGAAACTTGTACATTTGAAGTAACTATTACGGATCAAGAAGGTCCATTAATATCCAACGTACCTGCAGATACTACTGTTGAGTGTGATAATATTCCAGTTGCAGCATTACTTTCTGCTAATGATCAATGTGATGGTGTCACTGTTGTAGGTTTAGTAAGTGAAACAGTATCTCCTGGTCCGATACCAGGTTCTCAAATAATAACTCGAACTTGGTCAACAGTTGATATGGCCGGAAATATTTCTGTTGCCAATCAAACTGTCACCGCGATTGATTCCTCTGCACCATCGATAACATGTCCACCGGACATATCAATAAATTCGACTGTTCCTACATGTGGTGTTAATGTCTCATGGACCATTCCAACCGCAACTGATAACTGCGACACTAACCCGATAATAACAAGTACCTTTACTCCTAATGATTTTTTTCCATTCGGAACGACAGTAGTTACTTATTTTGCTGAGGATAATGCTGGAAATATTGATTCATGTCAATTCAATGTTATTGTGAATGATGTAGAAGTTCCAGTATTTTCTAATTGTCCGATTGATATGATAATTCCCTCAGGTGTCAACTGCGATACGGTTGCAACATGGATAGACCCAACAATAACAGATAATTGTGATGATAATGTAACTGTTGTCGTTTCTCCAGACCTTGGTACTGCTTTTACAGCTGGAACAACAACTGTAACTTATACAGCAACAGATGCTAGTGGAAATGAATCCACTTGTTCTTTTAATATAACTGTAATCGACATGGAAGCACCTATTATTACAGATTGTCCAGTTGATATTACCTTATCCTCTGGTAGTAATTGTAATGCTACAGTAATTTGGAATATGCCAACCGCTACAGATAATTGCGATTCAAATCCAACTATAGTTTGTAATATTCCATCCGGGAATACTTTCCCTGTTGGAACTACTCCAGTAACTTGTACTGCTACAGATGCTAGTGGAAATGAATCCACTTGCACATTTAATATAACCATTACTGATTCTGAAGCACCAAGTGTGTTTTGTCCTGCAAATGTTTCTGTTTCCACTAGCGGAACTGTCAATATAGATCCAAATAATCTAATTACAAACATCACTTCTATAGGATGTGATTCTGTAATCTTGACATTTGATAATCCTACCGGAAATGATAATTGTGGCATTCCAACAATAACTCAATCATTGGGATTACCTAGTGGTTCTACTTTTGGGATTGGGCAACATATAATTCAATTCACTGCTATGGATGGATCAGGAAATTTCAATACAGTTATTTGTGAAACTATTATTTCTGTTACTTCATTTGTAGGATTAATTGTTACAGCTTCGCCCGACACAGTTTGCACCGCTGGTAGCACTCAACTTTTTGCAAATCCATTAACATCAGTTCCTGGAGCAACTTACAGTTGGACTGGACCAAATCCTAATAGATTGATTCCTTCTTCTCAGAATCCATTCCTGGATAATTTAACTTTCCAGGATGCAGGAACATATATAGTAACTATAACCGATCCACTCACCAATTGTACCTCAGTTGATAGCGTTGCAGTTGTTGTATCTCAAGGTCCAGAATTAGCCTTTATTGCCACTACAAATAATTGTGTTAATACCGATGGCTCTACAGATATTCCATTATCAGTTCAAGTAACTAATGCAACTCAAGTTGATAGTTTCATTTGGACAAACCCTGACGGAATAGTCTTTAGTAACGATCAAAATACAATGATTCCTGGTGCGACAGAAACTAATGGAGGAGTTTACTGTATAGAAGTATTTGAATTAGGTGGTTGTTCCAATACAATTTGTGACACCATCCAAATTACAAATATTCCTACCACCCCTATTATAGTTTCATCTTGTGGAGACCACATTTGTGTTGATGAATCATGTACCTTAACTGGTGTTTCTATACCTGTAGATTCTATGATTTGGACCGCGACTGGAAATGATCCTGGTTTACCAGTAGATGTAAATCAAAGTGAAATAACAATTATCCCAGGCCAAAATGGATTTAATCTTTATACTTATACTGTTATCGTAAATGGTTGTGAAAGTTCAACAAGTGAGGGAATAATCGTTAGTTCCCCAGCAAGTGTGAACCCAGATCTTTTCGGTGTAGAGTTAAATACTAGCTTAAATAATTTTTCTGTAGTTACAAACGATACAATTTCTGGATCATTACCAGGAACTTTCACAATTAATGTGACCTCTGATGTCAGCAATGGAGAACTAGAAAATAATGGTGACGGAACTTTTAATTATACACCTTATAATGGATTCCTTGGAGATGATCAATTTATTTATGAAATATGTTTGGACTGTGGAGATGAGGAAGTTTGTCAGTGGGCTATTGTAACCCTCTCAATTGAAACGGACGAATGTATTATCCCAACTGTAATAAGTCCTAATGGTGATGGGTTTAATGATACTTGGGAAATTTCATGCATAAAAAACAGTCCTAACAACGAGGTGGTTATATTTAACAGATGGGGAGATGAAGTATACAGAGCTGCTCCTTACAACAATGACTGGCAAGGTACGTACAACAATGAGGATCTACCTGATGGAACTTACTTTTATATCTTCAAAACAACTGAAAATGATCCAGATCCTTTTAAAGGAACAGTCAACATTTACAGATAAAAAATATTAAAAAAGTAATCTCCAAAATTAAAATATTTAAAAATGAGAAATATAATTTTTACACTTGTTTTAATGGCTTTATCAACAGTATTGTTGGCTCAACAAGAAGCTCATTATACTCATTTCATGTATAACAATTTGTCTATAAATCCCGCTGTTGCTGGATCTAAAGGACATCCCTCCTTGCTCGCACTTTATCGAAAACAATGGGTTGGCTATGATGGTGCTCCGGATAGTAAATTAATTAGTTTCCATTCTCCCCTTGGCAAACGAGTTGGGCTTGGATTAACTATTTCAAATGATAGAATTGGAATTTCATACGCTTTATCAGGTTCAATGGCTTATGCATATAGAGTTAAAATTGATGAGGAAACAACTGTCCAAGTTGGAATTCAAGGTTCTATGAAATATTTTGGACTTGATTTTAGAAATCAATTAATCCGGCAAACGGGAGATCCATCAATCGTCTATAATGATCTTGATCAAAAATACTTAGGTAACGTGGGTGCTGGAATTTTCATGAATGTCAAACAGATGTTCTTTGGATTATCTGTCCCTAATTTTTTTCCTAACACAATAGGAATTGATAAAACAACTTCTTTCGCTGCAGTCGAAGTTCCTCATTTTTATATAACGGGTGGAGCTCTAATTCCTTTGTCTAATGACAAAATTGCCTTACGTCCATCTGCACTTGCGAAGGTAGTTAAAAATGCACCTTTCGATTTGGATTTAAATCTTAGTTTAGTTTTTAATAAAAGTTTTATTGTTGGTGCTAGCTACCGAATTGGTGGAGATGGAATTGGAGATTCTATTGACTTTCTATTGCATTACAAAACCAACAATATAGGATTCGGGATTGCTTATGATTATACCCTATCAGAATTGAATGACTACAATAATGGTAGCATTGAGGCTATTATGGTTTATGATTTTGTCAAGGAGCAAATTAATATTGCCAATCCAAGATTTTTCTTTTAATTAAAATAATTTCCCAATAATTCTTTTTTTGTAAAATCGTTTAAATAATATGTTTTACTTGAAATTTAAAGAACTTAAAATCAATAAAAAACAAATTTAGATTTATATACAAAAAAAGTGTCCGTAAAAAATTTCACATGAAGCATACAATTTTACATTTAACATTTTTGCTTTCTTGCTTTTCTACTTTTGGTCAAGAGATACCTACTCCAAATAACGAAATTTTTGTTACCAATGAAGTAAGCATCAACTCTGATCATCTAGAATTTAGTCCTACTTTTTTAGAGGATGGAATATTATTTATCTCTACCAACCCTGTTAATAAAAGATTCAAAGTAAAAGATATTCGAATTGACAAAAATATTATGTCAATTTTTCGGTCTACTAGAGATGAGGAGGGTAAACTTCAAACTCCCGTACCATTTGCAATTGAATTGCTATCAACAGTTCACGAAGGACCTTTAACTTTCAATCGTACGGCCGAAAGTATGTTTTTCACAAGAAATAATTTAAAAGGAAAAAAGGCAATTAAAGGAAAAGATGGTATCGTAAAACTCCAAATTTATACTGCCCAGCGCATGGATAACGTATGGAAAAATGTAGAAAAACTATCCTTTAATGATAAAAATAGTAATGCCGCCCATCCTAGTATTTCAGTCGAAAATAATGAGCTTTACTTTGCATCAGATCGTCCGGGTGGACAGGGAGGAATGGATTTATATGTAAGTATCAAATCCGGTGACACATGGGGTGAACCTATTAACCTAGGTCCAAAGGTAAATACAGAAGGTGACGATGTTTTTCCATTTATTCATGCCGACGGTACTTTATATTTTTCTTCAAAGGGAGCGGGAAAAGAGGCAGACCTAGATCTTTTTACAACAAAAAAAGCAGATGGAGAATGGGGGAATCCAAAAAATATGGGCGCTCCATTTAATTCTGGACAAGACGATTTTGGGATTATTATTGATCGTGATAAACGAAATGGATATTTTTCCTCAAACCGAGGTGGTGGAATTGGAGGAGACGATATTTATAGTTTTTATGCTTTAAATGGATTAGAAAAAAATATAGAGGAAGTTCCTGATTTTGAAAAAACAGTTACAATCATTGTCAAGGATAATGAGTCAGGCGCTATCATTGAGGAAGCAATAGTGACTTATATGAAATTAGATGAGCTGACATTAGGCAGAGCAATTACAGGAATCTCAAATTCTGAAGAAAAAGATCCTAATGATTTAGTTTTAAAATTACCAATTGATGAAAATGCAAAAACTGGCTTAACTGATTTTAACGGTGAGATTCCTCTTCGGCTCAAAAGTGGAAGCTACGTGATCAAAGTTGAAAAAACAGGAATGCAATCAAAACAAATCGCTCTTAATTCTCAAAGTGATATTCAAGAATATACCATTCTTCTATCTGGGTTTGATCCAACTAAAACTAACAACGGAAATGGAAGTAAAAATAATACTAATAGTGAGAATGAATCCTTTGGAGAGGAAGGTGTTGTCACAACTATCCAAGAGGGAACCATTATAGAGTTGCCGAACATATATTATAATTTCAATGATGCTTCAATTCGTCCTGATGCACAAACAGATTTGAGTTCTTTAGCTGATTTTTTAATTCAATATCCAACAACTGAGATTGAATTAATATCACATACAGACTCTAGAGGAAGTGACAGATATAATAATAGACTTTCTCAAAGACGTGCTGAAAACGCTGTTAACTTTTTAATCAAAAAAGGAATTAATCGAAATAGATTGGTACCAATTGGTAATGGTGAAACTCAACTTAGGAATACTTGTAATGACCTCACTACTTGTAGTGAAGCTGATCATCAATTCAATCGAAGAACTGAAGTTAAAATCACTAAGATGGATGCACCAATAACTATAAAATTCATCAATAATCTTCCTTCTTATATTTCTGAAGCTCCCAAATCCAGCAAATACAGCGGAAGAAGTAATACAAATATTTCACCTAGTAATCCCTCTTCAACTGAAATAGATTTGGATGAAGGAAAAGATGAATATGATCCTGAAGGAGATTATAAAGTTATTGCAGGAGTATTTGCCATTATGAATAATGCAGAAAAAAGATTAGTTGAGGTGAGAGCATTAGGATTTAACAATGCAGATATTTTAAAACTTGGAAATAGTGATTTATTTCATGTAGTCGTTAGTAGATATCGAACGAGCGTATCGGCTACCAATGCTGTAAAAAAATTAAAATCACAAAATATGAGAGCATTTGTAAAAAGTTGAGTCTAAGGATCTTATCATCAAAATAAAAAATCCCGATTTTTTAAATAAAAAATCGGGATTTTTTTGGTTTAGCTTAATAAGCTTTTGATAATTTTGTGAACGAACAATTTCTATTCTATTTCTATTTTTACATTAACGAATTCTCCTTTCACTTCTTTCCTCGATATTTCCCCCTCTATTATAAATTTAAAACTTCCTGATATTTTTCCATTCTCACAACTTTTAATTTTTATCCAACCATCTCTACTAATGGTCGATTCCCCATTCTTTTCCTCAAAAATCAAACTACTATTATTCATAAAAACTGTTGATCCTATATCGTTAGAAAAATTTTGATCATTACGTTTATGTTCATTTCCATAGAAAATATTAGAAGTAAAACATGAATCCATTTTCTCATTTTCTACGTCTGTTAAACTCAATGCAAATAAATTTTCGTCTCCATCTTCTAGACTCATATTTAAAAATTTTGCATATACACCTTCTGCTTGTTCCATATAAAAAAAACTAGCTTCTTTTGAAGAAACCCCCTTTGCAATTACATTATTAATTTTACAACTAATGGTTGTTTCTTCAAAAGGAGCAACAAAAAAAGAGGATTTGATAAAAGGTAAAACAGATGAGTTAGATGGTAATCTTGGATTAGAAAAACTAGGAGGTGTTGGCATAACTATCAAAGCTAAAAATAATGATACCCAGGTAAAAAACCTTCCGGAAACTTTAAAGTTTAATGGAAGTATTATCGTTGATAATTGTTGTTTCATTATATGATTTATTCTTTTAAGAGTAGTATAACACTTAACAAAAACAAATCACATGCCATTAATTCATAATATAACTTTAGTCAACTGATCGAGTAAAAATATGAAAAAAGTAAACTAATATTTATCCTTTTGACAATAAAATAAAATCCATCAATACCTGGAGACTAATTAGTATATCCTGAAATTTCATGTTGAAATTTCAGGATACTCGTTTTCTCAAATTCTATAATACCCCTTATCTTTGTAAAACTAATTTTTGATAAATTCGCTCTTCACCAAAATCAATTTCTAATAAATAAACTCCTGCATCCCATTTTGAAGATGAATAAAATTGACTAAATTCTCCATCATATTCTAACCTAGAATCTAATTCAATTCTCCTTCCCAATAAATCAATTACAGTAATTTTAAAATCAGAATTTTGCTTCATAAAGAACTGAATATTAATATTTTCTCTAAATGGATTTGGAAAAACTTTTAAACTTCCCAAACTTAAATCTTCAATCCCTAATACACCACAACTATACTCTGGATTAAAAACTTCATCATTTGAAAAAGTATTTGTACAACCAGTTACGTTATCTAACACTTCTAAAATATAATTTCCTGATTGGGTCATACAATAAGTTAATTCAGTTTCTCCAGGCAAAAGTATATTTTCATAATACCATTGAAAGGAGTATTCTATTGGAAAACTCCCGGGTACCAACACTCCTAGAATATTATTTTCATTATTAAAAGTTGGTATAGCAGGCAATTCATTTAATAAAATATTTTCTGTTTCGGACTCTGCTGAACATCCATAATCATTGGTGTACACTACCGAATAAAAACCAGTCTCCAACGCTTGATAAGAGGCCTGAGTTGCTCCATTAATTGGCAACCCATCAGACATCCATTGATTGTTAGATGAATAAGAGGAATTAAAAAATATATCTTCTCCCTCACACCAAGTCAATGGTAATTCATAATTTATTAGTGGTTGATCTGGAACAGGATAAACATATACTGAATCTATTGTCCTGATTGTATCTACAGGGTGAAGAATTGTTAGTTCAACAGAAGAACTTCCATTAACTAAAACTCCATTTGAAAACTTATTAAATGAATAAAAGTCACATTCATCATCAAGACCACCAAATCCTCCATCTTCATCTTTGACTACCAAGGTATAATTGCCATCAATCAATGGTATATTAAAATTAAATTCTACAGGTGGATCGGTATTATCAATAGAGGGTGTAACTGTAGAGTTTCCGTTAGGATCAATGATATCCAAATAAATATCAGGAGCACCACCAAAAATATCTGCACAGTCAGAATCTATCACTTTTATTTTTGTCAAAATAAAACCTGAAGTATCAATAACCGCCTGATATTCTACTGGGTAAGTTCCTGGATTTGAATATGTTTGATCAGAAGGATTTTCATTACTATTAGAATTTCCATTTCCAAAATTCCATTCATAGGAAAATCCATTGTCTCCATTTGATGGAACATTGTTTTCAAATGAAACTATAACCTCACCACAACCAATACTATTGGTCATAATAAAGCCATCATTCATGGTTGTACTAGGCAGTATTTGAATTATTCTTTGAAAAATAGATACTTGAGTAATAAATGCCACCTTAACTTCTAAAATAATATCCAAAACAAATGTACCTGCCACCAAAGGTGTTCCACATAAACGAACACATCCGTCAGTTTCAGTTGCAGGAAAATAAACATCCTCGTTGGTTTCCCACTCTAACCCAGGAGGCAAATTTGAGATAAATAGTATTTTAATTTCGTCTAAAGTAATTCCACTTTGAATAGTAGAATCATTTGCAGCAACTGGCGTGGTGGTTTTTGGTAATCTAAAACTCACATCCTCTGAGTATGTTAAGAAAGCTAAACCAGTTGGAACAGTATCCAAAAAAATTGTATCAACAGCTAAATTCCCAGGAAGTGTTGTTTGACAACCAGGACATTGACTTTGCAAAATTAATGGAAAACAAAAAATAACAAATAGTGAGAGGCTAAAATGTGGTATTATATTTTTATGCAACATATTATCGGCTTTTATTCATTAATTAATAAAAAGTAGGGAGATAGGTTGCTAGGTTTTTTAATGAAGAAGTCAGATGATTAGATCCACCATCTGACTCCTAATTTTTATCTGTTGATAATCATCTTATCTGAAACAAGAGCACCATCTTTTTCTAGGGTGTACATGTAAATCCCATTGGCCAATCGACTACCATCAAACTCATGATTATTAAGTCCTTCATTAATAGAAATTACTTCTCTATGGACTTCATTCCCAACTAGGTCAAAAACTCTGAAAATTAAATCATCAGAATATTCAGCAACAATCTCGACATAGGTATGATTGCTAAATGGGTTAGGTAAATTTCGAATTGAAAATGACTCTGCTAAGAGGTCATCTGCTGAATCAACAAAACAATCTGGACTACCTTCATCAATTACTTCTAAATAATAATTTCCATCCGCTTGTGGAAATAAAGGATCTGGCAAAGTCACTACTTGCGGATTTCCGATCAAAATTAAATCTTGACTATAAATAGTCATTGCAATTTTTAAATCATAAGTATTTGCTACCTCTGGAGACCCAAATATTGTAATGCAAGCCAAGGAATCTGCTGGAACAAATACACCCTGAGCTGGGTTAAAACTGTACTCCATCCCTGCTGGCAAATCAACGATTGCTCCAGTTTCTTCTACAATAATAGAATCAATTGTTGCCGTAAAACCTGCAATAGTAACTGATTCTGGAATTTTAATAGTCCATGTAAAGTAATAAGGAGTATTCACACAAGCCTTTTCTTGAATGCCTCCGTCTGGATTACTATCCACATTATATGGAGCAGGATATACCCCAAATGTAGAATCTTGATACAGTACATTTGGTACACAACCATTTGATTGAGCGCTTGTAAAATTCATCAAAAAGAATGAGAATAAACTAAATAGTAATAATTTTTTCATGTGAATAATTTAAAGATTTTTAAATAATTGGAATAAACATAGAAAGTACTCCCTGTTACATTAAGGAGCTACATTCATGGTATGAAATTTTTCTAACGGGTACTACCCAGAAAATTATTTTGAGTTCAGTTAGGCAGGTAATAATAAGATGTATTGTAAAGTTAGAAAAAAATATGAATCGTTTTGCTAATTTGATTTAAAAAAATAAGCAGACCAAAAAAAAATCATATTTTTATTAAAGAAAATATTTTGCAATTAAATATTTCTTCTAATTTTGTGTTAATAAAACTGAATCCTATCCTCTAGTATGAACATCCGTTTATCTAATTTTTAATTTTCCAAATACTCAACTATATGTATCAAAACACACAAAAAATACTGATTACCAGTATCTTATCGTTCCTTTTTAACTTCAATTTTTTTGCACAAATGGCAACGGTTAAAGGTGTGATTATGGATAAAGAGTTAAATGAACCTCTAATTTCAGCAACCATTTCAGATCAAAATTTAAATGGAGTTACATCAGATTTGAAGGGCAACTATGAATTCAACATTTCCTCTGGAATAAATATTATCTCTTTTAGTTATTTAGGATACAAAACAATAATCAAAGAAATTAATATTTCAATAGGTGATACACTTGTCATAAATATTGATTTAGGAGTAGAAACTAACCTCCTCCAAACAGCCACAATAACAAGTGGAAAATATGAAAAACCATTAGCTGAAGCAACTATTTCGCTCGAAGTTCTTAAACCACGATTATTAGAAAGTACAAATAGTACTTCTGTAGATGAATTATTAGGGAAAATTCCAGGAGTAACAATGGTTAGTAGTCAACCTAATATAAGGGGTGGATCTGGCTGGTCCTATGGAGCTGGAAGTCGAGTGCTATTACTAGTCGATGATATTCCTGCTCTACAAGCTGATGCAGGATTAGCTCAATGGGATGATATCCCAGTAGAAAATATTGCACAAATAGAAGTAGTAAAGGGAGCTGCTTCAGCTTTATATGGTTCATCGGCTTTAAACGGAATTATAAATGTAAGAACAGCATACGCTACATCAAAACCCTACACTAAATTTTCTGCTTTTTATACAGTGTATAATGATCCAAAAGATATTTCAAAAATCTGGTGGGATAGTATTCAATTGAATTTGGAGGATTCTACTTATAGCAAACAATCCAATAAATTTTCCGATCAACCCTTTGAATTTGGTTTCAATTTTGCTCACCGCCAAAAGTTTAATAAACTAGATTTAGTTTTAGGAGGAAGCTATCTTAATCGATCAAGTTTCAGAGAGGAAACATTTTCTAGATATGGTAGATTCTCTTTAGGGACTCGTTACCGAATAACTGATAATTTGACCATCGGATTTAACTCAAATTTCAACCCCGGTGAAAGTGCTAGTTTTTTCCTTTGGAAAAATGGGAATGAAGGGGCGTACAGACCTTCACCGCTGGGTGGTTCAATAAGTTCTTCAAAAAGATTTCGGTTCACCATTGATCCGTTTTTAAATTATTTTGATAAATCAGGAAATAGACATCGCCTTACAGGAAGAATTTACAATGTCAACAACAACAACAATGACAATCGATCTAACACCTCTCAACTCTTTTATGGGGAATATCAATTTCAAAAAAAATGGTCAGATTATGATATTATAATGTCAGCAGGTCTTGTTTCAAACTCCGTTTTTGTTGAAGCAGAATTATATGGAGACACTATATATACAAGTCAAAATTTTGCCACTTATTTACAAATTGAGAAGAAGTTTTTTGACAAATTAAATATCTCATTTGGGGCTAGGTATGAACAAAATACAACTTATAGTCCTGAATTTATTGTTGCAGGAAATTATAAAGATACCATTCCTAATGGCAAAATTTCAGAGGGAAAACCAGTCTTTCGACTAGGGGCAAATTACCAACTTAGTCAAGCGACATTTTTAAGAGCCTCGTGGGGACAAGGTTACCGCTACCCTACTATTGCGGAACAATTTATATTCACAAATGCTGGGGGCTTAAATATTTTTCCAAATCCAAGTTTAAAATCTGAAACAGGTTGGTCATCAGAAATTGGGGTAAAGCAGGGTTTTAAAATAGGTGAATGGAATGGATATGTAGACATTGCTGCCTTTTGGTCAGAGTATCAAGGGATGATGGAATTCCAATCCGTGCAACTCGGTTTTTTCGCCTTCCAGTCACTTAACATAGGTGACACCAGAATTATTGGCACAGAGCTTAGTGTAAATGGATTTGGAAAAATTGGAAACGTAACTACTTACTTATTAGCTGGATATACATACGTTGATCCAATTTACACAGATACCTCAATTGATGTTCAATCGAGCTCCGAAACAAACATTCTAAAATATCGAAACAAGCACTCCTTAAAATTTGATCTCGAGTTTCGATATAAAAAATTCATCCTTGGTACTGGTTATATTTACAACTCCAAAATAGAGGCGATTGATAGAGCTTTACAATTACCACTTTTCGGAATTGCTCAATATAGAGAGGAAAATGATCATGGATATGGTAATTTGGATTTCAGATTTGGTTACTCATTTAACAAAAAATTCAAATTAGCAATAATTAGCAAGAATCTTTTAAATGACGAATTCATGGTTCGTCCAGGAACATTACAAGCACCCAGAACCTTTACCTTAAGAGCAGATTATACATTTTAAAAATAAATTATGAGTAATGGGTGTAGAAGAGATAAATTTTTCTAAACCTAGTACTCATAATTTAAAAACTTACATTGCAAAATCTGGTTTTCTCTTCATCCATTTTCCTCTTGTAAAGTCAGGAAAATTCATTGGCTGACTTCCAGTCGCAATACTTTGCTCCGACAAACAAGTGATCGCCATCCAAGATGCAGCATCATAAACATCAATAGGTGGATTCTTTTTATTTTTAACAGATTCTACAAAATCATTAATAACAAAAAAATCCATTCCTCCGTGTCCAGCACCAGCTGCTTGGCTTTCAAATTTTTTCCAAAGAGGATGATCATATTTTTCTAAATAAGGTCTAGCATCTTCCCAACGATGTGGATTTGAACTCACACCTTCTAGGTACAAAGATTTGTTTACCGCCATCCATATTCCCTTTGATCCTTGTACCCTAAACCCTAAAGAATATGGTCGTGGTAAATTAGTATCATGACTTAAGATAATTGATTCACCCTTAAATGTTTTAATCACAGTTGTGGTTACATCACCTAATTTGAACTCAACGCTCGCATTTGGATGATCCTTACCTCCATTCGGATGATCAACTACATAATTATGTAGACCTCTTGCTTTAGAAGAAGTAGATGTTAAATGCATGAACCGATTTCCTCTGTTAATATTAGTGTACATTGCGACAGGTCCTATCCCATGTGTTGGATATAAATCTCCATCTCGAAAAACGGAATGGTTTGTTCGCCATTTTGATTCACTAAAACCAGTCTCTCCAAACTCAACTCCAGAACCATAAGGGGTTTTCCCATCATTAAATTTCACATGTCTTAAATCATGTTGATAACCACCTTCCAAATGAATCATTTCTCCAAACATTCCTTTCCGAACCATATTTAGAATTGCCATCACATCACGTCGATAACACACATTTTCCAAAAACATACATGGCACTCCAGTCTCCTCGTAGGCATTTACCAAGTCCCAACACTCTTGAATATCAGTTGCTCCACAAACTTCAGTCGCCGCAAATTTACCTGCACGCATTGCTGCCACAGCCATCGGAATATGCCATGTCCAAGGTGTTGCTATCAAAACTGCATCTACTTCGGAAAGTTCTAACATTTGACGAAATGCCTCTTCCCCATCACCAAAAGTCTTAGGTACTTTTTGACCAGCTTTAATGACTTTATCTTTTGCTCGCTTTAAAGAGGGCGCATGAATGTCACACAACGCAACTACATTGCAATCATCTCTTCGTAATAATAAGTCAGTCAAACCTGTACCTCTCTCTCCAAGTCCGATAACTCCGATATTCACTTTGCGATCATCCTTTCTTTGCAAAAAACTTGGTGCCTCTCCCGATGCACTAATTGGCAAGCTAAAACCTGCTCCCGCCAAAGCTGAAGTACTAATAAAATTCCTTCTGTTGATTTTCTTTTCCATAATTTAATTTAGTTTTGGGCAAGATAAAAAATAGCTTTAAAAATTTCACTAAAAATGCAGATTCAAATTTTCACAGACGGCAGTTGTCATACTCAACAAAGAATAGGAGGTTGGGCTGCTATCATTTTTTTGGAAGATGAAAAAATAGAATTAAAAGGTGTTGAACATGATACGACACACAATGCAATGGAAATTTTAGCTGTACTGAAAGCTTTAGATTTTTTGGAAAGAAAACAAGGCTATACTTTTACAAAAATAGAAGTCATCTCAGATAGTCAATATGTGGTAAGGATAATAGATCGAAAAGAAAAACTAAAAGCAAATGATTTTTCAACAAAAAAGGGTAATCCAATTCGTAATGTTGGATTGATCAAAAGTTTAATCAATCGAATTGAAACCCTTCCTCTCATTTTTACAAAAATAAAAGCTCATCAAAAGGCTACTGAAAAAATTAATTATAATCGAGTGGTGGATAAATTAGCAAGAGACCAAGTTCGAAAAAATTGCTTCTAGTTTTAAAAAACTCTAGAGTAAAGAGGATTAAATTATTAAAATTTGTTTGAAAAATAAATAATATTCCATGATCAAGGTTATCTCAAAATTATTTTTCCATTATAGCCCTCTCATCTACTGTTAATTATCATATAGGTTTATGGAGCATTTCACAAATAACACTTAGTAATCTTTTCCTAAATCAATAATATTAAAAGGCCTCAATATCTTTTGAAAAAAGATGAGTAAAATTACTATTCTTACTTTTCTAACTAAAAAATCTACCATCAATTATTGACTCTTTGAGCAATTCAAAATAACTCTCAGAGATGGCTTAACCTAACACTAAGTTATTTTCGCACCCTAGTTTCTTCATTAATGGAATTTGATAATAATCACCTGACATACTTAATTTCAATTAAAATTCAATTGAAATTTAGTAATTTTGACGAAAATGAAGCATCTTTAGTAAATAAGACCATATAAGTATATGAACAATAACGATGTGATTCGACGGGTACGATACACCTTTAACTTTAATGATGATAAAATGATTGGTATTTTTGCCTTGGCAGAAAAGGAAGTATCTCGTTCACAAATAAGCGAATGGTTAAAAAAAGATGAGGATCCTGATTTCAAGGGAATCTATGATAAAGATTTGGCCAGCTTTCTAAATGGATTTATCAATCTTCGGAGAGGAAAAAAAGAAGGACCACAGCCTAAACCTGAGAAGACTTTGAACAATAATTTGATCTTGAGAAAATTAAAAATTGCCCTCAACCTAAGAGATGATGAAATGGTAGAGATTTTTGATTTAGTGGACATGAGAATTAGCAAACATGAAATAAATGCTTTTTTCCGAAAGCCTACTCAAAGTCAATTTCGTTTTTGTAAGGATCAGTTTTTAAGAAATTTTTTATTTGGGATCCAAAAGAAATATCGGCAAAAATAATTCTCCATAAAATATTAATACCTAAAATTATGATACTTAGCTTTACGCTAGTTATTTTTCTATTATTTTATTTTTAATCTATTCGTGCTCAACTTTCCCCTCAAGATTAAACGACCAATTATGTAATTGACCTCGATGCCACAATGTCTGGTGTTAATTCAGGGGTATTTACAGGATCTGGTTTTACGACTAATCCTTACTCCCGACAACTTGATGCTAATGGTTGGGCTACTACTGGGTTGAGTGATACTTCAAAAGGTTTTGGAACTTCAAATACATCTGGCGACCATGCAAGAGGGCTGATTAGTGGAGGAGTATCGACAGGAGGTTTAAATAGTTTTGATCTTAGTATTGGTAATAGAGCTCTTGGATTTCAAACCAATTGGGAGTGACTGGACTTCTGGAACAATCACGCTAAAAATTTCTAACAATTCAACTTCTGTAATTAATGACATGGATTTTGATTACAATATTTTTATTAGAAATAATCAAAATAAGACGAACTCGTTTAATTTCTCATATTCGTGTAATAATTCAAGTTATACAAATGCTAGTGCTGGAGATTATACCTCCCCTCAAGCAAGTGGAAGTAGTGCTTGGGTGGTGACTAATAAAATAATAAATTTGGATGGACTAGGAATAAAACCAAAAGAAAATTTTTATACCAGATAATCAGGAAGTGATTTTTCAGGAAGTAGAAGTCGAGATGAATTTGCTTTAGATGATACTTCGATTACAGCTGCTGGTAGCACAAATAATTTTACAAAGCCAACTGCTCAAGCGGACAATTTAACTTTTGGAACGGTTACGTCCAATTCCATACAAGCAACTTTTAACGGTGGAACTGCTAACAAATATTTGGCTATTCAAAGTACTAATTCTTTCCTAAGTGCAAGTTCTGATGATGACACAATTTATACTGTAGGAAGTAATTTTGGAAATAGAGAAATTTAACAGTTTAACAATAAGAGGAAGATGGAAAACCAAAATTAATCAAACGATTATATGAAAATATTTATGGCTCAATTTCTATATTAACCTCATTTAGAAGATTATTTTTCACAAAAAATTAATAAACTATTTAATTAAAGATTCATTATCAGCAATACTTACTAACTCTTTATCATAGTAGTGCGTTGCATCATAAATTAAATCATCTATTTTCTTATCTTCTTTAATAGTTCTCTTTTCATCCCATAAAAATATGTTTTTCATATCCCCCACCACTTTTTCTCGAATCAATGAAATACTTTTTATATCAAAATATAACTTACCAGTCCGCCTTACAAAAAAATCCTCTGCACTTGACACCATTTCATAATGTATTCCAAACCATGCCTCTGCCCTAGCTAAAGAAACTTCTGGTATATCTGAAAACTCGATCATTTTTAGCAAAATCAAATCTGCTTGAGTTCCATAATTGGTTGCCAAATACCAGGCATAAAATTTATCTAATCCCTTAAATTCAACAATTTTTTCGAGTTTGACAATATATTTTTTAACTGCATCATAATTGGCTAATGGTTTTGGAGTTAATGCTATTTTTTTAGTGGAACATTTTTTAAAACTCCTCTTGGTCACACCTTCCATCTTTTTCAAAACCAAATCTACAATCCGCTGCCCCATTTTTCTGTAGCCTGTCAATTTTCCGCCAGCAATAGAAATCAACCCATTTTCAGAAACAAAAATTTCATCCTTTCTTGATAACTCTGATGGCGACTTTCCATCTTCATGAATCAAGGGTCGCAAACCTGCCCAATTTGAAATCAGGTCTTCCTTGGAAACCTTAATGGAAGGAAAAGCATGATGAATAGCTCTTAAACAATACGCTGCGTCTTCATTCGTGCAGACCACACGATTAAGGCTGCCTTTATAGTTAGTATCTGTTGTCCCAACATAAGTTGACCGTCCTCTTGGAACAGCAAATATCATTCGCCCATCCGGCCCATCAAAATAAGTTGTTTGTTTTAAAGGTAGTTTCCCATAAGGAAGAACAACATGTACACCTTTAGTAAGATGTAATCTTTTACCCGTTACCACTCCATCTACTCCCCGAATTCGATCTACCCATGGTCCGCCTGCGGAGACGACCATTTTTGATTTTATTTCAAATTCGTTTCCATCATTTTCATCTCGACAAATAACCCCACTGATAGTATTTTTTGAATATTTAAAATCTTTTACCTTACAATAATTCAATGTAACTGCTCCATGTGAGGTTGCAGTTTTCAACAACTCAATAGTAAGTCTAGCATCATCAGTGCGATACTCAGCATAATAACCTCCTCCTTTTAATCCCTTTTCATCGAGCAATGGCTCAAGTTCCAAAGTCTGTTTTTTCGTCAACATTTTTCTTCGATCATCACCTTTTACTCCAGCTAAAATATCGTAAACCATTAACCCAAAAGAGGTCGCCCATTTCCCATAAGTTCCTCCTTTGATTAAAGGCATTAACATTTTCTCAGGTAAAACTAAATGAGGTGCCAAGCGGTGAACAATTGCTCTTTCAGTTCCTGTTTCTCGAACTAGTCCAATATCTAACTGTTTCAAATATCGTAAACCTCCATGGATCAACTTAGTAGATTTACTACTTGTTCCAGAGGCAAAATCTCTCATTTCAACCAATGCTGTTTTCAACCCTCTGGATGAGGCATCTAATGCAATTCCTGCACCTGTTGCACCTCCTCCGATTACAACCAAATCAAAGGTTCCAGTTTTTAATTTTTCGATATGCTCTTTCCTATTCAATATTGAAAAAGGGAATTCGGTAAAACTCATTACTATGATTTAAAATATGATAATATTAAATTTTCAATAAATATGAAAATATTGTACTAAACTGATTCAATATTTATTTTTATTCATAGACACAACTAATAGATTTCGAACAGGTAAAGTAAGATTTATAATTCTTTGCCTTCTTATCCATACATCCACACAAATCAAGTATCTCTATTTTTCTAAAATCAAAACCTTGACTTTCTGCTTGGATTGAAATGTATCCATCCAGCATACTCTTTCCCTCAGGAAACTTTAATGTATCCAACCCACTAAGTCCTCCTCCGATTACAACATTCGAGTAAGTTAAAACAGTGTCCCCTTCTATCAATTGATGAATAATGGAGTCCCCATACACAATTGCCTCAGCGGTTACCCATTGATCTCCATGATAGGTTTTACTCGTTGAATTTACGCAATGTGGCATAAAAAGTTCTCCATTCAATGTTACATGTGAACCAGGAGTACAAAGGTTTCCAGTTGTCCTTTCGTCCTTTCCATTTCCTGCTAAAAGTTGAAATTCAACCGACAAAGGAAATTCTTGGTCAAGAGTCATAGACTCTGCAGGTTGACAATGCAACATCAAACCATTATTTGCAATCGCCCATCCAGCCCCCCCAATTGTCTGTTCCCCTACTGCACGATATTCAGCACGAAGTCTATAATGAGAAAATTTATCTTCATGAAAAAGATGCCCATACTCATTTCGAAAAGTATCATACTCTGAATAATTACTTTGGAGGTTCCCATCACTTACCCGAAATGTATTATTGAAGTTATCACCCAGTTTATAACCGGCTAATTTAGGTGTCCAACCATCCATATTTTCTCCGTTATAAAGCTGTTGCCATTCTTCAACGTTTGAAGTATCCTCTTTTTTTTCAGATGAATTACATCCAATCAAAAAAATAAAACAAGCAAAAATTACTAATTGGTTTTTCATATTTCATTTTATTTAATTTTGAATCAAAATTTTTTAAAACTAAAAAGGTAAACATTTTTAGTTGATTTACTAAAAACAAACATATCTTATAATAGTAGATTCCAGAAAAAATAAATCAATTACCTCCATACTATTAAGCCTGTTTCATTTGGTAACGAAACAGGCTTAAGATCCAACATTTGAGGGATTCCTAAAATGTTATCTATACATAACAGATTTTACTGCGTCAATTACTTTTTTGGGGTTCGGCATATAAGCTTCCACATAAGCCGCTGCATATGGTAATGAAACATCAGGTGCATTTACTCTTACTACTGGCGCATCCAAATAGTCAAAAGCATATTTTTGTATTTGATAAGTTATTTCAGAGCTAATTCCAGCGTATGGCCATGACTCATCCACAACCACAATTCGATTAGTTTTCTTAACAGAATTCACAATCGTTTCATGGTCTAATGGCCTAATTGTTCGCAGGTCAATAACCTCTGCTGATATTCCCTCTTTTGCCAACTGATCCGCAGCATCATTTGCAACCAACATCATTTTATTATAAGAGACAATTGTTACATCAGTTCCTTCTCTTCGAACAGCTGCCTTTCCAATTGGAGTTAAATATTCACCATCTGGTACTTCTCCCTCCAAAGCATAAAATTGTTCAGATTCCATCATACAAATTGGGTCATTATCTCTGATTGCAGATTTAATTAAACCTTTTGCATCTGCTGGGTCAATACAAGAAATAACTTTTAATCCCGGACAATTTGCAAGCCAAGCTTCAAATGTTTGTGAATGTTGCTGAGCTAATTGACCTGCCGCTCCAGATGGCCCACGAAAAACGATTGGACAATTAAACTCTCCCGCTGATTGTGAGAGTGTTTTAGCTGCATTGTTAATAATTTGGTCAAATGCTAATACCGCAAAATTCCAGGTCATAAACTCAACAATCGGTCGCAACCCATTCATTGCAGCTCCTACACCAATACCTGCAAAACCTAATTCTGCGATTGGTGTATCTACTACTCTTCTTGCTCCAAATTCGTCAAGCATACCTTTACTTACTTTATATGCTCCATTATATTCTGCCACTTCTTCTCCCATAAGAAAGACATTATCATCTCTTCTCATTTCTTCAGTCATTCCTTCTCGAATGGCATCTCTTAAAGCTAAAACTCTAGACATTGATGTGATTTTTTAGTGAACCACAAAAGTAGGAAAAACAAGTGAATTTCTTTATTTCTGTAAAAAAAATTATTGTTTAAATCAACAGAAAGATAACGTGTAAACCATCTTTTATTCAGAATAATTGAAAATCTTTCTTTAAAGAAAAGGAGAATACTCGTTTGGTATTTTCTTTTTATAATCAACTAATTTACCAAAAGTGAGTGCCATAAATAAAATGCAGCATACGATTTCCAATTTTTCCAATTTACAACCATCAAATTAATGGTTTCAATTGATGGTTTTTTCTCTAAATTCAACTCCTTTTTGATTGCATTATGAATTCCAACATCAGAAATTGGAAATGCATCAGGATATCTCAAACATTTCATCAAAACATAATCAGCAGTCCAATTTCCAACCCCTAACTGCTCGATTAATTTGATCTTTGCTTCTTCATAATTAAGGTTTGAAAGTTTCTTTTTTGAAATCTCTCCAGAGTCGATTGCTTTAGCAATGCCTACTAAGTATTTTATTTTACTACGACTAAATTGATGTGGACGAAGGTCTTCTTCTGTCAATGTGGCAATTATCTTTGCTGTTGGAAATAGATAAAAGTATTTCCCTTCAAATTCTATTTTCTGACCAAAATTCTCCACTAATCTTTTCTTTAAAGAATAAGCAAACTTTAAATTGATTTGTTGTCCGATTATTGCCCAACTGATCGCTTCCAAAAAATTTGGAATTCCTATTAATCGAAGTCCAATATTTTGATTACAAATATTTTTCAGCACATTATCTTTTCGACAAACCCTATTAAAATCTGTCAAGTCTCTTTTTACATCAAACCATTCTAATATGTAGGCAGAAATGATTTTTTTAGAAATGGGAGTCAATTTACCTTTTAAAATCTCAATATGGAGTTCCCATTTTTCCAAAAAAAATTGAATTACAAAATTTTCATTCTTAATTTTTAATGCGAATTGTACTAATCCATTTTCAATACGAAACAAACATTCCAAATCCGATCTTTGTAAGAACCTCAGGCCTTGCTTAAAATTAAAATCAGATGGCGTTGATATAGAAAAATTTTTATTCATTACTCGGATTTGTATTTGATTAAACTTTCTAATATTTTTGTCGTTTCTATCTTCGATTGCTAAATTAAATAGCAAATCTTATTTTTTTACAATAATAAAATAAATAATGGCAATTATAATTACTGATGAATGTATTAATTGTGGAGCTTGTGAACCTGAGTGCCCAAATAATGCAATCTATGAAGGAGGAGTGGAATGGACCGTTTCAGAAGGAACTAACATCACTGGGAAATATACTCTTGAAGATGGAAAAGAAGTAGAGGCTAATGAATCAAACGCTCCTGTTGAAGAAGATTACTACTTTATCACACCAGATAAATGTACAGAATGTATGGGATTTCATGAAGAACCCCAATGTGCAGCAGTTTGTCCTGTTGACTGTTGTGTCCCAGATCCTGATCGAGAAGAGTCTGAAGAAGTTCTTTTGGCTAGACAAGCTACCTTACATGCCTAAGTAGCTATTTTAACTTTTAAAAAAAACTGATAGTGTTTAACACGCTATCAGTTTTTTTTTGCCGTATTTTAACTTAATAATTGACAACGATAAGTTTAATTTTTACGTTTTAATTATCAAAACTAGATTCTCCTTTTTTTTTCACCAAATCAAAATCATGCAACATAAAAATTTGCTTTTCTTACTCGTCGGATTTTCAATCACATTCTCTGGTTGTTTTTTTTACTCATTCAAAGGTACTAGTATTCCCGCTGAGGTAAATTCTTATTTTGTAGAGAGATTTGATGTAAGATCAAATAGTGCAATTCCAACTTTAGGTCAGACATTATCAGAGGCGCTAAAGGATAAAATTCGAGCAGAATCAAATTTAAACCAGACTGAAACTGATCCAGATATTGAATTTAAAGGTGTTGTTACTGATTTTTATGTTAGCTCAGAAGCACCGCAAGCAGGTGAAACTACCGCTTTTAACCGCCTGACTATTACTCTGTCAGTAGAATATATTTATCACAACGATGAAGAAAAAAATTGGAAACAAAACTTTAAATCCTTTTCTGACTTTGGAAGTAGTGTAAACTTAATTGATGTCCAAGATGATTTGATTGATGCAATCCAAGAGGAAATGATTGAGAAAATATTTAACAAAGCATTTAATGATTGGTAGCATTATTTATTCACATCATGAGTTATGCTATTACTTTCTAAGAAATTCCTTTAAATATTAAACTTAATTAATAATAACACACTTTTTCATTATCTTTGATTCCAGACAACCATACATTGAAGTTCATTTGATTAGCAGACAATTAGAAAAAAACATTCAATGAAACCGGAGAAGTTTACACATTACTTAAAAAATCCAAGTCATTTATATCAGGTGTCCTACCAAGAACTAAAGAGCTTGGTAGTACAATACCCGTTCTGTCAAAATTTAAGGTATTTGCTATTAACGAAAAGCCAATTTGAAAACTCTGAGGATTATTCAACGGATTTTGAGCTCGCCGCTACCTACCATGTTGATCGAAGTTTATTATATCGATTAATTCATCAAAAAGATAACTCTAAGCGTCTTGAAAGCTTCGTTTTAAATGAAGATTTCCTAGAATTAAAAGATCTATCAAATAATAGTGAAGAACAAAAAAAGTTACCTATTTTAGAGGGAATTGAACCAACATCCCGTGGAGAAGGGGATTTAGAGTTTTTAGATCCTGAAATAGCATCAAATACCCTTTCTCCTGAATCACGTATCCCAAATGACGCTAAAAATGATATTTCACCTACTTTTGATGACAAAATTAATTTAGAAGATGAACTAGAGTCTCCAACTGTCATTACTGAGAATGACTTTAAAGATTTGACTCCAATTAGTTTAGGAAAGGATGTCCTTCTGGAAATAACCAATAAAACGGAAAAAGAAATGGATGCCCCATTGCAAAAGGCTAATCAATCTGAAGAAAGAATTTTAGAGGATAAAAGCTTGGGTGATATAAGCTCTAAAGAAGAAACAAAAAATGAAGATTCCGTACAACATAATAATACATCTTCTCCTTCTCCTAAAAATTCCTTTAAAAGTTACCTTGATCAACTCCAAGCTCCAGTTGAATTTATCAAAGAAATAAAAAAGGAAACTGGGTTAACTAATGCAATCAATGAAGTAGCTGAAGAAGAGAAAAATGGGTTGATGTTTATCAGAAAGAAAAAATCTAAAAAGAAAAGGAACCAGAAAAAACTTATGTCAAAAATAAAGATGAAGAAGGTGGCCAAAGGCCAAAAGAAAGAGACTAAAGAAGCAAAAAAGAAAAAAGAAACTAAAGAATCCAAAGAAAAGAAAAAAGAAACTAAAGAACCCAAAGAAAAGAAAGAGAAGAAGAAAAGGAAAGAAAAGGAAAAGAAGCCAAAAGGGAAGAAAGGGAAGAAAGTGAAGAAAAAAGTATCAAGAAAGTCAAAAACAAAAAAAGGAAATAAAAAGAAAAAAGCTATTGTGATAGCTGAGGCCAACAAAAGTGTTCAACAAAGCGATGACATTTTATCAGAAACTTTAGCAGAATTACTTGCAAAACAAGGAAGTCACAAAAAAGCAATTCAAATGTATAAACGATTAAGTTTGATTTTTCCTAAAAAAAGCAGTTTCTTTGCAAAAAAAATTGCGAAACTTAAAAAATAATTCAATATGTTATCAGGAATTACAGTATTAACCGCTCTTGTTTGTATTATGCTTATGGGAGTAGTATTAATCCAAAATCCGAAAGGAGGAGGAGTTGATGCAACGTTTGGTGGAAACGCTTCCAACCAAATCTTTGGAGCAGCCAAATCTACCGATTTTGTTGAGAAATTAACTTGGGGCCTAGCTATAGCTTTATTCGTATTATGCATCATTGCTGCTATTGTTGCAGGTGGTGGTGGTCCAGTTTCTTCTGGCTTGGAATCAGCAGGATAATAGTATTTCAATCGTTAAAAAAACGGATGTGTCGTTGCGATACATCCGTTTTTTTTCAAAAATATTTTATTCTCCATTCATCAAGAACTAGTTTCTCCAAATTTAAGATTAGTTATCCACTCATTTTCTCTTTTTTTGGTCAACTTTACTGTTGAACCTACTTAGCTTAGCTAAAGCTTTGAAGATCGCTTCAATCTTCTTAATCTAAACTTAAAACTAGAAAAATCATCCTTATCAAATTCCACAATAGTCTTAGGATGTAAAAATTAATCAAACCGTATTTTACTTCTAGTTAAATAAAATTTGTCCTCTCAGAAATTATGAGAAAATTTGGGTTGACCTTACCAAGAAACAAATGAAAAATATTCAATTGATTCTCTACTTCGGATAGTCTTTACTAGAATTGATTTTTCAATAAAATCACTATCTGGAAATTTAATTTTTGTGATTTAGAAAACAAGTTCAATATCATATGATTTCCTAGAACAAAATATCCGTTTAGAGTTAAGCACAACATACCTCATTTTGATGCTTTTATAAAAAATCCATTATTGAATTACAGTTTAAAACCTTCCACCCTACCCTTATTTTTTCCCAAAAAAAATTACCTTTGCGTGCCTTTTAGTCAGTATGTTTAATTTGAATTAACAAAACCGAAATTTTGGCTTTCCAAAACAGCAATTTTGGCAGTTAATCCCAAATGGTACATTATCTGATGAATAGAAAGCGTAACCATGGAACTGTAAGTTTCATAGTCTTATTTATTTAGCTTTCAAATATACCTTGTGTTTTAATTTAAGACAAAATATGATCAACTCATTTGTTATCTGTTTTTATTTTCATCTTAGCCACATGATCTGTTTGAGACAAAACAATTTTTCTAAACTAAACATATTACTGAAGTATGAAACCAATTAACGACAGAGTAGTTGTCCAACCGGCACCTGCTGAAGAAGTTACCAAAGGAGGAATTATCGTTCCCGACACTGCTAAGGAAAAACCACAACGTGGAAAAGTTATTTCTGTAGGCCCTGGAAAGGATGGCAACAAAATGACTGTAAAAAAGGGTGATGTAGTCCTATATGGAAAATATTCAGGACAAGAAATCAACCACGAAGGAAAAGACTATTTGATCATGAGAGAAGATGATATTCTAGTCATTTTGTAAAGCAATCAGTTGAAAATAGAGATTGTCTATTTTCAAAAATTGTTGTGATCATTTATTTTTAATTAAAACCAAAAAAAGAAATTAGATATGTCTAAGCAAATTAGCTTTAACTCTGATGCTAGAGAAAAACTAAAAAACGGAATTGATGCTCTTGCCAATGCTGTAAAAGTAACTCTCGGACCAAAAGGAAGAAATGTAGTTATTCAAAAAAGTTTTGGTGCTCCAAACATTACTAAAGATGGTGTTACCGTAGCGAAAGAAATTGAATTGGATGACGCGGTAGAAAATATGGGTGCACAAATGGTAAAAGAAGTAGCTTCTCGAACTGCAGATTTAGCAGGTGATGGAACTACAACTGCAACTGTTTTGGCTCAAGCTATTGTAAATGCAGGAATGAAAAATGTAACTGCAGGTGCTAACCCAATGGATTTGAAAAGAGGAATTGATAAAGCTTCAAAAGCAATTATTCAAAACCTTAAAAAACAAACTGAAATAATCGGAAACGATCTTAAGAAAATTACTCAAGTAGCCTCCATCTCTGCCAACAACGATCTTGCAATTGGGGAATTAATTGCAGAAGCAATGAACAAAGTTGGAAAAGATGGAGTAATTACTGTTGAAGAAGCAAGAGGAATTGAAACTTATGTTGAAGAAGTAATGGGTATGCAATTTGATCGAGGTTATTTGTCTCCATATTTTGTAACGAATGCAGAAACGATGGTAGCCGAATATGAGCAACCGTTAATTTTGATTCATGATAAGAAGGTATCTAATATGCAAGACATTGTACCTATCTTGGAAAAAGCAGTAGGAGCTGGTCGTCCTCTTTTGATTATTGCTGAAGATATAGACTCTCAAGCATTAGGAGTTTTGGTGGTAAATAGATTGCGAGGAAACTTAAAAGTTGTTGCAGTTAAAGCACCTGGATTTGGAGATAGAAGAAAAGCAATGTTAGAAGATATTGCAATTTTGACTGGAGGAACTGTTATATCTGAAGAGCAAGGATACAAATTGGATCAAGTTGAATTATCTCACCTAGGAACTTGTGAGAAAATTACTGTTGATAAAGATAACACAACTGTTGTAAACGGTAACGGTAAGAAAAAAGCAATCCAAGCTAGAATCAACCAAATCAAACAACAAATCGAAACTACCACCTCTGACTACGATAAAGAGAAATTGCAAGAGCGATTAGCTAAATTGTCAGGTGGTGTCGCTGTTCTTTACATTGGTGCCCCAACGGAGATTGAAATGAAAGAAAAGAAAGATCGAGTAGATGATGCATTGCATGCAACTCGTGCAGCTATCGAAGAAGGGATTGTTCCTGGTGGTGGTGTTGCTTTGATCCGAGCTATCACTTCTTTGGACAAATTAGAAGGTGCTAACGAAGATGAAAATATCGGTATCTCCATTGTAAGAAAAGCATTGGAATCTCCATTGCGAACTATTGCTGAAAATGCCGGGGTAGAAGGTTCGGTTGTTTTGATGGAAGTACGAAAGAAAAAGAATGCGTATGGATATAACGCAAGAACTGACCAGTATGAGGATTTGAAAAAAGCAGGTGTTATTGATCCTACTAAAGTAACTCGTATCGCGTTAGAAAATGCTGCTTCTATTGCAGGAATGGTACTGACCACAGAGTGTGTAATTAATGACAAACCAGAAGCTGCTGACGCCGGAGGACATTCTCATGGAATGCCTGGTGGTGGAATGCCTGGAATGATGTAATAGATTAGCTGTAAAGCGAATCATTAATACCATAAGAGGCTGTTGATATGAAAATCAATAGCCTCTTTTTCTTAGGTATACTCTTCATCTTTCGTCAACTCAATTATAAAAATTCCTTATAAGGAGCAAATTCCCTCTCTTTCTATTTACTATATAGAAATCCAGATATTGGAATAAATGGATAAAAAAATCATTACAACCCTTGTCATTAGCACCATGCTCTTTTGGGCTATCAATTTCCATATGGCTAAGATTGCTTTGAAATTCTACTCCCCTATGGCTGTTGCTGCAATTAGATTTTTTTTTGGAGTGATGATACTTTTCCCTATCATGTGGATGCAATTTAGATCATTTAAAATTCCTACAAAGTTTTCTAGGACAGATTGGTGGAATATTTTTCTTACTGGGTTCTTTGGCTTTTTTCTTACTATTTACTTTTTCAATAAGGGACTTACCACTACTAGTGCAATTAATAGTTCGTTGATCATTGCCACAAGTACGATTATTACAGCAATACTAGCCTTTATGTTGATGGGAAAAAAATTAGTTAAACTTCAATGGTTTGCTATTTTGATAAGTCTTTTGGGTGTTGCGATCATTCTCGTCAAAGGTAATTTGATAGAATTACTCGACTTAAAAATTGCTGAAGGTGATTTTTATATTTTGATGATGGCAATTGTATTTTCGCTCTCTCAGGTAATTATTGAAAAAAAATTATCACATTTAAATTCTATTATAACAACTTCCTTTGCCTCATTAGTTGCTTTGATTTTATTTATTTTAAGTTCCTTCCCAGAATTAATATCAACTGAAATACCCTTAGATTTTACTTTCTGGGGAAGCATTTTATTTATGGGAATTTTAGGAACAGGTATAGCTTATGCTTTTTTCTATAAAGGCGTAGTTGTCTTGGGTGCCACGAAATCTGCTTTATACATGAATCTAATTCCATTATTTACGGTCTTGACTGCTTTTCCTTTTGGAGAAATAGTTACGCCAATTCAATTGGTGGGAGGTACAGTTATTATTTTTGGTTTACTAGTATTTGGATGGTCTAGAAGAAAATCTGGTGATTTAGTTTGATTTAATGAATCAATACTTCAAAAAAAAGCGCAAGAACAAAATTCTTGAGCTTTTTTTATCCGTTAGTCATTACTCCTTATAGCGAAGCATTTTAAAAGACTAATTAAAATTGCCAAATGGTTCATCATCCTCGTCGTCGTCAAACATACTTGCCAACGGATCTGCAAAAGACATTTTCGATTCTAAATAATCTTTACTCAAGATATTAAATGAAGCTAGACCATGTAAAACCAATTCCATATATGTATGGAGCTCTTCTTTTGGCAAACCAAATTGTTCAACAAACTTTTTTAATCCAGTTACTTTTTCTATTTCCTTTTTAAATTCCTTTTCGCCCATATCATTTAAAAAATCTACCTCATTACCTCCAGAAAACCATGCTCGAATAGTGCCATAAGGATCAGACATTTGCCCTTTTTTCAATTTTTCTGGATTTGGAAATGTAACCATAAACTCATCTTTAATTGCAGCAGACATTAATTTCATAGCTACATTATATGGTCCTTCTTGCTCCCCTTCATAAACTAATTCCACTTTCCCCGTTATGGCTGGAACTACACCCCAAAAATCAGTAATTCGCACTCTAGTTTTTTTATCATTGTTAATAAGCATCCTTCTCTCAGCAGTACTCACTAAATTTTCATAACCAGAAATACTAAGTCGAGCAGAGACCCCACTTTTCTCATCGATGTACTCACTTTCACGAGCTTGAAATGAAATCCTCTCCATCAATATTTTCATCATCTCGGGCACTTCAATTTTATTTTCTTGTTCTTCTGCTAATTTAGCCTCTTGACTTGTAATTGTCTGAGCAATCTCCATTGTTTTTGGGTAATGAGTCAAAATTTGGCTTTCAATTCTATCCTTCAACGGTGTTATGATACTACCACGATTAGTATAATCCTCTGGATTTGCTGTAAAAACAAACTGAACTTCTAATGGCAATCTCAATTTAAATCCTCGAATTTGCATATCTCCTTCTTGCAGTATATTAAACAATGAAACCTGAATTCTTGCTTGCAAATCAGGCAATTCATTAATCACAAAAATACATCTATGCGAACGAGGAATCAATCCGAAATGAATTACACGTTCGTCAGAGTAGGGCAGCTTTAATGTAGCTGCTTTAATTGGATCAACATCTCCTACCAAATCAGCAATACTAACATCTGGTGTTGCTAATTTTTCTACATACCTTTCTTCTCGGTGCAGCCACTCGATAGGTGTATCATCACCTTTATCTGCAATAAGATTGAATGCAAATTTTGAAATTGGAGCCATGGGATCATCGTTCAATTCGCTTCCCGCAACAACTGGAACGTATTCGTCAAGCAATTTGACCATTAATCGAGCCATACGAGTCTTTGCTTGCCCTCTTAATCCTAATAGTAAAATATTATGCTTTGACAAAATGGCTCTTTCCAAATCAGGTAAAACAGTATCTTCAAATCCAAGAATACCATCAAAAATTGTATCTCTGTTTTGTAATTTATCGATCAAGTTGGCTCTCAACTCTTCTTTGATTGATTTAGGATGGTATTTAGTAGCTTTTAGTTCTCCAAGTGTTTTTGCTTGCTTCATTCTTAGTATACTATTTACAAATTAATATTGAAATGATTTTAATGTTATTATGTTATCTATAGGTTAATAACAAAGGGAAATGGAGATTGTTTCTTCCAAAGAAAAATAACAAAGAAATTATTAACCCAAAAAGATAGCCTCTATTAATTATTCAAATATCTTCTTATCCGATTAGCTACTAATTCAGCATGGGTATGCAAAATCCAATGATCTGCATTTTCTACTTTTTCAATTTGTAAATTATCACAAAACTCCTGAATAGATTTTCGAACACTCGATAAAAAAGCGATATCATCTTCACCCCAAATCAACAAATGCGGCACTGTAACTTTAAATTTATCTCTTGATACTCCATACAAAGGAACCTCGGGTAACCTTTGACCAACCACAGGTACAATGATAGGAGATGATTTATACCAGTTCAACATTGCTTGTAATCTTTCAGCTCCACCCCAAGCCTCACGAAATCGTTGTTTAACTTTTTCCGTCACCCAATTTGGATTAGTTTTTCCGGAAATGATCTCGAAAAAAAAATTAAAATCATTTGCTGCAGTCTTAATTCCAGCATCATCTTCTCTTAAAGTTTGGAAATATTGACTTGCCTCCGCTTGTAATTTATCGTCTATTAATGCTTCTTGAAGACATATCGGGTGGGCGCCATTTACAACGATAAGTTTATTAATAAAATCTGGAAATTTAAATACCATAGCATAGGCGATAGCTGCTCCAAAATCATGTCCAGCTAAATTAAACTTTCGGGAACCAAAAATTAAATTAGCTAAGATCCACATATCAGCAACCAATATTTTTGCTGTATAATTTTCACTCCCAGTGGGTGTATCACTCTTATTGTAGCCTCTCTGATCAGGAATTACCATAAAATAGTCATCTACTAATTCTTTCATTACACCTTCCCAGGATATCCAGAATTCTGGAAAACCATGCAGACATAATAAAGGAGCTCGATCATCTTGAATGGGTTCATTTTGGTAACTTGCCCCATTATGAATAACATGTAAAGTAATCCCGTTACAAGAAATGAATTCTGAAATAAAACCAAGAGGTAGGTTTTCTTGTTTTTTCATTGGATCGAAAAAAATATTTTATTGAGCTTTGTGAATAAAAAAATAACCTAATCAAAAATTTTCTATTTTGAACTTGAAGATAACTAATGAAAAGGATAAATGAATCTAATTAATCAAGATTTAAAGCTTGCAGGTATCCTAAAAAATTGTTAAAAAGATTCAAAGTAAAATAAAAATTTTACCACAATAAAAATAGTTTGCAAAAAATATCTGTGTATTTACACATTTTGTAATAACTATCTTTTACTATTACAATGCCAGACAAAACAAAAAACCCTTCCATCTCTATTGAGTCGGAAAGGTTTTATTATAGTATTTTGGTAAAATTATTTTGCTACCAATTCAACTTTTGCTTTAATTGCTGATCTTTTAACAGAGGTCATTGTAGATTTACAAACTTTTTGTACTTCCCATCTTGAGCTGGATGCCACAACTTGGCCGTTACGAGCCACAATATTAAAATGATGTTTACCATTTCTTGCAACCTTAGCATCAAAACGCTCAGGCACTTGACTGTTCTTCCGAACAGATTCGATACCATTGATGCAAGTTCTTTTAGTGGAATAACCCTGACTTTTCATTACGATGTCACCTTTGTTATTTCTTAATCGGAAATAGTGTTTTTTGTCTTTTGGACTTTGAAAAACTTCAAACTTCATAGTGTTGATAATATTTAGTTATAAAATAGATAAATTTAAAATACGTAATAAACTTACGATAAATCTTATACATATTCAACTATTACAAATATGATACCATTTAGTATTTATTGATCTTATCCTCTGTTCCTATAGTTATGAGAAACTTTAATTGCCGATGTATTAATGTAATTAATAAAGAATGAAGAGTTGAAATATGCAATAATAAAAACCTACTTAATACCTTGATCACGAAATTCAGGGAGTACACCAAATTGTGGAATGCCTCCATTTAAATTTTCAACCCAATTTTCTCATAAAAACATATTACATAAACAATGTTCTTTAATTACATCTGGATCAGGAATTAAATCCCTCTTTTAACAAACCCTGGTTTTAAAAATTGATACATTTTTTGGTTAACCCATTTTCTCGATAGTTTGGAGTAACACCTGTTACAGCACTAAGAACAGTTATAAATCTATTCCAATCTTGTAATGAATTTACAATAAACCCTAACAATCTTCCTTCATGCTTTATTTTTGATGATAAAGAACAATCGATTTCTTTACCTTTCGAGTTTAGTTAGAGAATAGATTCTGTTGCGCTAAATCTGAAAAAATAATATAAAAAAGCAAAATTAATACAAACTGTTAATTCTAAAATAGTAGTTCTATCAGGTGTGATAACCTCCATAGTGAATTAATTTTTCAACCTAATTGTTGTTATCAAAAAGACAAAAAAAGCCATCATCAATACAATTAAGTTCGATGATGGCTTTTTATCTTTTAAGATACAATTAAATATTATTCTTTCGGTGCATTCTTTTGTTGCTCTCTTTTAATGATTTTATCCATGACCTCATCCAATTGATCAGCACCTATTCCTTTCATGATGATTTCTTTATCCTTGTTAAGAATAAACATAGATGGTGTTGATCGAACGTTATAATAAATCTGAGCCCGATTAGATGGATCATATGTGTTCAACATATTTTCCATGTTATCATGCTCATCAATATAATCCCAACATTCTTTATAATCCCCACTTTTAGGTTTACAAATAGTCATGATTGAAACCCCTTTTGATTTATATTTTTCATTAAAGTCAACAAGAAACGGAGTCATCTTTTTGCAATGTCCACAGTCTGATGCCCAAAAATAAAGAATCGTAAATTCAGAATCAAAATCGTATAAATTATGACTCGTCCCTTCTTTATCTTTTGTCTTAACATCACGTGCCTTTTTCCCAATTAATATTGGTTTTAACCTTCTTGCATTATCACAAATCTTAGCTAATTGTTCTTCTTCTGTCCACGGAGCTAATCCTTTGCAATAGTAATTCTCTGCGATATGAACATAAACTTTGTCTTCCCCTACCACTTTTGAGCTAGCATACTTATTTAAGAAATGAATCAAATAATACTTAAAAGTCTCTTCAGCAGGTTTCATCTTTGCCAATAAATAATCAATTGACATGATCATGGAATCTGGATTTTGAGGAGTTAATTTTTCCATATAATAACTCACTCGTTGAGACAAAAAGGGCGTTCTCAACATTCGAGGATCTGCTAAATCAATATTATCAAAATAATGCTTTTTATAATGCACATATCGTTTCATTGACTTTTCTTCCTCTGTTCCTTCAAAATTAGGCATTGGATTCGCCAAATTAGACTTAACCATTATTGCGGACATCGTTTTTGGATGATCTTTTATTAGATCACTTTGATATTTCTTAACCAAACCATCCAATTCTTCTAGTTTTTTAGTCGCAGCTGTCTTCTTTGCTTCATCAGGAGAATCTTTGTCTTTGCTGAGTTCTTTTTGCTCAACTATTTTTCCACTCAAAAAATTTAAGTATTCATAGAGTAATTTATTATCGGATGAACCATTCACTTTGATATTAGAAACTGGATCTTTTGCACTAGTTTCGATAGAAAAAACTTGCTGCCCCTCATCTAATACTATTTGAAAATATTGATTATCAGGTGGCATAATTACCAAATAAACACCTCCATTAAATGGTTCTTCTCCTTTAAAAGTAAAGTAACCAGAAGCATCAATTTCAACTGTATCTTTCAAGTATTGATTATCACCATAATGGTAACCGAGGAATAATTGTTTTTGATCAAAATCGTTCAATCTAATCTTGATTTCATGGCCACCTTGAGCAAAAATGGAAATTAAAACAAAAAATATTGCAGAAAGTGTTAGCAAAATTCTTTTCATATTTTATTTGGTATTATTTATTAAAAACAGAAAATGATTTTCATCTTTTAAAAGAACAAATTTTAAACCTTTATTGTAGAAATGGTAGCGGAATTAAATCTTTAATGATTCATTAACAATATTAATGAGTTCGAGGTTTAAATTATCATCATTTTTACCAATCTAACACAATTTCTTCGAAATCTCTATTCACTTTTATTTCAAAAACTTCTTTCTTCCGATCCTTCCCTTTTGAAAACTTAATTGTCTCCTCTCCCACTTTGACGTTTTTCAAATCCTCAGGCAACGCATGGATAATGATTTTAAAATCTTGGCATAAATTCTCGAAATCACCTTCCCTTTGTTGTGAAATTGTCAACTTATTTTTATCGCCTACAACTAAATAATTACGTAAAGTAAATTCTCCATTTTCATAACCATATCCCTCTCCCTCATCTAAATAAAATTGACTATTATTTTCTCCTTTGATATAATATAAGTGTAAGTATATCTGTGGTCTTTTCTTTTCACCAACATATTGCATTGATTCAAATGATGGAATAACTGCACCAGCTCGAACAAAAACAGGAATTTCATCTAATTCTGTAGACGCCCAAAACTCAAGATTCGACGGTGTTTGTTCATCAGTCCAGAAATTAAACCAATCACCTTTTGGCAAAAACATCCAACGACCATCTACTTTTGGTTGAGAAATTGGACAAACTAAGATATGATCACCCAAAGCAAACTCCTCCATTCGATGCAATGTATCTTTTTCTTGTTGTTCCAAAAATGCCAATGGTCTTATCATTGGTGTTCCCTTTGACACATGCTGCCAAAATGTAGTATATATATATGGTAACAACCTATACCTAAACTCAATAGCCCGACGAGATAATTCTGCAATTTCTTCCCCAAATGCCCAAGGTTCTTGTTCTCCATGATCACCTGATGAATGTGTTCTAAAAAATGGATGAAAAACAGCCATTTGTAACCAGCGCAAATATAACTCACCATCGGGTTGGTCAATAAATCCTCCTATATCAGAACCAATGAATGACATTCCTGAAATTGCAACACGCTGACATTGTTTGTTCGCAATTTTCAAATGTTCCCAAGTCGCCAAATTATCACCTGTCCAACCTGAAGAATACCTTTGACCACCAGCATAGGTTGATCGAGTTATTACAAAGGGACGTTTATCAGGAGCATTTTGCTTGAGACCATGGAATGTTCCTCGAGACATTTGCATGCCATAAACATTATGCGCTTTTCGATGACTGCATGGATTTCCATCATAGTCATGGCGCACATCCGGGTAAAAGGTTTTGTCTGATTGTGTAAAATTATCTGCTAAAAATATCGCTGGTTCGTTCATATCATTCCAAACCCCGTGAACTCCTAATTCTGCTATCATTTCTTTGTATAAGCCTGCCCACCAATCTCTCACATCAGGTCTTGTGAAATCAGGAAAATAGCAGTCTCCCGGCCAAACTGGCGCAACTAACAATGGTCCATCCGCTCTCTTACAGAACATATCCTTTTCTAGTCCTTCCTTACAAACCCAATAATCCTTATCTACTTTAATTCCTGGATCTATCATTACGACAGTTTTAAACCCATCTTTTTCTAACTCCTTAATCATCCGTTTGGGCTCTGGAAACTTTTCCTTATCCCAAGTAAAACACCGGAACCCATCCATATAATCAATATCCAAATAAATGGCATCACATGGAATTTTTCGTTTCCGAAATTCAGAAGTAATTTCTTTTATTTGGGATTCAGGATAATAACTCCATTTACATTGATGATAACCTAATGCCCACATTGGAGGTAGCTCAGGCTTTCCTGTCAAATCAACGAACTGTTCCGCAACGTCCATCAATTCTGGGCCATAGAAAAAATAGTAATTCATCTCTCCTCCACTGGCCCAAAAACTAGTTACATTTGCTCGTTCATGGCCAAAATCGAAGAAACTCCGAAAAGAATTATCGAAAAAAATACCGTAACTAGTATCATTATGAATACCATAATAAAAAGGAATATTTTTATACAAAGGATCTGTATCAACTCCATAACCATAGGAATCAGTGCCCCAGATCGAGTACCTACTTTTCCGCATATTTGCTTTCCCAGTTTTATCTCCTAAGCCGTAAAAATTTTCTTGACTTTGCAATTTTTTACTCATTTGCACTATAGCTCCTCCATTAGTATTATCATCTTCCCAGTGAAATCCTTTTTCATCCTCACAAATGACTGTTCCTAACTTATCCATCATAATAACTTGCAGATCTGATTTATTAATTCTGCAAGTAAGCTGTTGGGTAATAATTTGATAATGGTCTTCCTTTTCTTTGAATTCGACACTTGGAGTCTTTGGCTTAAATCTAGTGTCAATGGCATATGAAAAATCATTTTCAAAAACACCGTCGGTAGCATATCTTAATCGGATCATTCGATCAGTCAAAACTGTTACTCGAAGTTCAACCTCATTCTCACAAATAAAATAAAGTTGATTCCCTTCCTGACGAGATGAAATGATTTTTAATGGAAATTTCTCCTCTAATGTCCTATTCATTATGTCTTCTTTTATAAATTCGCTCATCTTGCTTAAATATGTTAAATAGGTATTTTTTCAATTTATTATTGCAAATTTAAAATAAAATTTCATTCCGTAAATGTATATTTATTATAACATCTGTAAAAAAAATAAAAATTCTACCAAAGTTTTAATCTAAAATATGGTGTAAATACGTACAAAATTTTATTGTGATCCCTAAAAAAATTAGGCTTTTGTACTCCAAGCCAAATATATAAAAATCCAAATACTTTTTGTAAAAAACACACTAAGTAAATTAAAATTTATACTTTTGCAATAAAAAGAAATACCAGTTACTATCTTGTCTCAAGAATTCAACACTCCAATTAATTCGTAAACAATCTATTCTGTGATGAAAAAACTGAAAGTACTCAAACTAGGATGGGAATTTCCTCCTCTAATCAGTGGTGGATTAGCTATTGCTTGTTTCGGAATTGCAAAAGCACTTGCCAAACAAACTGATCTGACAATTATTTTACCAAAGGCAAGCCAGAGCTCAATTCTAGATAATGCCAATATTATTGGTTTAAATAATACTGATGTAAAAATTAATAATAGTGTTAACCACTCTCATGAAAAGATTTATAAAAAATATAATGCTTTTGCTCGTACACTGTTTGCATCTGGAATGGAAAATGTTTCCCCCTACCCTTCTTTGGAAAAAACAATAACAGAAGGAACTAGTTCTAAATCCACGGAATTTAATACTTCGATTCACTCCTCTAAATTTTCTGAATCTACCACGATATCTACTTTTTTTAGCCGCTTTGAGTTAGATGAAATGTACGGAGATAATGTTCAACAAAAAGTGGTGGAATATGCAGAATATGTTGCGGCATTAGCTGCCAATCTTGAATTCGACGTGATTCATGCGCATGACTGGATGACAATGTTGGCTGGGATAAAAGTAAAGCATCAAAGTGGAAAACCGCTCGTCATTCATGCACATGCATTAAGCTATGATAGAGCTGGACCTGATGCACGTGGCTGGAACTATGATCTAGAAAAATATGGAATGAGTATAGCGGATGCAGTCATTCCTGTTAGTCGTTACACTGGAAGTATAGTAGAAAAACACTACGGTATAAATCCACAGAAAATTTTTCCTGTTCATAATGGAGTTGAACCAGTAAAAACATTCAGAGAAAAAGCTACTTTTCCAGAAAAATTAGTATTATTCTTAGGAAGAATTACAGGTCAAAAGGGACCTGAATTTTTTTTAGAAGTTGCTTCCAAAGTTATTGCAGAGAATGATAATGTTCGATTTGTAATGGCAGGAAGTGGTGATCAACTCAAACGAATAATTGAAACAGGAGCTTACCAAAAAGTTGGAAACAAGTTTCACTTCACCGGTTTTCTTAACAGAGAAAAAGTTAACAAATTACTATCAATGGCTGATGTTTATTGTATGCCTTCTGTTTCTGAACCTTTTGGTTTATCGGCAGCTGAGGCAGCACAATTTGGCATCCCTTGTGTAATTTCAAAACAATCTGGTGCAGCAGAGGTCATGCAACATGCCTTAACCGCAGACTTTTGGGATATTGAATTGATGGCTAAACATATTACAGATTTATTGGAAAATGAAATGCTTCGCAAAAAAGTAGTCGAAGAAACTTTTGAGGATATAAAAACTTGTACTTGGGAGCATGCAGTCGAAGGAATTATGGGAGCCTATTCCTATGCTTTGGGTTATGATGTCAAAGCCAATCCACCTTCTGAAAAGGGAACGTCACAACCAATATTTTCCTCTTCTTTTGAGAAAAAAATTACACCTAATTTTGAGAATATTCAAAAAGATGATCTGAAAAAAATACAAGGAATTGAATCTAAAGTTGAGTCTTTATTAAACTTGGGAGGAGTTTTTTCTTATTCGGATTTAGCTTATACTAAGTATAGTAAATTAAAATCTGTTTTATTAGAAGCGGGAAATAATTTTCAAGCAATTGATCCGAGTACTTGGGCGGAGCAAGCTGAACTAGCTGCTGCTGGAAAATGGAAAACATTAGAGAAATTACAAAAGGAATTAAATAGAGGAAAAGATGATTAATCTTTAATCAATAAAACAAACTAAAATTTCAAAATGAGAAACGTCTGCTTATACTTCAATCTACATCAGCCAAACAGGTTGAAACCTTATGATTTTTTTCAAATAGGACATGATCATTTTTATGAAGATGATAAATTGAACAAAGAGTTTTTAGACAAAATTTCTAATGATTGTTATCTACCAATGAATGCAATCATGATGGAAAACATTAATAAGCTTGGAAAGGATTTCAAATTTTGTTTGTCTATATCTGGAACCTTATTGGAACAAATGGAAAACCATCGTCCAGACGTTTTACAATCGTTTATTGAATTATCTAGGACTGGCCAAGTAGAATTTATAGGTCAAACATATTATCATTCTCTCGCATATTTAAATTCTTTACCTGAGTTTGAACGGCAAGTTAAGAAACACAATTCCAAAATTCAAGAACATTTTGGGCAAACACCGAAGGTTTTTAGAAATACCGGAATGATTTATTGTAATGATTTAGCAGGTCGTTTAGAAAACTTAGGATTTGATGGCGTATTAGCAGAAGGTCTCCCTCAATATCTTATGGGAAGATCCCCTAATTATTTATACACAGCTCCACACACTAAAAATATTAAAACCATTTTAAAAAACGATAAGCTTTCGGCAGACTTCACTCATAAGTTTGCTGACCAGAGTTGGAATGAATATCCATTAACAGCTGAAAAGTATGCAAATTGGATTGCTAACGACATGGGAGATTGTGTAAATATTTATATGCCCTACGAGACATTTGGACAACATTTATCTGCAGAAACTGGAGCATTTAATTTTATCAAAAACCTTCCGTATGAATTAAAAAAGCAAAAAGTCAATTTTCTTACTGCCTCTGACCAAATACAACAATCAAAAGTAAAAGAAGTCTTCGATGTTCACCTTCCAGTTTCATGGAGAGACACTGAAAAAGACCTTTCTGCATGGAGCGGTAATAATATGCAAAAAGAAGCTTTACAAAAATTATATAGTTTGGAAGAAACTGTAATCAATTCCAAAGATGAAAATTTAATTCACGCTTGGAGTAAATTACAAACGTCAGATCACTTTTATTATTTAAATACTAAAACTGCTGAAGATGGCAAAACAAGAGATTATTTAAGTCCCTATGATTCTCCTTATTCTGGTTATATTTATTACATGAATGCCTTGGCAGATTTGGAAATCACTTGCAAAGAGAAGATGAATATCCAATAGACCAAAATAAATTTTTTAAAAAAATTAACTATAATATTGATTTTACTTTCTTCAGTTTAATCTTGTAGATTTTGGTTCTTTATAAATAAACTGTAAATAAATTCCCGCTAACAAAGTGATCGCAGCTGATGCAAAAAATGCTCTAGGGAAATTAGCAGCATCATTACCATACATCCAAGCAGAGAACAATGCTCCTCCTCCAATTCCAACTTCTAAGGCAATGTAAACAGTAGCCATAGCACGGCCTCTACTTTCGTCAGGACTTATATCAATTACCCATGCAAAAACGGCTGGAGAAGCTACTCCAGTAGAAAAACCTAAACATCCTGCAGCCATTAATAGAGAGGTGGGACTATTTGCCAAGCCTAATAAAACTAGTGAAATTGCTACTAAAACAACCGCAACCTTTATTACAATTATCCTTCCGTATCGATCCGAAACTTTCCCTGCAACAGCTCTCGACAAAACTGAAAAAATAGTAAACCCTGTAAATAACAATCCTTTATTATCTAATCCTAAATACTGTGATTGGTCTGGAGTTATTGTCAACATAACACCAAAACACATATAAATAAAAAGAGCAACTACGGCTGGAGGAATAGCAGTTGGTTCAATAATTTCATGCCTCGATATTTTCAACAAAGAGGGTTTAAATTTTTGTGTATTTTCCAATGTCTCTTTTAATCCCATTAAAATCCCTATAGAAATTAAAGCAATAAATGATGAAATATAAAATGCAATATCCATTGAATATTTCATGGTGATGTAACTTCCAATAGGTGGAAACATCGATGCTCCCACATTCATACTTATTCCTAAAATCCCCATCCCTTCGCCTCTACGGGTAACTGGTATAATGTCAGCAGCATACGCAGTCGAAGCAGTTGGTTTAAATCCTGTAGAAAATCCATGTAAAAATCGAAGAAAAAGGAATCCCCCAACTGTCGTCAAAATTGGATATAATAAGCTACAAACTACACATACCAAGGTCCCAATAATCATTACTGGGACCCGGCCAATGGTATCAGTTAATTTACCACTAAACGGTCTAGACAAACCCGCTGACAATGTAAATAAAGCAATTATTAACCCTTTGTAATCCTCTCCTCCTAAACTAGTCAAATAGGATGGTAACTCAGGTACCAACATGTTAAAACTCCCTGCAAAAAGCACATGACTTAGACAAAGTAACAGAAATGTAGAAGTAAAGAGTTGTTTGTTTTTTTCAAGCATCCGCGAAAATAGAATTAGCTGAATAACCGACCTAATTTTAAATCATTTATTATTTCAAAAAAATTATAGATTCATTATGGTTTTAACATGAATTATAGGGAAAAGAATTTTGGTTATACATAGAAGAGAATAATACCCTAAAGAATATTTTAATTCTATATTTGCAATGATCATGAATCGATAATATAATTATGGTAAAACTTACTGAAGAGTATCCGATAATTAAATCTGACCTCTTTTAAAAAATACTATTATGTAATGATCAAAAAGAATCAATCGCAATGATAATATTACAGTCATAAAGAAGAAGAAGAAGAAGAAGAAGAAGAAGAATCACCTTTAGCTTTCAAATCAAAACTTGATAAGAAATAAATAAAATAAGAGCTTAAGATTTTACCATGAAAAAAAGAATAAAAAATAAATTCCTCACAACTGATTCTATCATTCCAAAAAAAGAAGACTATGATAATATGATCCATGAAGAGAGAGAATATGACGAAAGTGCTAGATTAAAAAAGTTAGTATTGCTATTCGCTATTCCATTGTTTTTCATTTTAGGGTTTCTATTTAAATCAAAATTCAACCCTGAAATTCAATATGATAAACTGGAAGAGCATCAAGCTACTTTACAAGAAAAAATTAATGAAAAAAAAATAGCAGAAATAAATCAAATGATTTCAGATGCTAAAATTGCTAGAAAAAAAGATGAATTTGAAAAAGCTGTTTTTCTATTTCGACAAGCGATTAGTTATGAACCTAAAAATATTGATCTACATATAAATCTTCTTTTAACATTAGAAGAATCTTGCAAAAATGAGAACGAAATTCATTGCAATAGCATTGTAAATGTTAAAGAAAAATTGGAAAAACTAAAAGGTAATTAAATAAAAGAATTAGTTTATTCAAAAAACGCTCAAAGAAAACCCCTTGTTAAAAAGTCAAACTCTTTTTTCAATCGATCCATAACTTAATCACTATCTTGCATCAAAAATTAAACACATTATGAAAATACAATTAAATTCCTGCGACGCAGCTCGCCCTGACCGAAGAAATATTACTGCTATGTTTGAGGAAGTTGCAGATAATGTAGACAATTCACTTGCTAGAGAATACACTGAATTTTTATTAGATGGATCAACTGTTGAAATTGAAGTTTCGATGAATACAAGTTCTGCTTTTAGAGCCTTGAGGAAACTTCAAATTGATTATGAAATATTAGAGGACTAAAGTACCTTTCGAAGTAAATCACAATCCAATACCTTTTCTGGTTCTTACCAAATCAATACTCTCCCATGAAAAAATGGGATCGTAATTAATTGTAAAAATGGATTCCGTTATGCCCGAATTATTTGTCCCGATGCGATTCTATCTTTTCATTTTATTTAGGTAAAACTTTACTTAAAGAAAATGAATTTTATGTTTACTTGGAACTTATAAAGTTAAATACTCATTTAGATAAATTATTTTAAAATACAATTATATTGGAGGAAATGATAAACCTTGAATTTGAAAATAAGTAAGATTAAAGATTAAGCTAACAATCAATTGATCTTGTTTTTCGCTGGAGAAAACAGATCAAATCTGCCTCAAAAAATAAAATAGCTACTATTCTTTTCATAGAGAGAATAGTAGCTATTTTATTTACATTATTTTAAATTTCAGTCTTCCAATTCTGCCAGCCTCACTTCTCCAATATCATTATTTTCATTATAAATTAATTCAAATATCTTACCTGCCATATCACCATTAGCTCCAGGATATCCTTTCATGTATTTTGCGAACTCTAGTAATTGATTAAATCCCACTACTTTTCGTCCACCCTCATGCAAATAAGTTGATTTGATACTAATTCCATCTAATGTCTTAAAATAAAATTCCATTTCAGTATCAGTAGCTGAAGTAGTTTTAAAAACTGCAAATTCTGAATTCTCAGCAGTTTTTTTATATTTAGCATTTACATCAGTATAACCTTTTGGAGTAGGCGCTGGAGTAATCACCGTTGTAGAATCTTTCTGAGTGGGGGTATTTTCTGATAGATTGATTTCGGTAGAATTCGTTTCGGAACCACAACTTAAAAAAATCACCATTAAAGCAAAAATTAAGAATCTCATATTTAGGTTTTAATTAATAAAAAAACGAAATGTACGAAAATAATTGATTACAATTTTTTTTATAAATACTTGTAAAACCAAATTCTTCATATTTGATCTCTTCAAATCAAGAAGCTACAAACCAATTAACCTTAATACGGTAAATATTATACCAAATTTTATATATTTGTTTAATGAAAATTCTTAACAAAATCCTGAGACAAAACAATAATATTTGGCAAATCGTAGGTGCAATAATTGGTTCATTTATGGGTCTATTATTGCTTTTATTGTCTATCCAGTTTTATATTGACTTAAATGATTTAACAGAAAGTGAAGATCAATTTGTAATCATCAATAAAGAAGTTAGTTCATTTGGAGCAAAAGCAAAATTCACTCCGGAAGAAATACAAAAAATTCAAGATCAACCATTCATAAAAAAAGTAGGCCAATTTTCAGCAAGTAATTACCGGGTAAGTGCAGGAAGTGCGTTGTTGAATTTCCGAACAGATTTATTTTTTGAAAGTGTACCTGATGAATTTGTAGATGTAAAAAGTGAGGATTTCAAATGGTCGAAAGGTGATATAGTAATCCCTGTTGTAGTAGCACGAGATTATTTAGCTTTATATAATTTTGGATTCGCAGCTAGTCAAGGTCTTCCTAAAATACCCTTCGAAAGTATCCAAGAAGTTTCTTTAGATGTCTTGATTAAAGGACAAGGGAAAAGAAAAAATTTCAAGGGTAGGATTGTTGGTTTTAGTGATCGGATTAATTCAATTATTGTTCCTCAAAGTTTTATGGAATACTCCAATAAAAATTTTCAAGATTATGAACCAAAAGGTTCTTCAAGGTTAATCATTTCATCAGACAATCCTTTTTCTGATACCTTCAGAAATTTCATGAAGGATAATGGATATGAGCTCAGTTCTGGGAGATTGATCGGTGGAGAAACTGCTGCACTAATTCGAACATTAATCGCGGTAGTTGCGGTGATTGGATTTTTAATTGTTTTGCTTTCAGTTTTTATTTTTGTCTTAAATTTCCAATTAATGGTTTCAAAATCAAGTCGAGACATTCGATTAATGCTCCAATTGGGTTATAAACAAAATCAAATTGGGCAAATTTTGAAAAAACATTTGATGTTTTTATTTGGAATGGTAATGCTTTTAACGATTTTATTTTTTGGCATTTTTCGATCTTTTATTGTGAGCTTTTTCACGAAACAAGGAATGGAGTTTGAGTTCGTTAACCCAATAGTTCTTTTGGCAGGATTATTATTCGCAGGTCTTTTTGTTTTTATAAATTACAAAAATATTGAAAGTAGTATTCGGAACCTTTCATCATAATGAGTACCTCTAAAAAATATTTTTTATTAACGATTGCTTTAACAAGTTGTCTAATTTTTTTCTTTTATGGAAAAATAATTCTTTCACCTAATCAATATTTATTTGCACCAACTGGGGACGGATTCACAGCTTATTACAATACTTCTTGGCATATTGAATTTGACAGTTCCTATACAGAGTTTAAAGGTTCAAATTATCCCTTTGGCGAGAATACCATATACTCCGAATATCGTCTATTGATCTCTAATGCGATTAAAGCACTTGGTAATTTTCTCCCGTCAATAAAAAAAGAAAATGTAGGGATTACAAATCTTTCAATTCTATTTTCCATATTATTTTGCGCTTTATTTATTTTCCTGATCCTCAATGAATTAAGAGTGAAGGAATGGTTAGCCGTCTGCGCAACTATAGGAATTACTTTCCTTGCACCTCAAGTTGGAAGATTTGATAACCACCTCACCTTAGCATACTTAAATTGTTTCCCAATGACATGGTATTTCATGATAAAATACTTCATTTCAAAAGATAAAAAAAAATGGACGTCCCTACTCCTTCTAAATAACATAGGTTGGTTTTTCATCCATAGTTATTTGGGATTAATAGCAGCGTTATTCTCGGGAGCATTTTGGCTAGTTTATTTGATTAAAAATAAAAACTGGAAAATTTTAAAAAACTATTTACACTTTTTCATTCAAGTATTTATACCTCTCATAGGATTTATGGCTTTTGTAAAAATGACCGATATTCATGTTGATCGAACAGAGAATCCACTTGGATTTTTATTATACAATGCAGAGCCCGACGATATTTTTATTCCACATCATGCCCCATTAAGACCAATTCTAGATTACTTTTTCGATATTCATTTAAAGTGGGAAGCTTGGTCTTATGTCGGTATATTAACTACTCTCATTTTATTATTTTTATTTTTTCATTTTGGAAAAAAAGCTATTGAACAAAAAAGTATTTATCCTAAATTAGACTGGTTGCAAAATGAGCATCTCAAGATTGCTTTCCCTGCAAGTTTATTATGTTTAATTTTTGCATTTGGATATCCATTCAAAGCTTTTCCTATATTATTGGAATGGATTCCGTTGGTCAAAAATTTTAGGACAACCGGTAGGATAGGTTGGATTTTTTATTTCGTATCCACAATTTCCGTAACTTTTGTTATACATGAACATCTAGAGCAACTTAAAGAAAAAAGAAAAAACATAATTATATTTTTAGGTATCTCAGCCTTACCACTACTCTATTTGGTTGAAGGATTTGCTCACCACTTAGAGATGTCCGAAAAGGTAACCACAAAAATTAATGTTTTTAAAAAAGAAAATTTAAGGGAAGACTATTTGAAAGCTATAGAGAAAATCGATATTTCAAAATATCAAGCGATTATTCCTTTGCCATTTTATTATTGTGGATCAGAAAATTTTAGTAGGCCAATTCATGATCACTCTTCTGAGGTTTCTAAAATCTTCTCTTACCATACACAAATTCCACTTTTAGCTTTCGATGTTGGAAGAACTAGTATACCAGAAAGTAAAAAAATAGTTCAAATAGTCACTCCTAATATTTATAAAAAACTAATAACTAATGATTTAACCTCTGAGAAACCATTCTTAATTATTGAAAGTGATGAACTTACCTTATATGAGAATGAGTTAAAAAATAGAAGTACAATAATTTATGAAACCAAAGATTTTCGAGTTAGGGAGATCTCAAAATCAAAATTACTTAATGTTGATTCTACAAAATTGCTATATGAATTAGAGAAATTAAAAGCATCTCTAGGCTTTGAAAAAGAACCTTTCTCCCAGTCACCTTCCATTAATAACAAAATACTTACTACCGATACACTTGCATTTTTCTATCAGAATAATTTCGAAAAAAAACCTAGTCAATTTGCTCGATTCAGCAAGGGAGCATTTGAAAAAACAAAACGAGGAGAAAATGAATTAGCCAAATTCAATTCAAACACCTTTGAAAAAGATAAAACCTATGTGCTCTCTGCCTGGTTTTTTAATGGTCAAAATGATGCACTAAATGATTGGTTTAGATTCATTGTAGAAGAACGAAACCCGAAAACGGGTAAATCTAAATATACAACTAGTTTTCCTGAATTTTCAGAAGTCATTGATGGAGATTGGAGTTTGGTTGAGATGAATTTTAAAGTTAACTTTCCAGAGAATGAAATTCGAATTATTACAATTGGAAAGAAGTTGACATTGGATTTACCGCTTTATATTGATGACTTAATGATTAGAAAAAAAGGGGTAGACATTTTTGAGGAGCACATTGAATTTGAAGGGGCTTTTTATATAAAAAAGAACAATCATTATCAGAAGGATATTTATCACACTCCTGATGAATGATATAGAATATCGTCTAGGTTGACAAAACTCATAAGAAACAAACTACTCAAAAACGTTTCTATAAAACTCTATTAAATTCTGCTCTTCATTCTCCCAAGTCCAAACTTTTCGTACCTCCTCACAATTATATTTCAGCTTTTCATAATACGCTGAATCTTTTAATAGTAATGTTACAGCTTCTACAATAGTCCTCTTTTCCAGATCATCAATCAATACTCCCACTTCTTTTTCTTTCATCAATTTTTGATACTCAGGATAATTCATATGAATCGCAGGCACAACAGCCTGCACAAAATCAAAAGTTTTATTCGCCAATGAGAAATAATAATTCAAGCTTTTATTTTCCAACAAATTAATACCAATAGTTGCTTGAGAAGTAATTTCTCGCAACTTCTCAGGCAGCAGGTACCCCAAGAACTTCACTTTATCCTGAAGACGTAATTGCATTACTTTTTTTCTTAAAAGATTAGAAATATCACCTTCACCAACAAGCCATAATTCGGCTTCATTTATTTCAGTCATTGCCTCGATTATTTGCTCTAGCCCTCGTCCAATATTTAAAGCACCTTGATATAAAATAATAGGTTTTTGATGAGGCAGTTTCCCTTCCTTTAAGGTAGCAAATTCAGGCATGTTCCGAATGACCTCAAAATGTGTCTTATACTTTTCCCCCAGTAATCCTGCCAAGGAGTGGCCAACCGTATAACAATACATACACGTTGGTATAGTTTTATTCCCAATCCATTCCCAAATCTTTTTTACAATTGGCCTTTCTATAATTTCAGGAACTTCAGTAAAATATTCATGAGCATCATAAATAAGTTTTTTCTTCTTCCATTTACTTATATAAAATGCAGGGAGTATTGTATCCAAATCAATCGCACACACTACATCAAACTTATTATTCCATAAAAAAAATAACAGTCGAAGATTATACTCGAGGTAGAAAAACTTTCCTCTATAAAAAAGGCAATTAAGTCGCTTTTGTTGAAAAGATTGAGATTGAAGAGGTTTAGAGGAAGGCAACATACGACCGACGAGTAGAACTTCATAATCACTTTTGTCAAGACTTTTACAAATTCTTATCATCCTTTGATCATAGGTCAAATCATTGATAACAGTAAAGATAATTTTACGTTTTTTCATTTTTTCCAAATGATTTTATCTTCCTCTCTACTTAAGTCTCCCTCATCGATTAAAAGCTCAATTGTTTTTAAAACTTGGGCTTGCTTTTTTGGAGAAAATGCTTCACATAGATCATAAATAGTCAATGGTTCCCTTTCCAATTGTTTGATTATCTTTATTCGATATCTTTCAAAGTCATCTTTTGACAAATCAACTTTGGTGCGCTCTAAACAAACATCGCATACCTTACATTTTGGTGCATTCTTTTCTCCGAAATAAGATAATAATTGTTGAGACCGACAGATGGTATTTTCAGCATAAGCTATCGTTTTTTGTAATCGTTCTAAATGCCTTTTTTTCCGGAAATTAAATCGATCAAAATCAATTGTCAAATTAATAGGGTCAACTTTTTCTTGCAAAAAAACAAGTTGAGATTTATCTTTCTCTGGTCGAAAATCAATAATTCCACTAGCTGCCATTTTCAATAGGCTTTGCTCCAAATCTTGATAATTAATTTTCAAATTTTTCGCCATCCATGACAAGTGAATTCCAACAAAATCGTTGAATGCCCCATGATAACTTCGCAAGATTAATTTTAATATTCGATCCGCCTTTTTATTTCTTAATTGATAATCATACAATTCATCTTTGCGGACTCTTATCCGAACACTTGCTGGATTAAAAACTGCATCAGTTAATGAGATCCACCCCTCTTGCTCCAAAATCCTCATACAGTTATACGTGGTAACCGTTTGTAATTTAAATTTATTGACTAACTCAACTAGATCAAAATCGAAACTATCAGCAGCACTGCCACCAATAGCTAATTGATAATAATTACCAAGCGCACGATAGGTTTTTCTAATTTCTTCCATCGATGGATACGATTGCTCATATTGATAAATTAAATTAGCTTTATCTGACTGATGATACAATAATACTGCATAAGATTTTTTTCCATCTCGACCAGCTCTTCCTGCCTCTTGAAAATAAGCCTCCAGTGAGTCTGGAATTTCTAAATGAACAACTAATCGAACATCCGGCTTATCGATCCCCATTCCAAAGGCATTCGTACATACCATGATTCGAATCTTATCATTGATCCAATCCTCTTGCTTCTTACTTCGAATCTCTGTACTTAAACCAGCATGATAAAAATCTGCTGTTACTCCCCTGTTCTTCAATTGTATTGCAATATCTTTGGCCTTTCTTCTACTCCTAACATAAATGATTCCCGAGCCTAGTACATTGCTAACTATTTCATTAAGCTTTGTCAATTTACCTGACTCATGCAAAATGACATAAGCCAAATTTTCACGACTAAAACTTTTTCGAAATACATTCTTTCTCTTAAATTCTAATCTTTCCTGAATGTCCTTTACTACCTCAGAAGTCGCCGTAGCCGTTAATCCCATAACCGGTGTTTTCGGCATTAATTCCCTTACATTAATAATTTCCAAATAAGATGGTCGGAAATCATATCCCCATTGTGAGATACAATGCGCTTCATCAATAGCTAACAAATTTACAGTCATCTGTTCTATCCGAGCCCTTGCCAAATCAGATGTCAAACGCTCAGGGGAAAGATATAAAAATTTTACTTTTCCATGAATGCAATTATCAAATGCACGGTCAATGTCTTTGTAATGCATTCCTGAGTATATGGCAACCGCATTAATGCCTCGTTTCTTTAAATTGTAAACTTGATCTTTCATTAAAGCAATCAATGGAGAGACTACAATACAAATTCCTTCCTTCATTAAAGCTGGAACTTGAAAACATATAGATTTACCTCCACCGGTTGGTAATAAGGCAAGGGTATCCTGACCATCCAAAACAGATTGGATAATTTCACTTTGCATGGGTCGAAATTCATCGAATCCCCAATATTCTTTTAATATTTCGTTAGCTGACTTTGACAAAAGACTTGATTAAATTGAACATCAATAATGCAAAAAACAAAAAATCATAAACAAAGAAACAGCTATTTTAGGGAAAAGGGAAATTCAGAAGTTGCAAAACTTACTAGTATTTTATTAAACCAAAAAAAAAGCACCTTTTTATAATAGGTGCTTAAAACATTAACTATAATGATGTTAATTATCAAAATTATCTTAATGAGGATTAATCTAATCTTTTTAAAAAGTGGGACATCCAATTCCGCGTCTTTTCCGTTTTCCATATTTATTTGAGGAAGATAAATTATAAGACATAGTCAAACCTCCAATTGCATACCAATCATTTGATTCTGGGTTTCCTCTAATATCTCCTGTCTCTTTTCGAATTCCTGAACGATTGGCTAATTGAAAGGAAATTGGTCCAAGTGTTTCGTTCATAATTTCATCTGCCACATAAGTTGTACTTACATCATCAATATAATCAGTCGTAGTTTTTCTAACCCCAGCTTCGAATCCAATATTAAATTTATTCGAGAGAGCCACTTTCAATCCAAATCCAAATGGAAATGCAATAGCCACTTTTTTATAAGGTTTTCTGGCAGGAAATTCGGGAAGGCCTTGCCCTTCAGTATTCAACGGTTGCAATTCTACCCATTCTCCATTATATAAAGCCTTTGGATTAAAATAAACCATTCCTATACCTGCAAAAATATAAGGACTAACTCTTTTAGTCATAAATATTGGATCGTATCCTAAAATATTATACTCTAAAGAAAGAGCATTTTCTATAAATGTGGATTTAAATTGAAGGTTTCTTGCTTTTCGTGCAGGATCTAGAGAATCATAATCTCTTGCAGAAAGTCGTCCTGCACTGACAGCAAATTTGGCTGTGAAGTAAGAGCCTAGGTTATACCTCAAAAAACCACCTACAGAATACCTAAATTCTCCATGACTTATTCTTTGAGTAGTTGGATTTAGATCACCTGAATAGGTTGAAAAACCTCCTATAACACCGAATTCCAAATATTGAGATTTTGATACGGTAGGTAAAAAAAGACAAATAGCAATAATAATAAATAAATTTTTCATTGATGAAGTTATTTTGAACTCGGCTTAAAAACCAAAATTTGATGAAGTTGTAATCAAATAAACGATGCCTTAGGGCAAAATTCAGGTTTATCAAATGAATTTTTTATTTCAATTGACTCAACTGATTATAAAGAATGAAGTGTTTTGAAGTTCTAGTGTGGAGGGAGAGGTGGAGAAAAAAATGCCAGAATCCAATATTAAGGGATTCTGGCATTACTTATTCAAAAATCGTTCTTAAAAATCATTTTCTCAAAAAAAAGTGAAAAATAAAGATTTTCTGTACATATTATCTTTAAAACGTTGGACAACCTGTTTTACTTTTCCTACCTCGTCTCCTACTACCAACTAGACCATTATCCAAAAAGTTTTTTGATAAGGTTACACCAAAAAATGCATACCAATCTGAAACTTTATCATTACCTCTTGCACTACCAGCTGCTATTGGATTTCCTGATCTATTTGCCAATGCAGCAGATAGTGGATTCTTTTCTAACAAGAGAGATTCCTCTACATAACTCATACTCACATCGTCGAGATAATCAGTAAACGCTCTTCTAAATCCGCCTTCTACACCAAGATTCCATGTATCACTTAAAGCAAACTTTAATCCAGCACCAAAAGGAATAGCAAATTCATTCAAACTATATGGTTGCCGATCAGGGTAAGATGGAAGACCTTGCCCTTCAGTACCAAGTGGTTGGAGTTCTATCCATTCACCATCATATTTTGCTTTAGGATTGTAATGAAAAAGAGCAATTCCAGCAAAAACATATGGAGACCACGGTTTCTCAAGATTATATGGTTCATACCCTAAGATATTTATCTCAAGCATTAAATTGCCTTCCAATATATTAGATCGAAAACTGAGATTCCTATTTTTTGAACCATCATTGGTTGATTTTGCATCTTCTGCTGAAACTAAACCATAATTAAATCCAGCTCTTGCTACAATGAACCTATTGAAATTATATTTACCAAACACCCCTACCATAGGGTTAACTTGGCCTGGATTTAATTCTTTAATATCTGGGGACAAATCTCCTTGATATAATGAAACCCCAAACTTGATACCCAACTCTGAATGTTGACTAATTAAGAAGAATGGAGAGAAAAACATACCAAGGATTAATATTATATTCTTTTTTGTCATAATACAGTTAAGATTTTTGCAATTTTTATTTTGTTGAGTTAAGTGTTAATTCTTTTTTATAATTATGAACTAGAAAAAGGTAAACTATTTTAGAGCTTTGAGTATTCTTTTTTTATCGGACCTATTTTAAATTTATCAACAATAGCAAAATTTGGAATAAGTGATTTTACTATTAATAAAAGTTTAAAAGGATATTTTTAAAAGGATATTTTGGAGATAAAAATTAAAATACCATAACAATAATACTATATTGTGCGTTTTTTGATAGATTTTTATCAAATTTCACCTAAACACAAAATTAACTAATTATATTTTTAAAAAATAATAAATATGAATTTGACGCGAATTAGTCTCATTATTTGCATTTTCCTATCTAGTATCGTTTCTATCAATGCTCAAAATTCTGCTCCTCAAGGTTGGTGGCGAATGGATACTAAAATGGATAATTACAATGGAGTAAGTATTGAAAAAGCTTATGACACAATATTAAAAGGAAAAACCTCTCAGAAAGTTATAGTTGCAGTAATTGACAGTGGAGTTGATGCGAAACATGAAGATTTGAAAAATGTTATGTGGATCAACAAAGGTGAAATTGCTGGAAACGGAATTGACGATGATAAAAATGGATACATAGATGATATCTATGGTTGGAACTTTTTGGGGAATAAAAATGGAAAAAACGTAGAACATGAAACCTTGGAGGTAACTCGATTGTATGCCAAGTACAAATCTAAATTTGACAACGCTAATCGCGATAAACTTTCCAAGAAAGACAAAAAATTGTTCGACAACTATTTAAAATACAAAGAAGAAGTAGAAAAAAAGCAAAAGAGTGCTCAAAAACAACTAGATGATTTTAATGGATATGCTCCATTTGTAATTAATGCTTTAGAGGCTTTTGGAAAATCTATGGATGGAAAGCCATTAACTGATGAAAACCTATCTAGTGTAGTACCAGATGAATTGAGCCCAGAAGAAAAACAGGGTTTTGATATTCTAAAAAATGTCCAAGCTCAAGGAATGGCAGTAGAAAAAGTGGAAGATATTATCGATATGCTTAATCAAGAGGGAAACCATTATAAAGGACGAGCTGAATTCATGTACAACCCTGATTATGACTCTCGCAAGATCGTTGGTGATAACTATTCAGATTCTTATGAAAAAGGATATGGAAATAATGATGTAATTGCCTCTGACCCAATGCATGGAACGCATGTAGCTGGAATAATTGGTGCTGACAGAACTAATGATATAGGAATTAAAGGAATTGCTGATAATGTCCAAATCATGGCGATCAGAATTTTAGCTGATGGTGATGAGAGAGATAAAGATGTGGCCAATGCTATCATTTATGCAGTTGATAATGGAGCAAGTATAATCAATATGAGTTTTGGCAAAGCTCATGCTTGGGATAAAAAAGCAGTCGACAAAGCAGTAAAATACGCAGAGAAGAATGACGTTCTTTTAGTTCATGCAGCAGGAAATGATGGAAAAGATAATGATTCAACTGAAAATTATCCAAATGACTCTTACACTAAAAAAAGATTCTTAAGGAAAAATAAAACTAAATATGTTAATAACTGGATCGAAGTAGGCGCAGCCTCTTGGGAAAAGGCTGAAAAAATTGCCGCTCCCTTTTCTAATTATGGAGCCAAAAATGTTGACGTTTTTGCTCCTGGGATGCAAATCTATTCTACAACTCCTGATGGTACTTACCAAAATCAACAAGGAACTTCTATGGCTTCTCCAGTAGTTGCAGGCGTTGCAGCTGTCTTAAGGTCTTATTATCCAAGTCTGACTGCTGAGCAAGTAAAAAATATAATAATGGAAAGTTCAGTCCCTATTTCTGATATGGTAATTAAGCCTGGAACGAAAGATGAAAAGGTTCCCTTTAAAAATTTAGGGCAATCTGGTGGTTTAATAAATGCTTACGAAGCGCTCCAAATAGCTGCCAAGACAAACAAATAAGTAAGAAAAAATTAGTTTGTCTAAACCCAAGATACCAAACTACAGAGATGGCAGTATGTATTTTACATATTGCCATCTTTTCACTTAAATATTATCATCTAGCCTCATCCAAAGTTAAATCCAACACAATTTTTTCGTTCTCTCTCAATACAGTTATTTTCACTTTATCATTAGGCTTATAATTTTCCAAAACAAGCCTCAAATCATTTCTGGAGAGAATTGGGTTTTCATCTATTGCAATAATCACATCTCCTAAAATGATTTTACCAAATTGATCCCGATAGGTCGGCTGTATACCAGCTCTCTCTGCCCCACTTTTTTCATTAACATTCATTACCAAAAGTCCTTTTATCCCCATTCTAGAAACAGCTCTCTTTGGAGCTAATTCGACTCCTAATGTTGGTCTTAAAATTTTTCCATGTTTAATTAATTCAGGAATTACCCATTTCACTGCATCTACAGGAATAGAAAATCCGATCCCTGCATAAGCTCCTGAAGGACTATAAATTGAAGTATTAACTCCTATTAATTCTCCTCGCGAGTCTAACAATGGTCCTCCAGAATTTCCTGGATTAATTGCAGCATCTGTTTGAACTGCATCCTTTATTATTGATCCATCCACTCCATTTATTTCTCTCCCCAAAGCACTAATCACACCTGTAGTTAATGTCTGATCAAATCCAAAAGGATTTCCAATTGCGTAGACGGATTGCCCAACCAATAAATCATCCGAAGAGCCAACGGGAATTGGTTTTAACAAATTACCAGGTGCGTCGATTCTCAAAACAGCTAAATCTTTTTCAGGTGCATATCCAACTAAAGTTGCTGTCCAAGTTGTTTGATCTGCTAAGGTAACTTGTGCCCGATCTGCTCCTTGAATAACGTGAAAATTAGTTATCACATGTCCTTCTAGATCCCAAACAAAACCAGAACCTGTTCCTCTTGGAATTTCTGTCACATTCTGAGACCAATAATCTTTTCGAACATTTGATGTAGTAATAAATGCAACACTTGGTGTTGACTTTTCAAATAACTTAATTGTTGCCAACTCATTATCATTCAATCCTTTACGACTAGCCACCTCATCGATACTTTCTTCTTTTTGGACTGATTCATATTGAACTATTATAGAATCTTTTGCCTTCCAGGAACTTCCTAGTAAGAATCCGCCAACTAATAATAATCCACCAAAAATGATTCTAAAAAATGATTCCATAGTTTTTTAATTTATTGTAAAATTCGATTAGTTAAGAAGCAAAAATAATAGATAATCCACATATTTGAAAGTGAATTTATTATCTTACATATAATAAAATAAACGAAAATTAAACTTAATAATTTTACGATGCCAGAACAAATTAATCCTGATTCTTCTAAATATTCTAGTGAGTTTTTAAGTAGAATTTGGAATTTCTTCTATAATCTATTGGATCTAAAAAATGGTTTGGACAAAGAAGGTACCATTATTAATATAAAAAGTAATAAAGAGATGAAAGGAGCTAATGCTTGGCTTTTGATGTGTTCTATATTTATTGCTTCACTTGGACTAGACTTAAATTCTCCTGCTGTAATTATTGGTGCCATGCTTATCTCACCTTTGATGTCTCCAATTTTGGGAATTGGATTAGGTATAGGAATTAATGATCGAAATACTTTGAATGTTTCTGGGTACCATCTATTAATTGCAATTGGAATTGCGTTAGTTACTAGTACTTTATACTTTTCTATTACAAGTTGGTTAGAAATTGGAAAAGGATTTACAGATGAAATAAAAGGCAGAACAAGTCCAAATATTTTAGATGCAATGGTAGCATTGATTGGTGGTTTGGCGGGAATCATTTCTAGTTCTCGAAAAGACAAATCTAATGCAATACCTGGTGTTGCAATTGCAACTGCTTTAATGCCTCCTTTATGTGTAACAGGATATGGGATTGCTCAGCTTTTCGGCTATTTAATTGGAGCAGATAATATTAATTTAGACTTTGTGAACATAATGTTCAATTCATTTTTCCTTTTTGTTTTAAACGCTACATTGGTTGCATTAGGAACCTATTTTATTGTTCGATTTATGGACTTCCCGTCTCGATCCTTCACTTCATCAAAAGAAGAAAAACGATCTAAATTTATTTTGTACCTCACGAGTTTTATACTTTTAAGTGTTAGTATTTTTACAACCTATCGAATTATTGAGGACAATAATAAAATCGAAATGATAGAAACTTTTATTCAAAAGGAGTTGAATAATAGTAGAGTAATTACTAAAAACATAACTAAGAATTTTGTTAGTCAAAAATTTGAAGTCAAAATTAGTTGTATGGGTTCGTTGGATGACAAACAACAAATTAATTTCAATCAACTATTAAAATCTAAATATAAAGTAAATGATGCAATAGTTACATTTACAACACCAAGCAATGAGGAACTTAATAGAATTGAGGCAGAAAGTGATAAAGAAATTATAAGTGTAAGGACCGATATTGCCAAAATAAGTAATCGATTGGATTCTCTGAACAATTACAACAAAAACGTTTTGACTAAGGCTGAGGAAAATAAAATTTCTAAACTTAAGACTATAGCTATAGCTAGTTTTAAATCACTAGAGGACATTAAATGTTATCTACCAATTGACAAAAAAGATCCTCCTGCTGTTATTGTTAAATGGGGAAAAAAACCATCAAATAATAAAATCAAAAACGAGGAGGAGAAAATTAAAGTCTTGGTTTCAACTTTAATGGATTTTGATACTTTAATATTGACTAGTTATTGAATAAAAAAAGCCATCCAAATTTTAATATTATGGATGGCTTTTTTAATATATTGAATTTTATATCCACCTTTCCGTTGAAATCATTGCCTTTGGATAATCCAATCCTAATTTCAAGTGAAAATCATGTTGTTCATCATCTGAGAGAATATCAGGACGATGAATTTTCTCTACAGGAAGTACCGAAAGTTCTGGCAACCAATTTTTAACATACTCTCCTCCTGGATCATACCTTCTAGCTTGAGATAAAATATTGAAATACCGATTTTCCCTTGGATCACTGCCAACTCCTGCTATGTAGTTCCAATTTCCCCAATTTGAACACGGATCATAGTCAATTAGCATTGATTCAAAATACTCCGCTCCCATTTGCCAATTCACTTTTAAATCTTTTACTAAAAAACTCGCTACATTTTGTCTACCCCGATTGGACATAAAACCAGTTGCTGCTAACTCACGCATGTTTGCGTCAATGAAGGGTACACCTGTTCGGCCTTCAATCCAAAGTTGTAAAAGCGCCTCGTCATTTTCCCAACTGGAATCAATTTCTTCTTTTGTCCCTCCTTTCTGGAAAATTTTATTTTCATGCTTTTTTCCCATAAATCGAAAAAAATCTCTCCACATCAATTCGAAAAACATCCAATAAGTTGAATCATTTTTAGTACGTTCAGCCTCATATTTTTGCAACTCACAGAAAATTAATTTTGGCGAAAGACAGCCTTGTGCCAACCACGCAGAAAACTTTGATGAGTAATTCTCCCCTAGTAATTCATTTCGAGTCTCTTTGTAACACGCAATGGCATTCGAGTTCCAAAAGTAATCTTCTATTCTTTGTAATGCAGCAGTTTCTCCTCCTTTGAGTGAAAAAGAAGAACGCTCATCAATTTCTTTTTGCTCATGACCAAAATCTTGTAACGTGGGTATTTCTCCGATTTCAACTTCGCACGTTAAAGGTTCGAATTGTTCCTTTGGCGGTGCCAAAGGTTCCCTGACTTTCACAAATCGCTCCACTTCTTTTCTAAAGCTACTGAAGGTATCTGGACAATGTGGAACTGGAAAAGGAAGATCTCCAGTATAGTACAACATTTTTCCTCGTGAAAATATAATTTCTTGTCCGATTGACCATAATCTTTTTTCTAAAGCATCCTGAACAGTTACTTCTTCGTGAGTTCTTTCTCTGTTACAAAAAACCCAAGACGATTTTATTTTTTGTGCAATTTTAAAAATTTCTTCCTCAGGCTTTCCAACTCTAACCACTAAATCACTTCCCAATTTCTCTAATGATTTTCGCAGGTCTTCCACACTTTCGATGATAAATTGAGCTCGATGTCTATCTGTTTTTTTGAATCCAAACTTTGTTTTTCCCTTGAAAACTCTATCGTCAAAAATAAAAATTGGAACCACCTCTACCCCACTTTTTAAAGCATGAATTAAAGATTCATTATCATGCAACCTTAAATCTTGTCTAAACCAAACGATGACTCTTTGCTTTTTCATAAGAACATATTTGTGGATTTTGTGAATGTCATTTTATAACAACTAAATCCTTATTAAGTTGGATTTTATTAAGAAAAAACTCAAACAAATAGAGTGGAATAGTTCTTTTTTAAAATATAGTCTGATCGTGGAATAATTTAAATCTAAAAAAATCCTGTTTTAAAATAATCAACATTTTACTACAAAGTAGTTAAGTGAAAATATGTATTTTTATTTTATTCTTACAAATCCAATTGCTTAAATAAAACCATTAAAACCTTCTCCTATTAACCAAAAGAATTTAGACCAATAATAAATTCAATGTTAAATCTTTTTTTTTGAAAAAATCACCGTATTTTCCTACTTTAGAAAGAGAAATTAGAAACAAAATACTATTATTTTTAAACAGAAAATGAATCTATTCCAGGATCGACAAGGTAAATTCAAATCAACTTGCCAATAGAGAGAAAACCTTAAATATTAATTCACATGAAATTTACCCGTTTGTTTACCATCTTTATTTATTGCCTGAAACACATAAATTCCTCCTGACCAGTGTGAAAGTCCAATTTCTAAATCCCGATTCCCTTTCTCTAAATTAATTGATTCTAGTATCTGTACTTGAAGATTAAAAGTATTCAAGGTGGTATTTTCTCCTAAATTTTCATATCTAATATTCAACTTATTTTCGACGTTAAAAATTTGAATTTTGTTTTTCACAAAAAAAACCTCTTCAATTGAATTTACATCCTCAACAAATGAAGATTTTGTTAGTCCGTTAAAATTGGAATTAGCATTAGAAGAATTAACTGTTGTGAAATCACCCGCAAAATAAATTTCCTGCTGAAACACTTCAGAAGCTCGGACTGACCTATCAAATTGGGCACCCAGTTCTTTTCCAGAAGATCCATCCTCTCCACCAACTCGTATAAAGCCATGGGACAATACTTGTCCTAAATAAGGGGTAATGTCTCCGTAACCATTTATAGTTTCATTATGTTCTACAAAACCATGAAATCGATCTTCACCATTATCTGTATCCAATTGTTCAAACATATCAAACTCCCAAATTCCCTGCAGTATAAACTTTTCCATCACTTCCATGAAAAGTAAATTCAATAGATTCTAACGCATCATCAAAACCAATTTCCCAGTTATTATTATACCAATAACATAGGTTTTTAGTATAAAAACTATTAACATTTATATCAGAAATATCAGGAGCAGTTTCAGAAAAACTTCCACCTATTAAAATATACCCATCGATATTTTGTATGCTTCGAACTGGACCGTTAACAGTAAAAACGTTATCCATGTACTCATAGTTACTAGTTCCAGGAATAATTCTCTTAATATAATTGTTCCATTCAGGATTTGCACTATTGGATAATTTTGCAAGATATTTAATAGGTTTACTATCAATAGTTTGAAAATCTCCTCCTGCTATTAGTTCTCCATAATTGTTTAATAGTGTATAAACTGTTCCATTCATCGCACCATTTTGTAAACTTCCCCAATTTGTTCCATTCCAAAATGCAATATTGGTAGGTGTTGCACTTCCATATAAATTAAAATTTCCACCTATATAAATTTTATCCTGGCTACTGGTTGCTATTGCAAAAATTTCACCTTCCACACCAGCTCCAAGAGTAATCCAATTTTCCCCATCCCAGGCAATTATACTATCTGCAGATACACCATCAATTTCTGTAAAGTCCCCAGCCATATACAAAACACTTCCATCCTCACTCATCCTCATTACATTAATTTTTCCCTCAACTCCCCCTCCATTTCCAACCTGAGAATAAGATTGTGATGCAGGAGAATATCCAGGCTGAATCCAAGCTAATTCATCTATTGTAAATCCATTTTCATCTGCCCATTTATCTATTTCTTGATATTTATCCTTCAACTCAATAAGGTAAGCGAAGTTGTTTTCCTCTTTTATTTTCCTCACCAAACCTGCAGCTCCACTTTCTTTAATTAAATGTCCAACTGCACAAGCAGTTTCCAAATGGTCAACAATATAAGGTTGACGATTATCGTGATACAAATTCCTAGGAAAAACTCCACTTAAAGCGTATTTATTTAAAACATCTAAAAAGTGATTACGCTTATTTACCTGAGTTGTAGTCAATTTTGTATTTATACGCTCCCTTAAAACTTTTTCTACCAAAAGTAAATGCATTTGAATTCTGAATTTATCGGATGAAAAAGAAATATTTTTTTCTAAAATTTCCAATAAAACATTTTGTTTCGACCATTCTTTATTAACTGAATTCAAATGTTGGAAAAGCGTTTGATTTTTTTCAGGCTGAATATCTTGAGCAATAATACTACTAGATAAGAACAATAAAAGCGAGAGAATTACATGTTTAAATGTAATAAAAAGGGGGAGAATTGCCTTTTTCATAACGGTTAGTCTTGGTGAAAATAGAATAAACTAATTTACAAAAGCTAGCTTTTATTTTCATTTAAAAAATCAAAAAAAAATATTTTGAAGATTTTATTGTTCGTCGGAATCTTGTATAACATAGGATTTTACTTAGTGCACTTAATATATACGCATCGAAATCATTTCAAGTAATAAACCTTCAATCAAATGCATCAATGTAATGCAGCTCTAATTTCTAAACTTTCAATGATCTCACCCTCCCTCTCTATCCACCAAGCCAATCGGTCATAAACCGTTTTCTCGTCAAAATAATTAAGCGCCATTTTCACAAAGACATGACCATGCTTTGCTTCAGAGGCCCAAAGGATTTTATAAAAACGATGCATTTCATTGTCAGTTTGAGCTTCAGATACTAATCTAAATCGCTCTGCTCCACGAGTTTCAACCACAGATGCTATCAGTAACCGATCCATAAACCTTTCCTCTCTCCCTGAATGACACAATTTTAATAATTTCTTTAAATAAGGATCTTCACCAATCGAATGTTTCAATGGAATTCCATTTTTTGCCATCAATTCGTATACCTGCTGAAAATGTTCCAACTCTTCAATTCCAATCTCAATTAGCTCAGGAATTATTTCATTCCGATCTGGATACTTTGCTACAAAACTCATCGCCATAGCAGATGCTTTCCTCTCACAATCAATATGATCTTGCAAAAAGGCTGGAAAATCAGCCATCACTGCATCTATCCATTCTTGTTTACTCGGGGTGGTTATATCTATATTTAATTTCATGCTAATTTATGTTTTAAACTAAACTCAAAAGTAATAATTGTTGCCTAAAATTTAACAATTCAGGCAGGTGAATTATTTTTCTATTATACCCAAAATCCAAAACCGCAATACCCACATTTTTTCCTAAATTTGTTATAGTTAAAAATCAAAAAATTATTCACAACAATGCAACCACTAGCAGAACGATTGCGCCCAAAAACATTGAACGACTATATTGGTCAAAAACATTTAGTGGGCGAAGGAGCAGTTTTAAGAAAAGCCATTGAATCGGGAAATATTCCTTCAATCATTTTGTGGGGACCACCAGGAGTGGGAAAAACTACCCTTGCTGGAATTATTGCCAATACTCTAGATCGACCTTTTCATGCTTTGAGTGCTATAAATTCTGGAGTAAAAGATATCCGGGAAACAATTTTGAAAGCTAAAAATAATCGTTTTTTTAATGCACCCAATCCAATTTTGTTTATTGATGAAATTCATCGATTCTCAAAATCACAACAAGACTCATTACTAGGGGCTGTCGAAAAAGGAATTGTAACACTAGTAGGTGCAACTACTGAAAATCCATCTTTTGAAGTTATCTCAGCTTTGCTTTCAAGAGCACAAGTTTATGTATTAGAACATTTGACAAAAGAGGATCTGATTCAATTGATCGATGATGCAATAATCAAAGATGATTATCTAAAATTAAAAAATGTTGAAGTAAAAGAATATGAAGCGATGTTGACTTTTTGTGGGGGTGATGCGCGAAAGTTGTATAATATTTTGGAGCTGGTTTGCAATTTTGCCAACAAGGATGAAAAATTAATCATCACCAACAAACTTGTAAAGTCATTGTTACAACAAAACATTGCCATGTATGATAAAGGTGGTGAACAACACTATGATGTCATCTCTGCTTTTATCAAAAGTATCCGCGGAAGCGATCCTAATGCAGCAGTTTATTGGTTGGCTCGTATGATAGAAGGTGGTGAAGATGTAAAATTTATTTGTCGTCGAATGATGATTTCTGCCTCAGAGGATATCGGTTTGGCAAACCCAAATGCGTTGTTAATGGCAACGACTTGTTTTCAAGCAGTACAAGCTGTGGGCTTACCAGAGGCGAGAATTATTTTATCACAAACAGCTATTTATTTAGCGACTTCCCCTAAAAGTAATTCTGCTTATTTAGCCATTGGAAACGCGCAAAGATTGGTTCGAGAAACAGGTGGACTGCCCGTGCCTTTACCTTTGAGAAATGCGCCGACTAAATTGATGAAAAGTTTGGATTATGGCAAGGATTACAAATATGCGCATGACCATAAAAACAATTTTGTGAAAGCAGAATTTTTACCTGAGGTTATTTCCAAATCAAAACTTTATACGCCCAGTGAAAATGCAGCAGAGGAGAAAATCAAGCAGCGATTAAAGTCAATGTGGGATGAAAAATATGGTTATTAACTAGGATAAGTTTAGTAAAAAATATTAATTCTCATTCCTTTTTTAGGGTATGCCATCGAGAGAGTCACATCTTCTTCCAGTTCATAGTTTCAAAACCGCTTCAAGAACATAAGATTTTTTCTCAAAAATTCTTCTTTAGACAAAAAACCAGGTATTAAAATAGCTTTTATTTCATAGAAGTAGGAATAAAGAAAAGAAAATTGAAATTTCAACTAAAATTATTCATAGCTTTTTTTATTTCAGTCCAAATATACTTGTACGTTAAGTCATACAAATTACTTAATCTAAAACTATTCACCTTTTTTTTAGTTTATAATGAGTTAATTGTCTTAATTTTGTAAGCTATCAATAAATTAATCATGTCGTGAAGTTGATCGAATCTTTAACCAAGCTACAAGCGAAATTTCGCCAGCTAAAAATGCAGATTTTTCCTTCATGTCAACACTTTATTTAATCGTATTAACTTTATTTAATCGTATTATAAATATCGAAAAAAAGATCTAATGACTGTACAGACAGACACATCTATTGAAAACCTTCAGATGATTGAACAAAGTGCAAAGGATTTTGCAGAAAAGCACATTCGTCCCTACGTAATGGAATGGGACGAGGCTCAATATTTCCCAATTGAAACCATGCGTAAATTAGGTAAATTAGGCTTTCTTGGAGTTCTCGTCCCTGAAGAATATAATGGTTCGGGATTGGGATACCAAGAATACATTTCTATTCTAACTGAAATTGGAAAAGTCTGCGGTTCAATCGCGTTGTCAGTAGCTGCCCATAACTCACTTTGCACTGGCCATATTATGGCCTTTGGAAATGAAGAACAAAAGAAAAAATACCTTACAAAATTAGCGACTGGAGAATGGATTGGTGCCTGGGGCTTGACTGAACCAAACACTGGTAGTGATGCAGGTAGAATGCAATGTGTAGCTGAAAAGGACGGGGATCAGTGGGTACTTAATGGTGCAAAAAACTTCATTACTCATGGGAAATCAGGAGATGTAGCTGTTGTAATCGTTCGAACAGGAGATTTATTGGATAGTCATGGAATGACAGCATTTATTGTTGAAAAAGGAACTCCTGGCTTTGAGGCTGGCAAAAAGGAAAATAAATTAGGGATGCGAGCAAGTGAAACTGCCGAGATGATTTTTAGTGATTGTAGAATCCCTGAAAGCCAAGTACTTGGTAATATTGGTGATGGATTTATTCAATCCATGAAAATATTAGACGGTGGCCGAATTTCAATCGCTGCTTTGTCATTGGGTATTGCAAAAGGTGCATATGAAGCTTCCGTAAAATATTCGCAAGAACGTAAGCAATTCGGAAAACCAATTTCATCTTTCCAAGCTATAAGTTTTAAATTGGCAGATATGTCAACCAAAATTCAAGCTGCGGAATTATTGACCCGTAGAGCTGCTGATTTTAAAAACGCAGGTAAAAAAATGACTAAAGAAGGTGCTATGGCAAAATTATATGCATCAGAAATAGCTGTGGAATGCGCTAATGAAGGTGTGCAAATTTTTGGCGGATATGGATTTACTAAAGACTTTCCTGTCGAAAAATTTCTTAGAGATTCAAAATTGTTAACCATTGGTGAGGGAACTTCTGAAATTCAAAAACTAGTCATTTCTAGAGAAATATTAAAAGGAAATATTTAATAAGATTTCCCATTAAAATAAAAGCCCTGTTGACATTTAATTTGTCAACAGGGTTTCCATTTTTGGTAGAGGTATTTTCTATGTCTAGCAAAGCTATATTTTATATATTTTGACTTTGAAAAATCCGCTATCATAAAATTAAAGGCTAAATGTGGTAGAATACCTTTAAGACCAACCAATCAAATTATGAGCTTATATTAAATCCATCAGTTTGGGGCCCATAAATCCATTAAAGCATATAATTAATTTATTCCTTTAACCACCGATTCATAGATAATCACCTTCTCAAAAAGGTGATTACTCTAAAATGATTAATTGAGGTAATTCAGCTTGACAATGATCTCTTTTTGAATCAAAGGAGCAAATCAAAGAATTAATACTAAAAATACCACCTAATTCTCTTGGTTTTTCTGTGGGTTATCTAATAAGTTTAGATTGAAGAATTTAGAATCATTTATAACTTTTCTCAAAGACGATTTAAATAGTTTATTATCAGATTCACTTTTGGGACTTTTTAACCAAAACTAAACGACCTGCTCAAATTTGTGATTCATTATTCTATCATTTAAAACAAATACCATTAATCTGAGAAGATTAACAGCACTTTTATACTCTTTTAAAATTCTTTTGAAAAACCTCAAAACACACTCTCCACAAATACTTCTGCCATAGAATCATCTCGTTTATTTAATTCATGCATAGTAATAGTTGCAGTCACAGCAGCTAACAAAGGGGCTAAGGCGGCACCAATTAATGGTAGCAACATTAAAACATAAATAACAATTCCAATTCCAATCGACACGCCTATATATTGACGAGTATATTTAAAACTCTGCTTGATACTCATGTGATAAATCTCATTATAATTATCGATAATCACAAAACCCAAGAAAAAACATTGAATGAAAAAATTCACAACTGAACTTATTAGCTTAAGACCGAAAATTGAAAGGCCAGCATTAACCAAAATAGTAAAAACGGTTTCCATAACAAAAGCAAATAATACAACTTTAAACATTCTAACTTGAGCCTTAATAAAAGAACTCAAATTCGCTTCTGCTTTTTCCCCAGTTAATATTTCTAACGTCTTTCGAGCAAAATGAAAAATCACAACTTCTAATAATATTAGGATTGCGTACTTGAAGCCACTCATTTTAAAAAGGTCATACCCCTCCTCTAAAGTATCACCAATCAGATCACCTAAAATATTAAATGAAATACCTTGTTCCGAAGTTTGATTAAAAAAATCATTAAAAACTCCTGCAAATTTTAAACTCAACAATGCTCCTAAAAATAATAAGAACTTGATAACCCAACTATAATCTAAAAATCCCTCCCAAATCTTATTCTTTTTTATAAAAGGAAATACCTCCCGATAATTTTTTATTGTGGTGATAAAATCTCTTTGAAAAAAGTGGATGAAAGAAATTAAGTTCATCGTAAATTTCTTATTTTATACTGCTTATAAAATGATTAAAACAAAGTTTATAACAATTAACTTACTTTAAATTTTCTATTCAAATAGGTTTTTGTAATCATTAGATGATTCATCTTCTTGTCGTGATTCAGGTCGAGCCACCTCGATATTTAAATCTAAATTTTCTGTATTTGTACCATCTCCCATCAATAAAATATTACTTCTCTTTTCATACTCTTCTAACATCTTGATTCCCTCCTCCTCAAATACACCATTTTGCAAATCAATAGAATCCATGAATCCCGAAGACATTTCCATAAATCGCTCCATCTCCCCTACTTTGTCAGCCACATCATCAGCCACTCTTTCCATCGCCATATTAAACATTGCACGTTTATCAGGGTCTCCAGAAATGACACTCATTGCAGATTTCATTGCTGAATGAGACCCCCTAATTGCTTTACGTTCTTGTTTTTTCAACGCTACATTATCAGCTGTATCTTCTATCAGAATTTCAGAATTTTGATACATTTTAGAGAGGATTCGATACAAAATTTGCATTCGATTATGTAATTTATCATATTTAGCATTCACCTCTTTTAATCTCGCAGCTTTTCGGCTTGACAAAATCATTTGTTTCTCCATTCCTTTTTCTCTTGCCTTACTAGCCAATTTCATATTAGTGTCTATCTCCTTTGTATTGGAATCCATTATAGTTTTCAATTTCCTCATTTGACCTTTAAGTACACCGATCTGTTCACTCATTTTACGTAGGTTACTTTTCAAATCATCCACATAACTTTCCAATATTCCAATTGGATCAATATTCACAAATACACCTGTTACCTTACGCATTACACTTTTATACATATACCAAATAAGGTTTCGCATTTTAGGATCTAGAATCATATAAATTACCGCCCCTAAAACTGCTAAAGTAGCTACTAGACTAATTGTTCCAGTAAAAAATCCAATAATTACATCAATATTAGTTGCAATTCCATACCCTGCTAGCGCTAAAAAGGCTAATAAAAAAACCGCACCAGTCACCCCTTCAGGTTTTGACCAAAATGATTTTTTAGTAAATTCACCGTTATCGAAAGGAACCATATCTGCCATATCTGTTTTAATTTAATATTTATAAAAATAAGTTTAATTCAATTTATTTTTGATTAAAGATTTTCATGGATTCCATCTATATCTTTTTCTATCTGATTCATCACACTTTGATGGGCAAACTCAAATTTTTCTTTTGCTTGATTAATTTTTTCTGTTGCAGAGCTAATTTTTTCATCAGCTGTATTTATTGTTTTTTGGTGCTCCTCAACAAGTCCTTCTAACTTTTTAATTTTATTTTCATACAATTCAATTTGTACTTTCAATTTCTCTACCTCTTCTTTTTTCCCAGCAACATTTTTATTTACTTGGTTTTGCATTGCTTCTCCAAATTTTTGCTTCTCACCATCTAAAATCTTTTTGTAGTAAACCGCAGTTTCTAACAACTTATCTTTCGTCAATCCAACAGTTGCGGCAGTCGCATAAGCAGATTTCATAGCTGTAACTTCATCCAAATTCATTTGAGCCAAAGCAGCCATCGATTGCTTAAATTCGATATAATCAAATCCAGGTAAATTATTTTTCTCTAGAGCCTCAGTTAGAATTGAGATACTCTTTTCATCCAACAAGTGATTTTCTCCAAATAATGATTTAAGGTCTTTTGACATTTTGATAATGTTATTTATTTTTGAATGAAACCTAGTTATTTCGCCAAGGTTAAATGAAAACCATTATATCCCTTGGTCATTTTAAATTTAATTTTTTCCTAACCACTGCCTATTTCAGAAAATAGTAAAGTTTATTTAAAATTAAAAGTAATTGTTCCGCATTCCTCTAGATTTACCCCCTTTGAAAACTTGGCTTGCTTTGCAGCTTTCAAAGCCATATTTCTAAGTCTCCTATCAAATGTAGTTGAACCTTTTTGGGTAAATTTGGCAGTTTTCACATTACCTTTAATATCAATACACATTTTAACAACCACAGTCCCGGATTTCAGAACTTTACCTAAAACCACAGGAGGTTGAATCAAGCTTCTTCCATTAAAATTGTTTTGTGTAACTACATTGTTATTTATATTTACAATTCCTGCATTAAACGCTCCTGATCCTTCTGTCATTTGTTCTGATTTATCAATTTGTAACGGAATGATTTTCGAATATTCCTCATCTATCACCTCCACAGGGAAAACTGAGCTTGCTTTTACATTTTTCTTTGCATCACCAAGATATCTTTTGGCGACTCCGCCATCTAACTGAAACATCACAAACTCCAAAATTGCATGATCATATTTCACCTTATCGTTCAAACTTAATTCACCATTCGCATCATTCTCAGCTTGCCCTTTAAGTTCACTAGATGAATTATTAGTTGGCAATCCAAGGTAGATAGGAGATTTTGAATCAACATTTAATATTACTAATACTCCTTTTATTTCAGATTCCCCTTTGATCAATGATCGAAATTCAACTCCATTTGAAGCTGTAAATAATTTTTTTAAATCATAACCTTCTTTTATCCCATCTAACCCCATTTCTTTATGATAAGCATAACCTTTTGTCAAATACTTATATTCCTCTATCGTTGTTTCACTCTGAGCAAGTAATATGACTGGAAAAATTAAAAAAGCAAAATTGAATAAATATCTCATACTAAAAAATTACAATTTTTAATTTTTGAGAGAGCAAACTATATCATTATCATAAAAAAATAAAATTTTAAAACAAATTGCAGTATTGTTCGACAAGTATCAGAAAATAGTCTGCGAACGTAGCAACCGACTTTAATCCGAAACAAAAAACCAAAAAAAATTAATCTGGACACATAGATTTTCATTCATCTAAAATAAGAGTTAAATCCAATTTACCGCACTCCCATTTTCAGTTTTCCTCACTTCCAGTATCTCTGGGAAATGTTCCTTAATTGAATTAATATGAGAAACAATATAAATTTGTCGGTATTGCTCTTTTAAATGATCTAGAGCTTTTAATATTTCAAACCGTCGATCTTCATCTTGACTACCAAATATCTCATCAAAACCAAGGAAACTTAATCCTTCCTCAGAACCTGATAATTCAGCAATTGCTCGACTTATCCCTATTCTCAAACATAAGTTAGCCAAATCAATTTCTCCTCCTGAAAACCTCGATATAGGGTAATATTCTCCATCCTCCAATATCTGGAATTCAAAATTTTCATCGACCGCAATCCCCTCAAACCTACCTCTTGTTATTTTTTGAAAAAGTTGACTTGAGGTATGAGAGATTGAAGGCCTAACTCGCTCTAAAATTTGAGTTTTAAAATTCTGAAAAATACCATTCAACTCATCTAATTGGAAATATGATGCCTGACTTTCAGCAATCTGGCTTTCTACTTTGTGGTGTGCATCCAGCTCTTTTTGAGTAGTTAGTAATTTAGCTTTTACCTCTTGCCCATATTGTAATTGTTGTTGCCAAATATTTTGAGCATTCTCTTTTTGTATTTCAAAAGCATCCATCTTATGCTGAATTTCTTTAAAATTTTCAGGATGAAAATTTAAATCTTTGATAATTCTATTTTGATCCTTGATAGATTGTTCTCCTTTAGCAATCCGTTCTTCTAAATTTTGAATCTCAGTTAAAACAATTGACTTTTTAGCTACCTCATTTTCATCCGATTTAAATTGAATAAAATTATTTTGGAAACTACTAATTGTATTCTTCAATTCCAGATGTTTCTCAGCATTATAATTTATTCTTCCAAAATTTTCAATTTCAACTTTAACACGTTGAAGGTTGTTTTGATTTTCAGCAATTTCTTTTTCGCAATTTGAAACTTGAGAAAATGAATTCCTTAAATCATTTAATTCATTTTCTAATTGGCGAGCTTCTTTTTTCTTAGACAAAATCTGATCTTCTAACTTTTCCACTTTCGAGTTGATCTTAACCAACTCTTCATTTTCATAGGTTTCTATTTCCTTTTGCAATTTCCCAATCGTTTCGTCATAACTATCTATTAAAGGTTGCAAACAAGTAGGGCAACTAGCTTGTTTTCCTAGGCTCTCAATATTTAATACAATTCCTTTACGATCCTCAATTCTACCTCGTATAGTCCCTTTTTGTGTTCTTTTTTCTGCTAATTCCTTTTCAAAAATATCTTTTTGTAAATTGCAATTCTGTAAAGATTCTTTTTTCTCAACTCCCATTTTTTTCAAATTAAAACCTTCTGGAAGCTCCTGTTTTAAATCAAGCAACTTGGAATTCAAAGACTTTTCTTGAGTTTTTAATAATTTCTGTTTTTCTAAAAAAGACTTTTGACCATCAAATCTAATCCTAGTTGTTTCAAAAATTTCTTCTTGTTTTTTTTGTGATAAAAATGTTTTGATTTGAGGTTGAATCAATATTAATTCTTTTTCCAAAACCTTTAATCGCTCAACTTCTTGGTTACTTTTCTTTATATTCTCTTTTAACCGCAAAACTCCCTCTCTCCATTTCTCTAATTCTAAATTGAGCTGGTTAAATTGGCGACTCAAGCGACTCTTCTCATCAAATATTTTTTTAGATTCTTGATATTCTTTATTCTTTTTTTCATAACTAATTTTAAGTCCTTCTACCTCCGTTTCTAATTTTTTATTTTCCTCCCCTAACTTAACTAACTGACTATCAACTTCCTGTAGTTCTTCCTTAGTCAATAATAATTTTTGCTGACCTTGAACTTCTTTATTTAATGTATTCCGATCCTCACGTATTATTTTTTGAATATCATCTAATTTATCTAGGCCCACCATCTTACGAACCATTCGCTTACGTTCCTCTCCTTTTGTATTTGAAATGACCCCCAACTCCTTCTGCCCCGAAAAAACGGAACGAGTAAAGGCATCTTTATCCATGCCCAACAATCGGATTATCTCTTGCGTTACAGGTTTAGAATCAGTCGCCACCATATCCTCATTTTGATTAAAAAGCCCTGCTTTTGGCGCTAACGCTTTACCTCTAAATTCCCTGATTACTCGCCAATTCTTGCCTTGCACTTCAAATATGAGTTCTAAGAAAACAGATTCCTTTAATTCCACCCAACTGGATTTATAGTGATTTTTATCCAAAGAAATAGTTCCAAAAAGACAAAGTAAAATAGCTTCGAAAACACTCGATTTACCTGAGCCATTTTTCCCAACAATACCTACCAGTCCTTCCCGAAAATCTAATTCGAGTTTTCCGTATTGTTTAAAATTCTTAAGTTGTAGTTTTTTTAAAATCATTACTCTTTATTCAGAATAAATAAAACATTTATACTGCTAAAATCTATCTATTTTTGTGTTCCCCGTTATCGAATATTTCAAAATAATAATGTGCTTTTTTTGATAACTCACTAGCCTTCTTTTCATCATCAATTTTATCAGAAATAAAACTTTTCATCAGACTCACTAAGCTTTCGGATTTACTTTGAAAACCTGCTTTTTCGGTTTCAGTGACAATAAATTTGCGGTGAATAGATATATGAGCTGGTCCTGAAATCATTGCATATATCTTACGTTTTGATAATTCAACAGACTGGATTGGTTCTAGATCTACGAGATGAATACTCAACAAAGCATCTTTTAGATCTTCTCTCTGAGTTAGTTTTTGTAACTGAGTCTCAATTTCAGTTATTGACTTATTATTACAATTTTTTATCTCTTCGACAACCCAATTTCGTGTAGGAATAGCAACAAACTCTGGAAGAACTTTTTTCCCTTTTTCTAATTCCAAAAGACAAAAACCTTTTTCACTTTTGGCTTCAGCTTCACTCATACGCTCTGTCGAACCAGAGTACCACGCAGTATCCAATTTCTCTACTTTTTGAAAATTATGCCAATGTCCCAATGCTACGTAATCAAATTTATTCAATAAATCTAGTCGTTCAGGAGGATACAGTTTTTCTCCATACTCATCCATCATAAATGTTTTACCGATAGAGGTGTGCAAAAGAATAATATTAAATTTCCCTTCAACAGGTTGTATTTTATCCATTTCCTCCAATTCCAATATATCATCATTAATATGTGGTACGCCATGAACAACTAGTTCACCAAACTCAAAAGTCTCATACTTCTGACTAAAAATAGGAAATACATTTGGAATGGTTTGAAACGCTTTTAAGATTGGACTGGTAAAAATGGTTTTGGGAGTTTCATGATTTCCAGCAATGACTACAATTGGAATATTAGCCTTGGAAAGTCGAGATAGTTGTTCTAAACCAAAAATCATAGGACGATTAGCAGGTGACGGTCGATGAAAAAAATCTCCAGAGTGAATAACCAAATCAGGTTGAAGCTCGATGGCTATATCTATTACTTTTTGGAATGAATCGTAAGCATCTTGTTCTCGTAGATTAATACCTGAAGGACTAAGTTTATCTAACTCATGATAACCTAAATGAGAGTCGGAGAAGTGAAGTATTTTCATATTAGACAAATATATAATTTTGAAATTTGAATAGTAGGAATTATTTGAAATTATTTTCCATTCCTTTATCGAAGAGTACTCATAAACCTTAAGGGTATTTAGAATAAAATCATAAAACTTCACTTGTGAATTCTAATGCTCTAATTTCTGACCAAGCAAACTCTTGATTGGGTAACATAAAACCGCAATGTCCTCCTTGACTTGGATTTTCAATAAAAATATTGGGATGATTTTTTGCTATGAATGTAGGAGTACAAGATGGCGTCAAAATTGGGTCATTCTGTGCATTTACCAACAAAGTTGGTATCTGAATTTTCTCCATGAAATTTTTGGCAGATGAATTAAAATAAAAGTCTTCTGCATCCTTATAATTATTGAGTGGAGCAGAAAAATGTTCATCAAAATCTCTCCACTCTCTAATTTCTTGCAATTTTTTCAAATCAATTAACCCTGGAAATTCTTGCCCCTTAATTAATATCTTTTTCTTCAGATTTCTTAAAAACCGATTTCGATAAACTGTATTTGATCTTAGATTTAAAATCTCTGCTCCTTCTTTTAAATCACAAGGAGTACTAAAGGCAATAGCAGCTTTTACTTGAGGTGGAATATTCATTCCATTTTTCCCTAAATAATTTAAAGTCATTGCACCTCCCATACTAAAACCAACCATAACTAAATTTCTATATTCTTTTTTTCTTAAGGCATGATTTATTACGGCACCAATATCCTCAATGTCCCCATGATGATATAATCGAGAAGATCTATTCATCTCACCGCTACAAGATCGGCAATTCCACGCGAGGACATCCCAGCCATTTCTGGAAAAAAGTTTAGCAGCTCCTTTAATATATTGACGGTCAGAATTCCCTTCCAACCCATGTGAAAGTAAAACTAAGCTTTGGCTCTCATTGTTAATCCAATCTAAATCTAAGAAATCTTGATCCTCTAATTCAAGTCTTTCTCTTTGATAATTGACATTTTTTACTTTTCTAAAAATACCGGGAATAATAGTTTGGAGGTGTCCATTGAATTGAAAAAATGGTGCTTTTTTATAGGAGGAATTTCGAATAATTGGCATTTTCTCTGTTTTGCTTTCTCTTTATTAAAAGCTCTAATGTCAAACTGTTTAGTACCGAAATCCAATCCAAACAGTTTGACAAAAAAATTATTTTGCAGCTTGTGCTCTTCGCACAAATCTTTCAGCCGTCGAAGGTTCTACATATTGTAGTTCTACTATCTCCCCATCTGGCATTTTAAGAATTCTATCCTTCTTCTTAGCATTGATTACTAAATCATTAAACTTCGTATTATTAGAGACAATATTAAGAATTCCACCTTTATATCCAAAGAAATAGTATGTGTCACTTGGTGATTTAAGATAAATATATAAACGGTCATCACCATTCGATGGCATTTTAAATTCTATGTAAGCTTTGACCGTTACATTCACTTCCTCACCCGCGATACTGATCAATCCTACTTGATCTTCTTTCGAAACAAATGATTGGTAGTCTGGATCCCATTTCATTGCCATTTTTCCAAATAAAAAAGAATATGGATTATCCTTTTTAGGAATACCTAATTTGTATTCAGTTCTCATTCGCGCAATCGTTTTATCCAATAACTTAGCATCAGTAATATATTCTGACAAAGCTTTTTCATAAAATGCAACATCCGTAAAATCTACTCCTCTTGCATCAAAACTACTACTCTTGATATCTGCGATAATAAAGTTTAACATTTTTTCAGGAATAAAACTTTCGATTCCTGCCATCATATCAGCTTCAACTTGATATCCGAAAGGTCCTCGAATAATTGAATCTTGAGCTGAAGGAAACATAGATCGGGCTTGTCCTGCAGCATCAATTTTTATATGCTTTAATTTATCTCCTATGATTAATTTTCCTTCTGCTTTAAAACTACCATCTTTATTACTAAAAGTAACCTTGCTTCCTTTTTTTGCATTACCTAAAATTTTAAGAGAGTCTCCAAAAATAAATTGATCTCTGTATTCATCTAATTTGAATAAACCCTTAGCCTCGATAATCGCACGATCTTTTCTCAGAAATTTAGGCATCATCACTCGTGGATAAAGATAAGCAGATTCTTTACTTAAATATAATCCAGTGTATAATTTATATCCATCATAATTTTTAGGCTCATCATATTTAATAACCAAATTATTCTTGTCTCCTTCACTATTTACATAAAACCATTCTCGATCTCTCATTTTATCCGAATCTAGTCTTGCAAAACCTTTAAAATCCAAAGGCTTTTTATCACCTTCCAGAGTAATTTCACCTCGAAACTCAGTTTTAAGATCAATATAAAAATTATCTGATTCAAGTACTTCTCCTTTTGCAGTCGTCCTAGTTTTCTTCTCACTTCTTTTTCCTTTCCCAAATCTTTTACCCACAATATTATCAAATTGAATTTCCTGTTTTCTTCCTTTAATATTGTATTCATAAAATCCTTTAGCCGAGTACGATTTCTTTCCATCTATATCAACAGTTGCTCGATTGATAATATGAAGTTTGGTGGTAGTATCACAAACGATTTTACAATTTTCAAGTGTAGACATTTTACCACCTTGGAATATTTCTAACTTCCCGTCATCTGTATAGATAATTGCATCACATGATTTAATTAATGGAACTCCTCCTATTTTCAACTCATTTGATTTCAAATCATAATAAGCAGTCTCTCCATCAAAATGCAAGGAATCTCGATTCTTACCAGTTGCAACAAACGAACCTACTTCCCCAGGAGTTGTTTTGAAAGTAACTGCATCTTTATTCATATCCCAATCGAAGGTGGTCAATGATGTTTTATATTGGTTGTAAGGTAGATTTGTAAAATTTCCTTTCTCGTTAGCCTCTATATGTCCTAACTGTTTATCAAAATCAAGTTTACTATTTACATTATCAGTAGATAATGCTATTTCACTTGAGCCGAGTGCTGTAATTGTCAACCTCGAAGTATCAGATTCAGCCGAGTATGATCCATATTTAATTAACTTAGAGGCAAGGCTTCCTTTAGTCCAAGTCATTTTGCCATTACCTCGCAATCCATCTGGAGTTAAAATTAAACTACCCAAAATAGTATGATCATTTTCTTTAAATAACTCAAATGGTTTATCCTCTTGAGTTCTAATATACATACTATCTTGATAAGGTTTCCAATCAATACTCACTTCCTCACCATGCGCCTGCGGTACTTCAATTACCCCTTTTCGATCTTCCTCCAGATCAAACAATCTTGCGGTAGCAGTCATTTGTTTTGGCTTGAAAAGAATATCCTCTGAATCTGTAGATGAGGTTAAGTAAGAGATGGTTCCTTTCCCTAACATTCCTCTGTTACTCAAATGTATTTCACCCTTGAAGTTTCCTTGTTCTTGGTAAGTCGGTAATCCTTCTGTTGGTGTTTGAGTAGTGAAACCTAGTGACTGGTCTTCTTCTTGTAGTAGTAAAGTTTCTTTAATATTTGGAAAAACTCCTGCTGAGACAAGATTCCCTCCAAAATGGATATCATTTTTGGAGAAGTTATCTAAGCTATTAAAACTAAACTTATCTAATTTGAAGTAGAATGAATCTCTTTTATAAACTCCGTTATGAATCAATCGATTATCATAATAGACATAAGAGTAATCAGTTGTATTAAATGATGGAAAAAGATCAATATCACTTGCTCCTGATTTATTATCAGAGGCATCTATCAATAAAACACCATTGGTGTGTTCAATTCTAGATGAAATTGAAATGGATATCGGTCGCCCATTTTTATCCATAGCAGCAGTAGGAACAAACAAATCAAAATATCTTACTGAGTCTAGTTTCATTAAATATTTCCCATAATCAAAATGAAAATCCTTCCCCTCTAAAGTACTAAACCCAGCAAATATTTTCCCATCAAAATCCATATCACGATTCTTTTTCATGATAATAGTTTTGTTCGCTGGCTTGATTGCTACTTTTTGGAGATTACTAATTTCTAGGTCAACCACATTATTGGCTTTTAAGGATCTGTCTTTCATAGAAAAAACTGCGTTTGCATCTTTTTCAGAAACCGACACCAATTTGATGGCATCAAAGTCTGTTTTCTTTACCATTGCATCAGCATAATGAAAAACTTTATCTTTTACGAAAATCGTTTCAGCATCAACATCATAATCAATAAAACCACTCGAAACAAATTCGTACAACAAGCTCTCAATATTGGGGGTATCAAATTTTGGATTCAATTTTAAGGCAAAATCCCGGGCTTCTAATTCCCTAAGGCCTAGTTCATCTGCCAACACCTTCAATGAAACAATTGGATTCACATCAGCAATGTTTTGAATACGCATCAAGTACTTTTCATCATAATATTTCAAACTTTCAAAAGTTACTTCATCTTTCCCATTGCCAATTCCAAATTGCTTTTTCCCAATCAATAAACTATCATTGACCAAATTCCAATCTATCTTATCTGCATTAATATTTACCTGGTGATAAGAATCGAAAAATGGATTTCGATCACTCCCTCTTTTTCCCCTTGAAAGATTTAGATCTTTTGTATTTACATCATATTTAAAGTTTACAGACGGATGGTAAATAGAATCTTGATCAAAGTATAAAGTTACTTTTACTTGCTGCCCTGCAATTCTCTCGCTTTTACTAATTTTAAATAATTGAGTTGTTGCAAGAATCGAGAGTTCACCATCCTTCTTCACCTCAATTTTTGCAGGATTCTCCTTGTCTCCTGACCCATAAACCGTATTCCCCTCCAATCTAAATCCTCCTGTATATTCTATTCCTTCACCAATTCCCTTAATTTTCAGAATTTTATCGTAAGAAGAAAAACGAGGGTAAGACCCTTCTCTCGATTTATTTCTAACTACTACTTTATCTTCAAAGAACCCTTCAATCTCCTCTCCTGGAAAAAGTGATGGATAAATTAGTTTCACATTTTTAGCTTGGTACAAACTTTTTTTACCTTCTATCTCATATTCATTCAACAAACAATAAACATCTGGCTGGTTTAATTTTTCCCAAGTTACTTTACCGCCATTTCCCTTCCATTTTTCTTGAGTTGGAAAGTATTCTCCTTTTGTTTCGAAAATAACAATAGAATCTTTTCCGCGCGATCCAATCAAATTTAATTTCTCAAACGCTACAAAAGGAACACCATCTTCGATATCCATCAAATAACTATCTGCCTCATAATACCATTTAATTCCTTGTTTGGAATAACGTAATGCCTTATAAGAAAAGAAGGATTCAGAAAATTTCAGAAAATCTTTAAATGGTTTTAATTTCCGATTTTGAATGGTCTTTATCATTTTAAGAGTTAGTGTATTCCATTCATTTAATTTTCCATCATCTGCCTCATTTTGTTTGATGGCTAAAACAACCGAAAGATAGTATTTGAAGTATGAACTGGCAGACATTCTTTTTTCCAACATCTCATTACACACATCTCTAAAAATTATAAATTCTTCATCTGAAATAGAAATTTTAAAATAATCTTCGAAATCATCGAAGAAATTTTCCATTTGTTTGCTTTTACCTTTGGTAAAAAAAACTCTGAATTCCTTAATAAATGAAGATCTTTCTTCTGGAAAAACATTGTCTTTTTGAGACCAAATTGAAGAAGTAAATAATAAAATCACAGCAAAAGGGAATAGTATTTTTTTAATCATAAATGTGTGTGTGTTTCAACAGTTATTCAGTCAACCGTTTTAGAGTTAAACATTAACCGTTAATTTAACGCATATCCAATTATTACGATATTCTGTTTTTTCAATTTTAAAATTATTTGATTCTGCAGCATTTTTAACAAGCTCTTCATCTTCTTTTAAAATACCTGAAATCAATAAAATTCCATTTAGTGCTAACATCTTATTTAACGTAGAAAAACTATCCAAAATTACATGTCGATTAATATTTGCAAGAATGATATCATACACCTGATTGTCCACTTTCTCTAAAGTTCCATGGATAGAATTAATATTACCGATATTATTTATACGAGCATTTTCAATAGTGTTTTCATATGAAGGTAATTCTATGTCTAACGCATCAATTTTTTTTGCCCCCAATTGACTTGCTAAAATTGCCAAAATACCTGTGCCACAACCAAAATCAAAAATATCTTTTCCTACAAAATCAAAGCTTTCCATAATAGACATCATCATCCAAGTTGTCTCGTGATGACCTGTTCCAAATGCCATCTTTGGATTAATTATTATCTCATTTGAAATTCCCTTAAGTGGTTCATGAAAATCCGCTCTAATGCCACAGAAATCTCGAACTACAATCGTCTCAAAATTTGATTCCCAAACTGCATTCCAATTTTGATATTTAATAACTATTCTCCGATGGGAAAAATCGAAGAGGCTTTTTAACTCAATAATTCTATCATTTACCTCTGGTATCTCATGGCTGATTTGGATATAAGCGTTTAATCCTTGATCATTTTCTTCAAAAGATTCGAATGGTAGTTCCCCAAGAAGTGCAATGAGCATTTCATTATTCTCGGGATTAGTTTGAAATTCAAATTTTAAATAATCCATTTTATATCTACGTAATTTTTTGAATGCCAAAAGTAAGAATAATGATGAGTCTTTTAAGAGAAAATTAAGAAGTGGTAATGTAGTTAGCACCAAAATTATACCTATTCGTATACCACAACTTGATTTCCATCAGCGACTAATATTGAATTTTTATCCTCAGAGTACATATTCAATATTTCAAATTGGGTTGTTCCAACCAAAGGAAAATCAGGGTGTAATGCTCCTTTCTTATCTAACAAATATATCTGATTTTGTTTTTTGCAAAGAGCACCGATCATTGCTTTAGCCATATTATTTGACTGAACAGAAAATAACGCATCTGGTTGAACTGAAAACTGATAGCTACCATACTCTTGATAGGTGTTTTGAAGGCGATATGTAATTTTTAATTCTCTTCTATTTAAAACAACAAAATCAGTAGAATTATTTCCTGCTATATCGGCTGATAAAAATTTAAAATCATCATCAACTCTTTTTTCATTTTGCAAAAAATCTAAATTCCCTGCCTCTAGACTTATAGTCCTAATCAAGCCATCCTTTTGTCCATACACTATTGACTTTTCACCATCTACTAATTGAAAAAATAATGGAAATTCACTCTCACTCGCAGTCCTTTCTGCTTCCATTGCTAAAAATCCATTTTTCCCAAAAGAATAGATACTTCCTTCCGAATTAATCGCAACGATAAAATCTTGACTATCAGTTTCAAAATGCTTCAATGAATTTTTAATAGAACCAAAGCCTTCAATACTATTCCAACCTGGTAAGGGTATTCCTTTTTTATCAAAACCATAAATCATTTCATTTTTACAAGCGATATAAATACCAAAATCCTCATCACCAAAATCAGCCAATAATAATCCATTACTCGCAGATGAAGCCAAACTTAATGGGAATTGATTTTTGTCATTACCGTCCAAATCCAACAAATAAATTTCATTCAAAGTATTAAACAAAATTCCGTTCATACCATTTTCAAAAAAATTAGCAGAGACAATTTTTGATTGAATTGGGCCAGATAACATTTTTTCCCAAGTAATTTGGCCATCCTGACTAAGCAAATACAACTTAAATTCCTCGTCCTGAATCAAAATACTATATTCTTCCTTGTTGCCATTATATATAGCAAAAGGCTGTGTAATCGCTAAGGTATTAAGGGGGGTTCGCCATTTCACTTTTACTTTCTTTTTATTTTCTTTCTCATAAAGTAAATATCCATTAAATATAAATTCTCCATTCCTCCAATCTGCATGCAACCCTAAAGCTGAAAAAGTCCTCCATAGATCAATTTGTTTTTTAACATTTTTATCTTTCGAATCAAAAGTGTTTAATAAGAACTGATTTGCCATTTGAGGATTCCAATAAAATTCTGTGCCTCCACTTACCCCTGACTTACCTTTCATTTTTAAATATGGAATATGACTCGCTAATGTTTGATTAGTGACGAATTGGTCTATCCAATTTTCCAAAATTCTTGGAGCACCAGAGAATACTACAAAGTCATCAATAAAAGTATAACAGGGCTTTTCCAAATTCAAAAATTTATTTGAAGTAAACGGAACCGGAAAATCATCCGAAACTATTTGTCGGATATTATAGGTTTGATAATCCCAACTTTTTGTTACGCCCAAACTATCAGTCAATTTTTCCAAATAATATTGGGCATTTTCTTTTTCACCAGCTTTAATTTTATAGGCAATAAATTTTTCTATTTGCATTTTCCGTGTAAAAATTTCAGTCCTTCCAACGAGAAACTCTTCATCTATCCAAGGCAAAAGATACTTTTCAAAAACATCATTTTGAGAATTTTTTTTTAAATTATGCTTAAAAGAATAACCCACATTTTTGGGTAAAACCTCTGCTGACTTTGAATTTAAAAATACACTGTTATTAAAAAATGAATTCTCAAAAAGTACATTTTTAGTTTTCAAACAACCTTTAATCTTTACCCCTTCTTTTTGAAAATCCAAAACCCAATGTCCTGACGAAATATTATTGGAAAAATAATTTAATTGTTTTATTGCATTTCTATTTAAAAAAGGATTTGCAAATGCTTTTAAATTATCAAAAAGGACAAAAACGCCTATTTGATGTTTTGTTCTCTCTGTATTTTGAGAAAAAATCAATCTACCATCTTCATGCAAATTATTAAAAGGTTTTTTTAATTGATCCAAAGCACTTTCTACCAAATATGCATATTTTGAAATCATGATTAAATCTTGAAAAACGGTTACAGTATATTTTTCATTTTCAGCAACTTCTAATCGATAAACTATATTTTGATTGGAGTTTGACTTTTGAAAGGGAAATTCCGCTAAAAGCTCTGATAGATTAAAAACTCCTTTTTTATCTTCCAGAACATATAAAAAATCTACATCTGATTTTCCACTCAAATGCAAACCTGCAGTAATTGGACTATTAATTAATAGTTGCAAATGATTTTTGTTTTTAACAAAAAGCTGCCGAATGATTCGAAAGTCTTCTGACATTTTTTTTACAAAAAAAAAACTACTCATTTCATTTACATATGGCATCTTTACAATCTCATGTCGAAGCGTATAATAATTATCAAATTCCAAAATGATTGGTGTATTTTGTGGAATCGCTTCAATTCGCTGTGCCTTTTTAAACGGGATACGGTGAGTTTCTTGAATAAATAAAAACCAAATGAGTATGGATGGTAGTGCTGAAAGAGTTAGCAATAAAAGTGTCTTTCTCAAATTAAGTAATTCTTATAAAAAAATTGTGAAGGGTTAATTATTATCTATTTTATAATTCTCTTGTTTCTTTTAAAACAAAAATAGCATTTTCATATGTATAAAAAAATTTTATCTGTAGGAGCATTGTTTGGATTTTTTGCAGTAGCAATTGGTGCTTTTGGTGCGCATGGTTTAGAAGACAAAATTATTGCTTCTCGAATCACAACTTTTAAAACAGGAGTAGATTATCAATTTTATCATACGTTTGCAATTTTTTTAGCGGTGGGGTTAGCGGCTCATTATAGAGATAAATTATTTTTAGTTGATGGTTGGTGCTTCGTAATTGGAATTTTATTTTTCTCTGGATCGTTATATCTTTTAGCAACTAGATCCTTTTTAGGAATTGAAAGTTGGTCTAAAATACTTGGGCCAATCACACCATTAGGCGGATTATTTTTTTTGGCAGGTTGGGGGCTCATACTTTATGGAACCCTAAAAAAAAATAGAACGGTTCATTTAATCCCAAAGAATAGCTAACATATTAGCACTATTACAGTTCAGATAAAAAGGATAATCTTATTATCCTCAAGTCACTCCCTAATTTTCCCTATATTAAATCCTCGATCACGATTGCAAAATGATAGATCAATTTATTTCAGGTACCCACTTATCAAAAAATCATAGATAGACAGAATCACATAAAATTCAGTCCCTCAAAAAATCTTCTTTTTTTTAAGTTATTCAACTTATTTACCTCCAAAAGTATTGTAACTTTATACACAACATGACAATTTTTCTATTATGATAAAAAACCCACCAATACTAAAATTTAAGGATAATGTTTTCAATACTGATGGTAAAATAGGACAATCTATCTTGGAAGAACTGAAACAATTTCCCTTTTCCAGTAAATTAAGCTTTGTTCCCTTAATTAAATATTGGGAAGGACGTATAAACAGTGATTTTCTGGATGAGAAAGTAATCGCTCGTGAAGTATTTAATCAATTGGATAAATTTCCTTTTTTCAACGAACCTATTGAAGATGAATCCATTCTAGAAGACCATGAACAACTAATCAATCTTCTATTAAGTGGTTTTTTTCCATCCATCCAACGAAAAAAGATGATGGGTGCGGCACACAAACCATTTTATATGGAGCCATTTTACAGGACTCCCGCTATGCTTGATTTTATGAGTACTGGCCAATTAAATATTCATTTTGATATTGAAATGGAGATAGCCAAGAAAATGAATACAGTCAAGGCCTGCTGTTTTATCTTAAATCAACATTATGGTCAAAAATTAGAAATCAACCCATCTTTTATTTACACTTTTAGCATTGAAGAGATATCAAAAATAGGTCATTTCAAATCCTTATCAGATAAACAGTTTGTTAAAATTATTCCAACTAAGCCACTTAAAAAAATAACACAACAACAGATCAATCAATTACTTAGAAATATTTATGACACTGATCTTTGGTTAAAAGTATTACCTCCTGAAAATTTTGAATTCCAAGGGATTGGATTAGAACGACTAATTGATATTACTCAAGAAGAGACACTCTCTCAGATGAAGTATAAGCTATTGGAAAAAGACGCTATCGTCAAACCTGAAAATATCAAAGAACTAGAAAATGATTTAAAAATATATTTTGAAATTCCTGATTTAAGAATGGGAATTACTGCTTTAGATTATCCTTCTAAATTTAAAGTTTCTCATCGATACAAAATTAGATATGATTTCTTAGCCAAAAAACATGATAGCTTATTGGGTGATAAAAATCAATTTTCACTCTATGAAAAAGTATGTAAATGGAATAATGAATTGATTATTGAGGATGTCAATAACTATGACGATGGTACCTCTTTTCCAGAAGACTTAATTGAGGAAGGAATAAAAAGTATAATTATCACTCCACTCGTTAACAAAGACAATAGAGTCATTGGAATTCTAGAGATTGGAGCACCTCGAGCATTTCAACTAACAAGTTTTCATCAATTAAGATTAAAAGCTGTTGCCCCTCTCTTTTCAATGTCATTACTTCGGAGTCGTGAAGAAATTGATAATCGGATTGAGGCAATTATGCGAGAGGAATTTACAGCTATGCATCCAAGTGTAGAATGGAAATTTATCGAAGAGGCTTTTGAGATTATGGAAAAGCGAGAAGTCGATCCTGACTTCTCAAATATGAACCCAATAGGGTTTGAAAATATTTATCCACTATATGGACAAGCCGATATAATTGGTTCATCTCACCTTAGGAATATATCCATCCAATCAGATTTGATTAAAAATTTAACCTTAATTAAAAATGTTATCCAAGTGGCAATTGAGCATATCACCTTTCCTCTTTTGGATCTAAAATTACTAGATGTAGAAAAAAATATTAAAACTATAAATAAAGGAATTACCTCAGATGATGAAACCCGAATATTAGAATTCATCAGGGATGAAATCCATCCTTTATTTGAGGAAGTGAAAGATCGAAACCAAAAAATCAAAGCAGAAATCAATTATTATTATGAAAAATTAGATCCAAATTTTGGTTTCCTTTATCAGGATCGAAAACAATATGAAGAAAGTGTAATCAAGGTAAACGATATGATTTCTTGGATACTGAATGATGCGGAAAAAGAAGGCCAAAAAATGATTCCTCATTATTTTGATGAGTATAAAACGGATGGAGTCGAGTATGATATTTATACTGGACAATCACTCCTTAAACAAGGAACGTTCAATGAATTACATTTGCATAATCTCCGATTGTGGCAACTGTTGACTATGGTCGAAATAACTCGAAAAGTAGAAAAATTAAAAACAACCTTGGAGGTGCCTTTAGATACTGCGCAGTTAATTTTCGTTTACGGAAATCCTCTTTCTATTGTTTTCAGGTTGGATGAAAAAAGATTTGATGTTGATGGAGCATATAATGTTCGATATGAAATTATCAAAAAACGAATTGACAAGGCAACTATTGGAGGTACAGGTGAAAGATTAACAGTCAAAGGAAAAATTGCAATTGCATACACTTCTGAAAAAGATAAAATTGAATACCTAGGTTACCTTAAATATTTAAAAGAAAAAGAATACATTTTTGGGGAGATTGAAGATTTAACACTTTCTAAGATGCAAGGTGTCGAAGGGCTCAGAGCTTTGCGAGTAAGTGTTGCAATAAATTAGATACGAAAAAAGTATTTTTATTTTCATAGATTTGGAATTCTAATCGAATAGCTTAAAAAAAGAGAAAATTATGGAAGAGTTGAATTCTGAAAAGATTAAAAAAGAAAAAATTAAAAAAAAGAAAAAAAAGAATGACTCAGGAGGACTAGTGGATAATAGTAAGGGTGCTCAGGTCATGTTCAAGACTGCCTTAAGAAACCATATAGACTTGACAAATATTGCTGATAATAAAGCAAATATTATTTTGACCATTAATGCAATTATAATTACTATTGCATTACCACTTCTTTCAACTTACGCCTCTGAAAATCATCATCTATATGTCCCAGCATTTTTTTTACTTAGTACTAACATGGCGAGTATAGTTTATGGGGCATTAGTAACACGTCCAGGAAGGATGCAAGGGAAAACTGATCTAACTAAGATAAAACAGGGAAAATCTAACCTATTCTTTTTTGGGAATTTTTATAAAATGAATATTGAAGATTACCGATCAGGCGTAACTGAGATTATTTCTGATAAAGAATTGGTAGACAAAGTTATCATGACTGACTTGTATTATCTAGGACAAGTTCTTGGTAAAAAATATGAGTTACTTCGAACTTGTTATACTGTTTTTATGGTAGGTATGATTTTAACAGTTGTGACTTTTGTAATAGCCTTTTTCACAGCGCATCCATAGTTATAAATAAAGAGTAATCCAATTATTATTTTTTGACATTTAAAATCTTACTCCTAAATATCCTCCTGTTGGGTTTATTGATAACTGAATATTTTCATTTCTTTTTTTCCTCTTATGTATTTGTGGTACTAAAATGCCAATCGCTGACCCTACTGCATAGCCAATAATCACATCGGTTGGATAATGTTTTCCAGCTCTAACTCTCAGATAGCCAGTAATTGCTGGAAGAGTGGCAGCAGCTCCCCAAACTATTGATTTCCATTTTGAATCAGGACAATAATCGGCAAAGACTTTAGCAGTAAAAAATGAACTTGCAGATACAACTGAAGTATGCCCAGAAAAAAAAGAATATCGAGCATTTTTTCCTGTTTTATCATTAATATCAAAACTCGAATTATACACAAATGGGCGACTCCGTAGAACTGTTTTCTTTGTAATAGCAGTAATCCCAACAGTTAAAAATAATGTTTCACCATAAATTATTGCTATGCTATTGGCATTTCCTCTCATCCTTTTTGAAAAGACAAATAGAGAGGGCAAAGCCATAGCACCATAAAAAAATACATCACTTCCTTTTCTTGCCCACGAAGATGAATATGACGTTGCAATTCTGTCAAAACGATTAATCGAATTTTTATCTAATAACTGAATCTCCTCTATTTTGAGACTAGGCGTTTTAATCCCTAAATAATATCCAAGACCAAGACTTGCAGAACCTATCGCGTAGATAATTGCATCTTTCTTTTTAGCACATACATATGGATTTTTAATTTGTGCCTGAATTAATGGAAATAGAAATAGAAATAAAAAAAAGAAACTAATATTTTTTTTTAGCGCCATAAGAACTTTTATTTTTTTTAAAAAATACAGTTTTATTTGTTTAAAGACCAAATTTTCAACTGTTTATTAATCGTTACGTAAATTTATTAGAAATGATGGCTGTAATTATTGTTTTCCTAAATTACATAATGAAAACTTTCAATCTGAAATGAAATTATATTTATTTCTTTTATCTCTCTTTATTAAAAAATTCCTATTCTAATATCAAAACAAATATTTCCCCATAGTATCTGATAGAGAACGTAAATAAAGCCCGATGTTATTGTTCAACTGGATTATATAATAAATCTCGTTCTCAATGGGTTGAAATTGGCTATAGATGGATGAACGGTGGAAATTTTAATTAACGAGATTGCCCTTTTACTAGGTAATTTAGTAAAAATAGTAAAATTGAGAAACTAGAATTCAAAATTGAAACTTCGCTGGTTTAAAAATCATTTTAAACTTTTAGTTTGTTATCAACATTTGTCTTTAAACTTTTTCTCCTTATGTTTAGAATCAGGTTTCAATTCAGTATTTAAAAAAGTCAATAATGAACAATTGAAAAGTAATTCATTAAGTTTTTTAGTTTCCAAACTACTCAATGAAATTAAGCCTAGCGTTCCTGTTCAAATATACTTCTAGCATAGAGTGTTGTACATTGTTTTCATTCGAAAAAAATCAAATTTCTATTGTTTTTCCAAAATATTTATTTGCTGAAACAGGATTTCAGAAAAAATAGAAAAAATGTAGTTTTGATTTTTTAATAGGATATGAAACTTGTAGTTTTAACGATGCTAAAAGTTCTATTTTAATTATTGACTCATCACTATTATATGCCAAAAAAAATAGGAGAAATGCCAGGTATAGCAAAACTTGTGATCGAATTAAAAGATCAAAAAGTGTATCCATATAAAGGAATCCCCTAGTCGTTGTTAGGTTATCATTTTTAAAACCAACGTTAACAAGGTTCTAGAATCTTACACCTATAGAATTAATCAATATTCAAAAAAATATTATATTTCTTCAAAACGTCAACCGTCAGTCACCCTAAGTATTAGATTTGGTGAAGTGGCGACAAATGGAAATATTCGATTTTATCATTTGTCTAATTATGAAGAAAGGATTTATAGAGTTTATCGATGAATGATTAACAAGAAGATTCAAGATCAACATTTTTTAGAAAATAAATTAACAATTATTTTATTGAAATACCGCATTGGTTCCGAACAAACTTAACTTAAAAGCAATTTATGATACTGGTAGGATTTACTTTGATTTTAACGTGGCCAACAGTTCGAAATGGCATGTAAGATATGGATACAAAAATATTTTTAGTTTCATTGAGTTAACCCGCTAGTATTTTGTTACTCGTTAAACTCTCTTTTTAAAAAATTTAATAATATTGAAATCAAAAATTCAAAATGAAAAAACCGATATATAATTTTTTTATTCTTGTGCTAATTATCCTATTACCGTCATGTGCTAACTATAAAGTACAATACGACAGTAATAATTCAGATTGGAAAACTAAAACAAATGAATATACTTCAGAAAAATTAGAACATACACTTTTCCTAATTGGTGATGCTGGTAATTCAGTTGATGCGGATACACCAACACCAGCTTTGGCCCTATTACAGAAAAAATTAGCAGAAGCAAATGAGAATAGTCATGTCGTCTTTTTAGGAGATAATATTTATCCATATGGAATGCCTCCAAAAAGTGAAGACGAAGATCGTCTGAAAGCGGAAGCTCGATTAGATGCCCAACTCAATATTTTAAAAGATTTTAAAGGTGAACCTATTTTTCTACCAGGTAATCATGATTGGATCCGACATGGTTTGAAAGGAATTAAGCGACAAGAAAAATATATTGAAAAACATCTCAATGCAGGAATTAAAGAAGAAGATAATTGGAAAAATTACTTTATACCAGACAATGGATGCGGTGGTCCAGAAATTATAGAAGTCAATAATAACCTAGCTTATGTTATTGTTGATTCCAACTGGTACTTAAGAGATTGGGATAAAGATGTAGCCATCAATGATGGTTGCGATGCAAAAAACAGAAAAGTTTTTGATTTTCTATTTGAAGAATCGCTAAGAAAAAATAGAAATAAAAATGTCGTCGTTCTAATGCATCATCCATTAAATTCATATGGACCTCATGGTGGTAAGTATGCTGCAAAAATGCATCTATTTCCATTAACAGAATTAAATGAAAGTTTATATATCCCTTTGCCAGGATTAGGAACATTAGCTGCAATAGGTAGAGGAACTATCGGTAGTCGTCAAGACCTTGCTCATCCTGGATATCGCGCCATGAAAAAATCAATGCTGCTAGGCGCTGGGAAAAATGGTCGTTTTATTTTCGCTGCAGGTCATGAGCATAATTTGCAATATATAGAAAAAGATCGAAATCAATTTATTGTAAGTGGAGCTGGTTCTAAAGAAAACCCTGCGAAGTTAGGAAAGGGTGCTCAGTTTGTTTACGGAGGACAAGGTTTCTCAAAATTAGAATTTTATACAGATGGAACTACGTGGTTGGAATTCTGGAGACCAGTTGAAGAAAACGAAAATGGAGAATTGATTTATAGAAAAAAAATAAGAAACAAATTAGAAATATATGATCGAGAACAAATTACTGACTTTCCAGAATTTGACCAAAATAAAGACTCTGTAAATACGTTGTTATTAACTCGGAAAGTAAAAAAAGGAACTAAGTTTAGAAATGCCTTCTTGGGAAAACATCATCGAGCGACTTACGTGACTAAGTTTAATTTCAAAACCTTAGATCTTTCTACTTATGCAGGGGGATTAACTCCCATCAAACGTGGCGGTGGCGGTCAAACGAACTCAGTCAGATTACAAGATAGCCTAGGCCGTCAATACACTATGAGAGACATGACCAAGGATGCATCTCGATTAATCCCCTACCCTTTTAATCAAATGGATTTAGCTGGTTCAATTGTAGAAGATACTTATTTGGCAACCTATCCTTTCGCCCCCTTAGTCATTCCAGCTATGGCTGATGCTGCCAAGGTCTATCACACCAACCCACAATTATTTTATATTCCAAAGCAACCAACTTTGGGGGAGTATAATGATGTTTATGGAGGTGCAGTATATTTATTTGAAGAGCGACCAGTCACGGCTTGGAATGATAATCCTAGTTTTGGAAATCCTATAAAAATTTTAAACACTGATAAGTTAGTTTCCAAAATCACTAAAAACAATCACCATAAAGTTGATCAAGAATGGGCACTACGGAGTCGGATGTTTGATATTATGATTGGAGATTTTGATCGGCATGATGATCAATGGAGATGGTCCCTTGTATCAGATGATGGAAGAAATAAATTATACCGTCCGATTCCAAGAGATCGTGATCAACCTTTTGCAAAATACGATGGTTTTTTAACCATCATCGCCAATAATTTTGTTCCGTTCCTTAGGTTATTAAAACCCTATAAAGCAAATGTTGGAAATATAAAATGGACCACTTACAATGGTAGAATTTTCGATAAATCATTTATTGGAGAGATGGATTGGGAAGACTGGGAACGAGAAACGAGGTACATTCAAGAAAATGTAACTAACGAAGTCATCGATGAAGCATTCAAAAATATGCCTATCGAAGCACAAAGATTAGCAGGTAATCAAATAAAAGAAATCGTCAAACAACGTCGTGATAACATGATGGACATTGCTAAAAAATATTATAATTTCTTAGCAAAGGAAGTTGATATTTATGGAACAGATAAAAAAGAATTATTCGAAATCACCCGAATCAAAAATGGTGATGTTGATGTTAAAGTTTATGACTCTAATAAAAATGGAGACAAACAAAAACTAATTTACCATCGGCTCTTTTTAAGATCTCAAACGAATGAATTAAATATTTATGGATTGGGTGATGATGATATTTTTAATATTACTGGAGAAGGAAACAAAAGTATTTTTATTAGAACAATTGGATGTCTAGGAAATGATACTTTCAATGATACTTCCAAAGTTGGAGGTTTAAGCAAAAAAACTTGGGTGTATGACACTCCTAAAGGGAATACCTTAAACCTAGGAACGGAAGCAAAAAATAAAACTTCTAACCATCGAGATGATAATATTTATGATCGGGAAAATATTCATTATGAATATGACTTTTTAATGCCGTTACCTATTATAGGCAGTAATCCTGATGATGGGCTTCTCCTTGGTGCTTTTGCAAATTGGGTAAGATATGGATATAAGAAATTCCCTTATTCTCAATTTCATCATTTATCTGTTACAGCTGCAGCAAGTAAGGTTTCTTTAGATGTAATTTATCAAGGTGAATTCATAAGAGCTGCAGGAAAAATGGATTTCACTATTAATTCTCGTTTCCATGGAAACCGGTTTGCATATAATTTTTTTGGACTAGGAAATGAAACCCCTAAGATTAATAAAGATTTATCCTATAATCGAGTACAAAATAGCTTGATTTATTTTAATCCAAATTTAAGAAAATTAGTAACTAGAGGCAATGGAGAATTCTTAATAGGTGGAATACTTCGAAGAATTAGCATAATGGATAATGCTAGCGATAATCCGCGATTCATCAATGCATTTGCAACTAACAATCCGAATATTTTCAATTCTAAATTACAACTTGGTGCAAAAATAGAATTTAATTACGCCAACCTAGACAATCCTTTAATTACACATTCAGGCACTAAATTCCGATCAAGTATAAGTTGGGAAAATGATGTTTGGGGAGACAATGTTAATGTTGGAAAACTAAAAGCGAGTCTAGCGTTTTACTATAGTTTGGATAAAAGGCAATTCCTTACTTTAGCTACTCAAGTTGGGACACAACACAATTTTGGAAAATTCAACTTCTACGATGGGGCAATCATTGGAGGTACTATCAACGGAACGCCTTCTTCTCTGCGAGGATTTAGAGCAGAACGATTTACTGGAAATACCTCTTTTTATCATAATTCAGAAATACGAATCAAACTTTTTTCATCAACTAATCGAATTTTACCATTCACATTTGGTATGCATGGAGGATTTGATTACGGAAGAGTTTGGACAGATGAAGAAGACTCTGATAAATGGCACCAGGGCTACGGAGGTGGCATTTGGTTTAGCCCTGTAAATGCATTGTTATTTCGTGGAGAATATTTTGTATCCGATGAAGAAAAGCTAATAACGATTGGAGCAGGATTTGCCTTTTAAAAGTTTAAAGTAAAAATTAACAGAATGAGCTGCTAACAAAAGATGTTGGCAGCTCATTTTATTATATGTCAGAAGCTACAAACCCCCTCCAATTATTCATATATTCAATAAATTTATCGCTAAGCCCTTCTCTCTTTAAATATTCTCTAGTTACTGGAAGTGAAATAGTTTCAAAGTTATCATTGCTCATCACTTTCATGGGAAAGTCATGATGTAAAATTCCAGACCTACCGACAGTCACAAAATCAACTTTAGAATTTAAAATATTTGCAACATCTTCTCCAGTATGAATTTTCCCCGCAACCGTTAACTTTACCTTCTTAAAATCCAATTCTGTAAAATGTTGTAACAATGTTTTTCCGATATGCTCCTTTTCTTCAGGATATTTAAAAGAATCCCAAAGTGACAAATCTAAAAAATCAATATTAGCACCATCGATTAATTGTTGACAGATGCTTTTTATTTCACTTAATTCCATTCCAAATCTTTCTGGTGATAACCGCACGCCTAACAAAAAATCTGCGCCACATGCTGCTCGAATGCCTTCTACTATTTCAAACAATAACCTGGCTCGATTTTCTAAATTTCCGCCGTACTCATCTTCTCTTTGATTAATACTTTTACTTAAGAATTGGGCAACTATATAACCATGTGCACCATGAATTTCTACGCCATCATATCCACTCTTTCTTGCTCTAACAGCAGCTGCAACAAAATCATCTCTGAGTTCCTTTACTTCCTCTAAAGTTAAAGCCCTTGCGCCTTTTCTTTCCACACTAGAAGGCGCAACTGGAGCATCTTCGATTAATTTTGGTTCGGAACGCATTCCAGCATGATGTAATTGAATGACTGCCAAACCTCCATAAGATTTAATCGCTTTAGCTAATCGAGTATGCCCTTCCAATTGTGTATCATTAAAGATTCCTAATTGTCCAGGAAAACCTTTCCCGATAGCTTGGACATGGCTCGCACAAGTCATCACTAATCCAAATTGCCCTTTCGCTCGCATCGTCAGCCAGTCAAATTCCTCTGAAGAAAGTGTTCCATCCTCATTACTCTGAGTATTAGTTAAAGGAGAAAGCATAAATCTATTTTTCATTTTTCTACCGCAAGGAAATAAAATAGAATCATCTAATTTTTTCATAATTTTCATTTGTGGTTCTCAATATTATTTTTAGTTCATTACAATACTTGGTAAAATAAATTTTTACTCAAAATCAATTTCTTCAACTAGCTTTTACTTTTTTTATCACAAACCCATACTCTTCTTGCAAAATTAGTCTTTCCACTTTTGCCAACATTACAATAATCTGATATGCTGAATCCTATCTTATCAATTAAATGGGTGATATCTGATATAGATACAATAACCAATCGAGTGGTTAATTTTGCCACTGATTCAATAATATTTGAAATAATTAAATCATCCGAATAGGCATATAAATTATAGGGAAGATCAATAATCGCAGCATTATAACTTTTATCAAGGTCTTTAATATCTGACCGATACACCTGGGAAGTATAATTATAATGTGCAAGATTTAATCTGGTATGTTTACAAGCTTTCCAATTAATATCACATCCTTCAATATTAAATCCAGCATAAGACGCTTCTAACATAACTGTGCCAACACCGCAACAAGCATCTAATAATTGATTGGTTTTATCTCCTTTTGATGCAACATTAACTAACGTTTTAGCAAGATCAATACTTAGTGAGTTGCTAAATGAATAAGGTTTCTTTTTATGCTTTTGCCAATCCGATTTCTTTTTAATCAAAATTCCAAAATACCAAACACTCTTGTATTTACAAATAGAATAAGTTATGGTTGGATTATGATAATTGGACTCTCCTTCAATACTATATCCAATATCTCTTAATTTTTGAAGCCTACATTTATATCCTGTATCATCTCCATGCAGAATCAAGTATTCAACTTTAAACTCTTCTACATGTATATTTTCTTCCGAAATTTTATTTACTAGTTCAGAGTAATTTTCTGAGGATAAAATTATCTCAAACCTATTTTTCATAAAAGAACTGGTAGAAGGGTCAATTTTGATATTTGAAAATAGCAACTTATCTTTTTCTTCCTCCTCAATAAGTTGTCTTGATTCTAACTTACATAATTCATTATGATGGCGGTCGTAATTGAAGGAATAGATGTAGTTAAAATTAGGTGTTTTTTGTGCCACTAAGTTTTGAGTTTTTAAATTAGATCAAAGGTAATAAATGAAAACTAACAGTAATAATTAGAATAAGAATAGTAATCATCAGACTAAAATATTCTCTCTTTCAAAATTCAAAAAGACTATCACTACACTATTTGCGTTAGTCAATCTTTTATCTATTAAACACTTTAGGATTCAAGATACAGGGTTTTATTTTAATTGTAGGATTTCTAAATTAAAGATAGATTCTCATTATTTTAAGATTTTATAATCTTTTTACTGTTGTTAAATATTCTGCTCAACAAATACATCTTCTCTCTCTTCAAGTCTAGTTCTCAACTTTTTAACAATTAATTCTTGTTTACAGACAAATTATACTTTCTATATTTTTTAACTTCTTTTAACCCTTTCCACTCGCTCTACCTTTTTTTTAATAAAACCTTATCAGATACTTAACTCCAATTAACAGAAATAAACCTGCATATTGGTGTTATATCAATTAAAGACAACGCAAATATCAAAAACATTTCGTCAATCAAACTAAAATTTAGAAATTATGAATAGGGCAAAAAAAAGTATCACAACGACAATCGCAATTTTATTAGTTACTTATACATTCGCTCAAGTCTCTTTGGGGCTAAAAGGTGGGATAAATTTTGCAAATATTGCGATTCCTGAAATTGCGATCATCAATATTCCTGATGCACAAGCGAACAAATCATTTACTTTTGGAGCAGTCGCTGAAATTGGAATTGCAAATGGATTTGCTATTCAAACAGAGTTAAACTATACAAAAAAAGGATTTATCATCAATGAGGGTATCCCTTTGGAAATAGCAAATATTCCATTACCTGTAGGTGTAAAAGTCACAACTGATTTGAATTATATGGAATTACCTATTTTGGCAAAATACAATTTTGGAAATGAAAAAGTAGGGGGATATCTTACAGCCGGACCTACGATGAGCTATGCTTCAAGCGGTCGGTTTAGGACTGCAGCTAACTTTATTATAGACTTAAATGTAATTGATCAAGAGTTTGATTTTGATAACTTGAATATCTCTAAATTTGATGTCGGAGCTTCCATTGGAGCAGGAGGAACGGTAAAACTAGGTACGACAAAATTATTTATGGATGCTCGGTATACCCATGGATTTAACAAGTTAGACAATATTCCGGTAATAGATTTAGATTTCAAAAATAAGAACTTTTCGCTTACTACTGGGTTTTTAATCCCGTTGAATAGAAATTATTCAAGCCAAAAAGCGTAATAAATAAATTAGATAGAATAATGATTTTTTAGAAATCCCAAAATTAAAAAGTCAGTGAATCAAAGTTTGATTTGCTGACTTTTTCTATGAAGTTAATAATTTCAATTTTCGGAAAAAGTTCCTTCTAATTCTTCATCCTCCTCTTTCTTTCGATTAATATACCAAAAATATGCGATTCCTCCGACCAGTAAATAAGGTGCAGAAAACATGTATAAAATTCCTGTATTCAATCCTTTTCCGGCTGTACCTCCATCTTTCAAATTCTGTTCTGCTGATAATTTACACATAGGACATTGTGCATGAACTTCTTTAGTAAAGGTCACATTTAAAACAAAAATTAAGGCAAATAGGGAACAATACTTAGTTAATTTATTCTTCATTATTATTTTATTTTCCATTTTCATAGATTTTTAGTAAAACATTAATGGATCCACAATTAATAATCTAGATTAATGGGGGTAAAATGGTTTTAACATCAAATAACAAATTGGACCTGTCACAGCTACATACAACCATAAAGGGTATACATATCTTGCAATTTTTTTGTGTCGGTCAAATTGGTTGGTAATTGCACGATTGAATGTCAACAAAATGAAAGGCAAAATAACTCCAGCTAAGGTCACGTGAGTAATAAGCAATACCAAGTAAATAGTCCTAACCGACCCGACTGCAACCATTTCTGCTTCATCAACTATTCCATCGAAATTTGCATCTCCAAACTTTACTGCATCATTTGTAAAATGATAAACCACATAAGACAAAAGAAACAAACCAGAAAGCAACAATGCTGCATAAATCGAGTTACGATGAGCATTTATATTTTTTATTTTAATAAAATACAAAGCTGCTATTAAGGCAATTGCTGCAAGAGCATTTAAAGTTGAATGAAAAGGAGGCAAAAAACTGAAATCAATTTCAGTTTGGATTTTAAACTCAGGTCTTCTCATTATTCCAACCAATGCTAAAACTGCAACTGAAATAATTACTGCTAGTATATTTAACTTTTTTTCAAGAGAAGGATTTGGTTGTAAATTTTTAGCCATTGCTTCTATTTAAGTTTAAACAACACCAATTTTGAAATGTTGAATACGAAATTAACAATATTATAATTCTTTTTTCTCCTTTATTTCAATGTCAGGTTTTACTTCTTTTGGTAGCAGGATTGCGATATGTTCCACCATTCTCTTTACTTCGTCCTCACTACCTATATGATAAAAATTTCTAATCGTATTTTTATTATCAACAAGGACAAGAAATGGATAATCGACAATTTTTCCCGAATTATTTTCTTTCAGCTTAATATCTTTAGAGCCATCTTCACTTTTTTCAAATCTGGTAGGAACTTTAATTCCTTGACCAATCCATTTTTGAATGGTAAGATTTGAACTAGTCAAAAAGTGATGTTGATTTTTATCAAATTGATTAATAGCAAAAAGTCCCTCTAAAACGCCGGTTGACTCTTCCTCTGATTCAATAGATACTATCAATAACTCCAAGTTTCTATTATCTCCAAATTGAGTATTCAATTTCCTCATTACATTAAACATCTCCTGATTTTTTTTTCCATCTTCTCCAAAGAAAGAAACTATAGCCATGGTATTTTCCAAGCTATCAGAAGTATAAATTCCACCATCAGAACTTGTAAAATCAAATGCAGGTAATTTACCATAATCCTTTAGCTCTGATCTTGCATCCATCTGGTAGTTGTAACCCGTTGTCAGATAAAACCAAGACAACAATGGGAACCCAATAAGAATTGTTAAAATGGCAAAAGTTTGGATTTTATTCTTTACACTAGATTGACCAGACATTGATTATACTTTTTGGTGAGTAAACCGAAACTATTTTAAGTGTTTATATGTATTTATTAACAAAAAAAAGGCAAGAATGTTATTCTCACCTTTTCATTTTTTATTTAAAGTCTTCTTTTTTCAGTTCTCGAGTATTCTCAAGCATCCCAATTTTTTTAATCTTGTATGTAGGATCCTCAATTTCAACCTTATCTTTTCTATTTATCACATTTCTTCTTTCACCGTATGAGGCTCCTTCGTTGAAAAAAGCTACAATTGCCCAAACTAGCAACATCGTCGGCATTAAAACACTAGCAGCCAGCCCTTTAGCCTCGTAGCGCATGTGCATAAACTCATAGACAATAAAGTAAGCCTTATACAAACTTAAACCTATCATCAATAACATGTATACATAACGCATCCAAGTATCTCCAACATCAAAGGAGGTGATATGCCCATTCGCAAATAATGCAATAGCTACTTCTACGAGGGTTAATACACCTAGAAGGATTAAACCTTTAACAACTACTTTTTTACTTTCTTCGTAACTTAAATGTCCCATTATCGAAATTTTATTTTGAAATGAACTTGATCGTAATCAAAATTTATTTTATTCAATTATTTAAATATATAAAAAGGTTAACCTTAATATATTCTATAAAAGATAAAAACAAAGAAAAACAAATACCCAAACCAAATCGACGAAGTGCCAATACAAACCAATTTTCTCAACCATCTCATATCCATTCTTTCTTTTAGCGTATAGTCCACTTGCTACATTGATCATAATAATAATCAAAAATACTACACCTGAAAGAACATGAAATCCGTGAAATCCTGTGATAAAAAAGAATAAGGAACCAAATGCTATTGGACCATCTCTTTCTTTTAATATTTCACCATTTTCATCTTTAAAAGCAGCTGGCTCATATATGTGAGAGTCATGTCCATAAGTAATTAAATATGGGTCTTTAACAGCAAATGACTCTCCAGCATGATAGTGTCCATGATGATCTCTTTTTACAAAAAATCTATTTTCTTCAATATCTTTGGTACCATTTTTCACATAGTAAAAAACTTCACTCTCATCAACTCCTTCTACAGGGGAAGTATGAACATGATGAGCTAAGTAATCGGCAGCTAGTAAATCTTCACCACTTAAATAAGTACCGTTCTCAAGGTGAGATGAGAAAGGATCCTTAGTTACAGTAACTCCCTCTCCATTGATCATTGTATTCCACTCCCATGCTTGACAACCTAAAAACGTAGCACCCCCAACTATGGTTAAGGCCATCCAAAAAACAACCCCTCGTTTATTTTCACGAGCTCCTTCTTGTACCGCACGAACCATAGTCACAGAACTAATGATTAATACGAAAGTCATGAACGTTACGAAAATTAAAGGCCAATCTCCGTCAAGGAAAGGTGCCTTAGCGAAAACAAAATCAGGCACAGGCCACGCAGGCATACTAAACCGAATTGTTCCGTAAGCGATCAAAAACCCTGCGAATGTAAATGCATCCGAAACCAAGAAATACCACATCATTAGTTTTCCATAACTTGCATCCATTGGGCGCTGTCCGCCGTCCCATTTTCCGCCTTCAACTTCATCGTGGTGTTCGTGTACTACTGTATCTGCCATTATGAACTATTTTAATTTTTTCAGTTTTTAATTATAAATCAATACTATGAATTCAATACTAAAAAGAAAATTAGGTACAACCAAAGTAACCCAACGAAATGCCAGTAGGTTACAGTCAAATCTAGTCGATGAATCCTTTGAGGCGTGACAAAATTTTTCAAAGAAAATGCATGAATTAATGCCGCTGTCAATGCAACTAACCCCCCAAGCACATGCGCAGCATGTACACCTGAAATCACATATACAAAAGATCCCGCTGGATTTCCAGTCATAAATATTCCATTGTTGGTCATCTCAATCCATGCTTCATATTGTAAAACAACAAACCCAAGTCCCATCAAAGCCCCAATTACCAACAAGCTTTTGTATTTCGTGAAATCACCATTTCGAAAAGTGACTTTTGAGAAATGCAAAACTAAACTTGTTACAACAATTAAACCTGCATTCCAAAAAAACAAATTAGGCAGATCAAATTCTAACCAATTACCGGCAGCTCGCCTCACTACAAACGCACTTGTGAATCCAACAAACATCATAACAATACTCGCGCATGCAATCCATAAAGCAAACTTCTGTGGATGAATTCTGTTCTTCGTTTGTGTCTTTGGTTCCCTATTGAAAATGGTCGCATTCATATTTCTGTTATTTTAAACCTTATCAATAACCAATGCAATTAATGCAATCGGCAAATAAACAAAAGAACTAAACATCAATTTGAGTGCTGCCTCTTTTGTACATTTTTTATATAAATTCCAACTGTATCCTGCGTAAATCACTCCTAAAATTGCGACGATAATTGCTGAAATAATTCCAGTTACCCCCATTAGGTAAGGCATTAAACTTACCGCAATTAACATCAATGCAAAATAGAATGACTGTAAACCTACACTGTAATCTTTTTCACCGTCTTTTGATGGTAAGAGTCTGAAACCAACATTCGTATAATCTTCATGTCCTACCCAAGCGATTGCCCAAAAGTGAGGGAATTGCCACATAAATTGAATCCCAAAGAGGACAATTGCTAAAGCAGTCAACTCCCCTTGAGCAGCAACACAACCGATCATGGTTGGCAACGCTCCTGGAATTGCTCCAATGAAAACTGCAACTGGTGAGATTCTTTTCATTGGGGTGTAGAGAAAAGAATATAAAATTAGTGACAAGGTTCCTAGAACCGCAGTCCAAGGATTGATATAAGCCAAAAATGTAATTCCTATCATACTCGTAAACCCTGCAATCATGATCGCTGAGGAAACACTCATTCTCCCAACAGCCAATGGGCGGTTGGCAGTCCGCTTCATCAATGGATCAGTATCTCTTTCAAGCACTTGATTTAGTGTATTAGAAGCACCTGTTACCAAAAAACCACCAAAGCAAAGTGCAATAAAAATGGTCCAACTAAAGTCATCTTGTAAAGCAACCAAATATGCCATAGCTGCAGAAAACACAACTAACATATTCAAACGGAATTTGAATAGCATACTAAAGTCCGTAACTTTCTGACGAAAGGCACTAATTGAAACTGAACTATTTATTACTCTTGTTCTCAATGTTTTATGATTAACTTTAAATATTAGTGGTCCCCATTATCCTTTTCACCATCAGATAAAGGTATGATTTGGGAAATAAAATCTTTTCCATCTTTACCATAATCATAGGCCCACCGTTGAACAGCCGGAATTTTTCCAGGCCAGTTACCGTGCCCTGCTTCAATTGGAGTTGTCCACTCTAAAGTATTTGCTCCCCAAGGGTTTCTAGAAGTAACTTTTTTCCCTTTGAAGATACTGTAAAAAAAGTTTATTATAAATAGTACTTGCAATGCAAATACTACTACTGCTGCAATTGTAATGAACTTATTGATATTAGCAAAGTGAGAAAAATTCTCAAATGTATCGAATGAGTAATACCGACGAGGTACACCTGCCATTCCTAGATAATGCATCGGCCAAAATACTGCATACGCACCAATTAATGTCCCCCAAAAATGAATTCGACCTAAGGTTTCATTCATAAATCTAGCATACATTTTAGGAAACCAATGGTATACACCTGCAAACATTCCGAAGAAGGCTGCAACTCCCATTACAATGTGGAAGTGAGCAACTACAAAATAAGTATCGTGCATTTGGATATCAATAGCAGAATTACCTAGAAAGATACCTGTCAAACCTCCTGAAATGAACATCGAAACGAATCCGATACTAAATAAAGAGGCTGCATTAAATCTGATGTTACCACCATATAATGTTGCAATCCAATTAAATACTTTTACCGCAGATGGTACTGCAATAATCAAAGTAAAGATTACGAAGAAGTTAGAGATAAATGGGTTCACTCCTGACATAAACATGTGATGAGCCCATACAATGAATGACAAGAATGCAATTGCCAAGATAGAATAAACCATTGCTCGGTAACCAAAAATTGGTTTACGTGCATGTACAGAAAGTACTTCTGAAACAATTCCCATCGCTGGCAAAATAATAATATAAACCTCAGGGTGACCTAAAAACCAGAATAAATGCTGATATAGTATGGGACTACCTCCCACGTGCTCTAAAGCTTGACCACCCACAAATATTTCACTTAAGAAGAAACTCGTTTGCAATGCTCTATCACACATCAATAAGAAAAAAGCAGAGACTAGAACAGGAAAAGATAAAATTCCTAATATCGCTGTTATGAAAAATGCCCAAATTGTCAAAGGTAATCTCCACATCGTCATCCCTTTAGTTCTTAGGTTCAATACTGTTGTTACATAATTGATACCACCTAATAAAACAGACACTACGAAGAATACTAAACTTACTGTCCACATCGTCATACCAGCTCCTGATCCTGCAGACGCTTGAGATAATGCACTTAGTGGCGGATAAGCTGTCCATCCTCCTGAGAAAGGACCTGTACTTAAAAATAAAGAGGCAAACATAATTGCTCCTGCTAAAAAGAAGAACCAATACGATAACATATTCAAGAGTGGCGATGCCATATCCCTTGCTCCTACTTGCAAAGGGATCAATAGATTACTAAATGTTCCACTCAGACCCGCAGTCAATACAAAGAAAACGATGACCGTACCGTGAATTGTTACTAAGGCATAGTAAAATTCGGGTGCTAAAGTACCAACGCCATCAGCTACCGTAATCCATTTCCCTAAAATTGGTTTTAACCACATTAAACTTTCCTCTGGAAAACCTAACTGCATTCGAAAAACCAAGGACATCATTGCCCCCATAACACCCCAAAACATTCCAGTTATTAAGAATTGTTTTGCAATCATTTTGTGATCCTGACTAAAAATGTAAGTCGTTATAAAACCTGACTGGAACTTATCTTCATCATGATGCTCATGAAAGTGATCATCATAACCATACTCCTCAATGAGCAAGTCCGTTTCAGAAATTTTAGTTGTTGTAATAGTAGCCATTATGATAATTTTTATAAGATCAAATCCAATATAGGATTGAATTTCCGTTTTTTTATTGTGCTATAATTCTTAATTCTGTTCTTCTATTTTTTTGACGACCGGCATCAGTATCATTGTCACCAACTGGTTGGTCTCCACCATATCCTACAGCTTTCAATCTTCGAGGATCAATATTTTCATTTCGAACTAAATAATTGTAAACTGCATTTGCTCTTTCATCAGAGAGCTTTAAGTTAGTAGATTTTGCTCCCTGATTATCTGTATGCGCCGCTAGTTCAATTATTACATTTGGACTATTTTTTAGTTGTTCTGCCAAATTCATAATTTGATACTTGGAAAGACTGGTTAAGGTGGCACTTTCTGTTTCAAATTCTACCTTGTCTAGAACAACTATTTTTTCCTCAGCGAGCAAAGTACTTTCGAAGTTAGTTTTAAATTCAGCAGATCGTGCTGCGTATTCTGCATCGAATAATTCATTTTTGTAAGGATCCTCATCAGAAAACCTTACTCCAGAAGTAAAATAGTTAGATTTTTGCTGGTTTAGCCATTTTTCATATTCCTCCTCTGAAACGATTTCGACTAATTTTTTCATTGCATAATGTCCCGAACCACATAGCTCAGCACAATTTAAGGCAAAATTAAAAGTCTCCCAAAGTTTCTTATCAGGGTTATTAGGATCTTCCGCTTGATATTCAGGGTATTTTGCCAAACTTTTCCTGTAATCTTTTGTGGTAATTTTTGGAGTTAAATAAAAGTAAGTTGGAAGACCAGGAACTGCATCCATTTTAACTCTGAAGTGTGGCATGGCAAAGTTGTGTAAAACATCCTTTGCTGTAATTCGCACTCTTACTTTTTTACCTACCGGTAAAACAATTTTATCGGCAACTATATCATCCAGATTTTTGTCATCAGACCAGTCTTGACCAAGGCTATTTAATCCAGTGATCATCTTATAATTCTTAGTACCAATTTTTCCATCTTGACCAGGATAACGTATAGTCCAAGAAAACTGATGGGCAGTAGCTTCGATTTCAATATCTTCATCTCCATCATCACCCATTACTTCATTCCATGCAATTAAACCGTTTACTACTAAAAAACACATTACAATAGCAGGAATCGCTGTCCAAACTAACTCAAGTTTGGTATCATGTGGCATAAACAAAGATTTCCGGCCCCTTCTTCCTCGATACTTCCATGCGTACCAAAACAAAGCAATGTGAGTTAGTACAAAAACGATGTAGGTGAAAAGCAAGGTAATATTGAACATTTCATCTATAGAGTCCCCATGCACAGAGGCAGAGGCATGTGGCCCATAACCTAACATCCAATTTTTGTAATAAAGTGTTGTTGCAAGACTAAGTACTAAAAAGAGAACTAAAAAGATCATTCCAAACAATCCTTGGCGAGTATTTAAATCCTCTTGAGCGTCAGCTTCTCCTCGAATAATGGTTGCAAGTTCCGTTACTTTTCCTAACTGCACTAAAACGACAGCGGTTAAAACGATACATAAAAAGATAATTAAAAATGTCATATCTTAAATCCTGTTTATTTCTATTCTAACAATATAGATTAAAATCTTGTTTTCGAAAACTAAGGTTTATTAGTTTGTTTTTATAAAATATTAAACTGATTTTATAAAAATTATATCACGTGATGCGTTACACTTTCACCAATGTATGGATCGTTAGTAGGTGCCAATGCTGCTTCACTTAATTTTGAGAAAGTGAAATAAATAAACATCGCTGTAAACCCTAAAAATGTTCCTAATTCCAATAACCCTGGAAGTGCATAACCTGTGACAGAACCTAATGCAGTTGCTGCATCATTACTTCCTGCAATATTGATTAATGCACCTGGTTTAATTAAATAAAACATATCAAACCAGTGTCCGAAGAAAGTGATCGCTGCTACTAAACCGATTGTACCAAATTTTCTTTTCGAAGAATTCCTAATTAAAATTAAGAATGGTAAAGCGAAGTTTAAGACCAAGTTCCCATAAAATAATATTGGGTATTGATCTCTCCGAGTCAAAAAGTAAATAGTTTCCTCACCATTATTAGAATACCAAATCAACATATATTGAGAAAACCAGGTGTAAGTCCAAAAAACAGAAAACCCAAATAAGTATTTTCCGATATCATGCATATGATTTTCAGTTACGTACACAAAATATCCCCGTGATTTCAAATAAATCAACATTAACACCGTCATAGAAAGCAATCCTACAAAAAAACTTGCTGTTACATTCCAAGCATACATCGTTGAATACCAATGTGCATCTACAGACATCATCCATTGCCAAATCAAAATTGCACTTGTGAATGCTCCCCATGGAAGGAAAGCCGCCATCCAACCTCTCATTTTGTTATGGTAAGAATAATCACCCTTTACTCCGTTATCCTCGGCTACTGAAAGTGAACGTATTCTCATTGTTATGAAAACATATACACCGACACAAATAAGGGTAGCAAATGTATACCAGTATTTATTTAAGAAAGGTGCCTTTCCTGCAATGATTTCATCATAATGAGGATCATTAATATCAGTCACACCATGCGCATTCCAATGATATAGGTGATGCCAGTGCATCCAAACTCCAGCAATTAAAATAAGCATCATAATTAAACCTACACCCATCCATAGTGCATAAGCTTCCCATAATCTTTTCATTCCTGAAAACCATCCACCGTAGGCTGTAATAAATGCACAGTAACCAAACATTGCAGTGAATGCCATTCCTAGGAAGAATACAACATTTTGCAAAAAGTTACTCCAAAATCGCATATGATGGGTGGAAACTGTCTCTTCATGGCCATGATTCATGACGACCATAGTAGCTGGTTCTACAAAATATGTGGCAGCTAAACAGATTGCGCCTAATGCCATAAAAAACATCAACACCATCTTTTCTCTACCTGTAAACGTAAATTGATTCATCTCTGAATATTATTATTTTATGATTTTAATTTTATTCTTTCTCTCACTAAAAAATTAGTGGTCGTGATCTCCATGACCACCTTCCCCGGTATGTCCCTCATCACCATCATGTCCATGACCATTTTCTTCACCGTGACCATCATCCCCTGCATATCCATCTTCTGAATGTGCTTCCTCAACATGAACCATAGCTGGTTCCGGCACCCCTCCGGGTGTTGCTGCATCATTCAAGGTGTTTCTTAAATGATTGTATTTTGTTTTTGTTTCCTTTGCTTGAAGTGAACGGATGTAATGAATTATATTCCATCTTTCTTCATAGGAAACTTTATCTGAATAACCTCCCATTACATTTTTTCCATAAATCAATGCATGATAAAAACGTCCATTGGAAGCAGCTGTAAATTCTTCATTAATCAAATTAGCTGGTTGTGCTGGGTAAACACCTCCATCATCTCTAACTAAATAACCATTTCCATCAGCTTTATCACCATGGCATGTTGCACAAAAAATATTGTACATCGCTTTTCCGTTTGCTAAAGCCGCCTCTGTTATTGGATAGGGATTATTGATGATTTCAGACATTGCTCTTAATCGCTCAGGCTCTGTATCTTCATAATAATATGGAACACTACCATTTGGATTCACATTCACTCCTCTATCGGCGGCACCTGCTGGACGATTTCCTCCAGCGTATCCTCTAGGGATAGTTCCAGAGATTGGTTTACGTGGAGAGGAGAGCTCTAATAAATCTTTACCACTACCAATCTTCACACTTGCAGAATCCCAAGTGTTATAATAGTAATCAGTTAAAACATTTGCTTCATAAGCAATTGAGTGAGCCATATCAGGCATATATTCTCTTCCCGCCACTTCTGGATCAGAGGAGCACGAACTAGCAAAAATTGCTAATGCAAAAATGAGAATGTAAATGTTCTGTTTAAAATTCATTTTATATCGATTAAAAAACCAAATAATAAATTTGATTTAGATTTTAATTTCTAAATAGTTTTGATGTTTGTTTCCTCTGCACCTGATTCAGTTAAAAATCCTTTTAATGATTCGATTTCATCTTTTGAAGAATTGGAAACATTAAATGATAAACAAAATTTATCATCAGTAATTCGATCATCCAAAGTTGGGTTATCAGCACCTGGACCCATTCCACAAACGGTATAATAGGTAACTACCATTCCTACACAAGAAAACAAAACTGTCAACTCAAATGTAATGGGTATAAATGCAGGTACTGACCAATACGGTTTACCTCCAAAGATAATTGGCCAATCACGAGTAAACACCCAAGTCATAAATAAGAATGCTGTTAAAGTACCCAATGCACCATAAACAAATCCTGCAATATGTAACCGACTTTCTGACAATCCCATTACATCATCTAATCCATGAACTGGAAAAGGTGTGAATACATCATGGATGTCCAAATGATCTTTTTGCGCTTTGGTAATTGCATCCATTAGCACATCCTCATCATTGTACAATCCGTATAAAACATCTTTATGTCCTTCCATTTTTATGAAAATTTTTAAAGTAACTCTTTATTTAAAAGTCTTGTTATTTTCTCTGTGAAAATTGAACATGACTATTTTTTAAAACAAAACCCAGATTAATTCTTTAAAGAAAACGTCACATTTCTCGTCCACTTAAAAAACCGAGTTTAATGATGCTCATGCCCAGCATGCGCATGGTCCGCTTCAACTGCTGCTTCTTTATAATCAACTGCTTTACGATTAACTACTCCTGTATACTGACTTCCTGAAGTTTTCAAAATACTTTTCACCTCAGCAATAGCAACTACTGGAGCTACTCTAGTAAATAGTAAATAAAGTGTAAAGAATAATCCGAATGTACCTATATAAATACCAATTTCAACCCAAGTAGGAACATAATAACTCCAACTTGATGGTAAATAATCACGAGCCAATGTAGTAACGATAATTACAAACCGCTCAAACCACATTCCAATATTAATAAAGATTGACATAAAAAATGTTAACGTAATATTTCTTCTATATTTCTCCACCCAAAAGATTTGAGGAACCAAAACATTACAACCCATCATCCCGACATATGACCAGAAATAAATACCAGTTGCCCTATTATAAAAAGCAAATTGTTCATAAGGGTATTGAGAATACCATGAAATAAAGAGCTCTGTTAAATAGGCAACCCCTACCATAGTAGCAGTCAACACGATTACCTTATTCATTGATTCGATATGTTGCATCGTAATATAATCTTCTAACTTAAGGACCTTTCTTGTGATAATCATCAGGGTCAATACCATAGCAAACCCTGAGAAAATCGCTCCCGCTACAAAGTATGGAGGAAAGATGGTCGTATGCCATCCAGGAATAACTGAAGTGGCGAAATCAAAAGATACAATAGTGTGTACAGAAAGAACCAAAGGTGTTGCAATACCTGCTAAGATTAAAGACAATGATTCAAATCTTTGCCAATGTTTAGCAGAACCAGTCCAACCGAAAGCAACGAAACTATATATTTTTCTTCTTAATCCCTTTGACCTATCCCTTAATGTTGCTAAATCAGGGACTAAACCAGTGTACCAAAATAATAATGATACAGTAAAGTATGTCGAAATTGCAAATACATCCCAAAGTAATGGTGAATTAAAGTTTACCCACAGAGGACCACGTGTATTTGGGTAAGGAAAAATAAAAAATCCTAACCACAAACGTCCCATGTGAATTAAAGGGAATAATCCAGCACACATTACAGCAAATATTGTCATCGCCTCCGCTGCTCGATTTACCCCTGTTCTCCATTTTTGACGAAAGAGTAAAAGGATGGCAGAAATCAAAGTTCCTGCATGACCAATTCCAATCCACCAAACGAAGTTGGTAATATCCCAACCCCAACCAATGGTTCTATTCAAATTCCAAGTTCCAATTCCCATCCAGATGGTCCAAAGGATGCAGAATACACCGAAACCAAGAACGGTTACCGACAAGATAAAAGCGATAACCCAAGCTGTACTTGGAACTTTCTCTGACGGTGCACAAATATCCTCCGTGATGTCATGGTAGGTTTTGTCTCCCGTGATGAGAGTGTGTCTTAATGGAGAAATAATTGGATGATGACTCATATTCTTATTTTTACTATTGACTTTTAAGATTGTTATTCTTTTCAATTCGATAATTGAAAAATCAATTATCGAAGGTCATTTATTTTAGCTTAATGATCCTTCTTTATTAATAATTTTAGCAGCATAATCAACAGATGACCTAGTATTGATCTCCTCTAAAACTTTATAATTCAATGCAGATGCCATTGTTTTGCTAATTTTACTATGCTTATCATTGATATCTCCAAAAGTAATTGCTCCTGTTGGGCAAGAAGTTTGACAAGCGGTTTTCACTTCATTATCTCTTAACCTTCTACCCTCACTCTTTGCTGTCAATTTACCTTCTTGAATTCGTTGGACACAGAAAGAACATTTTTCGATAACCCCTCTTGATCGCACGGTTACATCTGGATTCAATACCATTCGAGTCAAGTTATCTGCTCCGTAGGGAATTTCCTCACCGTTAACATCATATTGATTTACCGGGAATAAATCCGCAGTTGTATAATCTAACCAATTGAATCTTCTCACTTTATAAGGACAGTTATTTGCACAATAACGAGTACCAATACATCTGTTATAAGTCATTTGATTCAATCCTTCTGAACTATGATTCGTTGCAGCAACTGGACATACATTCTCACAGGGTGCATTATCACAATGTTGACACATCATTGGTTGATAAACTACATTAGGGTTTTCAACATCTCCAATGAAATATCTATCAATTCTTAACCAAGCCATTTCGTGATGACGACTCACTTCAGTTTTTCCAACAACAGGAATGTTATTTTCTGACATACAGGCAATGGTACAAGCACTACATCCGATACATGCATTCATATCGATATGCATACCCCAATGGTGTCCTTGACTGTATAATTTATCTTTATATTCTTCGTAAGGATAAAGCGTTTGATCATTTAAGTGTTTTGCTTTATCATGAAACTTTTCCATCTCTTTTTCAAAAGCTGGGAGTTCATTTAATTTTGCATGGAAAATTACTGAACGATTTGTAATCGCTCCTTCGTAACCATTAATACCAACTGCCTTGTCATCCACATTAACTTCCGGAGCTTCTTGTTCGAAAACTCCCATCGTATGGTGATATTGAACACAAGCAAATTGCTCATCGTATTCTAAACTATCAGAAACCTCTGCATCAGCATAGTATCTAGTATTTCCATTTGCATCCATGCTTAACATAGGATAAGCATTCTCCCCAACATTGACTCCACACTCACCTGAAACCGTTCTTCCGTATCCCAGCGCCATTGAGAAGGTAGCAGCCCCATCAATCATTGGCTGGCCGAAGTTAGTTGTAGCAGTTACTTTTTCAGTAGCTTCTCCAACTGTTAAGTTCACTTTATCACCTTTCCCCTTTTTAGTTCCAGTTCCAATATTTCCGTAACCTGTGAAGTGATCCGAATCGCTCCAAGTAAGTGGTACATAAAGAACATTCCCCCATGCACATCTTGAAATTGGGTCAGGCATCTCTTGTAGCCAAGGGTTATCTGCATATTGCCCATTTCCGATATTCACTGTTTCGAAAAATGAGATTTCATGTGCAGCACTCGATGGCTTATTTATCTTTCCAGCAGCAGAATTTACATCTCCCTTAAAAACATCAGTTTTTGCCTCATGAGAACCAACAAATACACCATCATGAACTGTTGCATCCCAAAATGCTCGAAAAGTATTATAAGAACTTTGTTGAGAGAACATATTTATTCTCCAATTTGCTTTTAAATATTCATAGTAAGGTTGATCCGCTGATTTATCTAGGTTTGCACTTCCACACCAAATCAATAAACTTTCCTCTGATTGACGAGTTTTCATCAGTGGTGCAATCGTAGGTTGAACGATGCTGAAATGCCCCCGCTTTGGTTCAACATCTCCCCATGATTCTAAAAAGTGATTAGATGGTGCGATGTATTGGCATTTAGCAGCAGTTTCATTTTTGTAACCAGACATTGAAACACGCAGTCCTACTTTTTCCAATCCTGTTGCAAAGTCAGCAGAGTTTGGTAGATCAAATACTGGGTTAGCCTGGTCTACAAAAAAAACAGCATCAACGCCTCCACCATTCATTTCAGCTACCAAATCTTGCACTGCTTTATCCGATCCTTGCCGTTGTAAAGAAGCTCCAGCAAATCCTAAAGTTGAACCATAGTTACCAAGCAAGTTATTGGTAGCATTTACCAAAGTTTGTTCACCAATATTATTTGAGTCAGAGACTATTAATGACTTTCCTTGGTTAGCCAACAACTCTCCAGCAACTTTTGCCAAAGCATTCTTTGCTTTATCATTTAAGCTAGGTGCTGTTACTTGACTACCGCCAGTTTTTGCAGCTACTGCATTATATAGATATGCAATAGCAGATCCTTGCTCAGAAGGTTTGATTAGAACTCTATCATCTGCATTTGAACCTGTCAAAGACATCCCTGATTCCACTTGAATATGGCGAGACATCTTAGGGTTTTTTAAATCAATTTTTCTATTAGTTGCATAGTCTGCAGCATACTCAGTTGGAGAAACCCAAGTCCCCAAAAAGTCTGCACCGAAACTTACAATTACTTGTGCCTTTCCAAAATGATAGTTTGGGATCGATTTATCTCCAAAATCAGATTCATTGGCTTCCAACATTGCAGAACTAGAAATAGGATCATACATTACTACTTTTGTATTTGGATATACAGCAGTGAATTCTGAAATTACTTGTTTTGCAGTCGGTGATAAAATAGTGTTACAAACTAATCGAATATTCGACTTCCCATCTAACTTCCCTTTGATTACCGAATCCAAATCTGCCCAGCTTATTGATTCCTTATCAACAAGATTCTTTGCTCCTTTAAATCGATTAGAATCATATAAACTCAATACACTCGCTTGCACTCTTGCGCTTGTTCCTCCTTTGGAAACAGTTGACAAAGCATTACCTTCTATTTTGATTGGACGACCTTCTCTAGTTTTCACCAAAATAGAGCAATAATCTCCACCCTGTACAAACGAACTTGCGTAGTAAGAAGCTACACCTGGTACAATTGAATCTGGTTTAGTAACGTAAGGGATCGCTTTTTTCATTGGAATTTCGCAACTAGCAGCTAATGTTGCAGCTCCTAATCCAAATCCCATATATTTCAAAAAGTCTCGACGGTTAGCTGTTGACTTTTCAGCCATATCTTCATCGGCGAGAACATCTACGATTGGTAATTCTACAAATTCAGATTTTGCAGATTGAAAAAATTCCGGATCATTTGTCATGTCTGCTGCTCCAATCCAAACTTGTGATTTATTTTGTTCTTTCATCTTATATTGAGTCTAAAAAAAAATTATCAGTTTAATATTAAAAACATTAACCATTTACAGTTAACCGTCCACCATTTATTAGTAGTGACATTTTTGACATTCAATTCCTCCAATGTCTTCTACAGTTACTCCATTTCTTTTTCCTTCTTTCATCTCTTCATGCATATTTTTGAATGATGCATAATATTCATTTCCAAAATCTACTTTTGTTTCTCTGTGACAGTTAACACACCACCCCATAGATAATGGTGCATATTGTGCTAAAAGCTTCATTTCCTCAACTGGACCATGACAAGTTTGGCATTCCTGTTTTCCAACTGTTACATGCTGTGCATGATTAAAGTAAACATGATCAGGTAGATTATGAATCCTAGTCCAATTAATTGGCCCCTGGATTTTATCATCCAAACCCATTCCCTCTCCATTTTGATGAGTTAAAGCATTAAGGATTCCTTTCCATTGTTCTGCTACTACTTCTTCACCGTCTTCATCTAATTTCGTCATTTTATCCTCTTCTGCCTTTCCATCATTAGCTTCTTCCATATAGTTATCAGCAATCCATTTAGTATACACCTTTTTAATGTCAGCTTCACTCATGTTTTCGTAATCCTTGATATATGTATTGTCTTCGGGATTGTAACCAATAGAGGCAAAGATCTTTGTTAATTCAGCAGTACCATATTCTGAGCCTTTCTCAATTGCTTTATGGCAATTCATACAGGTATTAGCCGCAGGAATAACAGAGTGTTTACTTCTCCTTGCTCCATCATGACAATATTGACAATCTATCTTGTGTAAGCCAGCGTGAGTCTCGTGAGAAAACTTAATTGGTTGAGTAGGCGCATATCCTTGAGTTCGACCTAAATCGATGGCATTATTCACCGTTTGGTAGCCTCCCCAAATCACAATTGCGAAGATCAAAATACTGACTACTTTAGAACCAGTAACAATTTGCCACATAGTTTGACGACCTGGGGAAGGCAATCCTGCCTTAACCTTCTGCATATGGTTTAGATTCGCAACGATTCTAGCCAATACTAAGGAAAGAATAACTAAGATCAATGCTAAAATACCGTACATTAGGGTATTACTTCCACCTGATGCTGCTTCCGTTCCTTCTCCTTCTTTCACACTGATAGCTCTTGGAGGGTATGCTCCTATTGTTGAAACTACATTGATATAGCCCAATATATTATCAATCTCAGTATCTGTCAAGGATGGAAAATTAGTCATAACACTTCCACCATACTCTTGAAACAAGTTATTTGCGTAAGCATCACCCGTTGCCAAAAAAGCAGCAGAGTTTCTAATCCATGATCGCAACTTATCTTTGTCTTCCCAACGATCCTCGACTCCAGCCAAAGCAGGACCAGTCATTTTAGCTTTCATGTTTTTAGCATGGCAGCTACCGCAGTTATTTTTAAAGAGTTGCATTCCTTGATCTAGCTCAGCTGTACGTTCTCCTTGAGCAAACGTAAGATTCAAGGTGAAAAATAAAAAGAAAACTACAGATAAATTTCTCATAATCAATGACTTATACATTCCTATTTTTACATTTTTCATAAAGATATTTTAAGCAAAATCGTTTTGTCATTCTTTTGTCAGCGCAAAAATATAATTTGTACTCATATTTACCAATATAAGTTATCCACACTTTTCTATTTAGATAAAGTCCAAATAACAATATAGGCTTAACTTTTCTGTAACTAGTTTGAAACAATGAAAAAAGGGAAGTTTAATGATATATGGTTATACTTTTTAACATGGTTTAAATAGTATTTTAAAAGGCAATTTCATATTCTCATAAAAGGTAAAATGCACTTTTGATGCTTTTACCATATTTTATTCCTTTTAGTAAATTAGTAGATTTTAAAAAAAACAAACCACCTATAAGAATTCACAGATATTGTCTTTTTAATTTTTTTTATTGTTTAAAAATATACTTTACTAAATATTCAAAATTTAGTTAACTGAATAATTTTAACCATCACAAATAAAAAACTTTGAATTCAAATAAAAAAGCCGCCCCATTCGGAACGGCTTTTAAAACTCTCACATTTTTGATTAACTATTTTTACTGGATTAACCAAAAAAAACAATCTCATATTTTCGTGACTACTGCATTTTAGAAATGAAATCTACCTTTTATTTTATTTTTCACTAAAATTGAGTCAAAGATTTTAGACTAGACTTTCCATATCTCTAATAAGAATACTTTTTCGATTAAAATAAATCAAATTTGATTTCCGGAGTTCATTTAAAACTGATGTTACTGTTTGACGAGAGGTACCAGTCAAATTTGCAATATCTTGCTGAGTCAAAGAATGCTTCACTAACATTTCAAAACCCACTCTTCGCCCACGCTGATCAGCTGCGTCCTTTAAGAAATCAATAATTCGAGTTCGAGCATCTTTAAAAATTAACGATTCTAATCTATTTTCAGCTCGTCGTAATCGGTCACCGATTAACATTAAAATTTTTATTGACAATTGATGGTTTGAGCGCATCAACCTTTTGAAATCCTCAACTTTCAATATGCAATAGTGAACTTCTTGCCCCATCGCCCTAGCAAAATCCTGTCTTTCCTCTTCACCCACAATTCCCATTTCTCCAAACATTGCCGTTGGATGCAGGATAGACTTAATTATTTCTTTTCCATCCTTAGAATGAGTTCCAATTTTCACCGTTCCCTTTGAAAGGAAAAAAATTTTGTCTGATGCTTCACCTGGTAAGTAAATATAGCTGAATCTTGGTTTTACTTTGACTTCGACCATTTGGGTAAGTCTGAGTTTTTCATCTGGATTAAGCGTCTCGAATAATGGGAAATGCTCTAAAAATGCTGTCTTTGATTGAATTGCCATAATGTACTCTTTTTTTTAAGTAGGGAATAATTTTTCTGAAACTTGATTTATGTGTGGTAGATCTAATTTTAGTTTACTATTATTCAAATAACAAACTATGCAACTAAGACACATTTCTTCAACCTTCCCCCTACAAGATCTTGAAATTATTTTCTTCAATCCATCAATTCTAAAAAATAGATAATAAGTAAAAACACTTGAAACAAAATTAAATTTCATGACTAAACAATGTACCTTATAAAATCAGAATAAATACTATCACGAACCAGAACTATTGAAATTTTATATTATTTTAATTTTGAACCTTCTATTTTAAATAATTCAACGTTCCCAATGATTTTAATTAAATAGAAAAGCTAAAACTCAATTTTATAAAGATGAATAACTCTACAATCTCTCTTATGTTGGACTCGAAAAAAACATCACCAAAATATCCTCTAACTAATTTTTACAGAATAAAGGCTATTTTTGGTTTTTCAAAAAATTGATTGCTAGATAATTACCTATGATAAAAGCCGCAAATGTTCAAAAATCTTACGGAAATGTTCACGTTTTAAAAGGCGTCGATATTGAAATTAAAAAAGGTGAACTAGTTAGTATTGTCGGAAAGTCAGGAGCCGGTAAAAGTACCCTGCTTCACATTCTCGGTACATTGGATCACGCAGATAAAGGAGAAATTTTAATTAATAATCAGGATGTAAATACTCTCTCTCCTAAAAAATTAGCAAATTTTAGAAATACTAATATTGGATTCATTTTCCAATTTCATCATTTACTTCCAGAGTTTACAGCTGTAGAAAATGTTTGCATTCCTGCTTTTATCCAAAATGCAAATAAGACAGAGGCTGAAAAACGGGCAAAAGAATTATTGGACTACCTAGGCCTTTCTCACCGCCTTAGTCACAAACCAACTCAACTCTCTGGAGGGGAACAACAACGAGTAGCTGTTGCCCGAGCTTTAATGAATAGACCTGCTATTGTTTTTGCTGACGAACCCTCTGGGAATTTAGATTCTGCTTCCTCAAAAGAATTACATCAATTACTTTTTGATTTGAAAAATGATTTCCAACAAACCTTTATTATTGTAACACATAATGAAGAATTAGCAGGAATGAGTGATCGAAGATTGGTTATGGAAGATGGAAAAATTATTTAGTGTGCTGAATAACAAGTTTTCTTGACTTCAATTCAAAAACCATAGAATAATATTCAAATTTTAAAATTGGGTTTTTCTAGACCGAATTGATACTTATTTATTTAGTAAAAGGTTGAATACCAGATGTCTTCATAATATAATTACAGATGAAGAGCTCCCTACTAGCACCAAATTCATATCACTCCTTAATTTTATATCCATTCAACGCTTTCATTAAAAAAAAGGAAACTTATCCTACTTTTTGATCTTTATAATTCCTGCTCTTATTTTTCAGAGGGATTGTTATTAATTAGCATAACCTCCTGTTCTGCTTAAAAATCTACTTTTTCATTTTTCGAACTTATCGAAAAATAAATTTGCAAAGTTAGACCTTCATTTTGTTAATGGTTATATCTTTATTTTCAACCCAAACGGTATTTATTTATATTTCTTGAGTAGTAAATCCAAGGACTTTTATAGTGCTGTCTTAATCAATATAAATTCCTCTTGTCTTTTATTAGTACCATCTACCATTTCAAAAATGAGTTTCATCTCATCTTTTATATTATACAACTCAATCTATAAAATCGACAACTCCTCCTTATGTGATATCCAAGGCTATTTTTATCCTTTAAATTACACCCATTATTAAATCACATTGTTCAAAAACAGCAACTAATAAAATCAATTTTAATTGCTAAAAATTAATTTCAATTATGAAAAATTTAGTATTTGCATTTGCATCATTTTTTACTTTTATATTTGCTTCTTCCATTAATGCACAAACTTCTAATATCGAGAAATTAACACTCGAAGAAAAAGAATCATCATCCGAAGAATTTGCTGTACTCGAAAACTTTAAAGCAAATAAATCTCAGAGGAAAGTTATTAGAAAAATGAAAAAATATGTAACCCCAAAAATCATCGAAAAAGGTAAAAGAACAACTGCCTTACAAGATAAAATGGTGACTGTTCAGCTAAGCCTAGGAAAAGATGGAGAAATTACTAATCTGCAAATTGTAAAGGGATTTGAAGAATCGTTGGATGCAAAAGTTTTAAAGTATATTAGAGAATATGATGCGAAAAACCCATTAGCAAATTCTAACTTAGAAAGACCAACTACAATTCAATTAGAGGTTCCTTTAGTAGGTAAAACTAGATACATGAATTAAAAAACTGTTGTCAAATTGACCTAAAAGAAAGTCTTCACTAATGTGGAGACTTTTTTGTATTAACAGAATATTGATCTTTATACTTCCCCATTATATTATAAAATCCTCTCTAATCATATACTTCAACCACTAATTCAATTTCTACAGCTTGGGCTCGAGGAAGTGAAGCCACACCAATTGCCGCTCGAGCATGCTTACCTTTTTCTCCGAATACATCCACCATTAAATCAGAAAATCCATTAATGACCTTTGGCTGTTCAACAAAAGAGGGATTACAATTTACTATACCTAATACTTTTACAATACGCTTTACTTTGTTAAGATTACCAAGCATAGCTTTTAGAACAGAAAGCTGATTAATAGCTGTCAAGCGAGCACCTTCATATCCTTTTTCAATAGTAATATCTTGTCCCAGTTTTCCGCTGATTTCTGTTCCATCTGCGTAACGTGGTCCTTTTCCTGCAAGGAAAATTAAATTACCGACACGTACACCGTTAACATAATTTGCAACAGGTTTCGGTGGTGTCGGTAAGGTTATATTCAATGCTGCCAACTTAGCTTCAGGATCATAGTCTGCTCCTGGTATTGATTGTTCATCACATCCAGTTATGGTAATTGCCAGAAAAAGGATTGTCAAAAATGATACATATATAAATTTCATAATTTGCTAGTTTAAAAATTAATTATTTTTTGGTTGAAAATCAACAGCCTCCCAAAGAGGATTACTCTCGTAATAATTGCCATTAGTTATCACTGCTGAAACTGTTCTTATATTTGAAATATCAAGCAAAGGGTTCTCATCTAAAATAGCAATGTCAGCCTCCTTCCCTATTTCCAATGTTCCTGTCTCAGAATCAATCCCCATGACTTTTGCTGGAATAATGGTTGCCGTTTGAATAGCTTCCAGAGGAGTCAAGCCAGCTAATTTATGGTAAATTTCCAACTCTAAATAAAGACTAAAAACAGGTACAAAATTATCCGTTCCTGCAACAATTGGAATCCCTGCTCTAAAAAAATCTCCTACAATTTCAGCTCCTTTTGTATATTTTGCAATTTCCTTCTTTGCTTTGCCAGGAAGTTTGCCTTTTCGAAACCTTTTACCTTCCCATAACTCATAAGCAATCCGGCCGGCATCTGGTTCAACTGATTCAATAAGCGTTCCTTGGATGGTATTAAGAAGGACTCTTAAATTCAAAGTAGGATCTAGTGCGATTTTATTCTCCAAGAAAAAATTAATTGCATTTTGAATTTGTTCAGATGAGACATCTGGATTTTTTAACATCTCTCTCCCCGCTTCTAGTTTTGTTTTTTCGGGAAAAAGAGAGGAATAAACTGCCCGGTCATGACTGAACATATCCATTCCCAAATTTACAGCATTGAACACATTACCAACGGTCACCGGGATATGCCCCGTTACAGACATATCTCTTTTATGTCCTTCCTCTGCCAGTACTTTAAGAACATTAGAGGTTAGAGAATTATAAATTTTAACTTGCTTATACCCTTTGTTATGATACATGGCAACTACTTCACGAGCCTCCTTAGCATTGGTTGCTCTAATGATTCCGTTGCCTTTTTTGCCTGCCCCATCAGTCATTCCCGCTAGAAGAATGTCTGGACCCAATAAACCATCTTCGTCTATTCCATCTCTGAAGGCCGTTGCAAATTCGACTTCATTTCCGTTATCTCTTATAGTCGTTACTCCTCCTGCCAAATATGCTGGAGCCCATTGTACTTGATTAGAATGGGCGTGCATATCCCACAAACCGGGCATAAATGTTTTCCCAGTTAAATCAATAACCTTAGCATTTTTGGGAATGTCTACCTCTGATCGTTTTCCGATGGCTGCAATTTTTCCATCTTCAATAATCAAAGTCATATCTTTTTTGGCAAAGTTACTCAAGCCATCTACTAAGTCACCACCAACCAGCGCCACAGTTTTGATTTGTGTTCCTTTTAACTTTTCGGTATATGATGAAAGTGCATTCATTTGTTCTATTACATTACCCGCTATAAAAACAGGCATAGCTTCCTCATATCCTTTTCTTATTATTTCTCTGATTTGGGTATTGGCCTTTACAAGTGCCACAAGGTTTTTATCCTTATCCAACCAAACAGTACGACCTCCCCAATTAATGCCTTCCACTACATAACGATCAAGCCTGACTTCCTTACCACTTATAAATGCAATATCCTCTGCCTTATATTTAATTGAAATCTCTCCACGAGGTAAAGTTGGAATATTTATAACCTCACCATATTTAAAATAATATTGATAAAGCATCATTTCCATCGCTGCGGGAATATTGCTATGCAATGGATAAAAACGACTTGGAGTTTCGCTGGTTACAACATCGAAATGCTTTTCCCAGATCGAAACACTATCTCCGATCAATTCCATTTTAAAAATGTTTGTGGTATCTGTCTTGACTATGCGTCTGCTAAAATATGAGATCGGTGATAGATCCATATTGAGTTCTAACTTTGCTTCAACTCCAGTAATTTTTCCTCTTTCATTTTCGCCTTGCAAAGATTTAACAACAATTGAGGATTTATTGGAAGTGATTTTATAGGTCTCCTCTCCTATCATCGACTGTCTTCGATAAATAAGAAACGTCCCTTCTTCATCTTCATTGTTAGGTGTATCGGAAGTAGCAGAACATCCTGATAAGGCAAAAAATAAAACTGCCGCTACTACAATTAAATAAAAAATAAATGGAAGTATTGTTCGTTTTTCGTTTTTCGTTATCATGAATACAATTTTTGATTTAAAGAGTTTTTTATGAAGATATTATGGCTTTAATGTTTCCTTAAAGAATCTTAACCAATTTAATCCGAGTATTTTTTCAATATCCCCTGTACTGAAGCCTCGTTTATCCAACAATCTTGCAATATGTCGATAACGATCTGGTGCATCTAATTCTGGAATCCAAGGAGGCCATTGAACTTTATAGGAAGGTTTGAATCTAGTTAGTCTAGGCACATACCAATTTTCACGAGTGGCACCAGTTGCTTCCAAACCTTGAATGGCAAAATCAGCTGCAACTCCAACATGATCAATTCCCCCAACTTTAACAGCATGCGTAATATGGTCAACATAAGTTTCCAATGTAGTTTCCTTTCCCAAGTCTGGACCAATCATATATCCTAAACAAATAATTCCAAGGACACCACCTTTGTCTGCCATCGCTCGAATTTGTTGATCTGTTTTAGCACGAGGATGATTTTTGTGTAAAGCTTCGCACATGGAATGATTAATCGAAACACCAGTTTTACTAAATTTGATACCGTCGTCAGTCGTCTGATGGCCACAATGAGAAAGGTCAATTATTATCCCAAGTTCATTCATCCGCTCCACAACCTCAATTCCAAAATCTGACAAACCTGCATTAGTACGCTCGGTACACCCATCACCCAACAAATTTCGTTGGTTGTAGGTCAATTGCATCCAACGAGTTCCTGCGTGATAAAAAACATCTAAATTATCAATCGAATTTTCAAGCATAGTTGTATTCTGAAAGCCCAACATAACTGCTACCTTATCCTCCTTCTTGGCTTGAATAAAATCATCGGCACTGGTAGCACAAATAAATCGGTCTGGATTTTCCTTAATTCTCTTTTGCCACTCCGCTATGGATTTGAGTGCTCTAGTTAGACTACCAGAATCCAATGAAGCATTAAATCCTGTATAGCCGGATTTAGCAAGTGCCCGATCAGAAACTTCACCCCAATTGCGGGTAATAACAATTCCGTCAATAACGATAGCTTCGTCATAAATTTTATCAATATTTTTTTTCATAAAACTTGATTGTAAGTTATTAGGTAACTGATTGGTAGAATTATTAACGTTGGCATAAGTGCTCAAAAAATGTTCAGAGAAAAGTCCACCTAGTGGTAATACCTTAAGGAAGTTTCTGCGGTCGATGTGCATAGTTGGATATTTTCAGATAATAGAATATTTCTAAGTTTTTAAATGTAGTATTTTTTTTTTGTAAAAATAAAAACTAACCTATTGGTATTGATTAACGTGTAAGTATTAGAAATAATGATTTTCAATATACTTTGATATGATATTCCCCCATTCAACCTGATAACTCCCTAGTTGAATTCATTCCATTTATTCTCAAATCTTAAAGCCATCAAATTGAGATTAAAGAACATTTTAAGCTCAAGGAATTAAATCATAAATAATAAATAGACATTTGAAAATCGAATCAAAACCATTAAATGCAAAACTAGTTTTGTTGACAATTAGAGGCAGTTTGAAGTTTTACGTGAGCAATAAAATTTCAATAAAATTTATTCTAGAATTTAATCTCTACAAATTGACAAAAAAAGATTAGCTGAAGAAGTTCTTTTAGGAGAAGAATAAAATATTAGTAGAAAGCGATTTATTTCACGAGTCGCTTTTTTACAGAAGTCAAATTTTGATGAGGATAATTTTAAAACAAACAACTTGGCATCTGGGATAATTTAATGGTAATTTAAAATATTTAAAAATAAACATCCTTTATTTTGAAGCTAACAAAGAAAAAGTAGTAGTCTCCACTTATCAAAACTTGTTTCCTTTCCCGCACTCATTTACTTATATTTGATAATTAAAAACGAACAAACCTACTAAAATGAAAAGACTCCTTTCCCCTGATAGTACTACTTCCCCTTTTTTGATTTTATCCATTTTAGTTTTTGGAATATTTGGATTTTATTTTGAAACAAGATTACCGAAAGGAGTCATGTTATTTTTAGGAACTATATCAGGTGCGCTTGCTTTTCTTGTATTACACGTCATCTTTCAACTAGTAGGAGAAAAGATAAACAAAATTCCACTTGTTTTAAACGCAGCTATATTAAGTGTCTTTTCTACTTTTTACTTAGCAAGAATACTAGGATTTAGATTACCTGATCAAATATATTATCCTGGAGTAATTGGATTAGTCTTGTTAACTATGATACTTTCTTTCTCCATAAAAAAAATAAAAAAAAGATCAAGAGGTACAGCATGGTTAGGAATTCTGATACCAGTCCTATTAATATTGTTTGGGGTTTTATGGTTAAAAAATGAAGGAAATGATCCCTACACTAAAAATTTACCTGCCCCTTTTGAAACAGCAACAAATAATTCACTCGCCGCTCAAGGTATAAAGAATCCTGCCCAGCTTGGAGAATATATAATAGAGAAGTTCACTTATGGCAATGGAACTGATAAAAATCGAAAGGAATATGCCGAAGAGATAAATTACAAAACGCCTACCATCGATGCTACCCACCTGCTTCCCGAATGGAAGGACAAAAAAAAGAAATGGCGAGAATCCTATTGGGGATTTGGAGTAAAAAATTTTCCATTAAACGGTAGAGTATTTTTTCCCAAAGGAGAAGGTCCTTTTCCAATAACCTTAATCGTACACGGAAATCATAGTATGATTGATTATTCTGATGATGGATATGGATACTTAGGTGAGTTGCTAGCAAGTCAAGGAGTCATTGCTGTTTCTATTGATGAGAATTTTATTAATGGCCATTGGTCTGGAGATTTTCAAGGAAAAGAAATGCCTACACGTGCATGGATTTTATTGAAACATTTGGAACAATGGCGTAATTGGAATGAAAATCCCAATCATGATTTTTTCCAAAAAATAGATATGAATCACATCATGCTCGTCGGTCATTCACGGGGAGGTGAAGCAGTTTCCATTGCTGCTGCATTCAATAGCTTGTCTCATTTTCCAGATAATGGTAAAGAACAATTTGACTTTAATTTTGGAATTAAGGGTGTAGTTTCTATTGCCCCGACTGACTACCGGTACCATCGAAAAATTAAAATGAAAAATATAAATTACCTATCCCTACAAGGAGCATATGATTCTGATGAAGTGAGCTTTTGGGGTATGCGTCCTTATCGACGACTAAAGTTTACGAATGAAGAAGAGCGATTTAAAGCTGGCGTATATATTCATCGTGCAAATCATGGACAATTTAATTCTAGTTGGGGTCGAACAGATTTTGGGCCACCTTCAAGTTGGTTATTAAATACGCAACCTTTAATCCCAGGTGAAGACCAACGGGAAGCTGCAAAGGTTTTCATTTCCGCTTTTGCATTAAGTGTTTTGAAAAACGATCAACAATACCTACCTATATTTAACAATGTAAATACAGCTAAAGATTGGTTACCAAAAAATTATTATCTCACCCATTTCCAAGATAATAATGACTTATCATTACAAAATTTCGAAGAGGATATCGAATTAAAAAATGGAAAAAATGGGATCACTATAACCTCCCAAAATTTAAAAATATATCGGGAAGAAAACCTTGCCACCCGAGATGGCGGTAGCCAAGAAAATAATGCGGTTATACTTGGATGGGATTATGGTAATCAAATAAATCCTGATTCCATTGCTAGTTATACTTTAATATTCCCAGACACCTCTTTGTTAAATATGGATACGACTCATCAATTATTAATTTCCTTAGCTACTGGAGATTTTAAAGAGCTTTCAAAAAACAAAAAAGAAAAGGAAAAAAGAAAAGAACCTCGACTCGATTTTCATTTACAATTAATCGATAGTAGCGGTCATCAGATTGATATACAAATAAGTAAAGTAAAGCGGATTGCCCCTCGCCTGCAGGTAAAATTTACAAAAGTAAAATCTTTAGACGCTGATTGGGTGGGAAAAGATTGGGAAGTACATTTGGAATCATTTGCTTTACCGTTGTTGGATTTTTCTACTTTAGATGGCAATTTTAATTTTGAAAAAACAAAGGTAATTCAACTGGTTTTTGATATTTGTAAATACGGTGTTTTAGTCGTTGATGATATTGGAATATCAAAGGAGCGTTTAAATTGATTACAAATTAAAAAGGCTTATAGAAATATAAATCAAATACTTTGCTAATACTGAATTTTATTATTTAATCGATAGGCGATAAACACCCCATAAAATAGAATTTTTTTCTAAATCAATTACAACCATATAGGTATAAACAAAAGCACAACCATCCAAAAATGATTGTGCTTTTATTTTTTATAGGAATTCTAACCAGTCTTTATCTCCTATTCGGAATCGCCTGTCCATGAATATATGGAGCCCCTGCCTCATTCAAACTTTTCTCCAAACTAGGAATCACATCCAAACTAATTTTCTCAACTTGGCCAGCGATCGTTGCCAATTCCTTTTTCGCAATATCTAAACTCTCTCGATGCAATTGAGTAGGCCCATAAGTGGTTGACAAACCTCTACGAGCTACTCTTAATCTTGAACCGATCGTAGGAGCATTCCGCTCTCCTATCTCACTTTTAGTCTGGTTGCCAGAGAGCTTTTCGTCAAGGTTATAAAGTTGTTGTTTCAGATCATACAACTGCTTATTCATTGCTCCAGGCTCGATTTTCGCTCGTCCCAAAGCAACGATCATCGCATCCACTTTTTCCATGTTTTTATTCAAGATATTACTAGTCGCAGAAAGTATTGTCCGTGTCTCTGAAGCTTCTTTACTAAAAGCAACATAGGCTTTTGGCGAAATCCCTTCCAATGTTCCATTACGCAATGGAACTACCTCAAACTCAACTGGTCCTGCCAAATTAGAAACAGTTCCTTCTATTTCTTTAGCAAGCGAAACAGAATAAGTTCCTGGAGGCACCATTGCTCCTCCTCTAGAAAATCTACCTCCTCCAATCGAGCGTCCAGGACGAATCGGATTAGTAGAAGCAAATCTTAAATCCCATGCAATTCGATTCATCCCTTTTCTAACAGGAGCTTTTATTTTTCTGACTACATTTCCAGAGGCATCTTTAACGGTAAGCCACATTATTGGTTTACTTTGGCGCCGTTCTGCCTCTAATGCATCCCATCCTTCAAACGGAATCTCTTTTCCCTCCTTATTCATTTCCTTTTCTCGCTTTTTTCGCTCTGCTTTTTTCGTTTTATAATCCTTTGACAAATGGTAAGTGAACACTGCACCAAAATCTGGATTGTCCGCAGCATAGCCATCTGCACCTGCAACGGCAGCAATATTCCTTGGAATATACCTCCATGCTTTACGAGTAGAAAAAAGTGTTGCTTCTGCTTTTAAGTTTTCATCCGTCACTTCTCGCATCGCACTATAATCATCCAAGACATAAAAACTCCGACCAAAGGAAGCACCGATTAAATCGTTTTCTCTTTTTTGAATTACCAAATCACGAAAAGAAATCGTCGGAGCACCGTTTAGCTTCTCCCATTGTTGGCCTCCGTTAATTGTAACGTATATACCATGTTCAGTTGCTGCAAATAATAAGTCTTTTTTGATGTGATCTTGAACAATTCTCCAAGTCAAAATTCTATCTGGAATACCTCCAGCTTTTGGATCACCCTTGATTGATTGCCAAGTCTTCCCTTTATCATTACTTTTATAAAGGTAAGGTTGGAAATCACCACTCTTGTGATTATCGAGTACAATATAAACGGTGTTTACATCATGAAGGTCAGCTTTGATGTCATTGACAAATGCTCTTTCAGGAACGCCAGGCAATTGCTCTACCATAATTTTTCGCCAGCTTGTTCCACCATCTTCAGTCACTTGAATAATACCATCATCAGTTCCTGCATAGATCAATCCTTCTTGTAATGATGATTGTGAAAGTGATGTAATAGAATTAAAAACAGACATTGCTGCAACATCCCAAGGGTTGTCCCAACTTTGTTGTTTGCCCATAATCGGTAAAGTAATCCGTTCTTCATTTCTAGTCAAGTCTCCAGAAATAGCTGTCCAACTATCCCCTCGATTATCAGAACGCCAGACTCTTTGAGAGGCAAAGTATAAGGTCGCGGGATTATGTGGACTCACTACAATTGGTGCATCCCAATTAAATCTTTCATGACCTTCACCTTCACCAGCTTGTGGTTGAATAAAAACCTGTTCACCAGTTTTTAGATCCACTCGATGCATTCCACCTTGTTGGGTTTCTGCATAAATAATATTTGGATTGCCTGGTTCGGTGGCAGACTGATGACCATCAGCTCCCAATGTTTTGTACCAATCCTGGTTTCGAATACCATGTCGATTATCTGTTCGAGAAGGACCACCATGCGAACCATTATCTTGTGTGCCTCCAAAAATATGATAGAACGGTTCTCGATCATCCACCGCTACTTTATAATATTGAGTCAACGGAAGGTTAGGAATAAATCTCCAATTTTTTGCTAAGTCAAAACTTTCATAAATACCTGCATCAGTTCCTACTAATAAATAATTTGGATCATCTCTCCGGAAAACAATAGCGTGATTATCTGAGTGTTTTTTCTCTTCGGTTAAAGTTCTAAAATTTCCTCCACCATTTTCAGAAACCAAAATTCTAACATTCATCAAATATATCCGATCGAACGCATGAGGACTCGCATACAACTCTTGATAATAATGGGGACCAGTTGCACCCGAAACCGCATTAGACATTTTCCTCCAAGAAGCTCCTTGGTTTGCAGAACGATAAACGCCTCCTGTTTTTCTATCCAACTCAATAGCAGCGTATATCACATCAGGTTGTTGAGGAGAAATAGCAATACCAATTTTACCTAAGTTAGATTTAGGTAGACCTGTTTTTAATTTAGTCCAAGTCTCTCCACCATCTCTTGAACGATGCAAACCACTTCCTGGACCACCTCCCATAAATGCGGCAATCGTTCGATGTCTATCCCAAGTCGCTGCGTAAATCACATCAGCATTTCTTGGATCAATTGCAATATCTGTTACTCCAGTCCACTCACTATTACCTAAAACTTTTTTCCAGTTCATCCCTCCGTCCATAGATTTATATAAACCACGTTCATCCCCACTTTTCCAGAGCGGTCCTTGTGCAGCTACCCAAATAATATTAGAATTTTCTGGATGAACAATTATCTCTGATATATGCTCTGACTCTTTAAGTCCCATATTTTTCCAACTTTCCCCTCCATCTGTACTCTTATAAACACCGTCACCGTAGGCAACGTGTCGCCCACCTACATTCTCTCCTGTCCCCAGCCAAATGGTTGCAGGATTTGAGGGATCGAGAGTGATACACCCTGTTGAGTAGGACGTATAATTATCAAAAATTGGTTTCCAAGTATGTCCTGAATTTTTTGTTTTCCAAACACCTCCAGAACCTGTTGCTACATACCATTCATTATCATTGTCAGGATGAACGGCAATATCTGCTATACGTCCTGAGGCAAAAGCTGGACCTACACTTCGTAATTTAAATCCAGAAAATATGGATTCAATTTTTTCCTCTTTTACTGGCTTATTCTTTTTTCTTTTTTGAGCAAAAAGTAGTATGCTACTCGTGATTGTAAGAACTAGAATAGTTAGAATTATTTTTTTCATTGCATTAGGATTTGGTTTTGAAAATTTTCCATTGCGAAAATAATAATTTTTAGTAAATGTTTAGAATAGTTTAAAAATGGAGTAAATGACGAGATAATATTTCTTGGCCTTTAAACTACTATCATCACCAAATTCTATAGTTTAAAATGGGTTCATTTAGAACATTGAAGACAATTATGTTATAATTTGGTAATTTCAGCTGAAGAAATAAGTTTTATTTTTTACCAATCCATTAAAAACATTCACTGATCTAGGTGTAGGATATTTCCGGACAAGCAACGGAATTGCCTCTTTGAGTTTATAAATTAATTAGTCTTCGCCAGATTTCGATTTAGCGTATGGTGGATGTTACTAAAAAATAAAAAGTGTGCTTTTATTTATTATAATTCCTCGTAACCCAAGTTGCTCTTCATGCTTTTATTCTTTTCCTTTCTATCGGATAGTTAGAATAACCATATTTATATTAAAATAATCAGTATAATCAAGTTGAATATTAAAAACCAAGGGAATAAAGCTTAAGTACCCCTTGCTGAATACCTAAAACGTAGTTCTTTTCCTATTTTTAGCACATATTTACTCTTCTTTTCGAAAATACAATGGAATCAATTCTTTTAATTTCTTTAAAGTCCCCTCTACCGTTAAATCACTCATTCCACCAGCAGCATTTGCGTGTCCACCTCCGTCAAAATGCTCTGCTGCTAATATATTTACTGGGTTTTCTACCCCTTTAGAACGGAAAGAAATCTTCATAATTCCATCTCGCTCTGTAAACACAATGGCTGCCTTTATTCCTTTTATAGTTAATAGCGTATTTGCCAAACTATCAGTGTCCCCTTTTTTAAAACTATACTTTGCCAACTCTTCTTTTGATAAAGAAATAATAGCAACATTGTAATCGTATAAAATTTCTAATTTCTCACTCATTGCAAAACCTTGCAACCGCAAACGACTTTCGGTATTAGTATTATTTAATTTTTCATGAATCAAATGGTGTTCCACTCCTACTGCTAAAAGTTTGGCTAAGACTTCATGCGTATGTGGTTTAACTGAGTTAAATTTAAAGCTACCCGTATCTGTTAAGATCCCTAAATAAAGTGGAGTACCAATTTTTTTATTCAACAACTTTATGTGTCCAGACTGTTCTATTAAATCTACAATTAGTTGTGCGGTAGATGAAGCATTAATTTCAGAAATAGTTATTGAAGAAAAGTCTTCAGGATTCAAATGATGGTCTATCATTATTTTTTTACCGGTAGCCTCCTCTAATAAGGCTTGCATTTCTGATCCAACTCGGTAAGTGGCGTTGTAGTCTAAACAGAAAATTAAATCTGCTTTTTTCATTTGTGTGGTCACTTCCTCAGGATTTTCATCCATCAAAAAAATACCCGAAGTGTCTAACCAGTATAAAAAATCAGGTGCTTTATCAGGATGACAAATAACGGCTTTCTTTCCTAATTTTTCAATAAAATGTAAAAGACCTAAAGATGAACCAACAGAGTCTCCATCGGCAGATTTATGAGCGGTAATAACTATGTGGGAAGCAGTTTGGATTTCAATCTCAATTTGTTTGTAAATATTCATTAACTGTATTTTTTGCCATTGCTAATTCAGTGGCATTTTTTTTTAACGACAAAGTTAAATTTATTTTGAGTAGTATAAAGACCTACTTTTAAAATTTAAATCGGATCATTTTAAATTTTAAACGTTACTTTTGAAAAGTCGAAATTTTTTTTCATCAATCATTAATTTATGCACTATCATGATATGTTTGACCTTTTTTGGAAACAAGTAACAACGAGTGTTGAAGAAGGCCGCTTCGCTAAGTTAACTATGGCAAAAACCATTGGTAAACCTAACTTGAGAAATATTTTTGTTAGGCCTATCTATTCCGATAGGGATTTTAAGGTTTCACTTAAATTACGTTATAGGTCCCCAGAAACTGAGGATCAAGAAGACGAGTTTACGTTAGATGAGGCATTTGTGATCTTGAAACCACATCTCAGAAAGTCTTTTTCATCTGTTCTATTATTCACCACCACAAAGGATGTTACTTTCAAGATTAATAAAAAAGGTGCTGGCAGCATTTCCGAATCCTTACCCACATTTAGAGAAATTTAAATGCTTAAGTTTTTCTCTTAAAACCACTTAATACATTGACAATAGCAGCAAAGCAAGACATATAAATCTCGAAAAAAAAATACTTAGGGATTAAAGGTCGTCGTTTACTTGAGGAATAATTTTTTTTCAATAAGAATCGACTTCTAACCTATTTTAACAATTTGTCAAGATGAAGGATAACTATGGAAATTAAATCAAGAATAGCATCAATATTTAAAACGAGCAATCTAGAATCTTCAATTACCGGTTTTCCAACTTTTAATTTATCAAAATTAGAATTATTAACTGAGCTGGAATTTCTATTACCGACCAATTTAAGATTAGGACATTTAGTAGAAAAAATTGTTTCCGAATTAATTAAGGCATCAACTAACTACAAAATGCTTTATGAAAATATTCAGATAGATTACAATAAAAAAACCATCGGCGAAATTGATTTTATTATTGAAAATATTAAAACAAAGAAATTAATCCATGTGGAGTTAGCCTATAAATTTTATTTATATGATCCAAATATATCTTCGGATTCGATTAACAATTGGATAGGCCCAAATAGAAATGATTCTTTGCAAAAGAAACTAGAAAAATTAAAGAAGAAGCAATTTACCTTACTTTATCACAAGTGTGCTAAATCAAAGATCAACAAAAAAATAATTGACAATGCTTCTCAATCATTATGCTTTTTAGTTTCATTATTTATTCCATTTGAATACAAAGCACGCCTTAATCCCAATTATGAAAAAGCTATTGAAGGTTATTATATCAAATTTGAGAAATTTATCAGCTTAGACCATTCTGAAAAAACCTACTACCTACCTTTGAAAAATGAATGGGGAATGCCACCATCTGAAAATGAAACTTGGACAGATTTTAATAATATTAAAAAATTAGTTAACAAAAGTATTTTAATAAAAAAAGCTCCTTTATGTTGGCAAAAGTATAAAGATTCATTTGCAATGTTCTTTATTGTTTGGTGGTAGATTTACCCTTTCTATTAATCAATTAAATCATACTTTAAAGTTGAAAAAAATCTTGTACAATCCTTCTTTTAGAAGAAAAAATAACTTATCAAAATTGCTGCATTAGTTCAAATATTCTTTCCCAATAATTTAAAAAAGCGCATAAAAGTAAATTAATTAGTTTCGTTTATTAATTTTATTAATAGTAATAATTAAGTGAGGGAGCTGTTCAAAAAATCAATCTATAAAACATTTATAAAATCAGGAGGAGTTATGATTATTTTGTAGGGAACAGAAATAGAAAGAATAAAAAAAATCCAAAAAAAGAATAATAATTCATTTAAACATTTCTCCTTAAAATTCAACTCTATAGTTTCAGCAAAAATCGTAAGCAATAATTATGAAATATAAGATTGTAACAATAATTACCGTGGCTCTATTGTACTCATGTAACACAACGTCTAAAAAAGAAAAAAATAAAGAAATCTTTAATAACCAAAAAGAAGAAAGAGTTATTAAAATCTCACGTGACAATTATTATAATCAATTGTATGGTTTTTGGCTGGGTCAATGTATTGCCAATTGGACGGGATTGGTTACAGAGATGGACAAAATTGGTAATATCGGAGAAATCAAAACCGGCGCATTTTATACAAGGGAGGATTGGGGAGAACTTGATCAACCTAGTATTTGGGGACAAGGTGTTCCTAGTGATCTATCACCTACAATAGATTTTGTATTCAGAGATACAAACGAAATATGGGGAGCAGATGATGATACAGATATAGAGTATATGTATCAACACCTTCTTCACACAAACAAGACTAGTATTTTGTCCACAAATCAAATACGTAATGGCTGGTTAAAACATATAAAACAAGAGGAGGAAAATTATTTATGGGTATCTAATCAAAAAGCCTTTGATTTAATGAATCAAGGCATTCTACCTCCTGAAACTGGAAGTCCAAAAAATAATGAACATTTTGAAATGATTGATGCTCAGTTAACTACAGAGATATTTGGGTTATTCTCACCTGGCAGGCCGGATGTTGCATTGAGGATGGCCCGGTTACCCATACAAACCACAGCTAGATATGAAGCGGAATACATTTCAATGTTTTATGTTACAATGCATGCTTTAGCTTCTAGTTCCGATTCAACTAAAAGCTTAAGTAAACAATTATATTGGATGGCAAATCAAGCCAGCAAAGTTCTTCCTGACAGTTCATACGCAGCTCATATGTTTAATTACACTCAAAAATTGTATGAATCAGGAATCCCATGGGAACAGACGAGAGATTCAATTTACTTTAAATATCAAATAAATGAAGAAGATGGTTACGATATTACTTCCAAAAATATCTATTGTAATGGTTGTTTCGCAGCCGGAATAAACTATGCTGCAAGTTTGGTAAGTTTATTTTACGGGGAAGGAAACTTAAAGGAAACTGTTAAAATAGGAACGTTAACAGGTTGGGACTCAGATAATCCAACAGCAACTTGGGGAGGATTAATTGGATTTATGATCGGTAAAGATGGCATAGAAAAAATATTTAATAGAAAATTCTCCAATCAATTTAATATTCACAGAACCAGACAAAATTTCCCTTTAGGTATCGACTCATTTGAGAATATGGCTAAAAATGGATTAACTATAATTGATAGAGTTGTTAAAGAAGAATTAGGTGGAACAATTGAATTAGAAAACAACAACTGGAATATTCCTTTGGTAAAAGGATTTGAAAAATCAATAACTTCGTTAAATGATAAATAATGAAATAAAGTGCTCTTGGTTATTAAAAAATAATTCTAAATGAAATTTAGTTTAAAATATTAAACCCATTGGCTAAGTTACTATATTCGATAATTCCTATTCTTTCAAGTATTTCCTGGTAAAATTCATTTTAAATAAAAAATATGAAAAATGACATCAAGCTATTTTGGCTCTCTTTATTTTTTTTATTGTTAGGTTTCACAGCCATTGCTCAAAAAAGAAGTTTTAGTATTTCACCTACCATTGGAATAAATTTTCCGCTTCTAGACAAGGGACTAGGTTTTCATATTAGTTTAAATCCTGCCTATACGCTTTCATCGCGTTTCACAATAGAAAGTCAATTATCCTATGCATTTATGGAAATTGATGGAAAGTTTATTTCTGGAGAAAGCGGTAGTCAAGAAAATTTCAATGTCCTAGCCGGAGGTCGTTTTTATATTCTATCTGGTGAGAAAAAAATTAGACCCTATTTTAATCTTTTACTTGGAGGAACATTAAATAGGAGGAGTGATTATGAGGAATATATATTTGGTCTATCGACAGGACTATTTTTTGATATTAACCGGTTTTTAGCAGGAATTTCTCTTGAAACTCCTGGCCATATTGTTATTAAGGTAGGTTACACTTTTTAAACCGAAAAATAAAGGAATCATTTTAAAGCTATTTATTTAGCATAGATTTATTATTGGATTTAAGAATAACTTTGATAAAAGAAATCGATATTTGACATCGATCTTAGACAAAAAAATAAAAGAACTAATACTTTTTTTATTCTAATTATTTCATTTTTGCAATCTGGAACTAGTCAGAATCAAAACTAAAAAGAGGGGTTTAGTCGAACAGAATCAATTAAAACCATCTTTCGGAAATAACACAAAATTTTCAAGTATCCGAGCTTAAAGAAAAGATATGTAGACTAAATATTGGTTTTGACTGTACCCAAAAATTTTAGGAAAGTAATATTAATGATGAAGCAATAGTTTCTTTATTTTTGTGAGTAACCTTTGTTCTTGAAATTTATCTCTAGAAACACACTATTTTTTAATTAATCTACATAAATAAATCAATGAAAAACTTTCCATTCATAATCCTATTAACTTTATTATTACCAACTTTAGCTGTGCCTTATAACCAAAATATTTCATCCAAAGTATTTCAAAAAATAAACAAAAGTGAATATACACTAGTGGTTGAGGGGTTTGATTGGGGCGCTGCTGTTAGCAAAGTTATCCTTCCGCTGGATGATAGTATTTTCATGGCAAATGGTAATAATTTTAGTGTAGATGTTAAAAGAGCTACCACGTGTAGAGAATTAAAACCTGAAGAGGCAAATGGCAAATTAAAGATTCTTTTTGCCTATGCATCAGATGAAAGAGCTAATAGAGTTAATAAAGGAAATCACATTACTCTTGTGCTACATGTCGCTCCATTTGAAACATTAAATTCACCTATGATGTATTTTGGAGATAATCCCATTTGTAATGGTAACCGATGGGTAGACTTTCAATTAAGAATTACTCATAAAGAAACTAACCAAATTTGGAACAAAGAAAAAAATAGAATTATTCCATTGGTAGATAAATTTAATTTGACAGGTCGCTTCACTAATAAAAATGTCCACCTTACCTATGCAGACTATGCTCCACCATTATCAGAAGAAAAATCACCCTTAATTATTTGGTTACATGGTGCAGGAGAAGGTGGCAAAGATCCTTCTATTGCTTTACTTGCTAATCGAGCTGCCAATTATGCTTCACAAGAAATTCAAACATTCTTTGGTGGTGCTTTTGTCTTAGTACCACAAACACCAACTTTTTGGATGGACAACGGTGAAGGAAAATATACTACAGGGGAAGTCAATGATATGTATAATGATAGTTTAATGGAATTAATCAAAGACTATGTAAAGAAAAATCCTAAGATAGATAAAAATCGTATTTATATTGGAGGTTGCTCTAATGGTGGTTATATGACTTTAAAATTAATCCTACTACATCCTAAATACTTTGCAGCTGGATTCCCAAGTGCTATAGCTTATCAGGCCAAACATATTACGAATGAACAAATTAAAGCTATCAAAGATGTTCCAATTTGGTTCATCCATTCTGAAGATGATCCTGTTTGTCAAGTGGAGGAAACGGTTATCCCTATTTATAAAAGGCTAAAGGAAGCAAATGCAAAAAACGCCCATCTTTCTCTTTTTAATCATGTTGTAGATATTACTAACCAGTTTGGAGGTAATGATTTTCACTACCATGGACATCTTTCGTGGATATATTCTCATGCAAATAAATGTCAATTAGATTATGATGGGACACCAGTTATATTGAATGGAAATCCTGTTAGTTTAATGGGATGGATGGCACGTCAAAGTAATTAAGCCAAATATTTTAATTATTAAAAACAAAGGGCAAAACTAAAATAACTAGTTCTGCCCTTTATTTTTTACTAAAAAATTATCAGTAAAATTTATTTCAATTAAGTAATTGAATTTAATCATTCCTTGAGGAAATCATTTTTCTCGAAGAAATAAATATGTTCTACATCTGAAAGATCAAGTAAAGGAATTATTTGAGAGATATTGTTTATCGGCTGTTCTTTAAGGATTTTTACCTGATAAAAATCATAAAATAAAAACCCATCCTCTTCAATTGAGATTGAATCATTTTTCATCTTAATCTCACCTTTCACTTTCTTTCGCCATACATACCAAAATAAATTTTCATCATCAGCTACGGAATAAAGAATTTCCCCTTTCGCAAACTTACTCATCGCATCAATCAAAAGTCCTCTCCTATTTAAGAAAGGATGAGTACCAGAATATTTTAGTAAGTCTTCATAATTTTGTATTTTAACACGCCTTGATAAATCCAAAGACGCAGGCTTGATACTAGATCTATCCAAATGAATTAAATTAGAGCTATTAAAAGAAGAGCCAATTCCTTCAGAGATATTTTTCAGAATTTTTAATAAACTTATCCCTTTGAGTTTATTTGGTAATTCCCTTAAGTTTGTTTCCCATTTTCGGGTCTTCGTAATATTAATACCAAATTTATCAATCAATAAATTTCGAGAACCCTTAATAATACGTTTTTTCAATAAGGTTTTTTGAAAGTTAGTTTTCGAAAAATGGATAGTTGGTTTGAATAATTTAACATTGGAATCTGCAAAACGATCTTTATAGCTGCTGGTACCAGGACTTAGATCAAAAATTTCAAATCCATTTTCAGTTAAGTACTCACTCAATTTGATAAGCATTATTGTACCAGGTGAATTTCTAAATTCAGAAGGATCAAAACTAGTTACCCGTCCTTCAAAATAATTGTTAGATACAACTCCCATATTGAATGACAAGAGTTGGTCATCCAACCATAAGGCAAACGGTAACATTGTTCCAGGTAATGTAACTTGCTCACAGTAAAATTCTATTTTAATTGGATCACTTTTAAAAGGAAGAACGTTATTAATAGCTTCTTTTCTAAAATCGATTTGATTTTTTGCAATATGAAGTACTTTACGCAATTTCTCTGGCTCTTTAATAACTTCAAAACGAAAATTACCACGACGTTTATATTTATTGAAACTAGTTTTTATATTTTTATTTTTCAGTAATTTTTTAAGCCTTCTTGGATCTTTTATATTCCACATTGGTGATGAAGTCTCTTCATATGTAATATTCATCCCAGAGCTTAAAGCTGATCTGAGAACATCAATTGACAGACCCGGTGACAGAACAGACCAGGATAACTTTTGAATGGGAAACTGGTCGCGTATTAACCTAAATACCTCTCGAAGAAATGGGATTTCATAATCTGGCTTTGCTAACCATCCATGATACTGAGGGTGTCCAGCATGCCTTAATTCTTGGGCTTTCTTATCCCAGACCATTCCTAAAAAACTTACTAGTTCGTTAGAAACATTGAACGCTGTAAAAATGACAGGTTCAAATACAACAGAATAGTGCCGATACCAAATACAAAGCATTTCCGCTTCTTGCATCTTGCAATGGTCTGGAAGTTCAGTAGATAAGTGCCGCCACTGTTTGACAAACACATCAGAATTAATTAGTTCAAGCGCTTCATTAGACCGATGAAGTTGAATAGATTTAATTTTCATTTAGTTAGATCTTAACTACTTTTTAAATTCATTTGAATATATGACAGATTCCCAATCTTTTCCTTTAATCTCTCTTATTTCTTCAAACATTGGGTGATCACTTACTATTTCCCTATGTCTTGCACAAACATAAATAAAAATAATTTTTCTTGGATGCTTTTCAATTGATTCTTGGATATTTTGAAGTACTGCTTTTAACACAATCTCTGGGAATGGATTGAATAAATAAAAATAATTAAATCGATCTATTTCCTTAAACTCTATTGCGTTACATTGGAAAACTCCAACATTTTTTATCCCAAGTTTAGAGAAATTTGTTCTACAAATTTTAGTTAATCGTTTTGATAGTTCTACTCCTCCAACAAAATTAAAATTGAAATTATTCATAATAACCATTGCAAATCCCTTCCCAGATCCATAATCTAAAATTGCATCAGTTGGTTGAATATCAAGTTCACTTAAAATCATTTTCAAATCTTCTATCGGTGATGGTGCATAAGCTTTTGCCATATCATCAGAAAAACCTAGTTCATCTACCATGTGATGTTGAGTAAAATCTAAACCTCTCATTTTTTCAAGTAAGATCTTTCCTCTATGAACTATTGCCTTTGGAATCCTTTTTATTTTTTTAATCAATTTTATAATTATTTAATTATTTAAAACAGCTAAATATATTTATTAAAATAGAGCTAAGACATACAATATAACTGTGAATATTGTACCAAAAATTAGATAGTTCCAAGGAATGTTTAAAATATTTTGGGAATGGTTTGTAAATCTATTTAAATACCTAAATGAGCATTTTAAAAAACAAAATTATTCTTACTGCATTAAGGGAGCTTTCCGAATTAAGATTAAAAAACACAAATATCCTATAAATCGAATAAAGTACAAAACAGGGACAAAATAATTATTCTTTTTGCTTCTTAATTTCCATTCAATTTCCTTCTCGATATGTTTTTTAATTGGATTTCATCCAAAACCTTTTAATGTTAAAATTTCTATACTTGACATCTACCTCAAGTTATCACAATCATTCAAATAAAAAATATCAAAATAATTAAATTCAAAAATTTTAGAAGTCACAAATTATCTATATACAATAAAATAAAAATTTTATCACGTCACAAACATTAGCAAAAAAAAAAAAAATCATCATTCTTGGCATCAATATTAAACGAATTTATATGGTAATTGATGAAAATTTTTTACTCTGAAATAGGACATTTAAGATCTTACAAACAATTAAAAAAATAGATAAAATCCTATTTATAGTTCAAAGGAAATAATATTCATATGAAAGATACTTTCAACCAAAATTTATTATGAAAAACAAAACTTGTTGTATTTACTTTTTGCAGGGATTAATGCTCGGAACACTATTTCCTATAATTGGAACACTCGCTGTTTCATATCAGGAGTTTGGGCATGTTTCATGGGAAATAATATCTAACATACAATCTAGCAACCATTTGATTTGGATCATTAATACTGTTCCTTTATTTATAGGTTTTGCAGGATTAGGGGTTGGTCTTAAACAACAAAAAATAAATAACATAAATGCAAATCTTGAAAAAAAGATCAAGGAACAAACTTCAGGCATAAAAGAAATTAATGAGAAACTTCTGCTAGAAATAAAAGAAAGAGAAAACAAAGAAAAGGATTTACAAGAATCTATAGAAGCAGCTAAGCAAGGTGTGATTGCGAAAGACCAATTTTTGAGTAATATGAGTCACGAAATACGAACTCCAATGAATGGAATTATTGGCATGGCTAATATTTTACTCGATACTGACTTGACAACTGAACAGCATAAATACCTGTCAGCAATTGATTACTCAGCAAAACATCTTCATGTCATAATAAATGATATTTTGGATTTGTCCAAAATTAATGCGGAAAAATTAGAGATCAATAATAATAATTTCAAAATTAGAAAAGTACTCAATTCTCTGTATAAAACTTTTGAAGTCAATACCACTGAAAAAGCAATTGGTTTGAATTTAAATATTGATGAGAATATCCCAGAAGTCATGGCAGGAGATTCTATCCGAATAAACCAAATTTTACTTAATATAGTTGGTAACGCAGTAAAGTTCACAGAAAAGGGATCTGTTACAATTAATTGCTTTTTAAAGCAACGAAAAAAAGATGGCTTTGAATTACATTTTGACATTAAGGATACCGGTATAGGAATCAAAGAAGAAAATATCAGTTCAGTTTTTGAAAGTTTTTCTCAAGCCAATTCAAGTATAACAAGAAAATTTGGAGGTACTGGATTAGGTTTGCCAATCTCTAAAAAATTAATCGAACTTCACGAGGGTGAATTAAGTATTTCAAGCGTATATGGTAAAGGAACAACATTCTCTTTTTCATTAAATTTTGGGCTTGCTATTGATGAAATTGAAACATCAGAAATACAACAATTTCCTCATGTCTCTGATAGAGAAAAAGCAGAAATTAGAATTCTCCTAGTAGAGGATAATAAAATAAATCAACTAGTTGCAAAAAAATTTCTAACTCAATTCGGGTTCCAATCAGATATTGCAAATGATGGAAAAGAAGCTATTCAAAAAGTTAAAGAAAATGATTACAGCTTAATTTTGATGGATATCCAAATGCCGGAGATGGATGGTTTAGAAGCAACACAACTCATTCGATCAATGGACAATCTAGTAAAAAAAGAAGTGAAAATAATGGCTATGACTGCCTCAGTCTTAAAAGAGGATGTCGCAGAATGTTATGATGCAGGAATGAACGATTATATTCCAAAACCTTTTAACCCAACTGAATTATATAACAAAATACTAACATTGACTCATCAGGTGAATTAGGATAACTTATTATTTGGAGACATAACCTAGCTAAATATTTTAAAAAAATTAACTCCAATTAATACCTAACTTGAGTAGGGTTATTTTAGAGTGGAACAAGCGGTGCATTTTTAAACAGAGTAGCAAAATAAAAAAGGGTACACTAAAATTTAGTGCACCCTTTTTTATTTTAAAAATATGCTAGATCATTGATTATGGTCTCCCCCACCAAAGACACAAAGCACTATAACTTCATTACTTGTCTGATGAGTTTTTCCAAAAGAATCTGTGACAGTAAGCGTTATGGTACGATTTCCGTGAATCTCGTATTGATAATTTGGATGAAATTCCATCGATGTGTCGCCATTACCAAAGTCCCAATGGTAAGAAACAGCGTTGACTGAGTTATTAGAAAACAACAAGACATCACCTTCATCTATATAGTCACCTTCATTATCGACCGTAAAATCTGCCTTCCCAATATTTGCAGTATAGTCATTAGGAGTGGTGGTCTTGTTATCAATTCTAGGGAATTTTGATATCTTTTCATTAGTGAGTTCAAGATCATTTTCCATTTTCTGATTGCTACATGCAGTAAAAATGGTGAGCGGAATCAATGCTAATAGTAGAATTATATTTTTCATAATGTAAATTAAGAGTTAGTTAGTTTAAAACAAAATTATAACTGTTATTTATGACATCCATAAATCTGATTTTTTCCTGAATAATATATATATAACCTACAGCCTTAAGTGGAAAGTTGAGTCAACACTGACCGTAATTTTTTATTATTGAGTTATATCTTGATGTATTTTTCTTGAAAAGCTAAAAACTTAAATCAAATATTAAAATGGATTCGAGAAAAAATACAATAGTAAAAAAAGTGAACTCCATACTAGGTTGTGTTCAGCATTAATTTTGGCTTTGATAAAGAAGTGAATAAATTTTATTAGTAAAAATTGAGTAATAATTAAATTACAAACCAGAGGCTTTGTAGAATTTGGCATCAATTAGGAGAAATAAATTTAACGAGAGGCTACTAAGGATAATTAATTCAATTTTATCTCGATTAGCTCTTTCTGTCGTCCTTTAATTCTTTTTTCTATGAAGGCTTTTATCTGTTTTTTACCTTGAAAGATTTCCTTTGACTTTGAAGTGTTGATTTCTATCAAATCCACCGCAACAATCAAACTATCAATACTACTTTGTATATCCCAAGTACCAATTCCAAATTGAAAAATTCTTTTGGAATCTCCCCCTTTTGGTTCTAAATCTATTACTAAAGTATCTGAGGCTGATGGTTCTACAAACTTGTAATAATGATTTCCTTTGTTGAAAATAACCATAACGGTGGCATCAGCATCAGTTTCATTTGAAATTAACAAAGTTTGTGCAGGATCACAAGATGCAAAAGTCAATGCTATAAAAAATAATGTAAAGATCCTTTTGGTGGTAAATTTATTTGTATTAGTTTTCATTTTTAATTATTAAATTTATTTTAAAAAAAAAGTTTGTTTCAGAAACCGATCGTTTGTAGTCAAAAAAATTGAAAAATTTGAGTTTGTTCAAGTTATCTCTTTGGCGTAACATAAAAATATTTAACTGCACATTACACTTTTTTATTTTCTTTGATAAATAGCTCTTTATTCAGTATAAGTCAATCCAAAACACCATTATCACAGAATCTTCAGATTAATAATTAGTATGCATTTTGGCTTTACCAAAAAAAAGTAAAAGAAGGAACAGGATGCAATTGAGACCAACGATTTCGTAATTCTTGGCACTACTTCAGACTGGTATGACTTAGTATTGTAGATTTTATATTAACATAAAAAAGACATTACTTTGCAAGAATCACGATTTTTCAACTTTCTTTTTTTTAATAATTTGTACAAAATTTGTCATTCCCAACATTTTACATTTTGCTACGCAGCCTTTGTATTTTCAAACTGGTAATAAAAAGAAATTACACAAAGATTAAAACACCAAAAATGCTAAAATCAGGAAAAATCCAATATATTAATTTCGTTCTCATATTGCTGTTGTTAGCAACTACTAGTTCGGCTCAATCCATTGAACATACTCTAAAAAAGATATGGGAAGACGAGAAAGAAATTAATTCAATTAGGTTCAATGCATTGGAAGAGTATTATGAAATTAATAACCAAGTAAAGCCAGATTCGGCACTTATATCCTTGGACTATCACTATAAGTTAGCAAAAGAAAAAAATGCGGCACTAGAATTATATAAAGCTACTAAAAAAAAGGGGAACATACATAGATTAAAAGGTAACTACGATATAGCTATGAGTTCCTATCAAGAGGCAGAAAGTCTAGCAACAAAGTTAAATGACCCTATTTTAAAAGCTGAAATAATGGGAAATATGGGAAATATTTTTGTTTTTAGACAGGACTATAAACAAGCAACACGATCCTTTTCAAAAACTTTAAAAGTATATCAAGACTTAAATAATTCAGATGGAGAATCTCGTATGCTAACAAGTTTAGGTAGTGTTTTTTTAATCATTAATAATTACGATTTGGCATTAGAGTATTATCAGAAGTCGCTTTCTATTATAAATAAAAGAGGCTTTGAAGATAGAAGCACTGCAATTATTTATATCAATATCGGCTGGACAAACTTTGTTAAGGGTTTATATGAAGAAGCAAAGGTATATTATGAAAAAGGGATAAAAATACTTCAAGTAAAAAATGAAAAGTTTTTCATTGCTAATTGTTATTCAACCTTAGCCAAAATACACCTTAAATTAAACCAATTAGATCAAGCAAACGAATACGCAAAAAAAGATTTAGCATTAAATACAGAGCTCGATATAAAAACTGGAATTTTAAATGCTGAAATAATTATTGCACAACTCACCTTTGTAACCAATATAAAAGATGCTACAGAAAAAGGACAATCGATATTAGCTAAACTCCCTGCCAAAACAAATAAAAATTTAAAGAAAGACTTATACGAGCTACTCTATAAATGCTATAAAGTACAAAACAAGTTAGACTTGTCACTTGAAATGTATGAACTTTATAACACGTATAATGATAGTATTCAACAAGAAAAAAATAATTTTGCTGTTGTACGAGAAGCTGTAAAAAACGATTTTGAAGTAAGACTTAATGAAAATAAACTAGAAAATGAAAATGAAAAAGCCAAGCTTAGAGCTATTCAATTGAAAAGAACATTTGCTATAATTTTAACATCAACTTTATTAATCATTAGTATAATATTCTACTTTAAATCGAATATTAAGAAAAACCGTATAAAAAGAGAATTATTATTAAATGAATTAGAACGCCTAAAAACTCTTAGTGATACCCAATTAAAATTACAACCTCAAAAGTTTGAATTGAATAGAGATAAAATAGAAATATCTATTAATCGTAAAATAAACGAAACAGATTGGACTATTTTAAATATCCTTATTGATGATCCAGTAATTTCAAATAAAGAAACTGCAGCCAAAGCATTTAAAAGTGTAGATGGAGTTGGCTCAGCATTAAGAAGAATGTATGATTATTTCGAGATTAAAGAATCTAAGTACAAAAAAATATCGTTGCTAATGAAGGCCATAAAATTGTCAAATACATAGCATTTAAAATCTCTTTCCTTAATATTTCTCCAAAAGCTAACCATTTTTACCCCTGTGCGTGAAAGGCTATCTGAATAGTCTATTCGCATTTAATGGGAGTAAAATTTAAAAAAATCATGGAATGGATAGTTTTGGTTTCCTTTTTTATCACGATAGGCAACCAATCCTATCTTTCCCACATAATATCAATAAGAACTAGATAACTATCACATAAAAAACATTAGAAATGAAATTAATCAAGTTTATAATCAGTTTATTATTCAGTTTAATTCTCTTTACTTTATCATTTGCCCAAACAGCGGATCACACAATCCTAGTGAGTAATTATTCCTTCACTCCTTCCGAACTTACGATTGCACCTGGTGATAAAGTTGCTTTTATAAATGTAGAGGGACTTCATAATGTTAATGGGATTACCAATACATTAACTGGAGATTCCTTTTATAATCCCGAAGATTTTTTTATTTCAGAAATAGAGGGGATAGCTTCAGGTGTACTAATGGGGGAAATTACTTTTGACCAGCCAGGAACTTATCAATATGATTGTAGTATAGGACTTCATGCTCAACTGGGAATGACGGGATCAATTGAAGTGGATGCATTTACTATTACCGATCTATTGCTTACTGATACAATTCCTGAAACAAACCTCCCCGGACTAGCATTCAGATTATTACTAGATTCACTATTAGATAGCAATGGTCCTCTAACTCTATTTATTCCTAATCAATCGGCAGTAAATGAGGTGCAAGATCTATTAAACCTCAATCAATTTGATTTACTAGGATTTGTTGACCTTCCCGCAGCCTTAGAATACCATGTAGCCACCGGTTTATGGTTGGCGGATGATTTAAATGCAGGGATGATTTTACCAACAGTTTATGGACAGAATTTAACTGTTTCTGAAGTAGGAGGAGACCTTCAAATAAATGGAGCCACAATTGTTTCTACAAATTACTTAGCTGACAATGGAGTTGTCCATGTGATTGATAAATGCTTGGCTCCTTCTGGTTTACCAAAAGCCACAATTTGGGATATCGTCAAGGAAAGTGATAACCATCAACTGTTAGAGGAAGCCATTATAAATACAGGATTAGTGGAACTTCTAAGGGCTCAAAATGATCTTGACCCAAGTTTAGATTTACCTGGACCATTCACCTTATTTGCGCCTACTGATGCTGCTTTTGAAGCTTATGGCCAACAGTTGGGAGTTTCTTCAGCTGAGCTCGTTGCAGGACAGTTTGCTGATGATATTGTAAAAGCACATATTATTGGATCTAAAAAACAAAGCACAGATTTATTTAATGGTCAACAGCTACCAAGTTATTTCCCTGAAATAAACCAAACAAATCAAATAACTATAAATTCAAATACCATATTTGTGGAAGGTATCCCTATTGAGGTTGCAGATATCCAAGCATATAACGGTGTCGTGCATTCCATAGAGGAAATCATTTTACCTGAACTACCAGATTTAGTTGGAACCTGTGGTACTTGGAGATTAGTTCTCGAAGAGGAGTCTGGCTATTACTCCGAAGGATGGGAAGGAATTTTTATTGATGTCCGAATTAACGGAGAACTAATAAGTAAAGAGTCCGGTTTTGTTAATAACAATCCATCAAGCTTTGAATTTGGTGTCGACGAGGAATCAGTTGTAGATATAGTAGTGAATACTGATATAACAGATCCTTTTGATAATTTTTATATTACGCCAGCGCTCAACTATAAACTATATGGGACGGATAATGAACTAATTTATAGCTCTGGAGATGCTGGAGAATTAATGTCAAGCGTATATGGATTGGCTGCTTGTGGAGCACCTCTTTCCTGTGGTTTTGTTGATATCCAAATGTTCGATGGATTTCCTTACGATACTGATGGGTGGGACTTTGGAAGAATAGATGTGGACATAAATAACGACTTCTATAGATCCATTCCTTTTGTCTATGGTAGATTCCAACAGGCATTTATTCCAACAAACAATGGTGACATTATTGATATTAACTATATTCCAGGCTTTGTTCCCTCTGAGAATTCTTACCTAGTTAACGCCCCTGACGGGACTTTAATAGCAAGCCAAGTTAGTGCAAGTAACCCGCCAGAGAGTGTATTAGATTTATTAATTTGTGAGGAGGCAACGAGTATAAAAAATCAATCTATTGATCTTAATACTTCCATTTATCCAAATCCAACTTTTGATGAGTTATATATCAAATCAGATGTTGAAATTTTAGAAGTAGAAATTATTAGTTCTTTTGGACAAAGGGTTTTCAATGCTACTTACGATAATGTTGCTTTAGATGTCTCAAACTTACAATCGGGAACTTACATACTTAAAGTCCAAACAGTAAATGGTTTGGAAATCCATAAGTTTTCAGTCCTTCAATAAAGTTCAATTTATTTTTCAGCATAGGCCTATTACTAATAGTACCTATGCTGAAAAATAAATTATTATCCGTTAAGGTTTCTATCTACCCTAAAAAGTGCTTTCTACTTATAAAAAATAAGTGAATACTGATTTGTTTATTTAGATAATCCTTTCAAAAATGAAACTACTCTAACCATGAAAAATAACCTACTTCTTTTTATAATTTTTTTAACACCTTCTATTCTTTTATCCCAAGATATAACAGGAATTTGGCAAGGTTATGCTGTTAGATCCAATCCTGATTGTATTTTTTATCCAGAAACTTTTCTTGTAACATACATTCTTGAACAAAATGGAAATAACGTAACCGGAACAACTGAGTCTATATTGGAAGATACTCCATATTTTGCTATATATAATTTAACTAGTGGTAACCTATCAAATAATAATTTCCTTTTTTTTTTAGATGAACCTATTCAAGGGATACCACCTCCTGGTTCTGCATGGTGCACATCAGTAGTGGGAGAATTGGAATTCTTTGAGGCAGAAGAACTTCTCGAAGGAACTTTGTCAAGTACGAATGGAAGTGTTTGTTGTGAAGGAGCTTTATATTTAAAAAAGTTAGAGCTTCTTTCTGACACAATTCAATGTAAAGGAGAGTCAGTGGAACTTGAAGTTACTGGAGAAAATGTGAAATGGTATTCTGATGAAAATTTAGATTCATTAATTGGTTCCGGAAATACCTTAGAGGTTGTTATTGATGAACCCACTTCTTTTTTCATCACCCAAACTTTCAACGTTATCGGTGAAGAAACAACGGCATTTAGATTTGACATAGATATTTATGAACCACAAATTACCTCTTTTGAAATAGTTACTACAAATGCTTGTAATGATAATTCTGGAACAATAGAGGTTCTACTGGAAGATGAAATTGATGCTCTATTCAAGTTAGACAACGATAATTTTTCAAATAACAATATTCTTGAGGGGTTATCGGCTGCAAATTACACCCTTACTATCCAAGATGAAAATGGATGTGAGATTGATACTTCATTTCAAATTATTAATCAGGATTGTGAACTAAAAATTCCAAATGTCTTCACACCAGATGGAGATGGACTGAATGATTATTTTGGAATAGTTCCATTATACGACTTTCAAGGTAAAATAACCTTATTTAAAATTTTCAACCGATGGGGGCAAAAAGTAATTGATCTCCAAAATCAAAATATTGAAGAAGCTATTTGGGATGGAAAACAAAATAATAAGCCCCTTCCGTCTGATGTTTATGTCTATATGATTGAAATAGAATACAATTCAGGGAAAAGAGAATTATTTAGCGGGGATATAACCCTATTACGATAATTTCAAATAGTTAACAATTAAAGTAAATAATAACTCATTAAAAAGGTTAATTCAGTTAACTTATGGCCGCCAAAAGAGTTACCACTTATTCATGTCGAAGCTCTTTTCTTATCTAAAAGTGCTATTGCAATAAGAGCCATGAGATGTTCATCATTCTTAAATATTCTTTAAAACCACCTGATAATTTTAATCAAAAAAAAATGCAAAAAAGCCCTTCGAACACATGCTAAATTGTGACTACCTTGAGAATAATTTACTGGTACTCTAGTATAAAAAAATTTAATGCATAAAATCTATCTTCCTCTAAATGAAAAAAATTACTTTCACCTCTAATTCACCCATAAATTCCCCTTTCCATCTATGGGCATGAATGCTTAACTGATTAGTTCATTAAGATTTGTGGAATAACATTCGGTGGTATAAATCAATTTTAAAAGATTGTAAGATGAATAATTCTAGTATTTTTTTTTATCACAACAGGCAACCACTCTCTCCTTTCCTGCATACATATACACATATATAGTTACTGGAATAAATTTATTAATCATTACAAAAAAATATGAAATTGATCAAATCTACAGCCATTTTACTAATTAGTTTACTACTTAGTACCCTTTCGATTGCTCAAACAGCAGATCATACAATCTTAGTTAGTAATTACTCCTTCACGCCTGCTGAACTTACAATCGTACCAGGGGAAACAGTTGCATTTGTAAATGTGGAAGGTCTTCACAATGTAAATGGGATTACCAATACATTATCTGGAGATTCCTTTAATAATCCCGAAGATTTTTTCATTCCAGAAATAGAAGGAGTAGCCTCAGGTATACTAATGGGAGAGATTACCTTTGATCAGCCAGGCACTTATCAATATGATTGTAGCATAGGATTCCACGCTCAGCTAGGCATGGTTGGAACTATTGAAGTAGATGCATTTACTATTACGGATCTATTGCTAACCGATACGATTCCTGAAACGAATCTCCCAGGACTGGCGTTTAGATTATTATTAGATTCACTATTGGACAGTAATGGCCCCCTGACCCTCTTTATTCCTAACGGATCAGCAGTAAGTGAAGTGCAAGATTTATTAAACCTCAATCAATTTGACTTACTTGGATTTGTTGATCTTCCTTCAGCGTTGGAATACCATGTGGCTACTGGTCTATGGTTGGCGGATGATTTAGAAGCAGGAATGAGCTTACCAACAGTTTATGGACAGGATTTAACTGTTTCTGAAGTAGGAGGAGCTTTAAAAATTGATGGTGCCTCAATCATTTCCACAAATTACTTAGCAGACAATGGAGTCGTTCATGTAATTGATAAATGTCTGGCACCCTCGGGTTTACCACAGGCCACTGTTTGGGATATTATTAAAAATAGTGATGATCATCAACTTTTAGAAACCGCTATTTTAAATGCCTATCTGGATGAGGAACTAAGAGCTCAAAATGATCTTGATCCAAGTTTAGAATTACCTGGTCCATTTACTGTTTTTGCGCCTACTGATGCAGCTTTCGAGGCCTACAGTCAAGGATTAGGAATAACCACAGCAGAGGTAATTGCTGGACAATTTGTGGATGAGATTGTAAAGACCCACATCATCGGAAACAAAAATGATAGTTCAGATTTTTTTAATGGACAAATTCTCCAAAACTATCTTGGGGATTATAACCAGATGACTGTTAATACAAATGGAATTTTTGTTGAAAACATTGCACTACAAACTATAGATATTCAAGCCTATAATGGTGTAGTCCATGTAATAGATGAAATCATAACGCCTAACCTTCCTCCAATAATAGGAACTTGTGGGACTTGGACCCTGGTTCTACAAAATTCAGGCAATAATGGATGGGGAACTAACTTTATTGAAGTAGAAGTAAATGGAGAAATTATAAGTAAAGAAACTATAGAAAGTGGAAACACCAAAACTTTTCAATTTGGCGTAGACTTTGACTCGGAGGTAAACTTACTATATTTAGGTTTGTCCGGAGCTTCGTCGCAATCTTATGAATTGTATGATAATAATAATGAACTAATCTATAGTTCAATAGGAATTAGTGGTACATCAACAGTCCCTCAAAGCGTTTATGGTTTAAAAGCTTGCCCTAAACCCAAAAGTTGTGGCGTTATTGAAATTAATATGTTTGATAGTTATGGTGATGGTTGGGATTTTGGAAATCTAGCAGTATTTATAAATGATGAATTTTATATTACGATTCCAATGCCATATGGTTTTTCCCAAAAAGCGTTTATACCAACAGATATTAATGACAACTTAGATTTCTTTTACAATGGAGGTGCTTACCAAGATGAGAATTCCTTTGTTATTTATGATTCAGATGGAGAGCTATTAGCCTCAGAAGCCAACATAAATCAAGCCCCAGAAGACGTTACTGATTTAATAGTCTGTGAAAATGTGACAAGTATAACTGAACAATTCACTAATCTAAATACCTCTATTTTTCCGAATCCAACATCTGGCGAGTTAAATATTAACACAGATATTGAAATTTTACGAATAGGTATATTTAATATTTATGGTCAAAAAGTTTTCGATGCTACCTATGATGACAATACAATAGATATTTCTTTTTTAAGAAATAATACCTATCTACTTGAAATTGAAACAACAAAAGGACTTGAATTTCACAAATTCTCAATCATCCGATAACAAATCAAAAGTTAATATTCATATCAGGTTATCGACTAAACAAACTGGATGAAATAACGCATCAAATAAAAAAAAGTTACCTCCCTGGGTAAATTATTCCAATAAAAAAGAGCAACTGTTTCCAGTTGCTCTTTTTTTTCCTTAATCCAATTCCTTTTTTACTCTTCCATTCTTATCCATATTGGTAGTATAGTAAGCTTTTTTATCCGGTTTCAAGGGACGCTTAAACCAATAAGGTCTTCTTAATCCATCAGGCTGATCCGCAGGTCTTGTCATGTTTAACCACTCCTTATAATTCTCATGGGACTTATTCGTATCCACGAAAATATCACCATACTTATCTCCATCATGTGGCCTTTCAATTCTTACTCGTTGATGCCAACAATGCATTCCCGAAATTGGATCAGGATGAACAGCATGGGTAATATTTTGATGGACACCACCATCCGACCAAAAAATGCGTTTGCTATCATCATCTATACTATCGAAAGGTTTAATACCAGCCACCGTCTCCATTTTCCAACCACCGCTTCCATCATTTTTAATATTTACAGTATTGGTTGCCCAACGGTTCCCTTCATCTTGTTTTCGTCGCCACCTACCGAGGTGATGCGAGCAAGCCACTACACCCGGTTTCATTCCTTGCGTCACCCAAACCTTATCAATGAAATAGCCAATATCTGTATTTAACCGAACCAAATCGCCTGTTCTAAATCCCCATCGTTGTGCATCATCAGGATGCATCCAGATCGGATTTCGATTAGCAATTTCTACCAGCCATTTTGCGTTCCCAGAGCGAGAATGAATCAAGGTTGGCAATCGGAATGTAGGTAATAAAACATATTCGCCTTTTTCTTTATCCAGCTTCTCATTGTGAATATGACTCTTGATATAAGTTGGAATCGCATATTCTTCCCAATTCCAATCAGCTAAAGTTTGAGAGTAAAATTCGTTTTTACGACTCGGTGTTGGGAAGCCAACATAAGCTGTTCCATCCACCATCACACCAATATCTTTTCCGTCTTTGCGAATCACTTTTGATTTTCCATCAACGACTGAACCTTTGAGTTGCTCTTTCGAAAGTGTAAATTCATGTTTAGAATAACTATGTTTTTCTACTTCGAATGCGCCGTGTTTTTTCATATAATCCAACTCCGTCAATCCTTCTTTTTTGGCAGCATCAGGCAATCCTTTTGTATTCTCAAAAATGTATTGATAGTACTCGTCAATTTTAATTTTTTCTCCTGGACGGTAAGGTGACTCGAAGTGTTTTCGAATTCCCAAACTTCCGTCAGGATCAATTCGCCAACTCAACTCAATCCAAAATTCATCTTCTTCCCAAACTTCTCCTGGATTGGATTCATAGGTAAATTCTACAGATTTGCCAGCTCGACGTGCCGCTTCTCGTAAAACGGGTTGACGGAAAGCAATCCACATTCCTGAGTGCGTTGCATAACTATTTAAATCGTGCCGTTCTGCTGAGTGTCCCATTGGTAAAACATAATCTGCAAAGAATGCTGTCTCATTCCAAGTCGGCGTCATCGCAGCATGCAAACCAAATTTCTCTTCATCTAAATAAGCTTCCATCCACGAAAATCCATCAGGATAAGTCCACACAGGATTAAATACTCGAGAGAAGTAAACATCCATCTTACCTCTACCTTCTTTCATAAAGTGCGGCAATAAGAAACTCATTTCAAACATCGCCAAAGGATACTCATTGGGGAAATGCATGTTATTCCAAAACTTCTGTCCTGGAGGAGTCGTATGGAATTTTGGTTTAAATTTGTTCCAACTATTTGGTGAAGTCCCACCAACTGTTCCGACACTTCCAGTCAATACATTTAAAAAATGTAAACAACGTGAAACACACCATCCACCTAAATTTCCACTTGCCGCACTTCGCCAATTATGTGTGGCAAATTTTTCTCCAGCCTCTCCTATTTTTATCGCGCACTCGCGAATCATTTCTGCTTTGACACCACTTTCCCCTTCAGCCATCTCGGGTGTATAATCAGTGTACTCACCGATCATCTTTTCTATATAGTTCTCAAAAGTATGAGGAGTACCTGGATGACGTTTTTCTAAATACGTTTCCCAGTTAGTCCAATTTTCTAAAAATGGTCGATTATATAATCCTTCTTCTAAAATTATTTTAGCCATAGCTAACAAAACCGCCGCTTCGGTTCCTGGATAGGAAGGCATCCAATAATCAGACATACTTGCGGTATTGGAAAGACGTGGATCCATTGTTGCCAATTTCGCCCCTTTCATTTTTGCTTCAATGATTCTTTGAGCATGTGGGTTAAAATAATGTCCACTTTCTAGGTGCGCAGAAATCAACAAGATAAATTTTGCATTGGCATGATCTGGAGATGGTCGATCATATCCGTACCATACATTATAACCTAACCTTGCTCCTGAGGAGCAAATATTAGTATGTGAATTATGACCATCAACTCCCCATGCTTGAATCACTCGGTTGGCATAACCTTCATGTCCTGGTCGTCCTACGTGGTAAGCGATTTGGTTATGTCGATCTTCTTGTATTGCTTTTCGCATTCGTCCTGCGATATCATCAAGCACTTCATCCCAAGTCACTCTATCCCATTTTCCTTCACCCCTTTTTCCTGCTCTTTTTAAAGGATATAAAATTCGATCTGGATCGGTGATTTGATTAATGGTTGCTGGTCCTTTTGCACAGTTTCTTCCACGACTACCGGGATGATATGGGTTTCCTTCGAACTTTCGAATTTCATTGGAATCTTTATCTACGTAGGCAGTTAAGCCACAAGCACTTTCACAATTGAAGCATGTTGTTGGAACGATTGTATAGTTCTTCTTGACTTTCTTAGGATGCTCCGTTGCTTCGTACTCTGTCCAATTATCCCATTTTTCGATTGGGGGAAAGTTGGTAAGCTCGTTGGGTTTTTCGGTTAGTCTCTCTATCGAAGGTTCTTCTTTCACAGAATGAAGATCTTGGATGAGTCCGATTTTTTCAGCGATTCGTTCGATTAATGACGGTCTATGTTTTGTCATATTTTATTTTTTTATTTTTCGCAACGGAGATACAAAAAGGAGGATTTTTCTCTACGACTATGCCTTGAAAAATTAATTTAACTTAAAGGAATTCTCTGTGGTGCTTCTACCCAAATATCTTCTGTAAACCAAATTCCAATTAATACCGCCACTCCTGCTGCAGCCAACATCATTGTACTATCTCCACCAAAGAATAAAATTAACATTGGAATTACATTCCCCAAAAGTAACACACCCATCCAAAACTTATTTTTATATTGTCCTCTTACAATCATGTCAACTGTTCGTTTTGCATCATTAGTTGGATGTGTCATCGTCAACTCCATCAACATAGTAAATAAATTTACACCCACTCCTACTAACATTACATATTTCAAAAATAGCAACCAATTTTCTCCATTTTCACCAAACAAGGAGAGGATTGCAAAGATCGCAGCACCTGCCATAAAACTATGTACTAACATATGAATAGCCAATGTAGGACTTTGCCAAAAATCTCGTCCTTTTGCTTGTGCAAAAAGGAACGCTGTATAAACTGCCACTACTACTGCTATAACTGCGGTTAACCACATCAAAGGTGTCTCGATTGCGGTCCAACCAAACCAATTGACTACTGCCAAGACTGAGAGCAATCCACCATATACGGTAATCGCATATCCACCTTTGACTAACCATGATCCCCAATGAGGACGGAGTAAAACAAATAAAAATCTTTTTGGCTGGTCTAAATCCATGATTAACAGAACACCAGTTGCAGCTAAAAATAAAACACCTAATCCAAGACTAGTCCAAATTACCATTGGATTCACTTCTGCAAACCCAAAGGCCCATGCTAAGAATGGAACTAAGAATGCACCTGCTGAAATTGCTTTTGTCCACACATATCCAGACACTTCCCATCCCCATAAAATACCTTTATCTGCTACATCGTAAGTTCGAGTGGCTTTCCCTTTATTAAGAGGTTTATCTTCCCCCATCAAAACATCAATAGATTTCTCTGGACCGGATTTCGCTAATTCTTGTGCATTAACGCTTTCTTTTTGTTGTATCAATGCTGTTACCAAATCACCATTGGAAAAAGCCATTTTTTCGGCCTCTTTAGCAAAATGACCAACACCCATAGATTGGGAACTCCAGAAATAAGAATCTGATTTTTCAGTTGCAGAAGGATTCAATGAAGCATCATCTGCATCGATATAAAATAGATTTGGAACAGTTCCTTTTTCAGGCTTTCTCACTTTAACTTGCTGACGAGAAAGAAGTTGAGTAATTTCAGCATTGGGGTCTTCCATATCTCCTGAAATAATTGCCTCCTCTGGGCATACATTAACACAAGCTGGCTCTAGTCCAACATCTATACGGTGCGCACAATAATTACATTTTGCTGCAGTACTCGTTTCAGGATCGATATAAAGTGCATCATAAGGACAAGCTTGCATACAAGATTTGCAACCGATACATCGATCTTTATCAAAATCTACAATTCCATCCTCTCGAAAATATAATGATTCGGTTGGACAAATTTCTACACAGGGAGCATCGGTACAATGATTACAACGCATGACAGAAAAAAGACGACGAGTATTTGGAAACTCTCCTTTTTCAACTTGTTTCACCCAAGTTCGGTTGACACCTACTGGAACTTGATGCTCCGATTTGCAGGCCGTGGTACAAGCATGACAACCGATACATTTTCGGTTATCAATGACAAATCCATATTTCATGTAGTTGATTTTCGTTTAAAATTTCTTTAGTTCCTATAAGTCAAATTAAAATTATTAATTAGTCATTTAAGACTATGCTTTTCCCCTTTGAAAAACCTAAAAAATTTCTCCATAGGTTATGCATCAAATTTTAAAATTCCTAAAATAAAAAAATGATTTATCTAAAATGATCACTTTATTAATTTAAGTTACCTAAAAAAAGCACTACCTATAAAAAAGGTAATGCTTTTGTAATTGTATTCTTATTTTTTCAAAGTTGATGGACAAACAAAATCTGAAGTTGGAATTTTAGAAGCTGAAATATCACTGTACTTTCCTTGAACATTGACTAGTTTCTCAAAACCTCTAGCTTTTAAAATGGAAGCTGCCACTGTTGATCGGTAACCACTTCGACAATGCATGTAGTACTTTTTTCTTTTGGAAATTTCACTCATGTTTTCGTTGATAAAATCCAAAGGATAATTTTGAGAATTTTCAATTTGTTCACCAATGAATTCTGTAGGCTTTCGCACATCTAAGATATTCATTCTTTTAGTGTAAAGCTTTTTAAATTTCTTCACATTAATTGTTTCGATTTTATCAATCTCTCGTTGCTCTTTCTTCCAAGCTTCGAAACCACCTTTCAAATATCCTATTGAATTATCATAACCAACTCTTGCTAAACGTTTTACCGTTTCTTTATTTTTACCTCTTGGCGCAACGATCAAAATTGGTTGTTGCAAATCAGGAATCAATGCTCCTACCCAAGGGGCAAAACTTCCATCCAAACCAATGAAAATTGAATTCGGAATAAAACCTTTTACAAATTCTTCTTTTGATCGAACATCCAAAATCAATGCTTCGGTTTCATTCGCCGCTACCTCAAATGCCCTTGGTGAAAGTGCCTTCACTCCTCGTTTCATCACAGTATCGATACTCTCGTAACCTGTTTTATTTAATGCTGCATTTTTTTGGAAATAAACTGGAGGAGATGCTAATCCATCAGTCACTTCTTTGATAAATTCTTTCTTCGTCATATCAGTCCTAAGTGCATAATTAGTTTTCTTTTGATTACCCAAAGTATCCCAAGTTTCTGAACTCATATTTTTCCCACAAGCCGAACCTGCTCCGTGTGCTGGATAAACCAAAACTTTATCATTCAATGGCATGATTTTATTCCTCAAACTATCGAACAACCATCCTGCTAATTCTTCTTTCGTCAATTTTCCATTTTTCTGAGCTAAATCTGGTCTTCCAACATCACCTATAAACAAAGTGTCACCGCTGAAAATTGCATAATCTTTCTTCTTTTCATCTTTTAAAAGAAATGTTGAACTTTCCGGAGTGTGTCCAGGAGTATGTAAAACGATGATCGAAACTTTTCCTAATTTAAATTTCTCTCCGTCCTTGGCTACATGAACTTTATAATCGGTTTGTGCAGTTGGGCCATAGATGATTTTTGCACCAGTTTTTTTTGCTAAATCTAAATGGCCGGAAACAAAATCTGCGTGAAAATGAGTTTCGAAAATATATTTTATTTTCACTCCATTAGCTTTTGCTTTGGCAATATATGGTTCTGTTTCTCTAAGAGGATCGATTATAGCAGCTTCACCATTACTCTCAATATAATAGGCACCTTGTGATAAACATCCAGTATATATTTGTTCTACTTTCATTTCAAAATTTAATTTTATGTTTCTTTAATTCAGTTCTCAATACAAAAGTATTCCTGTTTTAAAACATAATTCGTGATAGGAATCACATTTAATCATTTTTTTAATTTCTTAGCATCTTACAACCTCCACCTATAATTTGTTTTGCTAAAATATAAATAAAGTTTCATGTTTTGCAATTTCATTACTAACATATTAAATTTTGAAAAACAAATTAGATTAACACTTTATAACTCCATCAAAAAGATCTAAATACATTTCAATTCCTCCTTTTCTAAATCTAAATTCCCTGTATTGAAAATACTTTCTCAATTAGGCTAAATAAATCCTCCTGATTATTAATTTCATTCGACTTTCCATTCCAATTTGATCAATTGTTACCCATTTTCCAACGATAAACTTATGTAAATTTAAACTCATTGTAAAAGGTTCAAAAGAGGCATCAATTTCAATTTCATAAAAGTGCAGAATGACATAATGTATCTTTGGCAGATTTATCTTAAAATTTCACAACCTCTTTGATGATTCATTTTTCGTAAAATCTCTTTTTTTTATTTTGGTTTAATTAAAGATAATTGGAATTGATTTTATTCCACATTTCATTTTTTAAATTAATTCTACTCATCCTCATTAGTTTGCAAAGCATACTCAAGATATCGATGATTTGATTTTTTATCAAAAAAATCGACAGAATGTTGAATCCGGAAAAAGAAACTATCTTCTCCTATCATCTCAACCACGTTTGCTCTGTGTAGGATATCTCGAATTGGCCCCTTAACTCCTGCAAATTTAAATTGGATTTTTTGATTATGACAAAATTCAATCATTTCCTTTATCGCATATATTCCACTACTATCTATTCCATTCATACTATCTGCATCGAGGATAAATAACTTTAATACTTTTCCTTTATTTATAACCTCAGCCTCGATTTTTTCTTTAAAAAAACTCACATTTGCAAAATATAAACGAGCATCAAATCTGAAGATTAATATGTCATCTCGAACTTCAAGATGATCAAATCGGTCAGTATTTTTGTAATGAGGCTTGCCAGGGATTTTCCCTAAAACCGCCGTATGAGGTTGAGTCGTTCTAAAGATAATTAGTCCCAAGGACAAGACAACTCCAATCATTATACCCTCCTCAATACCTAGGATTAGTGTTCCTAAAAAAGTAGCCAGCATCATAAAAAAATCACTTCGATCAGTGTACCATAAATGTCTTGCTTCTTTAAAATCAATCAAACCAAAAACTGCCACCATAATAACGGAAGCTAAAATAGCCTTTGGCAAATAATAAAAGAGTGGCGTCAAAAATAATAGAGTCAGAGCAATTAAGGCAGCACTAAAAATGGAAGCCATTCCTGATTTGGCACCAGTTTGGTCATTGACAGCTGTCCTTGAAAAGCCGCCGGTAGTTGGAAAAGATTGAAAAAAGGCACCACCAATATTTGCCACTCCCAATGCTATAAGTTCTTGATTCGGTGAAACCTGATAATTTTTATGCTTAGATTGAATGGCTTTTGCTACAGCAATACTTTCCATAAAAGAAATAAATGAAATTGTAAATGCAATTGGCAACAATGCTTTTACATCCTCAAAATTCAAACTTGGAATCCCAAAATCTGGCAATCCTTTTGGGACCTCTTCTACAATTCCCACTCCTTGTTCATCCCAACCTAATCCCCAAACAGCAAAAATTCCGAAGGCAACTGCAAGTAAAGGTCCCGGAATAGGAAACTTAATTTTTTTTATTAATAGAATCACACCGATTGCTAATATTCCAATAATAAACGTGTGCAAATTGATAGCATTAAAATTTGAAAAAGCATTTACAATAATTTCATGAATATGATTACTCCGCGGAATATTAATTCCCAATAAATGTTTAAGTTGAGAAAAACCGATAATCAATGCAGCTGCAGAAGTAAATCCTGCTATCACAGGATGAGAGAGAAAATTAACTAAGAAACCCAATCTAAAAATCCCCATTAATGTCTGAATAATACCGACCATCAATGCTAAAAGAATTACTAATCCTATAAATTCTTCACTATTTGCCTCGGCAATTGCTCCAACTCCAGCAGCAATTAAAAGTGCCACCATTGCTACTGGCCCAACCGCCAATTGTCTAGAAGTTCCAAAAATTGCATATAGTACAAGAGGAATTATTGAAGCATATAATCCATAAATGGGGGGCATACCAGCTAACATTGCATATGCCATACCTTGAGGAATTAGCATAACCCCTACTGTCAATCCAGCGATTAGATCTCCTCTAAAAAATTCTGAATTATAATGGGGTAGCCACTCTAAAATGGGAAAGTACTTCTTGAAATTCATCTCCTCTTACTTTTATGATTTTGAAATCAATTCAAGCACAAGTTCCAATTTTAAGAAACTATTGTCCGTAACATCTATCACAATAGATTGATTTTATTTCGCTCCAAAGTAACTAAACCATTAATTTCTAATTTTTTTAGTAATCTTGAAATTGCTTCTCGGGAGGCATTTAAATCCGCAGCAATTTCTTGGTGGGTAGAATTAATTATTTTAGAACTATTTGCAACAGATCTTTCATTCAAATACTTCAAAAGCCGTTCATCCATTTTATTGAAAGCAATTGTATCGATTGTTTTAATCATTTCTTTCATTCTGAAATCATAAGAACGCATGACAAAGTTTCTCCAAGTAGGGTACTTTGACATCCATTCGTCCACATATTTTATGGGAATAACGATAACAGTAGAATCATCTTCTGCAGTTGCTCTGATAGAACTACGTTTGTCCATCATACAACATGAAAAAGACATAGAGCAAGTTTCACCCGCGTAGAGAAAATATAATAATAATTCTCTAGACTCCTCCTTATCTTCTCGAACTACTTTAATTGATCCTTTGACCACTAATGGAACTACTTTCACATAACTTCCATAACTCAACAACACCTCTCCTGCCTTAAAAGACTTGAGAAATCCTACCCTAGCAATCTCCTTTTGTAAAGTTAAATCCGATAGCCTGGGGAATTTTTTATGAACGAGTTCAAATATTTCTTGATTAAAATTTTCCATTATTTTTTATTACCTGATTATTTTTATTTATTTCGGGTCGCTTATCAAAGATAAAAGTTTCTCCAAAATCAAATTTAGTAGTAAGAATCTTTTATTTAGACTATTTTTTTCAAATGTTGCGATGGTAGTTTTCAAACATCCGATAATCATAGATCGTCTTTTTCTTTCAGAGAACACATAAAACATCAACTTCCTCGTTTTACAACAAAATCCTTTCAATCGCGTATTTTAAAAATCATCAGGGGCTAGAGGTTACTCGGAATCAAGAATTACACGACTCAAATTTACAAATAACCTAGGATACTGTTTTAGCAAATAAACAATTACTAATTTCAGTGGACAAGTTGCTGTTTTTAGAATAAAAGCGATTTGTTCTAGCTTTTAAAACAACTCATAAGTTGTTATATTTCTTTTTTGTCTTCTGCAAAATATGAACATATATCCATAAATCCAAAAGAGGTTTACAATTGAAAAACTGAAGTTCTATATCAATATTGAGAAGTAAAAAAGTAATTGCAATAACAATTAATTGTAAATAAAAAAGTTCTTAACTCAAGAAAAAATCAATAACCTCTTTTTCTCTTTTGCGTCACAAGTCATCCTAATTTGGATCACCATTGAAGAAAAAACAGTCAATAAAATAATCACAACTAATGCTTCTTTCATTCCAAAAAAATCAGCTATAACCCCAGTCAACAATGCACCAATCGCATATCCTAAATCTCTCCACATTCTAAAAATGCCGATACTTTCTGCTCGTTGAGAAGGGTGGGTCGAGTCGGCAATCGCACTTATAAAGTTAGGGTAAACCATTGCAGTCCCCCATCCCAATAATGCTGAGGCTAAAATAACCAAACTAAAACTTTGGAAAAATAAAATTCCAACTAGGGCAATTGCCTGCAAAAACATTCCCCAAAACAACAAATCTTTTTTACAAAAATAATCACCCATTTTCCCAGTGACTAGTTGTCCTAATCCCCAAACGGCAGGATAAACGCCTACCACAATTCCGATTTCATCTAAACCAAAATTCTTGGTTATTAAAAATAATGGCAGCAATCCCCAGACCATTCCATCGTTCAGGTTATTAATTAATCCTGCTTGAGAAATGCTCCCAAGGTTTGGATGTAAAATAGAAGTTTGCCAAAATAATTTTTTTAAAACTTCTAGCTTACTGTCTTTCTCTTCACTTGCCAAATGACTCTGAGTATCTCGAATCAAAAATATACTTCCTAAAAACCCTGCAAGCGCTAATCCTATTCCAATGTAAAATGGATAAGGCCGCAATCCATAATTATCAGCAATCCAGCTTGTCAAAAAAGCAACAATACCAACTGAAAGGTATCCTGCAAATTCATTAATCCCCATCGCCAGTCCACGATCTTTTTGTCCCACCAAATCAATTTTCATGATCACCGTTGAGGACCAAGCCAAACCTTGATTGACCCCTAACAATACATTTGCAAAAATAATCCAATTCCAACTTGGTGCAAACATTAAAACAAATGGAACAGGCAATCCGAATAACCAACCTAAAACCAGTAAACGCTTACGACCAATCTTATTGGCCATTTTTCCCATGAAAAAATTGGCAGTAGCCTTGGTAATTCCAAATACTACGATGAAAGAAAGAATAATTGTTTTCGCAGCCATACTGAATTCAACTTCAGCAATTGAGGGTAAGATACTTCGTTCTAACCCAACCATTCCACCAACGAAGGCATTAATAAGGACGAGTAAAGAAAATTGTTGCCAATTGTTTTTTAATCCGAGTTGCACTTTTGTCAATTGATCTCTATTTTAGTTATTCAACAATAAAATCAAGCTAATGTAATATAAATTTGAAGATTAGAATTAAATTTTATTCACTACGTAGAATTATTTTAATGCCAATTTAACCTGAAAGAATTATAGTTAAATCTTATTTTTTTTCAATCATTCCTCTATTCAGTTGTAGATTAAAAATAACAACCATTTTCTTTGAAAACTTTTTCAACTTACAATTGTATTTACAGTGATCATAAGCAAAACTGTAATGGGAAAAACTTACTGTCAAATCAAAACCAAATAATTTCTAATGGATATTGGATAACAAGTAGATTGAACCAAGAATTTAAATAGGATGGATTAATAGAGCTTAAATTTAATGTTTCGAGCAACCTTAAATATGCAAATGGGGAACTAGTATTTGTTAAGCAACTTTAGTAGAACATGGTTCAACTCAGTGTAGTTATTACAAGAATTGTCGATAAATTAGTATCCAAAAGCTATATAGCAAAAATGGTATGCCCAACAAACAGAAGAAAAATGGATATTACTATCAGGGAAATGGGACAAAACCTTATCAAAAATATTTCTAAACTTTAATATAACATTGGCGGAAAATTAAATAAAAAAGAACTTTTAAAAAAATATTAATCTTAAAAATTAAAATCAAACCAGAATGAGCAAGAAAATTGTAGCCTTAGGAGCAAGTAATAATAAAGATTCTATCAATAAAAAGTTAGCCTCATTTGCAGCTAATCAAATAGTAAATGCTGAAGTAAATGTATTGGATCTAAACGATTTTGAGATGCCAATCTATGGAATAGACAGAGAAAGAGAATCTGGTATCCCAACCTTAGCCCATGATTTCAAAGTACATCTAAAAAAATCAGATGGAATCATTATTTCTTTTGCTGAACATAATGGATCATATTCCGCTGCGTTTAAAAATGTTATGGATTGGATTTCAAGAATCGAAAAAGATGTTTGGGAGAGCAAACCAATGTTTCTGATGGCAACATCTCCAGGTGGAAGAGGTGGTATGACTGTGCTTGAAATTGCAGTCAATAAATTCAAATTAATGAATAAAAATACTATCATTAGTTATTCCCTTCCTTCTTTCGGCCAAAATTTCTCAGAGGTAGATGGAATTACTGATAAAGAATTATTGATTTCATTTAATGAACAATTAAAATCTTTTGAAGAAGCATTATAGCAAACACTATAAAAAGTCACTTAAAAGTGACTTTTTTTATTTAACGAACTTGTATCTAAAGTTCTATTAATTTAGATGTTTAATAGTAAAAAATAAAAGTAAAAAAATTGTAATTATTCAAGTATCGATGGTCCAATTCTAGAAGTAAAAGGAAAAGGTTTCCTATGTAAGTTTCTTGAGAAATAAATCTATTTATAGTTTTGCATCACAATGACATAATAAATGACACAGATTACTTTTCAGATGAAAAAGGTCATAATCATCTAGGTTTGATGCGAATAAGATTATGCTTAAATTAAAATTAAATAATGAAATTCTTCGGAAAAAAAGGTGGCCTCTCAAATAAACCAAGACCAGCAACCAAACAGAGAAACGAATAATTTACCATTTGGGAAAAATTATTTATATACTTCTCTCCTCTTATTTGTTACTTTTGGGAAAAAAATGCAGCTTACTCATTCTTTCATTTTTCCTCAAGACGTAAATTCTATTTTTGGTTGTTATTGCAATCATGCTTTTATCAAAAAAAAATTGGAATTTTTTGGGGGACGTAATATTGATGTCAAAATTGAAAAATCAATCGACGAGATTATTATTGAATCCTCTCGAGAAGTTCAAGCTGAACCTCCAGGGCCATTAAAAAAGTTTGCTACTCCTTGGACAAAAATGATTCAAAAAGAAACCTGGCAAGGTAAATTAGGTGGCCCGTATTCTGGAAATATGTCCATTGAAATTGTGGGTATTCCTGCAACGATCATTGGCCATATGACATTAACAAGTTCTGATGATGGGACAGTTGCAAAAAATATAACAGATATTAAATGTAAAGTTCCTTTTTTAGGAAAAGCAATAACTAAATTCATCGCTCAGCAATCTGAGGAAGCTATTGCCCAGGAATTTGAATATATCAAAAATCATGGTAACAACTTTTTGTGACTAAAAAAATGAAAAAAATGAAGGTAATCGGAATAAAACAACCTGGAGGTTTCAAAAATATAACCATAATTGAAAAACAAGATCCCATCCCACAAATGGGACAAGTGGTCGTTAAATGGCACGCCACCTCTTTAAACTTTCATGACTATCTAGTTGCAGCTGGGGGTATTCCTGTCCCCGAGGGTCGTATTCCTATGTCAGATGGAGCAGGCGAAATTATTGCAGTTGGCAAAGGAGTAGATGAATGGGAAGTCGGCGATAAAGTGATGTCAATGTTTTTTCCAAATTGGCTAGAAGGAAAACCAACCTTGAAAAAAACTATGTTCATTTTGGGGGAGACCCTTGATGGATGTATGGCTGAACAATCAGTTTTACCTGCCACAGCTGTTACAAAAATTCCAGAGGGATATTCCTTTGCAGAAGCTGCTACTCTGCCTACTGCAGGTCTAACTGCTTGGCGGGCTTTGATGGTGGAAGGAAACATAAAAGCTGGCGACAAAGTACTCATCGAAGGAACTGGAGGCTTATCGATATTTGCATTACAATTAGCAAAAATGGCTGGAGCTAAAATATTTGCAACAACCTCTTCTAATGAAAAAGCAGAGCGTTTAAAAGAAATGGGTGCTGAAATGGTTATTAACTACAAAGAGGATGAACGATGGGGAAAAACTATCTTTAAAATGACTGGTGGTGGTGTTGATCATGTACTTGATGTTGGAGGAGGTAGTACAATGAGAAATTCGATAGAGGCTGCAGCGATGAATGGACATATCTATTCTATTGGAATTTTAGGTGGAGGACGAAAAGGAGAAATCACTTTCCCAAAGTTATTTTTCAAACATCTTCGAATGACTGGACTTGCTGTTGGTAGTGTTGAAATGCAAAATAAGATGGTCGATGCGATCAATACCAATGGAATGCAGCCTGTGGTTGATAAAAGTTATGGATTTAATCAATTAGTTGAAGCATTTCAATATCAAGCTGCTGGAAAGCATTTTGGAAAGATCGTCTTGGAATGGTAATTCAAATGTTTACACCAACTTTTTAAGTTTGGGAATGATTTTTTCAAAATGTTATAGTTTGTTTCTTGAAAAGAATTTCAATTATCTTAAAGTTTTGATTTCAAAATAAGATTAATTGAAAAACAATAGGGAATTCTTAACATTCTAAAAACTAAAATTCTCGTACATTTGCAAAAATAAACTAAAAATAACATGAAAAAGATAATCTCCTTCAGCTTATTTGCCTTGCTTTCATTTTCAGTATTTTGTCAAACTGATGATTATGAAGCAGAAAATAAAGGATGGCTAGTTGATATTGATAAGGCTTTTGCAGAGTCTAAGAATTCGGGGAAACCAATATTAGCAAATTTTACAGGAAGTGATTGGTGTGGATGGTGTAAAAGATTAACAGCTTCAGTTTTTTCAAAAAAAGAATTTCAAACTTGGGCTAAAGATAACGTGGTATTATTGGAGTTGGATTTCCCAAAAAGAAAACAATTACCTGAAAAATATCAAAAACAAAATGCTCAACTCAAAAATGCATTCAAAATAACTGCCTACCCTACTGTTTGGGTTTTTAATTTGAATAAAGATGAAAAGGGTAATTTTTCTATTGAAGGATTAGGAAAGACTGGTTATACTAAAACTGCAAAGAAATTTACTTCCGATGTCGATCAAATGATTGAAAGAGGAGAAAAGAATAAAACAAAAGAAGGAGAAGGAAAATAACTTCTTTTCTAAACAAAAAAAAGAGGATTTGACTGAGTCAAATCCTCTTTTTTTTGTTTTTCTCTGCCTTAGGGAAGAATTGACAAATCCTCGGGAACTCCTACCTACCTTTTCCTCTTATAATCACCCCATATTTGTACTATAATTAAAAACAATATTCAAATCATTTAAAAAATAGTTAACATGAAAGAAATAAAAAATATTGCAGACTTCAAATCAACTATAGAAACAGGTAAACCAGTACTATTAGATTTTTACGCTAATTGGTGTGGTCCTTGTCGAGCACTTTTACCAACGGTAGAAAAATTAGCAGAGGCGCATTCTGAGGATTTTGAAATCGTAAAAATAAACGTAGATAGCAACCAAGAATTGGCACAACAATTTGGTGTAAAAAGTATCCCCGCTCTGTTTTTTTTTAAAGATGGAGAGGTTCAAGAACGGTTAATTGGAGTACAAACTGAGGCAATCCTAAAATCTAGAATCGAGCACTATAGCTAGGCTAATTAATAAAAAAACTAAAGGAGAACCATCAAATGATAGTTCTCTTTTTTGTTTATTTCCCTACTCCTTATCTCCAAAAATCTAATTATATTTATTAGCAAAATAAATAATAGACTCAAAATACTACCATTTATGAAAATTATGGTTATTCAATTTTTGGAGATAATTGCAATAAAAGGGTAAGATTGCCTAGTAGAAAAATATTTTTATAAAGGCTACCAAAATATTTTTTTGAATAAAAATATTTTTTTTCAAAAATTCATTAAAAAAACCAACTGAAAATAGACTAAAATACTTTAACAAAAAGAAGTAATCAAAAATTGATAAATAGAAATTTTTTATTTTCTAACTATTCTAGTTCACCTTTTTTGAAAAATTCCAAACAATTCATTTCCCTTTCTATCATCAACTGAATTATAACATTTTTCAAAAACCAACGTGTCAAAATGGGCGGATAAATAACTTAAATATTCTTCTCGAGTACCTCCAAATGGTCTTTTTTTCAAATCTCCTGCAAGCGGAATATCAAACCAAAGGCCCACTAATTTTCCTTTGGGAAAAAGTAGCCTTGACATTGTTTTTGTGTAAAGCATTCGGTTATTCTTTAACGGTGGAAAGGAACAAAAAAAAGTTTGTTCAAATATCAAATCATATTGCCCTTCTGCTTCAAAAAAATTCATGTGCAACAATTGATCAGGTGGAAAATTAGGATTCCTTTTTTGGAATGCGTTTAGGGGTGCCTTAGAAATATCTAAAACAAATATATTTTTAAAACCTCGCCCATATAAATATTCTGCCTCGTATGCATTTCCTGCTCCAGGAATCAATATTTTTAAATCTTTATTCTTCAATTGGTCAATGTACATTTTCAGTGGAGTAGAAGCATATCCTATATCCCAACCAATTCGTCCTTCTTGATACCTGCTAGACCAAAATTCCTTTTCAGAAAAGGAATATTTCAAATTTGACATATTATTAATATTTTACTCTATAAAACCAAAAAGCCACCTCCAAGGTTACTTGAAAATGGCTTTTTTTATTAACATTTGAACATTTATTTTCTTAATACATTACGCACATAATTAGCAACTGCCACAATCTCACCATCTTTTAATACACCTTTAAAAGGAGTCATTAATCCTTTCCCGTAATATATCTGTGCAACATTTTCTTCCAAACTAGTTTTCACTTTAGTTAAATCCTTTGCCCCATTGATTGCCATTTTACCATCCATACCATGACATGGAGTACAAAATAATTTATATTTCTTTTTACCATCAATTGTTCCTAAAGCATCCTCAGAAATAGATGCAATAATTTCTTTCGCTTTTTCAATCTGTTCAGGGGGAATTGGAATAGTTTGCACCTCCTCCTTCACAATCTCATCTTCAGCAGGTTCAGATACTTTAGAACTCTCATCATCAGTAACTTTTTCTTTAGAGGCTGTGGTTTTGAAAGGGTCCTCTTTTTTCTCTTTTGGTTTGGCATCGTCACAACTCCAAACTAAACCAGCAAATAAGAATACAATTACAAATGCTATTTTTTTCATAAAAATTTTATTTCAAATATTTAATAAATAATTAATTCTAAACCAAATATAAATAGTCGAGTTCCCAATTCAAAATGAAAACAAGACTTTAAACATTTTTTTTAATTTAAAACTTATTTTACTGTTTAATTTTAGAGCATTAACAAGTCAAAAGAACATTTACTTATAATTATCAAAACAAATTTTCTGTAGTTCAATCTTCTACAGTTTTTTGAATAAATACATTTTGAGCTGTTGCATCTATATTTTATATATCTAGCTAACGATTTATAATTTATCTCAATAATTGACCTACAAATTAAAAGTAGTGTCAACAGTTTTGACAAAAGCCAAATTCAATTAATACTTCGTCAACAAGTTCAATTTCATCCTCTTTGTTTTAGAAAACTTAGTATTAAGAATCAAAAGATTATTTGAAAGATTTACTAGACTGAAATACAATTGTAGTGTTTAGCACAAAACACTTTTGAGTAATTTTTTAGAGCTAACCATTTTTATTAAACCATTTTAAATTAATTACAGAATTTAAATCTTATTTTGGGTGCCAGAATCATATGGATAAAGTAAATAAATTAGAATGGATTTAAAATATTTAAAAGTTACCATCGAAAATCATGTTGCTCAGGTATCCTTTAATCGACCTGAAAAAGCTAATTCTCTTCACATGCCGGCATGGTATGAAATGAAATTTGTCTTTGACGAATTGGACGAAAACCCTGAAGTAAGAGTTATCGTTCTCACAGGAGAAGGAAAACATTTTTGTGCAGGAATTGATTTAGAAACTTTGATGGATTTGCAAAAATATAATTCTATCAGTTGTCCAGGTCGAAGAAGCGAAAAACTACGAAATTTCATCTTGGAACTACAAGGTACAATTACAGCTATAGAGAAATGTCGAAAGCCAGTTTTGGCCGCAATTCAAAAGGCGTGTGTGGGAGGAGGAGTTGATATTATTTCTGCTTGTGATATGCGCTATTGTACGGATGATGCTTACTTTGCCATTAAAGAGGTAGACCTAGGCTTAGTGGCAGACATTGGTACTCTTCAGCGATTACCTAATATCTTAAACCCAGGAATCATTTCTGAATTAGCTTACACCGGAAGAAAAGTATTTGGAGAGGAAGCGACTAAAATTGGCTTGGTCAATCAAACTTTTTCAACCCAAGGGAAAATGATGGTTCGAGTGATGGATTTAGCTAAAATGATTGCCTCAAAATCTCCACTAGTTATTCGAGGAACCAAGGAAATGTTACTCTACAAACGAGATCACTCTGTTAATGAATCACTTAATTATATGGCAATTTGGAATGCGGCAATGCTAATGTCAGATGATTTGATGGAAGCATTTCAAGCAAGTTTACAGAAACGGGAGGCTGTTTTCAAGGGCTAATTTTAACCGTTAACTGATAAGGGTGAATGGTTGCAATTGGTGTTAACCATTTACTACTTAACCTTTTCTTTACGAACAAAAAATTATCTGTTTTTTTTTAAACCTATTAACTTATCATTTTCTATCTTTCATGCAAATCACCCGATCGAATCAGCGTCATTTGCCATAGGGGTGTGAGTCCTCCAAACAGATAAGTACTTGTACTTTTGTATTTCAAATTATTAAAAGCTTAACAACAATTTAACCTTCTTTCCTTTCAGACAACATTAATGATGATGTCCTCCCCCACTCTCATCGCCTTTCTTCGATTGAGCCATTAAAAAATAAGCACCATCAATTACTATTTTATCGGAGGCTGCCAATTTCTTTAAAGGAGTAATTTCAAAAAATCCAAAATCAGATACCCCCTTCAACACAGGTATTTTTTCGAAATGAACTTCATCGTCATGCTCTTCTTCTTTTACAAAAATATAGTAAAGTCCATTATCCAAAGCCACCGCTTCCTCTGGTAGAGAAGGTACTTTTCGATCCTCCAGAATAATCCGACCCTCGACATACATTCCTGGAATTAATTCTGTTTTATCTTCCACTATTTCGGCATGAACAGAAATAGATCGATTGGATTCATCTATTGATTTCCCGATAGCAAATATCTTAGCTTGCATCACATTCTTTGGTTGACTTTGCAAACTAAAACTAATCAGTTGCCCCTTTTTGACATAGGGTAAATCCTTTTCAAAAACCATAAAATCGATATGTAAATGATGATTATCCACAATTTCAAAAAGGTCATGTTGTGGATCGACATAAATTCCAGTATTTATTTTAATCTCTCGAATAAAACCATTCAGCGGACTTAGCACATTCATAAAAGTTCTCAAATCAGAACCTCCCGAGGTTGGAATTGGCAATCCCAAAACCTTCATTCTAGATCTCAAACCCTGTAATTTTGCTTTTGCAATAGCTCTTTCAGAGGTGATTTTATCTAATCCACTTTGGGGAGCAATTTCTTTTTTCACTAAATCCATTTGCCGCACAAATTCTTTTTCTAAAAACATTAGTTCACCTTCTACTTCTAAATATTCCTGTTGCCAAATGATAAAATCTGGATTTTGAATTGTAGCAAGTGTTGCTCCTTTTCGCACATATTGCCCTGGCTTCACATTGATCTTGGTTACCTTGCCGGCAGCCATAGAACTTACGTTTGCTTTGTTTTGAGGAGGTAATTCAAGCAAACCATTTACTTTTAAAGTAGATTGCAAATTTCTATTTTCAAAAGAACCATACTTTAATCCTATCTTTTTAATTTGCACTTTAGTCAACTCTACTTCCTCTCCTCCTTCCTCCTCATCTGCATGAGAATCAGCTTTGGGAGTATCAACATGATTTATGTTTACATCATGACTATGTTTATCTGACCTCTCTTGGCACCTCAAGAATAAAACTCCAAACAATACATTTATAATAAATATCTTCAATGTTACTTTTTTCATCCTCATGATATTTTTCTTTAACAAGTAATATAATTAACTAAAAATCAATTGATCACACCTTTATTTTGCAACTCCTAAATATTCGATCTGCGTTTTTAGAAAATGATATTCTTTCAACATTTCCAAAAAAGCAATTTCATACTGAATGCCTTGATCAATACTTTGAATATATTCTAAAGCAGTAGCTTTACCAGCCCGAAAGGCGGCCATTGCAAATTCTTGACGACTACGGACAGATGGTAAAATTTCTTTTTCCAAATATACCATGATCTGTTTCTGCTTTTGTAATTGCATTGATATTTTCTTCTCTTCAATTTCGAGTTCTTGCAAAATAATTTCCTTTTTTGATTCTTGAATTTGAACTTCAATTTGTGCAGCTTCAATTTTCTTACTCTGACTTTTCTTAAAAAGCGGAACGTTCATCCCAAGCTGATAACCAAAAAATGGAATTTGCCCAGAGATAGTTTGCAAACGCACACCAGTCTGAATTTGAGGCAACAATTGTGTTTTTTGTACTTCGATTTGAGCCTTAGCTACTTCGCTATTTTGATTTTGCAATTGAACCATTGGATGGTTGGAAAAACCTTTATTTTCAATTTCAGTTGGTATCGGCAGTTTATCCAAATCAACATCTAACTCATTTTCTGACCTCAACCAATTTTGAAAACTACTCTTGGAAATACTTAAATCTTGCTCGACAATTTCCTTTTTCCAAATAGCTAATTTTAATTGATCTTGAGCAGTTAACAATGGTAACTTCCCAATTGAACCAGCATAAAAACGTTCTTGATTTAGTTTTACAAAATCGTCATAAACACCGATTAAGTCATTTAACATTTTTTGTTTTTGTTTTTGAAAGACTAAATCATAAAATACTAAGGTAGTTCGATAAGCAACTTCTTGCCTCGTTAATTGTAGCCTACTATTAGCTAGATTAGCTTGTTGCTGATACAATTTTTGCTGCGCTTGATTTACTTTTGGTAAATAAAAATTCTGTTGTGCACCAATGGAATGAAGGCCTTTACTCTTTTTAAAATCAAATTCTTCCCCTGTAACAAAAATATTAGTCGAAGGCAACGTTGATTTTATTTCACTCAATTTATTAGCTCGTTGAACTTGTAATTGATTTGCTTTGATCGCTACAAAATTCGTTTGACACATTTCGATCGCTTCTTCCAAACTAAGTTTTGAAACTTGTGAATGCCCTGTAATAACAAACAATAACAATACACTTGTAAGAGATGCAGTTTTACTAGTTTTCCATTTTATTTCCGAAAAATAATAAAGTATAGGTAGAATAACTAAGGTCAAAAAAGTTGCTGAAATTAATCCCCCTATCACAACTGTCGCCAAAGGTTGCTGCACCTCTGCTCCCGCTGAAGTAGAAATTGCCATAGGCAAAAACCCTAACGATGCAACTGTGGCAGTCATAATTACTGGACGCAATCGAACTTTTGTCCCTACTAAAATCCTTTCATTTAAGTCAGTCATTCCCTCTTTTTTTAATTGATTAAAATAAGCAATCAACACAATTCCATTCAGCACCGCCACTCCAAATAAAGCTATAAATCCAACACCTGCTGAAATACTAAATGTCATTCCCCTTAGCCATAGCGCCCAAATTCCTCCGATAGCCGACATCGGAATTGCCGTAAAGACAAGAGTAGATTGCAAAAAAGAATTAAAGGTTAAATACAAAAAAACAAAAATCAGTGCTAATGCTGCAGGCACGGCAATCATTAACCTATCTCGTGCATTTTCTAAATTTTCAAACGCTCCTCCATAGGTAAAATAATAACCAGTAGGAAGTTGTAATTCTGTTTCTAACTTTGACTTAATTTCCTTAACTAAGCCTTCTACATCTCGCCCCCGTGTGTTGACACCGATGGTAATTCTACGTTGGGTATTATCTCTCGAAATTTGTGTTGGCCCTTCTTGAAATTCAACGGTTGCTAATTCCTGCAATGGAATTTGGTCACCATTTGGCAATGGTATATAGAGATTTTTAATATCTTCAATATTATTTCGATAAGGCTCATCTAGTCGGGTTACCAATTCAAATCTTTTTTCTCCCTCAAAAATATGACCTGCAATTTCGCCTGCAAACCCTGTTCGAATCATTCTATTAATTACCTCAGCACTGACTCCATAGCGAGCCATTTTTCTTCGATCATATTTGGCGACCATCTGTTGAAGTCCTGCCGTTGCTTCAACTTGAATATCTCCTATACCATTGATTTTCTCAATAATATGTTCAGCTTCTTTAGCAGTTTTTGCTAAAATACCTAAATTTTCACCGTACAATTTTATGGCAATATCTTGTCTCACTCCTGTCATCAATTCATTGAATCGCATTTGAATTGGTTGGGTAAATTCATAAATTACACCAGGGAATTTATTCAGCTCTATCCCCATTTTTTCAAATAACTCTTCCTTTGAACTTCCAGAGGTCCACTCTGATTTAGGTTTCAAAATCACAAAAATATCCCCTGCTTCAAGCGGCATAATGTCCGTTGGGATTTCGGCAGTTCCAATTTTCGTTACAACCTTTTCCACCTCAGGGAATTTATCTAAAAGAATATTTTGTAACTCTGCAGAAACTTCTACTCCTTTAGCAATAGAACTTCCAGGAGGCAAAATTTGATGTAGCGCAAAATCTCCTTCCTCTAATGTGGGAATAAATTCACCACCTAGCCGACTAAACTGTAACAAGCTAATTACAAAAATAATAATAGTAACCAAAAGGAATTTCACTTTGAACCTCAAGGCAAAATGCAAAAATGGTTGATAGGCTTTATAAAAAAAATCAATAATATGACCTGCAATATTTTTCTTATTAGAAACGCTCCTTTTAAGTAACCAAGCAGACATCATTGGAACATAAGTCAAAGATAAAATCAATGCCCCCAAGATTGCAAAACTAACAGTTTGAGCCATCGGTCGGAACATTTTACCCTCAATACCAATCAATAAAAGTATCGGTAAATAAACGATCAAGATAATTATTTCACCAAAAGCAGCTGATTGTCGAATCTTACTAGAGGCTTTGTAAACTTCTGCATTCATTTGTTTTACTGAGAGTTGTTCTCCAGACTTCCGAATACCCAAATGATGTAAAATTGCTTCTACAATAATCACCGCACCATCGACTACTAAACCAAAATCTATCGCTCCCAAACTCATCAAATTAGCTGAAATCCCAAACACTCGCATCATAGAAATAGCAAACAACATCGACAACGGAATCACTGATGCCACAATCAAACCTGCCCGCCAATTCCCTAACAATAAAACTAAAACGAACACAACAATAAGTCCTCCTTCTACTAAATTTGTAATAACGGTAGAGGTAGTTCTATTTACTAATTTTGACCGGTCCAAATATGGTTCGATAATAACTCCTTCAGGTAAAGATTTTTGGATTTGTTTCATTCTCGCTTTAACACGTTTCGTTACCTCAGCTGAATTTTCACCTTTAAGCATCATAACTTGACCTGCAACTACTTCACCAATTCCGTTCATTGTAACAGCACCAAATCGAGGTGCATGCCCAATTTTAACTTCGGCAATATCCTTCACCAATATAGGAAAGCCAGTTATATTTTTCACCACTACATTACCAATATCCTCCATTGAATTTAACCGACCCTCCCCACGTATAAAATAGGTGAATTCTTTTTTTTCAATATACGAACCACCCGTATTAGCATTGTTATTTTTAATTGCTTGAAATAATTCTTCCAGCGTGACATTCATACTTTTAAGTTTATCCGGACTGAATGCAACTTCATATTGTTTCAAATAGCCACCGCTACTATTAACTTCAATAACTCCTTTGACACCTGTCAGTTGTCTCTTGACCACCCAATCTTGAATACTTCGCAAATCGGTAGAAGAATATTTTTCTTTGTGATCATCATCTACAAAAATTACATATTGATAAATTTCACCCAACCCAGTTGAAATTGGACTCATCTTGGGCTGTCCTAATTTTTTGGGGATCTCTGCTTCAGCAGCTTTAATCCTCTCGCTAATTAATTGACGAGCCAAATACACACTTGTACTTTCCTCGAAGACTACAGTGATAACTGAGAGTCCAAATCTAGAGATTGATCGTACCTCCACCACATCTGGAATATTACCCAAAGCCATCTCTAAGGGAAAGGTAATTAATTGTTCTACCTCCTGTGCAGCAAGGGTTGGCGCATTGGTGATCACCTGAACTTGGTTATCAGTGATGTCAGGAACTGCATCGACTGGTAGGTGCTTTAAAGAATAAACTCCCCAGCCAATCAAGCCTATGACAAAAAGGCTAATCACCAATTTATTATTTATAGAAAAATGAATTATTCGATCTATCATATTAAATTATTATTAAAATATGATTTAGAAAAAGACGCATTAAAACGTATTTCCAAAATGTAAATATATTGTTACGGATTTTATGGCCAAAAAAAAGGGACCACTCCTATAAAAGACAACTAACTAAATGACGGCGGGTGAATCAAAGACTTGATAAAACCTGTGAGGTGAAAATTATTTTGAAATGATAGTTCATTCAGTACGGTAGGAAATGAGACGTCTAAAATATCAAATTTAACATCTACTGAAAAAAGCAAAACAGAAACATGAGGAGATTGACAAGGTAGTTTTTTATGATCATCGGTATTGTCATGTTCATGCTGTTCAGAAGATAAAACATGAACCTTGACAAAGTCTACTAAACAGAAATTTTGCCCTTGAGCGACTGCATTTTTTTTATGCAATTGGTAATGCTCCACCATATCAGATAAGTGCAACAATTGGCTGAAATCAGTTTTTGGAATAAAACTGCCAATAAGCATATAAAAAGCTAATACGAGTGAAGTAATTTTCAATTCTTGAATTTTTGTAACAAATATAAAAAAAATACACACACATTAATCTTTAACGATATTTTAACTTAAAAAAATAATAATAATTTTAAGTCAAATGTGATTAAACTATTTCTAGATCAAAAAATGGTTAATTTTATATTTAGTCAATATTTTAAAATCTTAATTGCCTCACTTTTTCCTTTGTCTGAGTTTAATACCAACTTTTTAATTTCTTCATCTCCATTCCAAATAGAAATAGCAGCTGTGTTAGGTGGCATTCTTCCTAAATTCTCAGCGTAAAGAATTAATTCATTTGAATCTTCTGGCAGATAAATTAAAATATCTTTCACCTCTTTTTTGAGCAGGTAATTTTTAAGGATCCAAACTCCATTTAGATTGAGTGAAATCAAGTCACCATCTACTTTATTATTATCCCAAACCTTGATTATCACCTCTTTACTTTTAGTTAAAACAGTTTCTACAATTTCAGTTTTTCGGCCGTTGATATCTTTAGCTTTTTCAAAAACAACTTCCGTAATTGATGGAATCTTACAGGCAGAATGATCTACAAAATATTGATTATTCTTATAAAAAGTTCCATTTCTCTGACACTCACCTACGAATTGAAACTTGGAAAGTGTTTCGTTTAATTTATATTCACATTTGGAGAGACATTGGCCATTCCTAGATTTTAAGAATAAAATTTCTTCCATGTCATAACTCAAATATTCTCCATTAAAATTGCCACCAATCGTAAAGGTAGAATTGATACTTGAAGAATTATCCTTTTTTGATAACTCGACTTGTTTTCCAATTCCCTTTACCTCGGCGTGATCTTGTTGAAGGTCTAATTCAAAAGACCAATTCCTTGCTGATCCTCTAAGGGAAAAATGTCCACTCCAAACTCCAGCGAGATCCTGAGCTAAGATTAAATTTTGGAAAAATATAATTAGGAAAATAATGCAGTAGAATTTTCTCATAATTTCTTTTGGTTAAAAAATCTATGAGGGGAATTCGATAAATAAATTCTAAAAAATATGTAGGAGGAAATAATTATTCTTGAATCAAATAAAATACCAAGATTGTGTTTTTTTTAAAAAAAATTACCCAACCTTTTAACAAAAAATTAAGTCATCGTAAGAAAGTACTTGTTATTTTTAATAAAAAATTATTTAGTGACAAATATTTGCCTTTACCTCCTAGTTAACATTTTATTTTTTTAAGTTGTTCTAAACAAGAAAAGAAGACGTTAATTCTGATCCAATTAATTGTAATGATGGTTGTTTTTATACCATGAAAGATATTTAAGTCAAAATAATTTATTTGAATTATTTCCAATAAATACGCCATCCAAACTCAATATTCAGATGAGAAATCCATCATAATCTATGAGATACCTGAGGGGGTAAATGCTAAGTTCGAAGAAGAGAAGAAAAAATAATTTTTACCGGAAATTTCAGAGAGAATTCATTAGTCCCTCAATCTCTAGATTCAAGTTTTAATATGGTTTCCATATACGAACTTGAGTTCATTGAAAAAAATAAATCCTTTTTAGGCAACTCCAAGGTTTTAGTGAAAATTTTTTATCCAATAGTAAGTAAAATAGCTATTGTAATCTAGACCTAATAAAAACCCGCTTCCCTAGTTATATGGAGGGCATTTTATAAATATAAATAATTACGCAAGTATTTTTCCTTAAACGCATCTAACACCTTGTAGCTGTTATTCTTGAAAAACTCAATAAAAATTGTGATGAAAAATCTATTCCTTCTAATTAGTTTATTATTTCTTAGCTTTTCTACTATTGCCCAAAGTGGTACTATTTCTGGAAAAGTTGTGAGTCCTACAAATGCACCATTACCAGGTGCCCATATTTCAATCCATCAAATTTGGGGGGAGCAAGTGAAATCTGGAGTCACAGATGACCAAGGAAATTTTGAGATAACAAATATCCCAACAGGTGGGTATAAAATAAAGGTATCTTTTCTCGGTATGACTGATCTCGAAAAAGAAATTTCATTAACCAATCAAAATCTTAATCTTGCAACTATCCAATTACAGGAATCCGCTTCCAAATTAAACGAAGTAATTGTAGAAGGAAAAGCTCCTATCGCTACCCAATCAGGAGATACAACTTCCTACAATGCAAGTTCATTCAAAACCCTAAAAGATGCTTCCGCAGAAGAGTTGGTAGAAAAAATGCCTGGTGTGGTAATCGAGAATGGAGAAGTGCAAGCTCAAGGCGAAAAAGTTCAACAAGTTCTCGTTGATGGTCGTCCATTTTTTGGCAATGACCCTTCTGCTGCTTTAAAAAATTTACCGGCGGAAGTTATTTCCAAGATTGAAGTTTTTGATCAGAAGAGTGACCAGGCAAACTTTACTGGTTTCGATGATGGTGAAACAACAAAGACCATGAATATTGTGACGAAAAAAAATATGAGAGCTGGTCAATTTGGAAAAATCCAGGCTGGTTACGGATATGAAGACAAATATCGAGTCGGAGGAAATTTCAGTATTTTTAATGGCGATCAAAGAATCTCCTTAATTGGACAAAGTAATAATATTAATATTCAAAATTTCTCCACCGAAGATTTACTTGGAGTTGTTGGTTCCGGTGGAAGTCGCAGAGGAAGAGGTGGTCGTGGAGGCGGAGGTCGAGGCGGCGGCGGCGGCGGTGGATCCGTCAATGATTTTTTGGTGCAGCAACAAGGTGGGATTGCAACAACCCACGCTATTGGTTTAAATTATTCCGATAAAATTGGTGAGAAACTAGACCTATCAGGAAGTTACTTTTTCAATGCATCAGAAAATAATTCCGAAGAAAGTCTTTTAAGACAATTCATTGATGATGAATCAGTTAACGAATCTTACGATGAAGAAAGTGGAAGTTATACTGATAATTTTAATCATCGAGTCAATTTAAAACTTGAATATAAAATCGATACTGCTAATTCTATCATCATGCGACCACGAGCTAGTTGGCAAATGAATAAAGGGGCAGAAAATGTTCTTGGAAATACATTGTTAGGAATTGATCCCCTCAATCAAACTGACAACGATACCAAGTCTGACTTGTCAGGTGTGAATTTCTCCAACAATATTCTTTTCCGTCATCGTTTTCCAAAAAGAGGACGAACACTTTCCTTAAATATAGGAATGGGTTACAATGATAAAAAAGGCGAAAGTAATCTCGAATCACAAGATGATTATTTTGATCCTCCCATCTATTCTGATACATTAAATCAGTTTTCCAATTTAGATTTGCAAGGCTGGAATGTCTCTTCAAATATTTCTTACACCGAACCAATTAGTAAAAGTCAAAGTCTGATGATAGAGTATCGAACTCGATATCAAGAAGAAGATTCTGATAAAACTACGAATGACTTTTCTGAAAATACTCAGGACTATTCTATTCTTAACAATACTCTTACAAATGTATTTTCTAATAGTTATTTAACGCATACTGGAGGAGTAGGTTATAATTATCGTCAAGGAAAATTCATGTTTATCACTCGAGCAAGAGTAGAATTTGCACAACTGAATGGTGAAGAAATATTTCCAAATCCTACCAACCCAATCTCTAAAGATTTTGTCAACTTTGTTCCATTCGCTATGATTCGATGGACTAAATCTCGACAAGAGAATTTTAGATTTATGTACAGATCTAATACTACCTCACCAACTGCAGATCAGTTGCAAACGGTTGTGGACAATACGAACCCATTGCAATTATCTATAGGAAATGCGGATTTGAATCAGTCTGTTTCACATCGTTTATTTGCTCGTTATCAGAAAACTAATGTTGAGAAATCAAGAGTATTTTTTGCCTTAGTAGGTGGTAGTTTTCAACAAAATTATATTGGAAACAATCTCTATCTTCGGGAAACTATTGACCCAATTTTTGATGAGATAGATCTAGCACCAGGAGCTCAAATTTCTCAACCTGTGAATCTGGACGGCTATTGGGATATGCGAACTTATTTAACTTACGGCATTCCTTTGGCAAAAATTAAATCAAATTTGAATTTTGATTTTGGAGTTAATTATTCCAATTCTCCAAGTCAAATTAATCGAGCAATTAACGAATCAAAAAATAGCTCGTTTAAAGGTGGGATCGTTTTGGCAAGTAATATTTCTGATAAAGTTGACTTTACAGTATCTTCTCGAACTGGATTTACCTCAGTAAAAAATACTATTAGCTCAAATAGCGACAGCGATTATATCACACAAAGTACTCGAGTAAAATTTAATTGGATTATTGGAAAAAGTTTAGTTTTCAGAACTAATCTGAATCATCAATTATACAATGGATTATCAGATGACTTTAATCAAAATTATTGGCTGTGGAATATGAGTATTGGGAAAAAGGTTTTTAAAAATAAGTTAGGAGAAATTGCTATCTCAGCTTTTGATTTACTTAACCAAAACAGGTCGATTTCTCGAAATATCACAGAAGTTTATATTGAAGATGTGCAAACAACTACTTTGACTCGATACATCATGTTGAATTTTACTTATAATTTTAGAAACTTTAGAGTTGGGAACGCTCCAATACCAGAAGAAAGAGAAAGACGACGAGGTGGTAGAGACCGTTGGTAGTTTTTGACGGTGAAGGGTAAGCACTTTGCTCTTCACCGTTAAAAATCAACTTCCCATAAATTCCCAGGCTGATCGATAACCACCACATTTTTCTACATACTCAATGAATTCTCCATAAAATTTATCTTGCCCAATCGTAGCAGAATCACCAATTATAACAAGCTGCTTACGGGCACGTGTCATTGCCACATTCATCCGCCGATAATCATTAAGAAAACCAATTTCATTTTTTTCATTGGAACGAACTAAGGAAATATAAATTACATCACGTTCTTGTCCTTGAAAGCCATCAATAGTATTTATCGTTACAAATTCTTGATAGGCGGTGAGTGCTTCCTCTTCCGAAAACTGTTCTTTTATATGCAAAATCTGTGAACGATAAGGCGTGATTATCCCAATAGTTGGCACCTCTAAATCATACTCCGCTAAGGTATTTACGAATTGCAAAAAATGTTCTCGTAAGATAAAATACTCTCCTGAATTAAATTTACTCAGTGTCTCTACATTCATCTCTTCATTGAAACCTGCACCTGCGGTATCAATAAAAACAACAGGAGAAACATCTCCTTTTGGCAATTCCCAACTTTCTACAGAATCATGAGCAACCAACTGATTATCATAAAATTGTGAATTTGAAAAATCCATTATCATCTTATTCATCCTATATTGCATATTAAGAAAACTAACTTCAGAAAATTGCTGTACACATTTTTCCAACAAGGTAATCCCAAGTCCTTTACTTTTCGCATCAAATGATTTTACTGTTGGAGGTAATTGAAATGGATCACCTGCTAAGACAACTTTACTTGCTCTCGAAATAGGAATCCAAGTTGCAGGTTCAAGCGCTTGTGCAGCTTCATCAATAACAACAGTCCTAAATTTTAATCGATCCAAAACAGGATGAACAGTATTCACTAATGTACAACAAACCACCTGTGCTCCGTGTAAAATTTCAGTCAACAATTTTTCCTCCAAAGCTTTTGCCCAATCTTCTAACTCCCTTGCCTCTCGATAATTATCTCTTCTTTCTTCTCGTTGTTGACCTCTAAAATTTCGTTTAAACTTACCTGCTTTTTTCCGTGCTTGGGCGGCTTGGACTTTTACTTTTTTAATATGCTTACTTTCTGGGTGAGCAGCAAGTTGTGCATCCAAAGTCAGATCCAAAAGTGACTCATCGACTCTTGATACATTACCAACCCGGACTACTCTCAAGCCTTTTTCTGATAGTTTTTCAGCCAATAAATCAACTGCCGCATTACTTGGTGCAGTAACCAAAACATTTTTCTCCGTTTCACATAATAATTTAATTGCATGAACAATAGTAGTAGTTTTTCCAGTTCCGGGAGGACCGTGAACGATAGAAATATCATTGGTCGCAAGAATATGTTGTACAGCACTTTTTTGTGCTTCATTTAAGTAGCTATGATGGATGGCAGGTAATTCTCCAAAACGAGTTGGATATTGATTATAAAATAAACTTTTTAATTCTGCTAGTCGATCACCCTTAGCTTTAATGACTTTTTTCATTGCCTTTTCCATCTCCACATAAGTGCGCTCATCAAATAATAAATCAATCCCAACATTTCCATAATGTACCCAATTGGGAATATCTTTAGTGTTTAGAACCACTTTCATTTGGTCTCTTTTCAAATACTGAATAATACCATTGATTCGTCGTTGTTTACTATCAACTGTTTTAGCATCTGCGGTAGAAAAAATTTCTATAGGAGTTCCTGACTTAAAACGATGGGGTTCTTTAAATTGATTAGTTTTCTCCAAAATCATAAAAGCTCGATCTCCAAAAGTAAAACCTTCTTTTTTGACAGCAACAGGATGCCATGTAAATCCTTTTTCTCTTTTTTCTTTGAGAGTCAGTTTTAAGATATGTTCTCGAAAACGATCAAAGTCTGCTTTTTTCTCTATGTACAAAAGTTCTAAAACTTTGTTGAGCTCATTATTTATTTCAGATAATTGCATATCGGTAAAAGTACATAAAATGAATATTTACCGTTTATTTTGGCTAATTTTTTTTCCACCTTTTCAAAACACTAAAGAGATTTAAAAACATTAATAAATTCTTTGGAAAAGCTAAAAAAAGGTAAAAAAATCAATCTTTTGTAAAACAATATGGTAATGAGTGGTAAAATCGTATTTATTTCTTCATTAAAACAAGTGGATCATCCTATATTTACAAATAAAATTTGTTCAAAAAAAACTAAAGGAAGAATGATAAATCGTTTAAAACCATTTCTATTAATTTTTATTTTTATACATCTTCTACCACTTAAAAATCAAGCGCAAGATTTCTTACAAACAAGTGGAAAAGCAATAATCAATTCTACCACAGGTGATACAGTTATACTCAGGGGTATGGGATTGGGTGGATGGATGTTGCAAGAAGGGTATATGTTACAAACTGCGAGTTTTGCGAACGCACAATATAAAATTAAGCAACACATCGAAGATCTGATTGGAACAACAGGGATGGAATTATTTTATGAAAAATGGCTTGAAAATCATGTAACCAAAACTGATATTGATTCACTAGCTTCTTGGGGATTTAATTCTGTGCGACTGCCAATGCACTATAATTTGTACACCTTACCTATCGAAGATGAACCTCTTGCTAATGAAAATACTTGGTTAGATAAAGGGTTTATAATGACAGATAGTTTGATATCATGGTGTAAGCAAAATGATATGTGGGTCATATTGGATTTGCATGCTGCACCCGGTGGACAAGGATACGACGAGGGCATTTCAGATTATGATATTACCAAACCTTCTCTTTGGGAAAGTACTGAAAATCAAAATAAAACTGTTGCACTCTGGAAAAGATTAGCAGAACGATATGCTGACGAACCAACTATAGCTGGTTATGATCTGATAAATGAGGTCAACTGGAATCTACCTGGAGGAACTTTACTGCGAAATCTCTATGGTGAAATTACTGATAGTATACGTGTTGTTGACAATAATCATATCATTTTTATTGAGGGAAATTGGTTTGCAAATGACTTCACAGGACTGACACCGCCTTGGGATGAGAATTTAGTTTATGCGCCTCATAAATACTGGTCGTTCAATGATCAAGCTTCGATTCAATGGGTGTTGGACATTCGTAACACTTATAATGTACCTCTTTATTTAGGTGAGAGTGGCGAAAATTCAAATGTTTGGTTTCGTGATGCCATCAAACTTTTGGAAGATAATGATATTGGATGGGCTTGGTGGCCAATGAAAAAAATTGAAGCTATTGCTGGACCATTGTCAATTACAAAGACAGGTGGTTACCAAACATTGCTCAATTATTGGGAAGGAAATGGAACTGCCCCAAGTATAGCTGACGCTACCACTACCCTGATGGATTTGACTGAAAAGATAAAAATTGAAAATTGTTTTTTCCAAAAAGATGTTGTTGATGCGATGTTCCGACAAGTACAAACGGATGAGACAAAACCTTTTAGTACTCAAAATATCCCTGGAACAGTATTCTCATCAGACTTCGACTTAGGACGAAATGGATTTGCATATTCCGATTCCGAAGTGGCAAATTATCATGTATCAACTGGTAACTACACTTCTTGGAATAGTGGTTGGCATTATCGAAATGATGGAGTTGATCTGGAACCAAGTTTTGACCAAATAAATTCTAATGGACATGCTATTGGATTTACTGCAACAGATGAATGGATTCAATATGAAGTAAATGTAACTGAAAGCGCAGTTTATGAGGTAGAGTTGCGAATTGCAAATGGATCTACAGATGGAGCGTTTCATTTTTCAGTTGATGGAGCAAATATATCAACACCATATTATGTTCAAAATACTGGCGGATACCAAAATTGGGAAACCCTTACCATTCAAAATGTTATTCTAACACCTCAAGACAAAAAGCTAAAATTACATGTAGACGAAGGAGGGTTTAATGTTGGAAGTTTTACTTTCAATGATGTGATGCAAACAACTGAAGTAACAACTGATTTTTTCTCAGCTGTTACTTTAGATGAATCTTCTGTTGAACTAGTTTTGAATAAACCATTGACACCAGATTTCATTGATCTCGCCTCAGGGATGCAGTTTTTCATAAATGGTACACAAGTGTTTTTGACTGATGTGCAACCAAGTCCAAATAATCCAAGAATAATTATTGTAAATGTTGATGATACATTTGTATCAAGTGATGTGTTGAAAATATCTTACACAGGAAATCAAATTGTTGCAACTGATGGAACATTATTAGAAAATTTCATTCAAAAACCAGTCAATAATACTGTTGCAACTATTCACCCTGTTCCAGGGAAAATGGAAGCAGAGGAATTTTATTTCCAAACTGGCATGGAGGTAGAAAATTGCCTTGATAATGGTTTTGGTCAAAACCTTAGTTTTCTAGATGCAGGAGATTATGCAGAGTATACAATTGATGTAGCACAAAGTGGTATTTATCAAATTGACTATAGAACATCTTCAAATGGATCAACAGGAGCGCTTCAACTATTAAAATTGAACAACAATGGAAATACTTCACTTATTCATGGAGTAACTTTTCCGCAAACAGGTGGATGGCAAACTTGGGAAACTACTGGCAAAACAGTATTCCTAGAATCAGGAAGACAAAACGTTCGAATAAAAATAGTTCAATCAAATTTCAACCTAAATTGGATTGAATTTACATCAATTGTTGGAACTGAAAATCTAGATTTAGAAAATAAGTTTTCTGTTTATCCTAATCCAAACGATGGACTTTTCTATGTGGATGGAAATCTTGAGAAAAACCAAAATATAAATATATATGTATATAATATTTTTGGTCAAATGATTTTGAGCAAAAACTTAAATAATATTTCAACATTAAAAGAAAAATTAAATTTAGATCAATTTGAAAGTGGAAATTATTTTATTCAGATCCAACTAGAGGATGGTAAAATTTTAAACAAAAAAATATCAAAACTATAATTTTGCAGTAAAAAACAAACAAATTCTAAAATTAAATTTAAAAATAATGTGATCTTTTAATAAAAAAGCGTAAAAATAGTATAAAACATCATTTAAATTGTATCTTTGTAACGAACTATTAAGTTCTTAGGTTATCATCTTCCTCTTTTTTAGGTCTTATTTTATCCTTCCTTAATTTTCAATTAACAGATTTTTTTACAATATCTCGAATTAAATCGAGATAGTTAATTTTTTATATTATGAATATTTTTGTAGCAAAATTAAATTTCGACACTAGAGAGTCGGATTTACAAAATGCATTTGAAGCTCATGGAGCTGTTGATTCCGTAAAGATCATTATGGATAAATTTACTGGAAGATCAAAGGGTTTTGGTTTTGTGGAAATGTCTAACGACGATGAAGCACAATCTGCAATCGATGCATTGAATGACCAAGAATTTGATGGTCGTACAATTGTTGTTAAAAAAGCTGAACCTCGTGAGAATCGCGGCGGTGGTGGCGGTGGTCGTGGTGGCTACGGTGGCGGTGGAAACCGTGGCGGTGGCGGTGGCTACGGCGGTGGCGGCGGTGGTCGATACTAGTCGAGTTGAGTAATTTTATTACTACACTTTGATATAAAGATTTGAATGAAAAAGCTCCGATTATTCGGGGCTTTTTCTGTTTTAGCTTTCAAGCTTCCCTAGTAAGTTATTTCATACAGAAAGTATGGATTAACCAAAATAGATACTTTACTCCACCTTCTGAATGGAAGCATTATAAGTTAGATTGTCTAGTCAATAGATAATAAATAGATTATATCTCTTTATCTAAACTCATTATTAATCTCTTCCAATTTAGTACTACCAGGACATAAATCTTTTTGTTTAATTTGATTAAGGGGTTTATCACTCGTTCCCATCAAACTATGTAAATCTTTACTCTCTGGATTAATGTAGAGTAACCCCGTCAAAATTTGACCTTTCGATTTTGCGTCATGTAACCGGTTAACTGCAGTAAACCGATCTGTAGGATTCCAATCTGGAGCCAATTTACTTAGGTGAATTTTTGAACCATCAAATAATTCAACCTTCGCCGATTCACCTTCTGGATAATCTATCGTGATTTCTTCTTCAAAAGGAACATAGTCTAAAGATGAAGTTACTTCAATGTGATCTCTGACGTGTGAATAAGACTTAGTTGATCCTTTGGTATTATTAAAAGTTACACAGGGAGAAATCACATCTAAAAAAGCAAATCCAGGATGTGATATTGCTGCTTTAATCATTGGCACCAGTTGGTTTTTATCTCCAGAAAAACTTCTTCCTACAAATGTTGCATTCAGTTCCAAAGCCAATCCTGCTAAATCTATAGCTTGATATGGGTTAGCATTTCCCTCTTTACTTACTGAACCAAAATCCGCTGTTGCTGAATCTTGTCCTTTAGTTAAACCATAGCAACCATTATTCATTACGATATAAACCATATTTAAATTTCTTCGAATAGCATGGACAAATTGCCCCATTCCAATTGACGCAGTATCTCCATCTCCAGAAATACCAAGGTAAATTAAATCTTTGTTGGCCATATTTGCTCCTGTTGTAATCGAAGGCATTCGACCATGAACAGAATTAAACCCATGGGAATTACTCAGGAAATAAGTTGGTGTTTTTGAGGAACATCCTATACCTGAAAGTTTAGCTAGCTTGTGAGGTTCCAGTGAAATTTCATAACAAGCTTGGACAATTGCACCACTAATCGAATCGTGTCCACATCCTGCACAAAGTGTTGATATTACTCCTCGATAATCTTTTTTTAGATATCCAACTTTATTTGGCTTTAATGAAGGATGGTGAAATGTAGGTTTTATATATGACATTTTTATTAATGATTAATTATTAATTATTAAAGTTAAAGTTATACAATTAACTAATCCCAAGAGATAGTTTTTCTTTGATTCCAGATTGAATGGCTTGGGCTGTAATTGGCATTCCATCATAATTTACTACTGAAATTAATCGAGATGGATTTAATTCTAACTCATTAATTAATAGTGTTCGAAACTGTGCATCTCGATTTTGTTCGACCACAATAATTTGTTCGTGTTGTTCGATAAACTTTCCTATTTGTTCATGAAATGGAAATGCTCGAACTCGAATAGAATCAATCATTAATCCTTCCTCTTCAAATAGTTCCATTGCCTCAACTGCAGCGTAGGTTGTCGTTCCGAAAAACAATAATCCAATATTACTTCGATTATCTTTTTGATAAAACTCTGGTTCAGGGACTAGTGTTTTAGCTGTTTCCCATTTCTGAGATAGCCTATCCACATTACGCAAATAAACTTCGCCTAATTCACTATATTTTGCATACTCATCATGCGAAGTTCCACGAGTAAAAAACGAACCTTTGGTGGGGTGTGTTCCAGGAATTGTTCGATAAGGAATAGCATCTCCATCCACATCAAGATATCGACCAAAATCTTCTTTCATTTCCTCCAAATCTTCTGCACTAAATACTTTTCCCAAATCATATTTTTTATCATCATCCCATGCAAGAGGAGGTGACATATGATTATTCATTCCCAAATCTAAATCAGAAATCAACATCACTAATGTTTGTAATCGATCCGCCAAGTCAAATGCATTAATTGTAAATTCAAAACACTCCGCTGGCGAACTTGGGAAAAGTAACACATGTTTTGTATCACCATGAGAAGCATAGGCAGAAGAAATCAAATCAGCCTGTTGCGTTCGAGTTGGCATCCCTGTAGATGGGCCACCACGCTGTACATTAATTAACACTACTGGAATTTCAGCAAAATAAGACAGACCAATAAATTCATTCATCAAAGAGACTCCTGGCCCACTTGTTGCAGTAAATGCTCTTGCCCCATTCCAAGTCGCTCCAATGACCATTCCTATTGCTGCTAACTCATCCTCCGCTTGAACAAAAGCATATTTCTTTTTCCCATCTTCATCAATTCTGAGTTTCTTACAATAAGATTCAAATGCCTTTGCAACTGAAGTTGAAGGCGTAATTGGATACCAAGCCATAACCGTTGCTCCTGCATAAATTGCTCCTAAACCACAAGCAGTATTCCCATCAATTAAAATAGAATCACCATTATTATCACATCGTTTAATTCTTACATTTAGAGGATATTTAAAGTTTTCTTTGACGTAATTAATCCCCAATTCCAATGCTTGATAATTAGAGGGAATAATTTTAGGCTTAGCTGAAAATTGTTCAGCAATTACTCCTTTTAAAACATCGAGTTCTAGATCAATTAAAGTTGCTACAGCCCCTACATAAATCATATTTTTTAAAAGCTGTTGCAATCGTGGAATTGGATAATGTTTCATTGCTAATTTTATCATCGGAATACCAATATAATTAATATCTGCCCTGATAAATTCTTCATGTAACTTTTTACTAGAATCATAAACAAAATACCCTCCAGGACTAACACTCTCTATGTCTCTTTTTAAACTTTGAGGATTAACGCCTACCAATATATCTATACCTGCCCTGCGTCCTAAATGTCCTTTTTCTGAAATTCGCACTTCGTACCAAGTAGGTAAACCTTGAATATTAGAAGGAAAAATATTTTTAGGAGTGACAGGAATACCCATCCTAAAAATTGATTTGGCAAACATTTCATTTGCGGAGGCAGATCCTGTTCCGTTGACATTGGCAAAACGAACAACAAGGTCATTTACGATGATTTCTTTTTCCATTTTATTGGTAAGCTTTTGTCACGTTGTATAAATATTTCTTCATATCCCAAGCTGCTGTTGGGCATCGTTCTGCGCAGAGTCCACAATGGAGACAAACATCTTCATCCTTGAGCATTACCCTTTGGGTAGGTAAAACTTCTGACACATATAAATCTTGAGATAAATTTTCGGCAGGTGCACTAAGTCGAGTTCGCACTTCTCCCTCATCACCATTATCCGTAAAAGTGATACAATCTGTTGGACAAATATCCACACAAGCATCACACTCGATGCAAAGGTTCGTGGTAAAAACAGTTTGCACATCACAGTTCAAACACCTTTGAGCTTCCTTAAATCCTTCAATATGATCGAAACCTAATTCAACCTCCATTTTTCTATCTTTCAGGGTAAATGATTTATCGGCATGTGCAACTTGGTAACGTAAATCAGCAGCTACATCATTATCATAAGTCCATTCATGAATTCCCATTTTTTGACTTACCAAATTAGTCATCGGACTAGGGCGATCATATATACTTTCTCCTTTGCAAAATAGATCAATAGAAACAGCAGCTTGGTGTCCATGTGCAACTGCGGTAATTACATTCTCAGGACCAAAGGCAGCATCACCACCAAAAAAAACATTTGGCAATGTTGATTGAAAAGTTATTTTATCCAAAACTGGGACTTCCCATTTGCCAAATTCAATACCTAAATCTTTTTCTATCCAAGGAAATGCGTTATCTTGTCCGATCGCGATAATCACGTCGTCTGCCTCGATAAAAACATCAGGCTCTCCAGTAGAAATCAAAGATCGTTTTCCATTTTCATCATATTCAGCTTTTACTTTTCCAAAAATAACTCCTTTGAGTTCTCCGTTTTCTATAACATATTCCTTCGGAGGCATATTATTAAATATTTCAATATCTTCTCTTTCGGCATCTTCAATTTCCCATAAAGAAGCTTTCATATCTTTTCTAGGACTTCGAACTACCACCGTTACTTTTTCTCCACCAATTCTTTTCGAAGTTCGACAACAATCCATGGCAGTATTTCCACCACCAAGAACAATAACTTTTTTCCCAACAGATTCTCTATGCTCAAAGGCCACTCCCGCCAAGAACTCAATTCCAATATGAATATTTTCTTTTGCCTCTTCATAACCAGGAATTCGAAGTGACCGACCTTTCGGTGCACCTGTTCCAACAAAAACAGCATCATATTTTTTATCCAATATCTCCTTCATACTTTTGACGAAAGTATTGAAATGAGCATGTACCCCCATGTTGAGAATATAATTTACCTCTTCATCTAACACTTCCTCTGGTAATCGGAAAGCAGGAATTTGAGTTCGCATCATTCCTCCACCTTTATTCCATTCGTCATATAAATGTATCTCATAACCTAGCGGAGCTAAATCTCTTGCTACTGTTAATGATGCTGGGCCGCCGCCAATCAGAGCGATTTTTTTTCCATTCATCTCAAATGGTCCTTGTGGCATAAGATGCTCTACTTCACCTTTATTATCAGCTGCTACTCGCTTAAGTCGGCAGATTGCAACAGGCTCTTCTTCTACCCTTCCACGTCGGCAAGCAGGTTCGCAAGGGCGATCACATGTACGCCCCAACACGCCAGGGAAAACATTTGACTCCCAGTTAATCATATACGCTTCAGTATATTTCTGCTCAGCAATTAATCTAATATATTCGGGGACTGGAGTATGGGCAGGACAGGCGTATTGGCAATCAACCACCTTGTGAAAATACTCTGGATCATTAATATCTGTTGGTTTCACGTTTTATCTTTTCATTAAATAAAAAAATAAATATAACAAGATGAAAGAGTAATCCAAAATAATTGATTGCCAATTGATTTTTTAGCAAAATTTTTAACACACAAAACATATAAGCAATGATAATTAACGATCAATTGGAAAGGTTTCGAAAACTATATTAAACTCATTATCATTTTTATCAGGAACTAAGGTGAAATTATTTTTCTCTAATAATCTTTTTGATGCTTCATTTCCTCGGTGAGTATAGGCTTCTATTTTCTCCAATTCCAATTTTTTAAAACCATAATCCACTACACATTTTAGCGCTTCGGACATTATGCCCATACCTTGAAATTGAGGATACAAATCATATCCTACCTCCACAGTCTTTTGATCTTCAGAAAAATTCCACAGACAAATAGTACCAATCATTTTAAGGTTACTTTTTAAAGTGATATTCCAATTTATATTTTGTCTCTTTGGAATTCTATCCTCAATTTTATTTATAAATTTTTCTGTTTCTTTTAAGTTATCGGTGAAAGACCTATTGATCGATTTATTAATTATCTGATCGAAACGCGAAAATATAATTTCGTTGCCGTCAGCTTTGGTCGCTTTTCGGAGAATTAATCGATTGGTCGTTAATATAGAAAAAGGAATAAAATTCATTCTTAATTACTTTAAATATTAATTTTTTAAAACCTATCAGAAATCCAATTTTATGAATTTTTTCAAACTTACGAAATTTTCATTTTCTAGTTTTATAAAATAGAGTCCATTTGGAAGATGGCTAATATTAATAAAGTCCAAATCCAATTCCCTAACATTATTATGGTAATAAACTTGTCCTAATTTATTAAAAATTGATATTGAAAAACTAAAGGGAATTGGAATTTTCCAACTTAGTGCCAACTGATCTTTTACTGGATTTGGAGATATTTGAAAAGAAAGAAGATCATTCTTCTCAACGATATTATAATTTGAAACCAACCCACATTCTTGATTTAAAAAATCAATTCCGAAATAATGCTTTTCAAAGTATTTCTTCAAAACTTGAGTAGTAGCTGTTGCAAAAACCTCTCGATTAGATTCTGTATCTCTAACATTATCCCAATTACATTCTACTTGAATTCCATCAATTACACCCCCTAGTTTTGAACCATGGCGCTCTGTATTGTATCCTCCACTAAAGTAGGGTTCACTCCCTATCGGAAAAGGATCAGTTTGACTTGGTACCGCAGGAAAATTTTCACTTTGAAAAAACTCACCAAAACTATTTTCACCTCTTATCAGTTGGGAAAGTGGCAAGTTATTTAAATTATCATTTTCTAAATTTCTAATACTCGCATCATTTACAAATCCATCCAATTCAGAATTAGTCATTTGCAATTTAGTTTTAGAAATTCTGTAGCCCAATTCCAACCTCTGAATATCATGACCGTGACCATGCAAGTCTAAATAAATTCCTTTCCCAAATTTTTGAGTAATAGAATCTTTGGCCGTTTGAATAAAATCATGAAATTCACCCCATGCTTGTTCTGCCATCGGATCACCATCCGCTGCATCTCCAATATCTCGATTCGCATCTAACTTTCTACGATGCAAACGATTGATAATAATATAGGGATAGCAACCAAACTCTACAAAAATAGCATCAGATAACTGTCGTATTAACTCCTGTGTTCGAGAATCACGGACATAAACGCAACCTGTGCAATCACGATCTGGGATATCTAAAGGTTCCAATCCACCTCCATGAGGCGCCGAAATAATAATAGGTATATTACCTGCTTTGAATTCGATATATTCATTTTCGCCAAAATATGTTTCTCCGGGTGTAAAGGTTTGACTGTAAATTTGAAAAGAGAAGAGAAAAATTAAAACAGAGAAGAGAAGTTTATTATTCATTATTTTTTTCATCAAACATACCCATTTCTTTTTTCTAAATATAGATAGTAGAATTAAATTAATAACAATTTAATTTTCAAAATTTTCATCAAAACCAAAAATTACTATAACTTGGAAAGAATCCAAACATCCTTAAAAGATGTCAATAAGTTTCCAATCATAAACTACATTACCTCTATGCACTGTATCTCCCGTTATTCTTTTTTCTCAAATACAAACTCAGTACTTCGATGGACTCTATATTTTTCATAAAAATGACAGCCTCCAAATCCAATGGGTAGTGGCTAGTGTTGGACATGATTCTATAATTGCAAAATCAGAAGTTTCCATTTTTGATCGAGCAGGACTTCCAAAAGTTGATTTACAAAATATAAGTTTCAAAATAGACTCTCAGTTAGTATTTACTGATGTAGAAAAAGTAATTGCTTTGAGCGATGTACATGGTCAATTTGGTATTTTAAACCAACCATTATTGGTCAAAAAAGTTATTGACTACAATAATCATTGGAAATACGGCAAAGAACATTTAGTCACTGTTGGGGATAATTTAGATCGAGGAGATCAAGTTTTAGAAATTTTATGGTTCCTATTTTTTTTCACAAAAAGAAGCAGAAGCTGCTGGAGGTAAAGTTCAGATACTTTTGGGAAATCATGGTGCTCCAAGGTGACATCAGATATATTAATAGAAAATATATTTACACTTCTGCCATTTTTAATAACCAGTATTATCATTTCTACCGCAAAGGGAGTATTTTAGGAGATTGGATTACAAGTCATAAAGTATTGACCTCGGTTAATAAAAATTTGTTTGTCCATGCTGGGGTTTCGGATGCAACATTAGGACTACAATTATCGCTCAAGGAAATCAACAATACATTTACAAAAAAAATTACTTAAAGCAAAAGAAGAAAACATTTTAAAAGATAGTTTACTTACTTTTCTCTATTCAACTGATAAAACAGTTTTAGATCGAATCATTGTAGGGCGCACAAGTTTAGAAAAAATTACTCAGATGTTTGGTGGGAAAATTATCGCTGTAGATTGTAGTATAAAAAAGGAGTAGACGAGCAAGTTCTGATTATTGAAAAACGTGATATTTTTGTTGGTGATTTGAAAGGAGAAAAAAAATATCTTAATAGAATAAAATCAAAAAAGAGAACAAGTCTTTTCGACCATATTTATAACCTTTAAGGTCTTCAAAATGTGTATACCGAAACTAATTTCAAGAAAGTGAAGAAAGATGAAATGAGAGAAAACAGAAAGCAAAAGTAATTGCTAGAAGAAGAGTAGGCTCATCTCACCTTATTCGAAAATTATTTCTAAAATGGAATTTTTCTAGTATATGATTGCCAATACAGATTGGTCTTTGACTAAATAAACATAATTTAGAATTGGTCAAAGCTCCCTCTCGCAAAAAGATTATTGCACTACTCCATGATATTGATTATTTAGGATTTGTTGGACAAAACTATGCCGTTCCAAATGAATCACTACCTATTTAAAATGTGAAGGAAGGTTACTTTTATTCCTATAAATTAACGGAAGAAGAATTTTATCGGACCATAGAATAACACCTTTCAAATGAAAAATAATTTTATCGAATAGGTGATAAAGCAACCTACATGAGTAAAAAAACCATCAAAATGAACAAAGAATATTTAAGAGACTTTTTTGACCTTTTACTAAATCCAAAACGGCTCAAACCAAAAACGATATAGAATTAAAAGTTTTAAGGACATTCTCCAACGATTCACCTCCAACTGAAATGACCAACCGGCAGAAGCCGTTATGTGCTTTTTAATAAATCTAAATTCAATTCTTTCCAAAGCCTTATCAAGAGAAATTATTCATGAAAATAACGATGTGCTGGATGTCATCTTCTTAAACTTCTCAGACTTAAATTTTAATTTGTTTATAAATTATTAAAATGTGAAGACCAAAGAATTAGGGTCTACATCAATCTAGAAAGTACTATGATTGGTTAGGGGCTCTATCTATTTTAAATCAAAACACTTCCTCCAAAAATTCAAGCCTAATTGCTGATTATGCCTACCTTTTGCTCCTCGGATTCCATGACGATTTCCAGGATAAATCATTAATTCAAATTCCTTTCCTTCATCTTGCAATTTACTAATCAACTGCATGGAGTTTTGTAAATGAACATTATCATCAATAGCTCCATGAGTAATCAAAAGTTTTCCTTTCAATTTATCAACATGGGTCAACACAGAACCGTAATCATAACCTTCTTTATTATTCCTTGGTTCATCCATATATCTTTCTGTGTAGACGTTATCATACAACCTCCAATCGGTTACAGAAAGTGCTGCTATACCACAATTAAAATAATCAGCACCTAAAGTCAAGGCCATTCCTGTCATATATCCACCATAACTGCTTCCTTGTATCCCAATTTTATCACCATTTACGAAAGATTTTTCCTCCAACCATTTGACTGCTTCAATATAATCATGAATCTCCCATTCCCCTAAACTTCGGTGTAAATAATCCAATCCTTTTTTACCAAATTTTCCGGATCCTCGATGATCTACGGTAAACCGAATAACACCTTCCTCATAAATTGGATCCCAAGTATAATTTCTAAAACGATTATAAACTCCCCCTGCGTCTGGTCCTCCGTAAATATCAAAAATAACTGGATATTTTTTATCCTTATCAAAGTTAGGAGGCAATACCCAAAATGCAGGAAGGTCAAAGCCATCCGTTGAAGGAATAGTAAAAAACTCTACCTTAAAACCTTTTTCTTGATTGATATCTTTCTTTAATTCTCCCAACTCTTTTATTACTTTCCCTTTGGAATTGAATAATTTCATCTCTCCAGAATTATTAAAACTTGAAAACTGATCTATAAAATAATCACAACTTGGAGAAACTGTAACTCGATGCCATCCTGATGTATGAGTTAATTGCTCTTGATTTTGACCATTCATATTTACTACAAAAAGATGGGATTCAACAGAACTTTTTCCAGTAGCATTAAAATAAATTTTATTGTTAACCTCATCTACTTTTGATATACCGTAAGTCCTAAAATCATTTTTGGTAATTTGATTAACCAACTTCCCTTCCCAGTTATAGTGGTATAAATTCGACCATCCATCTCGATCACTTTGCACAATAAAACCATCACTTTTATTCAAAAAATAAATATTATTCAACCAATCAATCCATGTCTTTTGTTTTTCTTGGTAAACCATCTGAATATTTCCTTTATCCAAATCCATTTTATACATTTCCAATACATCCTGATCTCGACTTAGCTGCTGAAAAAGTAATCGCTCTCCATTTGGAGACCATTTAACCATTGCCAGATACTCTAACTCTTCATTTTTACTAGCCCATGTAATTGTATTGTTATTTAAATTATACACACCCAACTCAACTTCAGGGTTTGAATCTCCTGACTTTGGGTAACTCGTCATCTCTAAATAACCATGAGACCTATCTTCTCCTTCATGATGATAAATTGGAAAATTAGGAACTTCCGTATCATCAAAGTGCATAAATGCAATTTGATCACTATCAGGTGACCAATAAAATGCTCGATAGTTAGAACTCCTCCCAAGGATTTCCTCATAGTAAACCCATGATGCCCATCCATTGTAAATAAGATCTGACCCATCGGTGGTCAATTGTTTTTCCAATCCTGTTTCTAACTCAACTACAAACAGATTATGGTTACGAGTAAATGCCACTTTTTTTCCATCAGGAGAAAATCGCGGGTTATTTTCCTTACTTCTATTTGCTGTTAATTGTCTAATATTCTTATCCGTCTTAGAAAAAAAATAAAGGTTATTATCCTTAGAAAAAACGATAGAAGTTTCATCTGCGGAAACATGACTCCCTCTTCTTGGAGCAGAAAACCCTTCAGGCATCAAACTCGAGAATGAAACACTAGGCGCAACATCGTAATCAGATTCTTTTATACTCTTGGCATTGTAGATGATTTGAGATGATTCATTTTTTTTATTTTTTATCTCCAAAATAAAATTTTCATCATCTAACCATCCATTAAACCTAGGAAGGGTTGATTGAGAGAAAATAGAAATAGTTAAAAAAGAGAAGATTACAACCAGGATATTCTTTTTCATATTAGATTTTTGTTTAAAAATTGAAAAGTGAATCTAGCAGTTAAATTAGAGGAAATAAATGAATTTTAGGGTCATTTTATTGTAGAGTAATTTTTCTTTAAAAAATCTCCCCTATTTTAAAAATCAACTAAACACACGATAAATAAAATTAATTAATTAATCTTCCTGTAATAATTAAACTATACTTTTCTAAAATTTCAAAAAAGTAATTAAAATAACAAACATCAATCTTAAAAGCTCAAAGAAAACTCATTCAAAAAACCGAAAAGGTTTTTTATATTTTATATTTCTTGAAAAAGTCATTAACCAACAAAAGAGAGAATAAGAACTAAATTAAGTAGTATAAAGCTGGTAAGTCTGCTTACGATAATTAAGGAATTTGGAATAACAACCATTTATTATCTATAATACCAGAGTAAATATTCACTCGTCTAGAGAATAGACCAAAGAAATTATTTTTTTTCAACTATTGAAACATGTAATTTGTCATCAAAAAAAAGATTAAAAACTATCGGAAATCAGCTAAAAAAATAAAAGACCATTCTGAGTTGTTTTAACCAGAATGGTCTTGTTAAATATCAACATAATTTTGACCTTAGAAATTCTAAATAAAAAATGTTGAACCTTTATTCTATTTAAGCCTCACAACTTGCACAAGTCACCATATTGGCTATAAATTCTTTAGAGACACTTTGACTTCTTTGATAATACAACGTTTTTACACCTAACTTCCATGCCTCAATCATTAACTTATTGACTTCCTTTACTGCAAGGTTTGATGGGATATTCAAATTTAAACTTTGCGCCTGATCAATATATTTTTGACGAATAGAAGCTTGCTGGATTATTTCTAATTGACTGATTTCCTTAAAAGTTTTAAACACAGCCTTTTCCTCATCAGTCAATTGTTCCAAATTTTGAACACTACCATGATTTAGCATAATATTTCTCCAAATATCTTCGGTATCTAATCCTTTCTCGATTAATAATTCCTTGAGGTATTTATTCTTCCTCATAAAATTTCCTTTTGCCAATCCTGCCTTGTAATAGTTACTGCTAAAAGGTTCGATACCTGGTGATGCTTGTCCGAGAATTGCAGAAGATGAAGTAGTCGGAGCAACTGCTAGCAATGTTGTGTTTCTTCTTCCATAACCCTCTAAAACCTCCGGTTCCCCATAAATTTCTGCTAACTCAGCACTTGCTTCATAGGCTTTGTCGTGAATATTTTTGAAAATCTGATTATTCAAACCCTTGGCTTGTAGGCTCTCAAATGGTATCATATTTTTCTGTAAGTATGAATGCCATCCCATTGCACCCAATCCTAAAGCTCGGTGCCTTTTAGCAAAACGATTTGCGCTTGATAAATAATAATTATCTTCCGTTTTTGCAATAAATTCTTGTAAGACTGCATCCAGAAAATAGACAGCAGTTTTAACCGCATCAGTGTCCTTCCATTCATCGTACAACTCTAAATTCATAGAAGACAAACAACAAATAAAAGACTCTTCACGAGTAGAAGGCAATGCAATTTCTGAGCAAAGATTACTAGACCTAATGGTCATTTTTTTGTCTTTGTACACTTGTGGTTTGTTGCGATTTATATTGTCAGTAAAGAAAATATAAGGCAAACCTTTCTGTTGACGACTTTCTAAAACCTTTGCCCATACCTCTCTTTTATCCATATCTCCATCGATCATTTCTTGCATCCAATAATCAGAAACACAAACTCCGTTAAATAGATTTTGGATAGGATTCCCAATACTTTTAATGTCTAAAAATTCTTTAATATCAGAATGATCGATATCCAAATATGCTGCAAATGCCCCTCGCCGAACACCTCCTTGAGAAATTGTATCCATCGCCGTATCAAATAATTTCATAAAGCTAACTGCTCCACTACTTTTTCCATTATCCGTCACCGCACTTCCTCTTTCTCTCAATTCACCAAAATAACCAGAAGTTCCTCCACCAATTTTAGTTTGCATAATTACTTCACCTAATTTATGAGTAATTCCTTCAATGTTATCTGGAACATATACATTAAAACATGAAATAGGTAAACCTCTTTCAGTTCCCATATTTGCCCAAATTGGGGAGCTCAAACTCATCCAACCATTTTCGATTAGTTCGATAAATGATTCTTTTAGTTCTGGTTTAAATAATCTTTTAGATGCAGCAATTGCTACCCTTTCAATAGCAGTTTTTACTGTTTCTCCCTTAAGCAAATATCCTCTATTTAAAATCTGCTGACTTTCATCATTAAGCCACCAAAGCCTACTATTAGGTCTATCAGTTTTATTTTCTAAAACTACTGATGTCGGATTTTCTATCATATTTTTGAGTTATTATTTTTTGTACTGAGTAATAAAAGTTGTTCTATACTTCGAACAATGAGTTTCTATTACACAGTAATTATTTTAAAAAATAGGCATTGGTTTTCGGTCATCGTCAATCGCTACAAAAGTAAAGAACCCCTCAATGGCTTTTTTCCTTCCCTCTTCATACATCTCTTCTTTAAAAATTTGCACCCTGATATCAATACTTGTATTACCGACTTTGACTACCCGCCCAACTAATTCTATAATTGTATCGGCCGGAATAGAATGATTAAAGTCAATCTTGCTTGAAGAGACCGTCACTACTTTTCTTCTACAAAAACGAGTAGCAGTTATGAAGGCCACCTCATCCATTAGTTGCATGGCAGTTCCACCAAACAAAGTATCATAATGATTAGTTGTATTGGGAAAGACAACTTTAAATATTCTCGTTTCAGATTGATTTATCTTTTCTTGAAAATCTCTCATGTCTTTTAAAACATCCCTTTTACGTTATTAAAATAAATCAGCTGCAGTTATACTTTTATCGTGCTTCGTGTATTCAACTGGGCGCTTAGCAAAAAAATCGTCTAAACTGTTTGCAAAAATCTCTTCTTCGAACCAACTCATCGGTTGGTAATTATAATCTGACACGAAGAACACTTTTTCTAAACCAATTTTCTCCATACTTTCATCTGCACGAAATTTCATAAAATTGAGCAAATCATTTTTAGAAATATTATCAATTTCTCCACCTTCAAAAATCCAATCTAGAATTTCAGCTTCCACTTGGATTGATTCTGCCACAATATTTCTAATGTCATCCTTAGTTGCCTCGTCAAAAAAATCAGGAAACTCTTCCTTAATTTTATTTACAATAAAAATCCCTGCATTGGCATGAATTTGTTCATCAACAGAAGTCCAAGCGATAATATTACTTATATTTTTCATGACCCCTTTAAACCGATTAAACGAGAGAACTATCCCAAATTGACTAAACAAAGAGACGTTTTCTATCAAAATAGAAAAGAGGATCAATGAAAAAACATATTCCCTTTTATCATCTGATTTGGTATGCGCTAGGGCCTTAGAAAGATAATCTACCCGCTTTCGGATAACAGGAACCTCAATTAATTTTTCGAACTCCCCATTGTAACCTAAAACTTCCAATAACCGAGAATAAGCCTCTGAATGTCTAAACTCACATTCTGCGAAAGTACTTCCCAATCCATTAAATTCTGGTTTTGGTAAATGTTGATATAAGTCTCCCCAGAACGATTTTACCGCTACTTCGATTTGAGCAATAGCCAATAGACTTTTTTTAATAACTTCTTTTTCATTTTCGCTTAAGTGGGAATGAAAGTCTTGAACATCAGCAGTAAAGTCTACTTCTGAATGCACCCAAAAAGATTTATTGATTGCATCTGTAAAATCTAATATTTCAGGATATTCAAATGGTTTGTAATTAATTCTTTTTTCAAAAATGTTCATAATGCTTTAGGTTATTAGGTGATAAAAAACTTTTCGACAAAACCATTTGTCAATGAAGTATTAAAAATAAGACCGACATAAAAGAAAATAGGTCAAAGGTGAGCTCAGGATTAGGATGAAAAATTTCCTTCCTCAAAGAAAGCACTACTTGGACTATTACTTTTGATGCGAAAGTAAATGTCAGACGATTAAGAAGGTGATCTGGCTTACAATTTTAATTGCTTACAGTTGCGCTACAGCTCGTGATTTCCACACGATTCCCCTAAGTTTTTTGTCAAAAATATTTTGACGTTAGATAATTGTTTTACGATTTGGTTAGCAAATATATACTGAAACAATAGTGAGAAACAAATATGAGTTCATTTTTTTTTCCACACTGTGTTAGTAAATAATCGACCTTAATTTAAACTTTTTTCAATTTTTAAAAAACGAAAGAAAAAATGATTTAATAACATTAATCACAGTAGGTTTTTTGAAAGCAGTTCTTTTAATATTTTAGAAACCGAAACTCAACTTGTTTGATTTCCACCAAATCTATCTGAATTTAAACCTTACTCCACTTTTCTCCTTATTTTTTTCCTTTCCAAATATTATTTAATTAATTTGGCAGCAGTCAATCAAGACACAATAATATTCCATGAAAAAGATGACTCAATTGACTTTTCTTTTTCAAAAACACCAAACCAAAATTATGATAATTGGAGTCCTTAAAGAACCCGATTTTGAAAATCGGGTCGCAATTATTCCTGAAAATGTGAGTGCCATTTTGAAACTCAATGTTAAGGAAATTTTAATTCAACAATCAGCAGGTGAAAGTGCATTTTTCTCAGACGAAGATTATAAAGAAAAAGGAGCAATTATTGCCCCTATCGAAGATGTTCTTAATAAATCAAATGTGCTGCTTTCCATTCATTCTCCTCCCGATGAAATTTTATCTAACCTCTCCAAATCTCAAGTTCTTATCGGACAATTCAATCCGCTGAGCAACAAAAATCTAGTGAGTAAATTATTGGAATTGGGATTGACAAGTTTTAGCCTTGATACCATTCCTCGAACAACTCGAGCGCAAGCTATGGATGTTTTATCTAGTATGGCGACAGCAGCTGGTTACCAAGCGGTATTGAAAGCTGCTACTCAACTTCCTCAATTTTTCCCAATGTTTATGACAGCAGCCGGAACTATTAAACCTTCGAAAGTTTTGATTCTTGGTGCAGGAGTAGCTGGATTGCAAGCTATCTCCGTTGCTAGAAAATTGGGAGCAGTTGTGGAAGCATTTGATGTGAGATTGGCAGCGAAAGAAGAGGTATTGAGTTTGGGTGCAAGATTTGTCGAAGTTGAAGGTGCTACAGATGACAAAGGTGCTGGTGGTTACGCAGTCGAACAAACAGAGGAGTATAAACAAAAGCAAACCGCACTCATCCAACAACATGCAAAAGGTGCTGATGTTATAATATGTACTGCTCAGATTCCAGGACGAAAAGCCCCTCTTTTAATAACTCAGGATACCTTGGAAAATATGAAAAAAGGTTCTGTCGTGGTTGATTTAGCTGCATCTACGGGTGGTAATTGTGCCATGACTGAAAATAATAAAACCATAAACCACCATGGCATTACTATAATAGGCGACTCAAACCTAGCATCAAATATTCCTTCTGATGCAAGTAAAATGTTCGGAAAGAACATGACTAATTTTATAGCATTGATTGTAAAAGAAGGAGAATTAGACTTAAACTTTGAAGATGACTTGGTTGAAGGAACTTGTATATCACACGAAGGTGAAGTGAAAAATGAACGAGTGAAAAAAACGATGGAAAGTTAGTTATTAATTTATGGAGAAAGAAGAAATATTAGATTTCGATGATTATATAAAAACTACGAATTTCAGAAAATGGGCTTTTAGATTTCTGATTTACTTAATCTTACTTTTCTCAGTTGGACTTTATTCGTTTCCTAAATCATTAGCAGCATCTAAAATGGAAAATATGCACTTGTTTTATGTGCTAGGTTGGATCTTAAAAATATTCCTTTGTATCGGAATTTTCTTTACGATCATGATGATTAGAAATAGAGAACCAAGAGATTATAAATATTGGATTTCTCTCTTTGGGATTTCTTTTTTCTTTATTTCTACTGCCTTATTCAATTTTATTTAGAATAAATTAAAAATACACATATTCATTATGGAAGAATTAATTAGCTTTTTTATCACCAACAAAGAATTTATCTACGTCATAATTCTATCCATTTTTTTGGGTGTTGAAGTGATTTCAAATGTACCTGCAATCTTGCATACTCCTTTGATGTCTGGTGCAAATGCCATTCATGGGGTTGTCATTATTGGAGCAATCATTGTAATGGGTCATGCCTCACCCGATAATATTTTGGCAATTGGTTTAGGTTTTGTGGCAGTCGTTTTAGGAACACTAAATGTGGTCGGAGGATTTGTCGTCACCAATCGAATGTTAGAAATGTTTAAAAAGAAGAAGTGATTTTTAAATGATGAGTCTCTTGTTAAAAACTCATCACTCATCACTTTTTTCTCATCACTTTTTACAATTTGAATCAAAACAAAAAAATAAAATGTCAAATTTTATACTCGAAATATCTTATCTCTTTGGTTCCATTTCATTTATTCTTGGACTAAAAATGTTGAGTCATCCTGAGACTGCTCGAAAGGGAAACCTTCTAGCTGCTGCTGGAATGACTATTGCAATAATCGCAACCATCTTTTTTCATAAAAATGAAGCAGGTGATCCAATCGGTAATTTAATCTGGATTTTTGCAGCCATTGGTTTAGGAACAGTCGTAGGTTATCTAATGGCTATGAAAGTCAAAATGACCGCCATGCCTCAAATGGTCTCTCTATTTAATGGAATGGGAGGTGCCTGTGCCGCCATTATTTCAATCGTTGAATACACTTCTCATCCCACACATGATGTAGGATTTCTAGCCATTGCATTTTTAGGGTTAATGATTGGTAGTGTTTCATTTAGTGGTTCTATGGTTGCTTATGGAAAATTAGATGGAAAAATAAACGACTGGCGGTCGAATGCCATTCGGATGTTTAACAATATCCTACTAGCAGGAATCCTAGCATTAATTGGTGTTGGCATTTGGTCTCCCGATCTAATTGGAGAACCAATCATTTGGATTTTATTAGTTGTGTCATTAATCTACGGGGTATTATTCGTGATGCCAATAGGAGGAGCCGACATGCCTGTAGTGATTTCTTTGTTGAACTCATTTACAGGAGTTGCAGCAGCTCTTGGAGGATTCTTGTACGACAATGCTGTAATGTTGACAGGTGGAATTTTAGTTGGCTCGGCAGGAACCATTTTAACTATTTTGATGTGTCAGGCAATGAACAGACCTTTATGGAACGTGATTTTTGGATCATTTGGAGGTGGTGGTGCTGGAGCTGGTTCAGATAGTGGAGAGCAAATAGTAAAAACTATCTCAGTCACCGATGCAGCTATTTTATGTGCCTATGCAAAACGAGTTGCTATTGTTCCAGGTTATGGTTTGGCAGTAGCACAAGCACAACATACTTGTCATGATTTTGAGAGAATGCTAGGCGAAAAAGGGGTTGAAGTAACTTACGCAATTCACCCTGTTGCAGGTCGGATGCCTGGGCACATGAATGTGCTTTTAGCAGAGGCAGATGTTCCTTATCCAAAATTATTAGAAATGGAAGAGGTGAATCCGCAGTTACCTAATACTGATGTGGTTATCGTCGTGGGAGCCAATGATGTTGTGAATCCAGCTGCAGAAACTGATCCTTCTAGTCCGATTTATGGAATGCCCATAATACAAGTAGATAAAGCTCATAATGTCATCGTAATGAAAAGAAGTATGGGAAAAGGGTATGCAGGTATTGCAAACTCTTTATTTTTTAAAGATAAAACTAGAATGCTTTTTGGGGATGCTAAAGATACTTTAGGAAAATTGGTCAGTGAATTAAAGCAAATTTAACTAATTAAAAGCTCCTAAATAATTAAAAAACGTCGATCGTCTAAATGATGATTGGCGTTTTCTAGTTAATTAGATATTATTCTGTTGAATTATTTTACCAAATGCAACAGCGAAAATTTATTAATCGAGCAGATATATTAGGGCGAATTACGTGTTTACACTCATGAAGTTATTCAAAGATGAATAATCTAAATATAAATTGGTTTATCAATTATACTTCATAATTGTCAATATGGTATGGAATTCTTGAGATAAATAAACAAATGGGCTAACAGTTTTTTAAAATTTAAAGATTTGGCGATCTACAAGATTTGTTTTTGAAGGTCAAAATCTTCAGTATTAAAAAAACATAAAAAATTTAGGTTTGTTGGCTATCAGCAGTGCACATCGATATACTATGTAAATAGAAAAATCAGATAATAATTTAGAACGATTTTTGAATCTATGGATTATTCGATCATAAAATTTGAATAGCAAATATATCACATCACTAAAGTTTACATCAAAAAAAAATCTTTGATAATTTTAATTAAGGTCTTAGATGTTTAATACAATTGAAGAACAAATAACAAAAGCGTATTTAAGTCTTGTATTCCACCATAATAGTTTTGAATTTGAGAATCATAACGTGGGAATGATTTTGATATCACCATAAAAGAATCTGATCCCAATTTGGTAAAACTCTAGTTAAATACATATGTAGGTTATGCATTCACTTAAATATACCTCAAAAGGATTGATATATTTATAACCTGATAGATATGTTTTCGGTTTATAAAGTATTTGAACAAGACGATAAGGTACTATTCTGAACTAGGAAAAGGTTCAATCAATTATTCAGAAATAACAAACAGAATACAATTAAATCTGATCCTAAATATTATCAATCATAGAAAGATGGAAGGATTACAATTAATTTTATAAAATCCTACAAATGGTGCAGACTATTTTATAAAACCACTCGAAAACCTTACTAACTTTAAAGAATGATCCTTCTCTAGCTAATTAATCCCCGAATCAAAAAAATGTATGCGGTTAATAAGTAGGCCAATTAAACCAATTTAATTTATTTATGAAACCACTCCTACCCTTCTATTTTACGAACACTTACTGTTATCTTTCGTAATATTAAAATAAAAAATTTAAATATGAACACCACAATACAGACAGATTTAGAGGTTTTTCGAATAGAAACAAAGTCTTGGTTAGAGGTAAACTGCCCTGAAAGTATGCGTAAACCCGTCAAAAGATTTGAAGATATTTACGGAGGTGGTTCAGAAGCAAACTTTGATAATGAAGATCAAAAGGTTTGGTTTGAACGCATGAGAGATAAAGGATGGACAGCACCTGCATGGCCTAAGGCATACGGGGGAGCTGGTTTAACAAAGGACGAATTCAAAGTGCTGAAGGAAGAAATGAAAAAGTTGGGTTGTCGTCAACCGCTTTGGAGTTTTGGTTTGACGATGTTAGGTCCAGCACTAATAAAATTTGGAAATGAAAACCAGAAATTAGAACATTTGACAAAAATTTCTCGTGGAGAAGTTTGGTGGTGCCAAGGTTATAGTGAACCTGGTGCGGGAAGTGATTTAGCCGATCTACAAACTCGTGCTGTTGATACTGGAGATCATTTCTCAGTAAGTGGACAAAAAGTATGGACATCATATGCGGACAAAGCTGATTGGTGTTTTTGCTTAGTTCGTACAAATCCTGACGTACCAAAACATCACGGAATTAGTTTTGTACTCATCAACATGAGACAACCAGGAGTCCAGGTTCGTCCAATTAAATTGATTAGTGGTTCCTCTCCTTTCTGTGAAACGTTTTTTGAAGAAGCAAAAGTACCTAAAGAAAACTTAGTAGGAGGATTAAATAATGGTTGGACAATAGCTAAATATTTATTAACCCACGAGCGCTCAATGATTGGAGGAATCTCTGAAGCTGGTCAACAAAAATTATTATCTCAAATCGCCATAGAAATGATAGGATTGGAAAATGGTAAATTAGCTGATCCAGTTTTACGAACAGAAGTTGCTAGATGGTTAATTAATGGCGCTGGTATCAAATGGTCAATGGAAAGAATGACTGATGAGGCGAAAGCAGGAGATCCGATTGGTGCAAAATCTTCATTTTTTAAATACTACGCAACAGAATTGAATAAGGATAAATTCGAATTAATGTTATCTATGGGTGGATTCGAGGGATTACAATGGGGAGAGGATTACCTAGAAGGTAAATTAGCAAGAGACATGTGTAGAACAAAGGGAAATTCCATCGAAGGCGGAACCTCAGAGGTTCAATTAAATATTATTGCAAAACGAATTTTGAATTTGCCAACGAAGTAATTTTTAAAAACAACCATTCTAAAAAATAAGAAAATGAACTTAGTTATAAATGAGGAACAGCAAATGCTAAAAACCTCTGCAAAAGAATTTTTAAAAAGCAAAGCTCCGATAGAAGCTTTAAGAAAATTGCGAGATTCGAATGATCCAAAAGGATATGATCCTACACTGTGGAAAGAAATGGCAGAAATGGGTTGGGCTAGTTTGAATATTCCTGAAGCATACGGCGGGATGAATTTTGGGTTTGTTGGTTTTGGGCAAATCTTAGAGGAAATGGGAAGAACGTTAGTTGCATCACCGATCATTTCAACATGTTTAGTCGGAAGTTCCATTATTAACTTTGGAGGTAGTACGATGCAAAAAGAAAGCTTTCTTCCTCGAATTGCGGACGGAAGTATATTGTTAAGTTTGGCATCAGAAGAAAGCAATGCTCACAAGCCGCTGAAGGTTTCAACTCAATATGCAAAGACTGATAATGGATATTCTATTTCTGGGAAAAAGAATTTTGTCATAGATGGGAACATAGCAGACTACTTTATTGTAACAGCAACCGATGCAGAGAAAAATGGTATTTCATTATTTATTGTAGATGCAAAATCGGAGGGAATTTCTGTAGAAAAGAAAATAATGATGGATAGTCGGAATGCCGCAGTTGTTACTTTTGAAAATGTAAAGGCAACTAATGCTGATTTAATTGGTGAAGAAGGAAAAGGAATAAAGACATTAGAAAAAGCATTGGACATTGGTCGGATAGGTTTATCTGCAGAGATGTTAGGTTCTATGCAAGAAGCATTTGACCGAACAATTGCTTATTTAAAAGAACGGAAACAATTTGGTGTTGTCATCGGAACTTTTCAAGCTTTACAACATCGGGCGGCACAAATGTATTGCGAAATAGAATTATGCAAATCATTGGTTATTAAATCTTTACAAGCTATTGATACTGACTCTCCAATGCTTCCTTATATGGCAAGCATGACTAAATCCAAAATTGGTGAGGTATTACAATTGATAACTAATGAAAGCATCCAGCTATTTGGTGGAATTGGTATGACCGATGATGAGGAAATTGGTTTCTTTATGAAAAGAGCAAGAGTAGCACAACAAACTTTTGGAGATTATAATTACCACCTGGATCGTTTTGCAAGATTGAGTGGTTTTTAATTTTTGAAAAAATCAAAATAAAAAGAGCTGGTTACACAAGATGTAAGCAGCTCTTTTTATTTTAGGGAAACTGGTATAGAATGAATACTTTAGCAAAAAACAAATCTCAATAAAATTATGGCAATACATTGGAAAGTACTCATTGGAGTCGTTCTAGGCTTATTGGTAGGTTACATCGCTTCTTTTTTTGAACTAGGAGAATCTTTTATATTAAATTATATTAAACCGTTTGGAGTTATCTTTATCAAAGCCTTGAAACTAGTTGCGGTTCCTTTAGTTTTCGTATCATTGGCAAAAGGTATTACAGAGTTAAAAGATCTAGGAAAGCTGTCTAAGCTGGGAGGAAGAACTATTTTTTGGTATATGTTAACGACAGTTAGTGCTGTACTTTTAGGTTTATTATTGGTAAATATTTTTCAACCTGGGGTTGGATTAGATATTGAAGCCTTACAAGGTTTATCAAAGGATACAGTCAACTTTGATCCATCTTCGACCAAAGGAAAAAGTCCTTTAGATTTTTTTGTAAAAATGGTACCTGATAATATTTTTTTAGCGTTAAGTGATAATGGAAGACTTTTACAAGTAATCTTTTTTACCGTTTTATTTAGTGTCGCACTATTGATGGTTCCAGAAAAGGATCAAGCTCCTGTAGTTCGATTAATAGAATCACTCAACAAGGTGATGCTTAAGATAGTTGATATGATTATTGCATTTTCACCATATGCAGTTTTTGCGTTGATGGCCTCGTTGTTTGTTGAGATTAAAGATCCAGCTATTTTTACTGCACTGATAAAATATTCGGCAGTACTTTTATTCGGCATGTTAATTTTACTTATTCTATATCCCCTCCTGACTCAACTTTTAACAGGAATGCCATTTATGAAATTTGTCAAGGGAATTTTACCTGCTCAATTAGTAGCATTATCAACTAGTTCAAGCATGGCAACTTTACCCGTAACAATGGAATGTGTGGTGGATAATTTGGAGGTAGAAGATGAGATTGCCAGTTTTGTTTGCCCAATTGGAGCGACAATAAATATGGATGCGACAAGTTTGATGCAAAGTATTGCTGCTGTCTTTGTTTGCCAGGTAATTGGTTTTGAACTAAGCGTTGGAAATCAGTTAACAATAATTGTTACTGCAACTATGGCTTCAATTGGAGCTGCTGCTGCACCGAGTGCGGGGATTGTAATGTTGGTTTTAGTATTAGAATCGGTTGGATTTCCTTCAGACAAATTGCCCTTAGCCTTAGCAATGATTTTAGCCGTAGATCGTCCGTTAGATATGTGGAGGACAGTGGTTAATATTTCTGGGGATAGCTTCGTAAGCGTAATAGTGGGAAAAGGTAAGAGAATATAAACATTCAAATGGTTCCCCTTTGAACGTTTATATTCTTAGGAAATCAACTGATTCCTATTCCGAGGAATTATTAGCTAATAAATCTCTAGAATAATATTTACTTGCCATATAGAGTAATCCAGCGGCAATTATACCTGTAAAAATCGTACAAGTAAATGCCCATCGAAGTGCATCTGTTCCATAAGTTGGTTCCAACCAATCACTCAACATTCCTATCACTAATGGCCCAAATCCAAGTCCAATTGTATTTAAAACAAAAAATAAAACAGCTGAAGCAAAAGCTCTCATTTTTGCAGAAACTAAATTATGAGTCACCGCAATCGCTGGACCAAGATATAATGCAGATAAAAAATAATTAAGTACTAATACTCCCAACATAAGTTGAGTATTTTCTCCAAAAAAAACATAAACAGAAAGAGGAATATTTATTATAATTGCTAAAGCAGGTAACCAAAAATACCAACGTATATCTTTTTTCTGCATCTTATCCGTCAAATAACCTCCCATAAAAGTTCCGATTCCACCACCTACAGCCGCAATCAATCCTAGGGTAATTCCGATTGTTGCTAACTCCATTCCGTGAGATCGTCCTAAGAATGGAGCTAACCAATTTCCTGTCCCATAATTCCCAAAGGCTTGAAACCCTGTAGCCAATGATAGAAAAATAAACGTCTTTTTTTGTAACAGTGTTTTCACAACTTCCCCAAAACTTAATTCCTTTTCATCTGAACTTGCCTCGTCCATTCGCCCTTTAATGGGTTCTTTGATGGTAAACCATACTAAAACAGCATACAAAATACCAGGAATTCCTAATGCGTATAGCGCCATTCGCCAACCATAATTTTGAGCGATAATTCCTCCTATTAAAAACCCTAAACAAATACCAATATATACTCCTGTGGAATAAATAGAAAGTGCAGTAGCTCTTTTTTCAGGTTCATAATAATCAGAAATAATAGAGTGTGCTGGCGGACTTCCTCCTGCTTCTCCAATACCTACACCTACTCTAGCCATTAGTAAATGCATAAAATTTTGAGCCATTCCTGAAAGTGCAGTCATTGCACTCCAAACAACTAAAGAAATACTAACTACTTTCTTTCGGTTATTTTTATCGGCATAACGAGCTATAGGCAAGCCTAAAGTCACATATAAAAGTGCAAATGCAAAACCTGTCAACAACCCTAGTTGGGTGTCACTTAGATCTAAATCTGCTTTAATAGGTTCTTGAAGTATTACAAGAATTTGTCGGTCAATAAAGTTGAACGCATAGACGCCTGTTAAAATAAACAAGACGTAACGTTTGTAGGACTTCGAGTACGTAATGATGGACATATTTTTTGATTTTCGTTTTGTTTAAGGTATAAGGTAGGTAAGTATTTCCTGTTCGCAAAATTTATATATTTTTAGGAAAGTAAATGAATTATCCAATTACGAAGTAATTGTTTTTTAGGTGTACATTTTCCATTTTATTCTCGATAAAAAAGAATCAATGAGTACTATAAAAAAAAATGATCCCGAACCATCTTATTGAAGATTCGGGATCACTTTTATTCTATATTTATAAAATATAAAAATATTGTACAAAATTATTCTATGCCAAACCGCAAACCAATATAACCCATTGCACCTGTAATCGGAGCATAAACATGAGAAGTATCAAAGTTATTCCCAAAAGGATTTTGCCAATCAATTATTGGATCTTCTTGGATATAGTTAGTTAAATTTTCGCAGCCTCCGTAAAGTTCGAGTTGTTTTGAAATTTTATACGTTACCTGTGTATTCATAATCATGTAAGAAGGCGTATCTCCGATGTGATGATTAAAATTGTGTTGTGGGTTTCCAATCAAGTCAACAAATCTTTGTTTACCTACAAACTGATTTCCGACATTAAATTCCCACTTTTCATTTGGAGTAGAATAATCTAGAGTAATCAACCCTCTATGTCTAGCATTCATTGGTTTTCTTCTCAATTCTCCATCAAGAAAAGTAACTTTTACATCATTGAATTTGTAAGCAACTTTTAGTTCTAAACCTTTTAAAACTTCCATTGATGCAACTCCTAAAAAACTATTTGCATAGGATTCTCCATTCAAATTATAAAACTGAATTTGTTCCACATTTGAATTCAAATCCATTACAACTTGGTTCACAAAATTTGTTCGATAAATATCTGCTGAAAAACTTCCTTCTCGCTCTCCTCTTTTAAAATTCTGCGTAAAGTTAAATCCAAAATTCCAAGCCTCCTCAATATCTAATTGGTCTAACAATACAATCGCTCGACTACTTGCTAAAACACCAACATTCTCAGCTATGACATTGGCCATTCGATATCCCCGTCCCACAGAAAGTCGAACCACTTGATCTTCAGAAAAATTATATTTGACATTTGCTCTTGGTGTAAAGAGAACACCAGAAATATTATGATGGTCTAACCTTGCCCCTACAACTAATCCAAATTTATTAGCAAATGTATATGGATCATCTTCACATGACCTCACTCTTGAAACGAAGCTATATTCAGCAAATGCACCTACTACTTTTTCCGTTCTACTAATATCAAGTTGATCCAGTTGCTCATTATAATCATCGTAAGTATAAGAAACACCCAAGTCTAATTTATGCGTTCCTACACTATCTAATCCTGTTGAAAACATCCCATTGATATAAGCATTTCTTTGGACTCCTTGATGATTTAAATTTCCATAATAAGAATCCAGCTCATGGTAAGCAACGTCGGCAATCAGACCTATTGATTGAGTTTCATTTTTAAATCCTAGATAGCCGATTTTTCCAAATAATTCATATCTGTCATTATTTTGTTTAACCTCATAAGGAGTCAATAATTCTTCATTAGGTATTTGTCCAGCCTGATGTCGATCACTTATTACATGAGCATTAATTTGTCCTCGCAAAACATCTCCACGGTAAAAAGTTCGCCACAATACATCAACCATTGTTTTTTGAGGAGTATCGTAAAAAGTATCTTCATTATCATCCATTTCATTTTTTCGAGTACCCCCATGAAGCAATAAACCTGTACTCCATTTATCAGAAATTTGATGATTTAAATGAATATTAGCTTCTCCTCTACCAAAGGTTGAACCATACAGGTTGATAAAAAATCTTTTGTCTTGAAATGGCTTGACTAATTCAGAATTGATTTGCCCCGTAATGGCTTGGTAGCCATTTTGAACAGTACTAGTTCCTTTAGAAATTTGAATACTATTTAGCCATGTTCCTGGAATATACTCCATTATGAAAGCTGACCCTAACCCAGAAACTATTGGTCTTTTTTCCACCAACAATTGAGTGTATGTTCCTCTTAAACCTAACATTCGAATTTCTCTTGTACCTGTAACGGCATCGGTATAAGCAACATCAATTGACGCATTGGTAGAGAAACTTTCAGCTAGACTACAACATGGTGCTTTTCGAAATTCACCGCTTCCAAGGGTTTCTATATTTAAGGTAGATATAGTCGAAACGTAACTATCCTTTCGCTTTGCAGCCACTTCTACCTCCATTAATTCTGTAATTCCTTCAACTGCGATTTGAAGTTCATTTTCACTTGGAAGAACTTCCAAAACGACAGCATCATATCCAACATATTCGATACGCAGAAAGGCAATAGTATCTTTTTTTATTAATTCAAAAAAACCATTTTCATCAGCTACTGTCCCAATATCTGTTCCTTCCCAAAGTATTGTAGCGCCATAAAGAAATTCACCTTTTTCATTAGTAATAGTCCCTGTGAGGTTTTGAGCACCCAAGGATGTGGAAAGGGCAAAAAAAAAGCAAATATTTATTAAGTTCCTCATTATCAATTTTATTTAAATAATAACTTTCTGCATTAATTCACATATCAAAATTACTTAAATCGAAGTTACTTTTGCTTTTTTGATAACTATTTTAACAACTTATTATCATTTGGATTTCCTAATTTTTTCCATTGTAAAAAATAATTGGGAATTGAGTCTTCAATTTTCATGTAAAAATCAGAGTGCCTCATCATAGGCTTTTTCTTCTGAGTAAGCGAATGTAAAAAGGCATTGTTTCAAAAAAAAGGTTCATCTATTTTTACGAATTATAACAATCCTTTATTCTAAAAAAATTAACCTTAATTTTTTTGGGAAATCCCTGCTTCAAACATTCAGTAATTCAATTTGATTTAAACAAAAGTAAATCCAATTTATAATTTAATTCACCTAGAACAGAACAATAAAATTAATAAATCACTCCGTCCTTCATCACCATTTTTATCTTTTCCAAAACTCTAATATCTTCTAGAGGGTTTCCTTCCACAGCAATTAAATCAGCCAACCATCCATTTTTTACTTTTCCAATTTTATCACCCATTTGAAAAATATCAGCATTCACTGAAGTGGCAGATTGAAGTACAGAAAGTGGTGTCATACCGTACTCAACCATCATAACTAATTCCCTTGCATTTGTCCCATGAGAATAGACTCCAACATCTCCTCCAGCACAAATTTTCACATTTGCATCTAAAGCCATTTTAAAAGTTTTCCGTTTATTTTTAATTCTTGCTGGTGCTTCTTCCCTCCCTTTTTCCCAACCACGATATTGCATGATTGCGTCACCAGCTGCTAACGTTGGGCAAAGTGCAACATTATGCTCTTGCATTAATTTAAAAATCTCAAAAGTCCCTCCATCACCATGTTCTATAGTTGAAACACCCGCCAATATTGCTCTTCGCATCCCTTCCTCAGAAGCTGCATGAGCTACGACTTTCCGTCCGCTACTTTCCGTAATCTCTACAATCAATTTTAATTCATCCAAAGTAAAGGTAGGTGCTGCCTTTCCAAAAGCACCCCATCGATAATTAGCATATACCTTGATTACATCTGCTCCTTTTCCTATTTGATTACGGACTACTTTGATTAAATCATCTACTCCATCTGCTTCCTCTGCTCCAAGTGGAACCCTTACATGAGCGGCAAATCCTTTTGGTCCATAGCTGCCTGTGGTTACAATAGCTTTGCCTGCAACAATCATTCTTGGACCTGGGATGATCCCTTTTTCGATTGATTTTTTTAATCCAACATCTGCGTAACCAGCTCCCTCAGAACCCAAATCACGAACAGTTGTAAATCCTGCCTCTAAGGTTCTTCGAGCAGCGACTGTAGCACGAACTACACGTTCTGCTTTTGACTCTTTAAGCACTTGGTCATTCCATCCAGTTTCATTGTAAGGGTGCAGTAACAAATGACTATGCCCTTCAATTAATCCTGGTAATAAGGTCTGCCCTTTCAAATATTTAACTTGGAACTTAGGAAAGTCAGAAAATGAAAATTGTCTCTCATTTCCGCAAACAATGATTTTATTTCCTTTTACGATAACAATCCAATCATCATGCATTTCTTCTCCATCAAAAACCCAATCAGGTTTTAAAATATACCCGGAAGATAATTGGGAAAATGTAAATTGAGAAATCAATATTAAGAAAAAAGTAATCCAACTAACTTTAAATATCATTTATTGAAGTTTTTAATTTGGTTTTATTTTTCATAAAAAAACTTCCACTCAAAAATATTGAACAGAAGTTTGTTTTTATAAAATTTAAATTTTTAACGATTAACTAAAACTTGCAATGGAGCAATATCAAATTCTTCACTATTTATTTTTACAATATATTGACCAATAGGTAGATCCGCAACTTCAACTCTAAACTTATTAAATCCTTCTTCGATATTTAATGGAACAGAACGAACCATTTTCCCAGAAAAGTCAAACATTTCCAAAATTGCAATTCTACTTTGGGAAGTAGTCAAAACTAAATTAAAATCATAAATCGCTGGATTTGGATAAATTTTTATATGTTCAATTTGAACCTCCTTAATTTCAATTGCGTGCCAATCACTATGTTGTTCTGCACCATCTATATCAACCGAGCGTAATTTATAATAAGAAATTCCGATCAATGGATTTTCATCAATTGCATCGTAAACTTGAGTTGTAATATTATCTCCTTTAGCTTCAACCCTTGATATCAGAATTTCCTCATTATCTTGTTGCCTAATAATTTCAAAATATTGTGTGTCAATTTCAGAGGACGTTGCCCATTCCAATTCTACTTTTTGTTCATCATTTAAATACGCTTCAAAATATTTCAACTCAATAGGAAGCGGTGCAGTACTTCCCAAATAACAACTCGGATCGACCACTTCATTTGACTCAATTAAACCTGAAATTAACGGATACGAATCCAGTTGTGTCGGTATTAAAATATCACTTCCTGCCCCCATCCAATCTTGCAATAATGTTTTTAGAACAGACCGATAATCATATTGCATTTCGGAAACGTTCATATTTCCACTTCCGTTGATTGCTGTCAAATCAAAATTAGTACCTGAAATTCCTGGTTCAACTGCATCTCCAAAAATAAACATTGGTCCATAATTTCCATGATCAGTTCCAATGCTTCCATTCTCTGTAATCCTTCGAGAAAATTCAGAAAACACAACAGTCACTACTTTATTTCCAACCCCTAAATTTGTTAAATCATCATGAAATGCTTTGATGGAATTAAATACGTCACCTAAAAGATTCGCATGATTTCCAGTGCTTGTTGAACCTGCAACTACTTGATTAGAGTGAGTATCAAAACCTCCTCTATGTAGTTGAAAGACTTTAGTCTTACTTCCACCAGAAAGTAATTTCGCAACAGTTGTCAATTGATTTCCTAAGCTTGAATTTGGGTAAACTACATTTGAATTTGTTCCTGCATTATACACATCAGTAATTCTTTGACCATAAACATTAGTGCTATTTTCCACATCTGTAATATAATCTATTTCGTAACCATATTCGGAAGCCAAAGGAGTGTCATGTGGTGCTGTTCCTAATCCATTTAATAATCCATAAAGTGCTGCTGGATCTTGTCCAGAAATATTTACAGCCTCATACACACTCGAACAATCATGAAATGCTAATGATGCTTTTCTGTCTCCGAGTTGAACACCAAGAGGATCTGGGAATTCGATATTTGGATTACTATGAATTCCTGGATAAGCATTTTCGAAAAAACGACCAATCCATCCATCTCCCGAGGCTCCTACCCCTTGAGATCCATCACGACCTCCAAGCCATAAATCTGACGAACCAAAATGCGATTGATTGAAAGTAGGATAACCGACCGCTTGAATCATTCTTGCTTTTCCAGCTTCATACATAGATTTAAAATTAGCCATTGCAGGATGAATTCCAACTTGATCAGTAATTGATAAAGTTGTATCTAAATTAATGTAAGCTCCCGCTCCAGAATCGGGTAGTCCTATTGTCGGTCTATGTCCGATATAAGTAGAATATTGATCGATGGGAATAATAGTATTCAATCCATCATTTCCACCTTTAAGAAATAATACTACCACTGACCTATCTCCAACTCCAATACAAGTAGTCAAAAAATTGAGCATCGAAGAATCTGACATGGCTTGTAATCCAACTCCATTTAACAAAATCGGTGCAGCTGATATTTTACCAATATTTTTAAGAAATTTTCTACGTTTCATTATCTTAAATTAAAAATTGAAGAAAAAAATTTAAAATGTAACATATTTATTTCAAACCGTATTCTTGTGATGTTAACACCGCCTTGAATAATGTTTCTAAAGGTAGTTTCACATTAGAATCATCCCCTGTTTGGATATACTTATTCCACTCATCCCACCAATTGATTTGAGTCAATCCATCTAAAAATATATCTAAAAAGTATTGAACTCTATCTGCCAAAGGCGGCTCTGGGAAGAGATAATAAATTAGATCATCTACTAAAGCTTGTGAATCATATGGGTCGGAAAAAACTAATGATTTTTTGACATATTTAACAAAATCCAATTGAACACCTCCATTGTTTCCACTCAACAGTATTCTGTTTCCAGTCAATAAAATTTCTGGTTGCTTATAGCGAGCAATCAAAGTAGCGCCATTAAACCAATTACGAGAGTAACCAGGTTCTTGATAATAAGCAGGGTATCCTGCTACTGAATCTGGGTAAAAAATAGGCATACCAGCCATTGATGTAATCACATACCGAACTGTATTTCTATACCATCGATTATAATGATCATCGGCATCAGTCAAATAATTAGGTCTTTCGATTTCGAAAAAACTCATTGTTTGAGTTAACATCTCAAAGGGAGACTTTAAAACACTACCAATAATTTCATCCGTAGAATTAGAATCATCCATATCATAAAAATGTTCACTTTTCAAAAGCTGCTTGATGGCCAAAGAAATTTTGTAGTCATTATTTATTAAAGTATCTGCAAGTGGCGCAATAATATCTGTTTCAATTTCAGTAGAAATTTTTGAACTAACAAAATAACGATATATCTTTTTGGCAATATTAATTGCAGTAGCATCGGAGTCAAAAATCATATTCACATAATCACTTAATTCCCTCCACATATCTTCTTCATCTACTGCACCCGTAATTATTCTACTATTAAAAGCTGAGCTAAAATGTTTATCTGTAGTGTCATGTTTTGAATACTGAGGATCTCCTCGTTGAATTTGGGTATCTGGATCTGTATAGTTAGGATCGCCACCCGCTCCCAAAATTCTAGTTCTATTAATCCATCCCGTTAATAGTTTAGCTCCTTCAACAATATCATCTTCCGTATAAGTGGTATAATTTCCAACTCCAATTTGTGGCCCTTTCCCTATGGTAAATAATTCAAAAAATTCCCTTGCAAAATTTTCGTTTGGGCTAGTGCTTGTATTTTCTCTTCCATTCAAATACCTAAGCATGGCATTATCTGTTATCATTTTTAAGGCGAGACTTTTATAGCTATCCATCTCGAAAGAACCATTTGTATATCGAGTTGAGGACAACCTGAATAAATTTAAATAATCATAAGTTTCTCGAGCTTGTCCAATGCTATTATTTGTGATGAAAATTGAATGTAGAAAAAATTCCAATTTATGAGCAATAGTGGAATCATTTAATGCTTCTTCCATCCACCATGATAAAACATATGATTTTTGATTGGATGTGTTTGAAGTAGGTTCTATTCCTAAATTAATAAAATGCTCTAAGGTTTGGACATCAATCGGCTCGGGAAGATTTAATGAATTAACTGCAAAAAGATCCTCTAGTGCATCTTCGGCAGTACTTAATGCGCAGGTATCTATTATTGATTTTGAAAGATTGAAGGTAGTTCGCCTGAGAAGATGCATAGCATGGCGATGACCTAAAACACTTGTGTAAGGTGCAATTGAAGCCATAGTTAAACTGATGTTTGTTCAAAAAATAAAATAAAATAAAATAAAAAATCATCTTTTAAATTTAAAGATGATGAATATATTCATAGAAATAATTAAATAATAGCTATTTCAACTGAGTTTTATCTCGAGGCGTTGGGGATGGATATGAAATAAATAGGTATGAAACGTTTAAAAGTACAGAAATAAAGGTGAAAGATGAAATTTTTTAAAATATAAAAAAAAATTATGATTTCTCAATTTGACATAGAATTATAAAAAAAGGGGGATACTAAATTTAATTTAGTACCCCGCAGAGTTTTTCTATAAAGTGAGTTTATTGACTTTCTTTCTTTTATTAAAACTTTATCAACTTAAAATACCCAACAGACCTATCCTCATTTCTCACTTTTAAAAAATATGAGCCTGCTGGCATTTGATGATCAATGTCTAAGTTAATTATATGGTTTCCTTTTTGTAATGTATATTTTTTGGAATAAATCTCAATTCCTGTAACACTCCATATCGTCAATTGCAATTCTTGGGAAATTTCTAACTCTGCATTTAAAAATAAATTATCAGCGAAAGGATTGGGAAAGATCTCTAATCTTGCAACACCTTCTGCAAGATTGATTAAAGCTGTTTCCATTAAAACAACAAATGTAGTTCGAGCAATACAACCATTTCCATCCAAAATAAATCCCTCATAATTTCCACCAGGAATTGCCACAAACAATTCTCCTGATTGGAAATTTGCTCCATCAACTGAAAATAAATAGGGAGGCGTTCCACCACTTCCTTCAAAGGTGACACTTCCATTCCCATTTCCAGTATCGTCAATTGTAGCAATTACTTCAATTACTAAAAGTTCCGGTTCAATGACTTCGACAATTTGCACTTGAGAACAATTTTCTCCGTCAGTAACTTCAACATCAAATATGCCAGCTGGAAGATTCGAAAAAATTCCAGTATTATTCGTTTCACCATTTAAAGTGTAAGTAAAATCCCCATCACCACCCAAGGCAGTAACCATCACCTCTCCAGTAGATTCCCCATTGCAACCAACTGGTACCACCGCTACCACATCTAAATTAACAGCTGTCGGTTCTGAAATCACAAAAGATAAAATTGAAGTACAGTTGTTTGGATCTGATATCACAACTTCATAAGTGCCTGCAGGTAAATTTTCAAAAGTCCCAGTACTATTTACTATACCATCTAAATCGTATGCCAATTCTCCCGAGGGGCTTTCTGCAACTATGTTGATTGTTCCATTTTCACTTCCAAAACAATCCAAATCTGTCGATGCTATACTCTCCACCGAAATAGCACTATTTTCAGAGACAAATATCATGGTAATTAAATCACACCCATTCCCATCAGTTATTACTAACACATAGGAATCTGAGATCAAATTTTCAAAAATACCCGATGTATTCGTAATGCCACCTAATTCATAAGAAAAACCACCCACTCCGCTTGTAGCCTGTACTTCAACGAAACCAGTTGCAGAACCTGCACAATCAGCAGCAATATTATTGATGACTTCTAGGCCAATTTCAAATGGTTGATCAAGAGTGATAGAAATTATTTCTGAGCAATCCATCTCATCAACAACTAAAACATCATAGAATCCAGCTGAAAGATTTTCAAAAAATCCTGTTGTATTCGACACAGAATTTAAAGTATAAGTTGAAATTCCAGTCCCCCCTGTCACTGTTGTTTGAATAGAGCCAGTTGACAACCCGAAACAATCAATTGAAGACATTTGGGTGATAGATGGAACTAATTGAGCAGGTTCAGAGAAAATATATTCTTCGGAAAACGAACAGTTATTCTCATCTATTGCAGAAAATAAATAAGTACCCATTTCAATATTATCAAAAATTCCAGTTGAGTTGGTTTGATTGCCAAGACTATATTCAATAGCTCCCGTACCACCTGACACAACTATTTGAAGTCTACCATTATTCCCTCCGAAGCAATTAATAAACACAATATTTTCTTCTAATATTTCAAGAGCTTGAGGTTCCTCAATGATTATTTCTGTCGAAATAGAACAATTGTTTTCATCTAATGCAACAACATCGTAGACTCCTTGAGGAAGGTTTTCAAAAACACCAGTTGTATTTGTTTCGTTACCTAAGGTAAAAGTTAAATTGCCTGTTCCTCCAGAAGCATTAATTTGAAATATACCATTGGCATTTCCATTACAATCAATATCTTGAGTTTGAATATTATTAAATTCAAGAGCTTCTGGCTCATCAAATGTATAAGAAAACTCTTCCACACAGCCGTTATCATCCGTAACCAAAAAGGAATAGATACCAGAGGAGATACCTGTGAAAACTCCAATAAGGTTGGTCTCATTACCCATTGAGTATTCAAAATTGTTTGTTCCTCCAATTGCAAAAATCTCGATCATCCCATCAGTTTCTCCAGAACATGAAATAAGTTGACTTGAAACTATTGATGGAGAAATTGGGGCCGGTGAACTGATTTCAATTTCTAACTCATCATTACATCCATTCTCATCTTCAATGATAAAGTTATAAGTACCAGCAATTAAATTTTCAAAAACACCAGTTGTATTGGTTTCATTCCCAAAGGTATAAGAAACTACTCCCACCCCACCATTAGAGGATAAATTCACAGCACCTTCATCACCTTCATAACAATAAACCTCAGTAATATTTGAAATCAAAAATTCAAGCTCCGATGGTTCCATGATAGTTACATCAAAAGTAAGTGTACAATTATTTTCATCTTCTAAAATGATGCTATAATTTCCTGCAGATAGGTTTTCAAAAAAACCATCTGTATTCGTTTCACTTCCTAAAGAATAAGTCAAAGTACCCATTCCTCCTGTTCCAATAATTTGAACATTTCCATTATTCCCTCCAAAGCAATTGACGTTTTGAGACTGAGAAACAGAACCATTCAATGCATTAGGCTCATTAATATCAACTTCCAATGTTGCAACACAACCATTACCATCTTCCACTTGAACAATATATATACCACCAGATAAACCTGTAAAAGCCCCAGTCGTATTCGTAGTTCCATCTACTGAAAATAAATAGTTGCCTTCTCCACCATTTGCACCCACTTCTATTTCTCCTTCTTGACCTGAACATGAAGCTTGTGTAACATTTCCTAAAACTATATTCAACTCAGTCGGTTCTTCAATTAAAAAATTAACCATGGTTTCGCAATTATTTTCATCAATTACTTGAACTATATAATCTCCTGCGACTAAGTTTGAAAATTCGCCAGAGGAATTAGCATTTCCATTTAATATGTATGTCATGTCACCTACACCACCATTAGCTGCTATCGAAATCATTCCAGAATTCTCGCCATAACAATTGACATCTTGCTGAGTTAAAATAGTAGTTTCTATTTCAGCAGGTTGTGTAATATTTATTTGAAACGTTGTTTCACAATTATTTTCATCTGTAATTGAAATCATATAATTCCCTGCAGGTAAATCATTGAAAAGTCCAGTATTATTAGTCTCTGTTCCAATAGAAAACTCAAAATCTCCTGTACCACCTGAAGCAGTAATTTCATAACTTCCAGAGCTCTCTCCGAAGCAATCTACATTAGTGCTTTGGACTACCTGTATTTGAACTTCTGTAGGTTGAATTATTTCAAAATCAATAGACTCTATACAGTTGTTTTCATCCAAAACCGTCACTTGATAAATACCCGCAAAAAGATTACTGAACTCTCCGGTTGTATTTGTGGTATTGCCTAAAGTATACTCAATCGTACCATTTCCACCTGATGTAATAATAGTCGCGGTTCCATTATTTACGCCAAAACAATTTAAATTAGTTTGCTGTATCAATTGAGCATTGATAACCTCTGGCTCTGTAATCTCAACAGACATTACATCTTCACAACCAACTGAATCTGTAACCTCAATCAAATATGAACCAGGTATTAAGTTTGCAAATGTATTATTATTGCCTTGATTTACTCCATTTAAGAAATAAGTAACCCCCCCTAATCCTCCATTTGCTTGAACTTCTATTTGTCCATTTTCTTCTCCGTTACAACTTATATTTTGAGTATTTAAAACATTCAATTCTACTTCTGGATTTCCAGTAATTTCCACGGATGAGTTTATTTGACAATTATTTTCATCTGTAACAATGATTGGATATCCGCCTACTGATAAGTTTTGAAAAGTTACCTCATTTCCTAATAAAACAATTCCATTTAATTCAACGGATATTGACCCAGTTCCTCCAGAAGTGTTAATCGTAACTGATCCATCACTCCCTCCAAAACAATTAACATTTTGTTGTACTCCAATACTTGAAATCAACTCATCAGGTTGGGTGAGGAATGCTTGAACAGTGGTCACACAATTATTTTCATCTAATATTGATACTGTATAATTGCCACTCGAAAGATTATTAAATTGACCAGTTATGTTAGTTTCACTTCCCAAAGTATATTGCAAAGTTCCTGTACCTCCTGATCCATTTATGACAACTGAACCAGTATTTTCACCAAAACAACTCAAATCAATTTGTTGTACGACTTGAGCTTCCAAAATTGCAGGTTCGGAAATTTGTACAACCTCTATATCTGAACATCCTTCATCATCAAAAGATTCGATTGTATAAGTTCCACCTTCCAAGCTTGTAAACGTATTGGTATTACCTTGAGCAACGCCATTTAAAAAGTAAGTAAAATTCCCAAAACCTCCAACCGATTGCGCTACTATCAAACCATTATCTTCCCCATTACAAAGAATATTTTGAGCAGTGATAATTTCTAAAGCGACCACAGGATTCTCTGTAATTTCAACGGATATAGAAACAGAACAATCATTTTCATCAGTTACAATAACAGGATAAATCCCTGCAGCTAAATTTTCAATTGTTACAACACTACCTGTTGATGAAGTTCCATTAAAAAGTATAGATGGAGTTCCTGTCCCTCCGTTAGAATTGATAGTAACTGAGCCCGTAGTTCCTCCAAAGCACGAAATATTAATTTGGTTAGTTAGCTCTACCTCTAACTCTGCTGGTTCAGTAACAGTAACGCTTAAACTCTCGACGCATCCATTTTCATCAGACACATCTAAATTATATATTCCCCCTGAAAGATTATTGAATGAATTATTATTTTGATAACCTTGCCCATTTATTTGATACTGTAAATTTCCTGTTCCTCCTTGACCACTCACTTCTATTAAGCCATTATTTTCTTCAAAACAATTTAAATTTGTCTGAGCAGCAACTGTAAATTGAATAGCACTTGGTTCTACAAGGGTTACATCAAATGAATGCTGACAATTATTTAAATCAACAGTTACTACTGAATAGACTCCTTGAGATATATTTGTGAATATATTGTTATTACTATAAGCTCCTCCATCAAATGAATATAAAAAATTAGGCGTTCCTCCGGTCGATCCAATTACTACTTGACCATTATTATTTCCATTACAATCAATCAAAGTTTCACTAACTACATAAGATAGTAACTGAGTAGGTTCCAAAATAATAACGGATGTTGCTCCTTCGCAATTTAATTCATCTCTTACAACAATAGTGTAAACTCCTCCAGCTAAATTGATGAAAAAATTATTACTACTAAAAGGACCATTATTAATACTGTAAGTGTATCCACTACCCGTATTAGTTCCTCCTACACCATCAACGATTATTATTCCATCGTTTTCTCCAAAACATGACACATTGGTTTGTGTACTGATTAATGGAATAACCTCCGTAGCTTCAGTAAGCGTAACATTCATCGAAATCGTATTTGATCCATCATCTACTTCGACTATATATGTTCCAGCAGTCAACCCTACAAATATATTACTAGATTGGGGTGCCCCTGAATTAATATTATAAGTAAAATTCCCAGTCCCACCTGAACCGAGTATGGTAATTGTCCCATTATCTCCTCCAAAGCAGGTAGGGTTTGTTTGACCTACTAATTCTAATGCCAAAGGTACTCCTACATTACAAACAATTGCAGCAGACGCCAATAAACTTGATCGAGAATTATTTAATATCACATGCATTCTATCACCTTGACCAGTGGTAAATGCATTCATACAATTATCATTAACATAGTCCATATAATTCATAAACATATCACCTCCATTATTACAGCTAGGACTCGGATGATTAGGGCAACCAAAATTACTAGAAGATTGAATCGGTGTATCCGCAATATTATCGTCACTTGAACAACCTCCATTTCCCCAAACATGCCGAAGCCCTAAATAATGCCCAACTTCGTGTGTAGTGGTTCTTCCCAAATGATAAGGATTATTTGTTCCATAACCAGGTCCACCAAAAGTAGTTGAAGCAGTTACAACTCCGTCCAAAGTGGCATTAGGTAAATTATTCGTGCTTGGTAAATATGCCCAGCCCAGAATTCCTCCAAGATTTGGACCAACCCAAATATTCAGATAATCATCACGATCCCATCCTGTTGCTGATTTGATTGCATTCTCATTACTACTCAAGTTTTGATTCGTTCCATATCGTGTAATTCCATCGGTAGGGTTTCCATTTGGATCGACTGAAGCAAGACAAAATTCAATCTCCACGTCTGCTGCAGGAAAAACATTTGGTGTATTCCCTGCATCAGAATTGGTTCGACGAAAATCTTCATTCAAAACTGTAATTTGAGATTCCACATGAGCAAGTGAAAAATTAACTCCTGTTCCTACTGATTGCCCAGGAGGGTGACAGATTATAACATGTACTGGGATAATGATTACAATTGAGGAATTTTTACCAAAAGTATTGAAATTTGAATTCTTTGGTTTCTCCAAATCATTTTCAATTGCTTTTTTATAGGCTGGATCTGCGTCCATTGCCAATTGCATCTTTTGATCGGTATGGCATCTTTTAGTAGCAGTATTTGGTTTCTTTGTTTGTGAAAATAAAAATAAAGGTATCATTAGAAATAATAATATCCCTAACCATTTAGAAGGCTGTAAAACGGACATAGTTTAAGACAATTATTGGTTTTGTAAATTTTTCTTTTTAAAGTCAAACAAGGGTATTATTGATTTGGAATTTGAAAACAAAACTTAATAAACTATCTGCATAATTATTGAACGGAAAATAGCAATAAAGATACATTTTATTAAAAATTTATAATAAATAAGTTACCTCCCGACAATATATTTTTTATTATTATGATACTCTCTATTCTCGCTATGGTAGTTAGTATCTTCCTCTATTTCTTAATTCATTAGACTGACTCCTCCTCCATTTCCTTTTAACACGAACTTCCATAAGTTCAGGTGTAGATTATGTTATTTTCTACATTTTTGTACTAATTAAGCTGATAGCGCTTTAAAAAGAATAAAAAATATTATCAAAGAAGTTTTTTGATTCGTTCCTTAAATAATATTTAGAGCAGTACAATAACCTTAAGATCAAATAAGATAGATATCAATCATCTCAATTTACTCTAAACGTGACCAGATTTAATGAAAAAGATTATCCCTTTGCTTTTTTCCATTTTTTTAATGACTGGAACCACTATTATAACAACGAGTCAAATTACTCCACTTGCAGAATTTACCGATATTACTTTTAAGTATTCAGTCATTAATAATAAAGATATTATCATTTCGGAGTTTTGGGCAATTTGGTAAAGCCCATGTAAAATGTTCAAACCAATAGAGAAATATTACTGTCGGCAAATCAATTTTAGACACTGAAACCATAATCACCTTGAAATATGGAACTATTAGTATATCTGCTATAATTAATTTTTAAAGATGGAGATATGATGGATAAGTAGGCGGAGGTATTATTTAAAAAGGATTTATAAAAAATTAAAGTATTGCTATGAGGGTTATATTAAATTATTTATTTGAATTGTAATAAATCTCTCATAAAGATAACAGTTATTGATTGATAGGAAAACTTTAGAATACTTATGACATCAATTGATAAGTGAATAAACTTCCCAAATATGCCAATGCAGTCATAAATACGAATTGAATCAATGCCCATTTCCAACTTTTTGTTTCCCGCTTTACGATAGCTAAAGTACTCATACATTGCATAGCAAAAACATAAAAAATCAATAGGGATAAGCTAGTTGCTCTATTGTAAACTAACTGCCCATTGTCAGGATTAATTTCAGTTGCCATACGATCAATTACAGATATTTCTTCGGCATCACTACCTATACTATAAATTGTCGCCATTGTCCCAACAAAAACTTCCCGAGCTGCAAAAGAAGTAACCAAGGCGATCCCTATTTTCCAATCAAAACCTAATGGCCTAATGACTGGCTCGATAAATTTGCCTAAATGACCTGCATAAGAAGCCTCTATTTTTTTTGCAGCAATCAAATTCTCGGTAGCTGCTTCATCTAATTCTTTTTCCAAAGCTATAGAGGTGGCCTGTTTTTCTGCAATTCTCATTTCATCTCCTGGTGCGAAACTTGCCATCAACCAAAGTATAATCGAAATTACAAAAATCACTTTCCCTGCTTCAATCACAAACGTTTTTGTTTTTTCATAAACGTTCAATAAAACATTTCTGGCCATAGGCATTCGATAGACCGGCATTTCCAACATTAAATAGCTAGTCTCCTCTGTTTTCAATATTTTATTAAAAACCCAACCTGCTCCTAAAGCAGCGATAATCCCTAATAAATACAAGCCCATAAAGACCAATCCTTGAATATTAAAAACCCCCCAATATTGATCTGCTGCTACGACAAAACCAACTAAAACCGCATAGACTGGTAATCTCGCCGAGCAACTAATTAAGGGTGTAACCATAATAGTAATTAGTCTTTCTTTCCAATTTGAAATCGTCCGAGTACTCATAATCGCAGGTATTGCACAAGCCCCACCTGAAACTAGTGCAACTATACTCCGACCATTTAATCCAAATCTCCTCATAGAATTATCAAATAAATAAACTGCCCTTGCCATATAGCCAGATTCTTCCAATATTGATATTAAAAAGAAGAGTATAGCAATTTGAGGAATAAAGATTAGCACTCCACCAAGTCCTGCGAGTATTCCATCCGTTAATAAATCTCGAAACATGCTCTCCCCTAACAATGTTTTAACACCACTATCTAATTCTCCAAAACCAGCTTCAATCAAATCCATGGGATACCCAGACCAGCTAAATATCGCCTGAAATATGATTATCATCAATCCAAAAAATATTACAGGCCCCATAAATTTATGAGTTACCACCTGATCTACTTTATCACTAAAAGTTTCCTCACCAGTTTTCGAATTCACCAAAGTTTGTCTAACAATTGGTCCAAATTTTTTAAATCGCTGCATTGTCTCTCTAACTTGATACTTCAACCCATCAAACTCAGGTGTGACAATAGTTTTAATTGTAATTCTTTGGGCAGCAGTCAAAAATGGTAACCATGCATAATGTTGTGCCCACAACCAAGCTTGATATTCTGAACCTAATCCAAATTCTACCTGAAGCTCATGAGTAATCGCTTTTTCTTCTTTTGAGAAATTATACTTTAATTTACTTTGTGGACAATCAGATTTACCCAAAACTACTTTTATCAATTCTTTTTTTAAATCAATCACTCCTTCACCTGTTCTACCACTAACTTGAATAACAGGTAGATTAAGTTCTTTTGAAATCAAATTTACATCCACTTCAAGGCCTGATTCCCGTGCAACATCTACCATGTTTAAAGCTAAAATCATTGGAATCCCTAATTCTTGAATCTGGCTGAATAATAATAAATGTTTTTCCAATTGAGTAATATCCGCGACATACAAAATACCATCATACTTCTTACCCTCTTCCCAAGCATCCATTAATGCTTGTGGGCAAGCAAAGGTTCCGACCACAATTCGTTCATCAATTGATGTAGGATAAAAACTATACGTACCAGGAAAATCAATAAAATTTACTTTGATGTCTTCGGAAAGGCTTACGATACCAGACTTTTTATCTACGGTAACACCATGAAAATTGCCTACTTTTTGACGTAGACCAGTGAGTTGGTTGAAAAGAGAGGATTTACCACAATTTGGATTGCCAATCAGCGCAACTTTAAAATTTTGCATGAAAGGATTTTTATTAATTCGCGACTTCTTCTAGTAATATGTTTGCAGCCTCGTTTTTTCTTACAGCCATTCCAAAACCATTTACTTTGATAAAAAAGGTTTTTCCTGCACTTGCTTTCCTTACTAGTTCTACTAAACTACCAGGAAGCATTCCCATGGTCATAAGTTTACCTCCCATCTGAGTGTTTGTAAAATTTTGAACGATGCTTTTTTGTCCTATTTTTAAATCACTTAATTTCATCTACTTTACTTATATTTTTTAAAAAATTCAGTAATCTAAGAATTCATTATGAATAAATCACTTATTTGGATTTAGTCAAAATAAACTAAGGACGAATATACGTTACAATTTACATACTTTCAAAGGCTTAAATAAGGTTTCTAAAAAATTACCTAAACATAACACTAAATACCTAATATTAGGTATTCAATTGAAAGACACTTTTTACCAAAAACCTTTTATACTTTTCATAGAAAATCATCAATTGATCAAAAAAAACTTGGTTTACAATATAAATTTAAATCATCGCTACTACCCTCGCAGGTGCAGCAGATGCCCCTTTTATTTTCAGAGGAAAAACAGCTACTTTAAATCCTGAATAAGGCAATGCATCCAAATTTGTCAACTGTTCCATATGACAGTATTCTTTGTCTCGTCCAACTAAATGTGCTTCCCAAAATAATTCAGCATTATTTGTCTCTTTAGCTTTTTTGATCAAATATGGCAAAGGCAAATCCCAGCCCCAAGCATCGATTCCCATCACTTTTATCCCATGATCTATAATCCATTCAGTCGCCTCAGCGCTCATACCTGTTCCTTTTTCAAAAAATGCCTTTGTCCCCATATGCTGATCGCGACCCGTTTTTATCAAAACAATCATATTAGGTTTCAATTCCAATTTTTCCTTTTCCAAAAAATCTTGCACATCCCTCTTTGTGATCGCATCAAAATCTTTTTTGTGCTTCATGTCAATCACAATTCCCTCTCCGAAACACCAATCTAAAGGGATTTCATCAATTGTCTTAGAAGATTTCCCCTCACAAGTCGGACTATAATGCCAAGGTGCATCGATGTGAGTTGTAGAATGCACTCCCATATTCTTAATAGTATCATCTGCCCAGCCAACAAAGTTTTTTGGAAAAAGCCGAAACGGCAGACCTAAATATCGAATCAACCACCTTGCTTTTCGATGAGCTTTGTGTTTGATCTTTACTTTCATAAAAAATGGATCACCAGCGTTATATTGAATAGTTTTGGAAAGGTCAATTATTTTCATTTTGTATTAATTTTAAAATTTTATTACTTCCTAAATGTACTATTTGATTCTTAATACATCAAAAGAACAAAGCCAAATAAATACGTCATTTTAATCTTGGATAAATTGGATTACTTGGGATAGTATTTTTTATTATTATAAATCGTTCTATCCAGATAATTTACAAGTGCTTTGTTATGATTTTTCATACCCATTTTTAAAAGGCAAAAAAATACTTTCCGACAGGCTAAACTAGATTCGTTCTCTCCTAATACAAATAAGTCCCTGATAGATTCCCCCATCATTACATAATTATTTCAGATTTCTACTTCATCTATATTTTATAATTAGATGAAAAGAGAAGTTGACTTTTTCCCTCACTTTTTCACTTAATACATCCTCTTTAATATTCGCAAAATCACTAGCATTCTTCATACTTAACGCTTTGTTCACAGGAATACATTCAGCTTGAATTTTACTCATAGAGCAAACAAACTTTTAAAATATAAATATGCGATCATCTTGGGCAAGAGACTTTCGATTATTTAGATAAAACCTTTGACAAGTAGCACTCTTAATTAGAACATCAACTTTCTTCTCTACTAAAAATTCTCGAAGTTAAACAAGTTTTATTTTTTATATCAGAAAGAATAGAGGAAGACTTTAGATACTTGTGTTAAAAAGTATCAATGAAAGGTGAGGGAATATCTTCAGCTAATACAATTTAAAACCGAGCCATATCGAAACCCAATAATATTTCAGCAGAACCACAAAGCAGTTACACAACAATTAGGTGTTTTGAGTTATTCCTCCCATTTATCGATTTAAGTTAACCGTATTAAATAGCTTTTACTTTATAGCTTTTACCAAAACTATCTTATTAAAATTATTTTGTAGTTGAATAGTCAATTAATAACATTTCGGTAAATTAAGTTTCCACAATTTTAAGCCAAACTAATTATAACTAAATAACAAAATTTCAAAACATATCTAAATGACAATATGCTCTAAGAGTTGGCATATAGATGAAATGATAATTTTCATTCTATTTTTTATTAAAACATTTATTCTATTTTTGTAAAAAAAACATGTTACGAAAATTATTTATTCTGATTACCATCTTTTCGATTATTTCTTGTGCTAAAAAGGTTCCAAAAGGAGTCTACTCTGATATACAAATCCCATCAGCACCAGACTATTCCAAAAAAGAAAACTGGGCAGCTTTACCCTCCGAAATTGACCAAGCAGATCGTACACCTCACCCATCATTATTGGATTTACAAGCTAAAGCTGAGGCTGATGTATTTTGGCTCCATCCCACTACTTACACAAAAAAAAGAGGAAATACATTATGGAATGCACCCACCAATAACACAAAACTAAACAAAACAACAGATGAAGGTTCTATATTGAATCAAGCGAGCATTTTCAATGGAGCTGGTAAAGTATATGCACCGCGTTATCGACAAGCCCATATTGAAGCCTATTACACCAAAAATAAAACAGCATCAAAACAAGCCTTCAAATTAGCCTATATGGATGTAAAATCAGCATTTGAATTTTATTTAAAAGAGTATAACCCTATCAATGAGGAAACTCGGAAACGAAGACCAATTATTATTGCCTCCCATAGCCAAGGAACCAATCATGCGACACAACTATTAAAAGACTATTTTGATGGAAAAGAATTGCAGAAAAATTTGATTGCAGCCTACCTTGTTGGCATGCCGATTAATCGAGATACTTTTCAAAATATTAAAGTTTGTGAAACTCCAGAGGAAGTCAATTGTTTTTGTAGTTGGAGGACTTGGAAATATGGGCATACCCCAAAAAATTATTCTTCTAACAATAAAATTGCGGTAACTAATCCTTTGACATGGACTACAGATGAAACACCAGCCTCGGCAGATTTAAACATGGGTACAGTTTTACAAAATTTCGAAAAAAATTTTACAGAAAAATTAGTTGACGCTAAGGTACAAAAGGGAATTCTTTGGGCCAAAAAACCAAAATTCAGAGGAAGTATTTTTGTCACTTTTAAAAACTATCATATCGTCGATTTGAATTTTTATTATGTAAATGTTCGAGAGAACGCCATGACAAGAGTAGAGGCTTTTTTAAAAAAAAATAAATAAGATCCTCTTCTCATAACAATACAGCTACAAAAATAGAAATACATATTAATTATCTATAATAAGAATTGGTTGATTTTTTTGTTAGATTCGTATTGACAAACTAATATACGAAGCGAGAAATTACTTCGTTTTACCTTTATGAGAAAAATAAAAACAAAATTATGAATTCAAGAAATGTTATTGCAATAGTAGCTGCAATTTTAGCATTATTATTATGCTGGACAGGTTATAAAAGTTATAACCTTAGCGGCCAGGTAACTAAATTAGAAGCAGAGAATAAATCACTAACTGAGAAAATAGGGAATTTAAAAACTTTAAAAAGTGATTTACAAACACAAGTGGATAGTTTAGAATCTCAATATAATGTTTTGAATGAAGAAAATGCTGCCTTAGCAACAACAGTTGAGGAAGAAAGAGTAAGAGTAAGAAGAAAAAATACAACCATCAAAAAATTAAAAGCAGCAGCAGCAATTCAAGAAAAAACAACAGCTAAAAATGCTAATTTGCAATCTCAAATTTCAGCTTTACTAGCTGCTAAATCACAATTAGAAGCAAATATTAATGATTTGAAAACTGAAAACTATGCCCTTCGTGAAAAACTTGGAATTGCAGAAGCAAGTCTGACTCAAGCAAATGATGACAATGCTGCATTGGATGCATTGAATAAAACTATGCAATCAGAAATTGCCAATCTTACCTTGTCTAATTTTAAAGCAACAGCCTTCCAAGTTGAAGTAGAAAAAAGAAGAGGAGAAAAGGTTACATCCAAATCTAGACAAGCTAGAACAATTAAGGCTTCATTTGACTTAACTAATGTTCCTCCAAAATTTCAAGGTGTCCGACCTATTTACATGGTGATTTCTGATGAAGGTTCTAATCCAATTTATTTAGATAATCCTATCAAAGCAACTGTCCGAGTAAACAATTCTGACAGCCCAATAATTGCAGCAGAAAAAAAAGAAATTAATATCAAAGAAAACCAAAGATTATCCTTTAATCATAAATTAGCTAAGCGATTGAAAAAAGGATACTACCGAGTAATCGTTTACACAGACATAGGAGTTTTAGGAGCAAGTACAATTCGCTTGAGATAAAAACTGAAAAAAAGTGAGGATTTGGAAATTAAATCCCCACTTTTTTTTAACATTTATATTTTTATTTTCAGTACTTTTTTGATTAATAAATAGTTATTGACCTTATGAAACACCCTTACTATAATATCATTCCTAGCCTTTTAATTTTTAGTTTATTTGTTTTTGGATGTATTAGCAAAAAAAAACACCTTTCTGCTATTCAAAATTTAAAGACCACCAATGAAGGAATTGTAGATGATTGGCAAACAAAATATAATGAAAAACGAGGCGAGTTAAATATTTCAAATGAGATAGGTAGAAAGCTCGAATTAAATTTAGCAGAGCGAAAAGGAGAGAATAATATTTTAATTAGTCTGAGAAACGAATTGCAATTACAAATCGAAGCTATGGAGTTTCAAATGAACAACATGGGCTCTTCCTCTCAGACTGTTGAAAATAACTTGAGAAAAGACATTAGAATAAAAGAGAATAAAATTGATACACTACAAAATAAATTACGAAAAGTGGATAGTATCATAAAGAATAATAAAAAAATGCTCCAACAAATTTCAGATGAATTAGCTATTGAACTCCAATCAAAAAACCTTAATTCCGTAGAAGTTACTACTCAATTAGATAAAGTTATTTTAATCGTGCCATTCGACCTGCTATTTAGAAAAAAAAATATTAGCCGAATTACCTCATCAGGAAGTACATTGTTACAAGATATAAGTAATATTTTAAGTCAATATCCACAAGTCGTAATTCAAGTAATCGGCCATACTGATAACTCTTCTCCTGGCAATAAAAAATATTTAGACAATTGGAATTATAGCTCTCTTCAATCTGCAACTATTGTTCGTTCTATGGTAAGTGATTATGATATTAATGCTTCACAACTATCTGCGATTGGAAAGGGAGAATTTGAACCAAGAATCTCAAATTCTACAAAAGAAGGAAAAACAATGAATCGAAGAATTGAGTTTGTAATATTTCAACCTACTGAAGACTTGGGAAAAGAGATTAGAAAAATTCTTAAAGAAAATTAATATTAATTAAATCTTTAACTAAAAAATACCTGTTACAAAATTTATCGTAACAGGTATTTTTTTATACTTTTTCTAAAATACTAATCTACTACAATAAATTTCTTAGAAATTCTCTCATCATTTGTAACCAGATGTATAAAGTAAACTCCTCCATCAAATCGATTTACATCAATTTTAAATTGTTGAGTTCCCTCTTCTAATTTCAAATCACGCATCTCCACTAATTTCCCAGTCAAGTTCATCACCATCATTTTTACATCAGAATTGTTAGCCAATTCGAACACTACATTTAAGGTATTGTTAGTTGGATTAGGGAAAAGATTAACTTCTTGAATCGTTTTTTCAATTTCCTCTACATCCAAGAAATCTTTATCAGTAATTATTTCAGAATTATAATTACCTCCTGAACTACTTCCACTTGGAGAATTTGAACATCCTGTAATTACAATATCATCAAGATAAATCCAATCAGAATTTCCAGAGGCATCACATCGGAAACGGAATTTTGTTGTTGATGTAAATGGACCAGAAATCACAGCGTTTCCAATATTAAAAGTGTTATTTTGAAACTCATCACCTCTATTCCACTCTTCCTCAATAGTATAACTTGCTCCACCATTGGTAGAAATTTGCAACCAAAAATCCTCATTGGAATTATCCATACTTCTTGCATAATATCCAAAATCAATTGTCACTTCATCATAATTAGATAAATCTAAATTATCTGTCGTAGCTGTTGAAGTTGAAGTATTATCTCTTATTCGTACACAATAAGAACCTGTGGTTGCATAATTTTGATCATTGATTCCTCTTCTACAATCTGATCCACCATCATTCCAGATTCCCCAACCTGATTCAAATCCCTCGGAATCAATAGTCTGATAAGTACATCCGCCACCAGGTTCTTCAACTAAAGTTATACTCCCAAATACTTGACAACCATTATTATCAGTAACAGTAACTGCATAAGTTCCTGCACCTAAATTATTGATAGTCGCACTTGTGCCTCCATTACTCCATGAATAAGTGTATGATGCAGTTCCACCTGTTGGGATCGCTGTTGCTGATCCATCATTATTTCCTGTGGTTGGATTAATACCTGAAATACTTCCACCTAAAACGCTTGGTTCAGCTATACTAATTGAAACAGTAGCTGAAGTGGTTCCATCTGTTGCTGTAACTGTATATGTGCCTATTGCTAATCCTGAAGCAGTAGCACCATTTACTCCATTACTCCATGAATAAGTTATAGTTGCCACTCCTCCTGTTCCAGCTGCTGTTGCAGAACCATCACTTCCACCATTACAAGATACATTTGAACTATTTGATATTGAAACAGTTACTGGATTACCACCATCATCTGTAATCTCTATATTATCCATTGCGGTACAACCTCTAGAGTCACTTACTGTTACTACATATGTTCCTGCTCCTAGATTATTGATTGTTGCTGTTGAACCTCCATTACTCCAGCTAAAAGAATATCCAGGTGTACCTCCTCCAGCAGTTGCAATAGCAGAACCATTATTCCCTCCACTTGCATTAGTTCCTGAAATACTAACTGATACTGCTAAAGGTTCAGAAATAGTAACTGAAACTGAGGATGAGGTTGTGCCATCCGTTGCTGTAACGGTATAAATACCTGCTATTAACCCTGAATTAAATGCGCCATTTGCACCATCACTCCATGAATAGCTTATTGCTCCAGTTCCACCTGTTCCAACTGCTGTTGCTGATCCATCATTCCCTCCATTACAGGAAACATTAACACTATTTGAAATAGAAACTTCTACATTAGAAGAAGGATTAACAGGTACACAGAAATTAGTAGTTTCTGAGAAGCCAAATGATCCACCTGTTGCTAGAATAATTCCTGAAGCATCCTCCGTTAAAGTATATGATCCATTTCCATATGAACAACATATCCCATCACCATAGCTATCATTAATAATAAAATCATAACAACCATCAGCTAAACAAGCTGCAATAGTTATAGTCGAACCATCTGGTTCATTGCCATAAGTTCCGCCTGATGCAACTGTGCCACCTCCTGACGCTACAATCGACCAACTTGTTTCTTCAGGATAATTATCCAAGGTAATTGAAAGTGTTATACCGTTAGTGCCTGAACTAAAGGACGAACTTGCTCCATCATTAGCAGAATTTTCATCTGTTTGACCATTTGGATTAGTAGTAGTAGCATCAAAAGTATGATTACCTCCTCCAAAAGAGACACTAGGAAGTGTAACATTTGCTATACCATTTTGCGCTAGAGACCCAGTCCAATTAAAAGTATTATTTGTACCTCCGTCTATACTAAAATTAATAGTTACACTAACTAAAGTATTTGAACCATAATTTCTTAAAACCACTACCGGAGAATCACTTGACGCACAAATACTTCCGGTAGGTGAAATAACAGAGGTGATACCTGCATCATTTACGGTATTTGACGAAACAGAAGCAACAGCTGCTTCTGCATTAATCCGACCATGACCAAGATCACTTGACCATGTACCATTTGGTTGTCCTCCTACACTTGAATAAGAATATCCTCCAACTTTATCAGCTGTTGACTCAATTGCTGCTCGAGCTTGCGTTTCTGTTAAACTTCCATTGGCCGATAGAACCAGAGCCATTACACCAGCTGCATTTGGACATGCTGAAGAAGTTCCATTAAAATTAGAAACATAATCTCCACTAGAATACCCAGAGGAACCTGAAATATCTGTTGCAAATATCTTAACTCCTGGGGCCGCTAAATCTGCTCCAGTTCCATAATTAGACCCCCACCAAGTTTCACCATCACAAGAAGATGGATTTTTTCTCTCATTACACATACTCATTGCGATTACTGAAATAGTTGGAGAATAAGTAGCAGGATAACTATTTGCTCCATTGTCATTTCCTGCTGCAAATAAAACAGGTGACCCTAGACCTCCACGACCATTGTTTATTGCATTATCAATAGCACCATTGATAGCAGAGGAAGATCCACCTCCACCCCATGAATTACTGAGGATATCTGCATCAGCTGTATTTATTGACCAAGATAATGCATTTGCTATCCAAGTATTACTTGTAACCCAACTTCCTTGAGCATTACTATATGCGATTCTAACTGGTATAATTTTACTATCATATGCTACACCTACTCCACCAGTATTATTATTGCCAACAGCTGCTACTATTCCAGCACAAGCAGTTCCATGTGCATCATCCCCAGAGGGATTTCCTCCACTACCTTGTCCCGTTGCATCGTATCCACCCAACATATTATCTGCCAAATCAGGATGGGTCAAATCCACACCTTCATCTATAATTGCTACTTTTATAGAAGAGGAGCCTGTAGTTGACCCCCAAGCATTAAATACCTTCATATCTGCTCCAACAATTCCTCCATATCCACTAGTGTTAACTCCATCATTTTCTAATGACCACTGGTCGCCAACATTAGGATCATTAGTATTCATTCGTTTCATCAATCTTAAAAAATCTGGTTCAGCATAAGCATATGCTTGAGATTCATGAATTTCATTGGCAACTTCCAATGCATTTTTGTTACCAATAACTGTTACCTCCATCAATAATGGATCAAATTCATTTCTGTTATGGTTAATAACATATAGATTCTTTTTCATTTCTTTTTGAAAAAAAGAATACTGACTTTCACTTTTTAGTCGAACTAAAACACGATCCATCACGCCGTGAAGTGTTCCATCTTTATGTGCTAAAAAATGATTGGCATAATCTACCTTTGAATTAGTTGCTAGTTTTTTTAGCAAAGTATACACCTCCGATTCAGAAGATACACCTTGTAAATCCACTAAAGTAACTTGGGGAGCAGGCAAAATCATTCCCCGAGTAATTGGTTTTATTTCTTGGTGTTCAATAAAAATTTGTTGTTGTTCAATAAAACTGGTACCTGACTTGAATTTTACAATAATTTTTTGTCGGGAAACTTGAAGAAACGATTTTCCTTCTGGTGAGTAATAAAAATCTTGTGAGCTAGCATTGAATGAAAAAAACATAATCAATGCAAATAGAGTTGTAAACTTTCTCATCATAATAAAATTAAAGTTTTTAGAAAATAGCAAAACTGGAATTAGTTAATTATTGTTTCAATCTACTCCATTGTAATGCGTATCCCTGAGTTAGGAAATGTTTTAATTAAAAATTTAAAGAGAAGAGAAGAGAAGAGTATAATTAAAAACGTTTAAAAAAGTTACTTGAATTATAATTCCTTGAAAAAGGAAGCGAGAAAAATTAAATATTAATTATCCCTCCCAAATTAATTTAATTAGGCGTTTAAAAAATATTTTACAATATATTATATATATTATACATAAAAAACTTTTTGTGTTTTTTTTAAACAGAAAAACAAAACTAATTTTAAGTTGATAGTATCAAACTATTAATTTTAAATCGTTTATTCATTTAGGAGAAAGTTCTAAACTAGGATTATCAAAAAAATCAAGGAAAAAATTAGTTTTTTTTGAATTAGAAATTTTTCAATTGTAGGATGTATCCTTTCTCTAAAAAAAATCATTGTGTCTAAAAAATCATTTACATTTTTCAGCACCTAAATTTTCCTCTAATAAAACTTATTTCTCAATATCCGTTAATGTGTTGTCTGTTATTTATATCTATTATACCAAGTTCCTTTTCCAAGAAATATAACCGAAGCAGCCTTTTTATAAAAAATTCAATAATAGAAATATACTGACAATGGATAAATTAGATGGTTGGATAATCTTATTCTTTTTTTTTGGTTTTCAGATATAAATGGATGTAAATCAGAAAAGGTAGTTAAATATCAAGTTAATAAAAAGGATTTGAGAATTTTGACGAATCCTCCCTTTTGGAAGCTTTTATAAATTTGTCATACTTCTCAAATCCTCCTATTTAAATCGATATTCAAAATTTATCTTACCCGTAACTCTTTTTTTAATATTTTACCCGTAGCACTCATTGGAAGAGTAGCTACAAATTCAATGTGTCGGGGATACTTGTAGTCCGCAATTCGTTCTTTCGTCCAAGCTTTCATTTCATCTTCGGTTGAAGTTTCACCCTCTTTCATTATAACGAATGCTTTGATGTTTTCACCAAATTTTTCGTCCGGAACTCCGATCACAGCTACCATTGAAACACCCTCATGTTTCATCATCACATCCTCTACTTCCCTCGGGTAAACGTTTAATCCTCCTCGGATAATCATATCCTTTGTTCGATCAACAATGTAGTAATATCCATCCTCATCCTTCGTAGCTACATCACCAGAGTGCAACCAACCATTTCGAATTGTTGCAGCAGTTGCCTCTGGTTTATTATAATATCCTTTCATTACGTTGTGACCTCTATAAACCAATTCTCCTTTTTCTCCAATAGCAACCTCATCACCATTATCGTTGACTAATTTCACTTCAACGCCCCAAACTGGTTTTCCAATTGAACCAGGCTTCCTCACATCATTCTTGTGATTGAAAGTAACAACTGGAGAACCTTCCGACATGCCAAAACCTTCCATAATAGGCACATTAAATTTTTCTTCGAAATCTTTCAATACTTGAACTGGCAATGAAGCCCCTCCTGAGAAACAAGCTCTCAAGTTTCTACTAATTTTATCCGTATCATATTTGGATGAATCGAAATTAACCATTCCCCAATACATTGTTGGCACACCTGCAAAAATCGTCACATCATGTTTTTCCAAAAGTCCAAATACCGCATCTCCATCGAATCTTGGCAACAATATATTATGTGCACCTTTATAGACTCCTGAGTTCATCAAAACAGTCATCGCAAAAATATGGAAAAGCGGTAAAACAATTATTTGTACATCCTTATTATTGACATCCGCCAAATCAGCCGATATAACGGTATTCAACATTATATTAGAATGCGACAACATCGCTCCTTTTGGTTTACCAGTTGTCCCAGAAGTATAAATTATTACTGCAGTATCATTTGGGTCAGAAGCCATTTTATTGAAAACTGGAGATTGACCTGCCATCAATGATCCTAACGTTTGTGTTCCTGCGATTGGGCTTGGATCAGTTGGTTTTGCTGTAATCATATAAAATTGCTCACAAGTATCAACCTCTTTAAAACCACCATAACCCATTTCTCCCATCGGCAAATCAGGTGTTCCGACAAAGCAGAAAAATGCTTTCGCTTCACTATCTCTAAGGTGGTATGCTATCTCATCTTTTTTGAGTAATACACTTAAGGGAACAACAGTTGCTCCTGCTTTTAAAATTCCAAAATAAATCATTGGAAAATATGGTAAGTTTAAGCAATCGATGGCAACTTTATCTCCTCTTTTGATTCCTTTGCTTTTCAGTCCGTTAGCAATTTGATTGGCCGCTCCATTTATTTGAGCATAGTTTAGAGTAGTTTCCCCAAAAGTAAAGGCTGGAGAAGTGGGATATCGCCTGGCGCTATCTTCTAAAATACAAGCTAGATTTAACATTAAATTTTATTTTTGTTTCTAAATATTTGAAGTCAATTCTTTTATTAGCTCAAAATACAAAATGAAATTCGGATCTTTATGATGGCTTTTTTCTTTTTTTAAAATTCTTAGGCACTATTAAAGAAACAGTCAAAATATAGTTTGGTCGAAAAAAATTAATCTTTGTATTAGTTTAACCGTTATTGCAATTAGGTTGAAAAAAGGACAAAAATATTCTACAATTATTAATTTTCGAATTTTAACCTTATTTCTCAAAATGGTGACGTAAAGTTTGGATATGGTTTTGGTGATATATTTTATCACAGTTTCACTTATCTTGGAAATTTAATTTTTGCGATTATATTGGTTATGAAGAAAATGTCCCACCAAAGATTCATCAACACTGCTGATTATGTTTGGAAATTACTTATTTCTGAGTTTAACTATTTGGAGAAGTGAAAATCTCGATGGAATGGAAAAAACTTAGTTGGATTTTAAAAAAATCTGACCAAATATGATAATCATATCTAGCACTATGAAAAGTTATTTTTATTAAACACAATAATCTTGAAAAAAAACATGATAGATAAATTAAAAGAGACCCTCAATCAAGCTTCTGAAATATTAAAAGAACAAACCGCCAATATTGGCGATGCGATTAAGGAAGGTTCTTCCTCAATTAGCGATGCAGCAAAAGAAAAATCTCAAAAACTTATCGACGATTGGTTAAAAGTTTTTCGAAGATTAGAAGAATTTGGATTTAAGATTACCAGTTTTGGTTTAGGAGTAGCAATTTCCCCATCATTAGAAGTAGAATTAGAGGGTTCGGCTAAACAATTTCCCCTAGAGCGTATCAAAGAATTGATAGAAGAAAATAAAGAAAGTAATTCATTGACTTCTGTACTGAAAACGATAAAAATGACGTATGAAACTCATTCAAAAATTAGTAGTCAACAATATGATGTAGTCCTAGTAAAAGTCTTGGTAAAGTTAACACCTGAAATTAAAGTCCTTCTTGGTGAGCCAAAATTACATTTATAAAAAATATCTTCGATTTAATGACTGCTTAAGACTATTCTTGGATAAAAACAATTGAAATTGAGCTGAATAAGAAAAATTAAAAACTAGATTTTCATGTATGAAAATCTAGTTTTTTTTATTGACCTTTACCTAAAATTCAGGTACATATGATTTTATCCATCCTGCCACAACCGGATGTAAACTTATTAGGGATTAGATTGCAAGAACCCATAACAACATTCACTGATTTACTGGTAACGGTAGTTTGCTTTTATGCCTATTGGAAAATAACTAAAAGTGGGATAGTTAACAAGGCTATACAATATATCAAATACTATTTTGTTTTGATGGGTGTAGGGGTTGCATTGGGGGGATTAATCGGACATGGATTTCAGTATGCATTTTCACCAGAATGGAAATGTGTAGGGTGGGTAGTCGGAATGTTTGCAGTTTTATTTTTTGAGTTTTCTGCTTTGGAGTATACAGCTAATCTAATCCCCCCCAAAACACATAAAATACTAGTCGGTTTCAGTATCATTGAAACAATAATTGCTTTGGTATTCACGATTTCATTTGTGAATTTTAAGTATGTTCAGTATCATATGGTTTTTGGATTTATCGTGGTGGTTTTTTCATTACATCTTTTGATTTATTATAAAACAAATGACACCGGAAGTCGATGGATCATGGCTGGAGTAGCGATGTTAGTTATTGCAATTAGTGCGTTTAGCTATCGAGTAGCTCCACATGTTTGGTTTAATCACAATGATTTATCACATGTTATCATTGCTGTTGCGACCTATTTATTTTTAAAAGGAGCGTTACATCTAGGTGATCCTCCAAAAAGATTAGCTGCCCAAAAGTCATTTAAGAAATAAACACCTCTCCATATTTTATTATTTGAAATATTAAATTTTACATAAAATATCCTTATGAATTTTCTATTCCTAAAAATTAAAACCAGCGTTTACTTCGTACTTCTTTGTGTATTATTCGGTACTCAAATTTCAGCACAAGATTCCATTCCACCTGTTCCTGATCAATTGGACAATTTTGTTCATGCGGTATACATTCATCAAACTGATGAGAAGATAGTATTGGACGGTGAAATGAATGAAGCAGCCTGGCAACAGGGTAAAGCATCCGGCAAGTTTTGGCAAAATTTCCCAGGAGATAGCATACATGCAAAATCTCAAACGGAAATGTACATGACATATGATGATGAAAATTTATACATCGCAATAGTTTGCCATAGCGTCGGAAATAATTTCGTTACCCCTTCCTTGCGACGAGATTATGGTTTTAGTGGAAATGATAATTTTAGTATTCATTTTGATACATATAATGATAATACTAATTCTGCTTTATTTGGACTCAACCCATTTGGTATTCGTCGAGAAGCTTTAATCTCTGGTGGTGGAAGGCAACGAAATAACTTCAATTCTTCATGGGATAATAAGTGGAATGGAAATTCGAAAATTTATGATAATTATTGGATTGGCGAATATGCAATTCCCTTCAAAACACTTCGATATAATGAGGGTAGTACACAATGGCGATTCACCGCTTATCGAAATGATACACAAACTGGTGAACGTTCTACTTGGCTGAGGATTCCTCAAAATCGAGTGTTAATGGATATGTCATATATGGGGTCTTTGATTTGGGATAAACCCTTAAAAAAGGCGGGAAAAAACATCTCTATTATACCTTTTATCGCTAGTTCAGTTAATCGGAATTTCGAAGATTTGGAAAAAACAAAAGCTAATAAAAACATATCCTTTGGTGGCGATGCAAAAGTTGCCGTTACTTCAGCTTTAAATTTGGACTTGACTATCAATCCTGACTTCTCACAAGTTGAGGTTGATCAACAAGTAACCAATTTGGATAGATTCGAGATTTTCTTTCCTGAACGAAGGCAATTCTTTTTGGAAAATGCAGATTTATTCTCAGGCTTTGGAACTGGACGTGTAACTCCTTTTTTTTCCAGAAGAATTGGAGTAACTCAAGATACATCCTCTGGAAATAATATTCAAAACACTATCCTGTATGGAGCTAGGCTTTCAGGAAAACTCAATGAACGAACTCGAATTGGCCTGCTCAATATGCAAACAGCAAAGCAAGTAGATAATGATTTACCGAGTTTTAATTATACAGTTGCAACCGCTGAACAAAACATTTTCTCAAAGTCAAGTATCGCTGCAATTGTCGTAAATAAACAGGCAATTAATCCTGAAGATTTTAGTTCGTCATTTGACAACTATAACCGAGTGGCTGGTTTGGAATATCGTTTAGCTACACAAAGTAATGTTTGGACAGGAAAGGCATCCTACTTTCACGCCTTTACCCCTACTGATGAAAAAGATAAATTTTATCACTTCTTAAAATTAGAGTACAATAAAAGAAAATACAGATTGGAGTGGGCTCATTTTTTTGTAGGAAGTGGATTTGATGCACAGGTTGGGTTCATACCAAGGAAAGATATTTTATTTATCAACCCTGAGATTGAGTTTAATTTTTTTCCTAAAAAAAGTTCTATTGTTAGTCGTCATCGAGTTCAAATAGAACCGCGCTTTATTTATAAAACTGGTAGAGACGGTAATGAAATTGTTTCCGAGTTTAGTAATATTGAAAATCAAGTGGAAGGTAGTTGGAATATTCAATTTAATAATACTTCTAATATAAATATTTCTGCAGAGGTTAACGATGTTTTATTATTGAATGATTTTGATCCCACGAGAGTACAAGAGGATGATATTTTTTTAACTGCAGGAGATCGATTTCAATACTCTAATTTTAAATTTAGTTATAGATCTGATCAAAGGAAAAAATTCAATTTCAATTTAAAAACAAATTTTGGGCAATTCTATAGTGGAAATCGAAGTAGTATTGGAGGAAGTGTTACTTACCGTTATCAACCATTTGGCTTTATAAGTTTAGACTACAACTTTAATCGAATCACCAATTTAGGAGATAAATTTAAAGATACTGACTTATGGTTACTTGGTCCACGAATTGATATTACCTTGACGAAAAAATTATTTCTGACCACATTTATTCAATATAATAGTCAGTCAAAAAACTTAAATATTAATACTCGTTTCCAATGGCGATTCGCGCCTGTTTCCGATTTCTTTTTAGTGTACACAGATAATCAATTTTATGATGAAGATTTCAATACAAATCCTTTGAGTGACCGTCGGTTTACTACAAAGAATCGAGCTTTAGTGGCGAAGGTGACTTACTGGCTAAATTTGTAAATATATTGTTGTGATTATAACGCAATCCATAAGACGCCTGATGCTTTTGATTTTTTCAACAAAGCCAAAAAACTATTATCAATTAGAAAAAATCAACCGAAAATATTTTTAGCCTCTAAAATACACTGCGCCATCAAACTAGAAAGGAATTAAAAAAAAGATGATAAACCACATCCTAAAAAAGCCAGAGGAAATGTAATAATTCAAGGGTTAATAATCGATGCTAACTTTGGAAAATGGAGAAGTGAAAAATCCAAAGTCTGAACTAGACTTCTTAGCATAACCCAACAATACATCCATTTAAAAGATTGAGGTAGCCTTTTAACCAAAAAAAAAGTGCACCCATTAAAATGAGTGCACTTTTTTCGTAAACATTTAAAAACCAAAAATTATGGTCTGATCACTTTTGCTTTTGCTTTCTGCATTGGATTTGGTGATTCAGGGAATTTGTGTTTTTTGAAAACTTGAAATTTCGAGGGCATTTCTTGCAAAGGAAATTGGTTATTCGTTTCATCTACATCAGCTGTCTCTTTGTAAGGGTCTAATCTGATAGACTTTACTTCTTTGTTTTTTACAAATACTTTTTTAACTTCGGATTCATTTTTTCTCCAAATCTCAACAGGTATTCGTTGTACTTCAACCGATCCATCCTCAAAAGTCCATTCAATGATAATTGGCATTGGCAATCCACCTAAGTTTTTGAAATATAACTCATAGTAATTTTTACCACCATATAATTTTTTCTTTTTTCTTTTATTAGGTGCTTCATCATACAACATTCCTTTGGTAATTTGAACCGAATCTTCTGTTTCCCAAGGCCGATAATCTGTATAAAAATCAACCAAGTTTTTATCTTCTTCTACTTTGAATTTCGTTCCATTCGTTTGATTTCTTACTTTAGAAATATCGTCAAAAGGTTTTTTAGCAGTTTGAGGAAATTCTCTTTCTACTTTCTTCGGCTTATTCTTCATATCAACTTGGTACCAGTTGATACTGTCCAAAGAGATATCTACATTTTCAATACTGTAAAACCATCCTCTCCAGAACCAATCCAAATCAACACCACTTGCATCTTCCATTGTTCTAAAGAAATCTGCAGGTGTAGGGTGTTTAAAAGCCCATCGCTCACAGTATTCTTTAAATGCCATATCAAATAGTTCCCGCCCCATGATTGTTTCTCGAAGTATATTTAAGCCTGTTGCAGGTTTTCCATAAGCATTCCAACCAAAGCCAACAATATTTTCACTGTTCGTCATAATTGGTTCTAAGCGATCAGGATTACTACTCATATAACCAACAGCTTTGGCTGCAGGACCTCTTCGTGAGTTATAATTATTATCAAATTCTTGTTCAGCCAAATATTGGACAAATGTATTAATTCCCTCATCCATCCATGACCATTGACGCTCATCGCTATTGATAATCATTGGAAAGTAATTATGTCCAACCTCGTGAATAATTACCGAAATTGCACCTTTTTTAGCACGTTCGGTGTATGTACCATCTTCTTCAGCTCGTCCATAGTTAAAACAAATCATCGGGTATTCCATTCCATTAGCTGCTTCTACAGAAATTGCAATTGGGTATGGATAAGGAATTGAATATCGGGAATAAACCTCCAAAGTATGCTTTACTGCTTTAGTCGAATACTTGCTATAAATAGGATAAGATTCTTTCGGATAATAACTCATACACATTACTTTCTTTCCAGCAGTAGTCGTGTGAGGCAAAGCATCCCAAACGAATTTACGGGAAGCACCCCAAGCGAAATCTCGAACATTATCCGCTTTAAATTCCCATGTTTTAGTTGATTTACTTTTTTTACTTTTTGCATTTGCAATTGCTTCATCCAAAGTAACAATTTCCATTGGCTCAGTTCCGTCATTGTTGGAAGCAAGCTTCCATCGCTGCTTTTGAGTTGAGGTCAAAACTTCATCTATATTCTGACATTCACCGGTTGAAGCAACAACAAAATCGTCTGGCAAAGTCATTTTCACATTGTAGTTTCCAAACTCTAATGCAAACTCCCCTCGGCCAGTAAATTGTTTATTCTGCCATCCTTCAACCGCATCATAAACACATAACCTGGGAAACCATTGAGTAATAGTGAAAATGTAATTATCTTCTTTTTCGAAATATTCATAGCCACCACGTCCGCCTATTCCATTTACACGGTCAGTTAAGTTGTAATTCCATTTCACATTAAATGTAAAAGTCTCTCCTGGTAACAATTGGTTAGGAAGGTTGATTCTCATCATCGTATTGTTGATAATATACTTTAGTGATTTTCCGTTTACGTCAGTCACTTTTTCGATATTATGACCATACTTATTTGGTTCATCATAAGTTTCTAATCTTTCCAAACCATCTTGACTCATCACCCTTCGAATTGAACTTGAATTAGCGTGATTTGAAGCATTATCCGCTCGGTGTTGATTCTCATCCAATTGCAACCAAATATATTTTAAAATATTTGGAGAGCGATTGTAATATTTAATCTTCTCAATACCACTTAATTGTTGTTTTTCAGTATCCAAAGTACAATCAATATCATAGTCCGCTTGCTGTTGCCAATAATCTGGCCCAGGCATTCCATCAGCTGCGTGATAAGCATTTGGAGTAGGTAAGTCTTGGCCTAATTGTTCAAACCTATTACCGTGGTTAGATGTTTTCTTCTGAGCAAAAACAGTGATAGATAGGGCAATCATACCACATAAAAGAAAACTTGTTTTTTTTAGTAATTTTTTTAAATTCATCATGTAAATTTGATTAGTTATTATTTCAATAAAATGTAATTCAGCACTTTTATTCTAAATTCTCCAATAAAAATTAAAATGGGTGTTTTGAATAATTTTTCAAAAAGCGACCAAAAATACAAAAATCATTAAATAAGCCCCAAAATCTAAAGTAGACTTTGGGGCTTGTTTGGTTTTTTCTCAAAAAAATATTTTACTTATTCGACAACACTAAATATTCCCATGATTTCAAAACCAATTTTGCCTCTTGCGTTAAATCCATTTTTTCATTGGAAAATATATTTCTGTATTCTCCTGCATAGCCTTTACCTTTTAAATTAAAATTTTGATTTTTATCTGATAAATTTAGAATAACTACAACTTTATCTCCATCTTTTTCGCGCATATAAGCATAAAGGCTTTGATCGTTACTAGTCATTATCTTTTGGGGGGCGCCTCCAAAATCACCATTCCATAATGCCTTATTATTATGTTTCAAATCAAAAAGTGTTTTATAAAATTTAGCATAAGCATATCCTCCCCAATTAATCTCATCCTTTTCAAAAAACTCTAATCGCTTTCTATTTGCAGATTCCTGACCCGAATAAACCAATGGCATTCCATCGAATGTTGCAGCAAAAACAGCAAAAGCTTTAGCACCTTCGCCCATTCGATCAAAGACAGTTCCTGCCCAAGTATTCTCATCATGATTAGAAGTGAACATCATATGAAATCCTTTATTGAATCTTGAACGATCTTGCTTCAACCATTCATCAAACGAGGAGGCTGGTTCTTCTCCTTTTGCTACATCATTCATGATGTGGTGAATATCCCAACCATAATCTGAATGAAAATACCCGTTATTAATTTGGTCTGGCTCTTGTCCTTCTGCCAACATAAAAATATTACCTACTTCAAAAAGTGCATCGCTTGCTTGTTTCCAAAAGTCAGTGGGAACATCGTGTGCAACGTCCATTCGAAATCCATCAACTCCAATTTCATCGACCCAAAAAACCATATCAGAAATCATGGTTTTTCGCATATCTTGATTATCATAATTTAATTCAGCTGTATCGAACCAGTCAGTTGGTTCTCCCTTTAAGGTGGGTGACTTAATAATTTTCCCATCCACCTGAGTGTACCAATCCGGATGATCTTTGATCCATTGATGATCCCAACCAGTATGATTTGGCACCCAATCAATAATCACCTTCATCCCTAGATCATGAGCTGATTTTAGCATTTTTTTAAAATCACCCATCGTTCCAAATTCAGGATTAAAATCTCGATAATCCGAAACAGAATATGGACTGCCCAAATACTTTTTCATCTCTTCCTTATCTGTGATTTCCTCAATCATAATTTCAGGAGTTGCTTTTCGATTGGTCATACTTATTGGATGCAAAGGCATAAACCATAAAATATCAACTCCCATTTTCTTTAATCTTGGAAGATGCGTAGCAAAAGAATTAACGTGACCATCCTCTGAATATTGTCGAAGATTAACTTCATAAATCGTAGCATCTTTTCCCCAATCTGGCATATCTCCAGGATTCCCGACTTGTTCACATGCTGTAAAACTTCCAATAATTAAAGCAAAAATTAAATTGTATTTGTTCATTTTTTCCGTTTTTATAAAAAAAAAATTCATCTGCTTGATCAACAAATCATCTTAAAATGATTATTCATTAACACCAGGTCGCTCTTCCACTTTATCCATTTTAATTTGCTCACCAGACTTGGTAATATTTGTATTACCAATTAAAATTAAAACAGGTGAGTTCATTTGTGCCCTCCAATGTTCGTTTTTCGTTTTATCCTCTCCATCATAATCAATGGTTAGATAATTAGTTTCATCTTCCAAAAACCATTTCCCTTTACCTATTTCCTTTCCATCTTGACCAAAGGCAAATGTCATATCTTTTTTAAATTCAATCCATTTTTCATTATTATACCATCCACTTTTAGTTGATCCTGTGTATTTCCATATTCCAAAAAAAGGAGATAAAGGACTAGCTTTTACTGTTTCAGGAGTATCATGATTATGTCCAGCGTGATTGTGTCCATCATGATCATCATGGTTTTCATTTACTTTAGTTTCTGTTAGGGTTGGAGTTGTTCCTTCCTTTTGAGGGGAGTTTACATCATTTCCGCAGGCAAAAAGAAACAGACTTAAAATTATCACTAATGTAACTACAAATAAATTTTTCATTTTGAATCCTTATTTTATTATTTGATTAAATTATAAATATTATCTATCCTATCTCATTGTTAAAATGAGCACTACTTTTTGCAGGAATATCATAGTGCTCTTTATAAATTTCTAAATGAAGATTTTTACTTGATAAATTTTTGATTTCCACTTTCTCTTTTCTGATGATAACTTGCAATAAAGATTTTCTAAATAAAATTTTAAAAGAAAAACTTTTCCATTCATTTGGCAAAGATGGATTTAAAATTAACTGTTCTCCTAATACTCGCATTCCGCCAAAACCTTTAACTACCGCCATCCAAGTTCCAGCCATACTTGTAATGTGCAAACCATCCTCCGTATCATTATTATAATCATCCAAATCTAACCGAGCAGTACGAAGGTACATTTCATATGCTTTTTCTTTCATCCCTAATTTTGCTGCCAAAATGGAATGCACACATGGAGACAGAGACGATTCATGAACAGTCATTGGCTCATAAAATTCAAAATTACGACGATGCGTATCTTCATCAAATAAATCTTCAAAAAAATAAAGTCCCTGCAAAACGTCTGCTTGCTTAATGAAACATGATCGCAAAATCCTATCCCAACTCCAATTTTGATTCAAGGGTTGATCCTCTGCTGGAAGATCTTTCGTTTTAATTAATTCTTTGTCCAAAAAGCCATCATGCTGAACAAACACATCTAATTTTTCGTCATGCGGTAAATAAATATTTTCAGCTATTTTCTCCCATTCACCGATTTCTACATATTCGTAAAAGTTAATTTTACCTTCCAATGCTGTCCATTTTTCAGGCGCTATTTCTTTCATATACATGATAGCACCAACAGTATATTTTAGACACCAACTAGCAATAAAATTAGTGTACCAATTATTGTTTACATTATTTTCATATTCGTTTGGTCCCGTTACGCCATGCATCACGTACTTATTCCTTCGTTCTGAAAAATGAACACGTTGGGTCCAAAATCTTGCAATTGCAATCAAGACTTCTGTTCCGAAATCAATCAAATATTCTTTGTCACCTGTGTGTCTAACATAATCGTAAATTCCATAAGCAATAGCTCCATTTCTATGAATTTCTTCAAATGTAATTTCCCATTCATTATGACATTCTTCACCATTCATCGTAACCATTGGGTACAATGCAGCCCCCTCTTTAAAACCTAACTTCACTGCATTCTCTATTGCTTTATCCAATTGTTTGTATCGATACATCAATAAATTTCTCGACACTTTTTGATCAGAAGTTGCCAAATAAAATGGAATGCAGTAGGCCTCGGTATCCCAATAAGTACTTCCTCCATATTTCTCACCAGTAAAACCTTTTGGACCAATATTAAGTCGTGCATCCTCACCACTATATGTTTGATTAAGATGAAAAATATTAAATCGAATACCTTGTTGTGCAGCTATATCACCTTCGATGATAATGTCACTTTGTTCCCATTTTTTTAACCAAGCAATTCGTTGTTCCTCTAACATGGTATTAAACCCTTTGGCAAATGCTTGATTAACAGCACCTTGAGTGTTTTTTACTAAATCTTCCTTTGGATGATTCTCAGAAGAAAGGTTTGAACAGTATTTTAAAATTGTAATTTCATCGCCATCCTTCACCTCAATTTTCACATCACTACTTATATATTTCTCTCTGGAAAAAACACCAGCGTTATCATCTGCAGAATCACCATTTTTCAATATTTGAAACCTCATCCCCGTGCAAACCTGAAAAGCAGTTTTCTTAGTTTCCGCCAAAACATATCCTCCTTTTGGCTCAACATACTTGTCAACTTCCACCCAAAATTTCTCATCATAGTTAGCGTCCTCATTTTTTACATCAAAATCAACATAAGGCGAAATATTTATCCCCCCTGAAAAATTCAATACCGAGATCTTATAAGAAATGGCCCCTACCTCATCATCGACAATACTACAAAATCGCTTAGCTTCTACTTTTACTTCATTGCCACTTTTAAGTTTAGCTTTAAAAGTTCGTTCCAAATAACCTTCTTTCATATTTAACACCCGACGAAAATTATCTACTTCACATTCTGCCAAATTGAAAACTTCTCCATCTATTTCAATATCAATTCCAATCCAATTTGCAGCATTCAAAACTTTAGCAAAATATTCAGGATAACCATTCTTCCACCATCCCACTCTTGTTTTGTCAGGATAATAAACACCTGCTACATAACTGCCTAACATCGTTTCACCAGTAAATTTTTCTTCAAAATTAGCTCGTTGTCCCATCCGTCCATTTCCAATACTGAAAATAGATTCTGAGATTTTATTATGCTTTCGATAAAAGCCTTCCTCTATAATATTCCACTCGTCTTGTTTAAGATAATCTTTCATTTAATTAATTATTTATTCGAAAAAAAGAGAATCAGGACTAAAAATTTATTTGATTATTTTTTACACTAATCCTAAAAAAAAATCCTCAATTTCTGCAAATGTCGTTTCTGAAAAATCTGCCATTACCAAATGAGCATGTCCCAAATCATCTTCCCGTCCTATTCCAACTGTAAACATTCTTGCAGCCAAAGCAGCTTCCACTCCCTTAGGAGCATCTTCAAAAACAATACAGTTCTCTGGTAAAACCTTCATCTCTGAGGCTGCCAATAAAAAACCCTCAGGATGCGGTTTCCCATGAGTGACCATAGAACCATCAACAATAAAATCAAAATACTTCGTCAAGCCTACTTGGTCTAAAATCAACTTGGCATTTTTACTCGCTGAACCTAATCCAATTTTATAATTTGGATTTTTATAAATTCCTTCTAAAATTCCAACCACATTTGGAAGGATCTCCGACTCATCCATTTCCTTGATATAACTCAAATAATCTTCATTCTTGCTAAATGCCAAATTTGCTTTTACTTTTTCACTAAAATTCATTCCTCCCCATTCCAAAATCAAATTTAAAGAATCGATTCGACTCACTCCTTTAAGCTTTTCATTTTCTCTTTCAGTAAAATCAAAACCTAAACTATTTGCCAAATTTCGCCATGCCACAAAATGATATTTTGCAGTATCTACAATCACTCCATCTAAATCAAAAATACAAGCTTTTCTAATATCTTCTTTTGCCAAAAATAGATCAGTCATATCTCTTTTATTCTTTAAAAAATGAACCTTTACGTCAACTTAACACAAAGTTAAATTTTAACTGAATAGTTTATGGAAAAAAAACATTTTTTTTCACAAAAATAAAAATGTAGATATTAACATTTTTCAATATTAATATATTCAAAATGCCCCAAAGTATTTAATATTATTTCTATTTACCGAAATAGTTTACTTTTGATAATTTTTGATTAAAAAATTCTTTTCTTTAAACTATGCTTAAAAAAATTCAAAAATTCATCTTTGATAATCAACTTATTCAAAACGATGAAAAGGTCTTACTTGCAGTTAGTGGAGGGGTTGACTCGATGGTGCTTTGTCATTTATTTCATCAAGCAAAATTCGAATTTGGAATCGCTCATTGTAATTTTAAATTACGTGAAAGTGAGTCAGATGAAGATGCGATTTTCGTAAAAAAAATAGCTCAGACCTACCAAGTTCCTTTTTTTGACATCGAATTTGAAACAAATAAATATGTGAAAGAAAACAAAATTTCTGTACAAGTAGCTGCTAGAGATTTAAGATATGATTGGTTAGAAAAAATTAGGAGCAAAAATGATTTTCGATATATTGCGACAGCTCATCATTTGGATGACTCCTTGGAGACTATCTTATATAATTTCACAAAAGGTTGTGGTATTCGAGGTTTACACGGTATTTTACCCAAAAAAAATAAAGTGATTCGTCCACTTCTTTTTTCTCATAAAAAAGAAATTTCTCATTTTGCCAAGAAACAGAAAATTGCTTTTCGAGAAGATGCATCTAATGCAACTGATAAATATGCTCGCAATAATATTCGCCATCATGTTATTCCTGTTTTGGAAAGTATAAACCCCTCTCTTCCAAAAACAATTACTGAAAACATCAAACGAATAAACGAAACGGAACAACTTTTTCACTATGCAATTTCATTGTTGCAAAAAGAAATTACAGAACAAAGAAAAGGACATTTTTATATTCACTTAGGAAAATTAAAGGCCTCTCCTGCCCCATCAACTTTACTTTTTGAAATACTTCGTCCTTTTAATTTTAATAATAATCAGATTGCTCAAATGATCGATTCCATAGAACATCAAGCAGGTCCTATTTTTTTTTCGTCCACCCATCAAGTTTTATTAGATCGTGACTTTTTTATTATTAAAAAAAATACGCCAATATTTGATCAGCGATTTATTATCAATAAAAATGATACTCAAATTACTTTTCCCAAGGGACAATTATCTATAAAAATAAAAAGTGAGAAACCTAATTTTTCAATAAAAGAAAAGCAAATTGCCTATTTTGATATGGAAAAAATTCAATTCCCGCTCACCCTTCGAAAATGGAAAGCAGGTGATTACTTTCACCCAATTGGAATGAATGGTCAAAGAAAAAAAGTAAAGAAATTTTTAACTGATTTAAAATTAAACCGTTTTGAAAAGGAAGTAATTTGGGTTTTGGAATCAGATGGAGAAATTTGTTGGGTAATTAGTAATCGAATGGATGAGCGATTTAAAATAAATGAAGAGGTCAATTCTATTTTGGAAGTTAGACTAAAAAACTGATATGCTTATAGTTTCGGAAGAAACAAGATATGCGTTGTCTCTGCCTAAACTACAAACCTAAATAAAAACGACACCTCCAAAAACTAGGAAATGTCGCTTTTTATTCTTCCAAGGGGAGTTTAATTTATTTTATAGGTATTAAACCCTTACCATCTTTGATTACCAAATGAGTATCCTTATAACCCATCTCGTAAACTTTTTTCATCGCAGTTCTTGCAGCCAATTCAGTTTCAAATCCACTCAACAAAACTACTGTAAATTGTCCTTTATTAATTTTTTCAATTGCTCCAAGTCCATCCAATTTACTTTCATCAAAATATTTTGTACTTCTAAAAGTTGCTACTCGAACTTTTAAATCTACCTTTAGATTTCCTGGATCATCTTCTGGCTCAGCTACTTCTTCTTGAATCGCCAATGCTAAATTTTGACGACCTTCTTCTGCTACTATAAAAGCTTTGACAAAACCCTTTTTAGATATTACTTTACGAGCATTCTCTGCTTCCTTTTTAGTAGAAAAAATCCCAACTCTTACTTTTTCAGCTTTACCCTCTTTCATTTTATAAACATTGCCAATATCCTGTAAGTTTTCATATTGTCCAATTTTAATTTCTCTTGAATCAAAATAAGCTGCCACTTGAACAGCGTATCCTTTTGGTGTTACAATTTCATCATATTCATCCATTAAACCTCTTCCAGTTCCTTGGATAGTATTTAATTTTGGTACAACCATATCATCTCTTCCTTCAACATAATCTATGTTTTGAACTAATTCTCCATCAAAACCAGTTCCAACGCTATATGATTTTTTAAAGGATAAAACACCTAACAAACCTTTATCCATTTGACTTGTGATCGTTATTTTTTTGTTGGTATTGATATACCCCGCTTTAGAATATGTTATCGTATAAACCTCTGGTGACTGCAGAGCTAATCGATATTCTCCACGTTGATTAGTTTGAGTTTTTAAAGTCAAACCAGTTGATCGATTAGTTGCTTTTATAAAAACATCACTCAACGTTTCGTTACTTCCTGAATCAACAATAATCCCAACATATTCATCTGCAACTTTACGCAATTTTACATCAAAATTTTTGGTTAACCTTTCCCCTAAACTATTAATTTTCAATGAGTAAGATTTATATCCATCTTTCTTTATGGTAATATCACAATCTAAGCCCGCTAAAGCTTGGAATGCATATTTACCATAGATATCAGTTTTAAAAACTGATTCGCCGCATGCTGTAAAATCAACAATTGCACCTTCCAAAGGACGCATGTCTGATTCATTGACAACTGAAATAATGAAATTATCTGTAGTTTTTCTAACTTTGTAAATATCTTCATTTCCTTGACTACCTTTTCGGTTACTAACTAAGTAACCTCTATTCTCCTTTGATTTAAAAACAAATCCATAATCATCAAATGAGCTATTTACTGCATTCCCTAAATGATATACATTATTCCAAACACCATTATTTTGTTCTGACCTAAAGATATCCATCCCTCCAAATCCGTGGTGAAAATCTGAAGAAAAATAAAGCGTTCCTCTATCAATACTAGGAGAAATTTCATCACCAGGTGTATTAACTACCGGACCTAAATTTTGAGGTACTGACCAACCATTAGCTGTTTTGAATGCAGAATACAGATCCCATCCTCCAAAACCGCCAGATCTATTAGATGCGAAATAAAGTAATTTCCCATCGTCTGAAAAAGAGGGATATCCTGCTGAAAAATCTGCACGGTTGAAAGGCAATGCTTTAATGTTTTTCCACGTTCCATAAGAGTCAACCTCTGCTATATACATGGCTAAAGTTCCACCTGCTTCAGGCACTTGACGAACTCCACTTTCAAAGATATTCCTTGTAAAAACTACCCATTCTCCATCCTTACTAAAAGTAACTGGTCCTTCATTATAGTTATTTACCAAATCACTTTGCATTAATGTTGGAATTCTTAAAAAACCCTTATTATCCATTGACGTAATATATAGTTGATTGTTTGGACTTTCGGAGTACCCCTTACTTTGATTCTTTTTAGATGTTCTTTTGATATCAGTTCGAGAAGAACTATAAACAATATAATCTCCAAAAAATGCCGGACCAAAATCTGAATAATTGGTATTTAAATATTCTTTATATGCTCGAAAAGTAGCGGGCTTACCTCTAAGCGAAAGCGCATAGTCACAACTTTTGACAAAATGTAATCCTATCTCAGAATTATACTCTGCATAAGTTTCGAACCAAATTTTTGCATCATTATATTTACCCTGTGCCATCAATACCTTCCCATAATATAAAAAGTGGATCGGGTCGATACCTGCATATTTTACTGCTTTGGAATACCATTTTTCGGCTTCATCCATTTTATTTAGCATTCTATAACTATCAGCCAAATTTGATAAAGCCTGGGGTTCATCAGAATCTTTTTGAAGAATTGCTAAATAGTTTGGAATGGCATAGACATAAGCTTTAAGTTCATATTGCTTATTCGCTTTACTCAAAAGATTTTGACTAAAAACTTGGGAGCTAGAAGAAATCGCGATAATAAAAAAACAAAATCGAAGTAAGTATCTCATAATTCTTATTTTTTGAAAACTGAATAACCAACACTCTAAAGGTGTCTGGAATTATAATAAAATAAATCCAAAGCTGAAGAATGGCCTTTTTCCTAAAAAAATTACATTAATATATAAGTACAATTGTTCTGCAAAAATTGCAGCCTAGATAACCCTATGAAAATCAAGGGTTTATGTGAAGGATTAGTTTAAATAAATTCTTAACTATAACGTTAAGAAAGCCAAAAATACACATTTTTTGGGATAATTAATACAACTTTAACAAGGTAGATTAACGAATTTATTAAAAAAAACTCTGTATTATCTAATCCTCTAATCATTGAACGAAATTATGCTTTTTTTGACTTGAATAAGATTTTTACTTTCTCAAAAAGGTAGAGCAACCATGCCTTATAAAGCCTAAGCAACCTATTTGGTGCAAATTAATGTGCTAAATTTTGTCCCTTTCCAATACTTTTAGAATAAAAAAGTTAGCAAGTTGGTTCCAATTACCTTTAAGCCTACTTAAAAAGAAAACTTTTGATTCACTCATTTATAAAAAGTTAATTAGCTGTTTTTTACAAAAAACAAATTACCTTAGACGAGAATTTTTTTACAAAAAATTAGAATAAAATGAAGTCATTAAAAATATTATTCTTTGCAGTAATTTTCATTTTCGCCTTTCAACAATGTGGGACTGAGTTAAAACCTAATACAGAAGAAACTCAAACTAAAAAAACGGAAACTCCCCAAATAGCAGATTTTGCACTTGTCATCCATGGAGGTGCAGGAACTATTTTGAAAAAAAACATGACTGACGAGCAAGAAAAGGCTTATCGTGAAAAACTAAACGAAGCACTCAGCGTTGGTGAAAAAATCTTAAAAGAAGGTGGCTCTTCAATGGATGCTGTAACTCAAACAATTATGGTAATGGAAAACTCTCCACTCTTCAATGCTGGAAAAGGAGCTGTTTTTACTAATGAAGGAATAAATGAAATGGATGCCTCATTTATGGAAGGAAAAACAATGAATGCAGGTGCTGTGGGTGGATTGACTGTGATTAAAAACCCTATACTAGCTGCACGAGCTGTGATGGAAAAATCTGAACATGTTTTATTGACTGGAAATGGTGCAGAAACTTTTGCCAAAGAACAAGGAATAGAAGTAGTTGATACAAAATATTTCTACACAGACCGCAGATGGAAATCTCTTGAAAGAGCAAAAAAAACAGAGAAAGTAGAATTAAGTGAAAGCGAAGATGAAGCCGAAGAAAAAAAACATGGAACTGTTGGTTGCGTTGCTTTAGATAAGGAAGGTAATCTTGCTGCTGGAACTTCGACTGGAGGTATGACTAATAAAAAATATAATCGCTTCGGTGATGTGCCAATCATAGGAGCTGGTACTTATGCTAATAATAATACTTGTGCAGTGAGTTGCACCGGTCATGGTGAATATTTTATTAGATGGGCTGTTGCGCACGATATTTCTGCGATGATTGAATATAAAGGTGTGGATCTAGAAACTGCAGGGAAAGCCGTTATTAATGAAAAACTCGTCAAAGTTGGTGGATCAGGTGGAGCTATTTGTGTAGATAAATATGGAAATATATCAATGCCATTTAACTCTGAGGGAATGTATCGAGGATTTGTCAAGGCAGATGGAACAAGAAAAGTTTCTATTTTCAAATAAATAATATCTCAATTTAGGAACAAGGGTTTACTATCGATTAATTCTCGGAGTTCCCTTCGGATTATGATCATTTGACTCGGTCAAAGAATGTAATTGATCAATTATATCTAGTCCAGGAGAGCATTTAATCTTGAAATTTACCCTTTTTGAAATTTTTCAAATTTGATTGATTTTCGTTCATTAACTTTAATTGGTTTTATTTATCCATTAGCCCAATAATATCAATGATTTCAGCTGGCTTTAATTTGTGAATTATTTATTTAGTGAAATTAGCAAAAAAAATACCCTCTTTATTCATAAATGTGCCGTCCTTTTTATTTAAATCCAACATTTCTCCTTTAAAATCAGTGACAGATAATCCCAACTCTCGATAAATACAAGCTGTAGCAGCAAAATCCCAAATACTACCTCCACCAATTTCTTTTTTTGGCAGTTTCACCATGCATGCAGGGCCATTTTCCAAAACAAGAATTCCGTTTAATACGGCACCTGATCCACTTATTTCCTTTAGCCCACTCAAATTAAACTTATCTAAATTTTCTTGTAGCAATTTTTCTATTTTATCCGAACTCGGAGTATCTATCAGCTTTCTATCAGTAACGTAAGTTAAATGTTTGTTGATGTATTTTATCTCCCAAGGCCTACCATTCTTAAATACACCATTCCCTTTGATCCCATAATACAAAATATCTCTACTGGGGTCATACACCACACCTATGTATGGTGTCCCATCTTTTGCAACTAGAGCAATAGATACAGAAAATCCTGGTTGTTTGTTGATAAAGGAAAGCGTTCCATCCATTGGATCAATACACCAGAAAAAATCTTTCTCAAAACGACTTCCATTATCTGCAGTTTCTTCAGATAAAAATGCTAAATCAAATTTTTTGCAAGTCGGAAATAAATGAGAAAGAATTACTATTTCACATTCTCTGTCTACTGTTGTCACAACTTTTGAGGCATAGCTGGTTCCTCCATTTTTTTTCTCAACCAAAATTTCACTATCCATATATTCCTGAATGACTTTTCCTGCTGAAAGGGCTGCTTTGATTGCGATATTGGTAAGTTGTGTTAGATTCATCTTTCTTATAGACTTTTGATCACAATTGCTGTTATATGTTCAATATAACTATTAATCTTCTTATGATTGGAACACCATTTTTTAGATAGTTATGAAAATTACCCAGACTAGCTTCTACAATGACCGCCATCCAGTTTTAAGTACCTTAATTTTCCTCCAAATCCGCCAACCATGTAGTATAAATCTATTCCTTTAAACTAACCAACAATTGCAAAACAGCAATTAGAAACAATATGAATGGCTGAAAACAACATTGAATCCCGTTGAGAAAAAATTAATTGTTTTTTACTAAATAAGCCATAGACAACCTTTTGCATTTTTTCTATTTGAAAAAATTCCTCTTAGAAGAATACATAGTATAAATGAAAACAGACTTTTACCTACTTAAAAAGTTGATAAAAGTCTGTTTTCATTTTTATTTGTAAAATGTTTAACATCTAACAATATAATTTAAGTCTTCGATGGAACCTTACGTGCTCGTTTAGTTTTAAAGAATTCCACAATTTGCTTAGGAGTCATAAATCCAAAATCTACGAAACTAACTTTTACAAAACGTTTAACATCTTGATAAGCTCTTCCACGTTTATCAGTGAATTTTTTAGTTAATTTTTTCACATACTTCATACACAACTCTTTTAAGTTTTGGTTGAATTGTTGGTTATCAAAAACACCAAAGTAAGTTGGAAAAATTTTAGCTAATTCAAAAAATTCTGGATAATCTTCTACCTCCAAATTATTAATAAATCGTTGGAAATATTTAAATATTGTAGCACGTACACATTCATTAATTGGAGATTTCCCTGGGTAGGAATTATAAAAAACTTTTATCGATTCAATCACTTCTTCACTAAGGTAAGTCTTCGTATGTATTTCATCCAACAATGTATATAACTGATTTACTTTATCATCAATATCTTTATCAATACTAGCTGAAAGTCGTTGATCTTCTATACTGGTTAATTTCAAGTCATTGCTATGAATTACTAAAATTAAGTCCAACCATTTATTTTCAAAATCTTCAATATCTGACCTACTACGATTAAAGTGAGTTGTAAATTCAGCTTGAGAAGCTTTATCTTTTTCAAAGAAAAAACCATAATAAGCTAACATTTCTAGATACTCATCCGTCCCTTTAAATTCTGGATTATTAAAGAAATCTTTGATGTCAGGCATAAAACTTGAATTGTCTCCAGTCAAATGAATTCGTTGTTTTAAAAATAATTTCACCTCTGAAAATTGAATTTTTAACTCTGTCAGATTCGTTGGAAAATCACAAGCGAAAAAGTTCTCATTTCGGAATTGATTTTTATACCTAGCCAAAGCAATATTCCGCTCTTTTAAATCTCGAAATTTAGGATTCTTTTGACCTTGCAGAAAGTATCTGATCTTTTTATTAGCTATCACATTAATCAAATTGGTAATCCAGATATCAGAACTCATAGAGAATCCCATCTGAATAGTTTGCCCAATTCTTTTTCGAATAATGTCGAAATTTGATGATCCACAAACTGCCATCAAAACATCTTTAAAATGAGATTGTGGCCGAATATATTTACAGTTATCATTAATTTCACCTCGCAAAACAGCAAATCCTAAAATTCGTGTAATAAACATTCCCTCATATTGATCATTTAACAACTCTCTTTCAAAAGTTACTAATTGCAATGGATTATTTTCTGCAACTTTTTTATATAATACAGCAATACGAGGTTCGAATGCTTCTCGTAAAGCTAAATAATCTTCCTCCTCTTCCTCATCCAAGTATTTAGCTAAAATTTCAGACGCTTGAATGTCAGTTTTAATTAATGCTAGTTCATCAAGGTATTCCTGATTTAGTGGTTTCATATTCTTTTTTTTGGAAAAACGGTTGACGGTAAACCGCCAGATGTCTTTTGGTTTTCAAATAGAAACCTGGAAGAGACAATTAAGCTCTACCAGGTTCCAATTATACTATTTTTTTGAATGCAGTTTTATAATTTCAACAAATATAACAAAATCAGTTGAAAATAATAAAACTTCAGAGTAATCATTTGAGATCAATATTTAACCCAAATAAAGTACTGACTATTCTTTTAATTATTCTTTGTCAGCTTCATCAGTAGCTGGTGCTTCTTCAACAGCTGGTGCTTCTTCAGCAGCTGGTGTTTCTTCAGCAGCTGGTGTTTCATCAGCAGCTGGTGTTTCTTCAGCAGCTGGTGCCTCTTCAACAACTGGTGCTTCTTCAACAACTGGTGCTTCTTCAACAACTGGTGCTTCTCCAGCAAGTGATTCAACGGAAGTCTGTTCAACACTATCAACAAATGAACCTTCCTCAGCAGCTGGCGTTCCTTTGTCAGCTCAGATTTAATTGGAGCAGCCTTCTTTGCAGGAGCTTTTCCATTTATCATTTCGTGAAATTTGCGAATTTCTTCAGCTGTTTCTGCACGACGAGCCGCTATTTTTTCCTCTTTGACACCAATCCATGCTTCGTATTTTTCCATTGCTTGTTCTTGAGTCAAAGCACCTTTTTTAACCCCACGCTCTAAATGCTTGCGGTATAAAACCCCTTTGAATCTCAGGATAGCTCGAGCGGTATCAGTAGGCTGCGCACCTTTCATTAACCATTCGTAAGCGCTTTCTCGATTTAATTCGATAGTGGCAGGTTTTGTCATTGGGTTATAAGTTCCCAACTTTTCAATAAATCGTCCGTCTCTAGGAGCTCTCGCGTCCGCAACAACGATGTGATAAAAAGGAGATTTTTTTCTTCCTCTTCTCTGAAGTCTAATTTTTACTGGCATAAATGCTAAAATTTATTTGGTTTAACCATGCCCGCTTTATCACATCAAGTGACGGCGGGTTTTTAACGAGCGCAAAGATAAGGTATTTATTTGAAACAAGTGAGTTCTTTATCCTTTTTTCAAAAGGTTTTTTCCGGATAAATGCATTGCTCTTTTAAGAGGTAATCTTAAAATTCAACATAAGCTGTAACAACATAATTTTGAGCTATTTTTTTGCCAACACCAAATTAAGCTAGGATTGAAATCATATGACACTGTTAATTTTCTTTTATTCTGTCTGCAATTTTTTATTTTTAGAAACGACATTTACATCTTCCTTTTTAGAATCAATATCTCATGAACCTTCAGATATAACATTGACTTGTAAGGAAATCTTTAAAGGTTTTGTAGCCTTCAATTTCGCCAAATGAAATAATATATTGATCATCATTAACCCACCAAAACGAAAGATGATTTGGTGACTTCCAACCTCTTTGGAAATTTTACCAACCATTCAATTCAAAGACAGTTTCGATTTTATTCATGTCAATATTTTCACTTTGTAAATAATGAAAAGCATCTAATTTTGCTCAATACCAAGACAATTAATCTTTGGTCCCTGCAATGCAATGGCTAAATAACTCATTAAAACTATTGGCAAAAGATAAATCACCTTTTGAAATTTTTTTATGTCAAAATGCAAAAAGAACATCAGATATAAATATACCAATGCAAAAATCAATAACAAGTAACGATCATAAAAACTGGTCATTGACATTAATGAAAGATATATTGCATTTAATAAAAACAGAAATTGAAAAAAACTCTTTTGTAAATCAGAAAGGGAATGAAACGTTTTACACACTATTAAAATTAGCCAACATCCAACAACTTGGCTAATAAAACCAAAAAAACACATTACCCATAACGGCAATCTAGTTGTATTTTCTAAACCTAATGTGCAAGTATCTTTTAATAGCTTGGGGCCAAGTCCAAAATTATACATGATGTTTCCTCCGAATAGAAATATTTTACCAATGAAATGTAAAAAGACTAAAAGCACTATTTTAAAAACCAATATTAAAAAAAGAACTTTTCTGTTTAGACCACCAATGGATCTTATTTTCTTAAAGATATAAGGTAAGATTGGTAAAAAAAAGAACCCAACGTAAATAATTGTCTTGACTATTTTTTTAAAAACCTCAACAATAAAACTAAATGGATTTTTCAAAAAATAATCATAAAAAAGTTGAGTGACTGGGACGTAAGCCTTTTCGATTCCCATTAATGGTTTTAGAAAAATATCAAAACTCAAATAAATGATAACAGACAAAAACAACATCCCCGCAAAAACAGTATGTAAGATTTATTCACACCACTCCCTAGCATCATTAAACCTATAACTGGAAAAAACAAGATACCAGGTTGCCGATTAAGAAAACTAGCAATACTTCCTAAAAGAATACAAATTAAAATACAACGGATTTAGCATTAAAATAAAAGCTCCAAACAAGGCTACTTTTGAAGAATCAGTCAACTCATAATATTATTTAATAAAAAAATCTAATACCTAGAATTGCTATAACTAAAACCGAATTGTTATAAATGAAAACTCCCCAAATGGCAAACTAAACAAATATGCCCAAACCACTTGTAATAATAACGTAGAAGCAAAATCATCCGACATCGAAATATACCCATCCTCCAGCAAGTTCATTACAGGATAAGCATAACGCCAATCATCATTTAATGGAAAATCCCCAATTGGATTTACAAAAAAAATTAGTACTAAAAATGATAAAATAAAACGAGATGATTTTTTATTGTAAATGGTCCACTCAATTATCCAAAAACCAATTTATCCTTTTCGAGAAAACAATAATATCAGAAAACTTAAAATAATTAAACTCGCGATCCTTTTTTTTGCAAAGTAATTAAAAGTATTCCTGCAATTACAAAGAATGTCCCCATCCATTGCAACCATCCTATCTTCTCTTCTAAAAAGACATAAGCCATGCCGATCGTGGAGATTGGACCAATGCTTACTAGAATAGCTGCATTAGACGATCCAATTACTCGTATTCCTTCTGCCATCATAAAAGATGGGATCACTGTAGCCACCAATGCCATTACTAAACTGATCCAATAAACGGGCATCGCAAATTCTAACAAATTAAATCCATGTAACCCAATATTATGAATAAAAACCCCTAGACATGCAGCTGACATTGATATAGAATTATATCGGTAAGTACCAATCTTTGGAAGCAATCGACCACTTCCAACTATGTAGGTTGCATAGGCTATAGCTGCACAAAAAACTAAAACAGTTCCTTTAATTATTGTATCCGCTTCGGTTAAATGGAAATTTTCATAAAAGGCAATACCAACACCTACATAAGTTAGTAACAGAGCAACTACATGAACTCTTTTAACTTCGGCATGAAACAAGAAAAAAGAAATTATTAGTACTATTGTAGGATATAAATACAAAATAATTCGTTCAAAGCTAGCTGAAATATATTGCAGTCCCATAAAATCAAATAAACTCGCTAAATAATACCCACACAATCCCATCGCAATAGTCCAAAACCAATCCTTTTTGGTCAGTTTATAGATTTGGTTTGACTTTATCCGAAAAGACCAAAAACCAAAAACCAAGAATACTGGAAATGAAAAGACCATTCTAAGAGTTAACAAAGAGACCGAATCGATTCCGTATTGATAGGCAAGTTTTACAAAAATTGCTTTCGTTGAAAAAAAAATCGCACCAACAAACACAGTTAACGCTGCAATAATATATGCTTTTCGAGTGGGAGGTTCTGTCATTTATTTTTTACAATAAGTGTTATTAATACTTGTTATAGAAAACATTATCTTGTACAAGAGTACTTAATTTATTATTTTTAATCTATGACAACATTTTCATCAACAATGCTCTTACATCCTCTACTGATTCCACATTAAATCTTGCTTTAGAATTTTGCACACCAACTTTTATAGTAATAGCTGCATCCGGCATCACTCCAAACGTATCTTCATCAGTCCAATCATCGCCAATTGCTAAATGAAAATCAGCTGGATATTTTTTCATCCATTTCTTAGCGGCAGATCCTTTGTTCACCTCAAAATTTTTGATCTCAACAACCATATCACCTTCTAAAACTTGAAGGTGCCTATCCCGAGCCATATATTTCAAATGGCTCGTTAATTCTCTACTCCTCAACTCTCCTAATCCAAGCTCTACTTTTCTAAAATGCCAAACCAATGAATAATCTTTTATCTCAATAAATGATCCTGGAGTTCGACTTACATAACTATCCAAAACTGGATGAATTTCTTGCTTCCAATCATCCTCTACATCTTTTAATTTTTTCCATTCACCATCAAATGCTTTTAACCACAATCCATGCTCACAAATCATAGAAACCCGTAAACCTTTCATCCATTCTTCTATAGGATCTCGACCTCTACCGGTAATTATAACAACGTGATTACGGGAATCTACTATTAGTCTTTTTAGAATTCCTATTAACTCATAATCAGGTTTTGCCTCATCAGGACTCGGAAAGAAAGGGGTTAATGTTCCGTCATAATCTAAAAAAATTAACCGACGGTGGGAATCAACATACTTCTTTGACAATATTTTTAAATCATTTTCATCTAATTGACGAATTTCTAAAGCCTTTTGTTCTTTTTTAATTTTTGTCAAATTATTCATAAATACCTTAACCCAATGAGAAATATTATATCGACGAAGAGATTTCTGCATAATTTCATTTCGACGAATCTGCTCCCCAGCAGACATAGTTAGTGCCAAATGAAGTGCCTCGACTTGTTTATCTGCATTATTTGGATTGATCAGGATTGCATCAGATAATTCCTTTGCAGAACCCGCCATTTCACTTAGAATCAAAACTCCCTTTTTGTCTAGTTTTGAAGCTATGAATTCCTTACAAACTAAGTTCATTCCGTCTCGCATCGGTGTCACCCAAGCCACTTCTGCTATTCGATAAAGTGCTGATAATTTAGTCAATGGTAATGAACGATAAAAATAATGAATAGGAGTCCAATTCATCATTCCATATTGACCATTTATTCGACCTACTAATAAATCAATTTCATTTTTCATTTGTATATATTGCTCCACATTATCTCTCGACGGAACAACTAACATAACTAAAGAAACCTTATTTAAAAACTCAGGATGTTTCTCCAAAAAAGATTCAAATGCAATTAATCTTTGTGGAATTCCTTTTGAATAATCCAACCGGTCAATACTCAAAATAACTCGTTTCCCTTGCAAAGAAGTTCGAAACAAAACTTCTTGAGCAATAGTCTCAGGAGAAGCTGATAAGTTCTCATACTTATCATAATCAATTCCCATTGGAAAAGAATCTACTAAGACTACCCTTTCACCATTCTCAACATGTTGTTCCTTTACACTTCTTGCTGCTAATCTGCTCACCGAACTCAAGAAATGTCGCATATCATCATAAGTATGAAAACCAACTAAGTCTGCACCTAATAATCCATTTAATAATTCTTTTCTCCAGGGCAATAATCGGAACATCTCATAAGAAGGAAATGGAATATGATTGAAAAATCCAATACTGATTTTTGGAAAACGAGAACGAATCATTTCAGGTAAAAGCAATAATTGATAATCATGTACCCAAATGATATCTTCTTCAGATATATACTTTAATAATTCATCACAAAACTTTTGATTTACCCTTTTATACGCCTCCCAATATTCATTTTTGTATTCTATATATTGAGGAAAATAATGAAAATTAGGCCATAATACTTTATTTGAAAAGCCTTCATAAAACAATTTTACATCGTCCAAAGTTAGAGAAACAGAACGCATACTTTCACTTTTTAAATAGTCGTCTATTATTTGTTCCTCTCCCAAAGACTTTGGATAATATCCAGTCCATCCCACCCAAATATTGTCATCTTTTTTATAAACAGACCCCAGTCCTGTAGCCAAACCACCTTCGCTCGGGACAAAATTTAATTTACCATCTTCCAGGCTTTCTACTCTTATAGGTAGTCTATTTGATACTATGATTTTTTTTGCCATCTGTATAATTATACTAGTGAAGGGTTATTAATTTATTATTGGCAAGCTGATTTATTTAATGGAACCATAAAAATACATTTCTTTTTGAGAAACAAATTAAAAATAAACCACATTTCAATATTACAATCTCCAAAATATTATTAACCTCTTCTAATTTCTTCCTTTATTTTGAATGAGTTTTCAATCTAAAATATTGCTATATCCATTGAGAAAATAAAATAAATGTACCTGATTCCTGCCATTAATAAGTTTAAAAAAAATGATAGCATCGATGCTTAGCAATTTTTGAAAAATTCGTTAAAAAGTAATCACGAAATTTAAATTCCAACCAAATCAGATGGACAAGCTGAATTTATTAATCACGCTAAATTATCCTGTAAACTGCACTCAAGAAAATTTAATTAATTTGTGAATATATTAAATCCAACTAGTATCAGGAATAGTATTGGTTAGTCATCAATTTTTATTGATAGGCTAAAATTAATTGCATTCAGTCAATATGAAGTTAACAAAAACATATTCTACATAAAAACACCCTTCAGAACTCAGAAAAAGAATTAATGTAAGTAGATTTTTTAAATAATTTTATACTAGTCCAATTATTAAACGTAATAAAAATTCACATACAGTAGGTAATACAACCATAATTAATTGTTCATTAATACTATAGTTGTGCCCGAATCATGCGATCCTTTCCTCCCATATCTTGCTCTAACACAACACTCGTAAATGTCTTGTTACGCAACATATTTAGTACATCTATTGCATTGAACTCATTCGTTTCAAAAAATAAAAAGCCGCCTTTATTCAGTTTTATTTTTGCAAAGTCAGCTATTGCCTCATAAAAAATAAGAGGATTATCATCATCTATAAAAAGTGCTAAATGTGGTTCAAACTGCTTGACGTTCTCTGGCATTAGATGTGCCTCCCGATGAGGAATATAAGGTGGATTACTCACTATAATATCAAAATTCAAAAGACTCCCCCACCCTTTTGGTTCTAAAATATCTTTCTGATAAAAAGCAATATCAGTATTTAAAATTTCAGCATTTTCTTGTGCTACTTTTAAGGCATTTTCACTTACATCCAAAGCATGGATATCCATTTTAGGAAATATTTTTTTTAAAGTAATCGGTATACAACCACTTCCAGTCCCTATGTCTAACAATGAAATCACATCTTTTTTCACAAATGATTTTATTGTATTTTTCACATAAAAAACTAACTCCTCTGTATCTTGTCTTGGAATCAAAACATATTCATTTACTTTAAATTTATACCCATAAAAATCTGCTTCGCCCAAAACATACTGAACAGGTTCATTTTGTAAAAGTCTTGTTGTAATTTCATCCAAAAGCTTTTGATTTCCTGCAGGAAAATTTTGTTCACTGGCAAAATCATATATTTTAAACGTATCCTCAAAAACTATTCTAGCAATTGCATTTGCTTCTCCTATAGATTGAATCGTTTGAAGTTTTTCGGTGAAATTTTGGTAAATATTTTTGATATCCAATGTTCTATTTATTTTAGAGTACAAAGAAAATAGATTTTTTTGATAAAATGTTTCTCAAAATAATTTGGTGTAGTTTCATTTAAAAAATACAAGCTCGTTTTTTCTTCACTACCTTTACTTTCTTTTTAATTTTTTCTCATCTCAAGAACTTGGCAGAAGAGATCCTGTGATTATATACTCAACAAGATTTAAATTATCATCTAAAAATTTTACAAAAAAAATCATTCAATTAACATTGACTTCTTCTTTCAATATCATTTGAAAAAAATTAATTAACAAATACTATCCCCTATTTTGAAAATTTTTCCTGCCATGATCATTCCCTCTCAAAAAAGTTAAATATTCTTCTGCTCTCAATTTAAATATTTGTTTTATGGTATTTTTATATATTCAGAATGGTCTTAATATATTTCAAAAAAAAAATGGACGAACTATTAAAGCTTATAAAAGTTATGTATAAGTCAAGATTGGAATTGAATAAAACCTAAAAAAAGCATCTTAATTACAAGATGCTTTTTTCGTAATTATACAATTTTGTATAATTTTAAAAATCCTCTCTTCCTCCTTCAAACCCGCCACCGCCGCCACGTCGGCCGCCACCTCTTTTCTTCTTCTGATTCAATCTATAGTTCAATGTAAGTTTGGCTGTCCGTCCTCGCCATTGAAACTCCTCCTCCCGATAAAGATTATCTGTAATTACAGTTCCCCTTCGTTTCCTTGAATTGAATAAATCCGACACACTTAAAGTCAAAGTTCCATTCTTTTTAAAAACATCTCTGCTCATTCCTAGGTTCATAGAATACATTGCCTTCGTGGTACCTTGAGTAGTTTCTCTGGGAGCACGATAATTAATTCGGAGTTGGATATCAGTTTTCTTATTAATCGTCGTCCTTGAAGTCAACCGGCCACTCATTGTATATGTGTCCGCTTCGAGGCCTCTACTAAAGTTATTTCCATCAACAATGGATCGGAAAAGATTCATATCTCCATTCAACCTCCACCACTTAAACGGACTGTAAGAAAAATTAAATTCAAATCCTAGATCATCTCTAGTTGATAAATTTTCAGGACGCCGAAAAGTTACAATTAATGAATCAATTTCTTGAATATCAAAAATTACTCTTTGCATCACACCAGTGGTATGGCGATAAAAGATTGAAGAACCTAATGATCCTTTATCCCAGATTTTGATATGGCCAATTTCATAAGAATCCGTAAATTCAGGATCTAAATCTGGATTTCCTGTAAATCTATTTCGTGCATCACTCAACGTGAAAAATGGGTTTAAAGACCAAAATCTTGGCCGTCGTATTCGACGACTATAGCTTGCTTGAATTGCATTATCCTTAGGGAGATCATAAGTTAAAAATGCACTCGGGAAAAAGTTAATATAATCTCTAGGATTAACATCATTTGTTTGAATCAGCTCAGTCACTACGTCAGAATACTCCAATCTAGCTCCCAACTGATAAGAAAATTTATTAATCTTATTTCCATACGAAGAGTAAAGTGCTTGAATCTCTTCATCATATTTAAAGTTATTACTTAATCCATCAAAAACAACCCATTCATCATTTGACAACTGTTCTTCTACAACATAATCGTTTTTGATTTGTCGATAAGATCCTTGATATCCTGCTTCGAATTTTTTCTTTTTTCCAAAAGGTTTAACATAATCCAATTTAGTAATCAACCGCCGTTCTCCTTCTTCATTATTGGATCTTTGAAAATAATTCTCAAACCCAGTGGGTGATCCATCTGATAAAAGGTAGACCTCGTCAAAATCAGAACTCTCTATTTCTGCATTATCCTGAAATCGAATATCTGTCACTAATTCATGCCCTTTACCTTGGAATTTTTTAGTATAAGTTAAAGCATATTCTAATTTACTTTCATCTTCAATTTCGTGATCAGTTCTAAAAGTATTACCAATAAAATTATTTTCATTATTTAAAAAATCTAGATAATCAACGGTAGAAGTATTATCATCTTTCCCCAATCGGTAAAGAAAAGAAGTTGTAAATATGTTATTTTCATCAATAAAATAATCTGCACCTAAGCGAAGGTTCCCAGAAAATCCTCCTCTATTTTGCTCTCTATCGATTACAGTAATTTCAGTGGTATCTCCTCGATAATATTCTTGATAGGAATTTCCTCCCCCTAAATTTTTTCCATAATTAACTCCAATATTAGTGAAAAAGTTAAAATTCTTTTTCCTAAAATTTAAATTAATTGCAGTCCCATAAATATCAGGATCACCAGCTGTAAAATCAAAAGATCCATTTAAACCCTTTTTTCTTTGTTTACGCAAAACGATATTTATTATTCCTGCAGAACCTTCTGCTTCAAACTTGGCGGAGGGATTAGTTATCACTTCTACTCGATCAATAAGATTAGCGGGTAAACTTCGAAGTCCATTTGTATTTCCAATACCAACTAGGCCAGATGGTTTTCCATCAATCAGGATTTGTACTCCTTCACTTCCTCGTAAACTAACATTTCCTTCCACATCAACAGCGACACTGGGAACATTATCTAGAATATCAGCAGCATTACCACCTGCATTTGCCAAATCTTTTCCAACATTAAAAATTCTTTTATCCAAGGCCATTTGGACAGAACTCTTTTCAGCTCGAACCTCCACTTCTACAAGTGTTCTATTGCTAACACCCAATTTAATTAATCCTAAATCAGCCACTTTGTTTTCCCGGTTAATCAAAACATCACTAATAACCTGAGATTGAAAACCAATAAATTCAATTTTTGCAAAATGCTTACCTGGGGAAACTTCGATAAAAAAAGCACCTTTATCATCAGAAATATCCCCTGTAATTATTAAGCTATCTTTTTGAGAATAAATGGTTATTGTAGCATACTCTAATGGAGTTTGGGTTTCTATATCCACTATCTTTCCTTTGACAATACCTGAAGAGGATTGAGCAAAACTATATATTGGCAGAACCATTGTTATCATTAAAATGAACCTAATTGCAAATTTTGTAGACATTTGGCTTAATTTATATTAAATAATTAATTTAAAAGTGTTGAGACCAAGACTTTAACACCCGAAAAGTCAAGACGTTTAAAAATGAGAAGATTTTTTTTTAAAACAAAAGCTTTTACTTATCTAGAAGACAAAATTGGAGGACATATTTGCTAAGAAAAAAGTAATCATAACTAGAAATAAAACGCAACAAATAGCGGCATATTTTGGATTAGGTCATTGTAAAAACCTCTTTTTTTAACTAAAGATTAACCAATTTCATCCACTGACAAAATATTTTTCGACAGAAAACCTCTTACCTTTGAAAATTCTTTTTTCATTTAAAAGTTATTCCAATGAAATTCGAAACAAAAGCCATTCGAATCCAAACTGAACGATCTCAACATCGAGAACATGGAACACCTATTTTTCCTACTTCTAGCTTTGTTTTCAATGATGCAGAACAAATGCGGTCTCTCTTTGCTGGTGAAGAAACAGGAAATATTTATAGCCGATTTACGAATCCAAGTGTTCGGGAATTTGAATTAAAAATAGCTGCACTTGAAGAAGTAGATGATGCTTTTGCAACATCTACTGGAATGGCTGCCGTCTTCGCAGTTTTTATGACATTTTTGAAAAAAGGAGATCATGTTCTTGCTTCAAAAGCACTTTTTGGTTCAACCTATAATTTATTAAACAATAGATTATCGAACTGGGGAATCAAATTTGATTTTATCGACCCACAAACTCCTAAAGAATGGGAAGAAAAGGTTCAATCTAATACTAAAATGCTTTTTATAGAAACTCCTTCTAACCCAGGCTTGGAAATAATTGATTTGGAAAAAGCAGGACAATTTTCTAAAAACCATCAATTAATTTTTTGTGTAGACAATTGTTTTGCAACACCATACTTGCAGCAACCTACAAAATATGGTTCGGATATCATTGTTCACTCTGCTACAAAGTTTATGGATGGACAAGGTCGAGTAATGGGGGGTGCTATTGCAGGAAGTCAAGATTTAGTCGATGAGGTAAGAGGTTTTTGTCGAAGTACAGGACCTGCATTATCACCATTTAATGCTTGGGTTCTTTCCAAAAGTCTAGAAACCCTTGCCGTAAGAATGGACAGACATTGTGAGAACGCAATCAGTTTAGCTAAATTTTTAGAAAGTCATCCAGAGGTATTAAAAGTAAATTATCCATTTTTGGAAAGTCATCCTTCTTATCAAGTCGCAATAAAACAAATGTCTCAAGGAGGTGGTTTAGTTACTTTTGAAGTTAAGGGTGGATTGAAACAAGGGATAGAGTTTTTGAATGCAATGGAGATGCTATCTTTAAGTGCTAATTTAGGAGATACTAGGACTATTGCTACTCATCCAGCATCAACAACACATGCTAAGGTTTCAGAAGAAGCACGCTTGGAAGTTGGAGTTACAAATAGTCTAATTCGAATTTCCGTTGGGTTAGAACATATAAAAGACATCATAGGTGATATTGATAATGCTTTAAATAAGAGCTCTCAACATTTCAATTAATGTTTTTGTAAAAATTAAATAATGCCCTCAACCATAAATTCAAGTTCCTACAAAATTCCAATCCCAATTGATGGATTGCAATTTTACCATCATAACGATACTTTTACATTAGAATCAGGAGGTTCTATTCCTGAATTAACCATTAGTTATCACACATTTGGAAAACTGAATAAAAATAAAAATAATGTCATTTGGGTTTGTCATGCTCTTACTGCTAATTCAGATGTTTCTGACTGGTGGAAAAATATGTTTGGTTCAGGAAAAATATTGGATCCAAAAAAACATTTTATTGTTTGCGCCAACATTATAGGATCTTGTTACGGTTCAACCTGCCCCAGAAGTATCTCATCAATTACACAAAAAGCATATGGAATAAATTTCCCTTTGATTACCATTCGAGACATTACTAAAGCACATAATTTGTTGCGGCAACATTTAGCAATAAAAGAAATTTCACTTTGCATTGGCGGTTCATGTGGTGGCCATCAAGTTATGGAATTTGCTTACCTCATTCCTCAAAAAATTAAAAAAATTGCCTTATTGGTCACTAGTGCAAGAGAGACAGCCTGGGCTATTGCATCCCATGCTGCCCAGAGGTTAGCTATAAAAGCAGACTCCACCTGGCAGAATAATGATAATTTAGCTGGACAAAACGGATTAAAAGCGGCAAGAGGAATGGCATTACTCGGCTACCGGACTTTTAATTCCTACATTGACGCCCAAACTGATGATTCTGAAAAATTAGAAAATTTTAAAGCAGCTTCTTATATAAATTACCAAGGAAAAAAATTACAAAACCGTTTTTATGCACAATGCTATTTTTTATTGACTAAAACTTTAGACACCCATCATATTGGAAGAGGTCGAGGAGGAATAAGAGTTGCACTGAATGAATTAAAAATGCCAGCTTTTATTTTATCAATTGAATCTGATGTTCTTATTCCACCTGTTGAACAGCACCTCTTAGCAGAGCATATACCAAATGCTGATTTCATTTCATTAGATTCAACTTATGGGCATGATGGTTTTTTAGTCGAAGCAAGTACTATTAATGACTTACTTTTGGATTGGTTAGATAAATTTTAGTAATAAGTTAGGTGATTATTAACAATTAAACATAACGTTGATCAAGACTATATTTATCTGGATACTTAGGGCTTATGTTTTTATAAAACTCCATAACCTTTTTCATATCAGCTTCTAAATTATCAGTTGGATAAAGAACGCCACCCACACCTGCTAGTTTTTTTTCAAAGTCTAAGTAGCCAAAAGTAATCGGCACTTTTGCTATTTTTGCAACATAATAAAAACCTAATTTCCATTCCTTACTTAATGATCGAGTTCCTTCGGGAGCTATTACCATAGCAATTTGGTCAAATTCTTTAAAAAAATCTGCCATTTGTTCTATCTGACTTTTTCTTGGTTTACTAGGATCTTTCTTGCTTCTATCTATACCTAAGAACCCAAGGGGCTTGGTAATTAAGCCCATTGGAAATTTAGTCATGGTGTCTTTAACCGCAATTTTAGCAGGAATTCCTAGTATTGCAAATACAACTCGAACCCATATTCCATCCCAATTAGAGGTATGGGGTGCAGCTATCATTACACTCCGAGATGATTCTTTTGGGAAATTTTCATCCACTTTCCAGCCAGCCAGCCAGAGCATTATTCGTGAAATAACTTTTAACATAATGTAAATTTAATATTTTGCTGTCGATATGAAAGGAAAATGAATAGAATAGATTCTTTCATCATAAAGAAAAAACAAAAGAGGAGATGATAACACTACCATCTCCCCTCATAACCATTTGCAAATCAATGATTTACAAATTAATAAAACATAAATACAGATCAATAATATTTTGATCTTCAATTTCTATTATTTAACTATTTCAATCAACTCAACAGTAAAAATCAATACTGAATTAGCTGGGATACTTCTTTGACCTCTTTTCCCATAAGCCAATTCAGAGGGTATAAAAAACTCAAACTTACCCCCAGTATTCATTAATTGCAATCCTTCTGTCCACCCTTTAATAACTTGACTCAATCCAAACTCGGCTGGTTTCCCACGTTTGTATGAACTATCGAAAATAGTTCCATCCAATAATTTTCCTTCATAATGCACTTTAACTTTGTCAGTTGCTAGTGGTTTGGCCCCTATTCCCTGCGTGATAACTTTATATTGCAAACCACTTGGAGTTGCTCCTACTCCATCTTTAGTCTTATTCTCGTTTAGAAATTTCATCCCCATCTCGGCATTAACAACCCCTTGAGCCTCTGCTTTCTTCTTCTCATCTCTCTGCCTTTTTTGTTGATTTCTCTTCATTAAGAACTGTGCTTCCTCTTCTGTAATTCTCTGATTACCTCCAAACTGATCATCTATTCCTCTTTTAAGTATTTCTTTACTTACTTTCAAATCTTTCATCTGATTACCAATCAAAAATCCATAAGCGTAAGCAACAGAATCTTGAAAGGTCTTTAACTGAGGAGCCTTTTCGTTATTTTGTGCAAAAGTATTTTTGCAAAAACTAACTAAGAATAAAAGGGTCATGAATATGCAAACTAATTTTTTCATTTTAATTATTTTTTTGAAAATATAACTTGTGTTTTAAAGAATACAAAAATAGTTTTTTTAGGTCTGAAAAAAACTAAACGCACCGTTAATTAAAATTATTTTTTATAAAAATACTAGCTACTAAAAACTTGGCTATAATTTTTATTAATTCAGAAGAGTTCTTCTGAATTAATACTATTGACAAACTTTTTTATTCATTATTTTGACTTATTATAATCAACTATGTTTTGCAACAGAACAAATATTCTATTATTTAAAATCATAATTAAATTGTATTATTAAGCTATTAGATGTGAAATTGCTAACCGGTTTGAAAACTTTCAAAAGTTAAAAAATGATCCATAAAAATAATTCTTTCTTTTCGATGACTGGTAAATCTATATACTTTTTTACTTTTTACCTTTTGTTAATTACTATTTTGAATAGTTGCCAAACTACATTAAGCCAAGGAAACGATTCACCATTAAAAAAAATTAAAAAAGATAAAGTAAAAGTGCTACTTGAAAAGACGTTTAAAAAAACAGGAGGGTTAGAAAACTGGACTAGTAAGAAATCAATAAAATTTAAAAAATATTTCGCTCTTTTTGATTCTCTTGGAAATGAAGAAATGGCGGTCAATCAGGTTCATGATTATAATTATTCCGCAGGTGAAAAAATTAAAATTCAATGGATTAAAGAAAATGAAAATCATCTTTTACAATCCGAGGATGGCAAGATTACTAAAACCATTAATAATCAATCTGATTTATCTTCAAATCCGACTTCATTAAAAAACTCAGTTTTGAGTTCCACTTTTGTGGTCAATATTCCTTTCAATTTAATAGACGAGGGAATTGAATTTGCACATGAAGGAATTGATACTTTGGATGACGGTATAATTGTGGAGGTATTACGTGCTAACTTTAACCCTGAAGTTTATAACAATCATTCTACAAAAGATACGTGGTGGTTTTATTTCGACAAAAAGGAATATCACTTGGTCGGTTATATGGTCAAACATGCCGACCACCTTAGTTATGTAAGAAATTTAAGTTTTACTGAAGTAGATGGGTTTACTTTTCCTTTAACAAGAAAAAGTTGGCGAGTGAATATCGATCGAGAAATTTTATTTTTGCGAGCTGAATATGAATATTCAAATTACGAATTTATAAAAAAATAATTATTAAAAATTCAAACTAAAATATTTTTCAGGAGCTCCATACATTTAAAATAAAAATATATGAACACCTTTCTGCAAACACCAACAAATAACCTTAGACACAGTCTAGATTTTTATAAAAAATTAAATTTTAAAATATTATCCTCAGAAAGTCCAGCATTAGTAACTGATGGCAAGGCAATAATCGAAATAAATCCTGACCGGTTTGCTCGAGCAGGTATAAAATTTTATAAAAACAATTGGAGTACCAAAATTGAACTACTTAAAAAATTAACCAAAGTCTCAACAATCGACAATGGTTATCTACTGAGTGACAATAGTGGTGTTTGGATTTATCTTTTGGAATCTAATTCTTCCATAAAATTTAATTTAGATGGAATAAAAAATTCTACACTAGGAAATTTTACTGGATTAAGCATAGAAACTACTGATATTCAAAAATCAATTGAAGTATGGGAAATCCTAGGTTTTTCTAAAACGATGGGTTCAGTTGATTTAGGCTGGATAGCTTATGAAAATAATGATAAAATGAATGTAAATTTCATGCAACCCAATAGTTGTCCTCATTTATTTTTCAATCCATCAATGACATACTTTAATGGAAAAAATAACATTTCGATTATTGCAAAAATTCGAGAAGCAGGTATTCCAATCACCGAGGAAATTACTCATTTTAACAAAGAAAACATTGTTGATAATATTATTATTCGTGACCCAGGAGGCTACGGTTTTTTCATCTTCAGTGATTAATATAATTTAAAATGAAAATAATTTTTGGTGAAAAAAGTATCCCAAATAGAATTTCAAGTTATATACTTCATTTCAAAAAATTCAAATGTTATAAAATCAATTTAATTTGCCAAATCTCTTTAACGTTAATTAGATCTTCATTTAATATCAAAATTTAAACAAAAGCATAAAAGGAAAGACGAAAGATAATATATAGCAAAACTGGATATTTTAGGTTAAGGTTTCATTTGGACAAATACACTCAAAAAAATGGAGATTCACAATTAATTACTCCGTCTCACATAAAGAGAATTGTTAATCTAAACAATCAAATTATCAATTTAGCCTTGATAAAAATGATTGTAAATTAGAGCAGGTAGTTATGTTAATTATTAAACAATTGTTGTTCCTCTCCTCCCCTAGATCTAAAAATAAATAAAGAGGAATTGTTCATATTGGATTCTAATAAAATTATCCGAAGGAATGAAATTACTAGCGAATCAAAAAAATATTGATAGAATTACTATTGAACAATCAAGCGACAGAAATCTAAAATCAAAATTAAATGCTAGAAAAAATAATAAAATTAGGCGACCCAAGACTCTATAAAGTTTGTGATAATGTTGCACCGAATGAAGTAACCACCCTTTTACCTCAAATTGAAAACTTACATCAATTGGTTTTGAATTTCAGGAAAATATATGGTTCAGGCCGAGCGATTGCTGCTCCTCAAATTGGTCTGATGAAAAGAATTATTTGCCTTAACACCCCTCAAAAAAAGCAAACGATTATCAATCCAACATTAACAAACCTGAGTGAAGAAATGATGGAGTTATGGGATGATTGTATGTCCTTCCCTAATTTGCATGTTCGAGTCAAAAGACATTTCTCATGTACAATGAATTTTGTTGATGAAAATTGGGAGGCACAAAGTTGGTTTTTAGAAAATGAACTTTCTGAATTGATGCAGCATGAATTTGATCATTTAAATGGAACACTAGCGACACAACGAGCGATAAATAATACATCATTTAAATATGTAAGTGTTTGATCTCCGTGAGTTTTAATTGTTATTATTTCCAATAAAATTCTAGTTAAAAATGTTAACAAAATAAATTAATTTTGCAATTCAAGTTAACGTGTGGTTAAACGACAAAAAAGGTTTGCTTTTAATTTCCACACTAATTATTTTTACACAAAGAGAAAACACCTTACAAATACTAAAACAAATTTAACATACTACAAATGAGATTATTTTTCATCATACTTACCTCCATTTGCACCTTTTCAATTGGCGCTTTTGCCCAGAGTTCTAATTTTAAAAAGAACACATTAAAATATGGTTATGGATCTTCTTTTCATAAAAATGGAATGTTGGGAAATTATCAATATGGTGAATACACCCGATTTCTTGGTAAACGATTGGCAGTGAGTGTATTAGCAGGTTCTATAAAAGCTGACAATACCAATGAAAACGGAGCTATTGACTTATCTTACGAAGCTTGGAAAGGAGACCTGAATTTGTTTTTATTACCAATTAATAATTCCATTAATAGTTTTAAGATCGGAGGAGGAGGAAGTTATTGGATAGGAGAATTTAAATCAAGAGATAGTACAGAAGTAGATTTCATAATCGAGGAGGACAACAATTATGGCTGGAATATAGCTGCTGAATATGAAATTTATATCGCAAATACAGTAGTCATTGGAGCTAGAGCAGCTTTTACTCAATCAATAGATGGAGAATATTATTATTTTTTCGGGTTGAATGGAGGATTTAAATTTTAAAATTAAATACGAAATTTTCGATAAATAAAGCGAAATGGAGTTGTTCCGTTTCGCTTTATTTATCAAAGTAAATTACTTCAGAATTTCGGACAATTTACTTTGTATTTAGTTTTACTTGGTTGAACATAAATCAAGGAAACTTCGATAGATCCTCTCGACTGAGAGGCTGTCTTTAAACTTGAAGTATTCACGTCATAACTTAATCCAAGATTAATCCTTTCCAATTCTAAAATTGTACTAAATATCAGTGCATCAGTATGTCCACCATCAATAGTTTTAGAAATTCTATTCCAAAGTCCAGCACGAATCGCTACTTCTCTCCAATCATGATTACTATATCTGAAATTCAATCCAAAATTAGTTTGAAAGGAAGGCCCTTGACTCATTACCAAAATAGCTGGTAAAATACTTAATTCGCGATTTAAAGGAATTTCTGCACCAGCATGCCCGGTTAATCTCATGTAAAGAGTTTCTCCAGGTCCTTGTTCATAAAGGGTTATTTGAGCTGGAGCGATATGATTTAAAGCACCGCCAACATAAACACTTTTATTTTCATCTAGTCGAGCATACCACATTAATCCTGCATTAAAATCTAAAAATATATCAGTAGAGGGGGTTAAGTTAGCTTCCTGATTATCAATGGTAGTGTTAATCGAAACCGTTGGTTGATCAAACTGAGCGGAAAACCAAAGTCTTGTAGGATCAATCCTATTTTGCCCAAAACCAACTTGAGCACCAGCTATTAAATATTGACTTTGGGTACTATATTTACTTCCTCCAACTTGCTTCATATAGGAAGTACCTAAGCTACCTCGATATTGACCATATCCAGCTACTCCCGACTGATCTTGCATAGCTGTAACACCAACAGAGAGATAATCACTATTAACAATTCTAAATCTTTTCTCAAAACCAGCACTTATTGTTCGAAATGGATGAATATCTAAAATACTATTATACTGTTCTCTATAATTAACTACAGCTCTAAAATCCCCTTCAAAAACCCCAGTCATTGCAGGGTTCAGATTCATAGGAGAAGCATAAAATTGAGAAAACTGCATGTCTTGGGCGAAAACTTGTTGAGACATCATGATGAATAATACAACTAGAAGTTGTGTAAATCTTTTTTGCATAGTAATTATTGTTTTCAAATTTTGACAAATTAAAATTGGGGATTTATAAATAGAAACCAACTGTTGCATTGTCAATTATTCCTTTAAAATATTTCAATTAAAACTTCTTTTTAAAGGAATCTTAAGTTTTGTATTTATTTTGCTAAATTTTCTATCTGATTAAGGTAGAATGCCCTTTCAAAACATCTTTCTCACCATCAATATATTCTACCTCTAATGACCAAACAAAAACTGCTGAATTCATAATTTTACCATCAAAAGTTCCATCCCAGCCAATACCTGTTTCGTTAATTGGATAAGGAACATTATTTTCATAAACTAACTCACCCCATCTATCAAAAACTTTAAATGATTTTACTATTGTTCCCTCATCGCCATGAGTTCTTAACAAGTCATTTTCATTTCCAGTAAATGGAGAGAAGCCTGTTGGAACAAAAACTCTTCGATATTTTTTGACATAAATATTAATAAAATCCTCTGCTTTACAGCCAAATTCATCCTCAATTGTAACTTGATAAGTAGTTTGGAAAAATAACCCAAACGCACTAGTGCTTGGACAATCTATACAAGTCAAGCTATCCTCAGGTGACCAAGTGTAGAAATAATTTCCAGCAGGATAAACAACCGCATTTAAGTCTGCTGTTTCTCCTAAATTGATTGTAATGTTGTCTCCCAAGTCAACAAATAATTCCTCTGGACCTTCAACTATTGAGCTGATCGTGGTAGTACAACCATTTCTGTCCTCGATATAAGTTGTATAATAACCAGTTTCCAGACCTATAAAGGCACTGGTAGATGAAAAGCTATCTCCATCCAAACTATATTGATAAGGACCAATTCCACCTTTTGCTTCCAAATAAAGAGCACCATCTCGGTAATCAAAACAAGTAACACTATCTGCATCAATAGTAGCCCAAAGTGGATCTGGAGAATTTAGATTTACTTCCTCAACCTGAGTACATCCATTACCATCAGTAATCGTAACTGTATATAAATTTGCATAAAGCCCAGTTAAATTTTGATCAGTCGATGAAAAAATATTGAGCGTATCTGTATTAATCCAATCGTAAGTATAGCCAGGAATCCCACCAGTAGTTAAGGTATTTATGGTTCCAATATTATCACTATAACATGGATTATCTTCTACAATAAAGTTAGCTTCAATTGGTGTTGGTTGGTTAACTACAAAGCTTACCACAGCTGAACAATTAGTATTATCTGTAATTGTAACTAGATAATTCCCAATAGCAAGATCCGTTGCGATTTGAGTTGTTTGATTATTTGTATTTGCATCCCATTGATATGAATCTATAGGAAAACCATCACCTTGCGTTGTAATCTGAATATCTATTTGACCATCCGAAGAACCAAAACATTTAGTATCATCAATAAGAGCAGTGGCGGTAATTTCAGCAGGTTCAGAAAGTGTAAATATACTTTCATTAGTACAACCTTGTGCATCTATTATAATTAGTGTATAATCACCTGCAGAAAGATTTGTATTTAACTGATTAGTTGAGGCATTGCTCCACATATAGTTATAATTGTTCAAATCGCCAGCACCTATTCCACCATTAACAAGATTTACTTCTAATTGACCATCCATAAATCCAAAACATGATGGAGCTACGTTAATGGTATTTGCTGTAATATCCTCTAATTCTGTTATCAAAATATCTGTGGTTGTTTGACATCCGTTACCATCAGTAACAACTACTGAATAATTTTGCGCAGATAAACTTCCTGCAGTTACAGATGTCGATGGTGGAACATTGTTCCACTCATATGTGTAATTTGCTCCTGTTCCACCAGACGGTGTTACAATTGCTTCACTATTATTTTGATTAAAACAACTTTCAATAGTCTGGTCAATGATGGCTGAAACGGCCGTTGAAGGTTCATTAATTGTTGTAATTGCTGAAGTGGTACACCCATTAAAATCAGTTACAGTAACTGTATAGTTTCCTTGAATTAATGTATTTACATCTTGAGAAAACTGTCCTGGCAAAGTATTCCATGCATAATTATAGGGTTCAATTCCACCTATTGGATTAACTGTTGCTTCTCCATCATTTCCTTCAAAACAAAGAACATCAATTGAGTTTATAGAGGCAGTTAAAACAGCTGGCTCATCAACAAAAATGGAGGCAGTCGCTGTACACATCGCAGCATCTGTAATGGTAACTGTGTAAATTCCACTCGGAAGACTGTTTGCTGGATTAGAAAATTGAGCTAACTGATCACTCCATAGATAGGTAAAAGTACCATTCCCACCTGAAGCAAAAACTTCTGCAAATCCTGTATTGTCACCATTGCAAAGAACGTCAATAGGAACAATGCTGTCTACCACAATGGCATCAGGTGAGGTAACATCCACACATTCAACAGCCGTGCATCCATTTCCATCTGTAACTGTTACACAATAATTATCCGCGATCAAATTTGTGGCGGAACTATTGCTTTGATTATTACTCCAAAGGAAGGTATATATACTTCCCAAAGCACCTCCATTAGCCACTACAGTTGCGGTACCATCTGTGTTATTCCCCATACAGGTAGTCGTGGTTGAAAAAATATCAAGTGTCAAAGCAGTTGGTTCAGAAATAATAATACATGTATCTTGCATACAATTATTAGCATCAGTAATAGTAACGCAATAAGTATTAGCTACAATTAATAGTCGATCCTGAGTATTTTCTCCATCATTCCAAAGATAAGTGTATGGCATCATACCACCTGTAACCTCTAAATCAATATCTCCATTATTTTCTCCATTACAATTTATATCATTGGATTGAACTGAAAGAACCATTTCTGTTGGCTCTCCAATAACATCTTCTATTTCAGTAATACAACCATTATTATCAGTAACAGTTACGCTGTAGGATCCAGCAACTAAAGACGTTGCAGTGGGGTTCGACGAACCATTACTCCAATTAAAAAAATATGGCTCAACCCCTCCAGTTGGAAAAACTGTTGCTGTTCCATCATCTCCTTCAAAGCAAGAAACTAGTGTGGGGGCAATGAACCCATCAAGTAATTCTGGCTCCTCAATAGTAATCACTTCTTCCACTTCACAACCATTACCATCAGTTACTGTAACTGTATAATCACCAGCTGGTACAAAGTTAATAGTTGAATCTAAAGTTGAGGCAGGATTAGTACTCCATGCATAATTAAATGTCCCTGTTCCTCCTGAACCCGCAGCTGTTGCTATTCCTTCACTATCCCCAAAACAAGGAACATCATTAATTGCTACATCTATAAAAATAGAATCAGCTGCTGGCACATTTACCATAACAGTATCTGCACATCCATCTACATCTGTCAAAATTATTAAATGATCCCCAGCTCCAACATTAAAAAATCCAGCTGTTTGTGAAGGATTATTATCTAAAGTGTAAGAAAAAGGACCTATTCCTATTCCCATTGCTTGAACAATTATAGTTCCATCATCTGTATTAAAACAAGAAGGACCAGTTATACCATTTATGGGTACATCAAGGGAAATTTCACATAAGAAATATGTACAAGTTGCACTTGAAGTTCCAACAGCACAATTTACAGCTCCCGCATTAACTTGAACCTCTAAGAAAACTACATCTCCATTTGACAATCCACTTACCATATGGGAAAGTATTCCATTTGCAGGCACCCAACCTGCACCATTTACATTGACTAAATAACTAGAAAAACCTGGAACAGCCTCCCATATAAAATTAAGATTCCCACTTCCCATTGTATCACATGTTACCATAGCTGGCGCTGTTATACTTGCTGCAACATTAATTGTCATAGTATCTAAACTTGTACAACCATAATCATCCGAGACTTCTAAAATATAAGTTGAATTAGAAGATGGATTAGCAATTGGATCAGGACAATTATAACAGGATAACCCTGCTATTGCTGACCAATTGTATTCAATATCATTCTCAGTATTAAAACATATAGACCATGAATTTAACACACCAAATTTGGTTAAACCAAATCCATCGGATACCAACAATTGCCATACTCCATTTATTGTCGATCCATCCAAATCACTCCAATCTCCTTCAGGAATAAATTCCCCAGTAAAAGGTGCTGAACTTCCGATAATCGGAGTCATCGCAGTTGGAGTAAAACAAGTGTTTATATAATTATCTCCTGCGCCTCCATTATTTGTCGATAGTTCCATTGTTTGCCCAGATGGAGATTGCAAAAACAACCGAATATCTCCATCAAAGTCGGTTTCCAAGTTTACGCAGACACCACATATTTGTGCTGCAGCATTCGTTATTGTAATTGGACTTATAGAGGTAACCTCTAGCTGAGCCTCGTAAGGATTATTTGGAGGATGATTGGCAAAACCAATTTCATACGTTGGAAAGGTCTCAAAAGTAATTGATTGGCTACCTAAATTTGTCGTATTCTCGGCATCAATAAATACCGTTTCTCCATCACAAATACTTGTATCTTGAAGCATGAATTCAGGATCTGGACAACTAAAGCAATCTGGATGAGTAGGAGGTAAAACAGTAATGAAAATAGAGGTATCATATGTACAACCAAAGTTGTCTAAAATTTCGAAAGTATAGTTTGCAGTCCCAGCATTTTGAGGTGCAGCTGAAATAGAATCATTAGTTTGGAAAAAGATAGAAGGATTAGCACCCCAATGATAATCAATAATTTGAGGTGTAAAAGTTTCAATGTTTGGATAAAGAGAGGGATCAAATGCTATACTCCACTCAAAAATAAACCCATTGTCAATTCCCCAAAGATCTTGCACTGAAATCGTCCATTCTCCATTTAAAGGACATCCCAAAAGATCAGTCATAGAATCAAATGAATTATAATCTCCTGCAGGTAAAGTATTGACTCCTGTCGCATTCGCATATTCTAACCAGGTTCCATTAGTAGCCGTTGGTGTCCAACAATATTCATAACCAACTCCTGGAATAGGTTCAGGCAATGCCTCATCATCTTCAAATGGTTCACCCAAAAAAACTTCACCACCAAAATTACCTGGATGATCATGTAATATTATCGATGTTCCATCTGGACATTCAATAGAGATTTCTAAATCTCTCAACCATGAATGTTCCATGATAACGCATATTGATATTAAATCATTAATATTAGTCAAAACTTGACCAGGTGAGAAATTTGAAAATCCTATACTTGTTTCATAAGCTGCTCCTGTTCCATCAGGCAATGCTAATGAGTCAGAACGACTTCCAAAAGTTGGAAAACTGCCCTCATTAGGAGATACACCTACCGAGTAGGTACTGTCAATTGGATTTACAATTGCATTTAAATTTATTGTATCGCCTGCACAAACTGCAGAATTAAAATCTGCCAAAACTGCAAATGTTGGATTAGTCGAAACCCTTACCCTTTGATTTAAAAAATTCGTATTTGTACACCCAAATTGATCTGTTATTGTTAATTGAACTATGTAACCACCGGACTCCTCGTAAACGTGAGAAACATTTGGTCCAAGTCCAAAAGTCCCATCACCAAAGTCCCATTCAAAACTTGAAGTAAAATCTGAATGATTATACACAATACCATCTTGAGGATAAATTCCTTCTCCGTAAAAAAAAACTCTCTCCCCCTGGCAAATATCAATATATCCCGTATCCACAGGACTAACCAGTGGATCAGAACTTACTAGGTTAGCTAGAATAGTTTGACAAGAAGGAATACAATTAATATCAGCTTGCCAACCAGCAGCTTCACCACCTCCATCAGAGTTAAAAGTAATTGTCAAACATCCCGAAGTATTAGCTGCAGTTGCTTGAATAATAAAAGGTGATCCCACCATAAAATCATCATTACAAGCTAAAATTGGTGATGTTATATCTGTTCCATCAAAAAAACAAATTGCATCTCCATCTCCTAATTCAACTGCTGAAAATATTAACTGAATATGGGTTCCATTTGTACCATCCGAACAAATAGTTGTTGTTAGAGATTCTGAGGACCCATAATTGCTTGAACTTCCACCACTATCATAGAAAAAACCACTACAATCCGTTATTGGTAATCCATCCATTGAATAAGACTGACTATTTCCGTCAAAAGAAACAAGAAAACAACATATAAAAATTAACCAATGAGCAAAAGCTAAAAAGGTTATTTTAAAAGTTAAATTTTTCAAATTAAATATTTGTAAGTGTTTGAACATAAAACAATTTGGTTTGGGGGTTTTTATAAAGCCTAGCATGAGGGCTTGTAAAAAATTGAAATTCTTAAAAGTTCAGGGGATAACTAGGAAAAGAAAAATAAAATTTTGTTCCTATTTGTCAACCATGTGGAAATTAAAAATTAGTAAGTTGTTAACCAAAAACTAATGATAATTAACTCTGAATTGATAGGTTTTTGACAGTTTTTGCTGCCTGATCGTTTTAGCTTATTGATAAATAAGTTCTTAAAAAAAATGAAAGTTGCAACTAATCATAGCCTCGACCTAAATATTCGTTGAATTTTTGGTTAAACTCCTTGCCAGAATAATAGACTAAAATTTTATTAGTTCCTTTAATTTTATGTTTGACAGTTTTATTAAAGTCCCTAGTGAGCTCATTTTTTTGCTCTAAAAGTAAAATATTTATATTACTTAAATCAGCAACCTCTATAATCGGATAATTTGGATTTCCTTTTTCCTTAGGAAAGTCTACGATATAAAAAGAATTGTCTAAATAATAAGACCATCGCTGCAACAAAACTGGATTTTGAATTTGTAGGCTCGTCAAATATTTTATTTCATAGACTTCTTTTAGCCGTTCATCGATCTCAACATTGTCAGAATGCTTATTTTGTGCAGAAGAAATGATAGAAACGGAAAGTAATAAAAGTGTAACGATTCCTTTCATGTGTTTTGAATGGTTTTATATTTTTTAAACCCTGAAAATAATCAAAATTAATTAATTAGAAATTGTTCCTTTATTAGAAATAGAAAAAATATTTTAGGGCTAGAGGGAATAGATAGTATCTCGGTAAGGTTAAATCTATCCATAAATTTCATAAAATTTGGCACAAAATCAACTTTTTTTTCTAAAAGTTTACGAGAAAAAAGAAATCAAAAATTTTAAACAATAATAATTTAAATAGAAACAAGCTTCATTTCGTAAAATTTCCTATTATTTTTGTGCGCTAATGGTATCAAAAATATTTTTCAATAATCATTCTGTGAAAAAAATAATAAAGAATTTAATTAAAAAAATACCCATTGCTTTTACTAAAAATCAGCAATATGATCAACAAACCAAACTGATTTTAAAGAAATACCTAACAACCAATTCAAATTGTTTAGATATTGGTTGTCATGAAGGTGAAGTACTTGAAATAATGCTTAAACATGCTCCAATGGGTCAACACCATGGATTCGAACCTATCCCTAGCTTTTTCAATTCTCTTGAAAAAAGGTTTCCTACCAATTGCCACTTCCATCAACTAGGTTTAAGTAATGAAAAAGGAAGCTCATCCTTTAACCATGTTATTTCTAACCCAGGCTACAGCGGGATGAAAAAAAGAAAGTATGATAAACCTAAAGAAAAAGATACTTCAATAACAATCGAAATAGATTTACTGGATAATATCTTGCCTAAAGATTTTAGAGTTGATTTTATTAAAATAGATGTGGAGGGTGCAGAATTTTTAGTTTTGGAAGGTGCCATAAAAACAATTAAACGGAATCAACCTATTATCGTTTTTGAACATGGATTAGGAGGAGCGGATGTGTACGGTATTCACCCAGCACAGCTTTTTGAGCTTTTGAATAAAGAATGTTATTTGAATGTTTCCACAATGAAAAAATGGCTTAATAATGAAAACTCTTTCTCCAAAAAAGAATTTATAGAACAATTCGAAAAAGGATTAAATTATTATTTTATCGCCTATCCCTCTAAATAAAAGAAGTGTAGTAAAATTCTAAATATTAATTACTATTGACTTTTAGTTTATCTGCGTTTTCCTGAAAAATCTCTTTCATTGACATTTTTACTTTTAGGGTATCTTTATCAATTTGTTTAACAAAGTTATTTAATAGACTTGCCGTACATTCTTCAGGTTTACCATCGTAATATATTTCTTCTGTTTTTGAAGCGAGAACTTTTAAAGCATCTAAACCAATAATATTTACCGTTGACTTAAACTTATGGGCTTCAAATCGAATCGATTCATAATCACCTTTTTCATGAGCATTCTCCAAAATTGATCTCATGACTGTAGCTTGATCCAAAAATATTTTGGCCATTTCTGCCATCAACGTAGTCCGCCCTTTTAACCTTTTCGAAAGCGTTTCGAGAAATGAATTTCCTAATCCTTCTGAACTAACCTTTTTTGATAGATTAGTTTTTTTTGAGTGTAATTTATTTTCCAATTTGTTAGGTATAGTATGAATTCCTAAAATCTTGTGAAATTCTTTAATTAAAAAATAAGGAGGAAAAGGTTTGCTTAAATAACTTTCAATATTTGCATCTTTAGCCTGTGATACTTCAACTTCATTTAACCCTACAGTCATTAAAACAACAGGCGTTTTATAGTTTTTAGATACTGGATTCTTCCTTAACTCTATGATAAAATCTAATCCATTACCATCCGGAAGAAATGTATCAAAAAGTATACAATCGTATTTATTATCCAACGCTTTTTCTGCGTTCCTTAATGTATCAAAAATATCCAATTTTAAATTCCATGATTTAAATAAATCCTTTGCAATTAAAATATTATTAACATTATTCTCAATCATTAAAAAATTAAGTTTCGTCCACATTTCTGGAATTACAGTATTCCTTTGATCGTGAATTAAATTTTCATCAACCTGATCATTCGGTAATTGAAATGGTATTTGGACTCTAAAAACTGAACCCATATTTTTTATGTTTTCAACTGCAATAGATCCTGAAAGCAAATACAATAATTTCTTAATAATCTTAAGTCCTACACCTTCATAATCTGTGCTTCGTTTCTCCTCCTCTCGCTTAAAAATTTCAAAAATTGATTCTAGCTTTTCTTTTTTAATCCCTATTCCTGAATCATCTAGTTCAAATTGCAATCGCGTTTCACCAGCTACAAAAACTACTTCACCTCTTAACCTGATAAAACCTTGACCGGTAAATCTTATTGAATAAATAAATAGCAAAACTAGTATCTGATAAATTCGAGTTTGATCTCCACAAATATATTCTGGAAAATCAGCAGAAAGATTAAACAAAAGCTGAATTCCTTTTTTCTTTGTTTTAAGCTCCATCATAGTTTCCAAATCAGATAACAAATTGCGAATCGAAAATAGATTATTTGTTATTTTTACTTTATCAGCGTTAATTACTGACAAACCTAAAGTATCATCAATAATTACAACAAAATTATCAGCCCCCCCCTTGATTAAATCCGAGTAGTCATTTTGTATACCATTCAGAGAAGATTGTTCAAGTAAATAGCAGGCACTCAAAAAGCCAAACAATAGTGTTTTAATTTCATGATTGAAATTTGCACGTAATTGTTCTTTAAATTTTGATTGTTCTTCTAATTCTTTCTCTTGAATAGTTAATGCCTCAATTTTTATCTCTAATCTTTTGATAGTTTCATTTAAAGAATCGGAAATAATCTCCTTATCCTTCAATGTTCTTTTTATTTTAAGATTAGAATAAATTAAATTCTTTTGCATTAATTTAATTTCATCAATTAAAAGTTGTTTAGCCTGTTGGTTAATATTTAATACTTCAACTAATTTTATTATTTTTTTTTTCTGGTTAGTTATCATTAGCTTTTAAATAGATAATTAAAGGCAATTATTTTTTTCGATTTAAAATTAAGCAGGGGCTTCATTATATTAATTATGTGCTCAAGAAGCACAACTACAATTTCTTCAGTGAACAAAAATAGCAAGAGGGTTATTCCCCAAACTTTGAATTTTTATAATTTATTCTTCAACCATTGAACCAGCCATAATTATGAATTGATCCTAATAAAAAATCCAGTGATTCCTCCATTTAATTTTTTCAGGATATAGGCACGCATTTATCTCAATATTTTTTGATTAAAAATTGCGGATAAAAACTTGAGTTAATAATCAACAGAATCAAACAAAAAAGACATCTTCGGATGGAATTCATCTACCTCAATTCAGTTAATATCTTTTTCTAAATCTAGAGTATTGTTGACCAGTAAAGTAATTGACTTTATTTCTTTTGGCTTATTATTTAAATGAATATAATTCAAAAAATGTAATAGATACAACACTGGTAATCAAATTGGGAGGGAAGGAGTTTGGGTTCCATTACAAAAGACAAAAACTATGCTAATAGTTTTATAAAATCCGTTAAGTGTTAATTAATCACGAAACCAATAATTCCTCAAGTCAACTTTTCACTTCCTTAAAAATATATTAAACTTTTGTTAATCATTTAATATCATCGAAATTAAGGGAGTACGGATAATTAATAACCACCATAGATAAAACATAAAATTCTTAGTCTTTCAAAACTATTTTGTAATAAATCTAAATTGAACTCTTATGTTAATTATTTATAATCAATTTAGTTTTACAATTTGTATGTTAGTGTTGTTTCTCAATTTGCAAATAGAAATATATTCGTCGCGTTTATTATTTAAATGACTATTTTATAAGCGTCCTCAATGTATCTTAAAAGAAAAAATGCTCAATTAATTTCTCTTATTTTTATTACATTTAACAACAAATTTTGTTTTTTTAACCATCATATTCATATAAACATTGTCCATTAAAATTAAACTAAAAATATTATCCTTTAAGGGCCATTACTGATATAATTAAAGTAAATCTCAACTATTGATCAGGTAAATGTCAATTCTTTGATAAATAAAAATAAAACTCAAGAAAAATACTGATAAGGTTGAGATCAGAATAAAGTAAAATTGTCCAAAATAGAAACATAAAAAGCATACAACTTCAAGTGTATCAATTATTCCCAAACAACCTCCATTTATCAAAACTGAAAAGAGTTTCAAGAAATAAACAAATTATTCAAAATATAGAATCAATACAATTAAAGGAAACATCACTAATTCAAAATCTAAGTAAAAATAAACAGCTATTTTATTGGGAGAAAGAATAAACCTAGATTATAATTCAATTATTTCATTTAAAATTTATTTATTGAAGGTGAGAAATATTATTTTTACTTATAATAAAAAATTATTTGTAGTGTATTTGTAGTAAGGATTTACTTGAAAATAAACAATATAAAAGTGAACCTTATGCAACATCATTTTTAATTTAAACTAATCTCTTTTTCAGAGTAAAGATATATAAAACTATAGGGCGTGTGTTAGTTATCATTACGGAACAGTCGGTTAAATTATCGACTGTTCTTTTTTATAAAAGACCATTTATATTTAAAATAAACGAACGATCATTTTTTTGCCTTATTCTTTTGCTCAGATTTTATAATTAAGCGAAGTGATTGATCGTAGGTAAAGTAATTCCAAACCCAATTTAAAAAAACAAAAACTTTATTCTTAACTCCAATCAAAGAAAACAGGTGAACAATCAACCAAACAACCCAAGCAAAAAAACCTTTAAACTTAAATCTTGGCAAATCCACTACTGCCCTATTTCTACCAATCGTTGCCATTGATCCCAAATCTTTATAAAAAAATGGCTCATTCTTTTTTCCCTTTAATTTATTTTTCAAATTTTCTGACAACTTATTAGCTTGTTGAATTGCTACTTGTGCTACTTGAGGGTGTCCTTTTGGATAGTTTTCTTCCTCCATATATGCAATGTCTCCAAGAGCATAAATATTAGAAAACCCTTCAATTTGATTAAACCTATTCACTTTCAACCTATTTCCATAGGTCAATATTTTATCTGGCAATCCATTAATTTTGTTTCCTGTAATTCCTGCAGCCCAAATAACTTTTTGAGCTTGAATTTTTGTATCATTTGCTAGGTAAACATGTTCACCATCAAAATCTGTTACTCTTGTATTTAGTATTACTTTTACTCCAAGATTTTCTAAAAATAATTTTGCACCTTTAGAAGCGTCTGACGACATTCCTTGGAGTAAACAAGAGGAGCTCTGTATTAAATAAATGTCAATTTCATTAAAATCTAATTCATTATAATCTTTAGGAATTATATACTTTTTCATTTCAGCTAGTGCTCCTGCCACCTCGACTCCAGTAGGACCTCCTCCTACAATAACAATATCAATCAAACCTTGTCTTTCTATAAAATCTGTTGTGGAAATGGCTTTCTCATAATCAGACAATATTCGATTACGTAAATATAATGCCTCTGAAACTGACTTCATTGAAATGCATTTCTCTTCTAAATTTTTATTTCCATAAAAATTAGTTTTAGCACCAATTGAAATTACTAAATGATCATATTCTAATATTCCAAGAGGTGTCGTGATCTGATTATTTTCAGAATCAATATCTGTGACCTCTGTTACTCTAATGAATACATTTTTTTTCCTCTGAAAAATTTTACGTAAAGGAAAAGCAATAGAACTTGGTTCCAAGCCCGCCATTGCTACTTGATAAAATAATGGCTGAAATTGATGATAATTATTTTTATCTATTAATATGATCTGGTAGTTAGTTTTTGCTAATTTTCGAGCTAGACTAAGTCCCCCAAAACCAGCTCCAACAATTACAATTCTTGGTTCTTTTGTATTTGGAATATTAAAAATCATAGATTACTATTTTTCACAAAATACGAGAAATCATTATTAAAACAGACCGTATTTTTATTAAAAAAAATTCATTTAGAATGATTTTTTTTCTAGACTACAAAAATTAAACATATCTAGACACATTGGCATTATACTTGATATGTTTTGTTCAGATGATTGAAATAAATAATGTATTTAGTGACCATTTTTGACTGCTTTCAATCGCCTTACCCTAGATGTTCAATCAGGTTTTTAATTCTCAAAAAGATATATTGTAACCCCGAGATTTCTGAATTGTCTTTTCTTCTTTGAGTGTTTCACCTTCAAGATATTTCTATTTTTTCTATTTCATTTTTAACCATTTGAATTAGATGTCGATAACAAAATTTTAAATTCCATTAACCTATTTAGATTAGATGGATGATGTTTTTTAAAATTAAAATCGATTAAAATATTGTTTATCATTTACTTAAGTAGATGATAAACAATACTTTAATTATCTACAACTATAATTTTACTTTATATCCAATTAATTACAATCACTATGCAACCACTAAAAATAAAACTATTTGTAATTTTCTCTTTAATTTGTTTTGTCGCTCTTGGGCAAAATAATGTTTTGTTAGAGGGCTATGTATCTGCAGAAAATAATCGAGGATTTGTTAAAAACGCAGAAGTCAAAATACTAGACCATCTTACCCATAAACTACAGGCAAAAATAACCACAGGAATTAATGGCAATTTTGCAATAAAAGTTCCTAAAGGGAATAAATTTAAAGTTATTGTCGTTCACAAAAATTATATTGATGCAGAAAAAATTGTTTCCACAATTGGATTAAAAGCTGCTAAAAAGATGACTGTAAATATCAAAATGGAACATAAACCTGGATATATTTTCGATGTTACAATGACAGAATCTAATCATAAAGGAACAGCTCTTTTACCTTCAATTGATAGTGCTAGAATTGAAGTCTACAATAATACAAATAGGAAGGAAGAATTAGTCTTATTAGACCATCCATCATCAGTATTTAATTTCTTTTTTGAAAAGGGAAATCATTACACAATTATGATTAGGAAAAAAGGATATTTCAACAAAAGAATTGAAGCATACGTCGACGTAGATAATTGCATATTATGTTTTGATGGTTTGAGTATGAATGGTGTCTCTGAAATAATGACTGATGGAAATAAAATGGGAACTTTTTTAGCGAATATCGAAATGGAACCTATTGAAGTAAATAAGACTTATGATATTGAAAATATTTATTACGATTTCGACAAATGGAATATTCGCCCCGATGCCTCTGTTGAATTAGATAAATTGCAAACCATTTTAAAAGATAACCAACATGTAATTGTTGAAATGGGATCACATACTGATGCACGCGGAAATGATGATTATAATTTGATTTTATCAGATAAGAGAGCCAAAGCAGCTGTTGAATATTTAGCTACAAAAGAAGGAATTGATATTGAAAGATTACAGGCAAAGGGATATGGTGAAGAGCAACTTGTTAATCGATGTACAAATGGTGTAAATTGTACAGAAAAAGAACATCAACGTAATCGGAGAACTGCCTTAAAAATTATTGGAACTATCGATATTGATCCACTTGATGAAAAAAGCTTGAAAGAAATAATCGATTCTGAACAAATGGAGCAATTAATGTCCGTAAAAAATTAACCTAATATATATATTAAAATATCAATAAACTAGAAGAGTGAGTAATTGTAACAATACAATTACTCACTCTTTTTTTTGGTAAAAACTTAAGCTGTATTTACCTAATTACCACCTCATCTATATAATTTTCTCCTAACTCATCATTCATCATTCTTTTAACTTTATCTTTTGCAAAAGAAAGCTCTTGTTTCAAAGGAGCTGAATCGATAGTAACAAATAACTTCCTATTTCGAATAGAGATGCGTGACGTATATTTTGAAATAGTTGATCCCATTAAAGTTTCCCAAGTAGTTGCTAGTTTATTTTTATATAATTTTGATTTATATTTATACCCACCGACTAAGTTTTTTAAAACTTCATCAATTCGCTTGTCATTATGTTTTTTCATGAAACAAAACTATTCTTTAATTTTCAAAAGTTATAATTATTCGATCTAGATTTTTCTAAATAATTCTATTCCTTCAGTTCTCCATTTTCAATATAGAATTTTTTATAATCTGTTGCGAAGTTTTTTATAATTTCCTCTACCCTATTTTCATGAGTATCAGTGATGAAAACCTGTCCAAAATTCTTCTCTAAAATCAACTTAATCAATTGTTGAACACGGCCTTCATCTAATTTATCAAAAATATCATCCATCAATAGGATAGGGTTAGAAATATGGTTTTTTTTCAAAAAATCATATTGAGCCAACTTCATCGATAATACATAAGACTTTAATTGTCCTTGCGAGCCAAATTTTCGCAATAGATGAGTCTCAATTCGAAATACCAAATCATCTTTGTGAATTCCGCAGGTAGTACGAGTGAGAATTCTATCTTTTTCCCTTGATTCTTTTAATTGATTAGTAAAATCTCCGTACTTTAAACTAGAGGAATAGATACAATCTATTTTTTCTTGACCACTCGAAATATCTTGATAAAACTCTTTAAACACAGGACGAAAGGAATTAATAAATTCTTTTCTTTTCTCAAAAATAACCTGAGCAGGTCCAATTAATTGTTGATCATAAATATCAACTAACTCAGCATTAAAAGAGCGGGTTTCTGCAAATTTTTTTAAAGCAGAATTCCTCTGTTTTAAAATCTTATTGTAAGTAATTAGATTTTTCAAATAATCTCCATCCAATTGCGATAAAGTATTATCCAAAAATCTACGCCGTTCTTCACTTCCTTCTGTTGCCATCAATGTATCGTCTGGAACGATAATAACAACTGGTATCATCCCAATATGCTCGGACAATTTTTGATAAGCAACATCATCTTTTTCAATCTCTTTATTTTTACCAGGCTGAACTTTTGCAACAATTTTAATTTTAGATTTACTTTTTTTTTCTATTTTTTTCTCATTTAGAAAATAGCCTTCCAACCTAAAAAATTCCGTTGAGTGTTTCACCACATTTCGATCATTTACACCTCGGTGACTTTTACACATACAGAGATAATATATTGCATCCAATAGGTTCGTTTTACCCATTCCATTTTTCCCAACAAAGCAATTTAATCGCTCGCTGAAAACAAATTGACCAGAATCATAATTTTTAAACTGGATTAATTTAAGTCCTTGAATTTTCATATATAAAACTGCCTTTTACAGGCAAAAAAATAATTATTTGTATCGCTCCAAATTAATATTAAAGTTGGATATTTCAATCAAAAACAAATGAATTTTGCAGATTCTAAATTTAGAATTATCTTTATGGTTCAATTCAATCACATTTTTTCAAAAATTAGAATTTAACATGACGAAAGTAGTTGAAAAAGTATCAAAAAGAGGTAAAAAGACACCAAAATATAACAAAGAGACTTATTTAACATGGTATGAAACCATGCTCAGGATTCGCCGGTTTGAAGAAAAATCCTTGCAAAAATATGGACAAGAACAAATTCGTGGTTTTCTCCACGTTTATATAGGTCAGGAAGCAATCGCAGCTGGATTGGTTTCAGCCATAAAAAAAGAGGATGCCATAGTTACTGCTTACCGTCAACATGGTTTGGCTATCAGTCGAGGGATTTCCACAAAAAAATGTATGGCTGAATTGTATGGTAAGAAAACAGGAATAGTAAAAGGAAAAGGTGGATCGATGCACTTCTTCTCAAAAGAACACAGATTCTTTGGAGGAAATGGAATTGTTGGAGCTCAAATTCCAATTGGAACTGGTATTGGTTTCGCAGAAAAATATCGAGGAACTGACTTACTTTGTGTAACTATGTTTGGCGACGGAGCTGCTCGACAAGGAGCATTATACGAATCATTTAATATGGCAATGACTTGGAAATTACCCGTGCTTTATATTTGTGAAAACAATCATTATGCAATGGGGACTTCTGTAGAACGAACAAGTAATGTTGCTGATATATACAAAGTAGGTAGTGCGTTTGATATGCCAAGTGAAGCAGTAGATGGAATGTCCCCAGAGTCTGTACACGAAGCTTTATCTAGAGCTGCAGAACATATCCGTTCAGGAAAAGGGCCTTACTTTTTAGAAATAAAAACGTACAGGTATAAAGGGCATTCAGTTTCTGATCCCGGAACTTACAGAACCAAAGATGAATTAAAAGAATATCAAAGTATCGATCCTATAAAGGTAACAGAGAAAAAGATATTAGAAGGAAATATCGCCACTGCTGAAGAAATTAAAGCTATCAAAGACAAAATCAAAGCGGAAATAAACGAGGCTGTGGAATTTGCTGAAAACTCTGATTTCCCTGATGGAGATAACTTGTTTGAAGATAATTACATGCAAGAAGATTATCCATATACAAGCTAGTCCTATTTAGATATACAGAAAAACCTCCTGTGAAAATGTTTTCGCAGGAGGTTTTGTTTTCGATTGACTCCAGATTTTTATGCATTTTAATGTGTTGTTATTTTCCATTCCGTCCTCCTGGGGGTCCTCCACCTCGTCCACCTCTAGTTCTTCTTTGTTCTCTTTTAATTTCAAGATATTTAGCAAATTGTTCCTTCGTCATTACACTTGACAATTCGGTATTTTGTTCCTTTTGTTGTTTTTGCATTTCACTTCTCACTATTCCTCTATCTCCATTATTTTTTTCCCAAAGTTCTCTTCTTTTTACTTGATACTTAGCTAAGATCTCTTCGACTTTTACTATCTGCGCTTCTGACAAATTAAGTTGTGCGTAAAATTCCTTTTGCCTTCTTTTCTGTGCTTCTGGATTACGTTTTCCTTTGCGGCTTTGCCTTCCCTCTCTTTCTGTTTTAGTTATTTCCAAAGGAACAGCCTCGGAAATAGTTACGTCAGCTGATTTTTTATTGCAACTAAGCAAGATTAAAAGAGCAAAAAATAAAAATGATACTCTAAATAATTCCATGTATTTAATTTTGGTTTTATTAAAATAATTTTTGATTAAAAAAAAAAAAATAGATAGCTTTCTAAAAAATAATTTCCTGGTACTTTAGATTTTATTCATCTCTTTGATGTTTAAATTATAAAAAACTTGCGATTGAACTTGTAGCAGCTGGTCTTTTCTTCACCTAAAACATACATTCTTCTGTAAACTAAATCAAAAATTATGAAAAAAATCAACTGTAAATAATTATTTAGCGGCTAATTCTTTAATTATTGGATGTTAACTTTTACCTCCAAAATCACTTGAATAATTTTCCCTACAGGATATCTTCCCAATTAATCCTATAATTACTTAGGAATTTTTGGAAGCCTTGATAAATCTCAATAGTTGGAGGAGGAACATCCCCCCTTCTTTTGAATTAATCTAATACTTTTGATTTCACCTTTATATATCAAATGAAAAAAGAGGAAGATCCCTAAAAATTACACGATTATTTCCAAATATAATGACTTCATGAAATGAAGATGAAATAGTAATATATAAATATCAAAAAGTCCTGCTAGAAAATATCTGAGCAGGACTTTTTTTAGAAATGAGGTTAAACAAATATTTCTATTTTATTTAACAGCTTCTTTTACTTGAACAATAGATTTTAATTTCTCCACTAAGATCCTCACTTCGTCCATTGTATTATATTTTGAGAAAGAAAAACGAATAGATTTTCGATTAGGATCTGCTTGTATTTTCTCTAAAACATGTGAACCTTTTTCAGCACCTGAACTACACGCACTTCCTCCGGAGGCACATATCCCTAAAATATCTAAATTTAATAGTAACAGTTCAGATTTGGGTGAAGGTGGAAAGGAAACAGACAATGTTTTAAAATGGAAATCTCCTTCATGATCTCCATTAAAATGAATATCTTCAAAATGCTCCTTTAATTCACTTTTCAAATACATCCTTAAACCCAAGGTATGTTCTCGAGTCCTTTCCAAGCCTCCATAAGACAATTCTAAGGCTTTAGCCATGCCTGCTATTCCATAGATATTTTCAGTACCTGCTCTCATATTTCTTTCTTGAGCACCACCATTAATAATAGGTTTAACAAGATTCTCCCCATTTATATAAATAAATCCAACTCCTTTTGGACCATGAAACTTATGAGCTGCCCCTGCTAAGAAATTGATTTTAGTTTCGTCAACATTAATCGGAAAATACCCCATAGTTTGAACAGTATCAGAATGAAAATAAACATCGTGTTCAACACATATATCTGACACTTTTTTTAGATCTAGCATAGTCCCTATCTCATTATTACAATGCATCAGACTAACTAGTGTTTTACCTGAATCCTCTGAAACTAAGTCCTCCAAATGGGCTAAATCAACTCTACCTTTTTTATCAATATTTACAAATTCAACTTTTATATTAGACTCCTTTGCTAACGCTTCTAAAGTATGCAAAATGCAATGGTGCTCAATCTGAGATGTAATAATTCTTGTTACATCAAGGTCACGTATTGCACATTTTAATACCATATTATTCGCCTCGGTTCCTCCAGAGGTGAAAAATATTTCACCAATTGACGCCCCAATAATATTGGCAATTTTTTTTCGAGCCTCTTCGATCACCGTTCTGGCCTCTCGTCCTTCTTTATGAATAGAAGAGGGGTTACCGTAATGGTTTCGCATCAAATCAGACATGAAATCAATCACTTCTCCACTTATCGGAGTGGTTGCTGCATTATCGAAATAAATTCTTTTCATTATATGTTCGTTTTTTCTTTAAATAACTTGATTAAAATTTCTATTTAATTTAATATTCCGACTTTAACTATTGGCTAAAAATAAAATCGCAAATTTAGATATTTTTGTTTTAAAAACTTTAATTGTAGGGTTGAAAATACTTAGTTTTTTTTTAATGGCTGGGTGGGAATTGGATTAAAATAAATTACTACCTTTTGACCTATTTCTTTTAATATATAATCGTCAAAGTTATATATTTTAAAAGGTTAAAAAAACATATAACTTTCTAAAATTACAAAATCTATTTTAAAATTAAAATAGAAAAATCAGGAATTTTAGGCTTCTAAAGACCTAATTCACTAATCAACTAAACTATGATTGCAGTACCTTTTTCTATGAATCGGCATTTAACCTGATAACATACTTACTATTATTTTTTATACTTTAAGTTATGTGTTATCTAAACTATTTGAGGTTCATTATTTTCAAGATAGGCCCTTGACTTAAGCTTTAATAACCTTTCTATAAAGAACAATTTGAGATCATTGAAAGATATAATCAACCATTATAATGATGGTACTCAACCTAACCTTATTTTAGATTTGAGTTTCACTAATAGAAAAGGAGAGCCAAGAAAATTAGATTTGACTGAAACTGGGGAAAAAAGTGTTGGTTGCTTAAATTGAAACATTAACCGATAAAGGTTTCATCACCATTGTTAAATGAATTGATCCGGTTAAATAATTGTCAATGGTAATATAAAGAAATATTAAAACTATTAGGTTTATGCTTCATGCTGAATAGTGATTTTACTTTAATTCAAAGTAAAACAAATAAGCCCTTTCCAACTGTGTGAAAAGGGCTTATATTTTTTTGAGCAAAACAAATTAATTCATATTAAAACAGAATTAACCATTAATAACTTTCTTAACAAGATCAGCAGCCTCTTGCAAAAGAATTGCAGAGTGTACCTCCAAACCTGATTCATCAATAATCGTTTTTGCTATATCAGCATTTGTTCCCTGGAGTCTAACAATAATTGGAACATTAATATTACCCATGTTTTTGTATGCATCCACAACACCCTGGGCTACTCGATCACATCGAACGATACCTCCAAAAATATTGATCAAAATTGCTTTTACTTCAGGATCCTTCAATATAATCCTAAAGGCTTTTTCAACTCTTTCTGCATCAGCAGTTCCTCCAACATCTAAAAAATTAGCAGGCTCTCCACCAGACAATTTAATAATGTCCATCGTTGCCATAGCCAGTCCCGCACCATTTACCATACAACCTACATTTCCGTCCAAGTTTACATAGTTTAAGCCAAAACTCTTGGCTTCTACCTCAGTTGGATCTTCCTCGTCTGTATCTCTTAATATTGCTAAATCTTTATGCCTGTATAGAGCATTCTCATCTAGAGCAACCTTACAATCAACCGCAACAATTCTATCATCCGCAGTTCTGATACAAGGATTAATTTCAAACATAGAAGAATCAGATCCTAAAAATGCTTTATAAAGGTTAGAAATGAATTTAGTCATATTTTTAAACGCCAAACCACTTAACCCTAAATTGAAAGCAACCTTTCGCAATTGGTAGCCTTGCAGTCCTAAAGTAGGATCAATAAATTCTTTATGCACTAAATCTGGAGTTTCTTCTGCAACAGCTTCAATATCCATTCCTCCTTCAGTGGAGTAAATAATCACATTCTTCCGAGAACCTCTATCAAACAAAATAGAAATATAAAATTCTTTACACTCATCAAAATTGGGCCGATAAGCATCTTCAGCAATCAACACCTTTCTAACTAATTTTCCTTCTCCTTCCAATCCTCCTGGGGTTTGAGGTGTTTTTAACATCATCCCCAAGATACTAGCAGCAGTTTCTTCAGCATCTTCCGTGCTCTTAACTACTTTCACTCCACCACCTTTTCCACGTCCACCAGCGTGAATTTGAGCTTTAACTACAGCGAACTTAGTTCCGGTTTCTTCTGCAATTTTATTGTAAGCTTCAACTGCAGCTTCAACAGATTCAGCAACTATTCCTTCTTGGATTTCGATACCATAGCTTTTTAATAATTCTTTCCCTTGATATTCATGTAAATTCATATGAGAATTTTTTCTATGTTAAAATGGTTTAATAATAAAGGTGCAAAAGTAATAGAAATTACATTGAAAATGAAAATTAATGTAGAAAACTTCAGGAAGTTTTTTCTAAAAAAAAGCGATTGACTTTGAGAAAATCAATCGCTTTTTTACTAAGTAAATCAAAGAATTAACGAGTCACAAAAACTTTATCTGTCAACACTCCATTTTCAGATTCGATAGAAATAATATACATTCCTTCACTCAAATCATTTATTGAAAGTTGATGATTAGTTCTTCCAATAGCAAAAGTAGTATTTACCTCTTTTAATCTTTGTCCAGACAAATTGTAAACATTAATAACCGCATCAAATGAATCATTTGTTTCAATACTAACATTTAAAAGCTCTCCATTACCTAGTGGATTAGGAGAAATTGTATGATTCAATACCTCTTTGATATCAAGTATGCCTGTAATTGAACCAGTTTTAAAACTGGTGGATGCTACATCTCCTGTGCATAAATTCCCCTCTTTGATTGGCTTTATTCTCCAGTAATAAGTTTTATTTGCATCAAATACATCCTCGAATTCAACATAAGTACCACCACTAACAAATTTAAGCTGTGGATCAAAAGAGAATGTTGGTTGTCTATCAACTTCAACAAAATATGACGTTGCACCAGCAACAGGTTCCCAATCAAATCCAACGATATTGAAAAGAGGGGTTTCTTCTCCATTAATTGGAAAATTTTGAGTCACCGCTTCTGTGAATGGAGTAATGTCTAAATCTAAGGTAGTTTGCAAACTAGGTCGATTATCTAGGTCAGCAGCAATAGCAGCTTTTTGTTCAGGTGTGAATTCAGTAGCACAACCTGTGAAATAGGCCATGTAATTTTCTTCTTGAACAGTTGGACCAACGTTTTCTCCATTTGGATCGTTCACCACATCAGTAAAATTACAATTTGGCCAACCAAACCCAAATAAATAATTTGGTTTAGTATCACAAAAACCATCCGCTGCAAAAGTACAATTACTTCCATTTAATAATTCTGTCTTAACCCCCCCAGGAGAATTAAGTGGAGCAGGATCACCATGCACATCAGGATCATATGGGTCACCGTCCCAACCTAAAAATGGATGGGCAAGTGTAAAAAAATGCCCTAGTTCGTGGGTTAGGGTTTCTACCTTAGCGGCACTGACTTCACTTCTTTTTAGCACCAACCAATCAAATATTGGCGAATAAAACCCTAAAGTTTGACCTAAACCACCCGGGATATCTTTTGTAATGAAAATATTAATCGCATTTAAAACCTTTTGCTGAGTCATGACAGTTTGAGCGAAAGGATTATTATTTGGACCACCTATATTTGGATTACTATTTACGGATGTACTTTGAACCATATTGAATTTATCCTTCATATAAAATTGGATATCTTGGTCCAAGTAATCCTCATTAAGAGCACATAGCATTTCGAACACCTTTACAGCATTTACTCGATTTCCTCCATCATTATCTTCTAAAATGTGAAATTGAATAGGCACCCACATAACCCCTGTTCTTACTTGAACAGAATTAACAGCATTCGCCCGATTTTGCATCATTCTTTCTTTAATAATAATTTGCTCATTTGTTGTCATGCCACAATATCCATTTTGAGCAAATATATCCACAGAAAAAAATGTAGAAATCGCAATTAAGATAAGTAAAGTCTTTTTCATATTTATCAGTTGTAATATTTAGTAGAATAATAAATTTAGACAAAACTATAAAAAAATACTTATACCAACTGTAATAATTAGTCAGTTGGATGACTGGTACTAAAAAAATTCCTACTTTTGCACCGATTTTGAACAACCATCATATGATGGCCATCATATTATATTTTATTAAATCACAAATCTGATTAACAAATGAGTAAAGTGACTGTAGTTGGAGCTGGAAATGTTGGTGCAACCGTTGCCAATGTACTTGCTCACAAAGACATCGTTAAAGAAGTCGTACTTCTTGACATTAGAGGCGACTTCGCCAAAGGTAAAGCTCTCGATACTTGGGAACAAGCACCTATTGATTATTACAGCACCATGGTACGTGGTACTGATAATTACAAAGACACTAAAAATTCTGACATTGTTGTTATCACAGCTGGTATTCCTCGTAAGCCTGGGATGAGTAGAGATGACTTGATCTCTACGAATGCAAAAATCGTAGCTTCTGTGACGAAGTCGATTATTAAGTATTCTAAAAAACCAATTATCATCGTGGTTTCTAATCCTTTAGATGTAATGACTTATGCTGCTTGGAAAGCTTCAGGTTTGGATGCATCACGAGTAATGGGAATGGCAGGTATTTTAGATACCGCACGTTATCGGGCATTTTTAGCGGAAGAATTAAATGTTTCTCCAAAAGATTTGCAAGCCGTATTAATGGGTGGACATGGCGATACTATGGTTCCTTTACCGAGATACACAACAGTTGCAGGTATCCCAGTAACTGAAATGATTGATAAAGACAAATTGAAGGCTATTGTTGAAAGAACTAAAAAAGGTGGTGGAGAACTCGTTAAGTTGATGGGAACCTCTGCTTGGTATGCACCAGGTGCTGCTGCTGCTCAAATGGTTGAATCTATTATTAAGGATGATAATCGTATTTTCCCTTGTTGTGTAAGATTGACAGGCGAGTATGGTTTAAAAAATATTTTCCTTGGGGTTCCGGTAAAACTAGGGAAAGATGGAATAACCCAGAAACTCGAATTGAAACTGAATAAAACAGAAATGAAGTCGCTACACAAATCTGCTGATGCAGTAAAATCAGTGATGAAGACTTTTGAAAAAATGAAAATTTCTTAGTTTTTAATTTTTTATTAAAAAATTAAAACCCTAGTCTTTTCATAGAGTCTGGGGTTTTTTTCATAATCTATTCAGATTTTCCGGGATTGTATTTTTTGGTATTTTAACTTTATAATTCTGAGAAAAAACTATCAATTTTTGGTGATCTAATAAGTACATGACAAGAACTTATTTTTAACTCTTCATTTTAAAACAATTAATTAGTAATATTGTTATTTAATGTTAATTTGGTTATAATTATAATAAACAAAAATAAGGAAAGGTATTTATATTTGTTTGACAAAATTAATTTTAAACATTTTCTTTTTTTATAAACATACACTGAATGATTTCGGCAGATATAGACTTAAGAATTGCCTCCGAGATGGCAACCAACACCAACTCAAATTTAAAAAATCTTTCCGACAATAAGCCTGTCTTACTTGTTTTCTTAAGACATTTTGGGTGTGTCTTTTGCAAAGAAGCCATGGCAGATTTGTCAAAGTTGAAAAGCGAAATTTTTAACAAAAACTTCCAATTAGCCTTTGTCCACATGGCTGAAAACGAAACAGCTGAAAAGTACCTCAATGATTTTGGCTTAGGAGATTGTGTACACATTAGCGATCCAGATTGTAAGTTTTACACAGCTTTTAGACTAACTAAAGGAAGTTTCTCTCAACTATATGGTTTGCAAACATGGATACGTGGTTTTTCAAAAGACCTTAATGATTATAAATTAGAAAAAGCTAAACAATTGGGGGATTCAACTCAAATGCCAGGAATTTTCATCATTTATAAAGGTACAATTACCCAACACTATATTCATAAATTTGCAGCAGATCGTCCTGACTACCTAGCTCTTATGGACAGTTGTGAAATAAATTAACCTACACTTTCTTTCAAACTAGACTCTCAAATTCAAATACATGATCGGATGGAGGTTTTCCAATTTTGTTCCCGAAAATGAAGGAACTATTTTTGACCAATTACTCAAATTATTTCAAGAAATATTAGTCTACACTGCTGGAAATGTAAGTGAAGCACTCAGTTGGTTAACGGAACTGGACAAGGAGTATAAGATCACAGATGAAAATTATGGGATGGCTGATTTCATCCAAGACCTAATTGTTAAAGGTTATATTCAAAATCCTGATGAGCAGAATGATGGTTTTACCATTACTGCAAAAATGGAAATATCAATGCGGCAAAAAGCATTGGATGATATTTTTGATCAAGTAAAAAAATCGAAAGACGGAAAACATAATACAAGACATACAGGAAAAGGTGATGAGCATACCGCAGATATGCGACCATACGAATTTGGTGATAGTTTGGAAAATATAGCTATGTCTGAGTCCCTCAAAAATGCGCAACTCAATCATGGAATTGATGAATTTAGATTAACCAATGGTGACTTAGAAGTTCAAGAAACATATTATCAAAGTCAGATGAGTACGGTTTTGATGATAGATATTTCACACTCGATGATTTTGTATGGAGAGGATAGAATTACCCCTGCAAAAAAAGTTGCCATGGCTCTTGCAGAATTAATTACCACTCGTTATCCTAAAGATACTTTGGACATTATTGTTTTTGGAAATGATGCTTGGCAAATACAAATCAAAGATCTTCCCTACCTCGAAGTTGGCCCCTATCATACAAACACTGTTGCGGGAATGGAACTAGCTATGGACATACTCCGACGGAGACGAAATCCTAATAAACAGATTTTTATGATAACAGATGGGAAGCCAACATGTATCAAAAAAGGTAAAAAGTATTATAAAAATAGCTTCGGTCTGGATCGAAAAATTGTAAATCGAACACTCAACTTAGCAACACGCTGTAGAAAATTAGATATTCCAATAACGACCTTTATGATCGCACGAGATCCTTATTTGATGCAATTTGTAGATCAATTCACAAAGGCTAATAACGGGAAAGCTTTTTATAGTTCGTTAAAAGGGTTAGGTGAGTTTATTTTTATGGATTACAAAAATAATAAAAAGCGGAGAAAGTAAATTGTAAATCAATAAGCTTTTAGGTCTTGTAATTTGCCTCCATTTATTTCGAAATACTTGCTATCTATATCCTCTAACTCAAAAAAAGAACCCCTTCAGTTTAGAAAATATCGAATAAAATTTTCAGTTGCCTTTTTTCACCCGAATTCACTAAATTCTTTAAGTCAAATAATTTTAGAATCAATTTCTGTTAAAAAGTTGCTCTTGTTTACCAATTTTTAGGATGACGTTCAATACTTCTTATTTTCTTTGATAATTGAATTCTTACATTAGCCATTCCATTTATTTTAATTTTCCTCTGCACTTTAAGTGTAATTAATGCCTTATTTTTTAAGGTGATCCACTTTTTACTAAAAGAAGTTTTTGGGCCAAAAAAACTAAATTTCCTGTTTGCAACTCGCCTTTATTTTCGAGATAATCTTCAAAAGTACTATAAACAAAAAGGCTATTTTGAGCATAAAATACAGTAGCTGAAATAATTAAAAGAAAGAACACAAAGTATTTTACGAAGATTAATTTTGTTGAAATTGAAATAAATTTTAAATTAAACTTTTTCTACAAAAAAAACGCGACCTGAAAAACAAAGTGTGCGAAGGATGATTTTTTCTATACATGACAACGGATATGTTTTTTAATTTGTATTTAAAATTTGGGATACATAATTTTAGTTCTTTTCTGATTATCAAATATGCCACTCGAATAAATAATAACTAACTCAACTGCTACCCTCCCCTTCAAAGAAATATTTAATTCTGTAAAATTGACATCGTAGCTAAAACTAAATCCAACATCTCCATAATACTCTCCACTATTAATAAAATCCTCAACGACCAATTTATAAGAACACATAGTATTTGTGTTGGTTGCTATTAGTGCTACATCATACTATCCTAGAGTGGTATAAGTGAAACTTGATTTATTGCAGTCGAATTAAAATTTGGGGCAACTCCAAAGTCCCAATAAAACTCAAGATTAGCAACCATTGCAGTTGTATTTGTAAAATTAACCGTTTGGGGAAGAGCACAATCAATTGATTCATTAGCTGTAAAACTCAAACTTGGTGTATTGATTACCTCTATAGCACTCAGATTTGGAATGGTCTACTCACATCCATTTTTATCAAAAACCCTTACAATTTGTATGAAGTTACCAGAGGTTGTATAATTATGATTTTCGACCATATTTGTCGAATCATTTCCATTTTGATTTACAGCCGTTCCATCACCCAAATCCCAAACCACAGAATCTATACTCGAGGAAGAAGTTAAAGTTAAAATAAAACTAACAGTAAAGGGACTACACCCTATATCCAAATCATTATCTAAAGTAGTTGTTGGTAAATCGAAAATAAATATTCCTTCACAATAGCTTACTGTTGATCCAAAGCTGTCTGCAAAATTAATGTAAATATTAAAGGTTCCTCAAGTGGGATAAGTTCGAATCGATTCTGCCTAATTCGAAAATGAAATACCATGGACTTTCTAGTCATAAGTTGGATTTGATAAATTAAATTATGAATAAAAACTTTCTGTAGCTGGAGCATACGGAACACCTAAACCACTCTCAAATTGGTAAGTAAAAAGTATGACTTGACTTATTACGAAAAATGTTAAAAAGATTATTGACAATAGGACAAGCACCTTTTTAAAGGAATTAAAGAGCATATCCAAAATATTAATTTCATGAAATAATCAACAAAAAATTCGTTGGGAATCAGGTTATAATTATTAGGGATAAAATGTGGGGATTAAAAATAACTTTTCCGCCATTATAATAATAAAATTTGCAATTTTAAAAACTAGATTTGCGTTAACAAGTTATATTATCTTTAAAATGTATAAACTGTGCACGTATGAAAAAGTTACTAATATTATTTTTTTGCTCATCATGTTTTTTAGGAATCTTCGCACAGACTCCCAGAGCTCAATCCCTGGACAACGCCTCATTTGATCAAATAAAAATAGTCGAAGATACTCTCGGAGCATTGGGTTTTTTGATGGTAAATGACTCTTTACCAGAGCATCGTTTTGGTGCTTGCAAAAAATTTATTCCAAAATTAGTTCAAGCTTTAAAAAATAAAAACTCATTTAATTACTCTTTTGATCGACTTAACACTATTTCTATTTTATATCCACCTGATAGTACTTTTAGAATTATAACTTGGCAGTTATATGTCGACAAAAATACTTACCATCAGTATGGTGCTATCCAAATGAACACATCTGACTTGAAATTGCACAGACTTCTCGATCGACCGGGAAACCCAATCAATATTGAAACTACAGAACTTAATTCCGAACAATGGCTAGGAGCCGTTTACTATAATATTTACCAATTTGAAACTCCGGATGGTCCACAATATTTACTTTTCGGTTTTGATGGAAAATCATTTTTCTCAAAAAGAAAAGTTCTTGACGTATTAAAATTTAGGAATGGAAAACCATTTTTTGGTTCTCCAGTTTTTGTAAAACAGACGGAAAATCAACCATCTATCATACAAACAAGATTAGTCTTAAATTATTCAGCAGAATCGTCCGTAAAGCTTAATTATGATCTACATTTAGAAATGGTAATTTTCGACCATTTAACTCAGCAACCCAGTCCATTTCCTGGTGAAGATTTTACATACATACCAGACGGAACATACGAAGGCTATCAATTGAAGAATGGTATCTGGGAGTATCAAGAGAAAATTTTTGACCATAAATATGAAATGAATGAATTCCCAGTACCAGAACCAATTCTTGGCGGTGATCGAAAAAGTAGAAAGAACATATTAGGAAAAAAAAATAATTAATCAATTCCTTAAATGTCCAAATTATGAAATAATAATTTGGACATTTTTATTTAGATTATAAAAACCTACCTTTCGAAAATGAAATCACATAAGATCCTTTTTGAAAAAACTGCTCACTATTTCACTCTTGGAGAAGCAAATAAAAACACCAAATACTTTTGGTTAGTCACCCATGGATATGGTCAATTAGCCAGCAAATTCATTTACAAATTTGACCAACTTAATTTAACTGAAAATTTCATTTTAGCACCAGAAGGTTTATCGAGATTTTATTGGAATCGTTCTGCCCCAAACCCAGTCGGCTCTAGTTGGATGACCAAAGAAAACCGCTTAGATGAAATTGCAGATTATACTCGTTTTATAATAAAATTATATGAAAAATATAAATCTCAAATGTCAGATGATGTAAAAATTATTATGCTTGGTTTTTCTCAGGGCTGTGCAACACAGATTCGATGGATTACAAGAGAATTTCCAGATTTTGATCATTTAATTTTATGGGCAGGTTTACTTCCTGAAGATATAGATTACACCCCACACAAAAATTATTATTCCACTAAAAACCTTAAATGGGTTTACGGTAATGAAGATGAATTTCTTAAAGAGAAACATATCATATGGCACCAACAGTTTATGAAAGAACAATTCCTTGATTTTGAAAATATAAAATTCAAAGGTAAACATATGATTGATCGAAAGGTACTCATGGAGATTTTTGAGAAAATAAAAGACTAGAATACTTAATTTTTAAATTCATCATTTTTGTAATATATTTGAGAATAATGTAAAGGCATACTTTCACTAATAAAACACTTAAAAAATTAAATTACAATGGGATTTTTTAATGAAATAAAAAAAGTACTATTCGGTGCCAAAGCGGTAACCAAGTCAGCAGCTGAAAAAGCAACTGAATATGGGAAAGAAAAAGGAGCAGATTTCATAGATTCTGCAGATGATTTTTTGGACTCAACTAAAGAAACTGCTGATGAGTTAGGGAATACAATAAAAGAAAGAGGTAATAATTTCATGGGGAAAGCTAATGATGTTGCAGGTGACCTTAAAGATTCATTAAGTGAAAAAGCAAGTGATTTTGTCGATGGTGCAAAAGATATGGCTAATAAAACCTACGACTCCTTAGCAAAAAATGAAATGGTTAATAAAACAGGAAACGTTGCTGAAGGTGTAGGTGAAAAAATCCTAGATGCTGGAAAGAAAATTGAAGAAAAAGCTGGAAACATAGCTGAAAATCTAGGGGAAATCATCCTCGACAAAGGAGGTGATCTACTAGAAAAAGGAAAAGATTTATCAGAAAACATTGGTGAAAAGATTCATGATATTGCTGGAGAGACATTAGAGAAAACAAGTGATTTAGCAGGAACTATATTGGATAGAACAAATGAACTTGTTGAAAAAGCAGGCGAAGAAGCTGCCAAGTATAATTTAGACAATCAAATCGATGAAGCATCTTCTTTGGGTGAAAAATTAGAAAAACATATCAAAGGAGAGGATATTCTAGACCAAAAAGATCCGCCAATAGGATACGACAAATTGAGTGAAAGTTTGCTTGAAGAAAAAGATGATTTTTGGTCGAAGGCAGAAAAATATGCAAAAGGAGATTATAGTACAAAGGCAAAAGAAGAAACACCTTCAAACACAAATGATATTTTTGCTAACACTGAAGAGCGCCAAAAACAATTAAATGAAGCTGAAGAGGAGGTGCCAGAAAAAGAACCATTTAAAGGTGACATCAAAGGTTTTACTGATAACGACGGTGACGGTGACCCATTAATAGATGATGCAATCATCGATGAAGATTAACCGAAATTAACTTAATAACAAAGGTCAATAGTTAATATTTCTTTTATAATAAATAGAAATATTGATCATTGACCTTTATTGCATAACCATCTAATGCATTCGATCTCCTCTCACCTTCAATGTCTTCAACATTCCTTCTTCGAAGTCCAAATACTCTTTCCATCGTTTCATCACTTTTTCCTCATTCGAATACCTCTTGGCTAATTTTATAAACATTTTATAATGTGCTGCTTCGGCTACCATAAAATTATAATAAAAGTCTTTTAATTCATCATCAGAGATATGTATTGACAATAATCGAAATCGTTCGCAACTCCTTGCTTCAATCAATGCAAAAACTAATAACTTTTCCACCAATCTATCTTCCCAAGCACCATCTTTCTTTTGAAACTTCATCAATGCATTTACATACTCATCCTTTCTTTGACGTCCCAAAGTTAAATTTCGCTTTTTCATCTCCGATAGAACCAATCTAAAATGCCCCCACTCTTCTGTTACAATTGGTGCTAGCTCATGAACCATCTCGATTTTTTCAGGATACTGTTGAATAAGAGTAATACAAGATGTAGCTGCTTTTTGCTCGCAATAAGCATGATCAGTTAAAATTTCTGCTAAATCCATTTCTGCCATATTAACCCACCGAGGGTCGGTAGGTAATTGTAATCCAAGTACTCTTTTATGAGCATCATCTAAATCTTTCATCGTTGCTTATTTTCAAAAAATTAATACAAGTTTGCTAGAACAAATTTACAAAATAGAAAATAAAAAGGCGTTATCGAAAATCGATAACGCCTTTTTATTTTGTAAGATTTCATTTCAAACATTTAAACTGATTCGAAAAAAAATCAAGATTATAAATTTCATAATCTTCAAAACCGGTATCCCAAATTATTCTAACAAAATCAAGTTCATTTTTTCTCAATTTTTTCTCCTGTCCTGAATTAATTCGGTACTGCCCAGTAAAAGTATGTTGTTTTTTTAAAGGATCAAAAATTCCCCTGTCTGTTTGATTATTGACTAAATCTACACTTTCACCATTAATCATTTTTAAAGTAATCATACTACCCTTAGTTAGGCCTCCAAATGCACGTTTAGCATCTGTAGTATTGATTGATATAAATAAATTCAGTAATAAGACCCCTCCTTTGATTTGAGTTAAACTTCCTTTACATGAAATATAATCTTCTGACTTCATGTATTTTCTCATATCATCATTTGTGAATGTAAATAGTATCTCTCGTTCAACATCTTTCCTCCTTTTACCCATAAATTCATCAACACCATCAAAAACTAAATTACAATCTTTTTGAGGAGGGCTATACATTACATCATCATCAACGGAGTATTTTTTAAAACTCTTAGAGGCTAAATAAAATGATTTATCCTCTATATAAGTATATTTCGAATTTTGTAACTCTTTAACAACAATTTCATCCTTCCTTTTCTTTCTAAGGCTTTTCTTTTTTAATCTTTTACTCGATGAATTGTAAACTATTTTTCCTTGCCTTTTCAACTTCCCTAATTCCTTCTTAAGCCTTTTAGTATTCTTTTTAGCTGATTTTTCCAGGTTCGTCGCCAATTTCAACTGACGTTTCAAGAGGTAATATTTTTCATCAGTTGATTTGTCGTCTAATTTTAAATCATCCATCTCCTCTTCCAAAAGAATTTTTGAAAATTTAATATCACTCTCTCTTTCTAAAGCTAAAGCTAATTTATTATCTGCATCAATTAATAACCTTTCGTACCGTTCTTCATCACTTTCTCCCTCTTCTTCCATAGCCCCTTTCGAGGTTTGTTTATCCAGAATATCTTGTGGAGAAGCAATTTGCGATCTTTTTATATCCTGCTCCAATTCCAAATGAGAATAATTAGTTTTATCAAAATATTCCCATCTGCCTTCTGGAAAAACCACAATTTTTTCTCCCCCTTTATTTATTTGTATTTGTTGAGCATCAGCAAATATTGAGAAAGTCAAAATGTAAAAAAGAATAAGAAGAAAATGTAAAAAGTTTTTAACTTGCATAAATCAAAATTAAGAAAATAGAAAAGAAAAATCTAGTAACATAACGAAAGAAAAACATTTATACTAACAAAGTATATTAAATAAATGGTTTTTAAGATAGTTATCCTCCCCTAGCGTCACCTTTTCTTTAGAACACAACTAAACTAAATAACCTGTAATTTAACGATAAAACTATAAAGATTGGTTCAATCAAACATAAAATTCTTATCATGAAAAGAGGCCTTATATTTCTAACAATTCTATCAATATGGAGTTGTGAAACTAATTCTAATTCAAGAAGTTTAACTTTTCCTAATGTAATTCAAAAAATAGATTTCAAAAAAATACCTGTGACTTATCCTGATATAAAAAAAGACGAAACAATAGATGATTATCATGGTACTGCTATTCAAGATCCATACCGATGGTTGGAGGATGATAATTCAAAAGAAACTTCTGATTGGGTAACCAACCAAAATAAAGTAACTTTTAGTTATCTGGATCAAATTCCATATCGTAAAGCTATCAAAAACCGACTCAAAGATGTATGGAATTTTGAACGATTTGGTACTCCTTTTAAAGAAGGGGGTAAATATTATTATTTTAAGAATGATGGTTTGCAGAATCAAGCAGTATTATACGAACAAGAAACTTTAGACAGTCCATCAAAAATAGCTCTCGATCCTAATAGTTTTTCTGATGACGGTACAACCTCTCTTGGTAGTTTAAGTTTTAATAAAACTGGAGACTTGTTGGCCTATCAAATTTCTGAGGGTGGTTCTGATTGGAGAACAATTCATGTTAAGGATTTGAATACAGGTGAAACGCTTGAGGACAAAGTCAATTGGGTAAAATTCTCAGCAATCAGTTGGTTTAAAGATGGTTTTTTCTACAGTCGTTATCCAGAACCGGAAGAAGGAAAAGAGTTGTCTGCAAAAAATGAATTTCATCAGGTATATTTCCATAAGATCGGAACTGACCAAGCTGAAGATATACTAACTTACTCAGATCGAGCAAATCCCTTACAAAATGTGTACACATCAACTACACAAGATGAACGATATCTAATTCTTTCTGTAGTTCAGTCTACAAGTGGAAATGCTTTATATTTCAAAAACTTAAATAAACCCAACGCTGAATTTATTCCGATTTGGCAATCTTTTGACAATGATTTCTCTGTTGCTGATAACGATGGAAATAATTTATTGGTGATGACAAATTATCAAGCTCCAAATAATCGAATTATTTCAATTGATACTGAAAATCCAGAGGAAGAAAATTGGAAAATAGTTATTAAAGAAAGTAAAAATGATGCTTTGCAAGGAATTAAAATTATAGGTGGTAAAATCATTGCAACTTACATTCATAATGCTTCAAGTAAAGTTCAACTTCACAATCTAGATGGAGTATATGAATCTGACTTAAAGTTACCTGGTATTGGAACTGTTGGAGGATTTAATGGAAAAAAAGAGGATAATCAAGCATTCTTTTCTTTTACCTCTTTTACTCGACCAACCACAGTTTTTAGCCTGGATATGCCCGCCAACAAAATTGCTGTTTTCAAAGCACCTAAAATTGATTTCAAATCTGATGACTACACTACCGAACAAGTTTGGTTTAAAAGTTACGATGGGACAAAAGTTCCTATGTTTTTAACCTATAAAAAAGGTTTAAAATTGGATGGAAAAAGGCCAACTCTACTATATGGATATGGTGGTTTTGACATTCCCGTTTTGCCCTCATTTAGGGTTTCAAATACTGTTCTGTTAGAAAACGGAGGAATATATGCTGTTGCTAATATTCGAGGTGGAGGAGAGTTTGGAAAAAAATGGCATAAAGCAGGAACATTAGAAAACAAGCAAAATGTATTCAATGATTTTATTTCAGCAGCAGAATATTTGATTGCCCACAATTACACTACTCAAAAAAAACTAGCTATTCAAGGTGGTTCGAATGGTGGACTTTTAGTGGGCGCTTGCATGACACAACGACCTGATTTATTTCAAGTGGCATTTCCTCAAGTAGGTGTTTTGGATATGTTGCGTTATCATACATTCACAATTGGTTGGGCTTGGGCTACAGATTATGGAAGAAGTGATGACCCAGAAGCCTTTAAATATTTAATCAAATATTCTCCATTACACAACGTAAAAGAAACAGAATATCCTGCAACTATGGTTACAACCGCAGATCATGATGACCGTGTAGTGCCAGCTCATTCCTTCAAGTTCATCTCAGAATTACAAAACAAACATCAAGGTGATAATCCAGTAGTAATAAGAGTAGAAACGAGTGCCGGCCATGGGGCAGGTGTACCTACTGACAAACAAATTCAGACTGCAGCAGATATGTCTAGCTTTATGTTTTACAACATGAAAGAGGATGTGATTTATAATTTTAAAAATTAACAGTAAGTGGTGAATGGTTTACTTTTCCTAGGCTTGTACTTGATTTTTGGTATTTTAGAAAAAATAACTATTCACCATTACTAGTATCCTCTTAAAACCACATCTATGAAAATTCAAAGAATCGAGGAGTATAAAATCAATAGTATATACCACATTCAAATTCTTGAATTACTTAAGATGTGTTTTTCCTCATATCCTTCAAATCAATCATTCTACAAACAATTTCCCAGTTTTCGATTTTTGGCATTTGAAGAAAAAAAGTTGGTCGCTCATTTAGCTATAATTCACAGGTTAATTAAAATTGGTGGGGAAAATGCTATTATTTTTGGTATTTCAGATTTATGTGTTCATCCTGATTTTCAAAATAAGAAAATTGCAAGTACATTTTTAGATAAATTAGAAAGCTTAGGAAAAAAACACCAGATTAATTTTATTACTCTGATCGCCCAAGATCAAAATCTTTATAAAAAAAATGGATTTCAAAAAGTAAATAATAATTGTAGATGGTTGATTATTAACGAGACCCAATCACTTGGAGTTGTCCAGCGAAATTTAGATGGAGCATTGATGATTAAAGCTTTAACTAAAAAAAGATGGGGTGCTGGAATTGTAGACTTCCAAGGTTGTCTGTTTTGAAATTTTTAAACTCTTCTAAAAAAATTTAATCTTTAACTTTTATTTAATTATTAAATTAGACAATTAAAGGCATACTCGATTATAAAAAATCACAGTTTTGTAAAAACTCTCTATCATCCCCTCTGAATTCATTACATTTTACTAATTTCGTTTTGAAAAGCGATCTTTTACAATTACGTACTATAAGATGAAATATAAACTCTTTTTACTTTTTCTTTTGTTTACCTGCCTAGGTTTCCAATCCTCGAAAAAAGCTCCGCTTTCTGCTCAAATTGCCAATTACGATATTAGAGTTAAACTAGATATAAATCAAAAAAAATTAATTGCTCATACTAAATTGGTTTGGAAAAACCCTTCCGCTGACACTGTATCTGATCTACAATTCCACCTCTATTATAATGCTTTTAAAAATTCAGAGACTACTTTTTTTTCTGAAAAGGGGCTTCCCTCCCTTTTTAAAACTTCCTTAAAGGATGATTGTAATTGGAGTTGGGTTGAGATTCAAAACATGACAGATAAGTATGGAAATAATCTAGCCTCTAACATGCACTATATTCAACCTGATGATGATAATAAATCAGATCAAACAGTGCTAAGAGTGCCACTTCCAAAACCTGTTTTACCTAACGAATCTATCGAAATTGAATTTGATTGGATTGGAAAAATCCCCAAAACGATGATTAGAACTGGTCATAATATGGATTTCTATTTTATGGCACAATGGTATCCAAAAGTAGGTGTCTATGAACCTGCAGGAATGCGATATGCCGAAAAAGGAGGATGGAATTGTCATCAATACCATTCAAGCGGAGAGTATTATGGAGAGTTTGGAAATTATAAAGTAGATATGACTGTTCCCGAAAATTATATGGTTGGATCAAGTGGTACCCAACCTAATCCCCCCAAAAACAATGGTGATCAAACAACAACATGGAGTTTTGAAGTAAATGATGTAATTGATTTTGCTTGGGGTGCTTCTCCTCATTTTGTGGAAAGCAAAATGAATTGGAAAGGTATTAAAATTCGACTCCTTACCTACCCCGAGCATGTACATTTCAAAGAAAGATATTTTTCGATTTTGCCTCAAGCCTTAGAATTTTTTGAAGATAATTTTGAAAGATACCCATACCCTAGTTTAACGATAATTGCACCTCCTTTCCACGGACTTTACACAGGAGGAATGGAATATCCAACATTGATTACTACATTAAATAGTTGTTTGCTGCCTACTGGTGTCCGGTCAACAGAAATTTTGACAGTTCATGAATTTGTGCATCAATATTTCCAACAAATCGTCGGAACAAATGAGATGGAAGAAGCCTGGATGGATGAGGGAATTACGAACTTTTATGAGGGTGTGATTATGGATAAAATTTATGGTGAGAAAAGCTCGACCATCGATTTCATGGGTATAAAAGCTGGTAATGCTGAAAGTGATCGAGTAAGTTATTTTAATATGGAAAATCCAGCGATTGCCCCAAACTCATTAAACAGTTGGGAATTTCCCGGTGGCTCTTACCACACCATCCAATATAGTAAATCAGCAGTATGGCTAAATACTCTGAAAAAAATTGTTGGGGAAAAAACTTTTAAAGAAGCGATGAAAACTTATTATTTTCGCTGGAAATTTAAGCACCCAAGTGCAAAAGATTTCGTCAATGTAATAAATGAAGTAGTTGCTAAAAATCACCCTGAAGAATTTGGTGATGGTATGAATTGGTTTTTTCAACAAGTGTTATATGGTACCGAAATATGTGATTACGCAATTTCCTCCATTTCCAATAACAATAAAATTACATCTTCCGGGATCTTTGATAATTTAGAAGAATGTGAGAAATCTGAATTTGCAAAAAATGAAGATGATGAAGAAATTTTTATTTCAACTGTAGTAGTTCAACGTCTTGGAAACATGACTTTGCCTATGGAAATACTAGTCCGGTTTGAAGATGGAAAAGAGTTTTTAGAAAAATGGGATGGAATTGCTACTATGACAACCTTTAGTTATGAAAGTACTCAAAAAATTGAATGTGCTGAAATTGACCCTTATCATAAAATACCATTAGATAAAAACCTACTCAATAATAGTTTCACCAGTAAACCTAATTTAAGTGGTGTTCGAAAATATGTCAATGAATTTCTTTTTTGGATGCAGAATGCAATGGAAGGTTTGGGGATGTTAATTTAGTAACAAAGTATTGGATTGCTTTATCAAAAAAAGTCTAATACATCCATCATCAAGAAAATGATAATAATAAAATCTTACCGCTCAGGTTGGAAAAAAGTTTGGAAAAATAAAAAAATGTGGGTGCTGTTGTATTTGCTTAACTTTGCGTTTGCATTATTGTCTGCAGTACCATTTTCAGGTTTCCTGAGTAAATCTATTGGGCATTCATTAGCTAATTTAAATATGTTGAATAGCTTCGACTATACATTTATTTCAGACCTAGTGAGAGAATATGAAAGTGGACTCTCAGTCATAATGAATTTATCAGTGGGAATTATTCTTTTGTTCTTTATATTTTCAATTTTTTGGATGGGAGGTATTTTGTCTATCTTAAAAAACAAGGAAAATAATTATTCTTTTCGACAGTTTTGGCAAGGAAGCACCGTTTATTTTTGGAAACTAACTAGATTGACCTTTTATTTTAGTTGTTTTCAAATCATAATTTTTGGCTTTTTTGCATTCTTATTTTTGCGGCAAGGTATTTCACCGTTCGAAATAAAAAGTGAAATTTCAATTATTAAATCTATCGCGATTCTTCTACCTATATACATTTCATTTGCCATAATAATTTTCATGATTCAAGACTATGCAAAGATTCATATAGTTCATGATAATAGAAAACTTATTTTTCAATCTATCAAAAATGCTTTTCAATTTGTTTTAAAAAACTTTGGAAAATGTTTCGGCTTGTATCTTTTCAACCTTGTGACCTTTGCAGCATTTTTTGGAATCTATTGGTCTTTGAGCAATAGTTTTAAAAGTGATTCTTCTCCTACAATAGCTCTCTTATTTATAATTGGGCAATCATTCATTTTTAGTCGAATTGCTGTCAAAATTCTAAACTTAGGAAGCGCAATGGAGTTGTACCATACTGAATCCTAAACCTCTTTCCTCAATATTTTCACTTGTTAGATCGATAAAAATGGAAAATCGGAATATCCACAGAAATAGTAGCTCCAAATCTCCAAGCGTTGGGTTGTAACTTATTATTTTGATCCGTAATTTTTTGAAGAAGTGGTGTGTACTGTGCTCCTAACATAAATGCCAGCGGCGTATTTCCAATTCCCCATACTGCATGAATACCAGGTGAAATAATTTGTTCCCATTTAATTTCTTCTGAAAACCCTTCCCCTTCTGAATTACTCCATCGGTAACTAAATGCAGCTCCAATATCAACTATTGGAACATAAATAGAAAAAGAGTGTCCTTTTGCCTTCACTCCATAGAAATTGTTTCCCCAATTTAATGATAAACCAATTGGAGTAGTTACACCATATTGTAGGTTCAGATTCTGCCTCACCGCAATTTAAGGATACTCCAGCTGCAAATTCAACTATTTCTTCCTGGTATTTTTCCTCTGATTCTACTTCTTCAAACTTGTATTTCAAATCGTATTTAACCCTAAACAACTCATGTCAGAATAAGATATCACCACTTTCTCTTCATTCAAATAAGCTTGAAAACTTTCTGGAAATAAAGAATCACATTCCAATAATAAATGATAATCTTCTCTTTGCAAAAATTCTTCATTTTAGAGTAAGACTTTTGTAGCCTTAAAAGCTTTCTGAGATAAAACAAAAAATGGAAAACAGAAAAATAATTGAAGTAGATTGAATTTCATTATGGAGTTGGTTTGTTTTGAAGAAGTAGAGGAGAATCCTGTAAATATGTGTTTTGTAAATTAATAAAACAAAATATCAAAATAAAAAAAGCTACCGACAAATCAATGCCAATAGCTTTTCAAATTACTGTTATCAAAATCAGTAAACAGTTTTAATTAAGCTTTCATTTATATTATCTAAAATTGTCTTATCGCTTTCCAAGATCCTGTAATTGGAAGAGTACCTCCTCCATTTGGATCATCAATATTACCTATAAATGTTCCAGAATTAGTCTCTCCAATTACTGCGGAATATTGATCAACCGTTACTGTCATATCTGTTCCATTTACGAATGTTCCATTTGCAGTAGAGAAGTAAAAGCCGATTACATCAAATGTTCCAGGGCCATCAATAATGGCTTGTAAAGAACACGAATTTTGATTAGCATCACTTCCATATAAATAGTGATAACCTACACCTGTACCCAATGAATCAAAAAGAGAAACAGACTCTGTCAAAGTGAAAGTTGTTCCATTATAATCATAGATGATATACTGTGCTAAAGAAATACAACCTTGTAATTCACCGAAATCAACAGTACTTGAAGCAGTAAATAAAGTCGCATCACTTTGGGTAAAATCATCTAAATCTACTGCTGTAATTTCAACATCAGTTGCAGTTCCACAATGAGTAAAAGTATAATCTATCGTTCCGTCAGTTGTATAAGCATAGTACTGTGCCCAGCCTAATTTGATTTTTGCATAACCGTTTACTATTGGATTATTGTCGCAATCAACTAACGTTCCACTTACATTCATTGAGTTATCGATAACTGCTGAAGGATCAATATTGATAGGATCTAGAGTCATATCTGTTGTAAATGGTCCAACCTCAGCAGTATAAATTGCATCGCCACAATTAGTATATCCTGCAGGATAAATATTTAAAGTGAATGTTGTATTAGTTGGAACTTGTCCTGAAAATATGCCTCCTGAATTGGTTACATCACAAGCTGTATATTCCCATCCTTGACCACTATCAAAATTTAAACAAACATTAGCACCTTCTAAACTTAATCCTTCTAACAATACACTTCCGTCCAAGTAAATTAAATCCCAGTTAACGTCACAATTCCAAAAAGTAAAGTGAGCAACCTCTCCTACATATTCGTTGCCTTGTAAGGTTGCTTTTCCTTCTTCTTTCCATACTCCATTCGTTTCGTCAAAAAACCAAAGTGGAATTTCAACAGGTGCTGAACTTGTTTGTCCACTTGCAACTGGCATCGTTAATTGTACTGTTTTGCCATCAGCTACATTTAATAATTCTCCGCTACTTCCTAATAATTCTACGGCAACCATTCCATAAGAAGTCAAACCTTCTTCTACATTATCAGTTGTAATTCCTCGAAGATCTCCAGGCATGATTAAAGAGAGGTTATCAACAGTTGGATCTAAATATTGGGCAGCTACTTCAACTGTTCCTGTGTATAAATTTCCATTTGCATCGGCAATTGCATTTGCAGGAAATTCTAATTTCACTCCTTCTGGAGTTGTAACTGTTCCTCCACTTGCTCCAACAGTTCCTTGTATTATTTTTTCTAAAAGACTAATTTTTATATTAGATCGTTGGTTGGCGTATGCGAAGAAAGTTCGAGAACCGTGGAAAAATCCAGCTTTTTGAACCTTTACAAATGCTCTGTTTTCAGGGACAGTCACATTTTCAAATTTAAAAATTCCATTAGCATCAGTTGTCGTTGTTTCAGTTCCAAAACTTACCGTAGCATCTGAAATTGCAGCATTATTTATATCAACAACTTGTCCTGCTACAGAGGTATTTACATTTATAAAATTTCTTGTAGTATCAATTGGTGGTGTTAAATCCTCCACTATTGGATCTTTTTTACATGAGGTAAACATGATCATACCTGCTAACACGAAAAGAATATTTTTTTTCATCTGAATTGAATTTTTAAATGATTTATAAAAATGATTTTTGAATTGAAACAAGAAAGAAGTTTTCTTATTTGCTTAACAATTAGGTACACGAGAAATTGGGTGGGAAAAGTTGGGTCAAATCTAACTTATTATTAAAAATAAATAAAATGACATACAGTAAAGACTAGGCATACCTTCTTTACACAGGAGTTTTTAAATTTTAGATTTTCTCTTTTGTAAACCATTTATATAAAATTGGTACTACCACTAATGCTAATAACGTACTCGAAATCATCCCACCAATAATCGTAATCGTTAGCGGCGACCATTGGTTTGTTCTTTGTAAAGTCAATGGAACCAATCCTAATATAGTCGTAATCGAAGTCAATACAATCGGTTTAAATCGACGCTTACTTCCAATAATAATCGCTTCTTGCAAAGTCATCTGTCCTTCTTCGACCAATTGGTTAATGTAATCAACTAAAATAATTGAATTGTTCACCACAATCCCAATCAAACTAATCAATCCAACAAATGCAAAAAATGAAAATGGCCAACCAGTCAAATACAATGCAATAAAGGATCCACAGATAGCCAAAGGAATTGCTGAAAAAACAATAAACGGTTGTAATACAGAACGAAATTGCAAAACCAAAACTGCAAAAATTGCTACCTGCGCTAAAATCAAAATCACACCTAAACTTCCGAAAGTACTTTGTTGTTCTTTGTATTCTCCACCTATCACATATTCATATCCTCGTGGTAAATCAATTTCCTCTAATTTCTCAATAATACTTTGAGTGATTGGAATCGTTTTATCCAAATCATTAACTCCAGCAATAACTGAAGTATTCCTTTTTAGATCCAAATGCTCAAACTGTGCAACACCTCCTTCAAATTGAATATCAGCAATATGATTCAATGGAATTTGTCCACCCATTCGATTAGCAATATATATTTTATTCAAATCTTCAATACTAGGAGATTCATCGAAAGGCATTCGAATCACTAGGTTATAATCATTATCATCATCCAAAGTAATTTTATCTATGGCTAAACCATTTAAACTAGCTCGGACTGTTTGATCAAAATCTAATTCTGAAACACCTAAGAGTCCTGCTTTTTCTCTGTTTAGGTTTATCTTTAACTGAGTTTGATCTCTACGCATAGGGTTGTTAATATTAATAACATTCGGAGTGTTTTCTAAAATATTCTCGACCTCAAGGGATAACTTTTTTAAAATTAATAAATCCTCACCGACGATTTCAATCTCAATTGGAGCTTTAACTGGAACACCATTTTTTAATTCCTCAGTTGTAATCTCTGCTCCCAAATATTGTTTAAAACTCTTTCTCAAATCTGAAATTGTTTTATAAAAACGCCCTTGATCCCATTCTGTAAAATTGACCAAAATCTCACCTCTAGATTTCATAAAAGACGCTGGAATTTTGTTGTAATAAATTTGTGGATTTCCATGGCCAACATTGGTGGTATAGTTTTTAACATAATCCATAGAGTCTAAAACTGATTCTACAAATTCAATCGCCTTTTCAGTTTCAGCCATACTTGATCCCCTAGGCGTTCGAACATCAATTAGTAACAATGGTTTGTCTGCTGTTGGGAAAAAACTAACTCCAATTTTCGGAAATAGCGAAAAACTAAAAATTAAAACAGCTATTGAAGCAATCATAATCAACCATCCAGTCTTCAAAGAAAACCTTAAAATTGGATCGTAAATTCTATTCTCCATCCAAAAGAAAAATTGATCAGCATAAGATAGCTTTAATGGAGCTTTTTTTTCCATCACCCAATTAGATAAAATAGGTGAAAATGTCAGTGCTAAAATCAAAGATATGACTAAAGTAAAAATCACTGTAAATGGCAATGATTGTAAAAATAATCCTGCGCCTTCGCCCAATTGACTCAAGGGAAAAAAGGATAAAATTGTTGTGACAGTGGAACTAAATATAGCTAACCCTACTTCAGAAGCGCCTTTCATTGCAGCTTCCCGTCTTGAAAAGCCTTCTTTAATGAATCGATTAATATTTTCAAGCACCACTATTCCATTGTCCACTAAAAGTCCCAATGCTAAAACCAAAGAAGCAATAGAAATCTGTTGCAAACCAAAACCTGCTCCCTTTAACAATCCCAATGACAAAATCATACAAAGCGGAATCAAAGTAATAATGATAAATGCAGAACGCCAACCTAACACCAATAATATCACAATCCCAACTAGTAAAACACCTTGCAATAAGTTGGAAAAAAATTCATTGATTCTTTTTTTTACTGCAGAAGCTTGTTCAAAAGAAACATTTAGGTAAACATTTTTGGGTAAATCACTCTTAAACTCATCAGCTAGTAATTGAACTTCTTGGTCAACATCAATAATATTTTCGCCAGTTTTTAATTTTAGAGTGATAAATATGGATTTCATTTTGTTGAACTCTGCTTTCCATAATAGGTCTTCATTTTCCATCGTCACCTCAGCAATATCTCTCAGATAAACAACTCTATTGTTACCTACTGCGATGATCGTATTTTTTACTTCTTCAATATTATCATACCCTCCTGTACTTTTGATAGTAAAATTCTTAGAACCAGCACCAACATTACCTCCTGGGATATTGATATTATTTGATCTTAATATTCCAGCAACCTGTCCTAAGTTAATATTCTGGGCAGCCATCCTTTCGTAGTCCAATGATACTCGAATCTCTTCAGAAGGACTTGCCTCGATCCTGATTTTATTCAACCCATTGACTGATTCTAACTTATCCTCAAAATCTTCTGCTAGGTCATGCAATTCATGATAATTCACATTTTCTGAACTTAAAGCAAAGACCAAATAATTCACCATTTCCTCTGGTTTAATTTGCCGAACATCAAACAACACAATTCCATCTGGCAAATCCCCCCTTACACTATTTATTTGGCGCAAAACTTCATTATATTTTTCTGTATAATCCCCCTCAAATTCTGAATTAACTCCTACTCGTGCCAAGCCTTCTGAAACAAACGCTTCAATTTCTGTAATCCCATCTAATTCATTTATCGCTTTCTCAAGAGGATCTACTATTAAATTCTCCATATCCTCAGGACTAGTTCCAGGATATACAATCACCATATTATAAAAAGGAAAATTAACCTGAGGATCCTCAGAACGAGACATGCTTATAAATGATCGAACACTTAAAACTATAGCAATTAAAATTACGATTACAACAAATTGGGCATTTCGAATAGCTAACCTAGTTAAATTCATATTTTTATTTTATATAGATTCGATCTCCATCAATTAAGTATGCTGCACCTGTAGTTATCACTTTTTCTATTGTACCTTCAACAGGTTTTTTTATAAAAATAGAATGGTTTGTAATATGAATAAGTTCTACTTTTACCATTTTAGCAATGGTATCAGATTCTGTTGGAATAAAAATCATCAATTCTTTTTGATCTCCCTCAACGATTGATAGAATTGGTAATTCAAGATAAGGTTCGCTGTCCTTTGGATTTATCTTCGCTCGACCTATAGAGCCATTTCGTAGTCTTTTATTTTTGGAGTCAATCGATATTTTCACTTCAAATGTTCCAGTCAATGGATCAGCAGATTCTGCAATATTGGATATTTGACCGTAAAATAATTCATTAGGAAATGCATCAAAGCCTACTTCCGCTTGACTCTTCAATTTTACACGATTAACATCTTTATCAGAGAGTGAAACTTTCATCACATAAGTACTTCCTTGAGATGAGGCAACTATTAAAATTGGCTGCCCGGGTGAGACCAACTCATTTGGTTCAGACAATTTTCGTATCACTCGACCGTTGACAGGGCTAATAATTTTTGCATATTTTTGGTTAAACTTCGCTATTCCTAAATCCGCCTCAGAAACTTGTAAAAGCGTTGTTAAATCATCGACATTTTCTGAGGTCGCTACTGAGTCTGCAAACATGCTTTTAACTCTCTCTAAATCTCGGTAAGCTTTTTGAACAGCTCTTTTTGCTTTTAAAACCTGTGCATCAATTTCATTAGTTCGCATTGTTCCTAATAAATCTCCTTTTCGAACAAAATCGCCTTCCTTAACTTTTAGTGATGAAATAAATCCACCGATTTTAAATGAAAGTTTGTGTTCTGTATCTGAACCAAGTCTACCAATAGTTTGAATTGGAATAGGATCAGTTTTCGTTTCGACTGTTTCAACCTTCACAAAGTTCTTTTGTCGAGCAGGTTCTGTTGATTCATTTTGATGGTGATCTACTCGACAAGAAAAAACAAAAATGAACAGTAAAAAAAATATAAAGTGTTTCATTTTATATTATTATAAATTTGAATATCGTTATTCCCTTCACATTAAAAAATCTCTTTGAAATTATGACTATCAGTCCTTTAATTACTTTTCAATAATTCTATCTAGCTCAGACAAAAGAATCAAATAATCATATTTAGAGAGCACCCTTGTCATTTTACTTGTTGTCAAACTATTTTGAGCTTGAGTCAATTGGATCAGAACTGCTTTATCATTTCGGTACCTAGCATAGATTGCATCAAAACTTTTTTGCGCGCTTGATACAGCCACCTTTTCTGCTTGCATCCTAAATTGTAGAGAACGAATTTTGTAAACAACTTGGGTTACCTCTATTTCCACTTTTTGGGATAATCGTTTCCTTTCGTTTTCTAGAATTCGTTGATCAACTTTAATTTCTTCAATTCTCTTTTTCCTCATACCTCCGTCAATTAAATCCCAATTCATTCCTAATCCAACTGTAAATAATTGACCTCCGTTGCTAAAGTTAAATGATTCTGTTTGCAATCCAATTCCTCCAAAAATACCAAGAGTTGGCTTCTTCTCCTTATCAATTCTTTTTTGATTAAGTGAATTTACAATAGCTCCGACATCAAGTTTTCTAAACTCTAATCGAGATTGTAAGGCATCATTTTTTAATGATGTAATGTTCCTACTTTCTCGAATCTTACTATTCAAAACATTTTCATCTATTAGGATTTCAGCATCTAAAGATCTATTAAGTAATAAATTAAAATAGACTTTTGATAAATTTTGTTCCTCCATCACCATAGCTTTTTGGCTTTGCAAATTTGCTATTTGATACTCAACATCTGATAAAACATCTGGCGTAGCCTTATCGTATTTAACTAACTTTTTATTGAAGTTTAAAACCTCTAATAATAACTTTTCAGTTTCGCCTAGGATTGTTAGACCTTCAAAGGTTTTGAGATAATTAAAATAACCAATTTTTACTTGAGCAATAATTTCTCTTTTGCTCAACTCGATATTAAGAACATTGATTCGAAGCAATTCATTTTGAATTCTTTGATTATATTTTATCGAACTATTTATCAATGGTTTTGAAATAGACAATTGCAAATCCAGATAATTATTTGGTGTTAGTTGGATTTTTTCATTTTCTATATTTGTTGGAAAGTTAGTTGAACTAGTCAATTGGTTCAATGTTCCGTATACAGGATTGAATAAATCGCCCAGTGGGAATAATAATTCTCTCCCCCCTTCAGCAAATAAATAACTAGCATTTAAATCAACTGTTGGTTTCCACAATTTATTAGCTTGTTCAACTTTTGAATATTGCTTTTCCTCTTTTAATATTTCAGATTGAATACTTAAATTATTACTCAATGCATCTTTGATATAATTATTTAAAATATCACTTTGAGCATAACAAACAGAAAGGGAAATAAATTGGAAAGGAATAAATAGAAGGATTGATATTTTGATTCTCATTTTGAGCATTTTATAACTAACATAAGAATAGGGAATTATTTAATTGGGAAGAAAGATATTCTGATGAATCGTAAGAATTGAAGGCTGAATTGTAAAAACTAATCAAATAACTTTTTTTGCAAGATATTAATCTTCTAAATGTGTATTAAAAAAAATAAAAACACCCGAAAAAGATATTACCCCTTATTCGATTTCTTACCTAAAAAAAATTGAGTTATTTTTTTTAGAAAATCCAAAATCGTTTTTTTTTAGTCATAACTATAATTATTTTTCTTTTCAAACTGATGTGATATACACTTACAGGAAAGAACCCTAAGTAATAAAATTTTCAGTACTTGAACATAAGTCATCAAAGGTTATTAAATTTTTTCTCTAGTTGTTATGTCATTTTTAAAAGTAGTCAGTTGCATGGAGCTAAAGAAATTAATACTTCTACTTATCCAGTTTTGAAAATAATTATGCCCACCAAAAAGTATCAAAATAGAATCCTTTCTGATCCCAACCCTATTGTAGATCAGAAATTCCAAAACATAAATCATGTATAATACAAAGTTAGAAATTACTTAATAATCTGTTTTAACTTCTGAAAGATCAAAATTTAGGTATTTTGTAATAATTGTTAACGAACTCTAACATTTTACAATCTAAAAATATAGGTTCACCTTTTTTCCCATCATACTTATTGATAAAGTAAAACTTATTTTAGGTTTAGAATACAACTAACAAACCACCTTTAAAAGATAAACAGAAATCCTACAATAATAAAAACTTGACAGAATTGGAGTACTTAATTTCTGCAGTAAGAACAATTATTTCATGATTAACAAAAAAAAATATTATAAATAAACCATATCTATAGATCGTGAAATTAACATGAATATTTTTGATGTTTTTATCAAAGATTTAAAATATTTTACTATTTTTGGGAAAACAAATTATAATCGGGTATAATTTAATTTTCAAAGACTTTCGTTTTATCCTTTCCTGTAACACATATCATATCAAAAAACGCTGTCAATTATTGACCTAAGGCCAATTCCAATGATTAAAAATTATTCAATATAATATTTTTTAGTCCAGGCTTTAAAGACAATTATTAAAATTTCTTTCAATAAATAGGAATTTATTGCAGTCATTTTTCTAAAACTATCTATCAAACCCGATCTAAATATGAAAAAGCAATTTAATTTTGCTAGTGTTAAAGTTCTGATTCTTATTATTTTCTCTTTTGGTTTTGCAAGTTTGACTACAGCAAAATGTGTTTATCTCAAACCAATGAATATCAAAAAAATGGGTATGGGATTTATGCTATCTTGGGAAACTTCTGAAGAGGCTGATATTCAGGCTTTTGTGATCCAAAGATCCACTAATGGAATTGATTTTAAAAATGCTGGTGATGTTAAAGGTGCGGGCTATTCAACTAAAGTTACTTCTTATCGATTTCTTGATTTAATCCACACTGGCAAAAAAACTTGTTATAGACTGCTGCACTATGCTACAGATGGTAGTTTTACAATTAGTGAAACATTCTTTATGGACAAAAAAAACAACTCAACCTTTTCAATAGCTTCTGTAAACAGTACCATCACAAATAATGAAATAAGTTTAACATTAGATGCAAAAAAATCAATGACAATTAATTATGAGGTTGTTAATAAAGGTGGCCAAATAGTAAAAAAGGGCTCTCAAAAAATCAATACAGGGAAAAACTTTGTAAATATAAATTGTAAAGCATTCTCAACAGGAGCATATAATGTGGTTTTAAAGAATGGAAATAAAAATTCAAATATCACAATTAAAAAAGTTTCTGAGAGAGAGATGCCTCAACTTGAATATATTGTTGTGCATATGTAATAAACTTCAAAGCACAAATAAAAAAGCAGGATTTACTTGATTGTAAATCCTGCTTTTTTATTTTAGGCAAATATGTTTAATAAAAAAAATGATTTGAATCTGGAAGGTGAGTAATTATTCTAAATCTATGACATTTATTGAAACAAAGGAGAAGGACTATTTCTAAAAAAATCCCTATTTTCACTTTAAAAAAATGAAAAAATTTCTCCTCCTTCTTCCCATTATTTTTCTTTATGCCTGTAAATCCCAACCCCACATTACTCCCCTTCTGCAACTTTCAAAAAATCACAAAGTCATTTTTCTAGATAGTCTCAAAGCAGGTAACGCAATCATCAAAGATGAAATGGAAAACTTTTTTTCATTAATCACTCCACTTGATATTAGTATCCAAATGAAAAAAAACTTTGAAGTAGAAACGTCTCGAAATGAAATCATTAAAGAATATAAATCATTTTTAAAAAAAGATGTTTTAAACTTCTCCAAGGAGGAAATGGAATATGTAAACGGAGTTTTTAAAGAGGCTTATGAAATGTGCAACAAAGTTTCTACATCTATATTCCCAAAAGAAATTAAGCTAATAAAAACTCACGCCAATCATTACGGCCACGGAGCTTATTACACTCGCGAAAATTGTATTATCATTCCAAAAGATGAATTGGATTTACGAAATAAAGAAGGGTTCTTGGAAACAATGTTCCATGAAATATCTCATATATACACTCGCTTTCATCCAGAAAAACAAAGAGCACTATATAAATTAATTGGCTTTTCAAATATAGGAAATATGTCGAATCTTTTAATAAAAGAAGAATTAAAAAGTAGAATATTATTAAATCCAGATGGTATTAACTTTGCTTATCACATCGAATTAAAAGAAAAGAGTGGTCGACCCTACTCTGCTATCCCAATTATAAAATCTAACGAAACAATGTATATCGAATCCAAAAATGATTTTTTCAACTATATTGATTTTAGTCTATATAAAATAAGTATCCAACACGGTGTCCAAGTGAAAACTGATGCCGAAGGAAATTCCACAATTAACATGGATAATGTGCCCAACTTTTTTGAAAAAATCACTTCAAATACTGATTATATTATTCACCCTGACGAAATCATCGCTGATAATTTCATGTACTTAATGATGCGCGAGAAGAAGAACGGGTTGATCCGAAGCTTTTCAAAAGATGGTACAGAACTATTGAGAAATATTAAAAATATCTTGATCGATGAATCTATGAATTAATTATTATTTTAAATCATAAAATTAAGAAAAGGCAGTTTGCGAAAAACTATAATACCTTCTTTATATCTAAAAAAAATCAATCAAACTATCAATCGAAATCCTATTTTCGTCGAAAATTTAAATAAATTGTTCATATCTATATTAATTTTGACCTTCATCAAATAAAAGTGATAGATTATGAATGAAAAAAAATACAAAGCAGACAACATCATAAAGAATCATGTAATGTTTGCAACGGGTGCAGGAGCAATTCCAATTCCATTATTAGATTTTGCAGGGGTTACGGCAGTTCAACTGGATATGATGAAAAAGTTGACTAATCTTTATAATGAAAATTATTCAGAAAATGTAGGGAAAGCATTTATTGCTTCTTTGACTAGTACATCTATAGCTCGAATGGGTGCATCTTTGATAAAAGCTATTCCTATAGTTGGAACTGCTTTAGGTGTTGTTTCCATGTCAATTATGTCTGGCGCTTCAACTTATGCTTTGGGTAATGTAATTACACAGTTTTTAGAAAAAGGAATTGGCTTTAAAGATTTCAATGAAGATATGGCTCGGAAAATTTATGAAGAAAATTTAGAAAAAGGAAAAAAAATAGCTGAAGAATTAAAAAATAAAGCGGAGGAAAAAATGGGAGAAATGCAAGATGAAGACTTCGATATACCGACCACTTCAGAAGATGCAGAACCAAATTCTACTTCAAATACCCCCCCGCCAAAAGTAGTACCTGAAAATGATGTGTATGCTGAATTAATGAAATTAGGCAGCTTACGTGACCAGGGAATTATCACAGATGAGGAGTTTGCCAAAATGAAAAAAGAGATAATTGACAAATTCTAACAACTCAATAGTTAATATTTTAGTCTCAATCAATAAAGAGCAACTTCAACAGGTAATTGGTCAACAATTACCTGTTGATCTTTTGAACCATTTCTCTCCAAAAAAATTAAAGGAAATTCGGATCAGCGTCAGAAGAAAAGGAAATATAGATGTTACTGCTGAAAATAATAGTTTTAAATATAGAGTTCTTTTCGAACTTTTTGTCCAAAAAGATACCATGCTGGTAAATATGGATATGCTATTTGAAATTTATTTAGAATTTATAACTAAGTTCCTTTTTAAAGACAGTTGGGAATTAGCAACCCGTACTCAAATAACTGGTTACCAATGGATTAAAAAACCTGAGTTGGACCTTGGAATATTTAATATTTCTCTGGAGAATACAGTTTTAAAAGCCATTCAAAGTAATAAAGAAATACTTTGTAAAAAGGTCGATAATAAAATTAAAGAGATTGGAGATATTCGCACTAAATTGAATCAGATACTTTCTATTTTGCCCAATCCTATTCCAACTCCATCAGACGAACAAGTCTGGTGGCAATGTAAAATGATCAAAACTTCCATTAGCCCACTCTTTGAAAAAGACGGATTTATTTATATAAAAACAGCTTTGGAAGCTAATACGGAATTTTCTTTTGGCAAACCTTTGGAAAAATTAACCACCGTCATAAAGGCTCCTGATATTGTTCCAGATATTGAGAAAGAAAGCCATCTGCAAACGCTACTTTCAATCACCTTTAAAACGGTAGAAAAATCTGCAATGAGGTGGTTACAAAAACAATCTTTTGAACTAAAAGGTCGAAAAATTCAAATCGTAGCAGTTCGGATAAAACAAGCTAGACAACGATTAAAAATAACTATAAATCTAGAAGGAAGCTTTGAAGGAGAAATAATTTTAGTGGGGAAGCCTGTTTTTGATTCTTCAAAAAATGAGATTCAAATAAAGGAAATTGAATTAGATTTAAAAGGAAATAATTTTTTAAGCAAAACGATGGTTATCTTTTTAAGAAAAGTGATCGAAAATAAAATTTCAACCTTGTTAAATTTTCCTATTCAAAAATCAATTGACCTCATGAACCAAAAAGTAAAATATATTCCATTTCAAAATGGATTATTCGCGAAGGGAAAAATCAATACATTGAATATTCCTTTCATAAAAGTGCAAAGTGATTCTTTGATAATTTGTTTATCAGTAAAAGTAAACTTACAAATAGGTTTAGAGCAAATACTCAAGTGAGATCTGCTCTAGCAAATGCAAAAAATAGTCACTTGCCTACGAATACTCATACCCGCTGAATCACCTTTTTATTTTTTCCTAATTTGCATCCATTATGAAATTAAAAACGTTGAATTAATAAATGCAAATTTTCAAAAAAATATATCACTTCATTTTTCAACAACACTCGCGTAAATCCAAAGTTATAATAGCACTATTATTTTTAGGTTATTGGATTTGTCTCCCCTCTCCTCTCTTCAATGACCCAACTTGTATGGTTTTGGAGGACAAAAATGGAAACCTTATTGGTGCTAGGATTGCAGCAGATGGACAATGGCGTTTTCCACAAATAGACTCTGTTCCTCGTAAATTTGCAAAAGCAATTATCACCTTTGAAGATAAGCGATTTTATAAGCATATTGGTTTTGATGCAAGAGCATTTCTTAGAGCAATCCAACAAAATATTTCCAATCAAGAAATAGTAAGTGGAGGAAGTACCTTGAGTATGCAAACCATTCGCATGTCTCGCAAAGGAAAGTCTCGAAATTTTTTCCAAAAAATTATAGAAACCATATTGGCAACTCGTTTGGAAATAAGTTATTCCAAAGAGGAAATTTTGGAAATGTATGCTTCTCATGCGCCCTTTGGAGGAAACGTAGTTGGCTTAGATGCAGCAGCATGGCGATACTATAATAAGCCTCCTGAAAATTTGAGCTGGTCAGAAGCAGCGACCCTTGCAGTTCTTCCAAATAGCCCAGCATTAATCCATCCAGGACGTAATCGAAAACAGCTAAAATCCAAGCGTAATCGATTGATTGACAAAATGTTAAAACAAGGTTTTATTGATCGATTGACAGCTGACTTAGCAAAAGAAGAACCCCTTCCCGAGAAACCTTTGGCAATTCCTAGACTGGCTCCTCATCTTTTGGATCAAGCTTACAAAGAGCATTTTTATGGTAAAAGGAATCAGCATACTTTGATCAAAACAACCATTGATCAAAATTTACAAAAGCAAGTCAATGATATTTTAAAAAATCATCAACAAAATTTGCAAGGAAACGGTATTTTTAATGCGTGCGCATTTATCATTGAAATTGAAACTAATAATATTATCGCCTACGTCGGTAACATTCCTAGCGCTGGAAAGTCGCACGGAGAACAAGTTGACATCATTCAAGCACCTAGAAGCACAGGAAGTATTTTAAAACCGTTTCTGTATAGCTTTATGTTGCAGGAGGGAGAGATTTTACCAGAGATGTTGATTCAAGATATTCCTACAACAATTGGAGGCTATCGCCCTGAAAATTTTCATCAAAATTATGATGGTCGAGTTCCCGCCAAACGGGCTATTATCCGTTCGCTTAATGTGCCTTTAGTAAAGATGCTACAAGAATACACTTACGAAAAATTCCATTTTGGTTTGAAAAATATTGGATTAACGACTTTAAATAAACCTCCAGATCATTATGGTCTAACTTTAATTCTAGGAGGTGCTGAGGCTAACCTTTGGGACGTGACTAGCACTTATGCTTCGATGAGTCGCACAGTTAATCACTTTCATAAAAATGATGGTCGTTATGATCGTAAGGATTTTCAAAAGCCTAATTATGTTTTTGAAGACCACCATGAGCCTATGGCAAAAAAACAATTGGAATCAGAGCCTCCATTTTTTAGTGCTTCTGGAAGTTGGTTGGCATTTGATGCAATGCGAAATTTAGAACGACCAGACTCGGAAGGTAATTGGAAAAGTTTTTCATCGAGTAATACCATTGCTTGGAAAACTGGAACTAGTTTTGGTTTTCGAGATGCTTGGGCAGTCGGGGTAACACCAAAATACGCGGTCGGAGTTTGGGCTGGAAATGCAGATGGAGAAGGTCGCCCAGGGTTGATTGGAGTACGGGCTGCGGCACCTATACTTTTTGATATTTTTAGTTTGTTACCTTCTGGTAAATGGTTTGAGCAACCCGTAGATGAAATGGTGCAAATTCCAGTTTGTATAGAAAGTGGATACCGCGCTGCTTCGATTTGCAATATAGATAGCATGTGGGTTCCAGCAGCAGGCGTTAAAGCAACTTCTTGTCCTTTTCATCAAATGATAAACTTAGATAAAAATAATGGACTACAAGTCACCTCTGACTGCGAAAGTCCTTCAAATATGATGCATGTTTCTTGGTTTGTTTTACCACCTGTGGAAGAATATTATTTTAAGCCTCATCATGCATTTTATCAAACATTACCACCATTTCGTTTGGATTGCCAGACTGGAATCGCAGCAGCTACAAATAATCCAATGCAACTTATTTATCCAAAGGAACTAACTAAGATTTTTGTTCCAGTTGATTTAGATGGAAAATTGAGTCGGACGGTTTTTAAAGTAGCACATCGAAATCCCTCGGAAACGATTCATTGGCATTTAGATGAAAGTTATTTAGGGAGCACATCTGATTTCCATGAAATGGAATTAAATCCTGAGAAAGGATATCATTTGTTGACTTTAGTTGATAAAAAAGGAAATCGATTAGAAAGAAAGTTTCGCATTATTGGTAAATAAGACCTGATGTTAAGTTTATCGTTTTACCTCGTAAGTTATCAAAATGGACAATCTAGATCTTTACCTAAAGAATAATCACCTACAGCTGAAAACTAATTTAGCTGTAGGTGATTGTAAAATACTATGCGAAAACTAAACAATTTAAATATACGTTGCCTTTTTTACGTAGGAAATATATTAATAATTATTGATTCCTAATTTATGTGAACGTTAGATTTCTTTCAGCAAATGGTTTTACAATTTTCATTGTTGACTGATCTTATCCAAATGTATTAATTTTACAATATTTTCATTCGAATAAAATATATCAAATCAGTCTAATATAAGATTAAAATTCTGTTTTTTTTGCTGTTACAAGAATTGGAGAAATCGAAAACGGCAAGATTGAAAAATGGAATTTCACAAAAAGGCAAAAAATTTCCTACACTTTAAAAGGGAAAAGAAAGTGTAGGAAAATTAAACATACTATGAGAAAACTAATGTAATATAGGGCACAGAATACGTTCTAAAAACCTATTTTTACGAAATGGAGGTGGAATCAACTGAAGTGGTACTAATTATTTAGGAAACGGTAAATAAGGAATGGAGTATATAATATCTTTCAATAAAGGAAAAAAATTTCCTGCATCTCAGGAGGGAGCAAGATGCAGGAAGATTAAACAAACATACTATGAGAAAACTCCTGCAATATATAGCGAGTTTATTTAATATCATATACAAAATGACAGAGTGGAATGAAATTATTAGAAAGCGGTAGATACCATTTAGATAACGGATTTTAATATTAGTTAAATTTTAATTTGAAGGTCAATAATTGGTATTTTTACTTCAACTCGTGTTCCAATACCTTTTCCTTTTGTATCTCGTAAATCAATGGTCTTGACATGAAACCCTTTTTTGTGAGACTTCTGCAAAATTCTTAATCGTTGTTCAGTTATACTTGTGCCTCTTGATTTATGAGTTAAATGATAACCATCTTTTCTTTGACGCTCTTTGGCAACTTCCCTTCCAATTCCATTATCTTGAATAACACACAAAATAGTATCTTCATCAAATAAGGAAAAGTTTATTCTTACCAAACCTGATTCTACAGTTCTTAATCCATGCTCTATTGCATTTTCAACATATGGTTGAATGATCATAGTTGGCATTCCCATAATATCTTCTTCTATGTCCTCACTCAAATTAATTTCATATTTGAGGAAATTTTCAAATCGTAATTTTTGATTCAGCAATAAGTAATCTTCTAAAAAATCTATTTCTTTTTCCAACGAAATCATTTCCAAATCTGAGTACTCCAAACTTTGTCTCATTAATTTCGCAAATTTGGCCAAATACTTTGTAGCAGATTCTGTTTGTTCTGAGGTGATAAAATTTTGAATACTGTTTAATGCATTGTACATAAAATGTGGATTCATTTGAGCACGCAAAGCTTTAAGTTGTAATCCAGTTGCCTGCAAACGTAACATCTTTGCTTCTTGTTCGCTTTTTTCAGTTTCATATTTTACTTGCATTTCCATCACTCCCCTTTCATTGACCTCTTCATTATGTCGTTCTTTTATCTCATTGTAAAGTTGTAAGTATTCGTATGCTGATTTAAAATTCTCTAAATCTGCGTGATACTCCGCGATGTGCTGACAAACATCAGAAAGTTGTTTTTGATCATTATCTGCAGCATATTCAAAAGCTTTAAAAAAATGACGTTCTGCCCTTGAGTGTCGATTCATTTCTGCATAAAGTCTCGCTTTCCAACATTCAATTCTGGAGAGGTTAGTTGAATTATCACCTTTTCTTTCAATATAGAGGTTTTCTGCTTTACCAAAAAGTTCAAGTGCAACCTCATAATTTTGTTTAAGATAATAGCAATAACCTAGATTGGCATATGCTCCAGCCCTTGCATCTTGAGAGATATCATCTTGAATCTGAATTGCTTTACTAAAAAATGATTCTGCACTATCATGCTCATCAAGTGATAAATATGATTTCCCAACATTCAAATAATGCCATGACATTCGAGTACGCATACCTATTGTTTCACAAAGGTTAGCACCTTTCAAATAGGCTTTTACGCTTTTTGTAGTATTCCCATTGTGCTCATAGATTCTTCCTAATCCAGAATATATTAGAGTCAAAAAATAATAATCTTTCAATGTTAATCGATGCTCTGCAGCAGTAATATTTTTTTCTGCCTCTAACAACAATTCAATTGCTCTAGCATAATTATTTACATGCAAACTCAAAAATCCTGAGCGACAAGTAATTCTTGCTTCCAATAAGTTATCAGGAAATGCTTTAAGTTTTTTAGCTGCTTCTTCGATAAAATATTTCGCCATCTCTCTTTTATCCAAATTCAAACAGGTACCAGAATAATCAATATAGGTATCTACTTGTTGCTGTATATCCCCGCGCTCCTCGACAATTTCTATAGACTTTTGGAAATGCTGTTCGGCGAGTAAATAATTGTATAACTGATTCTCAATCAGTGCAGTATTTTTATGGTAGTTAAGTTCAAAATCAGGGTTGGGAATAAATAATAAAATTTTAGCAATTTCAGCTAAACACTTTTGCCCTTTTCTAACATTTGTAAAAGTGTAATGACTCGCCAGTTGATCAAGCAAAACCAATCTTTGACGGCTTTCTTTTTGTTGTCCGAGTTGTCGTTCGAGCAATTTAATATTTGCTTTTTGATCTAGATGGGTGGTCATTAATAACTTATTGATTTTAAATTTATTCCAAAAATAAGTAGAATATTCTTAGTATTTGTATGGTAATGGTTAATTATTTTTTACCGAATAACATTTATCTCAATTTTTTTTGAGTTAAAAACCACATCTATTTAAGCAAAAAACCAATGAAATAAAAATTTACATTAAATTGATAAATTTGCTGAGAATGAAGCTTATTTCAAAAGGGGATTTAGAATAGGAGATATTGTTTTGGAGATGACAATATTTGAGCAAAATGGTGTATTTAAGCGGTTGACGATCATAGTTTTAGAAATCATAAATGTCCTCCTTCCCTTTATTTTTCAAATAAAATTAACTGTACTCTTGTAAAAATTTCCTCTACCCATCATCTAATACTTCCAAAGTAATGTTCTACTTAGCTAACACTCTATAAAACAAAACTCACATAGAATTATTTCTATGTGAGTTTTCATTTTTAAAATCCAATATTTTTTTACTTTTCTATTCTTTCCGCTTCATCCTCCAATCCAGTTTTCCTTTTTCTAGATTTCACCAATTGATTTCCAAAATTATAACTAATACTTAAACTTACATTTCGACTATCCCATCTACCACTTCCCTCAGAAAATAAACCATTAAATACCGAATATCCATTCCAACCTGATTGGTAAAAAACATCATTCGCACTTAATTTTAAATTAACTTGATCTTTTAAAATCCTCCGCTGTAATCCAAGATTCAATGCCCAACTTTCTTCATACTTAAATACTCCTCCCCAAACTCCTGGCCCTGAAAAATATCCAGAAATCTCAGCGGTGAAATTATTAGACAAATTAAATGAATGTTGCTGAAAAATGGAATAAGTAAATAATTGTACATCCACTATTGCCCCATCACCATAGTCTGCTTGATTATCAATATAGGAGGCACCTAAATTAAAAAAGGCATTCCATTTCTTGGTAATTGCAAAAGGTAGACTTGCATTAAAACTCATGATTGTTTGATCAGTCAAATTAGCCCAAGAAATAAAATTTGCTCTATCGTCATTCTCATCAGGTCCAATTAATCGAGTAATCTGATCTATGGTTTTACTATAAGCTATTTTGAAATTGTAACGAAATTTATAAGTGTATCCTAGTTCAATATTATTGACTATCTCTGGAGACAAAGTAGGATTACCCTTTTGATAGGATAATTCACTCAACTGATTATTAAAAGGATTTAACACATTATAATCTGGTCGATCAATACGTCGGCTATAATTTAAAGCAAAACTATTTTGAGGAGAAACAGAATAAGTTATTCCAGCATTTGGGAACCAAGACAAATAATTGAGCTCAACAGGAGGCTCTTGTAAATTGATTAAAAACGCCTTTAAGTTTCCAGTTGCATCCGTTTGTTCTGCTCGGAGTCCTGCGGACAAATTGATTTTACCATTGAGGTTTCGGTTATAGCTAAAATACCCCGCATACACCTTTTCACTATATTTAAACGTATTTGATCTTATATCATTTAGAATTGACTCTCCATTTATTTCATCTGATACTCGAAATGTATTGTCTGAAATAACTTGACTTATTTTGGCTCCTAATCCTAATTTTCCTCCTAAAAAATTAGTCTCATAATCAGTTTTCAAAGTATAAATATCAATATCTGTTGGGGTCGAGAATCGACTAATATTTTCTGTTAATAAATTATTACTTAAATCATAATATCGATTGGGTTGGAACCGCTCAATTTCATTACTAAAGGTCCCATAATCTAAGTCAATATTCAAGTTCCGACTATTTTTTTGATCATTAAACCTATAATTCAAATTATAAGACAAACGACTTCTATTTGCATCTGCTTCATTTTCAGCCACCAAAATGCTGTCAATTTGATTGGGTGTAATTGAATTTGATATTTTAATTTGGTTAGTCTCTGGATTAGCATCATCACTTTGTCCCCCACTTATTAAGAACCCAATCGTACTTTTTTCATTAAGAAAAAAATCTGTACCTATTCTATAATAAAAAGCATCTGAAGAGCTTTTCATGTCATTTGTTTCCTGTAATCTAATATTGTTTTGGGTACTATTGAATATCATTTCATGATATCCATTTCTGTTTCCAAATCCAAAATTTCCATATATGTTGTAATTATTATATCTATAATTCCCCGTAAAACCTCCACTAGTTCTCCCCACTCTTCCTTGACTATGTGTTGCATTTATAGTTCCATTGGCACCAAGGCTTTTATCTTTTTTCAATCTTATATCAATGATACCAGCATTACCTTCCGCTTCATATTTTGCGCCAGGGTTTGTGATTATTTCAATTCGATCAATTTGCTCTGCAGGGATACCTTTTAAGTAATTGGTCAAATCATCACCAGCCATCGGTTGTCTCTTTCCATCAACATAAAGCAACACACCAGAGCGACCTAAAACATTAATGTTATTATTATTATCAATAGTCACCGCAGGTGCTTTCCGAAGCAACTCAATGGCATCAGAACCAATACTATTGATTGTTCCTTGAACATTGAAGACAGTACGATCTGGTTTGATTTCTACCAATGCTCTTCTTGCTTTTACGGTTGCTTGAGTTAATTCTACAGATGAAGCTTGAAAAGAAAATATCCCTAAATCAAGTTGCTGTTCATCCATCAGATAGATATCTTTTTGAATTACATCATCGTATCCAATAAAACTTGCTACAAAAAAATAATTACCAGCTGAAATATTAGACATAAGGAATTTACCATTGAGATCTGAAATCTCAATTTTAACAACACTACTATCAGAGATGTTGTACAAAACAATATTAGCAAAAGAAACAGGTGTCTTTTCTATATCATAAAAAGTACCCTTTATGGATGCAGTTTGGGCAAAAACTGAAATTGTCAAAATTATAAATAGGAACGTAAAAAATGATCGCATATTAATTTAATAAAAGAGGTTTAAAGTATGGAAATTGTGGTAAAATATGGACTTCAATATAGTTTAGTAGGTACTTAATAAGTTCATAAGGTTTTGTACTAAAACTATTCCATAAGATTTCAATTAGAGTACCCAAATTTAGAATAATATAAAAGTTAAATTTTTGGATGAAATGTGGAAACTGTGAGTAAAAAAAATCAGGAGGGAATTTGACCAAAAAAGGCTACATTTATTAAAATGTAGCCTTTTGAATTAACGGTTGTTAATAATTTGTTTTCTATTGAGGGATAATATCTCCACAGCCGCTAGAACTGTTTTTCTTTTTTTTACCACCCCAAATCTTTTTCATGTTAATGACAGGCAAATGACTCAGGTCATCTAGTTTTTTTTTCTCCTTTCTGAAAAATGAAAAAAGTATCATAGTGTTTTGGTTTTTAGTTAAAATCCTTTAGATTTTACGAATAATATAAGTGAAATTAACAAATAAATTTAAAACTCCCAAATTGTATTGGTAACGTAAATGAGTGTAATTCAGTACTTTGGTTGTAAAACTGTCAATTACTAAAACTATCAATACATTAAAGCTTAATAATCAGCAACTTGTAAAGTTGCCTACTTTTCAGATTTAATTTAAAATATTTTTTTTAGTGTAATATTATTTAAATTCCCTCTTGTAATCGCCTCATTTGTTCCATAAATGCGGGTCTTCTTCGTCTAGACACCTCAATTTTTTTTCCATCATCCATTACTAGGTACCCACCATCTCCTTTTACGAATTTTTTCATATAATTAAGGTTGATTAGGTGGCTTTTATGAACTCGATAAAAATTGACTGAAACCAACATCTCCTCATATGCTTTAATTGTTTTAGATGCAGTAATTTTATCACCATTCGATAAATGTATATGAGTATAATTATCTTCTGCTTCGCAACGGATAATATCCTGAATATTTATAAAATAAATACCATCTAAAGCGGAGATACTAATTTTTTTGAATGGATTCGGTTTGTTAAAATAATGTTGATTAAACACCTCCAATTTTTCACTCGTGTGAATCGCTTTTCCACCATCAATTCTACTTACTGCCTCTTTTAATTCATCAGGATCAATTGGTTTAACAATATATCCTATTGAACTATATTGACATGCTCGTATGGCAAATTTCTCAAAAGCAGTAACAAATATAATTTCAAATGGGATCTTATCCATTTCATTCAACATCTGGAAAACTAATCCATCAGGCAGATTAATATCTAGAAAAGCAACATCAGGACTTGTTCCTAAATTCCTTAACAAGTTATTTCCTTCTGCAATACTCCCAGCCTCACCAATTATTGAAATGTCTGAGCAATGTTCGTTAAGAATATTTTTCAGATTATTTAACCCTTGCTTCTCGTCTTCAATTATTATTGCTTTAGTCATTTTTTTCCATGTGATATTGAGGATAACTCCTTGAGTTAAACTCAATAATTAAAAATTATTAAGGAAATAAAGCACACAAAGATACCACTAAAAAGTTTTTTTAACAAGTACGTATCAGAGAGAATATGGTATGAAAATCTAGTTGTATGTCTGTTTGTCTTGAGGTAAAGGTATAAATTTTATATAAAAAAATAGTAAAATGTATTACAATCGCGATATGTGGTAACAAAAGAACACAATGTATTGATTTTGGGGGAAATTCATTTAGATAATTCTTTTTTACCATAAAAATTAATGGCTATTCAAAATTAATATTTTGACCATTTAAAGAAAATCAGATTTATTAAAAAAAGAATCAACTTATTTTTAGATATATATTCAATTTGGTGAACAAAAACCATACTTTTATCAGTAGAAAAGAGGTGCTTTTATTAACTATATTTGAAAATACACATGCAGGAATCTACGAAGAAAAAAGAACATAGCCCTAATCGTGAAAGAATATTTGAGATTATTTTTGAAGCTGATACACCTATTGGGAAGTGGTTTGACATATTGTTGATTATTGCTATTATTGCCAGTGTAATGATTGTAATGGTTGAAAGTGTGGATTCGATTAATGATCGTTTTGGACAGCTTTTTAGATTTTTAGAGTGGATGTTTACTATTTTTTTTACCATTGAATATTTATTTCGACTTTATGTTGTTCATCGACCTTGGAGGTATGCATTAAGTTTTTTCGGTATCGTTGATTTACTTTCAATCCTACCATCTTATTTAAGTTTCTTTTTCGCTGGCACACATTCTTTAATGGTTATTCGAGCCATTCGTCTATTAAGAGTATTTCGAATTTTTAAATTGGTTAATTACTCCAAGGATGCTCAACAAATCACCTCAGCGCTGAAATCAAGTCGAAGGAAAATTTTTGTCTTCCTTACTTTTGTCATGTTACTTGTAATTATTTTTGGATCAGTTATGTACCTGATAGAAGGAAGTCAGCCGGGTTCTCCATTTGATAGTATACCCCGCAGTATTTATTGGGCAATTGTAACATTAACTACTGTAGGTTACGGAGACATCTCTCCTACTACGTCTTTTGGTCAATTTTTGGCAGCAATCGTAATGCTTTTAGGTTATGCAGTAATTGCTGTACCAACAGGAATTGTAAGCTCCGAAATGACCAAAGAGAACAAAAAGGGAAAGAAAAAGAAGAACGGAAGAAGCAAAGAAAAAGATCACAAACTTAATACTCAAGTATGTAGTGAATGTCTTTTTGATGATCATGCTGATGATGCTTTTTTTTGTAAAAAATGCGGGACAGCACTACACAATCATGACCATCATTGATATCCGAAATTATCTAATTGGGAATAAGTGTATCAGTTAATCTATTCTTTTAAAGAGAATCCTGAATTTTGATTTTCTCAAAATTCAGGATTAAATATTTTCTTCACTCAATATTACATTACCTTATTCTTTAATAAATCTGAAATGTCAAGTTGTATTTTTTTTGCCAAATTATTAGCGGTAACCTCTGAAGCACTTTCACTATAAATTCGTATAATTGGTTCTGTGTTTGATTTTCTTAAATGAATCCAATCTGATTCGAATAATATTTTCAACCCATCAATTGTATCCAATTCCTCGTTTTTATATTTGTCCTTTAATTTATCAAAAATCAAATCCAAATCAAGTTCTGGAGTCAATTGAATTTTATTTTTTGAAATTACATAAGAAGGAAAAGTTCTTCTCAACCAAGAAATTGGTTTTCCATATTCAGCTAATTGAGATAAAACTAATGCAATCCCAACTAAAGCATCTCGACCATAATGTAATTCTGGATATATTATCCCCCCATTTCCTTCTCCTCCTATTACAGCATTGGTTACTTTCATTTGATTAACCACATTCACTTCTCCGACCGCTGCCGAAGAATAAGTTCCCCCATTTTTCTCAGTAACATCCCGTAATGCTCTCGTGGAAGAAAGATTGGAAACCGTATTTCTAGATTTACCTTTGGGAGTATTTCTCAGAATATAATCAGCAACAGTCACCAAAGTATACTCTTCACCAAACATTTCTCCATCTTCACTAACAAATGCCAATCGATCCACATCTGGATCAACAGCTATCCCTAGATCAGCTCGATGAGAAATAACTGCCTCAGAAAGTTGTCTTAAGTTTTCGGGAAGAGGTTCTGGATTATGGGCAAATTTTCCAGTTACCGCTTCATTGATAAGAACAACCTCACAGCCCAATCTCTCTAATAGAGGTGGAATGGATATAGCGCCAGTAGAATTAACACAATCTACAACAACCTTAAACTGTTTTGCTTTTACTTTTTCGATAGTAACTAAAGGAAGAGACAATATCGCATTTATGTGCTTTTCGATATAAGTATCATCTTTTCTATATGAACCTAATTCATCAACAGAGGCATACTCTATATTTCCAGCTTCAATTAAAGCTAAAAATTCTGTTGCATCTGCTGCTGAGATAAACTCACCATTATCATTAAGTAACTTCAATGCATTCCATTGCTTGGGATTATGGCTTGCAGTGAGAATAATTCCAGCACCTGCATTTTCCATTGGAACAGCTACCTCAACCGTAGGAGTCGTTGACAACCCAAGATCTACAACGTCTATCCCAAGCGACCGCAAAGTACTGACAACCAAACTATTAACTATTTCGCCAGAGATGCGAGCATCTCGTCCAACAACGATTTTAGGGTTATTTGTCTTTTGAATAACCCAGTAGCCAAAGGCTGCTGTGCATTCAACAATATCTTGAGGTGTAAGATTATCTCCCGCTGCACCACCAATAGTTCCTCTGATTCCTGAGATTGATTTAATTAAAGCCATAGAGTTTAAAGTTATTTAGTTTTCATTGTGAGAATATAAAAAAGATATCATATTAATCAACTGTTACATTATAATTAATATTAATATAAATTGACAAGCCATAAAGATAAAAATTATATCAAGAATAGGTACAGAATTCAAAAAAATTAGAGATTTATTTTAGACTTCTCTCTAAAATATTTTGCTTTATTTTAGTTGTATAATCTCCATTCAATTTTTATACCTTTGATATATTTTATTTGGTAAAAAATGAGCGACCTACTTCAATATGATCAATATTTATTTCAATTAATTAATTCTGTTTGGACTACAGAATGGTTAAATAAATTAATGCCGATTTGGAGAAACAAAAACTTTTGGTTTCCGGTTTATATTTTTTTGATCAGTTTTTTACTTATTAATTTTGGAAAAAAAGGAGGCTTCTTACTATTGTTTGCATTGGGAACAATTGCAATTTCAGATACATTGAGCAGTCAGATTATCAAAAAAAATGTTCAAAGAATCCGCCCCTGCAATGATCCCTTAATTTCAAATATGGTTGAATTAAAAGTAAAATGTGGTGGGGGATATAGTTATACCTCTTCTCATGCAACGAACCATTTTGCTTTAGCATTTTTCCTGATTTACACTTTAGGAGTTCAATTTCGTTGGATCAAATGGGTTTTGATATTTTGGGCAAGTAGTATTGCTTATGGGCAAGTTTATGTAGGAGTTCATTATCCCTTTGACGTGATTTCAGGGGCGATCATAGGGGGAATTATAGGGATTTTAGTGGCAACTTGGTATCGTAGCTTTCGAAAGATGAAATTAAATTGGAAGTGACCCAAATCAAAACTAATTAACTTTTTGTACATATTTTTTGATTTAAAAAAGATTAAAATTTGCATTTACTAGATTATATAATATTGTTTTCAAGCGTTCTTATGGGCGGTGGATTTGCATTTTATTTTCAAAAAAGCAATAAAATAATATTGCAATTAGTTTTGTCTTTCAGTGGCTCATTTATTTTAGGAATATCTGTACTACACCTAATGCCAGTCGCATATTCCAATCCCGTCAATACTTCAACTGAAACAATTTCAACCTACCGAAATATTGTAGGATTGATGATATTACTAGGATTTTTCATTCAAATATTTTTGGAACAACTTTCCAAAGGTGTAGAGCATGGTCATATTCATGCACCTCACCATGGCAAGACAAGTTTTGCGATACAAATTCTTTTAGGCTTAAGCATTCATGCTTTTTTTGAAGGAGTTCCATTGGAAAATGAAAGTATTCATGCACATAATCATAATGATCATTTATTGTGGGGAATTGTTTTGCATAAAGCTCCCGCTGCTTTTGCATTAGTATTGCTACTCATAATTTCTAATTTTAAAAAACCGCTGATTATAATTGCTTTATTGATCTTTGCCTCAATGTCTCCATTAGGTGCATTAGTTGGAAAAATTTTAACTGATCAGAATATACTTACCATAGAAAGACAAAATTATGTTGTTGCATTTGTGATTGGTTCATTTTTACATATTGCAACGACAATACTTTTCGAAGTGGAAAGTGCTGAACATCATAGTATTTCGATGCGAAAATTAATTGCAATCTTAATTGGAATTGGGATGGCTGTATTAACTATTCTATAGCTTAATATCCTTTAATTTCATTTAACTTCTAACAATAAAAGCAGTACAAAACTAATTGTACTGCTTAACTAAAGTATGTTAAAATGGGATTAGAAATCCTTGAATGTGGGCTTTTACAGCCCCACTATATTACCGTCCCGAATAAATTGCTTTACCCCATCAAGTAATAAATATTCCTCTCCGTCATCACTTTTGTAAAATACTTGAACTTCAAAATTTTTACCTCTCTTTAAATTGCTGTTATTATGACCGATTTCAACTAAATTGCCATCAAAATAGAAAGGTGCACCAATCTTTTCTTCAATTTCCTCCTCCAACATTGGATTCACTTCTTCTAGTTTAATTTCTTCTTGGTAATCCATATCAATAATTTTTACCAAAAACTCTTCATCCAACAATACTTTTGCATCTTCGTGATTCATGAAAAAATTGATAGTAGTGTATTTCCAGTTTTTTCCATCTGTAATCAATCGAGTAACAGGATTTCCTGTAGGGTTCATTTTAATTTGGATTTCTTGAAAGTTAATTCTAGTATTATTAACTACATCAACAATTTTTCGGAAACGATCTTCACTTTCAATTTTGTCTTGAATCAAACTTTCTGCTTCCGACTTTACAGCTATCACATCATTTTGTTCTGATTGGAGGTTATTAACTTGTTCCTTAATCTTAGCCTTTTCAGATTCAATTGTTAATATGGCTTCTTGGTCAATGTTTTCTTTTCTTGACAAAACTGCAATATCTTTTTTCATCTGGTCGTAATAAGATTGTAGGTAGTCTACTTTGCCTTGAAGTTTTGCAATAAGATCATCCTGTCGTTGCACTTTTTTTCTCAGGCCATAAATAATTTCATTTAATTTAATAATACTGTCTCGAAGAATTTGATTCTCATCTTGAAGATCATTATTTAATTGAGTTAAAAGAATATTATCTTCTTTCTCAGATTCAATAGTATTTTCTAAATTGTTAATATTTTTTAATTGTTCCGAAAGGTGGGTTTTGGTGTTATTCAATTTTTTCACTTGAATTGCACTAAAAATTCCTAAGCTCACCAGCAAAACCAAACTTATTATAATTGTCAGGGATTTCGTCATCTCAATACGATTTTACATAATTATTAAAATAATATATTTATAAATAACTAACGAATAGGTTATTACGGAATAATTAAAAACAAATATTATTCCATTTTATCATCTGTCATAATTTTTAAACTTTTAATTCAATAGAAAGTTATGGAGAGGTAGCTTTAAAATGGTTTTCGGTTTTTAAAATAATTGTATTCGAGTATCTTTACTATTTTTTGCAAAACATCTTAGAATAAAAAGCAATAAAACTTAACGTTTTAGCTATCACATTTTAAAAAGAAATTAATGAATCAACTTCAGCAAACCACTTCTAACATTTTAATGATTCGACCAAATAACTTTGGGTTTAATGAAGAAACAGCAGTAAATAATTCTTTTCAAACAAATAACCAATCGCTGAATTCTGAGGAAGTGAAAAAAAGGGCAATGGAAGAATTTGACTATTTTGTATCAAAAATGAGAAGAGAGGGAATCAATGTTATCGTGATAGAGGATACTAATGAGCCAAACAAGCCAGATGCAGTTTTCCCTAATAATTGGGTTTCATTTCATCAGGATGGTGTCGCAATAACCTACCCGATGTACTCAGAAACTAGACGAAATGAACGAAGAGAAGATGTTTTGGAAAAGTTAAAGGAACACTTTCAAATTGAAGAAATTATTAGGTTAGAAAAATTTGAATTAGAAAACAGGTTTCTGGAAGGAACTGGAAGTATGATTTTGGATCGCGTAAATAAAATTTGTTACGCTTGTACTAGTCCTCGAACAGAAGAAGGCTTATTAGATGTTTTTTGCGAATTAGAACATTATCAAAAAGCGGCTTTTCAATCTGTTGATGCAAATGGAAATGATATCTATCACACTAATGTTATGATGGCATTAGGTGAAAACTTTGTTGTAATCGGAATGGACACTATTAAGGAGGAAACTCAGAAAAAGATGCTCTTAGATCTATTTGCAAAAACGAATAAGGTTGTAATTGATATATCCTACCAACAAATATTGTCGTTTGCTGGAAATATGCTTCAAGTAAGGAATGAAAAAGGAGAAACTTACCTTGTGATGTCTCAACAAGCTTTTAGGTCGTTAACCGATGAACAAATTAACAAAATCGAGATGCAAACAAAAATCTTGTATAGTCCCATCGAGACAATAGAAAGTTTTGGAGGAGGTAGTGCTAGATGTATGATGGCAGAAGTATTTTTGCCTAAAATAAATTAACTTTTCCTTAACGCTGTTAAAATAAATTAATTACTTTTACAAAGCAAAAAGTAAAAAAGCCAATACTAATATTCAAAAACTACTTTATTTGATCTCTCCACCTATAGAACATTTCATCTTAAACTACTAATTTTATCTTTTTTTGTGACATAGTAATATTGTTTTTTAGCTAAAAAAAGAACTTTATTCAGTAAACATTACGATAAATAATAATTCATAATCCTACTGATACTAAACTGTTGCTATGGCAACTTTATTAACACTTCACCTAAATATCAAAATATTATGTAAAAAATATGTTAAGAAAGTGTGAAAAATAGTTACCAACACTTAATGAAAAGTTTAAACAAAGGCCTTGGTGTAACCAATTAGCCTTTCTAGTTTTGCAAAATAATTAAACAAACAATACTACACCCTAAAATTCAACCGATTTATTTATTAACCATATTTCTATTTTCATAATCAAAACTCTTAAACATTTTTGTATGAAAAATTTTATTATTACTCTTATCGCATTATTTTTTACAGTTTCCATTTGGGCACAAGGAACGCTCACAGGAACCGTAATTGACTCTGATCAAGAAGATGCTCTGATCGGAGCTACCGTTTATTTGAAAGGTACCAACTTCGGTGCAGCCACAGATATCAATGGAGCTTTCGAAATGAAAGACGTCGATGCTGGAGATTACACTTTGGTTTTATCCTACACAGGATATACTGAAATGACAAAAGACATCACAGTAACTGATGGAGACAACGATTTAGGCACATTGATGTTAACTGGAAATTCCATAGGAATTGAAGAGGTTAACGTAATCGCTTCTATCGCAATTGATAGAAAAACTCCAGTTGCTGTAACTACTATTAAAGGTTCTGAGATTGAAGCAAAAATTGGAAATCAAGAATTTCCTGAAATTTTAAAAAGCACTCCCTCAGTTTATGTTACAAAAACAGGAGGTGGATTTGGAGATGCACGTATTAATGTTCGTGGGTTCGACCAAACTAATATTGCTGTTATGATTAATGGTATTCCAGTAAATGACATGGAAAATGGTCGAGTTTACTGGTCTAACTGGGCTGGGCTTTCTGACGTAACTTCTAACCTTCAAGTTCAAAGGGGTCTAGGTGCATCAAAATTAGCTATTCCTTCTGTGGGAGGATCTATTAACATTATCACAAACGCTGCTGATTTTCAAAAAGGTGGAAAATTTAGTGTTGGAGTAGGTAACGATGGTTTCCAAAAGTATGGATTAATGCTTTCTTCGGGGCAATCAGAAAAAGGATTTGCTGCTACTGCACAATTTACTCACACTCGAGGTGATGGTTATGTAGATGGAACTCAATTTAGAGCATACTCTTATTTTCTCTCTCTATCTCAAACTTTAGGTGATAACCAATCTCTATCTTTTACTATGATTGGAGCACCACAATGGCACCACCAAAGAGATGGGATGTCAAGATTTGATAACTTGGATGTAAGTATTTTCGAAGAAGGGAATAAAGGAAGAAAGTATAATTGGAATACAGGGACACTAGATGGAAAAGAGTTCAACTGGAGAAGAAACTTTTACCATAAACCAAAAGCATTCTTAAATCATTATTGGACTCTTGGTCAAAATACAGATTTAAAAACATCAGCGTATGTTTCCTTTGGTAGAGGTGGTGGAACTGGTGCAAGAGGTCGTATGAATAATGCTGATCCAAATGATGGATTTTTTAGGGATCAAATTTTTCAATCATTCTCTGGAAATAATTTAGGAATACATAATGCAGAGGGTCAAGTTAAATGGGATGATATTATTGCCTATAACCAGGGTGATGAAATTGCAGCATTCGGAGATGCTAATACTGATCCAGGGACAACTACCTCTTCTGGAGATGGATTCATTCGAAGAGCTTCAATGAACTCTCACAATTGGTATGGAATTTTATCTACACTTACTCATAGAATTAATAACCAATTAACATTAACTGGTGGAGTTGATTTTAGATATTACAAAGGTATACACTACAGAAGACTAGAAAACCTTTTAGGTAATGATTCTTATACGAGCAGGTCTAACGACAACAATCCTTCTAATGTAATCACAGAAGTATCAGAAGCTAAATTTGGAAACTTCCATGACAATAGCTACAAAGATGGAAACAATGTATTGAATTACTGGAATGATGGTTTGGTATCTTGGGCTGGTATCTTTGCCCAATTAGAATACAGTAACGATAAATTAACAGCATTTGCATCTGTGAATGGATCTAATCAAGGATTTAAGAGAATTGATCATTTCAACTATTTAGATTCTGACCCAGAACAAGAAACAGAATGGCAAAACTTCTTAGGAGGAAATGTAAAAGCTGGAGTTAACTATAATATGGATGAGCATAATAATGTATATTTCAATACAGGTTTCATTTCTAAGCAACCAATATTTGACAATGTATTTTTAAACTTCGTGAATGAAATTAATCCGGACGCTAAAAATCAATCAATCACTTCTTTTGAATTGGGATATGGCTATAGAAGCAAAACTTTCAGAGCTAATGTAAATGCTTATTACACTAACTGGAGTGATCGTCAGTTGAACTTTGGAACTGAGAATAATTTGGATCAAGAGTTATTATACAACTTCACGACCACTCAAATTCACACAGGTCTTGAATTAGAGATGAACTGGTCTCCAACTAGAGCTTTAACTATTAAGGGTATGGCGTCTATTGGAAACTGGGAATATGGAGATGATTTCACAGCAATAGGAAGCAATATTGATTCTGTTTCTTTTGCTCCAGAAAACATTACAATCTTTGCTGATGGCCTAAAGGTAGGAGACGCTGCGCAAACTACTTTAAATCTTGGAATTAATTACGAAATCATTGATGGATTAAGAGTATATGCAGATTACTTCTTTAATGATAGACTTTACGCTAGATTCTCAGTTGATCAAGATGATCAATTCCAATCTCCTGGTGGACAAGTTTTAGAATTACCTAGTTATTCTTTGATTGACTTAGGAGCATCTTATACTTTCCCAATTTCAGATTACAAAATGACTGTTCGTTTCAATGTGAATAATTTATTGGATGAATGGTATATCTCTGAATTAACTACCAATGGTGACTCTGTTATGTCAAGTCAAGGATTTGTTGGATTTGGACGTACTTGGAACGCTGGAATTAAATTCCACTTCTAAACTATAAAATTAATAATAAGAAAGACCTTCACCCATCATTTGATAGGTGGGGGTTTTTTTTTGGAAAAAATCAACACGACACTGTTAATGTATTTAAAGAATCAATAATAACTTATCTCTAATTTCATGAATGGGTTTTTTTCAACTATTTTTACACAAATTCGATATTTAGAACATTTTATAACCAAATTAATAAAACTATTTTCTTATGAAAAAACTGTTTACTTTTTTATTCCTCTTTTCTTTAACTACACTCGCAATCTCTCAGGACTTTACTGTTGAGACTGTAGGAAGTACTGGTTTCAGCCCAACAAATTTAACCATTTCAGTTGGCCAAACTGTGCAGTGGGTAAATACTGGAGGCAACCATAATGTAAATGGAACAACTGCTACTTATCCAAATAACCCTGAATCATTTGGAAATGCAGTAAGTTCAGGTTGGACTTTCGAACATACATTTTTGACTGCAGGATCATATGACTACCAATGTGACCCTCATATAGGTTTAGGTATGGTTGGAACTGTTACTGTGATGCCTTTACCAACATATACCATAGCTGAAATTACTGGCGATTCGGATATGAATGGAGAAACTGACTCTGTGGGAGTTTCGTGTACTCTAACAGGAGTTGTTCATGGAATTGATATGCAAGGTGGAGGTAACATTCAGTTTACCATCATTGATGCTAACAATGACGGAATTGGGGTATTTAGCTCTAACGATTATGGATACTCTGTAAATGAAGGAGATGAAGTAACTATGGATGGAGCGGTTGCCAGCTTCAATGGTTTAGCGCAGTTTAATCCTGACACTATTATCGTTAACTCAATGGGAAATGCTTTATCCCCTGTAGCCGATGTAACAGATTTAGATGAAAGCACTGAATCTCAATTAGTCCGATTAGTCGATGTATCATTAGTTGATCCATCACAATGGGATGGTTCTGGCTCGAACAATATAGACGTTACTGACGGAACTAGTACTTGGACTGTCAGAATTGATAGCGATGTAGCTGATGTAAATGCTTTAGCTCCACCATCAGGATCATTTAATGTTACAGGGATTGGAGGCCAATTTGATAGTTCTGACCCTTACACAAATGGCTATCAACTATTACCTAGATACGCTGCCGATATCGAAGTTATGACCACTGGATGTGAGATCGGAATTTTAACTGCTGACAGTGATATGAATGGTGAAGCTGATTCTGTAGGTGTTGCCTGCACTATTACAGGCATCGTGTATGGAATTGATATGCAAGGAAACGACAATATTGCGTTTACAATTATTGATGCTGCTGGAGATGGAATTGCTATTTTTAGTACCAATAACTTTGGATACACTGTATTGGAGGGTGATGAGATAACTATGGATGGTACAGTTGCCAGTTTTAATGGATTAGCTCAATTTAATCCTGATACGATTTTAGTAAATTCTACCGGAAATACAATAGTTACACCTACTGATGTAGCTGATTTGAACGAATCGACGGAGTCTCAATTAGTTAGAATAACAAATGTAACTTTAGTGGACCCAACCCAATGGGATAACTCTGGTTCAAATAATATTGACGTAACAGATGGAACAACTATCTGGACAGTAAGAATAGATAGCGATGTAGCTGATTTAAATGCATTACCTGCACCAATTAGCGCATTCAACATAACAGGTATTGGAGGGCAGTTTGATAGCTCTGATCCTTATACAGAAGGGTACCAATTACTACCACGATATGCTGCAGACCTTGAAATTATTCCAACAGGAGCTGCTCCATTATTGATTTCTGGCGTTGCTGACCCTCAACCTACTGATGGTAGTGGTGGTAATACTGCTGGTCCAAAAATGGTTGAATTATATGTTTTAGAAGATATTGCTGACTTGAGTATTTATGGTGTTGGTGTGGCTAACAATGGTGGTGGTTCTGACGGAATCGAATTTATTTTCCCAGCAGTTTCAGCTGCAGCTGGAGATTGTATTACCTATACAGATAGCTTAAATGCAGCTAAATTTGAAACATTTTTCGGATTCCCTGCTACCTTCTTAGTTCCTTCTGGTGGTGTATCTGCTGCAGGTCATAATGGTGATGATGCTATCGAATTATTCCAAAATGGAACTGTAATTGATGTTTTTGGTGATCCAAATGTAGACGGAACTGGAACAAATTGGGAATATGTAGATGGCTGGGCTTATCGTAACTTTGGCGTTACCTCAAACGGAGGTGTTTTCAATGAAGATAATTGGGTTTATAGTGGAGCTGATGCTTTACAAAACAACACCAATACAATGAATTCAGAATACGCAGATCCATTCCCAACTTGTACCTATGCCTTGACCCCTCCTCCTCCAGCATACCCAATTGGTCTAGTTACTAGTGATTCAGATGGCAATGGAGCAACAGATTCTTTAGATGTTATTTGTCGATTGACTGGTGTTGTTTATGGCATTGACTTGGACGGAAATGAAGGGCTTTCGTTTACCATTATCGATGATTTAGGTGATGGAATTAACGTTTTCAACTTTAATGATGTATCCGACTATGTAGTAGTTGAGGGTGATGAAATTACAGTAACAGGTGCACTTGAAAATTACAATGGTTTAGCGGAAATCGTTGCTTCAGATATTAAATTAAATTCTTCAGGAAACACCCTGATAACACCGGTTGATGTCTCTGTTCTTGATGAGTCTACTGAATCTCAATTTATCCGAATGACAAATTGGACAATCGTTGATGGATCTCAATGGTTAGGTAATGGTTCAAGTTTTAATGTTGATATATCAGATGGTACAAATACATACCAAATGAGAATAGATGGCGATACTGAACTTTCTACTTTGCCTATTCCAACTGGAGATATTTTCAATTTCACAGGAATTGGTGGACAATTTGATAATATGGAACCTTGGAATGAAGGTTACCAAATTTTCCCAAGATATATCTCTGACATCGAGGGATTTGTTTCAACTATCAACCCTGAATTAGGTAATTATATTAAATTTTATCCTAATCCAACAAGTGATGTCTTACAAATCCGATCTGATATTCAATTGGATAATATCAGAATTACAAATATGTTGGGCCAACAAGTAATTGACCTTCCAAAGCCTAACTTGAGCGAAACAGTAAATGTAAATAACTGGCAAACTGGTATTTACGTAATTACTTTCATTACTGGAAACGAGATTTGGACCTCACAATTTGTAAAGAAATAAATTAAATCCTAATTTATAGAAAAGCGCAAAATCACCAAGATGTGATTTTGCGTTTTTTTTTGAAAAAGAAAACCTCTGAACCGAACAACATCTAACCAACTCCGTACAAAAAATAGCTCTCAAAATACTATTCCTTTTTTTACTCAAAAAATGAGTATAAAACAAAAAGAATCTTTATTTTTGCGGCTAAATTTACAAATCCAATCTGCTTTTAATAAATAGGTAGATTACATATTTACAAATATTAATATGGCAAAAAGAAATAAAAAGGCTTCAGATGATACACTAGTTGACATCGGAGAAAAAACGGAACAAGCTCAAGATTTTTATGAAAAAAATCAAAGCTTAGTCTTAGGCGGATTGTTCGCTTTCGTTATAATAGTAGGTGGAATTTTCGCTTACAATAATTTTTACAAAGCTCCACGCTTAAAATCAGCTATTGAAGAAATGGCGCAGGCTCAACGAATGTTCGAAAAAGATTCTTTCGCTTTAGCACTTGCTAACCCTGGTGGAGGAAGTCTTGGATTCCTTGATATTGCTAGTGAGTACAGCGGTACATCTGCTGCAAACTTAGCTAATTATTATGCAGGTATTTCTTATTTAAACCTTGGACAATTTGATGCAGCTAAATCTTTTTTAGAAGATTTTAGTCCTGATGGAAATGTACTTCCAATCACTTATTATGGTTCTTTAGGAGATGTTTATTCTGAGAAAAATGAAATGGATAAAGCTATCTCTTCCTATAAAAAAGCAATCAGTCAAGGAACTAATGAGTTTTTAGAAGCTTATTATACTAAGAAATTAGGCATGTTGTATGAGTATCAAGGAAAAGTTGCAGAAGCAAAATCAACTTACGAAAACCTGAAATCAAAATATCCAAATACCCCAGAAGGGCAGGATATCGAGAAATACATTTCACGAGTTAGCGTAAACTAAAAATATTTTAATGTGTTTTTCTAAAAATCACACACAAATAAATATTTAACGAATAATATTGTGAAGGTAAGATTTTAAATAATCTTACCTTTTTTTTATAAATAAGCTTAACCTGAATTTTTTTCTTATTTTCATAAGTATTTTTTTGAGTTCTTTTAAAAACATAAAGGAAAACAATTAAATAATCATCGATTCACAGTTTAACATCAACTAAAAAACTATGGCAAGTGCATTAAAAAACTTATCTGACTATAACGAAGCTAATTTGCCTTCGGCTAAAAATATGAAATTCGGAATTGTTGTAGCTGACTGGAATGCAAAAATAACACATGCTTTGTACGAAGGGTGTTTTGAGACATTGATTAAACATCAAGCAAAGGAAGAGAATATCAAAACGGTTCAGGTTCCTGGTACGTTTGAATTAACAGTCGCAGCTAAAATCCTTTTGCAAAACCAAAAATATGATGCCATTATTTGTATTGGTTGTGTAATTAAAGGGGAAACTAATCACAATGAATACATCAACAATTCCGTTGCATTGGGGTTAACAAACTTAGGCTTAGCTTCCGGTATCCCCTGCATCTTTGGAGTTTTGACTCCAAATGACGAACAACAAGCCATCGACCGAGCAGGAGGAAAATATGGCAATAAAGGTGTAGAAGCAGCTGTAACCGCAATCAGAATGTCTGCCCTAAAAGAAAATTTAAAAAAAGCAGAGAAGAAATCTATTGGCTTTCAATAATATAAAATGAATCAAAAACTTCTTTTTCTAATCTTTATTTTATTTTTACAAATCCAAATTAGTTGGTCACAAAGTGACTCAACCCAATTTACTATTGCTTTAGAAAAAGAAAATTCTATTTCCTCCTCTACTACTATTTCGAAGAAAAAGAAGAAAGAAAATTTTATCAAAAGATACTTTCGAAAAGATTATCCCTCTCCAAAAAAAGCAGTAATATTAACAGCTATTATTCCCGGCCTTGGGCAAATTTATAATAAAAGACATTGGTATATTAAATTACCATTAGTCTACGGGGCATTTGGTGGACTTATTTATAGCATTCAATATAATAGTAGAAACTATAGAGAACTAAAAAAACAACATCGCTTTTTGGTAGATGGACTCGTTTGTACCACTAGTATATATGATGGAATTGTATCCGCTGCAGTGCTCAAAAACGAAAGAGATAAATATGACAAACAACTTCAATTTTCTTATATCGGAATTGGGTTAGCTTATATTCTTACTGCCGCAGAAGCCTATACAACTGCACATCTACTTACATTTGATGTATCTGATGACCTCAGTATGCAACTCAAACCATCTTTTGACGTTAATCCTAGTTCAGGAATAACTGTTGGATTTGGAGTAAATTTCAAAATTGGAAAGAAGAGAAATATGATTTTTGAAAATACATTTCACTAAATTTCAATTTAAAATCACCCTTTTTCTCGCTCTTATTGACAGCCATAAAAATAGCTTTTTCTTACATTTTACCCAAAGTATTAAAATGCTTTTATTTGTTAATAAGCCTTTGTTTATTCCAGCCCACAAAAGACCTTACTTTTCCCTAACTTGATATCTATAAAACATTTTACCTTTAGTTATTTAAACTATTAATTAAAAAATATACATTATAATCAAACTAGACGTAGTCATGCAAGACAAGGATTTACAGCTCAAGAGAATGCTCGAAACTAACAAAGTCCAAAAAGACTTTTACGAGTACCAGCCGCAAGAAGATCAATTTGAATATGATGGAAATATTATTGGTAGAACTTGGGCTAAATTACGTTCAGAATACGGTAAAGTAGTCAACTCATTAGGAGAATTTGAAATGTGGAGTAACCTTCATTGGAAATGGATGGGAGATCTTTCTAATAAAAAAGTTTTGGACTTAGGCTGTCATGCTGGAAATCAATTAAGTTTGGATTTGGCAAAAAAAGCTAAATATTATGTTGGTTTAGATTTAAGCGAATCCGCAACTGCTGAATTACAGAGAAAAATTAATGATGCAGGAATTGAAAATGCGATTACCGTTGCGACCGATTTCCTTTCTGGAGGTTTTACAGAAAGAGACTTTGATATCGTATATGCACAATCTGTTTTTCATCATTTCAAATATATGGAGCCGTTTTTAGAGAGAGTGAATGAAGTTTTAGCTCCAGGAGGACAAATAATCACCTCTGATCCATTAGCGACATACTGGCCTCTAAAAATACTTAGGGCAATCTACAGACCTTTCCAAAGAGATAGTGATTGGGAATATCCATTTACAAAAAAGACGTTTGACTTATTTCAAAAATATTTTATCATAGAGAATTTGCAAGGAATGATGGGAAGTACAAAATGGGTACTTTTAATTTATCCTTTTAGCAAAAAACTAGGAGAAAAAAAATGGCAGCAATGGTTGAAAGAGGACCAATCTAATGCTAACAAAATCGGAAATCACTTATGGAAATGTATGCGAGTAACAATTAATTTACATAAAAAGAATTTATAATCCTTTTTTGACTTGAAAAATAAACAACTTAATGCCTCCTTACTTTTAATCGTTATTTATTTACAAAATATTAAGGAGAATCAGAGCTCTTAATTTTATAAAAAAAACCTTCTGTAATCGCTGAATTATGCGATTAATTTAATGAACTTACATTAACAAACCAATATTCAAAGGCAACGAAAAAGTTTTTGTAAAAGGAACAAAATTACGAGAGATTGATATCATAAATATTTTGAATCTAAATAGATCGGTTTTACTAAAACATTTAGATTTGGATGTCTTCAAAATTAAAAAATCACTTCCAAAAAGGAAAAAATTTTCTAAATCCTATATGAAAAAATTATAATAACAATTTTTCGGATAGATAAACTAACGTGAACTTTGGAGAAGGCAATCAACCAACAACAGAAAAGATCAAGAAAACAATTTAAAAGTCAAATTCGAACTGAATCTAACCATACAACTTTTGATACAGTTTAGGTAAAAAATGGAATCGATAAGAGCAATAATTATGTACTATTTCACTAATAGTGATTACTAAAACAAAAAATGCCTTGATTGAGATTTTCAATCGAGGCATTTTTTATTTTAATAATCCTTCAACTTATCCTTGAATTCCTCCTTAAACTTATCCACTTTCGGTTTTACCACAAAAGTGCAATACGGATTTCGATCTCCTACCCTAGCTAAATAGTCTTTATGATAATTTTCCGCTTGATAAAATTTCTCCATTGCATTCAATTCAGTTACAATCGGATCTGGCCAAAGATCAGATGCATCTGTATCTTGTAATGATTTTCTGGCAATTGTTTTTTGATTTTCATCATGATAAAAAATAACAGAACGATATTGTGGACCAACATCGTTACCTTGTCGATTAGGTGTGGTTGGGTTATGTGTCCGCCAAAAAACCTCCAATAAATCCTCAAAACTAATTACCGTAGGATCAAATTTTATTTGTACTACCTCCGCATGGCCAGTTGTCTTTTCACAAATCTGCTCGTAAGTTGGGTTAACTACGTGCCCTCCTGAGTAACCCGGAAAAACAGAATCAACTCCCATTAATGTATCGAAAACTGCTTCAGTACACCAGAAACAACCAGTTCCTAAGGTTGCTAATTCAAAATTTTTATTGTCCATCTTTACTTTTTATATTAAACCTTTTTAAAGGGGAAAAGTTGGAAAATGTGCTAATCATTTTTTAATTCAAACTCTGCCATCTGGTTCCCAACAAACAATTTAAATGTTCCCTCCTCTAAAATCCATTCATTCTGCACATTTACAAACGATAGCTGTTTCATTGGTATCGCAAAATCTATTTTTTGCTCCTCTCCTGCTTGCAATTCAATTTTTCGGAATGCTCGCAATCTTTTTACAGCAGGTGTAATACTGGCATAATCATCACCGATATAAACCTGTACAACTTCCTTTCCTGTTCGGCTCCCAGTATTTTTTAAAGAAAAAGAAAAATTTAAATCTTCTCTATCATTCATAGTATCTTTTTCCAACATGATACTCCCATACTCAAAAATAGTATAACTTAAACCATGGCCAAATTCAAACTGTGGATTAAAAGGAATTTCACTTCCTTGCAATTCGACTGATTCAGCATGTTTATGATCATAAGTCATCAATGCATTTGAAAAGCGAGGATAAGTGTAGGGTAATTTACCAGAAGGATTTATTTTTCCAAAAATAATATCCGAAATCGAACTTGCTCCTTCTTGTCCTGGATAATACCCTAACAATATACTTTCAATATCATCTGCAAATTCAGAGATGATTCTCGGACGACCTTCAAGTAAAATCAAGGTTATTGGCTTACCCGTTTTTATCATTGCTTGGGCTAATTTAATTTGCGCCCTCGGTAAGTCGAGATCATTGACATTCCCCATAAATTCTGTATAGGAATTTTCTCCTAAACACAAAATAATATGATCAACCATTGCTGCTTTTTCTGTCGCATCTTCCAAATTACCAATTTCATCATATTGACAACCTTCCGAAAAAATAACATTATTTTTTCCAATTTCATTTTCAATGGCTTGTCGTAAATTTATTTTGTCTTTAGCAAATTCTACACTAGTCGTTCCCTGCCAATCGTATGACCATCCTCCATTCAAACTCGGCATCGACTCTGCAACCCAACCGGTGATTAAGACCTTCTTATCTTTTGACAATGGTAAATTGGAGTCCTCATTTTTTAGAAGTGTGATAGATTCTACTGCTGCTAACTTTGCTTTTTCTAAAAACTCTTGCGAACCAAACTTATCATAAGTTGCTCCTTCTTTTAGAACTGGATTTTCAAATAAACCTAACTCATATTTTAACTTTAAAATCCGTCGAACTGAAACATCCAATCTTTCCTCTGTAATAGTCCCTTCATTGACTAATTCCACCAAGTGCTTGCAGAAACTTAAATCATCTGGAACCATACTCATATCAATTCCTGCATCAATAGCCATTCGAACTGCCTCCTTATGTGTGGCAGCTACTCGATGGCGAGTGTGTAGATATTTAATATCTTCCCAATCTGTCACTGCTAATCCTTCAAATCCTAATTCATCTCGTAAAAGTGTTGTTATTATTTCTTTATTAGCATGAACAGGAACCCCATTTATTTCTCCGGAATTTATCATAATCGTTTTTGCTCCAGCATCCATTGCAGCTTGAAAAGAAGGCAAAAAATACTCTCTTAAAAAATGCTCTGGAATCCAGATTGGTGTCCGATCTTTACCACTCAGAGGTAATCCATACCCTAAAAAGTGTTTTAAACAAGAAGCTACATTGTCAAACCTAGAAATATCATCTCCCTCAAACCCATTGACCATTGCTTTACCCATTTCCCCAGAGAGATAAGGATCTTCTCCAAATGTTTCATAAATTCTAGACCAAGTAGGAGTTCTAGCAATATCTTGAACTGGCGCAAAGACCCAAGGAATCGACGAAGCGCGAGTTTCGTAAGCGGTAACTGCTCCCTGCTCTTTAGCTATTGAGGGGTTCCAAGTTGCAGCTAATCCAATTTGATGAGGAAAAAAAGTAGTACCTTTTGTATAGCTTGCTCCATGTATAGAATCTATTCCATACAAAACTGGAATTCCCAGACGAGATCCCTTCATTGCTTTTTCTTGTAAAGTAGAAACAACGTAATACCATTGTTGACGAGTTAAAGCTTCACTTGTCGGCACGTTAAGAATTGATCCTACATGATTTTCTAACAATACTTCTGCAAGTTTTTTTTCATCAAAAGCAAATGGTTTTTCAGGTTCATAAACACTTCCTTTCAAAACCATATCAAGAGTAACTTGAGTCATTTGACCAACCTTTTCTTTAATAGTCATTTTCTTAAGCAATGTATCTACAAGTTGGCTTATTTTATTTGACATAAATTATTTTAAATTTAATACAGTTGATATTAACCATATTTTATTAACAATTAAATGTTGACTTCATTTTTCCTCATTTGAAAAAAATGAAAGACCAAGGCAGCTAAAGATATTCCTAATCCAAAAAACTCACGCACAAATTCAATATAACTTCGTTCGGTTTTCATCGTCTCTGCAAGATTCGGTGTTCCCATTCTTATCCAATTAATTAATTCTGGAAATAAGATTCCAAGTCCAATTACACAAACGGCAATTCCCAAATACACTATTCCTTTGTAATATTTACCTAAAATAGCAAGACCCGAAACAACTGCTACTAATCCATAGATCACCACCCAAAGCAACGGATCTGGATCGTTCATTTGAACAATTGCGAAGAGCACAAATAGTATGGTAAGTAAAATATTTAGTATTTTCATAACATTATTTTTTGTAAAAAAATCTAGAACTCAATTCTATAACTCAAGATTGGGATTAAACCTAATTGATATTGCTGCTCTACTTCATTTAAAAATGTGTCATAATATTTAAAAGACTCATTCTTGGAATTCGTAACATTTTGGATGTCAAGAGCTAACGTGCTATTAAATTTCTTCTTATTTCTTTTCCAATATATTCTTAAATCAGTTTTAAAAATATCTTTTTGTTTTAGAGTGTATGCCTCTGCTGCTTCATAAATAGTTTTACCTGCTGATTCCGAAGCAATTTCGTCAATAGCCATTTCCCGTAATCCTCCCGTTAAATTCATTCTTAGATTCACTCCTAAGATATAATCTTTTCCTTTTTTACTGTAAGGAAATTCTTTTCCATAAGTTGCATTAACAATATAATTCCCATTAAACCGAGTATCTCTTTCAATACCATCAGAACCTTTGTACTTTGACTCGTACAAACTTATGTTTGCTAACCAGAATGTATTTTTCTGAAAATATTTTTGGACGGTGAGTTCGATACCATAGTTTTTTCCTGTACCGTTATTATCTAACAATCTGGTCTCCCAATTGGACAATAAATTTAGAACCGAGTAAGAATCTAAGGTGTCCCTTGATATTGGAATATCATAACAACGTTGATAATAAGACTCTAACTTTAAAATAGTTTTATCATCGATTTGATATCGATATAAAAAATCAAAATGCTTTGACCTAGATATACCTAAATCACTATTTCCTTGCATCAATATTGATCCAGGATTTCCTACTATTGGGATTGAGGATTGTCTAATTTTAGCGTTCTCCTCATGGCTATATTGCCCATATGAAAAACTAATTAATTGATTTTGACTTAAGAATACATTCAATCTCAATCGCGGTTCAAAATTCCTTCCTGAGTCATAAAGTGAATAACCACTTCCAAGCTCCCAATCAAGAATTGAATATTTACCTTGCCAAAGCAAGAAGGGGCGCAACATAACAGATCTTCTTTTTTTCCTAGAAAAAGAAAAACTATCATTAAAACGGTAACTATTTAAACCAACAACAAAATTGTTCCCACCTATATTCTTTTCCAAAGTAGACTTCATCGAAAGCTTTTCACTCAAATCATTATCTTGAATTAATATTTTATCAGATGAATTTACAAGTCTTCTATCGTTTACTAGATAGTCATCTTTACGAATAGAATAAACTAAAACATTTTTCCAATAAAAACCCCTATTAAATCTTCTAGTATAAACACCTCCCAACATTCCCATCTCTGATTTAAAATCAATATCTTTAAAATCTTTTTCTATTTCCACCAAGGAATCTACCTTAGAATTAAAAATATTTGAACTATTTCCTAAAATACCAAATAATTTTATATCACCTTTTTCCAAAGGAATAAAAGTAGTGAAAGCCAAATCCTGATAATTAATCGCCTCATCTCCCAGATCAACTCCTGCTGATCCTAACAATCCTAAAGTAGAATATCGATAATTAATTAAATATGTTGCCCCATTTTTTTTGAAGAGAGGACCTTCGGCTGCTAGGTCAATTCCAATTACGCCAATCTGACCAGTAAATTCATGTTTTTCGTTGTTTCCTTTCCGAAAATTCATATCCATAATCCCAGATAAAGCATTTCCATATTGAGCAGAAAATGCTCCTCGCATAAAAGTACTATTTCCTAAAAGTTGAGCACTCAGCATATTCACACCCCCACCATTTCGACTTGGGCGATCACTTGATGTTCCAGCATTACTAGTATGATTTGGATTAACAATTTCGACACCCTCTAGTCGCCAACTCATATTATTGGGAGAGTTTCCACGAATAATCATATGATTTGCTTGGTCATTATTTGTTGCAACTCCTGCATAAGACAATACCAACCGTGCAGGATCGTAAAAGGTAGCCGGTAACCGGAGCGTTTCCTCTATGCTCAATACTTCTGCTGATGGTAAGATCTTATCTCTTAAATTGGGAGTAGTACTTTTCACTACCACCTCAGTTAAAGATGAGCTAGACTCTTTTAAAGCAATTTCTAAAACCAATTCCTTTCCAGACTCTAAAAGAATTTCTGCAATGGTCAAAGTTTCATAACCCACAAAACTAATTTGCAAACTATATCTACCTACCGGCACCTCATCTAAACGATAGGTCCCCTCGAGGTCAGTCGTCGTTCCTATTTGAGTTTTGACTAATGAGACCGATGCCCCCTGCAATGGATTATGAGTGTAACCATCGTAAACATAACCTCGAATCGTTTGGGTCATATTTTGCCCAAAGCTCATTTGACTAAAAAAAAGAAACCACAAAAGCATTATGGTTTTAATAAAATGCTTTTGTGGTCGATAAAATAATATCATTTTCCTATTTTAAAAATTTAAAAAACTTTACAATTGCTTATAAAGCAACCCCAAGGTATGCCTCAACTTACAGCCCAATAATTTTCTTAATCATTGCTTTATCAATTCCTCCACCAGCAAAATCATCGAATGCTTTTTCTGTAACTTCGATAATGTGTTTTTGAATAAATGGTGCTCCTTCCCTCGCTCCTTGTTCAGGCGACTTGATACAACATTCCCACTCCATAACTGCCCAGCCATCAAATCCATATTGAGATAATTTTGAAAAGATACCGGCAAAATCTGTTTGTCCATCACCAAGAGATCTAAATCTTCCTGGTCGTTCTTTCCAATCTGCATAACCTCCATAAACTCCTGCTTTCCCGCTTGGATGAAATTCTGCGTCTTTAACATGAAACATTTTAATTCTTTCATGGTAAAAATCAATGAACTTCAAATAATCTAATTGCTGCAAAACAAAATGACTCGGATCATATAATATGTTGCAACGTTTATGATTTTTTGTAGCCTCCAAAAATCTCTCGAAAGTCAACCCATCATGTAAGTCTTCTCCTGGATGTATTTCATAGCAAAGATCAATTCCATTCTTATCATATTCATTCAAAATTGGTATCCATCTTTTCGCCAATTCCTTGAATGCCTCTTCAACCAAACCTGCTGGCCGTTGTGGCCAAGGATACATCGTATGCCAAATCAGGGAACCTGAAAAAGTAACATGTGCACTCAGACCTAAATTTTTACTTGCTCGTGCCGCATACTTTAATTGTTGTACCGCCCATTTTTGTCGAGCCTTTGGATTGCCTTGCACTTCCTTTGGTGCAAATCCATCAAACATCAGATCGTATGCTGGATTCACGGCTATCAATTGCCCTTGTAAATGAGTCGACAATTCTGTAATTTTTAGATCATAAGACTCCACTATTCCTCTCAATTCAGATGCATAATTTTTACTTGTAGCTGCTTTCTTTAAATCAATTAATTGTCCCGCCCAAGAGGGAATTTGAATTCCTTTATAACCTAAACTAGAAGCCCATTCACACATATTTTCTAATGTATCAAAAGGTGCTTTATCTCCAATAAATTGCGCTAAAAATATTGCTGGACCTTTTATTGTTTTCATCTTCATGATAGAATTAGTTTTGTTTATTCTGATTATTTCGTTTACTACATTTTAGTCCACTTCGACTTACTTTTACTCGAAGCCACTACTTTTTCAATAAATTTCATTCCACGTACTCCATCAGATACTGTCGGAAAATCTGTATACATCTTATTAGGCTTTTTATTCCCTAATCTTGCTTGAACACATTTTGCGAAATTTCTATAGATATTTGCAAATGCTTCCAAGTAGCCTTCTGGATGTCCTCCCGGAAGTCGTGTATGTGCTTGAGCCTCGGCAGAAAGATTTCCAATGCCTGTCCGCATAATCTCTGTAGACTTATCTAACCACCTTACAATCAAGGTATTAGGCTCCATTTGGCGCCAGTCTAGACCTGCTTTTTCACCATAAATTCTTATCCGTAAATTATTCTCTTCTCCTGCGGCAATTTGACTAGCTGATAAAATACCTTTAGCCCCATTTTCAAATTCTAATAATACATTACCGTCATCATCTAACTGTCTTCCATCCACTAAAATAGATAAGTCTGCACATATTTTTCTTATTTTCAATCCTGTAACATACTCCGCCAAATTTTCTGCATGCGTACCAATATCACCCATTGCCCCAGCAATCCCAGACCTTTTTGGATCAGTTCTCCAAGCAGCTTGTTTTGAATCTGTCCCCTCCACAAATGTAGACAACCAACCTTGAGGATATTCCACTACAACTTTTCTAACCTTTCCAATTTTATTTTTTGCAATCATCGACTTGGCTTGTTTAACCATTGGGTAGCCTGTATAATTATGAGTAAGTGCGAAGATGAGTCCTGTTTTTTCGACAATCCTTTGCAACGTTTTTGCCTCCTTCATATTGAAGGAAAGAGGCTTATCGCACACTACGTGAAATCCATTTTCCAAAGCCATTTTTGCTGGACCAAAATGCATGTGATTTGGAGTAACAATACTAATAAAATCCATACGTTCTCCAAGGGGTAGTTGTGCCTCTTTTTTGATCATTTCTTCATAGCTTCCGTAAACTCGATCTTTTGACAAATATAAATCTGCACCAGACAACTTTGACTTTTTAGGATTACTACTAAATGCACCGCAAACTAATTCGATTTCACCATCAATTGCAGCAGCCATTCTGTGAACTGCACCAATAAATGCTCCTCGACCGCCGCCGACCATTCCCATTCTGATTTTTCGCTTCATTTTTTAAAGATTTTTTTAGGAAAAAATTGATCGGGTAAATATAACACTTAGGTTATTATTTTCAAGAGTTGGAAAGGAATTATTAAGTCTTTAGGGAGAGATTCTATAGTTTATGATTCCTTAATTTTTAAATTCAAATACTTTATAAAACATCCATGTTTTTTAAACCCTACCTCACCGAATATTGTTTGCAAAAAGATACGATAATCTCGAAATTTTGTACAAAATTTTTCCATTGATTAATTAGTTTTTCATTGAGCCAATGTTCAATATAATTTCCTTAGACAATAATTCTTGTTTATTCTATATTTCGTTAGAAATTTCATTTCCGTGATTTGCTAAAATTTAATCGCAAGTATCTCTTGTTGCATATTTTTCAATAGAAGAACCTTTTGATATTTACAAAGCTTTAGGAACTAGGGAGTAGGCATTCGATGGCATTGCACCATATTTCGGTATCATTTTATTCTCATATTTGCTAAAAAAATCCACTATTTGAAAGGTCATAAACTTAAAATTTAATTTTAAGTTTTCTTTTGGTGACTACGTCCTCTCCACTTTTTCGTCCACTAGATTTTTTTCATCAAATAGAAATTTCCATACTCCTGCCACCTCGCGGGAGGTTAATTGGTTTGGCTAATTTTCAATTGAACCTATTCAAGAATCTTTCTTTTCAATATCATTAGAAAAATTACGAGGAATAAAGATTAAATAAAGAATAAATATTTTAAGGGAAACAGCATTGTAAAATTTCATTTTTCAAATACAACTTTTAAAGATCGTGATAATCAAATAGTTGCAAACTTAAATGATTGATTTTTTTCACATTAGTAGTTGTATTAAATGGTAAACAGTTTATTATTCTATTATCATTTTTTCAGGAAATAGAAAATAGCGAAAATCATCCATTCTAACAGGATTATGACGAATGTAGGCGAAAAATTAATGTCAAAGAATATAATCAATTTCAAATTTAGTCTATATATTAATCACAAAACCTTCCAAAATTAACTTGTCTCAGAAGGTTTTTACAAACTCATTTTTTATTAAGAGCTATTTCACCAAATCTCCGAATAAATCGTACTCTTCCGCCTTAGTAATTTTCACATTTGCAAAATCTCCAATTCTTACATAATTATCTTTAGCGTTTACGAGCACTTCATTATCTACCTCTGGAGAATCAAATTCGGTTCGACCAACAAAGTGCTCTCCTTCTTTACGATCAAAAAGAACTCGCAATGTTTGTCCAATCTTTTCTAAATTTTTATCAAATGAAATGTCTTGCTGAATTTCCATAATGGCATTTGCCCGTTCAGATTTAATTTCTGCAGGAACATCATCCTCAAAATCGTGAGCAATTGTACTTTCTTCATGAGAATATTGAAAAACTCCTACTCTTTCAAATTTCATGTCTTCAACAAATTCACAAAGGTCTTGAAATTCTTCTTCAGATTCTCCTGGATGACCAACCAGTAATGTAGTACGAATGGCTATTCCAGGCACTTTTTGCCGCGCATAATCAATCAACTCCCTGGTTTCAGCTTGAGTAATTTGCCGGCGCATTCTTTTAAGGACATCATCATTTGCATGTTGTAAAGGTATATCGAGGTAATTACAGATCTCTTTTCGCTCAGCCATAACATCAAAGATCTCTTTTGGAAACTTACTAGGATATGCATAATGCAATCGAATCCACTCGATCCCTTCCACATCAGCCAGAGCATGGAGTAATTTTGGCAAAGCTCTTTGTTTGTAAATATCAAGACCATAATAAGTCAATTCCTGGGCAATTAGCATCAACTCCTTGACTCCCATACGAGCCAAATTTTGGGCTTGTTTTACAAGTAATTCGATTGGCTGAGAAATATGTTTCCCACGCATTAGAGGGATTGCACAAAAAGAACATGTTCGATTACAACCTTCCGATATTTTCAAATAAGCGAAATGCTGTGGAGTAGTCGTAACTCGCTCTCCAATCAATTCATGTTTATAATTTGCATTCAACTTCGCCAATAATCCTGGCAACTCTAATGTTCCAAAATATGCATCAACTTCTGGAATTTCTTTTTCCAAATTTTGCTTGTACCGTTCTGATAAGCAGCCAGTTACATACAATTTTTCAATTCCTCCTTGCATTTTAATATCAGCATATTCAAGTATTGTATTTACAGATTCTTCCTTTGCTAAATCAATAAACCCACATGTATTGATAATAACAATATTTGCATCTTCTTCATTACTATCATGCGCAACTTTAAAATCATTCCCTTTGAGCTGAGTAATCAAATCTTCAGAATCTACTAGATTCTTTGAGCAGCCCAAGGTGATTACATTTACCTTATCTTGTTTTAATGTCTTTGTCTTCAAGTTCTTTAAATTTTAGGAATTAGTAATTGTCAACTAGAATACTAAACTCCACCTTAAAAAATGCAAAGTTAATAAAATGATCCTCATAATTTTAGTTTAGATTCTACGTTTTAAATTTGTTTGGTTTAACCTTTGCAGCTACAACTTTTATAACTTAAATTCGGTCAAAAATCTCTGCTGATAAAAATAAAATCTTCTAAAAGATTAATCAATTTATGAAAAAATTATCTTTATTTATTGCTTGCCTTTTTTCTCTACAAATCGTTTCCGCACAATTTGGGTTTTCTACTGGTTACAAACCTATTAATGCAACAAATTGGGAGGCAATTATAGAAACTAACCAAGCAAATTTCCCAGTTGGATATAATCCAACTCCCTTAGCACATGGTGTACAAATAGGAGTTGACTATTGGTTTCGTTTAAAAAATTACAGAATTGAATTTATGCCTGAATTGAGTTATTCAACTTTCAAAAGGGTTTGGGAAATTGAAGACGGAACAGGAGTAAAAGAACAAATCAATTCTAACTTTTTAGGATTACATCTAAATACTAATTTCTATATTTTTGAATTTAAGGGAGATTGCAACTGTCCTACTTTCGGAAAGCAAGGACCGGATGCAAAAAAAGGATTTTTCATTCAGGTTGCACCGGGTATAGATTATGTTTTTAATTCTTTCAAAAATTCCGAAGAAACTAAAACCGCTAGTGACCTTGTTCCTTCTATTGGACTTGGGATAGGTATAGATTTTGGTTTAAGTAACTTAATAACACTTACACCTGTGGTAAAAGTTCATCAATATTTTGGGGTAGAGTGGGATGGGTTAAACACTAATTTCAAAACAAATGGTCCGCCAATTTCGGATGAATTAAATAAGAATAACATCACTCAACTCTTCGCAGGAATTAGGATTGGGCTGAGATTAGACTCTAACAATTATTGATACGAAAACTCCAAAAACATATTCCCTTGACACGATTTGAATCGTATCAAGGATTTTTTTTTCAAATACAGAAAATCAAATAATTGTTTTTTCTAATTTCACACTTGACTTTTCAAAATAATTTCTAGTGAAATAAATAGTGATTACTAATGAGACCATGAAATAAATTCCAATCAAAAATGTAGATATTGGATAAGATTCATTCAATAAAAACCATCCACCAAAATAATTTAAAATAAAGAATCCAAAAATAGTTTTAATAAATTCAACAGGAACAGCAATCCAATGTCGATCTAAAAGTGAAGTATAACTAAATATTGAAAAACCAACAAAGGCTCCATAGTATAATAAATCCCACCACGACATCTGAGTGAGTAAAGCTAAGAAATGAAATTGAATCGCAATGTGAATAAATACTTGAATGAATCCCCAGCTCGTTAAAAACGGTGTACTCTCCGTTTCATATTTTACTTGTTGGTGAACATCTTTTGTATATTCAATTGGATATTTTTCTTGCATATCGTCAGGTCGCCAACCTGTTGACTTATACCAAACCTTTAGTTTATCAGACCATTTTTTTGTTCGCCAACTATCTTTTGTCAAAGACCATAAATGCATGAAATTAATGATAAAGGGATTCCAGGTTTGTACTGATTTTGTAATTCCATAAACTGGTGGATTATCCAACATCTCTTCTTGAAACGTTCCAAACCATTTGTCCCAAAAGATAAAAATAGCAGAATAATTTTTATCCAAATATTCTTTATTAATCGCATGATGAACTCGATGATGAGAGGGTGTTACTATTATTTTCTCCAAAAATCCCATCCGATTAATCAGTCGAGTATGATACCAGAACTGTGCAAAACGATGCAATGGGGCAATTACTGCCACCACAATTGTTGGAACCCCAATCACAGCAATTGGTATATAGAGAAAGAAATATAGTTGAACGAATCCAGAAATCGGTTGGCGCATGGCAGCAGCCAAATTAAACTCTTCACTACTGTGATGAATTAAATGTCGGTTCCATAAAAAATTAATTTCATGTGCGAATCGATGTTTCCAATAATAAGCAAAATCAAAAAGTAAGAAACATAAGATATAAGATGTTGCATTTGCTGGCAATTCAAATAGAGCTAGATGTTTCAACATCCAGTCATGGGTAACAATAATAACTGTTAGTTTTAAAATTGCTTTGACATTATTAGAGAGCCCTGAACTGATACTAGACAACGCATCAATTGGACGATAAACACCTTTCCTTAACAATAAACTTACAATCCATTCTATCGCAATAGATCCAAAGAAAAACATCAGTGCAATTCGAACCGTAGTAGCATAAAATTCTGAATACATTTGCTTTTATTTTAGTAGTTTTTCAATTTCGTTTAAATATATAGACTCTTTTAAAAAATCAACATGGTTATAATTTTCAAAGGAAATTAATTTTATTTTTTCATGATTACTTTTTAATCTTTCCGCATGATAAAAAGGAATTCGTTGATCTTTTTTTCCATGAAATATTATAACTGGACATCTTACACCTTCTAAGAAATCATTTGAATTTAATTCGTATCTAAAAATAAAATCAGGGACAAATTTAATTTTTTCTTTTTGTAAAACTTTGAAATTGGAATATGGTGCAACCAGAATTAATTTCTTTGGTGAATTCTTAGAAGCTAAAAAAGAACCGATACCTGTTCCAACAGAAGTACCCAAAATTATTATATTTTCTTCTCCATATTCTTTTTTTAAATCGTCGTAAACAATTTGAGCATCATTAAGTAACTGCTTTTCATTTTCAATACTTCCATCACTTTTTCCAAAGCCTCGATAATTAAGAAATAAAACATCATAACCCAAATCCGTATAAATGAAAGAGGAATATCCTATATTATTAAGTTTTCCACTATTCCCATGCAAGGACAAAATGACACCTTTCTTTTCAATACTTGGAAAAAGTAATCCATGAATTTCAATCTTTCCTTCCACAGAAAAATATTTTTCTAAAAAGTGTTGATCAAATTGATATTGAAAATCCGATGTTAATTTAGTAGGTTTAAAAATTAATTTCTCTTGAAAAAAATAAATAGATGACCAACACAGAATTGGAAGAAGAAATAAAATGTAAATGTATTGTTTCTTAAATATACCCATATCAATTTTTTACTATTTCATAAAAATAGGCGTTGCCAATTTAAGAAATATTAAAATGATTTAATAAAAAAGAGTCATTTACTAAAAGGCAAATGACTCTATTCTATATTTAGATACATTAATATTTTAATATTCTTCACATTTTTGCAAAAATTTACACTTCACTCCATCTTCACAATTTCCATTTTCGCAGGTTACTTTGTAACCATAGCCAACACAATCTTTTGAGCCATAAATGATTAAAAACCGTATTTCTCCATTCTCCAAAAACTTCTCATATCCTTCATAAATACAATTACAGTTAGTATCATACTTCAATTCTTTTACTATAAATTTTTCGAATTCAGATCCGCTTGCCTCTGTTGCTTCCTCCCAAGAACACACCGCTATTTCCATCTTTCCATAACAATCTTTTTTTGCATAAATTAACTCATTCTCATTTTCTGCAGTATAAGTTTCTTCCGTCTTTAAAACGATATAATCAACTGGATAATTGAGCATTGGTTTTTCTTCAGAATTTGGATTAGCAATATACCAATCTTTCATAGCTATCTCAATTGCATCTTTTTCGCCAGTTATTGTAGTTGCATCTGGCATGGAATAAGTAATTGGATAAACTAAATCAATACAAGCTTCTTTTTTCTTGTCATAATCTTTATCCCATTTTTTCTTATCAAAATCCTTTTCATTTTTATCACAAGAAGAAAAAATAACTACAACTAAAAGAGTAAAAAATAAAATCGTTTTTTTCATTGTTTGAATATTTTCAATTTATTAATAAATATATTTTTGATATATGATTACTCGTACTTTTACTTATTTTAGAAATTAAAAAAATGGTTACTTTCTTTATTCTTATTTCTCTAAAACCTATAGCTTAAACCAATATTAAATACTTTACTCGTAGAGTTTGACCTTAAAACTTCACTCTTTTGAATAAAGTTTTTTTCCAAAATAAATGAAGCTCGAGCGTTCCAAATTGGATTCAGTTTATAATCTAATCCTGCACCTACAAAACCATTTACAAACTGTGAACTCAACTCTTTTTCACTTTCTTGATTTCTTTTGATAGGTAAAATTTCATTATCATAACTTAACCTAGCTTCAACGAAATGCTTGCCTAAAGAAACTTTATTCCAACCTAACCCCACTTTAATGAAGCAATTCAATTCATCATTGCCCATATAATAATTAACTCCAACTGGAATATTTGTAAACTTATATTTCTGAGAATAATTCCATTCTGCCTCAAATAAATCGCCGTCATTGATATTCGTTCCATTTGGAATTTCGAAATCAATACTACTTCCTGAATCACTAAATCCTGTTTGAGTAATGATCTTAAATTCATTTATTATTTTACCTTCATTATCGATATACTCACCGGATTTATCGTAAATTAACTTATCTACAAATATATTTTCAAATCCACCAATTGTTCTCCTCAGACCTACACTTAGCCATAGTTTAGGTCTTATATTATAAGACAAATGCAACCCTCCACCTTTAAACTGAATAGGAAAAGAAGATTCATTTTCTCCAAAATCTTTTTTCTCTAACTTTTCAAAATCATAAGTCAATGGGGTTTCGAAATTTAGAGAATTGTAATTTATCTCAAGTTCAAACTTTTCTTTTTTTTGTTTTAATTTAGGAATTACCACATTGTGCTCACTAATTAGATCCAATTTTTTAATTGGAAAAACATTTTCGATCTCAATAAAAGAAAAAGAAATTGGAGTCGATTCCGCTACAGCTATTTTAAAATCATTTCTTAAACCAGTTGTTTCAATATTTCCAATGGAAAAAGAATTCAATTCATCTTTGGAATTTAAATAGATTTGAGTAGAAGCTGATCCTCTATTAATGCTTTTATTTAATTCATCTTGGTTTAAAATAAATCCTATTGGAATTTGATTTTTTTGAGTAGGTGACACAATCAAATTTTGCTTGTTTAATTTTCTTTTCTCTAATTCAGATTCGATTTTAAAAACTTCTTTTTCTATAATTGCAATTGTATTGTTTTTATTTCCTCTCTGACCTTGTATTATTTCAATCCCCTTTGACGTCTTCACCAATTCATTTTTCAAATAATAAATATATCCTCCCTCTAAAACCAAAGTGGAAACTATTACGATTAATGCTCCTAACTTCCAATTCCATTTTTTCTTTTGAGGATAATTTGGAAAATCATTTCGAGCATTTCGCCAAACACTCTCGTTTGGCAGATCCCAACCATCAGTTGATTTGTCAAAATCATTGATTCGATTTTTAAAAAAACCCTCTAAATTATTTTTGTTATCTGCCATCTAAACTTAATCTTTTTCATTTAAGAAAAATTCTTCTAACATATTTCTTAACGCTTTTTTTGCTTTTGACAATTGTGACTTAGAGGTGCCAATTGAAATCTCTAATTCTTTTGCAATTTCTTTATGTGAAAACCCTTCGACCACGTGCATATTAAAAACAACTCGATATCCTAATGGCATTTGTTGAATAATTTGAACCAATTCCTTGGCTGCAATTTTATCCAAAACATTTTCGGAAACCTCTTGCTCGTTTCCAGCGACTTTTAAGTCAGTAAAAGTATTTTGCCACTGGTTGCTTTTCAAAAAACGTAATGCAGCATTTACCAATACTCGATTTGACCAATGTACGAACTCTCCACGTTTGGAATCGAATTGATGTAAATCTTTGAATATACTAACCAACCCTTCTTGGAAAATATCCTGAGCCTCTAACTTGCTTGTTCCATATCGAAGGGCTAATCGAAACCATCTTTGCCGATGCCTTTCATACAAAATCCGCTCAGCTGGTTTTTTTCCTTTTAGAATACTTTTTATCAGATCGATATCGGATTGCATTTGTTTTGTTTATCTTCATTTAGTTATGTAATAAAATGTAAAAAAAGGTTGCCTCCAATATGACATTTTTCAAAAAATAAATTGAGTTAAATTTTTTATTTGGCGCTATCCATAAATTTTAAATTCACATCTGTAATTTGTTTATTTATGAGTTGTTGCAATTTCATAGTGATATTAAATAATACTAATCAACAATAAAAATATTTGGCAAAAATATTTTTTAAAGAAAATTTTCAAATAATTGTAATTAATAAAACAACTAACAAGTGAATCTATCCCAAAAACTAGGCTTTTCTGATAAAACTAAGCTATTAATAATACATGCTGATGATGCAGGGTTAGCACATTCTGAAAATATAGCGACCATCAAATCACTTGAGGAAGGAATTGTTAATTCATGTAGCATAATGGTCCCTTGCCCATGTTTCAATGAAATTGCTAATTATGCCCTAAAAAATAAAAAACTTGATTATGCAATACATCTAACAATAACTTGTGAATGGGAAAATTATAAATTTGGCCCCATTCTCCCTGTAAACGAAGTTCCAAGTTTAGTTGATAAGAATGGATACTTTTTTAGGAGTCGAGATGAACTTAAAAATAATGCTAGTTTAGATGATTTGAGGAAAGAGCTAAAAGCACAAATGGATAAAGCACTTAATTGTGGATTAAAACCTTCCCATATAGATTCTCATATGTATAGCGTTGGCGCAACTCCTGAATTCTTTAAGTTATATAAGGAATTAGGAGTGCTATATGATCTCCCAGTATTGTTGAATCAACAATTAATGGAAATGGTTGGACTAAATATTGAAGAAAATATTCAAGAAAATGACTTTTTAGTAGAGAAAGTACATTATGGAAAATTTGAATATTTCAAAAAAGGTGAACTAAAAAATTACTACAGAGGAGTTTGGAATGAACTAGTTGATGGTCTAAACATGATTTTAATTCATCCTGCATTCAATAATGATGAAATGAAAGAAATCACTGTAAATCATCCAAACTTTGGTTCTGATTGGAGACAAATTGATTTTGATTATTTCACGAGTAATGAAAGTAAAGTGAAGCTTAAGGAAAATGATATAGAGTTAATTACTTGGAGGGACCTTAATAAAGTAATGTGAAATTTGTTCAATTCAAATTATCCTTCAATACTATAAACCTTTAAAGTCCAGATTTTTTTTGCCTAGAACGAGTCTAAAGACATGATATCAATCAAGAAAGACAATCCTAAATCTTGGAATTCTAGCGCTAGTTTTATTCCCCATCAAATCAGACTTAGTACAAGTTTCAATGTTATCTTTGTTAATCCCTTAGGTAATTATGTGGATTTCAGCACTCACTCTGAACAGTTGAAATATATTGATAGATATTTCATTTACTAATCTATTGCTTGTTCAATATCCTTCAATATATCTTTTACATTTTCAATACCAACTGATACTCGAATCAAGCCATCTGAAATCCCGACTGCCTCTCTTTCAACTTTTGGAATATCCATATGCGACATTGAAGCAGGATGAACAATCAACGTGTCCACATCACCTAATGTTGGAGCAAGAGTACAAAATTGCAAACGTCCCATAAACTTAACAGCAGCAGTAAAACCTCCTTCGAGTTCAAAACTCAACATTCCACCAGCACCTCGCATTTGTTTTTTTGCTAATTCAAAATCCGGATGAGCTTTTAAGGAAAGGTGATTAACATGAATTACTTTATTATGTTCATTCAAATAGTTAGCGAGCCTATTAGCATTTTGGCAGTGTCTATCCATTCTTAATTCTAAAGTTTTTAATCCATTATTAAGCATCCAGGCATCAAATGCATTGGAATTCGTTCCAACTAATTTCATGACCTTCCACACCTTTTCCATCATAAAATCAATATCCTTTCCTATCACTGCTCCTGAAACGGAGTTACCATGTCCATTCAAAAATTTTGTGGTAGAGTGAATTACGAAATCAATTCCAAATCGAAATGGTTGCTGCAAATAAGGAGTTAAGAATGTATTATCAATTACAGTTCTTACTTTATACCGTTTGGCGATTCCTCCTACTTTTTCCAAATCAACGCAAGCCAAGGTCGGATTAGCTGGTGATTCAAGGTAAATCATTTTTATGTTGTCATCTTTCGCTAGCAACCTTTCTACATTTTCCAATTTGGAAAAATCAGTAAAAATAGTTTCCACACCAAGTGGTTTTAAAATATCTTGAAAAAGATAAGTCGTTCCACCATAAAGATTATTTTGAGTAAGAATTGAATCTCCTGATTTTAAGCTTGCCAAAAGCAACGACGAAATAGCGGCCATACCTGAACTAAATAGAAAACATTTTGCTTTTACGTCTAATCCAAAAGTTTCTAAATTTGCAATTTTATCAGCAACAGTCTCTATTGTTGGGTTACCATAGCGGGAATACACATGACCTTCTTTTTTACCGGAAAAAATATCAATGCCTTGCTCTAAATCCTCAAAAGCAAACGAGGATGTCGCATAAATAGGTAATTGATGAGGATGGTTATTTATTTTTTTTGTAAAATCATGAACACATAGGGATCCAAATTGTAAATCTTTTTTCATTTTTTTTTAATTTAAAGGATTGTTTTTTTGTCAAAACAAATTTCCCTTAAAAGTAACTTTTAAAGTAATTCAAATCTCATCATGAGGAAAAAAAATATTTTATTAATTATGGTTTTCTTTGTTTTTAACTATTCTTGGGCACAAGTTGCAGAAGTGGAGGATAAAAATGAGGTAGAAGAGGCATACAGTTTTGAAAAAAGTCTTTTCCTCGGTGCAAATTTCCAGTTGGGTTTTCCACAAGGAATATTTGGAGATAATATCAATTACACCGGATGGGGATTTGGTGGAAATGTGTTGTGGAAGCTTAAACAAGATGTTCCTGTCTATGGGGGAATAGATTTTAGTTTTCAAAATTATGATTTTCAAGCCATTACAGAAATCACATTTGACTTGGAAGAATATGAAACAAAAACAAAAAATACCATCGTTTTAAGCCATGTTCAAATTAGATTTTATCCAGAGATTGATTTTTTTATAAAACCATACCTAGAAGGTATGATAGGTGTAAAAAGCCTACTGACTCGTACTGTTGTTACAGACAAAACTGATGGAGCAAATGATCAAATAAATAGTCAATTTGAAAACAGTGACTTTGCTTTAAGCCTTGGAGGAGCAATTGGTTTTGAAATTCCGCTTTCCGAAAATCATTTATTCCTTGATGTTCGTTGCTCTTATTTGAAAGGAGTTTCTGGTGAATATTATGTCAGAAAAGAAAACGATTCTAATTTTGTCGATACGATAGATGTTTTTGAACTTAAAAATTCTACAACTGATTTATTTGTTCCCCAGATTGGAGTAAAGTTTCTCATCGGAATCGGAAATCAAAATTATGAAGAATATATTGAGGATAATGATAGCTATGATGACGAAGAATATTAAATTTGTCAAATCTCTCGACTTTAAAAAATAAACGAACTTCAACTTAAACTTTATTCCTTAGAAAATCTGATATAAGCATGGAAGAAGAAAAAACAAAAGAGGACAAAGATCAACATTTTGAACACTATGAATTTTTAATTGATGGGAATCAAATACCGATGCGAGTTGATAAATTTTTGATGTCCAAAATGGAGGGGATTTCTCGAACCAAAATTCAAGAATCTATCAAAGCAGGTAAAATCAAAATTAATCATGATGAGTGCAAGCCAAATGAAAAAATCAAACCTTATGACATTGTGTCTGTATTCTTTTATAAAGCCAGAGGACATTCTGAAAATCTAATTCCTGAAGATATCCCTTTAAATATCGTTTACGAAGACAATGACCTTATGGTAGTTAACAAACCAGCTGGAATGGTAGTCCATCCTGGAATTGGAAATTGGACGGGAACTCTTGTTAATGCCTTAGCATATTACATGAAAGGTAAAAATGAGTTACCTATCAAAGAAGGAAATACAAATGAAAGACCTGGATTAGTCCATCGAATTGATAAAGATACTTCTGGACTTTTAGTGATTGCAAAAACAGAAGAAGCAATGACCCACCTGAGTAAACAATTTTACGATCATACAATTGAACGAAAATATTTGGCTTTAGTATGGGGAGATATTGGAGAAGAAAAAGGAACAATAGAAGGTCATATTGGAAGGCATCCTTCACACCGAATGATGAGAACTGTTTTTGCCGACGGAAGCGAAGGAAAAAACGCCATCACCCATTATGAAGTGTTAAAACGATTTTATTATGTGACCTTATTACAATGCCAATTAGAAACAGGAAGAACTCATCAAATCAGAGTTCATATGAAACATCTTGGTCATCCCTTATTTAATGATACAAAATATGGTGGAGACAGGATTGTCAAAGGAACTATTTTTACAAAATTTAAAGCATTTGTTAACAATACCTTTAAAGTGATGCCTAGACATGCATTGCATGCTCATAGCCTGGGTTTTATCCATCCAAGAACTGGAGAAAAAATGTACTTTGAAGAATCTATTCCTGAAGATTTTGAAAATGCTATAACTCGATGGAAAAACTATGTATCAAGTCGAAAAGAAAATATGTAAACAGAATTGAGGAAATAGGTTTAAGTTGTAATCCACGATAAAAACCGGTTTCCTTACTTCTGATTATAGAGCAATGAAAGCTTTTATTGACTTAGACCGAAATGCACCAATTTCACCAACCCTATCATCTAAAATTAATCAATTAGTTAAGATTTACAGGCCGAGAGAAAATTACACTTTTCATTTGTCTAAAAATAACAACCATCATTTTACCCATCTTGTATGGAACACATTCCTAGTTTTATTCGTTTGCATTAATGTATGAACATCAAAAAATTACAATTCATTATTTTATTTCTGTTTTTGCCTATTCTTTCAATAGCTCAAGACCATAATTGCGGTACTCACCAGCCCAATTTTACTGGAAAGAATATGAATAAATTTCAACTTCATCAAATACAAGAACTAGAATTATTTACCCAAAAGTGGATAGCTAAAAATAAAAATAAAGCATCCATTAGAGAGATTATTACTATTCCTGTTGTAGTTCATATTGTATGGAATACTCCCGCCGATAACTTTACAGATCTTGAAATAGAGGCTCAAATTGATGCGTTAACTGCTGACTTCCGAAAAATGAATGAAAATACCACCTCTATCCCCGCTTCTTTTCAATCTCTGGCAGCAGATGTGGAAATTGAATTTTGTTTAGCAACAGTTTATGAGGGAAAAGAAACAAATGGAATCGTTAGAAAAGAAACTTCTTTGACTGGAATTGGAAATCTTTATCATTCTGATAATCGAAGAAGAATTTGTTATGATGACTTGGGCGGAAGCAGTGCTTGGGAACCAGAAGACTACATCAATATATGGGTCGGACAATTAGGCTTACTGGGAGAAGCTACTTTTCCTGGAATGGCAGATACAAAATATGAAGATGGAGTTTTTATTGATCCTAGTGCTTTTGGGTTCTTTTGCTCTTCCTCCTCAAACTATGTTTTAGGAAGAACATTGACTCATGAGATGGGGCACTTTTTTAATTTGTACCATATTTGGGGAGAAAATGGATGTACTATTGATGACTTGGTTATGGACACTCCAATGCAAAATGTTTCAAGTTCTGGTTGCCCATTACATCCACAAGTTTCATGTGGTTCAGATGATATGTTCATGAACTTTATGGATTACACTGATGATCGTTGCATGGCAATGTTTACCAAAGGTCAAAAAATGAGAATGCTTGCCGCATTAGATACTTTTCCTCGAGAGAGTCTCAAAATATCCGATGGTTGTGCAAGATCAATTATCAAAAATATCACTCTGACTCCAGATGACATATTACTTTTCCCAAACCCAGCCACCGATTGTATTCATATTGATTTAGACCTAGAAAATGATTTACCAATTAGAATGGCTATTTATGATACTAAAGGTCGAGAAATTTATTCTAACCATATTTTTGCAAAAGACCTTAGAACATTTAATATCTCAAATATTAGCAACGGCATCTACTTTATTTATTTTGAATCAAATGGGCAGGTGGCTTCTAAAAAACTGATTATTGATAAATGATCAATCGACCTCAATTCAAAAATAAAACAGCTTACTCAAAACTAAATGACATAATTAAAATTATTAGAACAAATTTTAACTAGTCTTCTTCCTTTCTTTTTTCAAAAATTACTTCGATATAATAGCTCAATCCTGATCCTGCTCGTGGTGGTGTATAAACTTGTATAAACCTCCACCCTTCTGCTGCATATTCTTTAATCACATCTAAATAATCTTCCTTTGCTTTTCCTGTCCATATACTAATTGGGATTCTGATAATTTTATAGTCAAACATTGATTGTGATTTTGGTGAGTTAATTAGATTAAAATTATGATCATTCAAATTTTATTTCTATTAACCTCTACAAAAATTGCTCTTTATTCGACAAATAATGAATTAGTGAGAAATTATAATTGATCAGCTCAAAAATCAGGAAGCACCTTAACCAAAAAAATCACAGGGGGATTAAGTAGCAATAATGGAAGATTAGATTGTAAAATTGTTTGGCTTCGCCACTTTTATTTTACTTCAAAATTCGATTTATAAGCTTTGATCTTGTAATCTAGTAGGAATTCCATTTCAATTATAATATCATATATGCATTAAACTTTTTTATAAAGTAGATGTTTGAACGCATGTTGACTTATGATAAAAATCATTAAAACTGATCACTGCCAATACTTATTTTAGAATATTATACCCTATCTTTGAAGATACTTGGTTTAAAAATTGATCTCCTCTAACTAAATCAAATAATAATTACAATCTATTTTTTAAACAAACTGTATAGATACAAATGATCCCTAACTTTACTCCACAACTTAATTATACAATAAAGAATATAATAATAACAAATACCCTTATTTTTCTCTTCCTGTTCCCACATTCAATACAAGCTCAACATTCAATTGCTAGAGAATGGAACGAGGCTACATTATTTGCTATCAGAAATGACTTGGCTCGCCCAACAATTCATGCTAGAAACTTATTCCATATTTCAATAGCAATGTATGATGCGTGGGCCGTTTATGATACGATTGCTCAAACTTATTTGCTAGGAAAAACGGTTGATGGATATGAATGTCCATTTCTTGGAATAGATACTCCAAGCAATATTGATTCTGCCAGAGATGAAACAATTAGTTATGCAGCTTATCGATTGCTCCGACATAGATTTCAATTTTCTCCAGGTGCTATTAATTCTCTGCCATTTTTCGATACTCTAATGATGAATTTAGGGTATGATATATATTTCTCAAACCAAAATTATTCTACTGGAAACCCTGCTGCACTAGGAAATTATATTGCTCAATGTTTGATCAATTATGGTTTTCAAGATGGTGCAAGAGAACAATTTGGCTATAATAATTCCACCTATCAAGAAGTAAATCCTCCATTAGTCATGGCATTCCCTGGTAATCCAGATATCATAGACCCTAATCGGTGGCAACCACTTACTCTTGATTTATTTATTGATCAAGCAGGAAATCCAATTCCATTTAATACACCAGACTTTTTATCTCCCGAATGGGGACAAGTTTCGCCATTTGCTTTATCTCCAGATGATGCAAGTATTTACACCCGAGATGGTTTTGATTATTGGGTCTATCATGACCCAGGAGAACCACCATACATAGATACAACAGCAGTTGGTGGAATCTCAGAGGAATACAAATGGGGATTTGGGCTAGTTTCTGTCTGGTCATCACATCTAGATCCGAACGACAGTGTAATGGTTGATATTTCCCCTGCATCATTTGGAAATATTCCTTTAGATGAATATCCAACTGATGTTGCAGGATTACGAGATTTTTATAACTTTTTAGATGGTGGAGATCCTAGTACAGGACACATTATGAATCCAAATACAGGCTTACCATATACCCCTCAATATGTGCCTCGTGCAGATTATGCAAGAGTGCTTGCAGAATTCTGGGCGGACGGACCAGACTCTGAAACACCTCCAGGACATTGGTTTACGATATTAAATTACGTAAATGACCACCCTGATTTTGAGAAAAGATTTAAAGGTCAAGGACCAATAATTGAAGATTTAGAATGGGATGTTAAAGCATATATGATAATGGCTGGTGGAATGCATGATGCGGCAATTACAGCTTGGGGGATTAAGGGTTGGTATGATTATCCTCGTCCTGTTTCAGTGATTCGTTGTATGGCAGAATTTGGACAAAGTTCTGATGCCAACTTACCTAGTTTTCACCCTGGTGGAATATTACTAGAACCTGGCTTTATTGAATTAGTTGATTCAATGGATAATCTAGCAGGAGACTCTCTTCAACACGTTGGAAAAATAAAATTGTACGCATGGAATGGACCAGATTCAATTCCAAATATTGACTCCACATATGCTGGAGTAGGTTGGATTCTTGCAGAAAATTGGTTTCCATACCAACGACCAACATTTGTATCACCTCCTTTTGCAGGTTATATTTCAGGGCACTCCACCTATTCCAGAGCTGCTGCAGATCTAATGACTTTATTAACTGGTGATGAATTTTTCCCTGGAGGAATGGGGGAGTTTGAAGCTCCCATGAATGAATTTTTGGTTTTTGAAGATGGACCAAGTGTAGATCTTACTCTACAGTGGGCTACTTACCGAGATGCATCAGACCAAACCAGTCTTTCGAGAATTTGGGGTGGTATCCATCCCCCAGCAGATGATATTCCTGGTAGATTAATTGGGATTAAAATTGCCAACGATGTTTTTGATCTAGCAGAATCCATATTCTTTATAGATACTGACAATGATGGTTTTTACAACTACGAAGATTGTGATGATAATGATCCTATGATTAATCCTGATTCTCCTGAAGAGTGCGATAATATTGATAATAATTGTAATGGGGAAATAGACGAAAATCTCTCACTTAATGCCTATTTTATTGATGCAGATGAAGATGGGTTTGGTTCAATTGATAGCTTAATAGAAACCTGTAGCCAAATGATACCTCCAGGATTTGCTGGAAATGCTAATGATTGTGATGATACTAATCCAATGATTCATCCAAATGCTATAGAAATTTGTGATAGCATCGATAACAACTGTAGTGGAATGATTGATGATGGAATTGAATACTATACTTTCTATTTTGATGGAGATGAAGATGGGTTTGGAACTCAAGATTCGTTAATGGAAACGTGTAATGAAAACCTTCCAATAGGTTTTTCCGAAAACAACTTAGACTGTGATGATACTAATGCCATGATTAATCCAGACTCTCCTGAGGTTTGTGATAATGTGGATAATGATTGTAACACATTAATTGATGATGGACTTCCACAATTTCAGTTTTATCTGGATGCGGATGAAGATAATTATGGAAATCCAGATAGTACTATCCAAACCTGTTTTTTTGAAACACCAGATGGTTATGTAACAAATAATGATGATTGCGATGATACAAATTTTGAAATCAATCCAGATGCTATTGAAATTATAGATAGCTTAGATAATAATTGTGATGGATTTATTGATGACGTTGATTCTAACAAAAATTTAGAAGATATTTTCAAATTAGAAATTTCTCCAAATCCAGTTTCTCAAAACTTATTGGTTCAATACGAACACAACGGATCACTAATTTTCAAAGTCATTAGCGTTGACGGAAAAGTATTGCTAGAAAAAACTAAATCAAATGCTAAATCAGTTATTTTAAATGTAAATAACTTACCTCCTGCTTTATACATTTTGCAAATCCAAAATGAATCAGGACAACAAATGGTTCAGCAGTTTGTGAAATATTAGTTTTTAGATTTTCATGAGTCATCCCGATTTTTTTGCTTTGTTCAAAATTTGGGATGACTCCTTTTTTTTTAAAACTAATCCAATTTACCATTGATTTTTACAAATTTGAAAACATGATTCTCAATTTTTTCAGTAATACGAAGGAAGTAAGTTCCTGGATTATAAATATTTATAGCCGCAGTAGAGATGAAGAGTTTTCCATCCTCAAAAGGCAATTGGTCCACAAATATTCTTTTTCCTTCTAAATCAAATATTTCTATTAAGCCATCTTTCATGTTTTCATCCAAACCTTCAATTTGGATCGATTTATTTACAGGATTTGGAAAAAAGGTAACTGCAGAGGGAGATTCCAAGTGGACAATTTGAATATTCGAGTATTCGAATATACTGTCGTTATCTACTATTTTAAGGCGATAATAATTCATTCCATTGTATGGAAAGATATCTTTTGCATTATAGTTTTGAATTGTAACACCATCGCCTTGGCTCGTAACCGACTCTATTTCTAGGAATGAATATCCATTGTGAGAACGCTCGATGACAAAATGATCGGTGTTGCGTTCTGAAGCAGTTTTCCAGAACAGTTCGACATGAGCATTTTGTTGAACCGCTTGGAATTTCGTCAATTCTACAGGCAAAGGATTCAAAGCTGGAGTAAACGTAATATGGAGAGTTGGTGCATTGGTAGAACTTCCATCATACGAATCGGCTGTCCTGTGACCTGAACCTGTAATGATAAAACTCATAGAATTATTCTCTACCCAACCAGAACCATCTACAACTTCTTGAAGCACCGCACTCAAGTCGGAAGTTTGCTCATTTGTTCCAGCTGCTCCAATATTTAACCATGGAGAAGGATTCCAAGTGGCTGAAGCTGAAGTTGTCGTACGATTAGAAACATTGAAAGAACTTCCTGTAAAAGGAGGCGAGTTATCAATATCCTCTCCATGAATTACTAGATTGGTAGTTTGCGATTGGGTTTCATCGGCGGTAAATTGAATATAAGCATTTGAAATCATCGCACCGTTAGGAATATTTAAATTATTAAACCTCAAACCTACCGTCTGATTGTTTGAACTATTCTCCTCAACCAATTCCAGATCACTACTTCCTAAATTTATATTACCAGAAAATTCCTCGGCATCATCATCCCCATCACTTATTTGAACGGCTAAATTAATCGTTGGATTATCGTCAAATGTAACTGAAATCTCCTTAGAACTGGTGTTCCCATCATTGTCAGTCGCTGTTGCCTTTAACAAATAACTGCCAAAACTTGGCGGCGTCCAACT